>Ga0209958_1000165_pt1 | contig 204102 bp, 178 predicted proteins | sample ThiBio_inoc_plan_FD_183942 | JGI IMG/M metagenome (GOLD analysis project Ga0209958, IMG submission 183942) | Wastewater bioreactor microbial communities from Cape Town, South Africa - Thiocy_inoc_plan (SPAdes) | ecosystem: Engineered > Bioremediation > Thiocyanate > Unclassified | place: South... | reverse complement strand
TGCAAAGATGGTCAGACTTTAGAAAAGCTTATAAAAACAGCGATAGAAACGTATAATACTAAAAGACCTCATTTGAGTTTAATGATGAAAACACCTAATTTTATACATGAAAAAACCAGCCAGGTAAGCCTGACTGGTTAATATATTTTTATTCTAAAATCTGTCAACCTATTTTAGGACGACTCACTAACTCTTCAGAAAAATAATGAAATTTTATTTTTTAATTTTCTATGATTTTTAAGTTTTGTGACTTTTATTTATTTTAGTTAATAAACATGACTCTTGTCATATGTATCTAACCAAAAACAGACATATATGTATGATGTTATCACACCTATTAACAAGTTATGGACAACCTTTAAACAACTTCACATGAAAAAAATTGCAATTTCATTTCTTATTGTTTTTTTAATAAGTTGTAAAAAGGAAAATCCTGTAGAAAAATCACAACCGAAAGCCAACGGAAATTTACCGGAAAGAAATACAGAAAGTAAGCCGAAAAGAATTGGCGATTATATGTCCGACAATAAAGATTATTTTTGGGCAGCCAAACAAAGTGACACGGCAAAATATTGGGTAAGGGTTGTTTTCCAAAAAGAATTCACCGTTTATCAATTTCATGGTCAGTGTTTGTATTGGTTTTTCACAAATCATTATCACACAGGAACTGACAAAATAGAACTTCTTTGGACTTATAAAACAGATTGTTTACTTGACATGAAGTTTTTGAGAAACTCAAACGGCGTGAAAAAATATCCGAAAAATGGCGACAGTTTTTGTGAGTATAGTTTGGTGAATGATTCTGTTATCAAAGTGAATTACAAGTTTTCGGAATGGGTGAAGAAAATAAACGAAACTGAGAAAGATTCAATCTTCCCGCATTACTTATATCTTGAGAGCAAAGACAGCCCATAACAGAGGTTTCGCGCAATAGCTATTAAATGCTGCGCCGAAAACCTAACGGTTTTCTGAAATTTTTCATCACGCAGAATATTTTTCTTAAATTTACCGCTACAGCGCAAAGCCGCCGAACGTTAGCAGTAACTTTCCAACATAGAAATATGAGATTAACAAAAATCTCCTTTACCTCCTCAGATTAACCCATTATTTCATTACCATTCCAACCGTTAGGACTGCCCTCTTGTTTCCGGGTATAGCGATACTGTTTTTTGATTTGGCAGCAATGGAAATGAATGGACAAATCGCCACCACTTTCTTATATTAAAATTCATTACCGTTGCCACTATTAAATCATTACCTTTAATATACTGAAATAAAAAGGTTATGGAAACAAGGTTTATATGGGCAAATTTAGTCTCCGGTGATTTGGCGAAAACCGCTGCTTTTTATTCCGCTCTTGGGTTTAAACGAAATGACCATGGCGACAATCAAGAATTGGTCAGTTTTGTTTTCGGACAGAATAATTTTATTATCAATTTCTTTACCGGGCAGCGTTTATCACAACAAATGAATGGCGGTCTTTCAATTCCAAAAAATGCAAATGAAATCCTATTTTCTTTATCTGCTAACAGTAAAGAAGAAGTTGAGCAATGGGTTGAAAAAGTCAGGTCTGCCAATGGTACCCTATTTTCCGAACCCCAAAATTTTGAACAGGGTTACACCTTTGGTTTTGCCGACCCGGATGATCACAAATTCAATGTTCTATATTGGCCGGGAATGTAAAACCGGCCTGCTTTTGTAAACCGCATCAAACATCTAACAAATAAAAAAACAAGTTATGCTACGAGTTTATATCCCAATTATTTTTTTCGCCGTTTTTATCGGTTGGATTTTATACCGACTGTTGGTAAAAAAAGACTTAAAACAGAATCTAACCACTTTGTATATCGGGTTAGCTTTTACAGTAATCTGGATCCTGATTTATTATTTCCTGCTTAAATAGCGGTAAAATCATTACCGGAATTAACACGGGTCGTTTTAAAATTAAAACGGCTACCTTCCTTCTGAAACTGTTTTAACTGCCCTGCCCTACTATACCATCCCCTATTTTCCAGTCATATTTTTTTGACTAATTGACTGGCTTTTCATTTATACCGAACTTTGCTGTTCATCTTATCAATCAACATCCGGATAGTTTATACCGAAAAGCAGTCCCAATCAATAGCTACATGAAACCTTTTTTAATCTTAATAATCCTGCTTGCCAACTTTGGTTGTCAATCACAAACCAATAAAAAAATGAACGAAAACAACAACAGTAATCCGCTTTTGTGTAATCCGGAAACCGGTGTTTGTGAAATACCCGGCACCCCACAACAGCAGCACAACGGTTATGCACCGGAGCAGCAAAAACCGGTAAAAATCATTTATTTCACGGATCCTATCTGTTCATCCTGCTGGGGTATTGAGCCGCAATTGAGAAAACTCAAACTGGAATACGGAAACAATATTGAAATCGAATACCGGATGGGCGGTCTTTTGCCCGACTGGAACTATAACAGCGGCGGTATCAGCAAACCATCGGATGTGGCACATCACTGGGACGAAGTCAGCGCGTATTATGACATGCCGATTGACGGAAATGTATGGCTGGAAGATCCGCTGAATTCTTCTTATCCGCCGTCCATTGCTTTTAAGGCAGCCCAAATGCAGGATGAGCAGAAAGCTGTTGCCTTCATGAGAAAAATCAGGGAAATGGTCTTTCTGGAAAAGAAAAACATCACAAAATGGGAACACATCAGCAAAGCTGCTACCGAAACCGGATTGAACACCGTACAACTCAAAACAGACTATGAAAACAAAGCAAAAGAACTGTTTCAGGCAGATCTGGAACTGGCCAGACGACTTGGCGTCAGAGGATTTCCGACCTTATTTTTTATGGACAGCTCAAACAATCCGCAAACGGTATACGGCTTTAAGCCCTATACAGCATTTGAAGCCGCAGTACTGAAAGCTTTTCCAAAGGCAGCGAAAATGAATTATGATACTACCTGGACCGGTTTATTCGGCAAATATCCCACACTGACAACCCGGGAATTTTCGGAACTGTCCGGATCATCAAAAACAGAAAGCGAAACGCTATTGCAAAAGCTGACTAATGAAGGGACGTTAAATAAGATCGTCACTAAAAACGGAAATCTCTGGATAATCAATAATACCAATCGCTAAAAAAGATTCCCCGTTAAGATATTCAGCATACCGGATGCACCACATTCAGAACCGGATTATCCACTAAATACCAACAAATTAACAGGTTTCCTAAAAACTATTTTCAGCAACCGATAATTATAGTATCTTTGCGCACTATTATAAAAGCCATTCCAATAACGAATGGCTTTTTATTTTGTCACTTATGAACATGAAAAAAATTGTTGAGTACAGAAAGTTACTTGACGTTACCAAAACCGCTACGCTAAAAGAGCTGAAAACCATTTACCGAAACAGCATGAAAGACTGTCATCCTGATAAATTCAGTAATGATGAAGAACTGGCTGCTGCCGAAGAAAGAAGTAAAGAAATTATTGCGGCCTATCATTTTCTGGTAAGTATTGCTCCGGAAACACAGGAAAAAGACAAACCGGAATATATTAAAACAACCAGCACTTCAAACATTTTAGAGTTCTATATGGACAACAGTGTTTTGTACATTAACTTTTTAGACGGAAGTCAGTTTGAATATTTTGGTGTTCCGAAAGCGACCTATATCAAAATGATTAACGCCGAATCGCCAAGCCGTTTTGCCAGAAGACATATCTATAATGAGTTTTTATACAGAAGCGCCAGCAAATTAGTGGCTGCAGAATAACCTATAAAAAAAACCTCCACAACTGTTGGAGGTTTTTTTTATATTATTTACTGATCCTATCAGCTGATTCTCTGCAATTCCGGGTTGACAATTTGTTTGATCTTCCCTACTCCCACAATCACGGCTCCTTCACAAAATTCAAATTCCATTCCTTCCGTCAGTGCGTTTTTAAAAAAGTCGACAGCCACTACCTTAATAGCCGCATCTACCCTTTCGCCCGGAAAAACCAATTCTTTATTGATAAAATACTGCGCACCGGAAGTCTGTTTTTCTGCAAAATCAAATTTAACCTGCGGTCTGTATCCCGATGCTGCTGCAGTTGTCCTGCCTCCATGCTCGGTTGTCCGGTATTTTAATACTGCGATAAAATCTACTTTACTGGTATCCGCTGCTGATTCCAAACTATCAAATATTGTTATATCCATATTGCTATCCGGGGTGTTTTACGTTATATCCTATTGTTTTTTAATTGTTTATATTTTCAAATATCGCAAATCTGATGTATTTCCATCACATTATGGCGCTTTTTTTTCAATTTCATTAAAATCAATCAGACAGATAACGATAAAATCGCGATAACATTGCAGGAAACCTGTTATTTAAAATTGTTCTCACAAAAACGAAGGGTTTTAAAAAAAAGATACCCGATTCCTGCTTTTTACGGCATTGAATCGGGTTGTCATCGTAGTAATACTTATCGCAAATTTACCGCTACCACGCTTCCATCTTTTTCGACTTCTATAAACTTTTCCATTCGCTCATGCTGATCTTTGTAATAGGTCTTATTTCTGTAATAATTAATATTCCCATACGGCGTATAACCCGTTCCGGTATATTCCTGACCGTTCCGCGCAAATGTTGTCGACATCATTGCCTGCAGGAAATACTTACCCGGTTTCATTTTTTCAAAAACAAAACGTCCGTATTCATCTGTTTTAGCATCAATACGGTAGCGAAATGCCGCATCAGACATATACACATACGTTTTTTTGTTTTCCTTTGATTTCCGCATTTCATACCAGGCCTCAAAATAAGGGGTTACCGGGAAAAGCGACACCGTCAGATTAGTTCCGTATACTTTCCCGCCCATCAGCGGTTTAATCCCATAAGCACCTTTTTGCCTGGTAAACAACACGCCTTTAATAGTCGCCTTGCCATAACCAATTGCTTTTTTAGCCTGGACACTGTCAAAAACAGCTTCCGGATATAAGGTTGTGATCTTATTTTTATTGGCTTTCCGGTCGGCCTCTTTTACAGCATTACAGGACCATCCCAAAACCAGCAGGGTGATTAATAACAGGGCATTAATTTTTTTCATGCTCAATATTTTAGCAACCACTTTTTCTTTGGTTTTAATGTGATGTTGTTGAAGACAAAGCTTCTCCTGTTGATACGTTTTCTTTTACCACAGTTCCGTTTACAATAATCTGTACCGTAAGTGTTCCGGTTTGTCCGGATGTCACAACATGTCCGTTTGCTCCAAATGTAACTGCCGGAACAGAGGAAGGCATGTTTATTTCAGGACTTTCCCATGTGGTGGCATTTACAGCAGAATTTAACTGCGGATCACCCTGTGCGTTCGTATGAATTACCGTTGAAATTAAGGCGTTATCAGACGTAAATGCTTTGTATTTTACAACCCTGTTGCCTCCCGTTGTTGCAGCCGGTCCGTCGTCGCTGCCTCCACAGGAAGTTACCGAAAGACCTAACGCTAACACGAATACCAATGTTGAAAATATTTTCTTTTTCATAATTTACAGTTATAAATGGTTTAACAATCTTTTACTTAACAAAAGTAGCGGCTTGCCAAAAGTGTCACAATCGCAGAAAACGAGTAATTTTTTCTACTGGTTTTCCGGTATTTTTAAATAGCTGCTTATAAATTCCCCTGTTTTTTTTGTAATCTTTGACTGGAAATCCATTTTTCAAAAGTGCTGCCCACAGGAAATTTGTATTTTGTTACCCCTTAATTTTTTATCATGAGCCGGATTGTTTCTCTCAAAAAAATAATATTCTTTATTGGTATCTGGTTGTGTTTTTCATCGCCGTTAGCAGCCCAGCAGCTATTACCTGTAAATGAAAAAACGTATTCCGACAGCCTTTCCCATATTATACAGTCCAAAACAACCGACAGCATCCGGGCAAATGCCAATCTTTTACTTTCCGATTACTGGCGCGCAAAAGACACCCTTAAAAGCAAATCTTACCTTACAGCAGGAAAACGCCTGTCGGCTAAATATCCTGTACTCAAAGCCGCAGCCTGTTTTTATGAAGGCCAGTATTACAGCAGCCTGAATCCGGAAAAAGCCAAACTGTTATTACAAAAAGCCACAAAGGCCTTAGCTGTTTTTAAAGTCCCTTTCAGTAAAGAAATCGAGGCTGCCGCCTGGTACAACTATGCTATTGCAGTCCGGAATGAAAAAGGCGACAGCTTTTTGATCAAGACATTACTCGAAAAATCCATTCCGTTAGCTACCCAATCCGGGAAACCGGAAAAAACAGCACATTATTATTCGCAGCTGGGAACGCTCCTCATGTATAATGCCCAGTTTGACAAGGCGGAAATCTATTTTAACAAAACCATCGGATTATTGGCAACCCAACATCCGAAATCGACCGTATTAATGCTTGCCTATTTGGGTGCCGCCAGCAACTATATCTACAAAGCCAACACTGATGAAGCGAAAATAATGCTGGACAAAGCCAAAAAGATACTGGAGCCTTATCCGGAATCGTCCCATTATCCGAACTACTACTATACAGAAGGGCTGTATTACACTGCCAAAACATATTACAACAGCGCACTGAAAAGTCTGGACAACGGTATCCGGCTTGCAATAAACAACAACCAGAAAGTGCTGTTACAAATGCTTATTTTCAGAAAGTATAACATTTATCTGGAGCAGAAAGAGTTTAAGAATGCCAAGCAGTTACTCCTTTCCGTATTAAAAGAAGGAACTCTGGCTGCCGATGTGAACAATCGCAAAATGTTTTATACCCAGCTGGCAACCGTTAATGAGTACCTCAATGATATGGGCGAAGCTTATCTGTGGCAAAAAAAATACAGCAAATTAAGCGACAGTCTTAACGAAAGCAACCTGAAAGAGCGAATTAACGAAATGGAAATCCGCTTCCACAACGCCGAGAACCAAAAGAAGATTACGGCTTTGGAAACAGAAAAAAAACAGGTGGCCCTGTCTGCCAAAAACCATCGTTTGTTTAGCTGGTTACTGGCTGCCATTTCCCTGTTCTTCCTGGTCATTGCAATGCTTTCGTTTGCTTTTTACAAAAATCAGAAAAGACTTTCCCGACAAAAAGAGATCAACCATTTACAGCAGTTAAAAGAACTGAAGCAGCAACAGTTGCTCTCCAATACAGAAGCCATGCTGGAAGGCGAAGAACGGGAGCGCCGCCGGCTGGCGAGTGACTTACATGATGGCCTGGGCGGTATGCTGGCCGGAGTCAAAATCAAATTGTCCGGTGCAACTGCTCACAAAGACCGCACACCCGATCCGGATGAACTGAACAAAATTACCGGACAGCTCGACAATGCCGTTACCGAACTTCGCCGCATTGCCCGCAACATGATGCCGGAAACACTGCTGCGCTTTGGTTTGCAAACCGCATTAAAAGACCTTTGCGAATCCCTGCAAACCAGCTCCTGCACTATTAATTATGAAGCCTTTAATATCGACAGCAATATGCCGCTTTCTACCCAGGTTATTATTTACCGGATTGTACAGGAAGCGTTGTCGAATGCTATCCGCCATTCGGAAGCCAATGTCATCCTGGTACAATGCAGCCAGAACGGCAACCTGTTTTTTATTACCGTGGAAGACAACGGAAAAGGGTTTGACAGCAGCATACTGGAACATAAAAAGGGCATCGGAATTACCAATATTGAAAACCGTATCAAATATCTTAGCGGAAAAATGGAGATCAATACCGCTCCAAACGAAGGAACCGCAATAAATGTAGAACTATATGTCTGAACCTGCTAAAATAATACTTGCCATTGTTGACGACCATCCTATCGTTATTGAAGGGTTAAAAACACTACTCAAAGGAGAAAAAAATATCACCGCCGTGAGCTTTACCAACGGAGTGTCTTTTCTTGACTTTTTACAAAGCAATAAGGTCGATATTGTTTTACTTGATATTATGCTTCCGGATTATCACGGTATTGAGCTGTGTAAAATAATAAAGAAAGCGGCTCCCGAAACGGTAATACTCGGATTGAGCAACCAGTCCGAACGCAGCATTATGATGCAATTGCTTCAAAACGGTGCCGGCGGTTACCTGCTTAAAAATGCCGATGCCGGCGAATTGCTGGATTGTATTGCTGAAGCGCTGGAAGGCAAACTGACCTTTAGCAAGGAAGCCAAAGAAATCATGCTGAAACCTTCCCAAAACGAATGGAAGGCCATTCCGACACTTACTAAAAGGGAAAAACAGATTCTGGAGAAAATTGCAAACGGCGAAACCACCGCCACCATTGCCGAAGCGCTCTTTGTGAGCCCGCTAACGGTAGAAACACACCGCAGAAACCTGTTGCAGAAATTTGGCGCTAAAAATGTAGCAGAACTCATTAAAATGGCTGTGGAGTACAAGCTGCTCTAAAAGCCGCTTTTGTTTAAACAAGGCAGGAATTAAACGCATTCCTGTCCGGTATTATTTCAGTTGCCGGTAATATTCTTTTTCCGCGATATCAAAATGTTCGGTGGCATACCGCAACATCGTTCCGGGCATGGCCGCCGCATGTACGTCTAAAAAGCGTTTCAGGCGGGTTTTATCGGTTTTTCCGGCCTGCCGGATCCATCCGCCCACCGCTTTATGAATAAGGTCTTCCCGGTCGTTAACCAGAATAGCGGCAATGGCAAAAGTATCGTCTGGCTGTTTATTTCTTAAAAAGTAAGCGGTGCTCACTATTGCCGTACGCCTTGCCCACATATCGTCCGACTGTGCTAATTCGTATAGAATATCCCTTGGTTTATCCTCAAGATAGCGCCCGATTACATACTGGCAGCTCACATCTACCAGATCCCAGTTATTGATCCGGTCCAGGCGGCGTAAATACAATTCAAACATCGCCTTCCTTTCCGGTTCGGTTGTTTTTTTACTCCGGCCCTTTTTATCCATAATGCTCAATGCTCCTGCCCGGATTTCATGTATCGGGCTGTCCAGCAACAGCTCCACCTCGTCCAGCGGCAAAGCCATAAAGTCCGCTGCAATTTTAAAGAGTTCTCCCATGCGTATGCCCATAAAAACATCACCGGCACCATATTCTCCTTCCCCGGTTTTAAAATACCGCTGTAATTTTTCTTTTTCCACATCCGACTGGTGAAGTTGTAACGCGGTTATAAAGTCTGCTGCTGTCTGGTTTTGCATCGCTTTGTAGTATCGCTTTCAAATATATAAAAACTACAGCCCCGATTATCCTTTGCTACCCAATAAAAAAGAGTGCCTTCCGACACTCTTTTCTAATCATGCTGAGGTACCCCGCCCGCCTGAACTAACTCCCCAATTAGCCAGACAATAATAAACACCACCCTTAAGTTGAGAAAGACCCTCACTGTTTGTATCTATCTTTATCCTTAAGGTACCTCATAACATACTAAAACCAATAAATTGGCCATGTCACTTTTCAGAACCACATTCCGAAAAATCCAAATGAAAAAAAACTATGAGCATTTTCAAATTTTTCAGTTGATAGCTCCTTTAATTCCTAACAAATCAAGGAGCATCAACATTAACAAAAAATTACCTTATGTAAGGAAAACAGGAAAACCATACTACTTTTCACTTAACGCAATTAACCTGTTTCACTTGAAGAACAATTCAAAGTAAAAGCAAAATGGACTAATTTGGATACCTGTCCGGTACGCATTTATACGCAATACCCTTAAAAAAACACAATTGATTATTTATCAAACATATACAAAACGAACATTTCTCAGATTTGCGTGTCCGCGTATGGATTTGCGTGTTTTTGCGTATTGGAATTGCTACTTTTCGGGTATTTCTTAAAAAGCAAATCCGCAATAGCATTACACAAAATCAACACTATAGCCCAAAAAAAGAAGCATTATTTATCAAAACACAAATAGCATTGTTAATTTTTTTAACTTTGACTAACCAAAAAACAAAAAACATGGAAATTAATTTTTTAGCATTAGTCTTAGCGGCACTATCCACACTTGTTGTTGGATTTATCTGGTACAACCCTAAAGTATTTGGTACGATATGGATGAAAGAGGCCGGAATGACCGAAGAGAAGATGAAAGGAGCCAATATGTTTGTTATTTTCGGAATGGCAATTGTATATGCTTTCTTTATTTCTTTTATTTTACAAATCCTTACGATTCATCAGTATGGCGCACTGGGAATGGTTGGTGGAGACCCCAGCCTTGCCAAACCTTCTTACCATGCTTTTATGGCTGATTACGGGGATGCTTTCCGTACTTTTAAACACGGCATGCTGCACGGTTTTATTTCCGGACTGTTTTTTGCACTTCCGGTTGTCGGAACCGGCGCCTTATTTGAAAGACGCTCGTGGCGCTACACGTTAATTGCCGGAGGTTTTTGGGTGATTAGCTGTATGATTATGGGCGGTATTGTTTGTGCTATGAAATAGAAAATTTTGTTTTAACATTTATTTTAATACTAATCGCTCTACATTTGTGGAGCGATTCTTTCTTTTGTGAATACAGACACTACGTACAAAATTTATCCGGCTGTTTCAGAAGTCCCAACAAACTGGGATACTATTGCCCATTCCAATATATTTCTTTCTACTGCTTATTTAAAAGCACTGGAAAAATCGGCTCCGGCAAATATGATCTGCCATTATATCGGTTTGTTTCAGAATCAAGAACTGGTCGGCATTGCGCTTTCCCAGTTTTTAGATCTCAATAAGGTAGGTTCATTCGGAGAAAGGGATAACTGCCTGAAAACTTCCGTCCGGAATTTTGTTTTTAAAAATTTCAGCTCACATGTATTGTTCATTGGCAACAATATGCTCACCGGGCAGAATGCCTACGCTTTGCTTGATACAATTAGCAATGCAGACGCTGTTGCACTGCTCTTCCAGGCATCGGAAGCACTGAAAGAGATCTTCCGCAAAAAGCGCTTAAAAATTCACTTAACGGTTTTTAAAGATTTCTCCGAAACGGAAACGGAATATTTTAAGACCCCGGATTTCGCTTCTTTTTATCGTTTTACGACCCAGCCGAATATGGTTTTCGATATTCCGGAATCCTGGCAGCATGAAACCGATTATATTCAGGCGCTGACAAAAAAATACCGGGACCAGTACAAACGATCTCACAAAAAGGCGGAAGCAATCCAAAAAAAGAAATTCTCACTGGACGATATTCAGGCTCATAATCCGGTTATTAACCGCCTGTATGAAAATGTGGCCAAAAATGCTCCTTTTAACACGTTCTTTCTGGCTGACAATCATTTTTATAAGCTGAAAAAACTACTCAAAGATCAATTCCTGTTTTACGGTTATTTCCTTGACGACAAGCTGATCGGTTTTAATACGCTGATTAAAAACGGAACTGCAATAGATACCTATTTCCTGGGTTATGACGAGGAACATCAACGGGAAAAAATGCTGTATCTGAACATGCTTTATGATATGGTAGCCTATTCCATTAACAAAGGGTTCTCAAAAATCGTTTTTGCACGGACTGCCCTGGAGATCAAAAGTTCCATTGGTGCCAAACCTCAGGAAATGTACGGCTATATCAGGCACAGCAATCCTTTGGTAAACCGCCATATCGCCCGTCTTTTCAAATCGCTGGAGCCGGAAACCCTCTGGCAGGAACGAAATCCTTTTAAATAAAAAAAGAGGCTGTTTTCACAACCTCTTCTGTTTTTTTTTAAGAGTTCACTTCTATTTCCTCCTGTACTTTTTCCCATTCTTCCAGGAACTGGTCCAGATCTTTTTTCTTTTTCTCATAGGCTGCGAAAAAGGAAGCATCCTGCATTAATTTTTCATAATTATCCGCCAGTGCCTTATCATCTTTCTGGATTTCTTTTTCCAGCTGCTGAATCTGGCTTTCAATTTTACTCAGCTTATTCTGCAGGCTTTTATTCTTTTTCTGTTCTTCGTAAGACAGTGCTTTATTTTCTTTCTGAACCGTTTCCTTTACCACATCTTTCTTCTCCACTTCCCGCATGTTCTGTACATTGCGCTGTTCCAGGAAGAAGTTGATATCGCCTAAATATTCGCGGATCTTCTGGTCTTTAAATTCATAAACAATGTTAGACATTCCCTGCAGGAAGTCACGGTCGTGCGATACCAATAACAGGGTTCCTTCAAATTTCTGTAAAGCGGCTTTCAGTACATTCTTAGATTTAATATCCAGGTGATTCGTAGGCTCATCCATTACCAGCACATTAATAGGCTGTAACAGTAATTTACAAAGCGCCAAACGGTTTCTTTCTCCTCCGGAAAGTACTTTTACCTTTTTCTCCACATCATCGCCTCTAAACAGGAAAGCTCCCAGCATGTCACGCACTTTGGAACGGTTGGAATCTGTTGCCGCTTCCGTCATGGTATCCAATAAGGTTTTTTCACCATCTAAATACTCTGCCTGATTTTGCGCGAAATACCCCAACTGAACATTATGCCCCAATTTGATGGTTCCGTCATATTCAAATTCATTTACGATGGCTTTGATAAAAGTGGATTTCCCTTGTCCGTTCTGACCAACAAAGGCAATTTTACTGCCCCGTTCTACCAATAGCGATATTTCTTTTAAGATGGTTTTCTCACCGTAACTTTTCGTAACATGTTCCGCTTCAATCACCACTCTGCCCGGTGTCATCGAAACGGGAAAGGAAATGCTCATTACAGAGTTATCGTCCTCATCCACTTCGATACGTTCCACTTTATCCAATTTCTTGATTAAAGACTGCGCCATCGAAGCTTTGGAAGCTTTGGCACGGAATTTCTCGATCAGTTTTTCGGTTTCCTCTATTTTTTTAGCCTGGTTTTTTTGTGTAGCCAATTGTTTCTCGCGGATTTCCTGACGTAAAACCAGGTATTCCGTATATGGCTTATTAAAATCGTAGGCTTTTCCTAACGAAATCTCAATGGTTCTGTTCGTTACGTTATCCAAAAACATTTTATCGTGGGAAACGATCACCACTACTCCCGGAAAGCTTCGTAAAAAGTTTTCCAGCCAGATGATACTTTCAATATCCAGGTGATTCGTTGGTTCATCCAGCAATAAGATATCGTTTGTTTGCAATAACAGCTTTGCCAGTTCGATACGCATTCTCCAGCCTCCGGAAAAAGTATCCGTCAGCTTGTCAAAATCCTCCCGTTTGAACCCCAGTCCTAACAGGATTTTTTCGGTATCGCCAATATAGTTATACCCTCCCAATATTTCATAATGGTGGGTAACATCGCTTAATTGTTCTATTAATTCCGAATATTCCGCGCTTTCATAATCGGTTCGCGTTGCCAGCTGATGGTTGATTTCTTCCATCTTGAATTCGGCATGCTTGATCTCTTCAAAAGCCTGATACGCTTCATCCAGAACCGTTCTTCCTTTTACGAAATCGATATCCTGTTTTAAGAATCCTATTTTTACTTCTTTCTCAGTAGCAATGCTACCGGAATCCGGCGCCAGCTCCCGAGAGAGAATTTTTAGCATCGTTGATTTACCGGCTCCGTTTTTTCCAACAAGTCCTACTCTGTCCCCCGCTCCCAATCGGAAAGTTACTTCTTCAAATAAATAAGTACCCCCAAAAGAAACTGATAAATTGTGTATATTTAGCATAATTTTATTACAAATGTTACAAAGGTAATTTTTTAAAAGATGTACCTTTACTAAAATTTATGCAAATGTTAAAAAAAGGATCCAAACTCAATAGTATTTTAACAGGAAGTTGTCCTAAATGCCAGGAAGAAAGCATGTATGTGGATAAAAACCCGTATAAATTGAGCAGCGTATTTAAAATGCATGATAAATGCAGCCACTGCGGCACCTATTATAAAATAGAGCCCTCATTCTTTTACGGAGCCATGTATGTGAGCTATGGAGTGGGTATTGCTTTTGGAGTGGCCGCTTTTGTGATCACGTATCTTTTTTTAGGTCTGAGCCTGAAAACGGCATTTATAGCAATCATTGCTACTTTAATTGTTTTTATGCCTGTCATTATGCGGTTGTCCCGGAATATCTGGATTAACTTTTTTGTGCATTATGACAAAGATTGGAAAAACAACATCCATTCATAATATTTTAGGAATCCAGACGGATTCCTAATTTTTTATAGCAGCGTTTAATATCGATCTGCGCATCCAAAGGGATGTTGTTTTCGATAGCATCGTATAAGGATTTTGCCAAAACCGGCCCCAGCATCACGCCACGTGTGCCCAGGCCATTCAGGATATGAATATTGTTATGAATATGATGAGTACCCACTAACGGACGCCGGTCTTTTACCGTAGGACGAACACCGGCAAAATGTTCTACAATCTCAAAATCGCAGTCAATCAGTTCTTTCAGATTATCCAGTAATTCCTGCTTACCGGCTTCTGTAGGCAAATCGGTTTTATCCTCCCAATTGTAGGTGGCGCCCACTTTAAAAAGATCATTCCCTACAGGCAGGATAAAAATACTGGATTTTAAAACCACGTCAAGGTTTAAATCCGGTGCTTTAATGAGCAGTAGTTCTCCTTTGGTTCCATCCAACGGCAGCTGTTTGAAAAACGGATTATGAACCAATCCGAAGCCATCAGCAAAAATGATATGTTTTGCTTTCAGACCGTTATAGGAAATACCCTCTTCCAGGAATTCAATTCGGGAATAGTCGAAACGTTCTTTCCGCACCCAATTGTTCCGGTTTAAAAACTCCAGGTAGGAATCCAATAGTACTTTGGTATCGACATAACCGGTCATTAACACTTCACCAAAACCGAATTGAGAGGTAATGGACTGGTATTCCCGATGTATTATTGTTGTGGAAAGAAATGGTGCCAGATTTGGTTTATCGGCAGCCTGGAACCAGTTATTCTGTTCTTCAATGGAAGCAAACTTCCTGTAGATCGGAATCCTAAAGTCAAATTTAGCCGCTATTTTATCTTCTATAGCCGCATAAAAAGGCAATCCGTAATCCAATTGCTGTTTAGCATTCCAAACCTCACTAAACCGCTTTAAAATAACCGGGTTATACAAGCCTCCGGCCACCCGTGAAGAGGAAGAAGAGTTATCTTCAAAAACCATGATGGTTTTACCCTGCTGCAAGGCGGTTTCTGCAAAACAAATTCCGGCTATACCGGAGCCAACAATCAAATAATCTACCATAGTACAAAAATAAAAAACTCTTACCCAGGAAGGTAAGAGTTTTTCATAAAATTGGAGAAATTATTTTTTAGTAATTCCACATATCTTGTTCAAAGTTGCGGATTTTTTCTTTTACACGCTCAGATTCCAATAACTGCATTTGAGCATTTTCTTTTACATATTCTTCAATTTGTCTATCGCCGTAAACATTTTCTTCTCTGTAGATTACTCCACTAAAGCGTCTTGAGTTTAACAGGTGATCAAACGTAATCGGCATTGCTGAGTTTTTATCATTGAAGGCCTTGTTTGCATGTAACACATCTCTTGCAGACGGGAAGTAAACCCAGAATAATTCGATGTATTCTTTCTCCTCTTTGTCCATCGTATAAACATCCGGTACAATAGGACAGATTCCTAACATTCTGTATTTTAATTCACCTTGACGGGTATCAAAATACCAATAACCTACAATTTTATAATCAGAAACGTCACTTGGTCTGATTTCGGTTTTGTTGATATACTCTTCCGAAATTTTCGCTCCTGCTTTTTTCTGTTTTGCGGTAAAGGTGTTGTATTGCTCTTTACCGGCATCAGTAGTGTCAATTCTAAACAGGGAAGCTTCGATATCTTTTAATGATTTTTTAGTTGTAAAATAACTATCATCATAGATTTCAGTAAGCTTATTGTTTTTAATTCCGTCAACCAAAACCTCATAAAGCGGTTTTCTGTCCGGTCCTAAATTTCCATCTACAGGATAATATAAAGGAAAATTAACTCTTTCATCAAGGTCAACAATTTCCCAGATTTTCTTCCCCATTAAAACATCACGATCATCAACATAACCATAAGGTAACGGCTTGTCATTATCAGCGTTTAATTGTGCTGCGGTTTTTTTACCGATATCAGCCGGGGTTTTTGCATTCAAAAGATTAGACTGTGCAAAAGTTGCAATAGAACTAAAAGTAAATGCAATTACTAATGAAAAATTTCTCCAATTCATTTTTTATTCTTTATAAACTATTAAAGTAATTATAAACTCAAACTTGGTCGTTTTTATTGTACTTCAAATGTACAAGGTGCAACTCTTTTTGGCATTTGATCTAATCCAACGAATTTAGCTTTGATCTCAGAGATAACTACGATATCACCTCTACCAGCTTTAGCAATAGCAGCTTTAGCTCTTGCATCCATTTTGTTACCTGATACTACAATTGTAGGCTGACCTGGCACTTTAATGTTAAATTGTGTTACGTTAACAGAAACCGGGAAATCGAAATCTTCTAATTCAGCAGAGATTGTACAAACCTCTAAGTTCGATTTAGCTCCTTTAGCAGCAACCTCACCACGGATTTTTCCAGTTGGAGCAGGTAAACCTTTGATTCTGAAAACTTCTTTACTACTGAAAGATTTTCCATCAGGCATAGTAGCGCTAACATTAATGGTTACATCGCTTCCAGCTCCTGGTGTAAGGTTATATTGACCTGGTTTTCCAGTAGATGCCATTCCAGGTGCAGATGCTTTAACTTTATCAGAAGAGATACCTGGTACAGAAACCGAAATAGGGTTCGATACACCACGGTAAACAACTTTCATTTTGTCAGCAGATACAATTGCCTGGTTTGGTTTTGGAACTACAACGTAGTTTCCTGCAATTTCGATTTCAACTGGTTTGTTGTCTTCCATGAAAGTAAACTTACCTTTGATATCTTTTTCACCAACGCTACCAGCAGCCATTTTGAAAATAGCAGAACCATTTTCGATAGATGTTGAAGCACCGTTTACAGAAACTGCTTTTGGAACTGTAGACTCGTCATAACGACCTAATACTACACGTCCTGTAACTTGCTCTCCCTGAAAGAAAGCTGATTTATCCATCATTACGAAAGCTTTATAGTTTTTCATAGATGCAGCTGCCATTGCAGTGTTACCCATGAAAGCATTATATAAGCTTGCTTCAATTCCTTTAACGTCATTTTGCATAGCCGTTAATTTTGTTAAAGAAGCGATAGATGGGAATCCTTTATAATGATAATCTAAGAATTTTTTAGTAACTCCTTCTCCGTCTTTTACATCAGCTGTATTGAATTTAGAATCAATCTCTCCAACAATAGCTTTGTATTTTGCGTCGTTTCCAATTACAGCTTTCATATCAGCTCTGTACTTGTCGATAGCAGCTACAATTTCTTTTCCTTTTTTAGAATAACCGTCACCTTCAAACCAACCTTCGTCGATTTTGTCACCTTTATCCATTGCCTCATAAGGTAGTTTTCCATTCTCACCTTTTTCAATTCCTGTTGTTACATCAGTTTTAAGTTTACCGATATAATCGTAGAAATTTTTAGTGATAACAGCTACTTCATCAGCCATTTTTTTTGCAGCACCGAATTGAGACGGGTTATCAGCTGCTTTAGTACCAAGTGCGCTTAAAATCTGTGAATTCGTTTCTACTGCAGCAGAGTTTGCTGTTTCGAATTTTTCATTCATCAAACCAAAAGCTGATAGAACTTCTTTTGACATGTTTAATGCCAACATCGCGATGAAAACCAAGTACATCAGGTTAATCATCTTCTGTCTAGGGGTTAATTTTCCTCCTGCCATTTCTTCTAATTAGTTTTTAAATAGATTAATAAATGCAACTAATTAGTTTCTGTTGCTCATTGCAGAAAGCATTCCGCCATATACGTTGTTTAAAGAAGATAAATTTGCAGTCAATGATTGCATTTGATCTTTTAATTTCAAGTTGTTTTCAGCAACTTCTTTGTTAATTTCAGCATTACGGGTAGCGCTTTCTAACTGAACTTTATACATACTGTTTAAAGATTCCATTTGAGCAGCTGCCATTGACATTTCTTCAGCATATTTTTTAGTAGAAGCAACTGAATCAACTGTTGGAGCAATTCCTTTAGCTGCAGCTTCGAAGTTTTTGATGCTGTTTCCTAAGCTAGACATTAACTCTCCGTCAATTTTAGCTTCTTTTAACATGTTGTCTAATTTTTGAGATAAAAGACCTTGAGCTTCTGTTGGGTTTTCTGCTTTTTTAACGTCTCTTTTCTTAGCGTCTCCACCTGCTAATTCAGGGTAAACCAATGACCAGTCTAATTCTTTTTCAACTGGATCGAAAGCAGATAATGCGAAGATAAATGCTTCAACTCCAAGACCGATAATAAGCATCGCGCTTGCACCTGGCCAGTGCATTAATTTGAATAACGCTCCGATGATTACCACTGCTGCCCCCATACCATAGGCAAAATTCATAACTTTTTTAGGTAGTGCCATAATAAAATAAAATTTTAGTTAGTTAAGTTAATTATAATTAAAAATTGGTTAAATTTTAAAATTGAGTTAAGTTGAATGATTCTGATAATTAGTTGGGTCTGTTTCCGGTTGCCTGAGCTCCCATGTAATCCTGAACTGTTCTGAATCCGATGTAGCTTCTTGCCGTATCTGCATATTCGAAGTTACGGGTACCTACCTGTAAGTAGTAAGAAACATCTTTCCAGGATCCACCACGTACCACTTTACGTTGGTTTTTAGCATCCGGTACATTTGGATTCATTGTCGATACGTAATCATAAGCTGCAGCATCATAAGATGAATCTGTCCACTCGGCTACGTTACCAGACATGTTGTAAAGGTTGAAATCATTCGGCTCGTATGATTTAGCTTCAACAGTGTATAAAGCACCGTCTGCTGCATAATCTCCACGGCTTGGCTTAAAGTTTGCCAAATAACATCCTCTATCATTGTGAGTATACGGTCCACCCCAAGGATAAGCTGCAGATTCCAGACCACCTCTTGCAGCGTATTCCCACTCTGCTTCAGTTGGTAAACGGAAAGAGTTTACCTGATCTCTTCCTTTTTTCTTTTTGATGTAAGAGTTTTTATTTAATGTTCTCCAAGCACAAAAAGCCTTAGCCTGTTTCCAGCTAACTCCAACTACAGGGTAATCCCCGTAAGCCTGGTGCCAGAAATAGTCATTATGCATTGGCTCATTATAAGAATACGCGAAGTCTTTAATCCAAACGGTTGTATCCGGATAAATCAACTGGTTTTCTGTTTTAATGAATTTACCTCTTTTAGATCTGCTGCTTGTAGTGCTCTTATCTTTAGCAGCCGCCTGAATGTCCATCCAGGTATAACGGAATTTTAACTTCGACACGTCGAAAGTTCTCAAACCGTTGTATGATTCACTCGCTGGTAAATAAAGTGAATCCATTACCTCAACATAATACTCATCCGGGTATTTCTGAGGGTCAGCATGCAACTTCACTTTTCTGTTAAGACGTCTTCCAGCATACGGATCTTCATCTGTACCTACGCTGTAATAATTCTCATACATATATTTGTCGTATGCAGACATTTTTGCAGGATCCTGGTCACTGAAAGCAAAGTCACCGATGCTTCCTCCTTTGTTACCACCAGTACCTGGCTTCATCCCTTGCTCATCAGCTAAAATAGCCAATCTCACACGGATTGTAGAATCTTTTACCCATTCGACAAATTGACGATATTCACTATTCGTAATTTCCGTCTCATCCATGTAAAAGGAACGAACTGTTACCGTTTTTGTCGGTGCGTCCTGAACGTTAGCTAAATCATCATCTGACTTACCCATGATAAAAGCGCCACCAGGAACTAAAGTCATACCATACGGCTTTTCCGGATGCCATTTCTTTCCTTTAACTCCTACCAGCTCACCTCTGTCGTTAGAACCACAGCTGAAAAACAATGATACAACAGCTGTTAATGCAATGAACTTCTTCATATAAATTTGGGTTAATAGTATTTATATTTTTAAGGGCGTAAACCTATTTATTTATTTTCTAAAAAACAAAGATTTTATTAAAAAAAACTTAAAAAAAACAATAAAACACAATTTAGGCTTTAAATAACCGTTTTTTAAACAATTATACCATATTTTTCTTTTGCGCCTTCCACCAACGCTCTGGAATCTCATGGTTTGTGGCACCTAGATAATCCTCATATGTGCAAGGTAATAACGTGTTTCTTTTTAATTTATTGTTAAAACTTGTTAAAAAAGGTATTTCTATCCACCAACGCTCCGTTTTATCGCTTTTATAGAAGATTAACTCTTCGTCTTCCAGCGGCACGATATACTTCAAATAGTCCTCACGGCTGCCAAAAGGATATTCTTTCGAACGGTAGTGAAATCCTTCAATAAAATACCAGATAATCTGTCCGATTAGAACGGCTTCACTCTTCGAATTATTGTGGTTAAAAACACCAAAAGAAGTTACCTTATCGCTAATTCCCGCATAACGCGAAAGCACGCAGATTTCCTTACCGTTAAATCCATTTGGAATAAACTGTGTGAAGTTCCCGGAATCGCTTGATTTTACCGATGTAAGATCAAGACTTACCAGATCGGCATCCCTGAAAACAGGTTCTGCAATGGTTGAGTTATTGCAAATCTCACCCAGGCGGTAGGCATCGAAATACAGTTTTTCAATCAGATCAATTTCTTCCTGTGAGTTAAAATAGGTCTGATAACCGACATTACTATAGTTAAACAAATTATTAGGCTCTTCCACGATCATTTTGGTCAGAAAAGAATGCGCCGCTAATTGCTCTTCATCTTTTTCAAAATCAAACTTACTGTCAATTGCCACTACATTTACCATTTGTTCCAACTGGTCGTAGGCTCTGTAAATGGCATAGGTCAGGTCTTGAGAACCACCTATAACGATCGGGATAACACCGTTTTTTATCAAATGTGCCACCGCAGTACGCAGCACATAATAAGTATCTTCAGAAGAACTTCCTGCCACCACATTTCCTAAATCTACGATCTGTGCATCCCAGTTTCCCGGGAAAAGGCTGTAAAATTCTTTTCGGATAGCAGTCAGATCCGTATGTTCATTATGACCTTCAAAGCCTCTGTTTTCATGCACTCCGATAATGGCAATGGCAGCGTTTTCAATATTCGGAAAATCCGTTTCTGTATGAAAAACCACTTTTCTCCCCAGCGTTTGCACGTTAAGGCTCTGAATAAATTCTAAAAAGTCAGCATCAACCGGCTGAATATAATCAAATGCCATTTTTATTTCTTTTTAGTAGTTGTTTTTTTAGCTGCCGGTTTTTTCGCCGCAGTCGTTTTCTTCGCTGCTGTTTTTTTAGCCGGTGCTTTCTTCTCAATCAACTCCTTCACTTCTTCCAGTGTCATTTTTCCGGCATCGACATCTTTGGAAAGCTCAATCTTAACCTTTCCTTTCAGGATTACAGAACGTCCCCATCTTGCTTTTTCAACACGGATCCCTTCTTCTTCCCAATTGTGAATTACCTTATCGATATCTTTCTGTAATTTCTCTTCAATCAGTTCCACAAGATCCGATTGTGATAAATTATCAAAATTGTATTTTTTATTAACGTTGATAAACATACCGTTCCACTTGATAAAAGGTCCGAAACGGCCCACTCCTTTTTGTACCGGCTCATTTTTATACGTCCCGATAGGAGCATCTGCCTGTTCTTTCTCTTTGATCAGTTCCATAGCGCGCTCTAACGTAACATCCAAAGGTTCTTCGCCTTTTGGCAACGAAATAAAAGCACTTCCGAAACGCACATACGGTCCGAAACGACCGTTGTTTACCTCTACATCTTCTCCTTTATAGGTACCTAAATTTTTAGGCAGTAAAAACAGGTTAAGCGCTTCTTCCAGCGTTATGCTTCCGATATTCTGCTCCGGACGCAAGCTTGCAAATTGTTTGTTATCGTCATCGACATCGCCAATCTGAGCCATCGGCCCGAATTTCCCTAAACGAACACTCACCGGTTTACCGGATTTCGGATCCGTTCCCAGGATTCGTTCCCCTGATTCTCTTTCGGCGTTTTCTTCTACATTTTTAACGGTAGGATGGAAATGATTATAAAAATCACGCATCATCATCGCCCAGTCTTCATTTCCGGCAGCAATCTCATCGAAGTCCTGCTCTACTTTTGCCGTAAAATTATAATCTAAAATGGTTTCAAAATTCTTAACCAGGAAGTCATTTACAATGATACCGATATCGGTAGGAACCAGTTTCCCTTTGTCGGAACCGAAGTTTTCTTTTAATTCCTGACTTTTTACCTCACCGGCTTTTAAGGTTAACAGGGCATATTTACGCTCCTGACCTTCAAAGCTTCCTTTTTCTACATAATTTCTATTAATAATCGTAGAAATTGTCGGCGCATAGGTAGACGGACGTCCAATACCAAGCTCTTCCAGTTTTTTAACCAGCGAAGCTTCCGTATAACGTGCCGGCGGACGGGTGAAACGCTCCGTAGCAGTGATATAATTGTTGGTCAGCTTTTCATTTACTTTTAAAGCCGGCAACATTCCTTCCTGTTCTTCTTCCTCATCGTCATGTCCTTCCAGATACACTTTCAGGAATCCTTCAAAAAGCAATACCTCTCCGGTTGCCCCGAATATTTCTTTATGATTGCCTGCTTCGATCTTCACATTCGTACGCTCTAATTGCGCATCACTCATCTGGGAAGCCAATGTTCTTTTCCAGATCAGATCATACAAACGTGCCTGGTCTCTGTCGATATTCACAGTATGGCGCGACATATCCGTCGGACGGATAGCTTCGTGCGCTTCCTGTGCTCCTTTGCTTTTGTTAGCGTAATTTCTGGGCTTGCTGTATTCCTTACCATACGATTTGATGATTTCTGCTTCTGCAGCAGCCATCGCTTCCTGCGACAGGTTCACACTGTCCGTTCTCATATAGGTAATTAATCCGGCCTCATACAGACGCTGCGCCATCATCATTGTAACACCAACCGGGAAATACAGCTTTCTTGCCGCTTCCTGTTGTAATGTTGATGTGGTAAAAGGAGCTGTTGGTGATTTTTTAGTCGGTTTTGTTTCCAGGTCCGATACTTTATACTGGGAACCGATATTTTGTTTTAAGAAAGCTTCCGCTTCCTGTTTGGTTGCAAAGTTGTGTGGTAATTTTGCTTTAAAGGTTTTTCCGGCTTCGTTTGCAAATTCAGCAGTAACGCTATACGATCCTTCGGCTTTAAAGCCCTGGATTTCACGCTCACGCTCTACAATTAAACGTACGGAAACCGACTGAACACGTCCGGCAGATAGTCCGCCTTTTACTTTTTTCCATAAAACAGGCGATAATTCATATCCTACCAAACGGTCTAAAACTCTTCGCGCCTGCTGGGCATTCACTAAGTTATAATCAATACCTCTCGGGTTCTCAATTGCCTTTTGTATTGCCGTTTTGGTAATTTCATGAAAAACAATACGTTTTGTTTTGCTCTGGTCCAATTTCAATTCTTCTGCCAAATGCCATGCAATAGCTTCTCCCTCACGGTCCTCATCGGAAGCCAGCCAAACGGTTTCTGCCGACTTCGATAGATCTTTAAGTTTTTTAACCAGAGCCTTTTTATCGGAAGAAACTTCATACTTTGGTTTGAAATTATTTTCAACATCCACCCCAATTTCTTTAGAAGGCAAGTCGGCTATATGCCCGTAACTTGATTCTACCTGATAATCTTTTCCTAAAAATTTTTCTATAGTTTTTGCCTTTGCAGGCGACTCAACGATCACTAAATTCTTTGCCATACTTCTACTGTTTGTCCGGCAAAAGTATATGATTTTTTTAAATATTACATTTTTGGTTTTCTAAAACACAATTATTTTATGAGGATACAACACCTGTAACAGGCATAATCTTCTTTTTCTTTAAGAAATAAATTACGACTTCTGTCTTAACGCAAACCCGGTTTTTAAGGCATCGTTTCCACCGGCCGGCATTAGCCAATAAAATACTATATTCCAACAGTATAAAACTAAAAAGCGCTGTTACAATCCAATTTCTCCCACTGTAAAAACCGCATCCTGGCCTGGTTTTTCACGGTCTTTTTCGTTTCTTATTTCTAAAATATGCAGAAATAATCAAAAAAATTAACATTTAAAATTTTGGAGCCACGCACTTTATGATGATTTTTGATAAAACAATTCTCACTTATTACTAAAATAATCACGATATGCACTCTTTTTTAAATCTTATAAATGATTTCCTAAATAAAAATCTGCATTTCTTAGACAAAGAGGATTTAAACCTTCAGTTGTTATCCCATGAAGATTATCCGAGTTTTCGTTCGGTTTCCGACACTTTCGACTATTTCGGAATAGAAAATCTGGTAGCCAATGTACCGGTGGATGCTTTGGAACAGTTACCGAAATATTTTATGGCTTTAATCAACGTGGACAAAAAGGACGTTATTGTTTCCGTTCACAAGACCAAAAGCTATATTAAATGCAAAAGTGCCGACGGTAAAAAATCGGCCTACAGCTATCCCGATTTTAAAAAGATCTGGCCCGGAACGATAATCGCTGTTGAAAAAAACGAAAAACCGGAATCCAAAAGAGAAACGTCCACACTTCTTGCCTTCGGCTGTGCGCTGGTGTTGTCCTTATTATTATTTGTCTTTCCGTTTTCCTTACCGGTTACAGCATTAGGAGTGCTTTCTGCTTTAGGTATTTTTTTAAGCGTCCTTATTATTAAGGAAGAACTCGGAATTCACGACAACCTGTCTTCCAGAATATGCAGTTCCCTTAACGAGAAAGGAAGCTGTTCCAAGATCATTACCTCATCGATACAATTTTTAGGGGTGATTTCACTGAGTAATGCCACAGCGGTTTTCTTTATTTCACAATTCCTCATATTGCTTTTTGCCGGTTTTGACAGTATCTTTTTTACGGCACTTTTACTTTCCTCCATACCGGTATTGCTTTTTTCGCTATACAGTCAGGCGTTTATTCTAAAACAATGGTGTGCTTTGTGCCTGGGTATTGTTTTAATATTACTGGCCGAAATTGCAACCGTTTTTAGCAACATCGCTCCTTTTGAGATTAATAGCAGCTATATTCTTAAAGCGCTCCTTATTATAACACTTACCTATTTAGGGGTCTTTTATGCCAAAGCGCTTTTAACCAAAAGTATTGCGCTTAAGAAAACAAAAATCGATTTCCTGAAATTCAAACGAAATCAGGGTTTATTTTTCACTTTACTTCACAAGAAACAACTGGAAAAGAACAACAGTATTCCGCAGGAGTATATTTTAAGTTTTGGGTCAAAAAACCCGGTATTAACCATAAACGCCGTTACCAATCCGCTTTGCGGCTATTGTACGGATGCCTTTAAGGCATATTACAATCTTTTGGAAAAACACGGAAACGATATTCAGATCAATTTTGTTCTCAGTGTTCCGTTTGAACGAACGGATAATGTCGCGACAAAAATCGCAGCCAGTTTTTCGGAAGCCTATTCCGGTAATAAAGACACCGCACTCTCCATTTTAAAAGAATGGTTTGATGAAAAAGATATTCCGCAATGGGAGAACAGATCTGTACCGGTTCCTCAGCACACACTGGATTTACTGACCGCGCATCGAACCTGGTGTGACAACCACAGTATTCATTATACGCCGGCAACTTTTATAAACGGCTACCATTATCCTGCCGAATATACCTTACAGGAGTTTTCTTTATTTGCCGAGCAAATGATCGAACAGCTTCGTGAAGACACGGTTTTGGTTTATCAAAATTAAGGATTTTTACCAACAATTTTGACACGATCAGTACAATTCATAAATATTTAAAAGAAGAAATCACAATTGACCACTTTCCTTAACAATATTTATATATTTGTCAATACAGAATTATCCTCAAACCAAAGAAAACAATAATTATATCTCACATCTTGTGCAATAATTTTAATAAATAATGTCGCAATTCCCATTCTACAAACAAGCCGATTCCAAAGACTGTGGTCCCACATGTCTTAAAATAATTGCCAAGTATTACAAGAAAGTCATCAACATTCAGGAATTAAGAACATTAGCGGAAACAACCCGTGAAGGAAGTAATCTTTTGTCGCTGAGTGATGCGGGAGAAAGAATCGGATTTCGCACCTTAGGGGTTAAAATTTCACTGGAGCGCCTGCAGGAAGTTCCGCTTCCCTGTATCCTGCACTGGAATAACAACCATTATGTTGTACTGTATAAAGTCAAAAAAAACAAACTTTATGTTTCCGATCCGGCACACGGTTTATTAGAATATGACAACGAAGAGTTTTTAAAATTCTGGATCGGCAATAATGCAACACCTTCAACAGAAGAAGGGATTGCGCTGTTAATCGAACCTACTCCTAAGTTTTACAATACCGAATTTGATACCAACGACAGCAACAGCGCTTTTGGCTTTGGCTTATTGTCGCGTTATGTCCTTCGCTATAAATCCTTTTTATTACAGCTGATTATCGGATTACTGGCTGGCAGTATACTGCAGCTGATTTTTCCTTTTATGACACAAAGCGTCGTAGACGTTGGTATTCAGAACCAGAACATCCACTTCATTTACCTGTTATTAATCGCGCAGCTCTTTTTGTTCTTCGGAAAAACCGCCCTGGAATTTATCCGAAGCTGGATCTTGCTCCATTTATCGACACGTATTAATATCTCTTTAATATCCGACTTTTTCATCAAGCTGATGAATCTGCCGATCTCCTTTTTCGATGTCCGGATGACCGGAGACATCATGCAGCGAATCAGCGACCATCACCGGATTGAACGAATACTGACCACCTCCTCTTTGAGTGTGTTATTTTCGTTTATAAACATGCTTATCATGGGTGCCGTTCTGGCCTATTATAACCTGACAATCTTTATGGTATTCTTTGTCGGCAGTTTTTTCTATTTCGGCTGGGTTATCCTATTCCTGAAAAGACGTGAGGCATTAGACTACAAACGCTTTTCGGAAGTGAGCCAGGAACAAAGTAAAGTAATTGAGCTGATCAACGGAATGCAGGAAATCAAACTGCACAATGCCGAAAAGCAAAAACGCTGGGGCTGGGAATACATACAGGCACGTTTGTTTAAAGTTTCAATGAAAAGCCTGGTGCTGGAACAAACGCAGAGTATCGGTTCCAATTTTATCAACGAATTAAAAAACATCCTGATTATCTTTTTGTCGGCTAAATTAGTTATCGACGGACAGATCACTCTGGGGATGATGATGGCGATAAGTTCTATTGTAGGAAACCTTAACGGACCGATCGTACAGCTGATCGGATTCATCCGGGAAGCGCAGGATGCTAAAATATCGCTGGCGCGTTTATCGGAGATTCATGACAAAGAAGACGAATCGCAGGATGAAGACGAAAAAACACATGACTTCCCGAAAGACGAAACCCTTTCCATTAAAAACGTGTCGTTCCGATATACCGGTTCCGACCTGTTGGTACTGGAAGATGTCACCTTAACCATTCCGGCTAAAAAGGTAACGGCCATTGTAGGGGTCAGCGGAAGTGGTAAAACAACCTTAATGAAAATACTGCTGAAATTCTACGAACCAAACAGCGGTGAAATATTACTGGGCAGAACCAACCTGAAAAACATGTCACAAAAAACATGGCGGGCACATATTGGCGCGGTAATGCAGGAAGGATATATTTTCAATGACACTATTGCCAATAACATTGCTTTGGGTGCCGACAAGGTCGACAAGGCAAAATTATTATACGCAACCGATGTTGCCAATATCAGGGATTTTATTGACGAACTTCCTTTGGGCTTCAATACTAAAATCGGGATGGAAGGTATCGGAATGAGTACCGGGCAAAAACAACGTCTGTTAATCGCCCGTTCCGTATATAAAAATCCGGAAATGCTCTTTTTTGACGAGGCGACTTCGGCATTGGATGCCAATAACGAAAAAGTAATCATGGAAAAACTGGATGTGTTTTTTAAAGATAAAACGGTAGTGGTTATTGCCCACCGTTTGAGTACCGTTATGAATGCCGACCAGATTGTCGTTTTAGACAAAGGCCGGATCATCGAAGTGGGAACCCATGAAGAATTAGTCAGCTTAAAAGGCAATTATTTTGAACTGGTAAGAAACCAGCTTCATTTAGGATCATAAAAAGATATTGCAACAAACAAAAAGATACAATGCCTCAAAAAAAGAGAACCGATTTAGAATTAAGAAGCGAAGAAGTACAGGAAATACTGTCTGAAGTGCCACATTGGATGATCCGATGGGGAAATATCGTTATACTTACTATTATTGTATTGTTAATCATACTGGCATGGTTTATCCGTTATCCGGACATTATTACAACAGAAATCGCGATAACCACCCAAACACCGCCTGAAAAACTGATTGCCCGTTCTACCGGTAAAATTGAAAAGATATTCATTGAAAACCGCAAAATGGTCAAACAGCATACGCCTTTGGCAGTTATTGAAAACACTGCAAATTATAAGGACGTATTTCTTTTAAAAAGCATCACGGATTCCCTGAAGATGAACAACAGCTTTAGCTTTCCATTCGAAAAATTAACCGCCCTGCAGTTGGGTGACATTTCCAGCGTGTTTGCCATATTCGAAAAAGACTATGCCACCTACGAACTGAACAAAGACTTACAGCCTTACCGTGTGGAAGACACTGCCCAGCGATTTGAATCGGTGCAGCTAAAAGAACGTATGGAACTTTTAACCCAGCAGGTTTCTATTGCCCAAACCGAATTACAGCTGAAGAAAAAAGAACTGGAACGCTACAAACGTTTGTACGAAAATGGCGTTATTGCCTCACAGGAATGGGAAACCAAAAACATTGATTACCTTCAGAATGAGAAAAACATCAAAAGCCTGAATTCCCAGATTTCCCAGATTCATTCCTCCTTAAATGAATTGAACCGAAGCAACAAAACAACCAAAATAAACGAAACAAAAGACCAGATCACGTTCTTCAGAAACATGGCACAATCGTACAATCAGCTGAAAAAAGCGATTAGCGACTGGGAACTGGCCTATGTGCTTCGTGCTTCCATTCCGGGAGAAGTGTCCTATTTACAGATCTGGAAAGAGAACCAGACCATCACAACCGGCGACAATGTTTTTACCGTTATCCCGGATTCCAAATCCCGCTATATCGGAAAAGTAAAAGCCAGAACAACCAATTCCGGTAAACTGAGAATCAACCAGAACGTGAACATCCGCCTGTTAAACTATCCGGACCGCGAATTCGGGATTGTAAAAGGAAAAGTAAAATCCATTTCCTTAACGCCGGACAAAGAAGGTTTCCTTTTAATTGATGTCTCGCTACCAAAAGGACTGGAAACATCCTATAAAAAGAAGATCATCTTCCAGCAGGAAATGAGCGGAACGGCAGATATTATCACGGAAGATCTACGATTACTGGAACGATTGCTGTACCAGTTCCGGGACATTTTCAAACGTTCCTGATCCCCGAAAGCGCTTTTCATCCTTTTTTAAAAGCTTCGCCAACAGCAAAAATCAGATTAAAATTGATGTTAAACAAAGCTGTCATCTTGTCAGAAAACAAAATTTAATAGTATCTTTGCCGATTAGAAGATTTACACTCTTATAGCGATATATGGAAAAGGTTATTGAAGAAAACAAGCAAGGTACCAGTCTTGTTTTAGAACAAAAAGAAGGAAATACAAAAAAGCTCTTTATCGAAAGTTACGGTTGTGCGATGAATTTTTCCGATAGCGAAATTGTCGCGTCAATTTTAGCTAACGAAGGATTTAATACGACCCAGAAACTGGAAGAAGCCGATTTGGTTTTGGTTAACACTTGTTCGATTAGAGATAAAGCAGAACAGACTGTTCGTAAACGTCTGGAAAAATACAATGCCGTAAAAAGGATTAATCCGGGAATGAAAGTGGGTGTTTTGGGCTGTATGGCCGAACGTCTGAAAAGTCAGTTCCTGGAAGAAGAAAAAATCGTTGATATGGTTGTTGGTCCGGATGCCTATAAAGACCTGCCAAACCTTTTAAAAGAAGTCGAAGAAGGCCGTGACGCCATCAATGTAATCTTATCCAAGGATGAGACCTACGGCGACATCTCCCCTGTTCGTCTGCAAAGCAACGGGGTAACCGCTTTTGTTTCCATTACCAGAGGATGCGACAACATGTGTACCTTCTGTGTCGTTCCGTTTACCCGTGGCCGCGAACGCAGCCGTGAACCGCAAAGTATATTAGAAGAAATAGCAGACCTGGCAGACCGTGGCTTTAAAGAAGTAACACTTTTAGGTCAAAACGTTGACAGCTATTTATGGTATGGCGGCGGATTGAAAAAAGATTTCGAAAAAGCAACCGAAATGCAAAAGGCAACTGCTGTAGATTTTGCACAGTTGCTGGACATGTGTGCTACGGCGCATCCGAAAATGCGTTTCCGCTTCTCAACGTCCAATCCTCAGGATATGCACGAAGAAGTGCTGCACGTAATTGCCAAGCATTATAACATCTGTAACTATATTCACCTTCCGGTACAATCGGGAAGCACCCGAATCCTGAAAGAAATGAACCGCCAGCATACCCGTGAGGAGTATATGGCTTTAGTTGATAAAATTAAAACAATCCTTCCGGGTTGTTCCATATCGCAGGATCTTATTTCCGGTTTCCCTACAGAAACGGAAGACGATCACAAAGACACCCTGAGCCTGATGCGCTATGTACAATACGACTTCGGCTATATGTTTTCCTATTCGGAAAGACCGGGAACCCTTGCTGCCAGAAAAATGGAAGACGATGTTCCGGAAGAAGTTAAAAAACGCCGTTTACAGGAAATTGTTGATTTACAACAGGAATTAAGCTACGAAAGAACTTCCCGATTCTTAGATCAGACCGTGGAAGTATTAATCGAAAAGCCTTCCAAGAAATCCGATGCCCATTGGTCCGGAAGAAACCCGGAAAATACCGTGGTGGTTTTCCCTAAAGAGCATTATAAAGTAGGTGATTTCGTTATGGTTAAAATCAACAGCTGTACTACAGCCACACTAATTGGCGAGCCGGTAGGTTATTCGGAGATGAATTAAACCGCAGCCCGCCCGACCCAAACTATCACCCAAAACAACACTGTTATTACCATGGAAAGTATTCAAGCCATAAAACAACGATTTGAGATTATCGGAAACGATCCGAAACTCAACCGTGCCATTGAAAAAGCCATTCAGGTTGCCCCGACGGATATATCAGTACTGGTAACCGGAGAAAGTGGTGTTGGTAAAGAAAGTATTCCTAAAATAATTCATTCCCTTTCTCACAGAAAGCATGGAAAATATATTGCCGTAAACTGCGGTGCCATTCCGGAAGGAACCATCGACAGTGAACTTTTCGGTCACGAAAAAGGGGCTTTTACCGGAGCGACTTCAACCCGTGAGGGATATTTTGAAGTAGCCGATGGCGGAACCATTTTTCTGGACGAAGTCGGAGAACTTCCGTTAACCACCCAGGTGCGTCTTTTGCGTGTTCTGGAAAACGGGGAATTCATTAAAGTGGGATCTTCCCAGGTACAGAAAACAAATGTCCGCATCGTTGCCGCAACAAACGTAAACATGTTTGATGCCATCGAAAAAGGAAAATTCCGGGAAGATTTGTATTACCGTTTAAGCACTGTGGAGATCATGCTGCCGCCTTTGCGGGAACGCAAAGAGGACATTCATCTTCTTTTCAGAAAATTCGCTTCCGATTTTGCCCACAAATACAAAATGCCGCCATTAAAACTGGACGACGGTGCCGTACAATGGCTTATGAAATACCGCTGGGGCGGTAACATCCGTCAGCTGCGCAACGTAGCCGAGCAGATTTCTGTATTGGAAACATCCCGCGACATTTCGCTGGCAACCTTACAATCCTATCTGCCAATGGAAGGCAACAACCTGCCTTCGGTAATAAAGGAAAAAAAATCCGAAAGCGATTTCAGTACCGAACGGGAAATCTTGTATAAGATCCTTTTTGACATGAAAAGCGATCTGAATGATTTAAAAAAGCTCACTTTAGAGCTCATGCAAAACGGCAACTCAAACAAAGTACAGGAAAGCAATAAAAACCTGATTCAGCGCATTTACGGCTCCAAAGAAGAGGAAGAAATTCCATTTGAAAGCCAGGCAAGCCTCGAAGCGATTCCTGTGCCGGTACAAAACATTCAGGAAGAATTTGACGATGATGACGACGACCAGAATTATCTTTTTGCCGAAACCGTTGAAGAAGAAGATTCCCTGCGTTTAGACGAAAAAGAAATCGAACTCATCAAAAAAGCACTGGAACGCAACAAAGGAAAAAGAAAAGCTGCCGCAGACGAATTAGGCATTTCCGAAAGAACCTTATACCGAAAAATAAAACAATTCGATTTGTAATTGACAACGCCCGTATGAAAAATATAAAATACATCATTACCCTTTCCTTAGTACTGATTGTAAGCAGCTGTTCTGTGTACAATTTTACCGGAACCGGAAAGATTGACGCCAAAACATTTCAGGTAAATTATTTCCAGAACAATGCCGCATTGGTAGAACCGGGAATTGAAAGAACGTTTACATTAGAGCTACAAAAAATCATTCAGAACCAGACCAATCTGAGTCTTACCAATACCGGAGGTGATTTGATTTATGAAGGGGAAATTACCGATTACCGGATTACGCCAATGGGCTCAACTGCCGATCAGCGTGCTTCGCAAAACAGGCTTTCCATTACCGTAAATGTACGCTTTACCAACAAAAACAAAGCTGATGATGATTTTGAGAACAAGAAATTCTCTTTTTATTATGATTACCCGGCCGATACACAATTAATCGGTGCCAAATTATCAGAAGCCTTAACGGTGATTTTCGAAAGAATAACACAGGATATCTTTAATCAGTCCTTAGCAAAATGGTAAACCTTTAATTCAGACGATTTGAACGTAAACGATTTAACCTATTTACTCAACAAGCCGGAAACCATAGGCGGTAAGCAAACCATCAGTTTAGAGGGTATTTTGCACCAATTCCCCTATTTTCAGTCGGCAAGAGCCATTCACCTGAAAGGACTGTACAATGAAAACAGTTTTCGTTACAATTACGAATTAAAGAAAACAGCTGCTTATACGACAGACCGAAGCATCCTGTTCGAATTTATCACATCAACGAACTTCACGGCTATCCAGAAGGCTTTCTTTGACGAAAAAGAAGCCGTTATTAACGACATTATCGTTAACCAGCATAAAGTGGTTATACCGGAAGAAGAGAAACCGCTTCCGAAAGTAGATCCGTTAGAACAGTCTATACTAACTTCTATTAAAGTAGCCGAACCGAAGGCTCCGGAACAACCTGAAGCAACACTTCCGGAACCGGTACAGCCGGAAATTCCAACGGCAACTGTGGAAGAAAAACTGGAAATCGGAAAACCATTAGAATTCTCCAAAGAGGAGAAACATTCTTTCCAGGAATGGCTGCAATTGGCAAAATTCAGCCCGATTGACCGTGAAAATACCGTTAATGAAGAAGAAATTGACGAAGAAAAAAAGAAAAAATCAGAATTGATTGATAAATTTATTGAAGCCAATCCGAAAATAGTTCCGAACCGGAATTCTCCTGTAACGCCTTTAAATATTGAGAAAACGCCCCAGGACAACTCCTATTTAATGACCGAAACTTTGGCAAAAGTTTATCTCGAACAAAAAAAATATCAAAAAGCGATACAAGCTTATGAAATATTAATTTTGAAATATCCAGAAAAAAGTCATTTCTTTGCAGACCGAATTTCGGATATTAAGATATTACAACAAAATAACAATTAAAAAATTATAATATGTTTTCAGTTTTTTTAGTATTAATAACAATTGTATGTTTTTTACTTATCATCGTAATCATGGTTCAAAACCCTAAAGGTGGAGGTTTATCTTCAAGCATTGGTGGTTCGCAAATGATGGGAGGCGTTCAGAAAACAAACGACTTTCTTGATAAAAGTACCTGGACATTAGCAACTTTATTAATTGTATTGATTTTATTATCCAGCTTAAGCTTCACAGGAAGTATGGGTGATAACGGATCGAAACTTATTGACAACAGTACACCTGCTCCGGCGGCTCCGGCAACAAAACCAGCTGCAGCAACAGGAACAGCAGCTCCGGCTACAGAAAGTGCAGCGACGCCAGCTACAACTGACGCAGCAGCTACAACACCGGCAGCGACTGAAGAAGCAAAAAAATAATTACTATAAACAGTATATAAAAAATGTCAGCCTGTCAGTGCTGGCATTTTTTTTTGACAAAAACCTGCCATTTTTTTGATTGGCATACTTTCTGAAAAGTAATCAGCATCTATACAATAATAACATAAAATATATATAATTATGGCATTAAACATTAAACCACTTTCAGACCGCGTTATCGTGGAACCTGCAGCTGCAGAAACGCAGACAGCTTCCGGAATCATCATTCCTGATACAGCCAAAGAAAAACCTCAAAAAGGTACTGTGGTAGCTGTAGGAAACGGTAGAAAAGATGAGCCTTTAACCGTAAAAGTAGGCGACACGGTTCTATACGGAAAATATGCTGGAACTGATTTAAAATTTGAAGGTAAAGATTACCTGATTATGAGAGAAGATGACATCCTTGCGATCATCTAATCCCTTAACAAAAATCACCCTTAAATCCCCTGAATAAAGGATTCAACAAACTAAAAAGAGATTAAAAAATGGCAAAAGATATAAAATTTGATATTGAAGCACGTGACGGATTAAAACGTGGTGTTGATGCATTGGCAAATGCTGTAAAAGTAACATTAGGACCAAAAGGACGTAATGTAATCATCAGCAAATCATTTGGCGGACCAACCGTAACAAAAGACGGTGTTTCGGTTGCAAAAGAAATAGAATTAAAAGACACTCTTGAAAACATGGGTGCTCAGATGGTTAAAGAAGTTGCTTCTAAAACCAATGATTTAGCCGGTGACGGAACAACTACAGCAACGGTATTAGCACAGGCCATCGTTAAAGAAGGCTTGAAAAACGTAGCTGCCGGAGCAAATCCGATGGATTTAAAAAGAGGTATCGACAAAGCTGTTGAAGCTATCGTAGCCGATTTACAAAAACAGGCACAGGAAGTGGGAAGTTCTACCGAAAAAATCAAACAGGTAGCTTCTATCTCTGCCAACAATGACGACGTTATTGGTGATTTAATCGCTACTGCTTTCGGTAAAGTTGGAAAAGAAGGTGTTATCACTGTGGAAGAAGCAAAAGGAACCGATACTTATGTAGACGTTGTGGAAGGAATGCAGTTTGACAGAGGGTATTTATCGCCTTACTTCGTGACCAATCCGGAAAAAATGGAAGTGGAATTAGAAAGACCTTATATCCTTTTATACGACAAAAAAGTATCTTCTCTAAAAGAGTTGTTACCAATATTAGAGCCGGTGGCACAATCCGGAAAACCGTTATTGATCATCGCTGAAGATGTAGACGGAGAAGCTTTATCGACATTAGTTGTAAACAAATTAAGAGGTGCTTTAAAAATCGCTGCTGTTAAAGCTCCAGGATTCGGAGACAGAAGAAAAGCCATGTTGGAAGACATCGCTATCCTGACCGGAGGAACAGTAATCGCGGAAGAAAGCGGATACACTCTTGAAAATGCAACATTAGAAATGTTGGGTACCTGCGAAAAAGTAACGATCGACAAAGACAATACGACTATCGTTAACGGTGCTGGTGAGGCAGACATGATTAAAAACCGTGTAAACCAGATCAAAGCACAGATGGAAACTACTACATCTGATTATGACAGAGAAAAACTTCAGGAGCGTTTGGCAAAACTTGCCGGAGGTGTTGCAGTATTATACGTAGGTGCTGCTTCGGAAGTGGAAATGAAAGAGAAAAAAGACCGTGTGGATGATGCCTTACACGCTACCCGTGCAGCAGTAGAAGAAGGAATTGTTGCCGGTGGAGGTGTTGCTTTACTAAGAGCAAAATCGGTTTTAACCAATATTAAAGCAGACAATGCTGACGAAGCTACCGGTATTCAGATTGTATCCCGTGCAGTGGAATCGCCTTTAAGAACTATTGTAGAAAATGCAGGTTTAGAAGGATCGGTTGTTGTGGCTAAAGTTGCAGAAGGTGAAGGAAACTTCGGTTACAATGCTAAAACAGACGAATATGTTGACATGCTGAAAGCCGGAATCATCGACCCTAAAAAAGTAACCCGTGTTGCCCTTGAAAATGCAGCTTCGGTTTCGGGGATGATCTTAACTACAGAATGCGCTTTAATCGAAATTAAAGAAGAAAATGCCGGAGGCGGAATGCCAATGGGAGGCGGAATGCCTGGGATGATGTAATATCACCTACTCAAGTATACTCAAAACCGCCTGAAATATCTCAGGCGGTTTTTTTTATAACTATAAAAAGCTATTTTTGAGCATTAATGATTTTCGCTATGATAAAAAAAATACTTTCCTTTCTAATCATCGTACTGTTTTTTACACCTCATTACACCTTTGCACAGGCAGGCAATGACAAACTGCAGGAAAACATCACGAACCATTTTGAAAATTATTTCAAAGCAGACCGTGAAAAAATTCACCTGCATTTAAATAAAACAACCTATCTGACCGAAGAATCCGTCTGGTTTAAAGGCTATATCATTGAAGAAAAACTAAAAGTACCTTTCCTGAAAACCACTAATGTTTATGTAGACTTGTTTGACGGCAATTCCAATAAAATTGCAACCCAGTTATGCTATACCCAAAACAGCGTATTGCAGGGGTATATCAACCTTCCTGCCGGTTTACCATCCGGTAGCTATTACATCCGGGTCTACACCAATTTTATGAACAACTTTAAGGAAGACGAATCCAGTGTATATGCTATTACCGTTTTAAATCCGACAGATACGGATTATAAAAACAGGAATACCATTGACTACAATAACGTAAGCGCTTCTTTTTATCCGGAAAGCGGTGTTTTTTTAGAAAACAGTTCTAACACCATAGCCGTTCGAATTACCGACTGTAACGGAAAGGGAATCGCCGTTAAAAATGCTGCCGTTAAAGATGCCAAAGGAACCGTAGTAACGAATTTTTCGACCAATGCATTCGGTATCGGTAAATTTGATCTGCTGCAAACCACCAGCCAGCTTTACAAAGCTGTTACCACCATCAATAACAAAGAGATGATTTTTAACCTTCCGCCGGCAGCTCCGGCAGGAACGTCATTCACGGTAAACAACTATACCTTTAGCGACAAAACCATCATCAAAATAAAAACAAATACGCCCACACTAACCGATATGCCGCTGCTGTTAATCATTCAACAGGATGATGCCGTATCTTTTATTGATCTTATTCTTAAAAAGAACACCAGGGAAGATACTTTTTCCATTAACAGTGACCATTTCAACGAAGGGATCAACAACCTTATTCTGACCGATAAAAATGCGGTAAAACTGGCGGAACGAATGATCTTCAAACCGTACAACATCAAAAAGGAACTCGACCTTTCCGTGACCAAAACACGGAAGGATTCTATTCATATTACCGGAAAATCCAATATTGTTTTGGGAAGCTTAAGCATCTCTGTTTTGCCTGAAAAAACCATTGCCGCAAACGACAGCAAATCCATATATGATGCGTTTATCTTTTCTCCCTATACGGACACCGATACTAAAGATGCCGCTTATTACCTGAATAATTTCACCAAAAATAAACATTACGAACTGGACACCTACCTGATTACACAAAAGCCAAAATATGACCTCAGCACGATATTAACCACAAAACCGGAAAACAAATTCGAATTTGAAACAGGAATAGCCATTAAGGGTACCATTAATAAGGAACTTACAGACCGGAACAACTATCTTGTAGAGATGAGTTCCTTGTATTATAAAATCACGGAAGAATCAAAAATTAACGAGAAGAATGAATTTTACTTTAAAAATTTAATTGTCGCCGATTCCACCGTGATGCATTTTTCGTTATTTAACAATAGCGGAAAAAGACAGGAATTGAAAATGTATCCGCAGGTTATAAAAAACAATACCGCTTTTTTAAAACCGCTTCGCAAACCGGTATTGCAATGTCCGGAAAACGCAACTGCCGGATCCGGCACTCCTGACAAAACCGAGGAACTGCCTTACTTTACAAAGATGAAAATGATCCATTTGGATAGTGTAAGCGTAAAAGCAAAGAAAAAAGAACCCAAACTAAACCACAACAGAAAGTTTTCCAACAATATGGCCCGGGAGTTCAAGATCAGTGAAGGTGATTTTGCTTCCTACAGAGAAGTTCTGCCTTTTATAGGTGCCCACGGTTATGATGTTGGTTATGTAAACGGCAGTGTCTATATCAGTGGCCGGATCAGAAAATCTTTAAGAGGCGGTGCGTCTCCGGCAGTTTTTATTGACGACATACCGGTAACCGACCTGAATCAGCTGCAAGGTATGAGTCTTGAATTTGTTGATGAAATCTACCTTAACAGGCATGGTTTCGGTATGGGATCGGACGGTGCTAACGGTACCATCAGGATCTACACTAAAAAAGTATTAAACCCGGGAGCCAGTGCTATAAGGGTTAAATCCCAGCAGTTTTTAATCACCAACGGTTTTCAGGCACCCAAAAGCTTTAAAAACCCGGGATATTCCGATTATAATTCCCCCGGCTTCTACAATTACGGTACAATTTACTGGCTACCTGAGGTAGAAACCGATGAGGACGGTGCTTTCCGTTTTTCAATCCCGAATTACAGTCAGCAATCGGTTAAAATAAAAATCGAGGGAATCGGCACCAACGGCGAACTCATTTCAGAAGAAAAAACAATTGCCTTTTAAAAATAAAAACCGAAGCAGATGCTTCGGTTTTTTTATGGTCTTAATTAAAAAAGACCTGATACTGGGCAATGAAAGCCCCTTTTCGCTCTATCTGGTCCCCGGTAGTGTTATAAACCGGACGGTTCTGATAGGAAAGGGTCAATTTTGACGTATGGCTTGCCAAAAGCCAGTTCACACCTATATCATAAAATTTCATAGACTCGTTTAAGCGGTCGTATTGGGCATGCTGCATGGCTACATAGGGCATTATTGTTGTTTTACCAATCAGGTTATCCTTTAACTTATACCCTACCTGTCCGTATAAAACCGTTCCCGTTCCATACATTGGAAACCCGTTGCCGCTTCCGTTTAAAATCGCCGGATTATTACTGCCGGTAGCCGGATTCATAACTGCTGCATTACGGATATAGTTTTTGCCGAAATCATAATGCGTGATATTCCCGTAGGCACTGATTGCCTGTCCCCGGTCACCCGTTGGCGCATCATAAAAGATATCGGCAGCTAGGTGAACCATATTCTCCCGAATCGTATCGTTAGCTGTACCCAAGTGCCACATCGCATCTTTCTGGTAGATAAATCCGGCTCCGATATTGAATACCTTTTTCTTTCCCAGATACGTTCCGGTCATATAAGGAGTCAGGTTGGACTCCTGGTCTTTGAACTGATACTGAAAATACCCGTTCCACTGCATGTCCGGCGGATCGGCTGAGAACGTAGCATTTGGAGTAACTGCCGGATTATAATTGGCTGATTTTTGTATTGCCATTGGCTTTGCCATCGCAATGCGGTAGTCGAGTTTTCCTAATTTACCTTTCGCAAACACCGACAATTTTCTTAAAAACTGATCGGTTACATCATTTGTTGACTGTTGGAAAAGCGGGGCATCCACGCCCAGTATCGTTCCGGCAGAAGGCGCGGCAAATCGTGCCAGTCCGCTCCATCCGGACAATCCCATCCCTAAGGACAATTTTTCCTTCTCCACCGCATAATCTCCCATTACATCATGCACAAAAAAACCTTGTTTTCTGTCGGAAACATTGTTGAAATTGTTTTCACCAAATTGTGTATAAATGAATACACGGTCTGTTAGCTGGCTATACATCTGAACCCGGTAACGGCGAATACCAATATCTGTCCCGTTGTCCTGCGGAACGCCGTTAACAGTTGTTCCCGGATTATAATCCTGATTGCGCAACCAGGCCTGAGCCATAAAGGTAAACTTCACATAATTAGACCCGTCTTCATTTAAATATAATTTCCTGTCTTTAAAAAAATCCTGAGCCTGGGCTCTTTCCGGTGTAAATAATCCCAGCAGCATTAATGTTGCTGCTAAAAATGTAGTTATTCTCATGATAAAAAAATTGATTTTATGCTCTTGTACAGACAAATACTGCTTTGCTTTTTACGATAGTGCCTGCGGCGCTGTCTTTTTAAAAAAAATCCTGATTGTTCAAAATCAGGATCTTTATTTTTATTTACCTTTCATATTGACAACAGCTGTGCAGCTTGCCATAATCGTCGGTGTTTGCCTTTACTTTTTCGGTGTCATGTCCCGCTTTTGCAATGGATTCCTGTACCTGTAAAGGATTGGCTTTTTCTTCATTCAGCAACAAATGCAGCGACTGATTATCGGCAGTCCAAACAGCCGATTTCACTCCCGAAACCGCGTAAGCCGCTTTTTCAATCCGCTTTTTACACATCTCGCAATTTCCTTTTACTTCAATGTCGTATTTCGCATTTTTGTTTTTCTTTTCCTGCGCCTGAACAGCAAAACCTATCAAGGTGATGATAAAGGCTAAAAGTATTTTTTTCATTGTATTTCGTTTTTTAATGTTCTTATTTAATTTTAAATCGTATTCCGGCATAATACATCTGTCCGAATACCGGAGCATATATAATGGAACTGTCAAATGACGGGCCAAAAGGGTTTTCGGCACCTAATATTGCTTTGCTCTGTTTGTAGTTCCCGATGTTTTCACCACCAACGTAGGCTTCAAAGGTACTGGAAAATGTTCTCGTAATCTGCGCATTCATTACCGAAAAAGAAGGTGAGTAATCCGGTAAACGGTCTCTCAACAAGGCATTGTCGGCTGTATTGGGCAGTCGTTGTGCTCCCATCCAGTTATAGGTAAAATCGAATTTCCATTGCTGCCCTTTCTCTTTTATATGGGTTTCATAGGCAAGATTGGCAAACACACGGTGCTTAGCCTGCAACGGACGTTCTTTCGGCCCGCTAAGGTAATCTGTCTGGATGTCGTAGTATTTATAGGCCGTACGCAGATTCAGGTGTTTGATGAATTCATAATTAAATTCCAACTGTAAGCTGTTTGCGTATGATTTTCCGTCCAGGTTATAGAACAATACCTGCTGCGGACTGGCATACAAATCGACCACTGCCTGATTTTGGAAATCGGTCCGGTAAAAGTCCAGACTCACTTCGGCTGTTTTTCCAAACAGGGTGAATCCCTGCATAAAGCTCAAACCGTAATTCCACGCAATTTCCGGATCCAAACCATAAATTTTTCCTCCGGTATTCAGGATCTGGAAAGCTCTTGATGTCGCAAAAAGCTGCTGGTTTTCTGCAAAGATATTTGCGCTGCGTTTTCCTCGTCCGGCAGAAGCCCTGATAACCGCTTTTTTCCATGGATTGTATCGCATGTGCAATCGCGGTGTAAAGAAAGATCCCAAACGATTATGCACATCAAAACGGGCTCCGGCAACCAGACTAAAGTTATCGGTATTGTCATAGGTATATTCAAAAAAGGCTCCAACGGAGTTGTCTCTTCTGCTCACGTCCATTGCGGAACCGACATTTACATATTCGTTATAATCATCGGACGTAAAGTTCAGTCCCGTTGAAAATTTATTCAGGGTATTGCTGATGATCGAATTGAAAATCAGGTTCGAATAAAAACTATTCTGCTGGATGTTGTATTGGTTTAACCCAAAATAAGATTCCTGTTTGTGATAATTAAAGGAGTTTTGGAATCCGATGCTCTGGTAAGGCATATCGGGAAACACATAACCGATTTTTGAAGAAACATCCACTTTATCGGTGTTGATTTCGGAACCCCAGTAATTTTTAGTGAACTTGTCCCGGTCCGGATCAAAATCCACCTGCCCGGTTTGTTTCTCATCTCTCATATACCGGAAATTGATAAAACTCACCCAGCCTTTTTCGGCATTGTTATATTGCCAGCGATTCAGCACGTTAATTTGTTTTCCCAGCGGATTGTCCAAGAAACCATCGTGATTCATGTCGTTTTTGGCCACTCTCGCATTTCCGTGAAGGAAAAGGCTGCTGCTCCATTTATCGGATATTCTTTTATTAAAATGGGTATTCAGCTCAAACCGGCTGTCTGTAGAACCGTAAGCATTTAAAAAGAACGGAATGTCGTTTGCCGGTTTTATCAACTCGGTATTGATCTGTCCGGAGATACTTTCATATCCGTTAATAACGCTTCCGGCACCTTTCGTTACCTGAATGCTTTCCACCCAGGTTCCCGGGGTAAAAGACAGTCCGTATGCCTGTGAAGCACCGCGAACCGAAGGGATGTTTTCTTCCGCAATTAAAATATACGGACTGGTTAATCCCAGCATTTTGATTTGTTTGCTTCCGGAAATCGCATCGGAGAAATTCACATCGATCGAAGGATTGGTTTCAAAACTTTCCGAAAGGTTACAACAGGCTGCTTTGAGCAATTCTTTGCTGCTCATCGTAACCACATTGGCTGTTTTTACATACGATTTTTGCAGACTGTTTCGTTTGGTGGTAACCACAACCTCTCCCAATGTTTTGGAAGGTTTTATTTTCTGTTTGATTGTTTGAGGCGCATTGATTTCCAGCGTTACGGCTTCATAACCGATATAACTGATGAGCAGCTGGTTGTTTTCTTTTGAAAAAGGCAGGCTGAAAAAGCCATTTTCGTTGGTGGTTACACCAATAGTAGTATTCTTCCATGATACGGAAGCTCCAATTACGGGCAGATTCTGTTCATCTGTTACAGTACCCGTTACATTCTCTTGTGCTGTCATGATGTTTACACACAGCAAAAGAAAAACCATAAAGTATTTATGCATGATTTTAATTTTTAATGTTTGAATAATCGGTTTGCCAAAGGCAAAAATTTCAAAGCATTAAAAATTAGGCGTAGAATATGTACTGGCAATAGAGCTTAAAGAGCGGCGGCGCATTGCTGTCGCAGTAAAAAGACGGAGCGTCACTGTTTACCACAGCCGTTTCCACAGCTTCCGTAATTTCCGGTTTCCAGCTGTCTGCAAATGTGAAAGCTCCCAAATCCAGCTGGAAGCTCTTAACAATAATGTTATCGGTAGTATTTTTCTTTAAATCGACTTTGCTGTTTGAGCAGCAGTCGTCTTTTTTCCCGGTAGCAGCACAACAGGAGTTTTCCTCCTCTGCAATTTTTACGCAGGGTACTTCCGATTTGTAAGCCAATGAAACGGAAGCAATTTCTCCTCCACAGTAATGCACATTAAAAGCCAGTCCGACATTGGAAACCAATATCAGCATCGCTAACAGTAAACTTATGTGCCTGTTTATTTTCATCAACGCAAAAATAGTACTTTTTTTAATCCTGCAAACCAAAATAGTCTTAAGGTTTTTACAATTCAATTATTTGCTCCAATTCGGGGATGACACATTCCAGATGTAATTTTGCTTCTATTTTTTCTTTCAGCACGGTAAATCCGTCTGCTTCGCCATGCATTAAGAATACTTTCCGGGGTTTGTCTTTTAATTCCGACACCCAGTTGATCAGGTCTTCCTGATCGCCGTGGGCCGACAATCCTTCAATTTCTATTATCCGGGCCGCAACCGGGTAATATTTCCCGTGTATCTTAATTTCTTTTTCGCCTTCAAGCAATTTCCGTCCGCGGGTACCTTCTGCCTGATAGCCCACAATAATAACGGTTGTTTCCGGAAGTTCAATATAGCGTTCCAGGTAGCTCAGGACCCTGCCTCCGGTTATCATGCCGCTGGCGGCAATAACCACTTTCGGCCGGTTGTCATAAATGGCTTCAATGGTATCTTCATACTCGGTTATCATCGTAAACATACTGCACATTTCTGCACTTTCTTCCAGCTTCATTTTATGCCATGCCGTATTTTCGGTAAAAATATCCAGGACTTTAAGCCCCATAGGCGTATCAATAATATAAGGCATATCCGGTATTTTCCCTTCTTTTTTCAGCTGCCAGATCAGGAACATGATGGTTTGCGCCCTTTCTACTGCAAAACTGGGAATCACCACATTGCCGTTCTTGTTAAATGTATCATTGATACAGGCTTCCAGTTCTGCTTTAGGGTCATTATCCGGATGCAGTTTATTACCGTAAGTACTTTCCAGGAAAACATAATCGGCCTGTTTCGGTTTTACCGGCGGGAACATCAGCACATCGTTATCCCGCCCTATATCTCCGGAAAAAACCAGCTTCTTCCCTTCTATCGTTATGGCTATCGAACAGGCTCCGATGATATGACCGGCATAGCTGTACTCGACAAAAATATCCTCTTCTAATGTAAAAGGTTCATCTATATAAACGGTACGAAACAGCGGAAACACTTTTTCGGCCTGTTCAACCGTATAAAGCGGTTCTGCCGGATTGTGTTTCGAATAATGTTCTTCGTTTGCCTTTTCGGCTTCTTCTTCCTGAATCTTCGCACTGTCTAAAAGGATCAGCCGGCTGACATCTTTGGTCGGATTGGTACAAAATATCTGCCCTTCAAATCCCTGGTGTACCAGCCGCGGCAACCAGCCGCAGTGATCGAGGTGTCCGTGTGTGAGCAGGACATAATCTATTGTGGATGGCAACACCGATATCGGATTCCAGTTTAAATCCCGCAACGCTCTTTCGCCCTGAAAAAGACCACAGTCCACCAATATCCGGATTCCGTTGCTCTCAATCAAAGTTTTTGATCCCGTAACGGTTCCTGCACCTCCTAAAAACTGAATTTTCATAGTCTAATCATTAAAAATTACACATTTATTTCCGATGTATTCACACAACTCGGAAGCTTCCCTTATAATATTTCTGATTCTGTTCGAATGAACATTAATATCCGAAAGCAGCTGGCTGTTCTCGATAAGTTCGGATGCCAGCAATACATTACTGATCAGTAGTTTTTCTTTTTCGGCCTGCGTGAGTGTCGTCAGGCAGGTTATCGGAAACAATCCGCTCTGCTCGATTTTATATTTCAGACTTTCCTTATCCGGATAGTCCCAGCTGATCATTTTCAGATCGGAACAGCGGCCAAACTGCAAAGCTTCCGAAGTGAACCGGTTATTTGTAATCACCCAGCATTTGCTGATGGTGTCACTCTGACTAAATACGGAATGGGTTTTATTTTTCAGGTCATTAAACCGGGAAAGGATGTACATGGGTATTTTAACATCGGATTTTACATCGTTGCGGCTGTGAAATTTACATTCCACCATACCCACTTTCAGGTCTTTTTTTACCAGCACATCGATTTCGTGTGTCACACATTTTCCGTTAAGTATCAAATTGGTTTTGGCTGTATATCCTTCTGTTTCGAAAAGTAACGCCACATATTTTTCAAAGAAAAAACCGGCCGGACCCAAAGCCTGAACCGCCGCTTTCAGATTGTAGCGTGCCGCATGTACTTTGGATGATTTTTTGAGTAACTGAAAAGCCAGTCTGTATATCTTTTTGGTGGGCATACCATCGTAGATCTCCTGTTCGATGATGTTCAGGATTTCATTTATCTTCTCTGTACCGGCACCCGACAGATGAAGTGATTTCCGAAGCTTCTCACTGTCAAATTTTACAATATCCCCGGACTGCTTTACAACTTTCATCCTTTTAAAAAAGTTTGGTTACTTCCTTAAAGGTACAAAAAATATTATGAATTTTTCTGCTGATAATAAAACGCCGGAATAAACAAAACCAGAAATAACGGCTGAATCAAAAATCTCCGGATATAAAAAAGGAGCATATAATCCGGTTTATCCGAACTGAGCAGTACCGCAAAAAATGCCGTGAGAAGTACTACCAAAAAGAAAACGTATAAAAGAGCGGCCAGTTTTACCAATGACACGTCTTTAAAGATAAAATAAATAATGAGCAGGGAAAGTACCGTATTTAAAAAGTAGCGCAAAAACAGTCCTCCGAATAAGGCTCCGGTATGGTATTCCGGCAAAACGGCCGCCTGGAATTCTCCTTTAAAAAAATCCAGGAACGGATCATAAAAAAGTGCGGCTTCAAAAGCCCGGATACAAACCAGTAAAAAAATCAAAACGGCAACAACCAGCCATCTTCCTTTATTTTCCGATAGTTTTTTTAGCATAACCTGAAAATTTTTGAACCCACAATACCCATAACACAAAAACTACTCCGTAAATAAAAAGCGGAAAAATCACGCCATGCAATAAATGTTCCTGCTCCGGATAGCTGTTTAAAGCAATCGTAATGAGTGCAATTCTAATAACATTCAGGATGTGGATCAGGAGTATTCCAATTACAATATAAAGTCCTGTTTTGAGCCATCGGGACGAAAAGGCGAAGATAAAGGCGGCAAACAAAATCATAATGCTAACGGCATTACAACCTTCCACTACCCGCACTACCGATTTGTTGTGCAGTAAAATATTGACCGAAGCTTCCGTTGGATTGGGTTTTATAGAAGCCTCCTGGTTGAGGAACAGCAAGGTCTTTTCCACCTGGGAAGCAACCGCTTTTGTAATGCCGTCTGTTTCTCTGTTTTCTGCATCATACTGACTCAGATAGCACTTGTAGCCAACCGTGAGTCCTATATATAGGAGTAGGAATTTTATCAAAAAGATAAAAAAGGGTTTGTATTGTAGCAATAGATTTTTCAAACCGTTTATTTTTAACAAAAATATAAAAATTAAAAGACCTCAAATAAATACTTTTGCAAAAAGAATGTTATGAAATTTCAAGAATTAGAACCAAAAATAACCGCTATCGTTTCGCAAACGGAACTTAACAGAGCGGAAAAGTTAACAAACATCTGTCAGTTACTCAAAGACAATGTCGATTATTATGACTGGGTTGGTTTTTACTTCCGCAACGGTGAAAAAGAAGAATTGATCCTGGGACCTTATGTAGGTGCGCCTACAGACCACACGGTAATTCCTTTCGGAAAAGGCATCTGCGGTCAGGTTGCTGTTTCAAACCAGAATTTTGTGGTTCCCGATGTACAGGCACAGGACAATTACATTGCCTGCAGTTTTACGGTAAAATCGGAAATTGTGGTTCCTTTATTTGTAAATGGTGCGAATATCGGGCAGATTGACATTGATTCCAACGTACTTGATCCGTTTACAGCGGCCGACGAACGCTTTCTGGAGTTTGTAAATCAGGAAGTTGCAAAACTTTTTTAACGATGTTTGGTCATTTTATTTGTCAATTAAAAAAATAAATCTACCTTTGCACACGAATAGGAAAATCCTAATTCACTACATAATAATCATTTAAACAATATTAGCATGTATTTAACTAAAGAAGTTAAAGCGGAAATTTTCGCAAAACATGGTGGAAACGCTGTTAACACAGGTTCGGCTGAAGGGCAAATTGCTTTATTCACATTCAGAATTAGCCACTTGACTGAGCACTTGAAAAAAAATCGTCACGATTTTAACACAGAGCGTTCACTAGTTCTTTTAGTAGGTAAAAGAAGAAGCCTTCTTGACTACTTAAAGAAAAAAGATATCAACAGATATCGTGAGATTATCAAAGAATTAAACATCAGAAAATAATCACAAGAAAAGAGGTGCCCGCGCGCCTCTTTTTGTTTTGTATATTTTGACAGAAAAAGTTTGGTTTTTCATTGGGTATTAGACAACTACACAACAACAACGACAACAACACAACTAAAACCCATTTGTCTAATTAAGAATTAAAATTAATTTTATGGTTCCTAAGGTTACCCAAGAAATTATCGATTTAGGAGATGGTAGAACCATTTCTATCGAAACAGGAAAACTAGCCAAACAAGCAGACGGTTCTGTCGTGGTTCGTATGGGCGATGCAATGCTTTTAGCTACTGCTGTATCTGCCCGTACTGCCAGTCCAGGCGTTGATTTCCTACCACTAACTGTAGATTATCGCGAAAAATTTGCTGCAGCTGGTCGCTTCCCTGGCGGATTTTTTAAACGTGAAGCACGTCCAAGTGACCGCGAAGTATTAACGATGCGTTTAGTAGACCGTGTATTACGTCCGCTTTTCCCGGATGATTATCATGCCGAAACACAGGTAATGATTCAGTTAATGTCGCATGATGAAAATGTGATGCCGGATGCATTAGCCGGATTAGCAGCATCAGCAGCATTGGCAGTTTCTGACATCCCGTTCACAACTTATATTTCTGAAGTTCGTGTGGGACGTGTAGACGGAAAATTAATCATCAACCCAAGTAAAGAACAATTAGAGCAATCTGACATCGACATGATGATTGGTGCTTCTAAGGATTCTGTTGCGATGGTTGAAGGTGAAATGAAAGAAATTTCCGAAAAGGAAATGGTTGAAGCAATTAAATTTGCTCACGACGCGATCAAATTACAGGTTGAAGCACAGGAAAAATTACGTCAAGCTTTAGGTTTAACTGAAGTACGTACTTATGAAGAGGAGAAAAATGACGAGGCTATTTATGCCAAAGTAAAAGAAGCGGCTTATGCACAATGCTATGCTATTGCACAAGAAGGTACTTCCAAACAAGAAAGAGGCGAGAAATTTGCCAACGTTAAAGAAGAAGTAAAAGCTTTATTTACAGAAGAAGAATTAGCTGAAAATGGCGATCTAGTATCGAAATACTTTTCAAAAACACAAAAAGAAGCGGTTCGTAATGTAATCTTAGATTTAGGACTACGTCTAGACGGTAGAAAAACTACAGAAATTCGTCCAATCTGGTGCGAAGTAGATTATTTACCATCGGCTCACGGATCGGCAATATTTACCAGAGGTGAAACTCAGGCATTAGCAACTGTAACTCTTGGAACATCAAGAGAAGCTAATATCATTGATTTACCATCAGAGCAGGGAGAAGAAAGATTCTATTTACATTATAATTTCCCTCCATTCTCTACAGGTGAAGCAAAACCATTAAGAGGAACTTCCAGAAGAGAGGTAGGACATGGTAACTTAGCACAACGTGCTTTAAAGAACATGATTCCTGCAGATTGTCCTTACACTATCCGTGTGGTATCAGAAGTATTGGAATCTAACGGTTCTTCTTCGATGGCAACGGTTTGTGCCGGAACATTATCGTTAATGGATGCCGGAGTACAAATCTCAAAACCGGTTTCCGGTATTGCCATGGGATTGATTTCCGATGACAAAACAGGACGTTGGGCGGTATTGTCTGACATCTTAGGTGATGAAGATCACTTAGGAGATATGGACTTTAAAGTTACCGGTACAGCTGACGGTATCACTGCTTGTCAGATGGATATTAAAATTGAAGGTTTAGCATACGATATTATGGAGAAAGCATTAGAGCAGGCTCGTGATGGACGTCTTCATATTTTAGGAAAACTAACGGAAACATTAGCAGCACCAAATGCAACTGTTAAACCAAAAGCACCAAAAATCATCAAAGTTGAAATCCCTAAAGATTTCATCGGAGCTGTTATCGGACCTGGAGGTAAAAACATTCAGGCGCTACAGGCAGAAACCGAAACAACTATCGTTATTAACGAAGAAGGTGATTTAGGTATTATTGAAATTTTAGGTACAAATGCTGCCGGTATGGACAGAGCAATCAGCGCTATCCAGAATACGATATTCTCTCCTGTTGAAGGTGAAACATACAACGTTAAGGTTGTTAAAGTTTTAGAATTCGGAGCTGTTGTAGAATTTGTTCCTGGTAAAGAAACATTACTTCACGTTTCGGAAATTGACTGGAAACGTATTGAAAACGTAGCTGACGTTATTAAAGTTGGTGATGTTTTTGACGTGAAATATATGGGTATTGATCCAAAAACCAAAAAAGCTAAAGTTTCTAAAAAAGCTTTATTGCCAAGACCTCCAAGAGAAGACAAAAAGGAGGATAAAAAAGACACTACTCAACAAGGTTAATTTTTATAGAAATTAATTCATAAAAGGCCCCGTTTCTTAACTGAGACGGGGCTTTTAAATTTTAACCGGCGTATCTTTTTATACCGGAACCATTTCCCCTAAGCACCCCTGTTTTTATTTCCATTTATAAAACAAATTCACTTTTTTAGTTTTTTTCTTTCATTTTTAAATTTAAATTCTACATTTGTAGAGACAACTCTAAAAACATAGAGCAAAAGTTTTTACCAACTGTACGTTTCACAGTTAAACTAACTAAACCCAAAAACCCACTAAAACCTACCTGAACTTATGACCAATTTACAGAAAGAGAACTAATCAAGACCGGGACCACTCCACCATGAACAGAACAGCCGGCTGAACAGGAATACCGGAAATCTATGACGAATAACAGCCGTTAGTTAAAAGTTTATTACTTCAAACATGCGGATAGCATCATTAAGGATTTCTTCAATAATACCGCTTCTCAATTTGCCTCTTAAAATTTAACACTGTTCCTAAATGTTAATTTTTTCAAAAAGCATTTTCTATAGGATATTATTTATATTTTTGACGCCTTTGTTCATTATCAATTTATCAATCAATCCACTATTTTTATAAATGATATTCAAAAACCCACTTAAACCATTATGCATTATACTGCCATATTCTTTATTTCTTAGCTTTTTACAATTACAAGCCCAATCCGGCGAAATACAATTGGCAAAAGCGTATGACAGCATTGCAGGAATTCAGGGCCTCAGCATTAGCAACGGTCTGATCCACTCCAATCCTTATCCCGTTCAAAACGGTAAATACCGGTATTTTCGCTCCGATAAATTCGAAAAAGGAACCGTCATTTACAATGACCAGTATTATTATGACATCGATGTTAAATACGATCTCTACAATGATATTTTAATCTTCAAACCCGTAGGTGAAACCAACAATGTGGGAATTGAACTGATTCCGCAAAATGTCAATGCCTTTCTCATTAACGGCAAACGCTTTGTCAATCTCAACAAGGTTGTTTCTCCCCTGTTCACTTTTATCAAAGGCTATTATGAAGAAAACATCAGCGGTAAAAACTTTACGTTTTATATCAAACGTCACAAAGACCGCCGTGAAACTGTAACCGGAACAAGGATTTACAATGAATTTGAAAACAATGACGAATATTACGTTTACAGAGACAATAATTTCTACAAAGTAGCTTCAAAAAGTGATGTTATCGCATTATTTCCTGATCTCAAGAAAAAAATCAATGACATCTACAGCATGAACAAATCCATCGAAAAAGAAGACAAAACACAATTCTTTGAAGAGTTAATGCAAAAAATAAACAATTTACTCGAAAATAAAACCCATTAATAATGAGGAAATTTCTACTTACCCTATTTATTATAACTTTTAGCCAGTTATTGTTTGCCCAGGAAAAACAAAAATTATCAATAGAATTCAACAATACTGATATTCAGTCTGCTTTAAAAAAGATTGAAACTACCACTAATTATAAGTTCTATTTTGACAGCAGTTGGCTGGATGCATACAAAACACCCATTACTAAAAGCTATACAGACACCGCTGTAGACGAAATCTTAAGCGATATTTTTGCCAATACGGATCTAAACTTTTTTATAGACAATAAAAACATCATCCTGACCAACAACAGCATCATCTATGACAAGCTGGTGGACAATTATTTTGGAAATACCACAAAATCAAATCCAAATGAAGTAGTGATCCAGGGTGATCCTGTTTTTTATCAGCAATATGACGATGCACAGGGAAATCCTGACACGCGAAGCAATTCTGTATCTTTAATTGGAAAAGAAGGCAAAAAAACAGGAAAGAAAACATTTGAACTTTCCGGTTATATCAAGAACACCAAAAACGGAGAACCGATATCGAATGTTGTTGTTAAGACCCAAAACAATGAGGCTACGGCAATTACCGATGAAAAGGGTTACTATAGCATGCAGGTACCTTCCGGCTTGAACATTGTTGAAATCGAATCTTTTACACACAAAAAAGTTTCCCGAAAAGTAATGATGTACAACAACGGTACACTGAATATGAGTGTAACCGAGAATGTAACTCAGCTGGAGGAAGTAAATGTGCGCGGAAAAAGACGTGAAGGAGCAAAAGGCAACATTGCCGGTGTAACCACGATCAATCTTAGAGATTTAAAGAATGTCCCTACTGTTTTGGGAGAAAGAGACATTCTTAAGATCGCGACAACAATACCGGGAATCAAAACTGCCGGTGAAGGATCGTCCGGAGTTAATGTCAGAGGAGGAAAAGAAGATCAGAACTTATTCCTTTTAGACAATGCTACCCTGTATAATCCGTCTCACTTCTTTGGTTTTTTCTCGGCAATCAACCCGTACACCATTGATAAAGCAGATATTTATAAAGGTAGTATCCCGGCAGAATTCGGAGGAAGACTATCGTCTGTATTTGACATCAGCACTAAAAAAGGCGATGTAAACAAAGTAACCGGTGAAGCAGGAATTGGTCCGGTGACCAGCAATGTGACCGTTAGTACCCCTATCGTTAAAGGAAAATCGAGTTTATTGGCCGGCGTACGTGCTACTTATTCAGACTGGATTTTAAAATCACTGAATGAAGAATCTTTAAAAAACAGTAAAGCCGGTTTTTATGACGGAATTTTAAAATACAGCCATCAGATCAACGATAACAACAGTATTGAAGCAACGGCTTATTACAGTCATGATTCCTTCAGCATCACGTCGGATTCACTATACAAATACAGCAACCGACTGGCTTCTTTGAAATGGAATCACAAGTTCAATGAAAAGCACAAAGGGGATTTGATCTTAACCAATACCCAATACAAGTTCAACATTGATTTTGATGAAGACACAACCTTAAAATCGTTTGATTATGGTTATAAAATCAACGAAACGCAGTTACAGTTAAAAATGGAATATGCCCGTGACAAAAAGCATACTTTCAGCTACGGACTGTCCAGTAAATTATACGGAATCGACCCGGGATACCTGTCGGTTAAAAATCCGCAGTCACCACTGTTACCGGTCACTATAGCCAGTGAAAAAGGATTGGAATCGGCTTTATTTGTTGGTGATGCTTTTAAAGTAACAGACAAGTTGTTATTCAACATTGGTTTACGTTATTCTATTTTTGCCGCTTTAGGTGCCTCATCACAAAGAATATACGAAGACAATTTACCGAAAAGCGATGCTACCGTTAAGGAAGTACAGGCTTTTGGCAGCAATGAAGTTGTAAAAACCTATGGTGGTTTTGAGCCGAGAATTTCAGCTAAATATTCATTTACCGAAGATTTTTCAGCAAAAGTGAGCTATGACAAAACCTACCAGTACATGCATTTACTATCCAGCAACACGACACAGTCGCCAATGGACAGCTGGAAATTATCAGACATCAATGTAAAACCGCAAAATGCACAACAATTCTCATTAGGTTTTTACAAAACACTGAGCGAAGGCTTGTTTGAAGTGAGCTTGGAAGGTTATTATAAAAAGATGAACAATATCCTGGATTATAAAGTAGGTGCCGAACTGGTATTAAATGAACATATCGAAACCGAACTGTTACAGGGTAAAGGAAAAGCTTACGGGGTGGAATTATTACTAAAGAAAACTACCGGAAAATTAAACGGCTGGGTTGGCTATACCTACTCCAGAACTTTTATCAAGTTAGACAGTCAGTTTGACGAGGAAAAAGTGAATAACGGGGATTATTTTGCTGCCAATTTTGACAAGCCACATGACTTTAGCGCTGTTTTAAATTATAAATTTACCAAGCGTTACAGTTTGTCGATGAACTTTATTTACCAGACCGGAAGACCGATTACCTATCCGGTAGGAACTTACCATTACGGAAATGCAGAATATACCTTGTATAGTGACCGAAACAAATTCAGAATTCCGGATTATTACCGTTTGGATATCGGACTGAATATTGAAGGAAATCATAAAATCAAAAAATTTGCACATAGTTTCTGGAACATATCCGTTTATAATGTGTTAGGAAGAAATAACCCATACTCTGTTTATTTTGTTACCAAAGAAGGAGAGATCAAGGCTTACAAAACCTCTATTTTCTCTATTCCGGTACCAACGGTAACCTATAACTTCAAATTTTAACAGCATAAAAGAATTCGATGAAAACATCCATTTTAACAAAACTCGTTTCATTTCTTCTTGTTTGCCTGAGCATAATGAGCTGTACGGATCCGTATCAAATGAAAACCGATACGTTTGAAGACGCCATTGTTATTGAAGCGACAATAACGAATGTACTGGAAAAACAAACCCTGAAATTATCCCGTACCTATCGTTTTGAAGATGCAGGACCTGTATTTGAAGAAGACGCAACCGTTACCGTTACTGACAGTGATGGCAACGTGTACAACTTCGTTGAAGAAAACGAAACGTATGTGTCCACAACTGCCTTTCAGGCTGTTGCAGGCAAACAGTACCAATTATCCGTTACCACCAGCGACGGCAGAAAATATGTGTCCAATCAGGAAATCTTACCGGCTGTAAACAATATTGAAAGTGTTGCGGCCAGCGTGCAAACGCAGGACAATGTGAGAGGTGTTGAGATCCGGGTAAAAAGTTTCGATCCTACGAACAGTTCCAAATACTACCGCTACGAATATGAAGAAACCTATAAGATCATCTCTCCTAAATGGAGACCTTATAAAGCAGTCATAACCGGTCCGCAGGAAATTGAAATCGTTCCGAGGACGGAAGAGGCACAAACGTGTTACAGCACCGATAAATCAACCGATATTATTTTAGTAAATACAAATGAAACCCAGGAAGACCGCGTCGATTTTGCAGTACGCTTTATTAGTGCCAAAAACTACATCATCAGTCATCGTTACAGTATTTTAGTACGTCAGTATGTTCAGAATTTACATGCTTTCACGTTCTATAAAAACCTGAAAAAAATATCGGGATCCGGAAATATACTCTCTCCGAATCAGCCCGGATTTCTGAGCGGTAACATTAAATGCGTTAACAGTCCTAACGAAAAAGTAATTGGTTTTTTTGATGTAGCATCCGTTTCCAGCAAACGAATTTTCTTCAATTATGCCGATCTTTTCCCTGGCGAACAACTGCCTCCGTTTAAGGTGAACTGTAACGAGATGGAACAAAATTTGTGCTTTAGTCCTGTCCCGACCTGTCATGGTGGTTCCATTATGTCCTATTTAGGCTCCAACACCATGGCTGTATATGAATATATGAGTGCTCCGGTATATGTTCTTATACCGACACCTTGTGCTGATTGCACCTCGTTTTCTTCAAATGTAATACCTCCGTTTTGGGAATAGAAATGTATTAATAAGGCTTTAAGGATATATAGCTGTTACTTACCATTTCTTACATCGGATTATAGAAAATTATAATTTTATGAAAACAAAAGAAATACTCAAACTGATGTCACTTCTGCTGATGTGCTTAGGCATATTAGGCTGTACAGATCCGTATCAGATGAAAACGGATACCTTTGAAGAGGCTATAGTTATAGAGGCTACAATAACCAATGTTTTACAAAAACAGGTTATCAAAGTATCCCGCACCTATCGTTTTGAGGATAACGGACCTGTATTTGAACAAGGCGCTCAGGTAACTATGACGGATAGCGATGGAAACCTGTACAATTTTGTTGAAGAAAACGGAGCTTATGCTTCCGCAAATGCATTCCAGGCAGTTCCCGGAAAACAATATCAATTAACGGTAATTACCAGCGATGGTAAAAAATATGTTTCCGATCAGGAAATACTATCGCCCGTTAACAATATAGAAAGTGTAACTGCAAGTGTAGAAACACGGGATCAAAAGAGAGGTGTTGAAATTAAAGCACAATGTTTCGATCCTACAAACAGTGCGAAATATTACCGATACGAATATGAAGAAACCTATAAAATTGTAGCACCCAGATGGCGATCATACAAAATCCTTATTACCGGTCCTCAGTCGTTTGAACTTGTTCCAAGAACTGAAGAAGCACAAACATGTTATAGCACAGACAAGTCAACAGATATTATTCTATTCAGCACTGATGATAGTGAAGAAGCCCGTGTAGATTTCGCGTTTCGTTTTATCAGTGACCAGAATTATATCATCAGTCATCGCTACAGCGTTTTAGTACGCCAGTATGTCCAGAATCTGAATGCTTACAATTATTATAAATATCTAAAAAAAATATCCGGAACCGGAAGTATATTTTCGCCTAACCAACCCGGTTTTTTAAGTGGTAATATTAAATGTGTAAACAACCCTAACGAAAAAGTAATTGGTTTTTTTGATGTATCATCCGTTTCCAGCAAAAGGATTTTCTTCAATTATGCCGACCTTTTTCCGGGCGAATATCTGCCACCTTATAAAATTAATTGCGACGGAATAAAACAAATTTTTTGTTTTACCCCCGGTTCCGGTTGTAACGGTGCACCGATGATGAACTGGTTCTATAATAATCTAATGTGTGTGTATGATGATGAAGAAGCTCCTAAATATCATTTAGTACCCACTCCATGTGCTGATTGCACCTCATTTTCGTCTAACTTAATACCTCCTTTTTGGGAATGAAAAAAAATATCTTATATATAGCACTATTAACGTCTTGCTTTTTTACACAAAATGTAGCCAGTCAAGGCAGTTCAAAAAGTAGCAATCTGATTGCTACCGCTAAAGAAACCGTATATCTTCACGCTAACACAACAACGCTTTTAACTGGGGAATCCTTTTACTACAGCTTGTACTGTGTGAATATGAATAATTATACCGCAAGTCCTATAAGCAAAATCGCTTATATTGAATTAATCGATGCCGGTCGTACCAGTGTTCTAAAACAGAAAGTGCTCCTTAAAAAAGGGATTGCCCAGGGCGATTTCTTTATCCCGACAACACTTAAAACCGGAAATTACAAACTGGTTGCCTACACGAACTGGATGCTGAACGGAGCATCGTCTGAAATCTCTCAGACAGACATTGCGATCATCAATCCGTTCCAGCCTTCGAAAGAATTTTCAAACCAGGAACTAAACAGTATCTTCCCGGTTGAAAAACGCAATCCTGAAAAAACTTCCAACGATGTTTTAGCCATTGAAACCAGTAAGAAAACATTTGCCAGCAGAGAGCAGGTGAACATTACGGTAAAGCCGGCAGCAAACATAAAAGGAAACTATTCCCTGTCTGTACGAAAAATTGATGCCTTAGAAATGGCTGCCAGAAAAAGTACTGAAGAGCTGCTTTCACAAAATAAAAACCATCCGGCGGCAACAGCTTCCAATGTTTTTTATATTCCGGAATACCGGGGAGAAGTACTGACCGGAAAAATAGTTTCAAAAAGTAAAACAACTGATGTTTACGACAAATCCGTTGCCCTGTCTGTTCCCGGAAAATCTTTTGGGTTTAAAATCGTGAATACGGATAAATCCGGTAAATTTATTTTTACGCTTGATGAACATCCGAACACTTCCGGTGTTATTATTCAGGTGGTGGCCGATAACCGCGAGGATTATGCTATTGAAATGGAAAATTGGAAAGGCTTTGATCTTTCGCAGTTAAACTTTCCTCCAAACTTCAGTTTAAACGCAAATTATAAAAAAGCAATAGAAAACCGTTCTACAGCTAATCAGATAGAAAATGCTTACTATACCAGAAAAAGAGACAGTCTTGAAGCAGCACCAAAGCAACTGCCTTTTTACAATCCGCTGCAAAAAGACTATATCCTTGACGATTACGAACGATTCAGCTCCTTTAAAGAAACCATTATTGAGATCACAAGAGAGTTATTTTACAGAGAGAAAAACGGCAAATATTCTTTGCATATCAGAAACAACACAACCAATGACGGTTCATTAGACATTCCGCTGGTTATGGTGGACGGGTTAATGATTCAGGACAACAGCGAGCTTTTTAATTATAACACGAACAATATTTATAAAATCTCGATTATCAGCAAACCGTATATCTATGGTTCGATGTCTTTTAGCGGTATCATCAGTATCATTACCAAAAGTTATGATTACCAGACCAAAGCTTCGGGTGATTTTATCAAAAAAACGGAGATTTCAAGACCTGTAAAAAACAAAAAATACCACAGCCCTAAATATGACGGTAGCCACAACCTGGAACGAATTCCGGACTACAGATACCAGTTATTATGGCTGCCGGAGCTGGCTGTTGCCAACGAACCTGCCAACGTTTCTTTTTACACTTCCGATGTTAAAGGAACTTTTGAAGTAATCCTGGAAGGTTTTACAGAAAACGGCAAACCGGTTTCCCTGAGAGATTATATAGAAGTGCAATAATTTTTAACCGCTGCATTATCCTGAATATTTGATTCTGAAATGCACAACAAACTTTAAAAGGCTATTACCATGGTAATAGCCTTTTTTTCGCTTATTCCGATTCATGAAAAAGAGTATTCCTTTTAAATGGTATCCCTTTCCGGATCAGGTAGGCATGGTAAAAACTGGGAACATCATACGTCCATTTGGGCAATAATAGTATGATCAGAAAAACATCCAGATGGGATATCAGTCCAAAAAACACCGCTGTTTTCATCGCCCAGCCGCCATAACTGAAACCGATTATCGCAACAAAAACCGCAAGCAAAGTCAGTCCCCATAGTTTGGACAGCAAGGCATGCGTACAGGTTTCTTTTCCAAACTTTGCAATACTGACCACATAAGTCATCGCTTCCATTACAAAAACAACCGTTATCGGAATTTTATAGGCCAGGATAACTTCCTGATTTAACAGCCAGGAGCACCAGCCCACACACAGCCAGAAAACCAGATCCGTCTGACTGTCCATCCGCCGTAATTGCGGCGACGACACGCCAGCTTTTCGTGCTGCAATGCCGTCAAAAATATCCGACAGCAGCCCTAAAACCATCAGGGCAACCAACTCAAAACGTATTGCTGCTCCAAAACGATAGGTCAGCGCGATCATAACAGGCCCTAAAAGAAGCCTGAATATGATGAGTACAATAGGGATTCTTTTCATCATCTAACTTTTAAATTGCCAGTTCACAAAAGGAAGCCTTCTTTTGCCGTTCGTATTCCACAATCCCAGCTGAACCCCTCTCAGGTTTTTAGCATTATTAAACAAACCGATCTGTACGCCGCGATACTCCCGGGATACATTTGAAACAGCCAGCTGCAAACCGCTCCCGGTATTGATCATGTTGGCAATCCCACAAACCGAAATACCATTCATATTTTCGGTACTCAAGATCGCTGCAGTAACAGAAACACCGTTCATTTTATTCATCACAGAAACAACACAAATATTCAGTCCGTTAACCTGTGCTCCTGTCAAAAAGCCCCCCGAACTCACATTCAATCCGTTAATCCGGATATGTATTATGGCATCATCCCGCTTCAAAAAGGTCCTGTTTAAAGAAAAACTGTCATAAGGTTCTTTTCTCGCTCCAACAATAAGACTTTCAAATGCAATACCCAGTCCAAAAGTAAATAACCCGACCGCTATTGGGCTGGCTTCGATATTTAAACCGTTCACTTCCTGAAATTTTATTTTACTGTTTCTATAATGTCCCACACCTAAAGTCAATCCGTTTACCTTATTGACCCGACTGTGAATTGGCGACAAACTGAATATCCGGACACTGTCTGCCCGACTGCCCTTTTCAGACAGTTCTTCAGCATACACCGTGCTATGCCCGTCACCAACCGCTACAGCTAACTGCTCATCAGTTGTAAACTTTGCCGTTTCCTGCGACAAAACAGCGTTTGAAAGCAGCAGCATAAAAAAAGCAACGAATTTTAGTTTCATAATGTTCCTGTTTAAAATTACCATCCAAACCTATTGCAATTTTCACACGTAAAATTGTGTATAATAATATTTAAAAGTTTTAAATTTGTGATTATCGCAAATTATGAAAGAACAGGAAATCCTTTTAAAAGCTATCCGGAAACAGCTTCCGGACAATACTTCGCTGATTAACGAGCTCTCCGCAGTCTTAAACATAAGTTATGATGCCGCTCATCGCCGCATTTCCCAAAAAAGCAAATTCACCATAGAAGAAACCGTAACCCTTTGCCGGCATTATAAAATCTCTATGGATACCTTATTTTTCCAAAACCGGAAAGTAATCGTAGAAAAAACGAAGGAAATCAATTCGATGGATGACATGATTGAATATTTCAAACATTCTTCCGAAAAATTACAGCTGTTCACGGCACTTTCCGAAACAAAAATGTTTTATTCGGCAAAAGACATCCCGCTTTTCTATACTGCCGATGGTACGTTGCTGTCTAAATTCAAACTATATGTGTGGATGAACCTTCTAAACGGCAATAAAAACCAGGAATCCTTTGAGAAATTTTCGATTGACGGACAGTTGTCTGAATATACCCAAATCCTGAAAAAAGTGTACGAATCGGTTGAAGTACATGAAATATGGAACGACACGACCATAAACAGCAGCCTGCAGCAAATCTTATATTTTTTTGAAGCCGGTTTGGTCACCTTTCAGAATGCGATCGTATTATATGACGATTTAAAAGCCATACTGAATAAAGCAGAAGAAAAATGTGCTAAAAACCCCTTATATAACCTTTATTATAACGAACTGCTTATCTTAAACAATAATGTATTGTTAACCGACGGTAACCGGCAGGCACTTTTTATCCCATATACCATGCTGGGCTATTTTATTACGGACGATGCCGAAACCTGTTCCGGCACGCAACGCTTTTTTTCACACCAGATCCAGAATTCAAAATCACTCAAACAGTCCGGCACTAAGGATCGTAAGCAATTCTTTAACAAATCCTTACACAAAATAGATTTTTATATCGAGCGTCTTAAAAACGAGGTCAAAATAGATTTTTAAAATATTTTTTAAATTAATGTAACTTTTTTATAACCTGTTACGTATAATTACTGAATACTTAAAAAGAGGAGATTCTTAAATGAGACAACTTAAAATTACCAAGCAGGTAACTAACCGTGAAACTGCTTCCTTAGACAAGTACCTACAAGAAATTGGAAAAGTTGACTTGATTACCGCCGATGAAGAGGTAGAATTAGCACAAAGAATTAAAGCCGGAGACCAGAGAGCCTTAGAGAAATTAACAAAGGCCAACCTGCGTTTTGTGGTATCGGTTGCTAAACAGTATCAGAATCAAGGTTTAACTTTACCCGATTTGATTAATGAAGGTAACTTGGGGTTAATTAAAGCTGCACAACGTTTTGACGAAACACGTGGTTTCAAATTCATTTCGTATGCGGTTTGGTGGATTCGTCAGTCTATTTTACAGGCTTTGGCAGAACAATCTCGTATTGTTAGATTACCATTAAACAAAATTGGCTCTATCAATAAAATCAACAAGATGTATGCTTTATTAGAGCAATCTAATGAACGTGCTCCTTCTGCTGAGGAAATTGCAAAAGAACTGGACATGACTGTTAATGATGTTAAGGAGAGTATGAAAAACTCCGGTCGTCATTTATCCATGGATGCTCCGTTAGTGGAAGGTGAAGACTCTAATCTTTATGACGTATTACGTTCCGGTGAATCACCAAATCCTGACAGGGAACTGATTCACGAATCTTTACGTACAGAAATCGAAAGAGCTCTGGAAACCTTAACACCTCGTGAGGCTGACGTAGTAAGATTGTATTTCGGATTAGGTGATCAGCACCCGATGACATTGGAAGAAATCGGAGAAACTTTTGATTTAACCCGTGAGCGTGTACGCCAGATTAAAGAAAAAGCGATCAGAAGATTAAAACATACCTCCAGAAGTAAGATTCTAAAAACTTATTTAGGATAAATTTTATATGAAAATTAAATGTTTATTATATCTTTATAACTTGAACATTTAAGCTAAAAATATTTAAAGTAACAACAGTTTCAATAACTGTTCGTTTTTTGATTGATGATTGAAACTCCGGCTGATTACCGGAGTTTTATTTTTATAGCAGCTTTTATAATCCTGTCAACAGAAGCCGGCTGCCGGATTTAACAATTCTTATGCACTTCTGTTCCTGATAATTTTAACATTATAACTATCTTTGCACAAACACAACACAACATAATGAAAAATAGTATTATAGCTCCTTCTGTACTGGCTGCTGATTTTGCTAATCTGCAACGCGATATAGAAATGATTAACAACAGTCAGGCCGACTGGTTTCATATTGATATTATGGACGGCGTTTTCGTTCCGAACATCTCTTTCGGAATGCCGGTTCTTGAAGCAATCAACAAACACGCTAAAAAAACAATCGATGTACATTTGATGATCGTAGATCCGGATCGTTATATCAAAACCTTTAAAGATCTGGGTACGGATATCCTTACCGTACATTACGAAGCGTGCACGCACCTGCACAGAACCCTTCAGGCAATAAAAGCAGAAGGCATGAAAGCCGGTGTAGCCTTAAACCCGCACACCAATGTCGCTTTACTGGAAGATGTGATTAACGATATCGATTTAGTATGCATCATGAGCGTAAATCCGGGATTTGGAGGTCAGTCTTTTATTGAGAATACCTATAAAAAGGTAAAACAGTTAAAAGAGATCATCACCCGTAACAATGCGGCGACCATTATTGAAATTGACGGTGGTGTAACCGATAAAAATGCACGACAGCTGGTGGAAGCCGGTGCCGATGTACTGGTTGCAGGAAGTTTTGTATTTAAAGCTACAGACCCGATCGCTACCATTGCCGATTTAAAAAAGATCACAACCTTATAGTTTGAACATAAAAAAAGCAGTCCGGATGGACTGCTTTTTTGTTTTATATAGGTGTTCCTTATTCTTTGATCAATTTGGTTTTAACAATTTCATTATTGTCAACATCAAACGTTTTTACCAGATACACTCCTTTATTTAATCCGGAAATATTAACCGGATAATTGTCTGCATCTGCAACAACCAGTTTCTGATCCATTACTTTAGCACCTTTTAAATCATAAATTTCAACACGTCCCGGCACAGCCTGCGTGGCATTGTAATTTACTCTTAAGTTAAAAGACTCCAAAGCCGGATTCGGGTAAAGGGAAACTTTATTATTTGAAATAAAACTCTCTGTTCCCAAGAATGCCTGGTAGTTAATGATAAATGGCATATCCACCGACAAGCCCGAACCTCCGTCTGCCAATGCTGCCCATGCCGTTCCACTGTGCTGTTTTGCATTCCATGCCGGTAAATTCACTGTTCCCGGAATCGTTACAGCAGGAAAGAAAATAGACGAATCATTGGTAGCATGAACCTGGTAATCTACCCAATAGGTTCCCGGAGCAAGGTTAGCCGTGATGTTACCGCTTACACGCCAAACTTTACGGGTTGTACCGGCATTGTTATTCCCAATCCGATACATTAACGCATCTCCGCTGTTTGCAGCGCTGTAAACGTTTGTAATCAAATCTCCCGCAACAATACTTGAAGTTCCTACAGACGGGTCGCCGTTCCATATCTGAACTCTTAACTGGTCAATTGGCGGTGTTGTTCCCGTATAACTTGTCTGGTAACAGAAAAAGTCAACAGAAGTGACATTTAACGCCGAGGTAATTGTGAAATTATCCGCTAACCGGAAGTTACTGGTACCAGCCGTGTTGAAAATACCTCCGGATCCCAAAGTGGTATTGGTAACTCCGCCCACACTCTGTAATTCACTCCAGGTGTAGCCTGCCGGCGATGTTGAAGTACCGTTTGAAGTAGTGGTACCGGTGCTCACAGCACCATTGTTGTAGAAATTCTGCGCGGAAGCAGTCACCCCTAATAAGGCCAAAGATAATGCGGCCAACACATTCTTTTGAGTAGTTTTCTTCATAATATTCAAATTAATTGTTTTTCAGCATTAAAATTAACAATTAATTTGAATATTACTCACTATGATAACAATATTAATACTGGCTAACCAAATATTTAATAAGATCTGTAGTCGTTACAATACCTACAAGCAGGTCGCCTTCCACTACCGGTAAGGCATGGAACTCTTTGTTCGCTAAAATTTCGGCTGCTTCTTTTATGGTACTATCCGGCGAAATCGTTACTAATTTCTTAGCCATTACCTGTTCAATAGTAAACATATTATACACGGTAGTATCGACAATTTCATCATCGTCGTCTACTGCATCCACGAAAGAAATGCGGAGCAGATCGGTATAACTTAACATCCCTACAATAACGCTCCCGCGAACTACAGGAATATGCCTGATGTTATTTTTTTTAAAGAGTAACTCCGCCTTGGTTAAATCATCAGACACGTTGAGTTTAACCACATTTTTAGTCATAATGGACGATACCGGAACACGATGTTTCATAACTTTATGTTTTTGATTATGAGCTAATTTAGCCTAATAAAGTTACAAAAACATTGACAAAAATCATGTTTAAATAGAAAGTTCTTGCTTAAAATTCCACCGATCCGGTTAATTCTTTTAAAGCCACTTCTGAAATTTTTGCCTGGAATTTTGCCGCACTATGACGCGTACGTGCCGTAATATAGTTCAATTGTGCATTACGGAATTCTATAGTAGTGATGGTACCGATTTTGAATTTTTCCAAAGTAATTTCCAGATTCTGCCGGGCAATTTCTTCGTTCTTTTCTTCCAGTTTGGACAGTTCCAGATTGGTTAAATACGACTGGTAAACCGTTGCCAGCTGAACGTTCAGATTCTGCTTTTGTTTATCCAGCAGAAAGCTTGAGTTCTCAACCTGCAAATTGGCTATTTTCTCATTACGGTGCTGTAAAAAACCATTGAAAATATTCAACGTGGCACTCAATCCGTAATTCAGTCCTTTTGTAGAGGATTGGGTCACGAAACCTAAACTGGATTCCGTTTCCGAAAAATTATAACCGGTATTGACCCGCACCACCGGGTAACGGCTCGACTTTACCTGTTTTAAGTCGAGTTCCGCCACTCTTTTATTAATAATGGCTATTTGTACATCCGGGTTTTGTTTGTCGGCTAAAGCGATCAAATCGACCAATACCAGTTTGTCATCAATTTTCACGGTTTCCACCACACTAAAATCGGTGGTAACCGCTCTTGCCAGCAATTCGTTTAAAGCCGATTTTGTATTGGCAAAAAGTTCTTTCTGGCGCAGTAAATTTGACGCATCCGTATTCAGATCCACCTGTGCATTCAGCACTTCCAGTTTGGATGCTTTCCCAATTTTAAAACGGTTATCTGCCGTTTGCAGTCTTTGTTTTGAAATAACGATAGTGGTATCCAGCGTTGCCAACTGTTGCTGTTGCTGTACCAGATCATAATACATGGATAATACATCGGCAATTTTGGTTACTATAGCCGATTTTAATTGTGCTTCACCCTGCTTTTCCAGTTCTTTCAACTGATCGTAACGGGCAAACATTTTAAATCCGTCAAAAACGGTCCAGCCTAACGTAACGCCATAATTCAAGCTGTTGTTTTTGGCATTATCCAGTTTTCTTTCCGTTCCGTCTGCCTGTGTTTGCGTCGAATTCTGGATATTGTTGTTCTGGGTTAATGTGGCGTCCAGTTTGGGCAGCATTCCGGCATTGGCAATGCCCACATTTTTTTCACTTATTTTAGCCTGATTCGCTGCTATTAAAATATCGTAATTGTTTTTCAGCGCAATTTCAACAGCTCCCTGCGCTGTTAAAACTTCCTGCGCATCAGCCGTTCCGACAAATAATACCGCTATAAAAATAAATAGATAACTCTTCATAATTAATCCTTAATATTATCAAACTCCGGGCGATGTTTACGGGCTCTGGACCACATTAAATAAATAGCCGGAATAACAAATAATGTCAACACCAATGAGAATATCGTACCTCCAACGATAACGATTCCCATACCCATTCTACTTTGTGAAGCAGCTCCAAGCGACATCGCAATTGGCAGTGCACCCAAAGCAATCGCCAAACTCGTCATCAGGATCGGTCTCAAACGCGATTCGGCAGCTTCCACTATTGCTTCATATTTATCTTTTCCTTCCTCCCTCAGCTGATTGGCAAACTCCACGATTAAGATACCGTTCTTCGTTACCAGACCAATTAACATAATGGTCCCAATCTGGCTAAAGATGTTCCAGGTCTGACCAAACAGCCAAAGCGACAATAAGGCTCCGGCAACCGCCATTGGAACGGTCAGGATAATGATAAAAGGATCTATAAAACTTTCAAACTGTGCCGCTAAGATCAGGAAGATCAGAAGCAGGGCCAAACCGAAAGCAAAGGAAGTATTCGAGCTACTTTCCACAAAGTCGCGGGATTCTCCTCCCAGATCGGTTGTAAAACTATCGTCCAGTACTTTCGCACGCACTCGCTCCATGGCTTCAATACCCTCCCCCAGACTTTTCCCCGGTGCCAGACCAGCCGAAACGGTAGCCGACATATAACGGTTGTTGTGGTACAATTGCGGCGGACTGCTTTGCTCTTCAATCGTTACCAGGTTGTCCAGCTGAATCAACTGTCCGTCTTTATTACGCACAAACATTGATGTTAAATTCATCGGAGCACTTCTGTCTTTTTTATCAAACTGTCCCATTACCTGGTACTGTTTTCCGTTCATCATAAAGTATCCGAAACGCTGGCCGCTCAAAGACAACTGTAAGGTCTGTGCCACATCAATTACCGAAACACCCAGGCTTTGGGCTTTTTCCCGGTCAATGCTCACATAAATTTCGGGTTTATTGAATTTCAGATTCACATCGGTAATGGAGAAGGTAGGATCTTTCGATATTTCATCCATAAATTCCGGAATCTTTTCCTGCAATTTTTTAAAGTTCGGCGCCTGAATGATGTATTGAATCGGCAATCCGCCTCTTCTGTTTACCGCAATAGTAGGCGATTCCGAAACAGCAACTTTTGCTTCCGAATATTGTTTTGTCCATTTTGACAAATCATCTGCGATTTGCTTCTGGGTTTTCTTTCTTTCATTAGGCTCTACCAGTGACAATCTCGCCACACCACTGTTCACCGATGACGAACCAAATCCCGGAGAAGTGATAATCAAACTCACTTTCTTTTCCGGTACCGAATCGTTGATCAGCTCCGTTAGTTCCGTCATAAAACGGTCCATATAATCGTAAGTTGCCCCTTCCGGAGCCGTTACCCTAAGACTCAGAAAGCTTCTGTCGTCATAAGGTGCCGTTTCTTTCTGGATGATCGTAAAGAACAAAGCAATTAAACCGATACAGCCTATCAGGATCGGGAAACTCAGCCATTTTCTTTTTAAGAAACCTACTAATGAATTGGCATAGCCTTTATTCAGTTTTTCAAAATAGGGTTCGGTAAGGTTGTAAAACTTCGATTTTTTCTGTTCGCCGCCTTTCATCAGATAGGCATTCAGCATAGGGGTTAACGTCAGGGACACGAAGGCCGAGATCAATACGGCAGCCCCGATAACCACTCCAAATTCCCGGAACAGTCGTCCTACGAATCCTTCCAGGAAAATCACCGGTAAGAATACCGCAGCCAGTGTAACTGAAATTGAAATTACGGCAAAGAAAATCTCATTCGATCCTTTTACGGCAGCTTCAATAGGGCTCATTCCCTCTTCGACTTTCTTAAAGATATTTTCCGTTACCACAATCCCGTCATCGACCACTAATCCCGTTGCCAGTACAATTGCCAGCAAGGTCAGTACATTTACCGAGAATCCGAAGATATACATGATAAAGAAGGTCGCAATTAACGAAACCGGAATATCAATTAACGGACGGAAGGCAATGGCCCAGTCTCTAAAGAAAAGGTAAATGATCAATACTACCAGGATAACCGAGATCAGCAGGGTTTCCGCTACTTCCAATACCGCTTTTTTTACGAAAACCGTATTGTCAATGGCAATATTCAGTTTAAAGTCTTTCGGAAGGTCTTTTTTTAACTGGTCGTACTGCACATAAAATTTTTCGGCTATATCCAGATAGTTGGTTCCCGGTTGCGGGATAATAGCCATACCAACCATTGGCTGACCGGAGTCGCTTAATTTTGTTTCCAGGTTTTCCGCTTCCAGGGATGCTTTTCCAACATCGCTTAAACGGACAATTTTATCACCAGCTGCACGGACAATAATATTGTTGAATTCTTCTTCCGTCGATAAGTTTCCAATTGTTTTTACCGTCAGCTCTGTATTTTCACCTGTCAGTTTACCCGATGGCAATTCGACATTCTGCTTGTTCAGTGCATCCCGCACGTCCGAAACGGTACAGCCGTATGAAGCCAGTTTTACCGGATCGATCCAAAGCCGCATTGCATATTTGCGCTGTCCCCAGATCTGTACGCTACTTACTCCGGGAATGGTTTGCAAACGCTGTGCGATAACATTATCGGCATAGTCGCTTAATTCCAGTACGTTTTTATTGTCACTCTGCACCGTCATCGTGATGATGGGCTCCGAATCGGCATCTGCTTTCGAAACTACCGGCGGCGCATCAATATCCTGCGGCAGGCTTCTTACAGCCTGAGCAACTTTATCACGCACGTCATTCGCCGCTTCTTCCAGATTTTTATCCAGGTTAAACTCAATGGTAATATTACTGCTTCCCTGGTTACTTGAGGAAGTTATATTCCGGATACCGTCAATCGAGTTGATTGCTTTTTCAAGCGGTTCGGTGATCTGCGATTCGATAATATCGGCATTCGCGCCGGCATAGCTTGTTCGTACCGAAATCTGCGCCGGGTCAATAGACGGGAATTCGCGGACTCCCAGATAGGTATAACCAATTACTCCGAAAAGTATCAACATTAAGTTGATTACTATCGTCAGAACCGGTCTTTTGATACTTATAGTAGATAAACTCATTTTGATGTTGTATGCATTACTTTAAGGCCTGCGGACAGGTCTTAAATATTATTTTAGGGTCACTTTTACCGGAGCATCATTTTTCAGGGTCATCACTCCGCTTGTCAGGACAGTATCTCCTGCTTTCAAACCAGAAGTAACCAGAATATTCTTATCGGTTCTGGCCCCTGTTGTCACAACAATTTCTTTTGCTTTTCCGTTTTCGGAAATAAATATTTTCTTACCGTTCTGAATTGGAATCAGCGCTTCTGTAGGTACCAGAAGGGCATCGTTGATGTTTTCCAATGGCAACGCTACGTTTGCATACGTTCCCGGCAACAGTTTTCCGTCCGGATTTTCTGCAACCGCTCTCATCTGAAGGGTACGGGTAGTCACATCCACTTCCGGCTCGACCGCGTAAACTTTTGCTTTAAACTGTTCTTTGGAACCGGCTACCGTAAAGCTAAGGGTAGCATTTACTTTCATTTGTGTGGCATATTTTTCCGGAATTGAAAAAGTGATCTTCACCTGGTTCATGTTTACCAGTTTTGCCACTACTGTAGTGGGCGTCACATAGGTTCCTTTTGAAATGGAACGCAATCCTATTTTCCCTGAAAACGGAGCCTTAACGCTCGTTTTGGCAAGCTGTGCCTGAATAAGCTGGGTTTGTGCCTGAGCCGAACGGAAATCGGCGCTGGCAATATCGTATTCTTCCTGGCTGATGGCCTCTTTTTGTAGTAGTAATTTTGCTCTTCTTTCGTTTTCCGAAGCAAGAGCCTGTTTGGTTTTTGCCTGTGAAAGCTGTGCTCTTAATTCAAGGTCGTTAATCTTAAAAAGTACCTGTCCCTGAGTAACGTGTGTGCCTTCATTAAAGTTAATGCTTTCCACTATTCCGGAAACTTCACTTCTGATTTCAACCTGTTCGTTGGCTTCAATGGAACCGGAAAGGGATAAATTATCGGAGAAAACCTCTGGTTTCAGGACTATTCCGGCAACCATAGCGGCTTTTTTACCATCGCCTTTTCCTTTTCCTTCACTATTTTTTTCTTTGTTGGCAGATATACGATATGCTATCAATCCTCCTAAAGCTACTATCAGAACGAGATATACAATATTCTTAACTTTCATAGTTATTTTTTATAATGTAGTGTTATAGTAAGTTTTTGCTATACGAAACAAAGCTAATTTTTAAAAACTGTATTTCTTCAATCATTAAATTTTATTTAACAATATTTTTAGAAATTTAAATTTATCATAATCAAGCTGCAACATTTACCGGCAAATTTGTTGTTTTTTCAAGCAATCAATAATGCTCCTTAAAATTGATCATCCTTTTTACATTGCTGTATAATTCCGGGAAATACTGCTTAAACGTTTCGGGGGTTTCAAAAAAATATTCCAGAATTACAGCCAGGAATTCGAATTCGTTGGTAAAGGCATAATTCCGGAAATAACCGGATGCCAGCAGTCTGTTCCGGTTGGGTTCGTGTTTCACTTCTTCTATGATTTTCGCGCACATATCGGCAAAAATAACAGCACTGATGTCGTTGCTTCTCAATCCCTGAAAATGCAGGGCATGTGTAAATTCGTGAAGCCCGAGATTCAGGTTATCGTTTTCGTACAGGTATCCTTCTACAAAGTCTTCCCATGAAAACACGATTGCTTTTACGGCCGGATTGAATTCGCCTTTGTGATATTCGCCTTTAGACGTCGAATAATACCGTGTTGGAAAAATAATAATTTTATCAAAAAAGCGGTACAGGTACTGCCGCATTCCGAAAGTGAGCATTGTGGAAGTCGCTGCAATGAGCACTTTCATCTCTTCGCTTACCACGAGTCCTTCTTTCCCGATAAACCGGTATTTTGCTATAAAAACAGCAACGCGATGTTCAAAATAGCTTTTTTGCTTTTCGGGTAATCTCTGGTAAAAAGAAAATTTCGTTTGAAGGATAAACAACCGCTCATAGTTTAACCGCCTTGGAAAAGGGTAAAAATGAACATAAAACGGTTTCTTGAAGATATAAGCATAAAGGGGTTCCGTAAAGCGGACAAGGACCATCAGGAGGATCATCAGGAAAAAAAAGACCAGAATCATCTTTCCTTCCGGGGTGTCATTCTTATGATCTTGAACAAGCAAAAGAAAGAGTACACCCATTTATACCAGCTAAAAATTACTAAAAACACCCGTTTCAGGACTGTTTCCCATTGTACTTTCAGAAAAACAGCAGGAGCAATTAACGTGTAATTAATTACAAAACAATAAAGATCAAGTATTTAAACTTTAATTGTGACCGCGGAGGGGTTCGAACCCCCAACCCTCAGAGCCGAAATCTGATATTCTATCCAATTGAACTACGCGGTCATTTCATTTCAGGTTGCAAAGTAAACAATCTGAATTGAATTTTTATACTATTATGCCAAAAGCTTTTTAACAATTGTTGAAATAGTTTTCCCGTCAGCTTTTCCAGCCAACTCTTTTGATACCATTCCCATTACCTGACCCATGCTTCCCATCCCTGAAAAACCACCGTCGGCAATAATTTTAGACACTACTGCTTCTACTTCTGCTTCCGATAATTGTGCCGGTAAAAACTTTTCAATTACCGCCACCTGAGCCAATTCCGGCTCTGCCAGGTCTGCACGGCCCTGCTCCGAAAATATCGCAGCACTGTCTTTTCGCTGCTTAACCAGTTTCTGCAATAATTTTATTTCATCTTCTGCCGAGATATCTTCTTTAGCACCTGAAGAAGTCTGCGCCAGTAATATTTCTGATTTAATCGCTCGTAAAGCTTCTAAAGCAACAGTATCTTTTGCTTTCATGGCGTTTTTCATCTCGTCCATGATTTGTGTTTGTAAGCTCATCTTTTTTGAATATTAATTGTTTTGTTCTCCGGATGATCCGGAAAAGCCTCTTAAACAGCCTAAAGACTCTTTAAGCATCCTCAGCATCGGACAGCATTTGCTCCCGATTTGAATTGGCTTTGCGAAGATAAAAAAAATAACCCAAAATCAAATTTGATTTCGGGTTAAAGGTTTCTCAAAATTAGGTTAGTTAATCTACGTTGTCGTGCAGGAAGGAATTATTGGAACGCAACTGTAAGTCATCGTTACTATCCATCCCTAAAGACATCCGTGATTTGCTGTTATCTACAGGTGCCGAATTTAAATCAACGCCCATTCTTTTATAAGCCGGTTCTTTTTCCAATTCATTAACACGTGAAGCACTGTTGTTGAATTTATAATTGAACTCTTTCATTTTTCTTTTACGCTCTTCAGCCCGCATGCGAAGTGTTTCTTCAATTGTCATTTCCACAGGAGAAATTTCATCAAAAGAGGTATTTGGCGCTACCGGCTCCACTTTTTTCATTGTGAAGTTCAGTTCTTCCGCGATGGGCTCTTCCTTGATTTCAGCAACCGGTTTGGACGTGATCAGTTCATTCTCTTTCTCCATATAGTCTTCCAGAGAGTATTTTACTACTCCCGACTTATTCACTTCGGTAACCGGAACAACCTGTACCGGCTGATTCACTTTAATTTCTTTTGTTTCGTTGCTCAGCTCATACGATACTCTTTCCTGATGAAAGGCAGCCGTGTTGCTGATAGGCAAATCAAAAGAGAACGTGATCTGCTCTTCTGTTTTCGGCACCACAAACTGCGGTTCAAAAACTTCAATTTCACGCACATCTCTCATTACCGGAGCAGCTACTACTGGAGCTTCTTCTTTTACCGGAGAAACGATTTCAAAAAACACATCTAAATTATTGATAAAGTCTGCCGTTGGCAATTCTTCTTCAATAACCGCTGCTATCGGTTCTTTTTTTTCAAAAACCTCTGTTGTTTCTTCTTCTAAAGAGAAAACGATTTTTTCTTCTACCGGCAATTGCGACGTTGCTTCCGCAAGTATTGTCTGAGCATTTTCTCTTTCAATTGGTGATGAAAAATCAAATGACGGTAAAAACGGTTTGCTTGTTAAATCCTGAACCATTTTTTGCTCACCCTCTAAAGTATGGATGATCTTTTTAGGTTCTGTATTCACGATATCCGCCTGTTGCTCTACATTAAATCCGGTAGCAATAATAGTCACTGCAATTGCATCACCTAAAGATTCGTCTTCACCAACCCCCATAATGATATTCGCATTGTGACCGGCTTCCATCTGGATGTGGTCGTTGATTTCTCCGATCTCGTCAATCGTAATCTCGTTTGTTCCGGATACAATCAGCAACAATACATTTTTAGCGCCTGTAATTTTATTGTCATTCAATAAAGGCGAATCCAAAGCATCCACGATAGCGTCTTTAGCGCGGGTTTCACCGCTCGCCATTGCCGATCCCATTATAGCTGTTCCGCTGTTTGACAATACTGTCTTCGCGTCTTTTAAGTCAATATTCTGTGTATAGTGATGCGTAATAACTTCTGCAATTCCTCTTGAAGCGGTTGCCAATACTTCATCCGCTTTCGAGAATCCTGCTTTAAAGCCAAGGTTTCCGTATACTTCTCTTAATTTATTGTTGTTGATAACGATTAAAGAGTCAACTTGCTTTCTAAGTCTTTCCACTCCTAACAACGCCTGCTCCTGACGTACTTTCCCTTCAAACTGAAAAGGAATCGTCACGATGCCAACTGTCAGGATATCTCTTTCTTTGGATAACTGGGCAATAACCGGTGCAGCACCTGTTCCTGTTCCACCACCCATTCCGGCTGTAATGAATACCATTTTAGTATTCGTATCCAGCATTTTCTCAATTTCCTCTATACTTTCTAAAGCCGATTGCTGTCCTACTTCCGGATTTGCCCCGGCTCCAAGACCTTCTGTCAAACTAACGCCAAGTTGAATTTTATTAGGCACCGAACTGCTTTGCAAAGCTTGTGAATCTGTATTACAAACCACGAAGTCCACTCCTTTAATCCCTTGTTTAAACATGTGATTGATGGCATTACTACCACCTCCACCTACACCAATAACTTTAATTACATTTGATTGATTTTTTGGTAAATCAAATGAAATGCTTCCAAATTCTGAGTTGCTATTCATATCGTATCGGTTTTATTCTGCGTTATCTAAAAATTCTTTAATCTTATCTATATACTTATCAAAAAAGCCTCTTTTTATTTTGTCCTTCGTTGATTCGGCATCAACATCTTTGGCGTTATAAACCGGCTTAACTGGCTCCTGTTCCTGTACTATCTCTTCTTCTTCAATTTCCGGCTCTCGTATTACCGGCTGTCTTACTTCAACCTTTGGCGTTTCCACTCTTATTTCTGCCAGTGGTGTTGCACTTCTGGTGTTGTTTCGGATACTGTTCATTACCAATCCCACTGCTGTTGCATATAACGGACTGGAGATCTCTTCATCCGAATTTCCGGCCAAATGCTCATTCGGGTATCCGATCCGGGTATCCATTCCGGTGATGTATTCGACCAATTGTTTGATATGATTCAATTGGGCTCCGCCTCCGGTCAATACTATTCCTGCAATCAGTTTTTTTCTTGGATCTTCATGACCGTACGCTTTGATTTCGGCAAAAACCTGCTCTACAATTTCCACTACTCTCGCATGGATAATTTTGGACAGATTTTTTAGTGAAATTTCTTTCGGCTCTCTTCCTCTTAATCCCGGGATAGACACAATTTCGTTGTCTTTATTTTCTCCCGGCCAGGCAGAGCCAAATTTTATTTTCAGCAATTCGGCTTGTTTTTCAATAATCGAACAGCCTTCTTTAATATCGTCTGTAATCACATTTCCTCCAAAAGGAATGACAGCAGTATGTCTGATAATGCCGTCTTTAAAAATAGCCAGATCAGTTGTTCCGCCTCCAATATCGATTAGTGCAACACCTGCTTCTTTTTCTTCCTGACTTAAAACCGCATCGGCAGAAGCCAGCGGCTCCAGAGTTAAACCGGATAAATCCAGTCCGGAACTCTTGATACATCTGCCCACATTTCTAATGGAAGAAGCCTGCCCTACCACAACGTGAAAACTTGCTTCCAGTCTTCCTCCGTACATCCCGATAGGTTCTTTAATTTCCGACTGTCCATCGATTTTAAATTCCTGCGGTAATACATGGATAATTTCTTCACCCGGCAACATCGCCAATTTGTGTACCTGATTGATCAGTAAATCAATATCGGCATCACCAATTACTTCTTCCGGATTATTTCTGCTGATATAATCACTGTGCTGAATACTACGGATATGTTGTCCCGCAATACCTACCACCACATCATTAATTTTATATCCCGAATCTGCTTCAGCTTCAATAATTGCCTGCTGAATAGACTGAATCGTTTGTGTAATATTATTCACAACTCCACGAGCCACACCAAGGCTTTTGGATTTTCCTACTCCTAAAATCTCTAATTTTCCGTACTCATTTTTCTTGCCAATCATTGCAACAATCTTGGTTGTTCCAATGTCTAAACCTACTGCAATACTCTCTTTTTCCATATTCTAATTTTTGGTGCACACTACTTGTTGTGTAAACTTCAGATTTATTGTTTTATAATTTCCAATCAGGGTATCCTTTATCGCGTGTTGAAAAAAGGCTTTATAGTTATCAAACTTCTTGTCAACATTGATTGTTCTTCCGAAAAGAATCTGATAATTATAATTTCTGTTCGTCATGATAAGGCCACCGGTTGGTGAAATTTCTATCCCGATGATGTTTTTTTTCAGAAATTCATCGTCATGTATTTTCCTGAAAACATCGGTCAGCTGTTTCTTGTTTTCAGTGGTTATTTCACCTGAAATCAAAGGAACTCTTGCTGTAAAATTATCCGACAAAGGCATTTGATTACCCTCATAGTCAATATAATAAGAACTTCCTTCACTATCTACTCTCGCAATAGGGGTCTTTTGTGTTACGACAGCCTTTAGAGTCCCGTCAATAGTAGCAAACACCTCTGCTTTTGCAATCATTTCGTTACTATCGAGAATATGCTCCAATCTATTCAAATCTAGCTTATCTTTCCTTATGTCCGTAACCTTGTTAAAATTTTGTATTAACAAGTTATCAACCGTTTCCGGCGTTATGAAAAGATTATTATCCCCTAAAAACCGGACTTCCGATTTAACCAAATGGCGGCTTTCATTCCGTTTCGATGAAAAGGAATACAGGAAAATCACTACCCCGATCATGAGTACCAATCTTACATCTGTCCATTTAATTTTTTTCATCGTTTTTATCCTTTTTAATCTATTTTTTTAGCGGTTTTCAATGCTGTTTTTATCTCCGGAACCATCTCTCCCACATCACCGGCTCCTATTGTTACCATCACCGGAGCATCCGATTCCTGCATTAATGCAAGCAATGCTTCTTTTGATACTAATTTCTTATTCGGATTCTCGATTTTATCCAGCAGCCATTGCGAGGTAATTCCTTCCATTGGCAGTTCTCTTGCCGGATAAATATCCATTAAAAAGATCTCATCAAACTGTGACAGGCTCTTGGCAAAATCATCTGCAAAATCGCGGGTTCTGCTAAAAAGATGCGGCTGAAACACAGCAAGCACTTTCTGTCCGGGATACAACTCCCTTACTGCCTGGTGCACGGCATTTATTTCTGTCGGATGGTGTGCATAATCATCGATATACACAAATTCCGGTTTTCTGATCTGAAACGAGAAGCGTCTTCTCACTCCTTTGAATGTTAAAAAAGCTTTGGCAATGTCAGCCGTTGGGGTACCGTATGTTTTTGCCATCGCCAAAGCCAGCAATGCATTAGTCAAATTATGTTTCCCTGGTAAACCAAATTTCAAATCTTTAATTTCTTCGGTTGGCGTGCTTACATCAAACACATACCATCCGTCAATAATTCTGATATTTTTCGCTACAAACAGGGAATCATCATTTACACCAACCGTGATGGCTTCCAATGGTAATCCGTTTGTGACAAACAAATGCTTTTTATCTTCTACTTTATTCGCAAATTCAATAAACGAGGCTTCAATGGAAGCTTTATCGCCATAAATATCCAAATGATCGGCGTCCATTGAGGTCACACAGGCAATATTGGGATGCAGGTGTAAAAAAGAACGGTCAAATTCATCGGCTTCCACCACCGTTACCGTTTTTCCGCTGCCAATTAAATTGGAGTTGTAATTCTCTACAATTCCGCCCAGGAATGCCGTTACATCCACACCGCTTTCGTATAAAACGTGGCCTAAAATACTGGATGTTGTTGTTTTTCCGTGCGTTCCGGCAACTGCAAAACAAAAGGTATCTTTGGTAATGATGCCTAAAACTTCTGCCCGTTTTTTCACCACAAATCCGTTATCCAGAAAGTAGTTCCACTCGGCATGCTGTTTGGGCACTGCCGGCGTGATAACCACCAATGTATTTTCTTTATTTAAAAATGCTTCCCCAATTTGCGCTACATTGTCTTCAAAATGGATCGCAATACCACTTTCCTGTAATTCCCCGGTTAAATGCGTCGGCGTTTTGTCATAACCCGCTACATTTTTACCAATGTATTTGAAATAGCGTGCCAAGGCACTCATTCCGATGCCTCCGATTCCGATGAAATAGACGTTATGTATCTGGTTTAAGTTCATTTTATATTGTTTGCCCGGCCGTTGCCAGCCCCGGCTTATTTTATCAATTTTACAATTTCATCCGCGATTTGCTTCGTCGCATCCGGCAAGGCCAGTTGTTTGATATTTTCACTCAACTGGTTTCGCATTCCTTCGTTGTCCAACAGGTTTTTAAAAACCGTTTCAAACTGTTCCTCCAATTCGGATTCTTTCAATAGTAAAGCTCCGTTTTTATCCACAATGGCCTTGGCATTTTTAGTCTGATGGTCTTCGGCTACATTGGGCGACGGAATAAAAACAACCGGTTTCCCAACGATACACAATTCCGATACCGACGAGGCTCCCGAACGGGAAATCACGATATCTGCCGCAGCATATACCAGATCCATACGGTCAATAAAGGCCACTACCTGCACATTCTCTTTTTCGGAAAAATGCTTGTATTCTTCAAAATACAGTTTCCCGCATTGCCAGATTATCTGGATGTTTTGCGCTAAAAGCCATTCCAGCTCTTTTGCAATTAACTGGTTAATTCTCCGGGCACCTAAGCTTCCACCTAGAACCAGCAGTGTTTTTTTATGAGCATCCAGCGCAAAGTGCGCGATCGCTTCTTCTTTTTTGGAGGCCACCGAAATCAGATCCTGACGCACCGGATTTCCGGTTAGCTTCATTTTATCTTTCGGAAAAAAGGCTTCCAGGTTTTCATAGGCCACACAAATGGCATTTGCTTTTTTACCCAGCAGCTTGTTTGTAATTCCCGGATAGGAATTCTGCTCCTGAATAACGGTTGGAATCCCCATACCGGAAGCCACTTTCAAAACGGCTCCGCTGGCAAATCCACCAGTCCCGATGACAACATCGGGTTTGAATTGTTTCAGAATCCCATAGGATTTTGCCAGGCTTGAGATCAGCTTGAATGGAAACATGGCATTCTGCAAGGTCAGTTTTCGCTGAATTCCGGCAATCCAAAGTCCTTTTATCGGGTAACCGGCCTGCGGCACCTTTTGCATTTCCATTTTATCCTGAGCGCCAACAAAAAGGATTTCTGCTTTTGGAAAGCGAACTTTTAATTCGTTGGCAATAGCAATAGCCGGATAGATATGTCCTCCGGTTCCGCCGCCACTAATTATGAATTTAGGGTTCTCTTTCATTTTATTATTTTTTATTCAGAACAGCATTCATCGGATTATCTCCTACATCTTCAATCGAATAGTCTTCCACTGCTGCCGGTTCTTTATTTTCTTCTTCTAATTGTCTGTCAATAATGCGTTGTAACGCTTCTTCCCTTTGTTTCTTTTCTTCTTCTTCCAGCGCAATTTCTTCTTCTTTTTTGGTCACACTAAGAATAATCCCGATCGCAATACAGGTCATCCAGATGGAACTACCCCCGCTACTGATCAGCGGCAGCGTTTGTCCTGTTGTAGGCAACAGCTCAACCGCAACACCCATATTTACCAATGCCTGAAAGACAATTGGAAATCCTAAGCCAACGATAAGCAGTTTTCCAAACAGTGTGGGCGCTTTGTGTGCCGTAATCAGGAATCTGAAAAACAGCATCAGGTATAAAAACAAGATCGCCAATCCGCCTAACAAACCGTATTCTTCCACGATGATCGCGAAGATAAAATCGGAAGAGGATTGCGGTAAAAAGTTTTTCTGAACACTTTTACCGGGACCAACACCGTAAATTTTACCCGAAGCAATTGCAATTTTGGCTTTTTCTATCTGGTAATCGTCTTCATTCGGCTCGTCCGAGCTAAAGCGTTCGATACGGCTCATCCAGGTATCCACACGATTGGGCATGGCATCCGGGAAAGCTTTTGCAACCAGTACGAACATGATTAAGCCTGCCAATCCTGCTCCTATAATAACCCCTAAATATTTCATTGGGTATTTCCCGACAAAAACCAGCATGCAGACCATTGAAAATATCAAGGCCGCTGTGGAAAAATTGGCCGGCAAAATTAAGATTATTACTGAGAAAACAGGCAACCAAAGCTCAAAAAGTGACGACTGGAATGTATATTCTTTTTCTTCAATTTTTGAAAGGTACCGCGCTACATAAATCATCAGTACAATCAGCGCTAATGCAGAGGTTTGAAAACTCACCCCGATAAACGGAACCTGGATCCAGCGGCTGGCATTTGCACCCCCGATTGTCGTTCCCTGCACCATTGTATAGCCCAGCAGCAGTACCACTATGGGCAAGGCTACTTTTGAGATGGCTTTAAAATAGTGATAGGGTGTTTTATGTACAAAATAGATCAGGCAAAATCCAATGAAAATATGAACCAAATGTTTCATCAGATAGCCAATAGTAGAGCCTTTACCTACAACGTAAACAAGATTCGTACTGGCACTGAAAACGGGCATAAAAGAAAACAAAGCCAATAAGGACACGAATGCCCAGATCCCTTTATCGCCTCTTAAATTGGTTAATAATGCTTTCATTTTTTATGTTTAAACGATGGCAGTCCATCTGTTTTTTATTTTAAATTCCTTACAGACTTTGAACGGCATTTTTAAATTGCTTTCCTCTGTCTTCATAGCTTTCAAACAGGTCAAAACTGGCACAAGCCGGAGAAAGTAAAACCGTATCTCCTTTTTCGGCCATTTTTTGTGCTATTTTAACTGCTTCGGTCATGCTTGTTGTTTCTACCATCACATCCACCACATTACTGAATGCTTCAATAATTTTGGAATTGTCAACACCCAAACAAACAATTGCCTTAACTTTTTCACGAACCAGCGGCATTAATTCCGCATAGTCGTTTCCTTTATCAACACCACCTACAATCCAAACCGTTGGTGTATTCATGCTGTCTAAAGCAAAAAATGTAGCGTTTACATTTGTTGCTTTGGAATCGTTGATGTATTGTACATTCTGAATTTTCAACACTTTTTCCAAACGGTGCTCCACTCCCTGAAAATCGGATAAACTTTCTCTGATCGTTGCCTTTCTGATACGCATTAATTGCGCTACTGTTGTTGCTGCCATTGCGTTTTTTACGTTATGTTTTCCTTCAAGTGATAGTTCGTTTATAGGCATGATAAATGTTTGGTTGTTAATGTTCGTGTTAATAGTATTGTCTTTTATAAAGGCGCCTTCTTCCAGTGTTTTTGTCAGTGAAAAAGGGACTTTTTTTGCTCTTATCTCATTTTTGGAAAGCCAGTCCGTTATTGCTTCATCATCGGCATCATAAATAAGATAATCGTCTTCTGTCTGGTTTTTGGTTATTCTGAATTTCGCTTCGATATACAGGTTGTAATCATAATTATACCGGTCCAAATGATCCGGGCTTATATTCGTAATCACGGCTATATGCGGTCTGTAATTCACAATTCCGTCCAGCTGAAAACTACTTAACTCCAGTACGTAGGCTTCAAATTTGTTTTCGGCGATCTGCCAGGCATAACTTTTTCCGATGTTCCCCGCCAGACCTACATTCAAACCGCCTTGTTTCAGCAGATGATGGGTGAGCATCGTGGTCGTGGTCTTACCGTTGCTTCCGGTAATGCCCACCGTTACGACATCGGTAAACTGATTGGCAAATTCTATTTCCGAAATAATCGGAATATTTCTTTTCATTATTTCTTTTACGATGGGCGATTTATCCGGAATACCGGGACTTTTCATTACCACATCGGCATTTAAGATCAAATCTTCCGTGTGCATCTGCTCTTCCCAGGGAATCTGATTCAGAATCAGTACTTCTTTATAATTGTTCCTGATTTTTCCGAAATCGGATAAGAATACCTCATATCCTTTTTTCTTTCCTAAGATCGCAGTTCCAACACCGCTTTCTCCTCCTCCTAATACTACCAGCCTCATACCTATCTTAATTTTAATGAAACCAATGAGAAAATAGCCAACAAGATTGCGACAATCCAGAAACGGGTTACGATTTTACTTTCGTGATAGCCCTTTTTCTGATAGTGATGGTGCAACGGCGACATGAGGAATATTCTTCTTCCTTCGCCAAATCTCTTTTTTGTATATTTAAAGTAAGCTACCTGTAGCATTACTGATAAATTTTCTGCTAAGAATATACCGCACAATACCGGAATCAACAGTTCTTTACGAACGGCAATTGCCAATACTGCGATAATCCCTCCAATGGTCAAACTTCCGGTATCTCCCATAAACACGGTTGCGGGATAGGTATTGTACCACAAGAATCCGATCAGTGCCCCAACAAACGCGGAGATATAGACCGTCATTTCTCCCGAATTGGGGATATACATAATGTTCAGGTAATTGGAAAAAATGATATTACCGGAAACGAATGCAAAAATACCGAGTGTGAGCACCGATATTGCGGAGGTTCCGGCGGCCAAACCGTCGATTCCATCGGTCAGGTTTGCCCCGTTTGATACTGCCGTAATGATAAAGATCACAACCGGGATAAAAATCAACCAGGCATAGCTTTCATAGTTATCACCGGTCCATGCCAATAATTCGGCATAATCAAATTCGTTATTTTTAAAGAACGGGATCGTTGTAGCCGTCGATTTTTCTTCTGCCAAAGCCGGCGCTATAGTTGCCGTAGTGCTTCCTACATTGAAAATATTTTTAGTAGCCGTATCGGTTCTAACGGTAACTGCCGGGTGGAAATACAATACAGAACCTACAATGATTCCCAATCCAACCTGTCCGATAACTTTAAATTTCCCTTTTAATCCTTCTTTGTCTTTTTTAAATATTTTGATATAATCATCCACAAAACCGATGGTTCCCATCCATAAAGTGGTTACGATTAACAACATCACATAAATATTATCCAGTTTTGCCAGCAATAATACCGGAATGAGCGTAGCCATGATAATGATCAGACCACCCATTGTTGGTGTTCCTGCTTTTTCTTTTTGTCCTTCTAATCCCAGTTCACGAACGGTTTCCCCGATTTGTTGTTTTCTTAAAAAGTTGATGATTCTTTTTCCGAAAATAGTCGAGATCATCAGTGAAAGAATTATAGCCAACCCTGAACGGAATGTGATATACTGGAAAACTCCAGTTCCTGGAATATCTAAGGTTTTATCTAAATATTGAAAGAAATAATACAGCATATCTTATTATTTATTGAGTTGTTCTAATAATTCTTTTACAATTTTCATATCATCAAAATCATGACGTACGCCCTGGATTTCCTGATATGTTTCGTGTCCTTTTCCGGCAATCAAAATGATGTCATTTGGCTGCGCTAACTGACAGGCGGTTTTTATGGCCTGTTTTCTATCGACGATGGAAAGTGTTTTTTTGAAGTTTTGCGGCTCCACTCCTTTTTCCATTGCTTCAATAATGGCTTCCGGTTTTTCGCTTCTTGGATTATCGGAAGTAAAAATGGCTTTATCACTCATGGTTGAAGCGATATTGGCCATGATTGGTCTTTTTGTTGTATCTCTGTCGCCGCCACATCCCACAACCGTAATGAGCTGTTCGTTTTTGGTGCGGATATCGGCTATCGTTTTTAATACATTGTCCAAAGCATCCGGCGTATGGGCATAATCCACAATAGCCGTGATATTGGTTTCGGAAACAATAAACTGGAAACGTCCTGAAACGCTTTCCAATTCACTCAGCAGACGCAATACTTCCTGATTTTCCAATCCTAATTCTACTGCTACGCCGTAAATCGCCAACAGGTTATAGGCATTGAAAGAGCCGATCAATCGTACCCACACTTCCTGTTCGTTGATTTTTAACAGCAATCCGGATAATTGGTTTTCCAATATCTGTGCTCTGTAATTGGCATACGATTTTAAAGCATAGGTCAGTTTCTTTGCTTTGGTGTTTTGCAGCATTACCGTGCCGTTTTTGTCATCACTGTTCACTAAGGCAAAGGCGGTTTTGGGCAGGTTGTCAAAAAACGATTTTTTCACATCGCGGTATTCCGCAAACGTTGGGTGATAGTCCAGGTGATCGTGTGACAGGTTCGTAAAAACACCGCCAACAAAATGCAGTCCTTCCGTTCTTTTCTGGTGAATTCCGTGTGAACTCACTTCCATAAAACAATAATCACAGCCTTCATTTACCATTTCATTCAAATAATGATTGATGGTCAGGGAATCCGGTGTTGTATGGGTTGCTTTGTATTCTTTAGTATCTACCAGGATTTTAACTGTGGATAATAATCCTACTTTAAAACCTGCTTTTTTAAACAATTGGTATAGCAGGGAAGCAATGGTTGTTTTACCGTTTGTTCCTGTTACGCCAACGAGTTTCAGGTTTTCTGAAGGATTGCCATAAAAATTAGCACTCATAAAAGCTAAGGCTAAACTGGTATCCTGAACCTGAACATAGGTTATGTCTTCGGTAACCGTTTCCGGAAAATGCTCGCAGATCACTGCTTTAGCACCAAGACTTAAGGCTTTTTCAATATAATCATGACCGTCAGAAAGTGTTCCTTTTATCGCGACAAAAACATCACCGGATTCGATTTTTCTGGAATCAAATTCGATTTTATGCACAGCGATATCGGTTGTACCTTTTACAGCTTCGATGGCTACTTTGTATAATATGTCTTTTAAAGCGATCACGATAATTCTAATGTTATAATTTGATTTTTAGTAAATGCCTGTCCGGGCAAAATGGACTGTTGTTTTACTTTTCCTATTCCTTTTACTCTCACTTTCATTCCAAAATTTTCCAACAGCGCAACGGCATCCATTCCCGCCATTCCTTTTACATTCGGAACGATGGTTTGTTTGTTCTGAACTTTATCATAATATGCCGCATAACTCTGCTCCTGGTTTAGTATTTTACGGTTCAGTTTTTTCACTTCATTGGTCGAAGGCACATCGGTAAATATCTTTTGGGCAATTCGTTTAAAAACCGGGCCGGCTACATCCGCACCATAATACAAGCCTTTGGAAGTATTTGGTTTGTGTACCACCACGATACAGGAGTATTTCGGATTGTCTGCCGGGAAATATCCTGCAAACGAAGAAGCATAATACATTTTTCCGTCGCCTTTGTGATAATCCACCTGGGCGGTTCCGGTTTTTCCTGCCATCGAAAAGTCTTTGGAATACAGTTTCGAACCGGTTCCTCTTTTAACCACATTGGCCAAAACAGCCTGTACTTTTCTCAAAGCATCATCGGAACATATTTTCGGGTTTAAAACCTGTGTATCAAATTTTTTAATGGTTTTATTCCATTCTTTTATTTCTCTTACAAATTGTGGTTTTACCATGACACCGTTATTGGCAACGGCATTATACAGGGTTAAGGTTTGCAATGGTGTGATCGAAACGCCATAACCAAAAGCCATCCACGGCAAGGCAACACCCGACCATCCTTTTTCTCCCGGCTGCGGAATAAACGGTCTTCCCTCTCCTTTAAACGGCAGGCCTAACGGTCTGTCCAGCCCCAGATTATTCAGCCTGTTTACAAACTGTCTCGGGTTGTCTTTATAGTTATCATATACTGCCTGTACCATCACGGTATTCGACGAAACTTCAAATCCTCTTGCCAGTGATATTTTTCCGTATCCGCCTTTTTTAGAATCGCGGACATGACGGTTATAATAGGTTATATCACCACCTTTTGAATCAAATACTTTACTGGTATCAATTTTTCTATCGTCCAGTAAGGCAATTAAGTCAACCAGCTTAAAGGTCGAACCCGGTTCATGCGATTCGGCAACGGCATAATTGATGGTTTCATAATAGCCGCCATCGCCGGTGCGTCCCAAATTGGAAATCGCTTTTATTTCGCCGGTAGTCGTTTCCATTACCACTACACAACCGTGATCGGCTTCATAAAGCTCCAGTTGTTTCAGCAGTGCGTGGTGGGCAATATCCTGGATGTAAACATCTATCGTTGAGATAATGTCGTAACCGTCTCTTGGCTCCACCTCGTTGTTGTCACTAATCGGTTTCCATTGATTTTTGGCAATTTTCTGCATCAATCGCTGTCCGTCTTTTCCGTTCAGATACGCCCCGAAAGCACCTTCGATCCCTACTCTGGTCTCTTGTCCGCCTTCACTCTGACGTTCGTATCCGATTGTTCGTTCTGCAATTTTCCCGATAGGGTGCTCGCGAACGGTTTTTTGTTCGGTGATCATCCCGCCTTTGTAAGCTCCCAGATTGAAAAGCGGAAAACTTTTCATTCTCATGTATTGCGTATAGCTCAGCTTACGGGCAAGCAGGTAGTAGCGGTTTTTATTGGCTCTTGCTCTTCTCAGCTCCGTCTGGAAATAACCGGATGATTTTCCCAGCAGTTCGGAAAGCGAATCGGCAAGCGGTTTTACATTTTTTTCAAAGTCTTCTTTTTTAGAAGCTACAGCATCAAAACGAACGGTATAATTCGGGATGGAGGTAGCCAGCAAGCTTCCGTCTGCAGAATATACATTTCCTTTATTAGCCGGGATTACAAAGTTTCTTACCGTACGTTCTTTCGCCAGTTTGCGGTAATATTCTCCTTCCACCCATTGAATATTGGTGAGTTTTATAGCAACGAAAATAGCCATCACGAAAATCGCGAAGGCTACAATGTAAATTCTGTAAGAGATATTTTTATCTTCTACTGCCATATTTTTTTCAGAATATTCTTTTCTTCTTCTTTAACCTTTATCTTCTTTGGCGGAACCGACGAGGGAAAGATTTCCTTTTCTTCCATTTTTGCCGATATCGTAGATTCCATTTTCAGCTCCATCAGCTCCGATCTCCTGTCTACAAATTCCGACCGCAACTCTTTCACTTCACTGGTAAGCTCTGTGATCCGGAATGTTTTCTGTTCGTACCGGTGTGAATTTGCAATCATTATCATCGCCAGTAAAATCAGGAAAACAATAAACCGCCAGTTTTTTAAAGCATCGTCACTGATCAGGAACTTTGCTTTTAACAGACTATACACCCCTTCTTTCATCATTGCCATGGCTACTTCTTTATATTATCGTTTTTCTGCGATGCGCAACTTCGCACTTCTGGCTCTGTTATTAATTGCGATTTCCGCATCCGTTGGAACAATCAGTTTTCCTATTAGTTTAAAAGGCACTTCAAAACGTCCGAAAAAATCACGTTCCGGCTCTCCTTCAAACATGCCGTTTTTCATAAAACGTTTTACCAGTCTGTCTTCCAAAGAGTGGTATGAAATCACACTCAAACGTCCTTCCGGGTTCAGAATCTCCAATGACTGCTCTAAAAATTCTTTCAGCACATCCATTTCCTGATTTACCTCAATCCGGATTGCCTGGTAAATCTGTGCCAGTATCTTATTACTTTTATGAGCCGGCAAAAAACGGCTCAACACCTGTTTAAGCTGCTCGGTATTTTTTATCGGTTTTTCTTTTCTTGCCGTAACAATAGTATTCGCCAGTGCTCCTGCATTTTTAAGTTCTCCATAATCAAAGAACACTCTTCTCAGGTCTGCTTCATCATATTCGTTTACCACATTATAGGCACTTACCGATCCTTTTTGATCCATTCGCATATCCAGCTCTGCATCAAAACGGGTCGAAAATCCTCTTTCTGCCACATCAAACTGGTGTGAAGAAACACCAAGATCTCCCAGAATCCCGTCCACCTGTTTTACATTGTGAAAGCGCAGGAATCTTTTAATGAACCGGAAGTTTTCATTTATTAAGGTAAAACGCGCGTCATCGATTGCATTTGCCAGCGCATCCTGATCCTGATCGAAAGCAAACAGCTTTCCGCCAGGTCCCAAACGGCTCATGATCTCTCTCGAATGTCCGCCGCCGCCAAACGTTACATCCACATAAATCCCGTCCGGTTTTATATTCAAACCATCAACTGTTTCTTTTAATAATACCGGATTATGATATTCCATTGTCGTCGTCATTTAAATTACCCATTACTTCCTCTGCTAAATCTGCAAAATCCATATCATCTCCTGAAATTGATTTTTCATACAAATCCTTGTCCCAAATCTCAATGATATTTACCTTTGAGGTCAAAACCAAATCTTTCGAAATCCCAGCATATTCAATCAAATCTTTTGTAATCAATAATCTCCCGGCATCATCAATTTCCACCATTTTCACACCAGCCATAAACTTTCGGATAAAGTCGTTATTCTTTTTCACAAAGCGGTTTAGCTTGTTGATTTTCACCATCATTAAATCCCATTCCGATTTTGGCCACAACTCGACACACTGATCAAAAACAGAGCGTTTTAGAACAAATCCAGCCTCTAAAGAAGGCAATTGCTTCTTTAAAGGCGCAGGCACCATAAGCCTTCCTTTTGAATCTATTTTACACTCATATGTCCCGATAATGTTTGTCAAGATCCGGTGATTTTGATTTGATTTATAGCAAAAGTACAGATTTTTTTACCACTTTTTACCACAAATACCCACTTTGTTGATAAGTTTTTCCACTCAAAAGTCAAAATGTAGGAAAACTATCTAATCTTCTCATTTCGAACAATTAGCAATATTTCACTGTTTTCAATCAAACACAATAATATCCTCAAAAAAAGAGGCTTTTCGCAATTTATTTTCAATAAATACCAAAAAAATAAAAAGCCGTCCCGGTACGATTATTTTCACTTTAAAACAACTGATAATTAGCACTTTATAACCGAAATAGGAATTTACTTAAAATTAAACGGAAAGTATTTTCGATTTTACATTTCAAAACTTCGTATTTATGGAGAAAGTCCTATCTTTGTGAGAATTTGAAACCGTATCATAATACATGGAGCACACGTTAAAAAAAGAAGGCAAATACTCTTATTTTGAAGCAGGAGAAGGAACGCCTATCATTATTTTACACGGACTTATGGGAGGCTTGAGCAATTTCGACGGAGTTGCAAATTTTTTCCCGCAATACGGGTACAAAGTTGTAATCCCTGAATTGCCGCTTTACACCAACAACATTTTAAAAACCAATGTAAAGGCTTTTTCAAAGTTTGTAAAAGACTTTATCACGTATAAAGGTTACGACAAGGTAATACTGCTTGGAAATTCTCTTGGCGGTCATATTGCCTTGTACCACACTAAAATGTATCCGGAAAAAATGGCCGGTCTGGTCATTACCGGAAGTTCCGGTCTTTATGAAAGCGCCATGGGTGAAAGTTACCCGAAAAGAGGCGACTACGAATATATCCGAAAAAAAGCAGAAGACGTTTTCTTTGATCCTAAAGTAGCTACTAAAGAAATTGTTGACGATGTTTATGCCACGGTAAACGACCGCATGAAACTGTTAAAAACGTTAGCTATTGCCAAAAGTGCCATTCGTCACAACATGGCAAAGGATTTACCAAAAATGACAACACCAACCTGTATTATCTGGGGAAAAAACGATAAAGTTACACCGCCCGATGTTGCAGAAGAGTTCAACAAGCTTTTACCCAATTCCGATCTTTACTGGATAAACGAATGCGGACACGCCGCCATGATGGAGCATCCCGATGAGTTTAACCGCCTGATGCTGGAATGGCTGAAAAAAGCAAATTTATAACTTATATATTCGGTACTTTTGTAAAAAACAGTACCGAATTCTATTTTTACAAACACTGAAATCCCGGATACAATGAAAATCAATACCGCCGAATTTATAATCAGTAATTCCGAGGTGAGCAAATGCCCTAAAGATCCTTTACCGGAATATGCCTTCATCGGCCGTTCCAATGTGGGCAAATCTTCCCTGATTAACATGCTGACCAATCACAAGAATTTAGCAAAAACATCGGGAAGACCTGGAAAAACGCAATTAATCAATCACTTTAAGATTAACAGCAATTGGTTTTTAGTGGATTTACCGGGTTATGGTTATGCACGTGTATCCAAGAAAACCAAAGAAATTTTCCAGAAGTTCATTACCGATTATTTCGAAAAAAGAGAACAGCTGGTTTGTGCTTTTGTATTGATCGATATCCGGCTGGAAGCGCAAAAAATCGACCTGGAATTCATCAATTACTTAGGTGAAATTGAAGTGCCGTTCTGTATTATTTTTACAAAGGCCGACAAAATAAGCAAAGGAAAAGTAGAGCAGAATATTGCCGCTTACAGAAAGCAGTTATTAGCCAACAACTGGGAAGAAATGCCGCAGCATTTTGTAACGTCCTCCCTGGAAGCAACCGGAAGAGAGCAGCTGTTAGCTTTTATTGACGAAGTGAACGACGGTATTTTCAAGAATAACAATCTATAAAAAAAGAGCGGTTTATAACCGCTCTTTTTTTATTTTTTCAATTCCAGTTTCTCTGCAAAATAATCGCAAAAATCTTTCATGGTTGCCGTCATTTTCTCGTCGTCCGTAGCGCGGTAAAAAGTATCCGCCATAGCCACTAAGGTCTGATGAAAGAATACTTTCATCTCATCCACCGGCATATCCTTGGTCCACAAATCAATACGCAGGGTTTCCTGAGCTTTACTATCCCAGATTGACAACAACATTGCTTTCGCTTCTTCCGCATTCACTCCGCCGTCCTGCGCTGTCCAGCTCAATTTCTCAGGAACTCTGTTTTCATCCAGTTCAACAAGGAATTTTATTTCAGATGTAATAGTCTTTGACATTATTTTTTAGGTTTGTATTTTGAGTTATCAAATATTTCTTTGGCATCGGTAACCAGCAACTGCTGTACATTCACATTCGGGTTGTTTTTCATATACGACCGGACAATCTGCCAGCCTATCCAGGTACCTACTCTACCCGGCGATTCGGCATCAATTTCAAGATAGAATTTTGAAAAAGGAGCCGTCGATATAAAACGCTGCATCAGCTTCGGGTTCGTATCATAGAGTATTTTCTCATTGACAAAAAACTTCCACATTTCCGATTCGTTTTCCTGACACCATTTTAACTGATCTTCGGTATAGGCTATTTTAACAGCATCGGAATCATCCGGCAATAATAAATCTTTCAGGTATAATTCTTTTCCGAAATAAATCATCTGCGACAATAAGGTGCGATCTTTCGGAGCACTTATTTTTCCGGCTGCAAAACTAGCCACAATATCCGGCATCATTTGGGAAGGCTCGAAATTCTGCTTGTAATATTCCGGAAATTCATATAATCTGTTCGTTTTTCCCAAATACATATCCAGTGAAATAATCACCAGGCTATCGGCAAAAATCGCTTTGTTCTCATAGTCCATTTCCGAAACCAGCGTTACCACTTTTGGTGTTTTATATTCCGGGAAATAGTATTGAATGTGTTTAAAGAGCGCTACCAGATCACCTTCAAAAGCATCGTTATTCGGGTATTTCTTTTTTACTTCGCCATACAGTTCCCGGTAAAGCGGGTCCTGCATTTTATTGGTCCATACCGTATCCGGATTACCCGCAGGGAAGAAATATGAGAACTCTTTTTTAATTTTAGGAAAGTCCGTTACCGGCGATTCATAAAATACTTTATCAAAGCGTTCAATTTCCACTTTCACCGGTATTGCCGCGACAGCTTCTGCAACCTTATCTTCTTTTTTGCATGAAAACAACACGAAAACAGCTGCTATTCCAAGTAAATATTTTTTCATATCGTTCATTTGTTTTAATCGCTGCACATCCAATTGTTCCTGCGAACCGATGGTCTATTTTAAAATAGAAGCGACTCCAAATTTGTTAGCTAAAATTTTCTATTTTTATCCAAAATAATTTTTGCAAATATACACTACGGTTTTATAAAATCTTCATAATTTATCATGGTTAATTCGAACACAATCCAAATCGAAAAAATTAACGCCCATATTGTAAACTGGTTATTGCATTATGCCACTAACGCAAAAGTAAAAGGTTTTGTTGTGGGGATTTCCGGCGGTATTGATTCTGCCGTAACCTCAACGCTGTGCGCGCAAACCGGACTGCCTACTTTATGTGTGGAAATGCCGATACACCAGGCTCCGAGCCAGGTTTCCAGAGGAAAAGAGCATATTGCGCAGCTGCAATCCCGCTTTGCCAATGTGAGCAGCGCTCTGGCCGATCTAACTCCGGCTTTTGAAACTTTTAAGGCGATGGTTCCTTCTTCGGACGATGAAGCGATTTTAAACCTCACACTGGCCAATACCCGCGCCCGGCTACGAATGACTACCCTGTATTATTTTGCCGGCTTAAACAGCGCCCTTGTTGCCGGAACAGGCAATAAAGTAGAAGACTTCGGCGTAGGCTTTTACACCAAATACGGTGATGGCGGTGTCGATCTCAGCCCGATTGCCGATTTAATGAAATCGGAAGTCCGCCTGCTTGCCGCTTATCTGGATGTTCCCGAAAGCATTATTACGGCAAAACCTACAGACGGTTTGTTTGGAGACGACAGAAGTGATGAAGATCAGCTGGGTGCGAGCTATGACGAACTGGAATTTGCTATGCTTGCATACGAAAATGACCGGACAGCAAATGATTTTGAGGGCAGAGCACTGGAAGTCTTCAATATTTACCGTAAATTAAACGCTGCTAACCAACACAAAATGAACCCAATACCGGTTTGTCTGATCCCAAAAGATTTGAAATAAATTTCTTTCACTGATTATCAATAGTTTATATTTTTTTAGTAACTTTACAGATAATTACTATTAAAAACCTATTGAAATGATAAAAGTTTGTTTAGCAGATAATCACCCCGTCGTTCAATATGGGGTGAAGTCCTTTTTCAAGGATAATTCGGAGATCAATTTTGTCGGAGTTGTTAGTAATTTATACGGCCTGGAAGAATTACTACGGAAAAAAAACGTAGATGTTGTTGTTTTGGATTTGGAGCTGGATGGTTTAACCAGTATCAGTACTGTGAAAACCTTAACTAAGGAATATCCAAACACGAAGATTGTTATTTTCACAAACTTAGCTGAACAAATTTATGCACCCAATGCATTAAAAGCAGGAGTATCCGCTTATATGCATAAAAACTCAAAATTAGAGGAGCTGGAGTTTGCCATAAAAAGTGTTTTTGTCGGAAATATAATTTTTAGCGAGGCTGTAAGGAAAAACTTAGCTTTATTAAATAAAGGACGTAAAACTGACAGACTGTACCGCAAATTGTCTTCTCGTGAAATTGAAGTGCTACGCTACTTAAGCGATGGAAAGAAAAACAAAGAGATTGCCAAATTACTGAACCTGAATGAAAAAACGATTAGTACTTACAAGTTGCGTTTGCTGACAAAACTTCATGTTACTAACCTGGTTGACCTGGTTAACAAAGCCAAAACACTGGAAATCGTTTAGCTGTAACGCGACATCACACGGCCTAATTTTTTTGAAAAAGAATTAATCAGCTTGTGATAATCAACAGCCATCATTAAGATTTCGGAATTGTCTACTGAGGGTTCCGGACTTATTGAGTTCTTAAGTTCATTAATGATTCGATCAACAAGAAACCAACGTAAAGTCAGTATTGTTTCGGAAACGTATTGACTTATCGTTTGGTTTTTTTGTTTGACTATGATTTGCTGCACTTCCCAGTTGTGCAGCGACTCGCGCTCCTCCTCCATAAGGATATTCGTTACCTCCCTTGCCAGTTCCGGCTCCAGACGCATCAAATACTGCTCTATTTCGAATTTCTCATTCTGATGGTAATAGTTGATCAGGTTGTTATAAATAGCCCGGAAAGATTCATTGGCCAGCTCGACCTCATCTTCCTGCAAGCTCATATAAATACGCTGGTAAACTTTATAGCTATTGTTTTCGCTGACTTCAAGCATTTCTCCTTCTTCATTCGCTTTTAGCAATACATCTTCAAATTCTTCTACAGCACTGCCGTAAAGCAACAGGATTTCAATTATTTTACGTTCCAGTTCATACAGGATATCAATTTTGGAAACCGCTTCCGTTTCTTCATTGCGGACAACTTCAAAAGAAGCTTTCTGCTGTTCCTGCTTTTGTTTTTTACCGGCATCCGTGATATCTTTCTGCACCAGCTGTGCCAGCGTGTTAACCAGCACCTGTTCTGAAATATCCATAATACGGGAACATTCCTGAATGTATATTTCCCGTTTAATCCTGTCCGGAATTTTGGAAATACTGTTGACCATATCCCGGATCAGATCGGCTTTTTTAATCGGATCGTTGTTTGCTTCCTTCATTAACAGGGAAGCTTTGAACTGTATAAAATCCTTGGCATTGGCTTCCAGATATTGCACCAGTTCTTCATAAGGTGTTTTCTTTGCAAAACTATCCGGGTCTTCCCCGTCAGGAAAAGAGCATACTTTTACATTCATCCCGGCTTCAAGGATAAGGTCGACCCCGCGGATTGAAGCCCTCAAACCGGCTGCATCGCCGTCAAAAAGCACCGTAATATTCTTTGTCAGCCGGTTAACCAGACGAATCTGATCTGCCGTTAAAGCGGTTCCGGATGACGCTACAACGTTTTCAATTCCGGATTGGTTAAACTGGATCACATCCGTATAGCCTTCCACCAAATAGCAATTGTCTAATTTGGCAATTGCCTGTTTTGCATGGTATATTCCGTAAAGAACCTTGCTTTTATGGTAAATATCACTTTCGGGCGAGTTTAAATATTTGGCTGCTTTTTTATCATTCGTCAGTATACGTCCACCAAAGCCTAAAACTCTTCCGGACATACTCTGGATCGGGAACATTACACGCCCTTTAAAGCGGTCAAATTGCTTATCTTCCTTAACGATGGTCAATCCGGTTTTATCCAGGTATTCGAGCTTATAACCTTTCCCTAAAGCCTCTTTGGTAAAAGCATCCCAGGATTCCGGAGAATAGCCCAGTCCGAATTTTTTAATGGTTTCACCGGAGAATCCTCTTTCTTTAAAATACGAATAACCGATAGCCTTACCTTCTTCCGAATTGAGCAGCACGTTATGAAAGTACTTTTGGGCAAACTCCGACACGAGGTACATGCTTTCCTTTTCATTCGCTTCCTGTTTGTCCTCCTGCGACTGCTCCGTTTCTTCCAGCTCAATATTGTACTTTTTCGCCAGGTAGCGAATGGCTTCCGGATAGGAAAAATGTTCGTGTTCCATCAGGAAAGTAACCACATTCCCTCCTTTTCCGGAGCTAAAATCCTTCCAGATCTGTTTTACCGGCGACACCATGAACGAAGGGGATTTTTCATCAACAAACGGGCTCAACCCCTTCAGGTTGCTTCCGGCACGTTTTAGCTGAACGAAATCACCGATTACCTCCTCAACACGGGCGGTTTCAAAAACAGTTTCTATAGAATTTTGTGCAATCATACGAAGACAAAGATACAAAGGGGAATAGGATTTGTACAAAAATAAAATCCATTACCGGAAATAAAAAAGGTGCTCTGTAACGAACACCTTCTAAAAAAAGTATATAACTAACCAAACTTTAATTTAAATCAAAACGCAATCCTAGCGAAATATTGTTCTGATCGGCAGAATTATTTTTAAATAATGGGTTTAAATCGTATTTCAGGTACAAACTTGTTGAACGATATCCCACATAGGCACTCAATCCGTACACAAATCCATTAGTGTTAAAATTGCTTTTTTGTTTTTCTTCCACTTCAAATCCGTCACGCTGGTATTCCAAAAACTGTCGGGTTTGTAAATTGGCTCCGATATATCCTCCAATTCCGATCCGGCCGCTTCTGTGGGTTCTGAATCTTGTTTCGCCTTTTTCATTTACTTTTTTAGGGGTAAAGTCAAATTCCAAATGTGCCGGAAAAATCAGCTGGATATTTCGCAAACGGGATTCGCTTAACCAGGTAGAAGAAGTAACCAGTTCCGTCTGATCATTATTCTTTACAAAATATTGGTTGTCGACCGCACGTAGGTTATTATACACTAAAGACATTCCGTATTTTGCATGCAACAGGTTGTTATTTTTCATGATACGGGTATTGAATGTCAATCCGAATTCGTAAAAATGTGAACCCCAGTATCTGAATTTTGAATTTGCTACCGCTCCTCCGGTTACCAGGTTATTCACTCCTCCGGCCAGAACCAGTTGTGACGTGGTTCTTTTTTCAATTACTTCTTTTCTTTTTCCGTTACCGTTCCCTTTTCTGTAACGCACTTCTATGATGCTCACTCTTTTGCTGGTCACAGAATCAGCACTTGCTTCCTGGATCTTCCCGTCTACTTTTTCCTTGATTAGTGTATTCAAACGGGATTCTTCAAAGGCTACTCTTTCTTCAATTCTTTTCGCATGAAACGTTGCCGCTTCCATTTTCATTTTATCGGCTTCCTCTCTTGTGATACTTTTGTTTTCCAGCTGCGTATTGATCACATCCACCTTGTCTTTTAATATTTTCTTTTCTTCTCTTGTGATGTTCTCAATGTTTTCAGCAATCACTTTAGCACGCTGTTCAAAGGTTTCCTGAGCCTGTATTTTAGTTACTACAAGGCATAGCAATGCCACTACATAAAAAATAATTTTTTGCATAATTTAAAATTTAAACTGTTCGATTTTTGATTGATTTACTCTTTATTTCTATTGGCAACCGCAGATTTTACGGTTTTGAAGTTTCTGCTTATGGTCTGGAAAGTATTTTCACGATAGGTCGTGTTCAGCTCTCCTTCCACTGTTGACAGCAGGGAATTGGCATCTACCGTTACATTCTGCTTTTTAAGTTCGCTTTTGGACTGGTTGCCATCGACAGCTGCCAAAAGTTCATCCACATTTACAGCAACTCTGTTTTTCTGAATACTTTTCTGAGGTACGACAGCGATCATTTCTTCATTTATTTTTTCTTTCGCCATGTTTTTTTCCACACGGATTTCCGGATTTCCGGTCGCTTTTCCGGTATTCGTCATTGCAACAGCTTCTTTTATTTTTACCGGTGTTACCGAAACCGGTAACTTTTCCGGCACTGCTTCCGGCGCTGAGGCTTCCGGCTGTTCCTGAACCGGATTGCTTTCTACTATGGTGGTGGTGTTTTCGTTTAGCTCAACATTGTTTTTTTGCTGATCAAATAAAAAAAGTCCCACAAATACAAACCCGATAAAAGCCGCTGCGATATACAGCCATGTAAAACGGCGCTTCGGTTTTTTCTCCTCGGCTACCGAAAGCATCGCATCCAGCCTGTCCCATGCCGTCTCAGAAGGCTGAAGCGTTCTGGAATTCAGTTTTATCCTGAAATCTTCTTCTCTTTTATTCGGTTCCATTCTGATAATTTTTTTGTCTGTTAATTTGTTCCTGCAACATTTTTCTGGCGTGGGATAATTGCGACTTGGATGTTCCTTCACTTATGCCCAGCATTTTTCCTATTTCCTGGTGTTTATACCCTTCAATAGCATACAGGTTGAATACCATTCTGTAGCCATCGGGTAAATTATCTATTAAAAACTGAATATCTTCTACAGATAACTGGCTTTCAATATTGTTAAATCCCCCTTCTAAAAAGGTTTCTTCTTCACTAAACTTAATTGGCTTCTGAACCCTGATGTGTGAGATACACTCATTCACCATGATTCTTCTGATCCATCCTTCAAAACTGCCTTTGTGCTCAAAATTCTTTAAGCCGGTAAATACTTTCATAAAAGCGGTTATCATGACATCTTCAGCCTGATGAACATCTTTTAAGTACTGACGGCACACACTTAACATTTTGGGAGCATGCTGGGAGTATATCTTATGCTGTGCATGCCGATTGTTTTCGACCGCCAAAGCAATAAGCTCCTTTTCTTCCTGATGTAAGTTGATTACTTTCAAAATCGTTATTCAGATGTTTCTATTAGTATAGACGAGCGTTGTATGAAAATGGTTGTATTGCCATAGTAAAAAAAATCACTTTTCAAATTAAAGTATTGAAAAACAATTTATTACAACAGTAAAATTATCGAAAAAAAAATTATTTTTTTCTTTCAATAACGTAATTAACCATCAGGATCAGTGCCTCTTTATAGGGAGAGGGAGGGAAATTTTCCAGAAGCTGAAGGGCTTCCTGCTGGAATTCGACCATTTTTCCTTCGGCATAAACAAGTCCGTTGCGTTCTTTTACAAATGCAATAACTTCCCGAACACGTTTTTTGTCCTTGTTGTGGTTTTTAATGGAGTTGATACACCAGCTTTTTTCTTTGGAAGTACAGTTGTTCAGGGCATAGATTAAAGGCAATGTCATTTTTTGCTCTTTAATATCGATCCCGGTAGGTTTACCGATGGCATCATCCGTATAGTCAAACAAATCGTCTTTAATCTGAAATGCCATTCCGATCAGTTCGCCGAATTTCCGCATTCGTTCCACAACTTCGGTATCTTCGGGTTTCACTGCGCAGGCACCTAATGCGCAGCAGGCTGCGATTAGCGTTGCTGTTTTCTGGCGGATGATTTCGTAGTAAACATCCTCGGTAATATCCAGACGTCTTGCCTTTTCAATCTGAAGCAGTTCCCCTTCGCTCATTTCACGAACGGCAACCGATATAATTTTCAGCAGATCAAAATCGTTATTATCAATTGACAGCAAAAGTCCTTTGGACAGCAAATAATCGCCTACCAAAACGGCAATTTTATTTTTCCATAAGGCATTGATGGAAAAGAAGCCTCTGCGGCGGTTACTGTCGTCTACCACATCATCGTGTACCAAAGTTGCGGTATGGATTAATTCGATAACCGACGCTCCGCGGTAGGTTCTTTCGTTTACCACTCCTTCGGAAACCATTTTGGCCGTCAGAAAAACAAACATCGGACGCATTTGTTTTCCTTTCCGGTTAACGATATAGTATGTAATCCTGTTAAGCAATGCAACCTTAGATGACATTGATTCATGGAACTTCTTTTCAAAAAGTTCCATTTCCTTAACTATGGGCTGCTTTATTTGCTCTACGATTTTCATTGGTTTCAAATATACCAATTTGAGAGGAAAGTAAAAAATCATAATTCACATACTAAACCAAACTGTTTTACCGTTTATAATAGCCTACCTACTAAACTAAAAATCAATTATATATGAAAAAAAGTCTGTTTTTTCTAGGACTGTTTTTAGCTTTAGTTTTTACAGGAAGCTGTGACAAAGACAGTGATGGTTCAGGTACTACGTCTTCAACTCCAATTACAAAGGAGGAGTTTAGAACGGATGCAAAGATTGACAAAATGGTGGATGATGTTGCTACAGTAGTAGAAAACGGTTATATCCTACCGCAAAATGGTTCCGGTAAAATGACCAATACGGCACAAATGTTACCCGGATGTGTTGTTACTACTTCGGCAATTATTGACAATACCTAGAATGTGAGTATTGATTTTGGAACAGAGGGCTGTTCTTTTATGGGCGCTACTTTAAAAGGAAAAATCATTATTAGTTTTACAAATGATTTTGAAACAATGTCGCATACAATAACGTATACTTTCGAGAATTTTTATTACAATGATATTGCCATTACCGGCAACCGCACCATGACGCGTACTCACGCGAATGCCAACGGCAATCCGGAAACAAGCATGTCATTAGACATGACAATCACGTATCCGAACGGGGACGTATACCACAGAACCGGTACCCGTACCAAAGAATGGAGTGAAGGTCATGATACTCCCGGCATCAGCGATGATGTCTTTTTAATCACAGGAAGCTGGAGCACTACTTTCCCTAACGGAAATGTAAACAGCACTACGATAACAACACCTCTGAAAATAAAAAGGGATTGTGCCTATATCGTGGCGGGAGTGATTACAATTACCAGAAATGCCAATACGGCAACTATTGATTATGGTGACGGAACTTGCGACAACCAGGCCACCATGACTATTAACGGCGAAACTTCGATTATTACCCTAGATGGTTTTTAACCATTGAAAAAGCCCCGGATCCGGGGCTTTTTTTTATTTTTTTAAGCTTCTTTATTAGCCAGCTGGCCACAAGCCGCATCAATGTCTTTTCCTCTGCTTCGGCGCACTTTGGCCACAATATCATTTCGTTCCAGAGCCGTGATATAATTTTCTATAGCCTGCGGAGCAGCCTGTTGAAACTCCCCGTCATCAATCGGGTTATATTCAATCAGGTTCACTTTACACGGAACGTATTTACAGAATTTCACCAACGCATCAATCGATTTTTTATCGTCGTTGATTCCTTTCCAGACCACATATTCGTAGGTCACCCTGCTTTTGGTTTTGGAATACCAGTATTCCAGGCTTTCTCTCAGGTCCTTTAACGGGAAGTTTTCCGAAAACGGCATGATTCCGGAGCGGATCTCATCGATAGCCGAGTGCAGCGAAACGGCCAGTTTGAATTTTACCTCATCGTCTGCCAGTTTTTTAATCATCTTCGGAATTCCGGAAGTCGAAACGGTAATCCTTTTCGGCGACATTCCCAGACCTTCCGGTGCCGTGATTTTTTCAATCGCTTTTATCACGTTGTTGTAGTTCATCAGCGGCTCACCCATTCCCATGAATACAATATTAGACAGCGGTCTGTTGTAATACAGTTTGCTTTCATTATCAATAGCCACAACCTGATCGTATATTTCATCCGGATTCAGGTTACGCATCCGTTTCAACCGTGCTGTTGCACAGAAGTTACAGTCCAGACTACAGCCAACCTGACTGGACACGCAGGCCGTTGTTCTGGTTTCGGTTGGAATCAACACGCTTTCCACAATTAGTCCATCATGCAAACGCACGGCATTTTTAACCGTTCCATCCGAACTGCGCTGCATCTGATCTACTTTGATATGATTGATCACAAAATTCTCCTCCAGCATTTGTCTTGTGGGTTTAGCCACATTCGTCATGTCATCAAATTTGTGAGCGCCTTTACTCCACAACCATTCATATACCTGATTCCCTCTAAAGGCTTTGTCACCATTGGCAACAAAAAAATCACGTAACTGCTCTTTACTTAAAGCTCTTATGTCTTTCTTATCCGTTTGCATGGCGCAAAGTTAGTAACTATTTATGTATTTGGTAATTTATGCGTTTGGTAATTTGTAATTTTGTAAAAAATTTAAGCTTATGCATTTTATATCGGAAACTTTAGAAGATTATGTAGCCCTGCATTCGGAAAATGAACCGGCATTATTAGCGGCATTAAATAAAGAAACCCATCAGAAAATATTACAGCCCCGCATGTTAAGCGGTCATTTACAAGGGCGTGTCCTGAGCATGCTTTCCAAACTGATCCGTCCCAATGCCATACTGGAGATCGGAACCTATACCGGTTATGCGGCATTATGCCTGGCGGAAGGTTTACAGGAAAACGGTACTCTGGATACTATTGACATTAACGAGGAACTCTACGATTTCCAGCGAAAATACTTTGACCAGTCGGAATGGAATGACCAGATACACCAGCACTTAGGCAATGCTCTGGAAATCATCCCAACCTTAAATAAAAAATTTGATCTGGTATTTATCGACGCCGATAAGGAAAACTACATTCATTATTTTGAAATGATCGTTCCGTTAATGCATAAAGGCGGTATTATTTTATCGGATAACGTTTTATGGTCCGGAAAAGTACTGGAGCCTTTAAAAGCAAACGACAAGAGTACGAAGATATTACTGGACTACAACAAGCTCCTGAAAGACGATCCGCGTGTAGAAACGGTTTTATTACCCATACGCGACGGACTGACGGTGAGCCGCGTTTTATAAGAACAAGAAGCAATTGGCAATAGGCGAAAAAACAATTGGCAAAAAACAATTGGCAAAAAACAATTGGCAAAAAACAATTGGCAAAAAACAATTGGCAAAAAACAATTGGCAAAAAACAATTGGCAAAAAACAATTGGCAAATAGCAAATAGCAAAAGGCAATTATAAGCTTTGATATATGAGGTTTGAAGTTTGATTTACGATGTATTACTTCACACCTCCTACTTCTTATATCTTATATAATATTAGGAGTTACGACAATCAGCTTCCGTAATACAAGACTTGCCTTTCACCTCTTGCCAATTACCCCTTAAAGTTAATATACGAGGTTTGAAGTTTGATTTACGATATCCCTTCACACCTCATACTTCTTATATCTTATATAATTTACAGTAATCAGCTTCCGCAATACAAAACTTGCCTTTTACCTCTTGCTAATTGCCTCTTAAAGTTAATATACGAAGTTTGAAGTTTGATGTACGATATCCCTTCACACCTCATACTTCTTATATCTTATATAATTCACAGTAATCAAAGCTTGCCTTTTACCTCTTGCCAATTGCCTCTTAAAGTTAATATACGAGGTTTGAAGTTTGATGTACAATATCCCTTCACCCTCATACTTCTTATATCTTATATAATTTACAGTAATCAGCTTCCGCAATCAAGACTTGCCTTTTACCTCTTGCTAATTGCCCCTTAAAATTAATATACGAGGTTTGAAGTTTGATTTACGATATCCCTTCACACCTCATACTCCTTATATCTTATATAATTTACAGCAATCAGCTTCCGTAATACAAGACTTGCCTTTTACCTCTTGCTAATTGCCTCTTAAAGTTAATATACGAGATTTGAAGTTTGATTTACGATATCCTTTCACACCTCATACTTCTTATATCATATATATAATTTACAGCAATCAGTTTCCGCAATCAAGACTTGCTTTTTACCTCTTGCCAATTGCCCCTTAAAGTTGATATACGAGGTTTAAAGTTCAATATACGACATTCATATATCTTATATAATCTACAGCAATCAGTTTCCACAATCAAAACTTGCCTTTTACCTCTCGTTTTTAATTAGGGTGTATCATTAAAATGAGTACTTTTAATATACTAAACCTGATACCATGATCACTATAGATAACTATTTAGACAACCATTACATCCACAAAAGTAACTGGTTACGGGCAGCCGTTCTTGGAGCAAATGACGGAATTATTTCCATTTCCAGTCTTGCAATCGGTGTTGCAGCAGCAAGCACAGCAAGGGAGCCAATTGTTCTGGCAACAGTCGCCGGACTTGTAGCGGGTGCATTGTCAATGGCGGCAGGTGAATATGTTTCTGTTAGTTCTCAAACTGATATTGAGAAAGGTGACATTGAAAGAGAGAGAAAAGAGCTTAAAGAGATGCCGGAAGAAGAGTTGAAGCTATTGTCTCAAATTTATGAAAGAAGAGGCTTAAAGAAAGAAACAGCGATGCAGGTCGCAATAGAGTTAACAGAAGCAGATGCGTTAGGGACACATATCAGAGACGAACTGGGTATTAACGAAATCAGTAAGGCAAAACCCATACAGGCAGCATTAGCATCAGGGGCAGCTTTTACAGGTGGCGGTCTATTACCTTTATTAGTAATTCTTTTTGCACCGGTAAAAGGCATGGAATACTGGCTATATGGATTTACTATCATTTTTCTTATAATTTTAGGGATTACCGCTGCAAAAACAGGTGGCTCAAGTCCCTTAAAAGCCATGATAAGAATCACCATTTGGGGAACAATTGCAATGGGACTTTCCGCATTTGCAGGCTATCTTTTTGGTGTAACTGTTTAATTTAAAAATGCAATCATATAAACGGAGTACATTGGCATTTACCGACAATCTCCCCTACAACTCTATATGTAAAAATTAGATGGAAAGCTTTGAGGTGGGCAACTCGGCAACAATGGTCCCTGCCCGCTTTCGGTGGTTATATATTCCCGGATTAAACGGACGCTTTATTATGCATACAACATCAATACTGAAAGAATGTAACCGTAATTGAAGCTACGTAAGATATAAGCAGCGAGATGTCTGCTTTATATGCGTTTTTGCCTGCTCTACGGTTTGTCTGCAGCATCATTAGCATACTAAGCTTTATATTTGTTATTGTGAAAAAACAAAACTGGATTCCCGGCCTGATCGTATCATTGGGTGTGTCGCTCATTGCAGCACTCCCCAGAGTGATTCGTATGGAAAAGTTTGAATTTCATCCTATTATAATAAGCGTTGGTTATAATTTTACTTTTTGTATTTTCTGCTGGTTAGCGCACCAGTTTATATTAAGTAAATCGAAACAATTTAATATCAATAATGGGGTAATTGCTGCCTTTTCCATTGTCGTCGTCAGTAGTTTTGTTTTTTTACTGGATATGATTTTCTCCCTGGTAAGTGATAACCCTTTATTATTACCCGATGCTGAAGGAGGCAAACGATTATATATATTGCTGTTACGGGGAATAGTAATCAGCGGGTTATTTTATTTCATTATTTACTACCTCCATATACTCTCAGAAAAGCAGCGGAATATGCTTGAGATCGCGGCACTTAAACAGGCACAACTGGCAGCTAACATATCCTCATTGAAAGAGCAGCTGAGTCCGCACTTCCTTTTCAATACACTCAATACACTCAGTACCCTCACACAGGAACAAAGTGTAAAAGAATATGTTTCTGAGTTGGCAAATGTGTACCGTTATGTACTCCGGTATAAGAATATTGATACCGCTACCATAGAACAGGAGCTTAATTTTATAGACTCTTATCTTTATATCATTAAAATGCGGCTGGAAGATGCTATTGAGATAGTCATTAATGTAGATGAACAGGTCTTTAATAAGAAAATACCACCGCTCACGCTCCAGCTTCTGGTTGAAAATGCTATTAAACACAATATTGCTTCGCCAACAAGAAAACTGAGGATTGCTATAAAAAATACCGGTAATGATTTGCTGGAAGTAACCAATAACCTGCAACCCAAGACATCCGTACAACATACCACTGGTATCGGGCTGGCCAATGTGATGCAACGCTATCACCTTCTCTTTGGTAAGGAAATCGGAATAGAAAAGAAAGATACAGTGTTTACCATAAAATTACCACTTATATGATTAACGTGTTAATTATCGAAGACGAAGCCAAATCAGCAAGAGAACTTGCCAATATGATAGGCCATATAGACCGCGACATACAAATCTTAGCCACATTGGATTCCATAGAGCAGGCACTCAATTGGTTTGCCGAAAATGAACACCCAGACCTGATCTTTTCGGATATTCAGCTGGCCGACGGATTATGTTTTGACATTTACAACCAGATTGAAATTAAAAGTCCCGTTATCTTTTGTACTGCTTTTGATGAGTATTTGATAAATGCCTTTGATACCAATGCGGTTAGTTACCTGCTAAAACCCATTACCCGCAATCAGGTTGAAAGAGCATTGGATAAATTCTATTCACTGAAATCAGCCTTTGAAACCCTGCAGGAAAGGCAAAAACTAACGGGTTTACTTCAACAGATTAAGCATCAGTACAAAACAGCCCTGTTAGTATATCAAAAGGAAAAAATAATACCTGTACAGGTAAAAGATATTGCGTTCTTTTATCTGGATAAAACAATAGTGAACATTACAACCCTAAATGGTCAGCGGTATTATCTTTCCGGAAAACTTGAGGAACTTAACAAAGTGCTGGACCCGACTGTATTTTTCAGGGCTAACCGCCAGTTTCTGATTAACAGGGCCGCCGTTGCAAATGCTGAAAGGTTCTTTGCCCGGAAACTGGTCATCAAGCTAACGGTAAAAACCACGGAAGACATCGTCGTAAGCAAAGCCAAAGCTGCTGAGTTTTTACATTGGCTGGAGGGAGCTTAAAACATTATGTTGACTGCTCATTTTAATGGATAAATTAACAAACACCTGATGCTTGTAATTGTTCAATTGGCTTTCTTTTTCGTTTTAACATAACCATCGTCCATTTTTAAAATTATCAAAAAATAAAGAGGACAACCTTTTCACCACTACTGCTCCCCCCTACAGTACTATCGTGGACATCAATGCAGCCAACCAGAATTGACATACACAAGAATAACACACTGATTTATTGCCTATTACTACAAATAGAATAACCATTAACACTTCCCGGAAAATGCAGTTCTAAAGTAAGTATGATGGTATTTTTTTTTTACCTGTAATGCCTGCCTTAAAGAGCTGTTTGCCTGCTTTGACCAATAACCGCTTTAAGAAACATAATAGAATACCCAAATTGCATCATATTTTAAATGAGGAAGCAATGAAAACTTTCTATCTGGTAGTCTTTATTATTACCACATTTTTTGTTCCTAAACAGACACAAAACAGTCGGGATGCTGTTTTGGGAAAATGGACAAATGAAGACAAAACCCGCGTTGTGGAATTTGTAAACACTGGTATCAGTTATAATGCCATAATCCGGAAAGCTCCGGACGAGAGCATCGTTGGTAAAAATCAGATTACCGATATTATCTACAGCAATGGCATATACAACGGAAAGGTCAATTTCCCTAAAAAGGGCAAAAGCTATCCTTGCAGGCTCAGGATAAAAAACGATGGTTCAATTGAATTGACGGTAAAGGTTGGATTCATAAACAAATCGCAAATATGGACAAGAATAAAATAGAAGAAAACAAAAAAACCTTTAAACGAAGGCTTTACCATTCTTTTTCGGTTTTTACCGTGTCCAAAATTACCCTCCATTCTTCATTTTTATATTTAAAGCAAAAATAGCGTAACGGAATAGCGATGAAATCCAAATTACTCATTATAATCCTTTTAATCTGTGCCGGCGGCCTTAACACCCAGGCACAATTACGATTTTCTACATTAAAGGAAGTATTGGACTATGCTGATCGAAATGCAATCAGCATACAGAGTGCCATGCACCAGGAAAAAATTGCAGAATCAAAGAGCAGGGCATCGAAAGCAGCTTTACTACCGTCGGTTAATGGTTTTGCCGGGTTTAATGACAACATCATTCTCCAGCCTACGCTGGTTCCTGCGAACCTGTTTAATCCGGGGGCTCCTGCGGGAACTTTCAAAGAGTACACTTTCGGCAAAAAATACATGTACAGCACAGGCGTGCAGGCAAGCTGGGATATCGTCAACTTTCAAAAGTGGTTTGCTATAAAAACGACGGAAGCGACACAAAAGCTAAATGAGGCCAATACCATCAAGGCAAGATACCAGACGTATAACCAGCTTGCGCAAACCTACTATTCTATTTTGCTTACCAAGAAGTATATAAAAATATGCGAAAGCAATATTACAGCATCAGACAGTATCTATAAAATTGCAGAAGATAAATATGAGGCGGGAATCTTTACTGAAGAAAACCTTAATCGCAGCAAAATCCAGCAAATGCAGACGGAACAGCTGGTTAGCAGTCTTTCTTCCTCTTTAGGGCAATTGTATAATCAATTGCAGTCCCAGTTGAATTCTACAGATAGTCTTATTCTAACGGATGAGCTTTCTGCTGTCCAGCCCGATTTAGAGCAGGAAGAAGTTATTAGTACTGTCGCTCCGGATGTGCAGATAGAGCAAGCCCAATTGGAACTGAACAGACGGCAGCTGGAAGGAGCAAGATCAATGCAATATCCTACATTTACAATAGGTTATCAATTCAACCGGAATTGGGCCATGGATAAAATGTTTGACCTTTCCAGCGCTAATAATCTACCCCAGCATTTCTGGAATGTCAAACTGGATATTCCTGTTTTCAATGGTCTGTCCACAAGAGAAAAAGTTGTTCAATCCCGGATACAATATCGTCAGCAGCAGCAAGTGCTGGACAACAAGAAACTTACAGCCCAAAAGGAAGACGACAACCTTAAGATACAATTCAGGCAGAGTACTGAAGATTTAAAGAAGCAGGAGGAAATTCTGAAACTCCAATACAGGAATGACAACCATTCAAAAAACAGATACGAAAGTGGCATTATCGGGCTGGATGAACGGTTGGATAAATTCAAGGATTTACTTCAGGAGCAAAACCAGTATATGCAGAATCTCAGTAATTATTACATCAATTATTATACGCTTTACATCCGAAAGCTGTTCTAACTTTAAATTTTAACCATAAACAATGAAAGCAAATAGCATCATAACCATTATACCGTTGCTGTTAATATGCCTCAGCTTTACGGCATGTAACAAGCAAGAGGAAATGCATCCTTTAAGAAAAAGCCTGCAACAAGCTGTATTTGCGAGTGGACACCTGGAACAGGAAAATGAATACGTTATTGCGAGTACGGCGGATGGGATTATTAAGGAGCTGAATATTCATGAAGGGGATAATGTGACGGCAGACCAGATACTGGTGCGCATAAAAAGCGACGCACAGGATGCGCAATTGCGGGATGCACAGATTGCATACAATGATGCCCTGCAAAATGCAACTCCGGATGCACCACAGTTATTACAGATTCAGTCACAGATCGATATCGCCAGAAAGCAGCTTAATCAGGACAAACTGAATTACGAGCGCTATGCTGCTTTAAGAAAGAAAAATTCAGTGTCACCGCTTGATCTTGAAAAGGCCGAACTACAATACAAAACTTCGCAAGCTAACCTTCAGATATTGGAGAAGAATTATATTCAGATACAGAATGCTCTTCGATTAAATGCTAACAGAGGTTTGCAACAGGTCAAAACACAACAGGCGATGTTAAGCGAGTATGTGGTCAAAGCAGACAAACCGGGTATTGTATTAGATGTTCTTAAAAAGAAAGGGGAATTGGTAGGTAAAGGCGAGGTGATCGCCAAGATTGGCAGCGGTAAACATATCCTGAAGCTCTTTGTTGCAGAAGATGATATTACCAAGATCAGTATCGGGCAACAGGTCATCGTGCAAATGAATAATTACCCGGACACCACGTTCACGGCTTCCATTATCAGAATACTTCCCGAATTCAACCAGACAGAGCAATCCTATATTGCAGAAGCTGTATTTGTGAATCCACCGAAACTGCTGCTCTCGGGAACACAGTTGCAGGCAAATATTAATCAGGCAACTATCAGAAATGTTTTGGTCATTCCATCATCAGCTCTGGTGAGAGGCCGTTTTGTAAAGCTAAAGGACGGAACAGAAAGAGCCATTAAAACCGGACAAAATTTAGGAAGTTGGGTAGAGGTAAAATCAGGGCTAACCGAACAGGATATTATTCTTTTACCTAAGGGAAAAAAGACAAAATAAAGGGTACGGATACTTCTAACAGTAGCGAAAGCTTATTAAAAAGAAAAGAAATGATGAGCGTAAATACAAAAATATCCTGGGTGCATCTTACCTCAAAAGTAAGACAGCTGATTGTTGCAGTACTAAGCGTCACATTTGGCATTTCAATGTACATTTTTATGAATAGTTTCATGAACGGTGTAAACAGCGCACAAACTGAAATTACGTTTACGTCAATGGCCCATATAAAGGTGTATAATGATCTGGGGGGATCTCCTTCAAAAGCTTTTCTATTGAATAGCAGCGATGACACCATCCGTAATGTAAGTAATGTAAAACACATCAATTATACTGAAGGAATAAGGAATGCGGATGAGGTAAAACAGTTACTGCAGAAAAACACGGAAATTGTTGCTGTTACCGAACAGGTGAACCAGAATGTGTTTTTCAGAAATGGGGTAACCAAAATAAGCAGTACCCTTTCGGGTATAGATGTGACTAATGAAATTCAGATGTTCAATAGTGTACAGTATATGACTGAGGGGGATTTGTACGAACTGGACAGACGTTCTGATGCTGTAGTATTGGGAACCGGGTTGGCAGAAAAGCTTAATGCAGCGGTAGGAGACAATGTTATGCTTTCAACATCGGACGGAGTTAACAAAATACTTAAAGTGATTGGCCTGATACAGACCGGCTCGGGCAATGTAGATAAAAGCCGGGCAATGATATCCATCAACACCGCAAGGCAGTTGTTGTCAAAGAATAAAAGTTACGCAACAGAAGTATTAGCCAATATAAAGAATTACAATGATGCCCAAATTGTTGCCAATACGCTTCGTCCTTATATCAGTTATAAAACGGAAGCCTGGCAGGAAGGTAACGAACAATTGGAATCAGCCAATATTCTGCGGGATACCATGGCAATTACTGTTTCACTCACCATATTAATCGTAGCCGGTTTTGGAATTTATAATATTATGAGTATGACCGTCAACGAGAAAATGCGTGAAATAGCAATACTAAAAGCCATAGGGTTCGATGGCAAAGACATTGTGCGGATTTTCCTGATGCAATCCATTGTTATCGGTTTTATAGGAGGCTTTGTTGGTTTGTTATTAGGGTTTAGTATTACTTTCATTGTTGACCACATCCCTTTCAGCATAGCGTCATTTGATACACTACCGGTTTCTTATCGTCCGATTGATTATATAATGGCGATGGTCTTTGGGATGATCATTACATTTATCGCAGGATATATCCCTGCCAAAAAAGCTTCGAAAGTAGATCCTGTGGAAATACTCAGAGGTTAATGCTTAACACCAATATCTTAAGGAAATGAATATAGCTTTGTCAGCAAAAGGAATAAACAAATATTTCCACGAACCTGAAACATTTCAGGTATTAAAGGACGTGAGTTTTGAAATAGACCGGGGTGAGTTTGTTGCCATTGTTGGAAAATCCGGTTCTGGTAAATCCACCCTGCTTTACCTGCTTTCCACAATGGATACCGATTATGAGGGCAACATTGCCATTAATGGAACAACAGTAACGGGGCTTACACAAAATCAACTCTCAAGGTTCAGAAACGAACATATCGGTTTTGTGTTCCAGTTTCATTATCTGTTACCGGAGTTCTCTGTACTGGACAATGTAATGTTACCGGCATTGAAGCTCGGGAAAAAATCAAAGGAAGAAATAGAAGCAAAGGCAATGGAACTCTTAACCTTATTGGATGTCAAAGGACACGAAACAAAGAAAGCTTCTAAAATATCCGGTGGTCAGCAACAAAGAGTGGCTATCGCCAGAGCGTTGATCAATGAACCGGCTATCATTATGGGGGATGAGCCCACCGGCAATCTGGATTCAAAAAATACAGCGATTGTTTTTGATATCTTCCGACAATTGGCAAAAGAGCGAGGGCAGACAATTATAGCCGTCACCCACGATGAGGAATTTGCTGCCAACTGTGATCGAATTATTGAAATGGTAGATGGAAAAATAATGCCGTTATAGCTAATTTACAGCAATCAGCTTCCGCAATCAAGATTTGCCTTTTACCCCTTGCTAATTGCCCCTTAAAGTTGAGGTTTGAAGTTTGATATACGACATCCATACTTCATATATCTTATATCATACATATAATTTACAGCTATCAGCTTCCGCAATACAAGGCTTGCCTTTTACCCCTTGCTAATTGCCCCTTAAATTTGAAGTTTGATTTACGATATTGTATCTCATATCAAATATCCGGAAAATATTTCTTTCTATAGGCTTCATACCCTTTTGAAAACAAATACCCGGTACAGATTCCGAAAATATATCCGGAAAGGATATCACCCGGAAAATGCAGTCCCAGGTAAATTCTGCTGTATGCAAATATCAGCGGGAACAGGAAGAACAAAAAGGCATATTTATAGTACTTTCTCAGGATTAACACAATAAAGGTTGTCGACGCTATAGAGTTAGCAGCATGCCCTGAAAAGTAGCTGAATGACGAGCTTGGTTTTACCGCTCTGATAATGTCTTTAATTTCCGGGTCATTGCAAGGACGCAAACGCTGTACGCTATTCTTCACCAGATTGGTAACCTGATCTGTAAAAGCGATCAGCAAAGCTAAAAACACGATTACCAATAGTAAGTGCTTCCATCCCAGTTTTTTTTGCAGCAGGTAAAACACATACAGGAAGATGGGTGTCCAGTACAATTGTTTGGTAATGATCAGCCAGAGTCCGTCAAAGTTTTCGGAGCCAAGGCTATTTAAAAAAACGAGAAGTTGCTTGTCCAGCTCAATTATATGCTCCAAGATTACATTTGTCTTTTGATAGGTCCGGAAATATCTTCAATATCTTCTTTGGCTTTTTCAATTTCTTTTGTAATGCCGCTTGTAAAATCCAGGTCTTTCGTAAAATCCAAATCCTTCGTTATACCGTTCTCTTCCGCACTTTTCTGAATTTCGTTTTTAATATCGTTGGTAGCATTCTTTATCTGTGCCATACCTTTTCCAAGCGTACGCGCAATTTCAGGAACCTTATCAGAACCAAACAACATCAAGACCACTAATATTATGAAGAAAATTTCTCCGCCTCCTATACCAAACATTTTTTTCCGGTTTGAAAGTTATAAAGTAGCAAATTTACAAAGTTAGATTAGTTTAACTCCCCTGTTTTTGATTTTTATTAACACAAAAAAGCACTCTGACGAGTGCTTTTTTTATTTTTTTTCAAATTCATCAAACTTCGATTTGACTTCTTCTTTTGGCCAGACATTGTTGCTAACGTCAATATCTGCTGTTTCCAGCTTCGGATCCAGCTGTATTTTTTTAACGGGTTTTCCGGTTGCAAAAACACGTTTTGCTGTCTGATTTCCTTTTCTCCAGATCTGAACCGGGAAATGGTGCAGCTCCTTTGTTCCGTCTTCAAACTGTAATTCAACAATGATTGGCATCATCATTCCGCCCGGTTTGTCAAATTCTACCTCATAGAAATATTTCGGGGCTTTTAATGCTTTTCGCTCGTCTGCCGACAAGCCATCAACATAATCGCTTAAAGGTTTCACATCCTGTATTGCAAAAGGTTTTTTCATATCGGCTTTAAAGTCTTCGCTCTTATCCGAAACCATATATACAAACGGTCCGTTGTCCTGAAGGAAACGTCCTCTTTTTGCTGCAAAATCCTTCATCTCTTTCGTTGGCACATCCGAAACATAGAATTGTTTTACTTCTTTGATTCCGATATCCACATAATCGGTCGAATAAAACCATCCTTTCCAGAACCAATCCAGGTCTACTGCCGAGGCATCTTCCATGGTTCTGAAGAAATCTTCCGGCGTTGGATGTTTGAATTTCCAGCGGTTGGCATACGTTCTGAAAGCATGGTCAAACAATTCTCTTCCCATAATCGTTTCCCGCAGTATGTTTAAGCCTGTAGCCGGTTTGGCATAGGCGTTAGCGCCAAACTGATGGATCGTTTCCGAGTTAGACATAATCGGCTCCAGGAACTTCTGGTCGCCGCTCATATACGGTACAATCTTCGCTGCCGGACCTCTGCTGGAAGGGAAATTTTTATCCCAGCTTTGTTCTGTTAAATATTCCAGGAAGGTATTTAACCCTTCGTCCATCCAGGTCCATTGCCGCTCATCGGAATTGACAATCATCGGAAAGAAATTGTGTCCTACTTCATGGATAATAACACCCATCATACCATATTTGATACGCTCACTCACATAACCTTTTTCATCCGGACGTCCGTAGTTCCAGCAAATCATCGGATATTCCATTCCCTGGTCTTCTGCCGAGATAGACACGGCTTTCGGATACGGATAATCGAAAGTATAACTGGAATAGCTTTTTAGCGTATGGGCTACCACTCTGGTCGAATACTGTTCCCACAACGGATTGGATTCCGGCGGATATAAGGAAATTGCCATTACATTTTTTCCGCCTATTTTAACGGCCATCGCATCATAGATAAACTTTCTCGAAGTCGAAAAAGCAAAATCCCTTACGTTCGTCGCTTTAAATTTCCAGGTTTTCTTTTTATCCGAAAAGGTTTTGGAACGCTGTTCGGCCTCCGACTGGGTTACTACTACAACTGGGTTGTCATACGATTTCTCCGCCAGTTCATACCTGCGCAGCTGTTCTGCCGTTAAAACCTCTTTTCTGTTCATCAGATCACCGGTTCCTTCCATGACATGATCGGCCGGTACTGTAATATTCACTTCAAAATTCCCGAAAGGCAATGCAAATTCCCCTTCTCCCCAAAACTGCATGTTCTGCCATCCTTCCACATCATTATAAACCGCCATTCTCGGGTAAAACTGTGCAATTACATACAGATTATTCCCGTCTTTTTCGAAATGTTCATATCCGGAACGACCACCGTCAACACGGTAGTTATTAATGTTGTACCACCATTTGATGGAAAATGAGATCTTTTCTCCCTTATTAAGAGGCTTGTCCAGATCAATACGCATCATCGTCTGGTTGATGATGTATTTCATCGGATTTCCTTTGGCATCCTTAACAAACTCGATGTTATGACCGCCCTGGAAAGGCTCCTGTAAAAAATTCTTGGCAAAACCGTCAGGAGTCAGCGCACCGTTCATTCGCTGATCGGCCACTAACGGGGATTTGGAATCCGGTTTCTTTTCGTTCTGATCCAATTGCACCCATAAATACGTTAACGGATCGGGAGAATTGTTATAATACGTGATGGTTTCTTCACCGCTTAGCCTGGTATTCTTATCATCCAGCTCAATGTTCATTTTATAATCTGCCTGCTGCTGATAGTAAGCCGGTCCGGGTGCACCGGATGCCGTTCGGAACATATTAGGGGTTGCCATTTGTGTGTACATCTGACTGAACTTATTCGTGTCATAATGCCCCGGCTCCCGTTTCTTGTCTGTATTTTTTGTTTCCTGAGCAATAGTAATTAACGGAATTGCTAATGCCAATATTGAAAAAATAGAGGTCGATTTTTTCATAATCTGAATCACTTTATTAAGTTCTAATATTCGATAAATTCTTTTGGTTTACTATTAGTAAGCAAAAGACTCTTTTTGTTACTGTTAACACTGGTATGAATTATATTTTGCTGATCCGGAAAAATTTCCGTCAGCACTGTATTGTAAACTTCCAGGGTGTTTATTTTTTCAGATACCGGCACCGTAAGGTAACAGATCACCACATCGTCTTCTGTTTCTCTTCCCAAAAACCGGATTGTTTTTTCGGTGTTGTTGATTTTGATGCGCACCTTTTCAGCCAGGTATTTTTTTAGTAATTCTTCTGTTTCCGGGGCTTCTTTAGGCGTTGCCAGGTAAATTTTCTTTTTGCTTTTTTTCTCCAGCGCTTTTTCTAAATCATCTGTAAAAATCCTTGCCGTAATCTGCATGGTCTTTTTCTCCGGGACATAGTTCATCTGGAAAATAGAAACATAGAATTTATGCAGGCCCATAGCGCTGAGTCCTGTAAAAAGTACTATCAAAAGTCCGTATCGCAGCATTTTTATCATGCTTCAAAGATAGAATTAATTCTTTTTCTGCAACAAACGATACTCATTACTCTTACTGATTAAAAAGTCGATAAGTTCAAACTCTTTCTGAGGGGCTAAAAGTGCCCTGTTCGCGTCGCCTGCATCACAGTAGGTCAGGAATGGCCCGATCTGCTCTTTTTTAAGTTTCAGGACATTGGTAAAAAAACTATCAGACAGCTTTTCCCTGACGGCATCCGCAAAAATCTTATCGGTAATAAACTGTGTTTCTTTTTTGCCTTCTTTCCGGGTACTCTTAAACAGTTTACCTATTAAAGCGCCCACTTTTATAAAGTCGACTCCCGTTAGCGGGCTCAGGTGTGTAATTAACGGAGCTTCTGCCGGCTTGGAAAGATAATCGGGTTTAAAATCGGTATCAAACAGCATTTTCTGGGTTACAGCAACCTTCACATTCCGGTCTTTCAGTTTCTGGGTATCGCGCTCCAGATCGCCCGAAAGCCGTTTTACAATCACTTCATTCAGCTGGTTAACTTCCACCTGTAGTTTCAGTTTCAGTTCTTCCAGATCGAAATCCCGCTTTTCCAGTACTATGAGCAGCGGACTAAACGACAGACTGGTAAAAACCAGTGTGTCTTTTGCCCTGGCATAAATTTGAAAGGCACCGGCTTTGTCGGTCACTGCCTTGTTCTTCGTTGCTGTATTTAAGACCGTGATGTTATCCACATCCAGACTGTCAATAAAAATTTTCCCTCTTAGCAATTCTCTGTCGGTATTCTGGGAGAATCCTAAAAAGGAGCAGAACAATAAAATCAGAAGCAGCTTATTTTTCATCGGTGATTATTTTTTTGTATTGCACAGCTAATTCGTTTAATAAAAAGGTGGCCAATGTTTTATTCTTTGCTTTTATGGCCGCTGTAAATCGTTCGTTTTCTACGGCATAAAAAATAAATCCCTGTACATATTCTTCCGGAATTTTCAAGGTATTCACAAAATAATCTTCTTCATACATGCCTTCCAGCCTGCTCCGGAATACTTCTTTTTTCTCTACTTCCAGTTCTTTCTTCAGCATTGCTGTTCTGCCGGAAAACCAGTTAAGCAGCGGATCCAGGGAAGCCGAACTGCTTAATCCCAGCTGGGCATCCACACCGGAAGCGGTTTTTAGCTTTCTTTCTGCCGGAGTATATTTTTTTTGTCCTCTGGGAACCAGTCCCAGACTTTCGGAAGTAATTTTTCCATAAGGATTAATTACCACTTCACTCAGCTGCCGCACCATTACTTCCAGTTTGATATAAAAAACGGTTTCCTTAAAATCTTTTTCTTCCAGTTTAATCTTTTTCCCTTTAAACTGAACGGCAGAAATTATCAGGGTATCGTTAGGCTGGGCATGAATGGCAAAATATCCTCCATTCTCTGTTACTACTGCCTTTTCCGTATTTTTATTAATCACATGCACCCCATCGAGATCGGTAGAATTCGCCATGATCTTACCTTTCAGAACGGTTTGGCTCTGCGACCATGAAGTTACAGAAAATAGCAACAAAAACAAAGGAAATATTCTTTTCATATTGAGTATCAGGGAAAAAATCCGGCGGGCAACAACTTATTCAGCGATTATTTTCAGGTATTTTACAGCCAGTTCTGTAACCAAAAACGTTGCCAGGGTTTTGTTCTGGCTTTTCACGGCATTTTTAAACGGCAAATCATCCAGGGTGTATATCCAGAAACCATCGATATTTTCTTTTGGAATTTTCAGTTCTTCAACCAGATAATCTTCTTTAAACCAATACTGCAGTTTTAAAGTCAGGAGTTCCCGCCTTTCCACTTCCAGCTCTTTTTTAAGCCTTGTTGTTTTACCCGAGATAGCATTCAAAATAGGATCAAAAGGCAGCTGTCCACCCAAAAGCCCCAACAGCTGTATTGGTTTAAAATCGCCGGCCGTTTTCAGCCTTCTTTCCGCCGTAGTATATTTTTTTTGCCCCGGCGAAACCAGCCCCAGGCTTTCCGAGGTAATGGTCTGCTTTGCTACCACTACCTCATCGAGCGCTCTGACTTTCACAGTCAAGGGCACTATAAAGGGTATTGTTTCAAAGTCTATTGCCTGCAGGACCAACCGCTGATCCTGGTATTGAACAGCAGAAATATACAGGGTATCCCCTACATTTCCACGAATCGTAAAAGAGCCGTTCTTATCGGACATAACCGTTTTTTTAGTCTGTTTATTCGCAATCGTAATTCCTTCGAGTTCGCCTGCTTTCCCGGCAGTTAATTTTCCTTTAAGCGCCTTTTCATTCTGAGAAAAGACTAAAGATGAACAGGACAGTAAAAAAAGGAGTAATGGTTGCTTCATTCAGATTCTTATAATATGCAATAAATAGCGGTTAACAGGGTAAAAGTATCGGCTTATTCTCAAAATTTATTGCCAACAACTTGGTAAAATTATGTTAATTATACGAATTTCGAATTCGCACCGATTTCTAATAAAACGTATCTTTGAATGATTAGAACTCACAACAATGAAGAAAATAATAATTGCAAGCACCTCAACGCTGCACAGCGGAAGCTATTTAGAATACCTGCTTCCTGCGCTTCAATCGCATTTTACAGCCGTAAAAACACTGCTTTTCATCCCTTACGCAAGGCCGGGCGGTATTTCTCACGAAGATTATACCCAAAAAGTAAGCGAGGCTTTTTCAAAAATCAATATAGCGGTAAAAGGCCTACACGAATTTGAAGATCCCATCGAAGCTGTAGCAAAAGCAGAAGGAATTTTTACCGGTGGCGGCAATACCTTTTTACTGGTAAGCCAATTATACCAGACCAAAGTTATCGGCGCTCTTGAGACAGCCGTAAAAAACGGCACACCCTATTTAGGCACTTCGGCAGGAAGCAATATCTGCGGTTTAACAATGGGAACCACTAATGACATGCCTATTGTTTATCCGCCAAGTTTCAAAACACTGGGTTTTGTTCCGTTTAACATCAATCCGCATTATCTCGATCCGGATGTAAATTCCACACATATGGGTGAAACCCGCGAAACCCGGATTAATGAATTTCATCATTTCAATACCCAGCCGGTACTGGGATTAAGAGAAGGAAGCTGGCTTGTTGTAAACAACGACACCATTACATTAAAAGGTAACTTAACGGCTCGTTTGTTCCGACGCAACCAGCAGCCGGAAGAAATGGCAACAGGAAGTGATTTAAGCCATTTACGATAGGCTATAAAACAAAAAACCCGAAACTAAGTTTCGGGTTTTCTTTTGGAGCGGAAGACGAGGCTCGAACTCGCGACAACCAGCTTGGAAGGCTGGAGCTCTACCAACTGAGCTACTTCCGCAGGAATGGTTTTTTAAAACTCCATCAAGTTTTTGGAGCGGAAGACGAGGCTCGAACTCGCGACAACCAGCTTGGAAGGCTGGAGCTCTACCAACTGAGCTACTTCCGCATTTGTGAGTGCAAATATAGCTAATAAATTTCCTTACATGCAAATTTTTTATTGAAAAAAAAGTAGTTTTTTTGAAGCAACTATTCCCGTTTTACTGCATCTATAGTATAAATTATTTATTATTAAAACGTTAGGTTTTATTTCAGGAATACTTTGATTACCGAAAATTTATGGTTTTTATAAAAAAGATTGACACCAAAACAACTTTTTCAGTTCGTCAGCCGGTTTTAAGACCCGGAAAACCTGTTGAAAGTTGTTTTTTTGACGGCGATGATTTGGAAACTACAACACATTTAGGCTTGTATAACAACAGTATTTTAGCCGGAATCGTTTCCATATTCAGGACAAGCAACGCCGCTTTTCCGGAAAAAGAGCAATATCAGCTTCGCGGAATGGCGGTTTTAGAAGATTTTCAAAAGAAAGGATATGGCGAACGCCTTGTAAATGAAGCCGAAAGATATATTAAAGAACAGGACGGTACTGTTATCTGGTTTAATGCACGGGAAATTGCTGTTGCCTTTTACAAAAAAATGGGTTACGAAGTTATGGGAGAAAAATTTGAGATTCCAACAATCGGCACGCATTTTGTAATGCGAAAATGTGTACAAAACGTTAAACAGGATTAAAAACGCTGTTTATTTTTTGTACCTTACTATTAATTTTTTACAAATTATGCTACATCGTTACTATTTATTACTGGTTCCCATGTTCCTTTTCGGCTGTAAAAAAGAAAAGGCGGTTATTGCCGAACAAATCATTCAGAAAGATACCATAAAAGTAACTCCCCTTGCTTTTCCGGAAGCTATCGCTATTGACACCGCTTACTTTGCAGATTATCCTGAAGAAGTAAAACAGTTTTACAAAAACAACCTGTACAAAACGGTCTGGACCATCGAAAAAGACCGGAAGGCGCTGACAGCAGCAATTAAAAACAGTGAATTTGACGGCCTCAATCCGGACGATTATTCCATTGGTTCCATTGAAAAACAGGAAGCCGGTCACAAAACCCTTTCTGAAAAAGAGCTGATCACGAATGATATTCTGCAAACGGCTGTTTTTTACAAGCTGGCAAATCATTTATACAACGGAAAAGTTGTCCCGACCAAATTATACAGCGACTGGGATTTGTATCCGAAAGAGATCAATCTTAACACCAAACTGCAAAATGCGTTAAAGCACCATACTATTGAGGAAAGTCTGGATTCTTTAAAGCCCGATCACATTGTTTACAAGCGTTTAAAAGATGCTTTGCAAAAGATTGAAAACATGCCGAAAGACAATGTTAAAGACATCGTAGTGAGTGACAAAATTGTGCTGAATGACACCAATGCGGCCATGGTCACGATAAAAAAACGACTGGCTTACTGGGGTGATTATAAAAAAGAGGATTCACTTACATCGGTATATGATGAAAAAACAGCCGGCGCAGTCAAAAAATTTCAGAAGCGACATGGTTTAACAGCCGATGGCGTTATTGGAAAAGGTACCGTTAGCGCTTTAAACTTTTCCAAAGCGACCCGGAAAAAACAGATTATTGCCAATTTAGAACGCTGGAGATGGTTCCCGAGAGATCTGGGCGAAAGCTATGTGATTATCAACATTCCCGATTTTAACCTGTATGTAGTCAAAGATAACGACACGGTTCAGAATCACCGCGTAGTCGTTGGCCGTGCCAAAAGAAGAACGCCGGTACTTTCGTCCCGATTCAGCAATCTGATCATTAATCCTACCTGGACCGTTCCGCCAACAATTTTAAAAGAGGACCTGACGCCTTCTGCCAGCAAAAACAGAAACTATTTTGCCAATACCGGGATTACTATATATGACATGAAAGGCAATGTGGTGAGTCCGGGAGACTGGAATGCCAACAAGTCGAACAACTACCGTTATGTACAAAAACCAGGCAGCAACAACTCCCTGGGATTAATCAAATTTAATTTCAGCAATAAGCATTTGGTATATCTGCATGATACAAACCACCGCGATTATTTCAAACTGAACAATCGCGCCTTAAGTTCGGGCTGTATCAGGGTGGAGGATCCTTTTAAATTATCCGGCTATATTCTGGATAATGAAGAAAACAACTGGACTAAGGAAAAAGTAGATAAAATGATTGCGACCAATAAAACGCAGAGCATTGTATTGAAAAAGCCCACCTTTGTACATCAGCTGTACTGGACAGCATGGATGGACAAAGACGGGCTGGTATTCAGAAACGATATTTACGATCTTGATTTAGAGCTCTACAGCAAATTACGAGATTAATTTTGATTTCATTTCGTAATTGCGTGATGGATGATAGATAAAAAGACACGACTGGTCTTTTATCAGGTTAATGATTTCCTTGTGAAGTGCAACCGGAACAGCAGGACAACCCTGACTTCTTCCCAGTCTTCCTTGTGAAGAAATAAAACTTTCATTAGCATAATCAGCACCATGCATCACAACTGCTCTGTTTCTTGCATTGTCATTGATGCCATATTCCAGTCCGTCCAAACGTAGGGACATTCCGTGTTTACCCTGATAAACTTCTCCGGTAGCATAGAATCCTAAACTACTTTTGAACGAATTGGTTTCATTGGAAAACTGGTTGGCAAATTCATCTCCGCTGTTTTTCCCGTGGGAAACCACAGACTGAAGTAAGATAGTGTTCGTAGCCATATCAATCACCCAAAGTCTTTTTTGAGTGGAGGACAGACTAAAATCTATTAAAGTCAAAATATCTTTTTTGATAACGCCTTGTTCTTTTAACTGATAGAAACCTTCCAAAGCTTTTGTAAAACTTTCCAGTTTCGGCATCGAGTAGGATTTGGTATTCAGGGTTGTATATAAGCTTTTAACTTTTAATTCAAATGAGGCTTTCGCATTGGCTGCTACTAACTTTGGCGGGTCTGTTTCCTTGATTGAAACTGGCTTAAAAGACAATAAAAAAAGAAACAAAACCGGGAAAATTCTGTAAACCATTGATAATCTATTCATTATATTACTGTGTGTTGAGTCCAAAAATATATATAAATTTTAAACGACCAAATTTTTTTTGACATTAATCGGCTAACTTTAACATTTTAATCGCTTTTTATTAAATTTTAACATTTAATACCTTGCTAATTCTTACAAAAAACACTTCAAAAAAGTACATTTGTTAATTTTAATGCGAAAAACTATATGAAAAACGCAGTTTTATTCATTTTTATTATCCTGAACACAACTTTTCTCTCCGGTCAGGAAATAAATAATGAAATTGAAAAAATTGCAATCCGTAAAAAAATACTCAATGCACGGCTGTCTTCTTCCGCTGTAACGATTGACGGAAAGTTGCAGGAAACAGCATGGGAACAAGCGGAAACAGCATCCGGTTTTATCACCTATCAGCCCGATAACGGAAGCCTTGTTAGTCCGGAAAAACGCACCGAAGTCCGTGTATTGTATGACGATGACGGTATCTATATTGGCGCCATGCTTTATGATGATCCTGCCAAAATTGTAAAAGAAATTACCGAACGGGACAAATTCGGAACCTCCGATTTCTTTGGTATTTTTATTAACGGCTATAACGACGGGCAGCAGGATTTCCGCTTTTTTGTAACTACTGCCGGCACGCAGCTGGACTGCATTGCCACCGCAAGCGGTGAAGATTATACCTGGGACGGCATCTGGCACAGCAGCGTCAGCATTACCGACTTTGGCTGGACAGTTGAAATGAAAATTCCTTATGCCGCCATACGGTTTTCCGAACAGAAAGACCAGATCTGGGGTGTGAACTTTTTCAGGGAAATCCGGCGTGACCGCCAAAAATATACCTGGAACCATATTGACAATAAAATTGGCGCCACCATCACGCAGGCCGGTATTTTAAAGGGCATTGCCAATATAAAACCGCCTACCCGGTTGTTCCTGATTCCTTATTCTTCCGTATATCTGAACCATAATGATGACGGTACCAAAACAGAGTTCAAAGCCGGAATGGATATCAAATACGGGCTTAGTGATTCTTTTACACTGGACGCCATTCTGGTACCCGATTTCGGCCAGACGGCTTTCGACAATGTCATCCTGAACCTGGGGCCTTTTGAACAGGAATTCAACGAAAACCGCCCTTTCTTTACGGAAGGTACCGATCTTTTCAACAAAGGAAAACTCCTGTATTCCCGCAGAATCGGAGGCGAGCCTTCCACTACTCCAACCACTACTGAAGACGAAGAAGTCACCCATTTTCCGGGCAGGGTTAATTTACTGAATGCCTTAAAACTTTCCGGAAGAACATCCAAAGGACTGGGCATAGGCGTGATGAATGCCATTACCGAAAAAACCGAAGCCACCGTCCGGAATACCGTTACCGGGACTACCCGGACTGAAGTTGTCGAACCGTTAACGAACTATAATATCCTGGTACTGGACCAGCGATTCCGGAAAAACTCCTCTGTATCCCTGGTGAATACCAGCGTGCTTCGCAACGGAAATTTCCGGGATGCAAATGTATCGGCAGTACTGTTCGACCTCAACACTAAAGCCAATACTTACAACCTTGCCGGAAACGCAAAATACAGCCATCTCAACACTGCCGAAAAACCGCAAAACGGATATACCACCTATCTGAACTTTAGCAAAACCAGCGGCAAATACCGTTTTAGTGCCAACACTACCTATATCTCGAAAGACTACGACATTAATGATATGGGAATCATTTTTGAAACCAATTACCACAACTTTTATGTGAATGGGAATTACCGTATCCTGAACCCGAACACCACCTTTAATTCCTTCAAGATAAGCACGATTAATTATATCGAAATCCAGAATACCACCGGCCGTTTGCAGGAAGCTACGTTTGAGCTGACCCTGGATTCCGACAGTAAAAAAAATCATTATATCGGCGGAGGCCTAGGCTTATCTCCTTTTGAAACCTACGATTTTTACCAGCCGCGCCGGGAAGGTCGTTTTGTGTACAATCCCAGATATTTCAGTATGTGGCTTGATATTTCTTCCAATTACAACTACCCTTTTGCCCTGGATGCCAATATTTACCTCGATCTTTTCGATCAGGACAAAAGGCATACCTATGGCATCCGCCTGAGTCCGCGTTATCGTTTTAACGACAAGCTAACCTTAGTGTACGCTATTGACTGGACCCGTCAGAATGACGATAAAGGCTGGGTAGATTTTGATGAGGATGCGATTATTTTTGCCAACAGAAACCGGAATACCATTGAAAATACCATCGTTGGGAAATTTTCGCTTAACAACAAAATGACCTTCAACCTGAAAGCCCGTTACTATTGGTCGTATGCCGAAAACCTGAATTTTCTTTCACTGACAAACGACGGACATTTCACGCCCAATCCCGGTTATAACGAGGACAAAAACTCCAATTTTAAAATCTGGAATTTCGATTTATCCTACTCCTGGTGGTTCGCACCCGGCAGCCAGCTTTCGGTTCTTTACCGGAATAATGCAATTCACAACGAAAAGCACTTAAATAAAAATATTATTGATAATTTAGACAACACTTTAAGCAATAATCTAAACAACACATTTTCAATTAGTTTTCGTTACTATATTGATTACAACAATGCAAAAAAATGGTTTAAAACATGAAAAAGAAAGTAATTTTAATGATTTTGGACGGTTGGGGAAAATCTCCCGACCCAAAAGTTTCTGCAATTGACAATGCCAATACTCCTTTTATAGATAGTCTTTATACCCAATATCCAAATGCTTCCCTGCGAACGGACGGCTTAAATGTAGGTTTACCTGAAGGACAAATGGGCAACTCCGAAGTGGGCCACATGAATCTGGGTGCCGGAAGGATCATTTACCAGGACCTGGCAAAAATTAACCTGGCGGTACAAAACAAAACATTAAACAACGAAAAGGCTTTACGGGATGCTTTTGAATATGCCAGAAACAACACTAAAAAAGTACATTTTTTAGGACTGCTCTCTGATGGCGGGGTGCATTCCCACACTTCACACCTGAAAGGCTTATTGGATGCGGCTCAGGATTTCGGACTGAAAGATGTTTTTGTACATGCTTTTACAGACGGACGTGACGTCGATCCAAAATCAGGGGTACCCTATATAGAAGACCTGGAAAACTACCTTCACAAATCATCGGCACGTCTGGCTTCGGTTGTTGGCCGTTACTACGCCATGGATCGTGACAAAAGATGGGAACGCATTAAACTTGCCTATGACCTGATCGTAAACGGAAAAGGTGTTCCTACCCAAAATCCTGTTTCGAGTGTACTGGCCAGTTACCACAACAATATCACCGATGAATTTATTGAACCGATAGTTGTGGTGGACAACAATCAGCAGCCGGTTGCCACGATAGCAAACGGCGATGTTGTGATTTTCTTTAATTTCAGAACCGACAGAGGCCGTCAGCTAACCGAAGCTTTATCGCAGAAAGACCTGCACGAGCAAAACATGCACAAACTGGATCTGTATTATGTAACCATGACAAACTATGATGATACCTACCAGAATGTTCATGTGATTTACGACAAAGACAACATCACCGAAACACTGGGAGAAGTACTGGAGAAAAACGGTAAAAAACAGATTCGTATCGCCGAAACCGAAAAATACCCGCACGTTACCTTCTTCTTTTCCGGCGGACGCGAAGCTCCTTTTGTTGGAGAAAGCCGCCTGTTATGTCCGTCGCCAAAGGTAGCCACCTATGATTTAAAACCCGAAATGAGCGCTTTTGACTTAAAAGATGCCCTGATTCCGGAACTTAAAAAAGGCGACGTGGATTTTGTTTGCCTAAACTTTGCCAACGGCGATATGGTAGGCCACACCGGCGTTATGGAAGCGGCAATCAAAGCCTGTGAAGCCGTTGACATTTGCGTAAAAGAAGTTATTGAGACCGCTTTGGAAAACAATTATACCACTATTGTTATTGCCGACCACGGAAATTGTGAAACCATGATCAACCCGGACGGCACGCCAAACACCGCCCATACAACAAATCCGGTTCCGATTATTTTAGTGGACAAAGACCTGAAATATATCGATAACGGAATTTTAGGCGACCTGGCTCCTACTATTTTAGAATTAATGGGTATTGAAAAACCGGCTGTCATGACACAGCACTCTCTTTTAAGACCTTTTGAAAAATAAACCCATAAAAAAAGCTCCTTATCCGGAGCTTTTTTTATTTAAAACGACTGATGTCATAATACGATTTCTCGATCCATTCCTGATGATCCGGATGCGCAATCCGAAGCAGTTCCTGAACACGCTGCTTTAATGTTTTCCCATATAGATCGGCAATTCCGTATTCCGTTACGATATACTGTACATGGGAACGTGTTGTTACCACTCCCGCACCCTGTTTCAGATACGGCACAATACGGCTTTCTCCTCTTTTGGTAACCGATGGCAGCGCAATAATGGCTTTTCCGCCTTTACTTAAAGAGGCTCCCCGCACAAAGTCCATCTGTCCGCCCACACCGGAATACATTTTCGCCCCGATCGAATCGGCACAAACCTGACCGGTAGCATCCACTTCTATCGCCGAGTTAATCGCTATCATTTTGGGATTTCTGCGAATAACAGACGTGTCATTTACATAAGACGATTCCCGCATTTCAATAAACGGATTGTCATCTACAAAATCATACAAACGCTGGGAACCGATTAAAAAAGTAGCCAGAGCCCTTCCGCGGTTTACTCCTTTATAATTACAATTGATCACATCATTTTCGATCAGGTCAATTACCCCGTCGGAAAACATTTCGGTGTGCAATCCTAAATTTTTATGGTTTACGAGTTTCGCTAAAACGGCATTCGGAATGGAACCGATTCCCATTTGAAGCGTACTTTCATCTTCGATCAATCCGGCAACCAATTCCCCGATTTTTGCTTCCACCGGGCTGATCTCTTTCGAACCGTGCCCGTGAATCACCTCATTTACCTCAACCAGGTAATCAATTTCGGAAATATGCAGGATTCCGTCGCCAAAAGTTCTCGGCATGTTCGGGTTGACCTGTGCGATAACCGTTTTGGAGTTTTCAATTGCCGCCATAGTCGCTTCTACCGAAACACCCAAAGAGCAATAACCGTGACTGTCCGGTGGCGATACATGGATAAAAGCCACATCCAGGTGAATCACCTTTTTACGGAATAAATGCGGCAGTTCACTTAAAAAAACCGGTGTATAGGAACCGTTTCCGGCCGCCAAAGTGTGCCGTACATTCTGACCGATAAAAAAGGAATTCACATGAAAACTTTCTGCCAGTTCCGGATTTGCATAAGGGGCTTCCCCTTCCGTATGCAAATGGCATACTTCAACGTTTTTCAGTTCGGAGGCTCTTTCGGCCAGCGCCTTTGTTAAAACAGTGGGCGTTGCGGCCGCTGCCTGTACATAAATTCTGTCATTCGACCTTATAATCTTTACAGCTTCTGCTGCAGAAACATATTTACTCATACCTCTAATTTTTATGTAAAATTAAACCCACATAAGTTACGAAAATATGACGAAACTCATGTGGAAATTTCAATTAATGAATAATCAACAGAATGTTGTACTTTTGCGGTTTGAAATTCAATGTTATGATTATTCCCAAAACAAGAGAAGAAATAGAATTAATGCGAGAGAGTGCCCTATTGGTTTCTAAGACCTTAGGAATGATTGCCAGTGAAATCAAACCTGGTATTACCACGCTTCAACTTGATAAATTAGCCGAAACATTCATCAGAGACCATCAGGGGATTCCCGGATTTCTGGGATTATACGGCTGTCCTTCCACCTTACTGACAAGTGTTAACGACCAGATTGTTCACGGTTTACCAACCGACAGACCAATCCAGGAAGGCGACATTGTTTCGGTAGATTGTGGTGCTATTAAAAATGAATTTTATGGTGACCATGCCTATACTTTCGAGATTGGCGAGGTAGCTCCCGAAACGAAAAAGTTACTTCAGGTAACCAAAGAATCTTTATATGTTGGTATCCGTGAATTCAAAATCGGGAACCGCGTGGAAGACGTTGGAAATGCCATTCAGAAATACACCGAAGCACACGGCTACGGAGTAGTTCGTGAATTGGTAGGTCACGGTTTAGGCAAAAAAATGCACGAAGAACCGGAAATGCCAAACTACGGAAAAAGAGGCCGCGGTAAACTTTTTATAGAAGGAATGGTTGTAGCTATTGAACCGATGATTAACATGGGTACCAAAAACATCAAACATTTAAAAGACGGATGGACGATTGTTACCCGCGATGGAAAACCAAGTGCTCACTTTGAACACAATGTGGCTATCGTGGACGGGAAACCGGAATTATTATCCACTTTCGAATATATTTATCAGGTTTTAGGCATTCAATCTGATGAAGAAAAAGAATTTAGAAAAGAAGCTTTAGTACTCTAAATATAAAGTGCAAACGCTGTAATCCCTAAAAATTGCAGCGTTTGTATTTCAAAAATCTGTAAATGAAATCCGCTTTCAAATTTATCCTGAATACCATCCCAAGACCTTTATTAATAAGGTTGAGTTATGTTGCACGACCTGTTTTGGCTTTAGCCTTAAAAGGAAATGCGTTTACCGATCCTATAGACGGGAAAAGTTTCAGAACGTTCCTTCCGTACGGTTACGGCACGCAGCGCAACAATGTTCTTTCTCCCAGTACGCTTTCACTGGAAAGACACCGTTTATTGTGGTTGTATTTAAAAAATGAAACCGATTTCTTTACCGCTCCCAAAAAAGTACTGCACTTTGCTCCGGAGCAGGCTTTCTACAAATTATTCCGGAACCAGAAAAACCTGGAATATACCACTACCGATTTATTATCGCCGTTAGCCGATGTAAAGGCCGACATCTGCAACCTGCCTTTTGCAGACAATTCCTATGATCTGATATTGTGCAATCACGTTTTGGAACACATTCCGGACGACACCAAAGCCATGCAGGAATTATACCGTGTTTTAAAACCGGGCGGCATGGGCATTTTTCAAATCCCGCAGGATTTGTCGAGAGCCGAAACTTTTGAAGATGACTCCATTACCGATCCTAAAGAACGCGCCCGTATCTTCGGACAGTACGACCACGTTCGCGTTTACGGAAGGGATTATTTCGACAAGTTAAGAAACATTGGTTTTACCGTTGTGGAAGAAGATTACACCCAAAAAATCGCACCCGATCTAGTAGAACGCTATTGCCTGGCCAAAGGTGAAATTATTCCGGTTTGCTATAAATAAAAGCTTTTTGGATCAATAGTTGTATGAATTGTTTTAGGAGAATTGATTATCTTTACCTCTCAGACAATTTCAACAGACTATGCTATTTCATACAAAACTACGAATCTTAACGCTGCTATATTGTGTATTTCTAAGTACTGTTTCTGCTTTTTCACAGGTTGAAACCGAAGTAAATCCGCCATTCAACATTAAAACGATTTCCTTTGTACAAAGCGGCGCCAACACGATTCCGATGTTTCGTCTGGGCGATACTTTTGAACTCCAGTTTGACGATTTGTTTGGCAATGAAGCCGACTATTATTACACCATCACGCAATACAATTACGACTGGACGCCTACGATACTGGCAAAGTCTGAATATTTGCAGGGCATGGACAACCAAAGGATTATGACCTATCAGAACTCCTTTAATACCTTACAGATCTATTCCCATTACAAACAGGCATTCCCCAACCGTTTTAACCGTATTTTACTAACCGGTAACTATATGGTTAAGATTTTTAACGACAACCAGGAACTGGTTTTTTCAAGACGCTTTATCATTTATGAAGAAACCGTGAGCGTACCGCTGCAAATAAAACGTTCCCGTGACCTGGCGACAATTGAGAAAAAACAGAATATGGATTTCACCATTAAAATGGGCGATAACAACCTGCAAAATCCGATACAGAATGTCAAAGTGGCGCTATTGCAAAACGGAAGATGGGACAATGCCATCATGAATATCAAACCGCAATACACTTTAGGTTCCGACCTGATTTACCGTTATAACAAGGAAACACAATTCTGGGGCGGAAATGAGTTTTTATATTTTGACAACAAAGACATCCGAAATCCCGGAAACAATGTGGGCAAAGTAACTTCCGGAGAAATTTACAATTCTCTTTTGTATGCCAATTCTTCGAGAGCCGACAGGCCGTATACCTATAATCCGGATATTAACGGCAGCTTTTACATTCGCAACATCAATTCAGACAATGGGGAAACGGAAGCGGATTATGCCTGGGTATATTTCACCCTGATACCGCAAACCACATTGACCAGAAAAGATATTTATGTAAACGGTATGTTTAACAACTATGCCCTGTCTTCAGAAAACAAAATGGATTTTAACACCGAAAAAGGGGTTTATGAAAAAGCCATACTGCTCAAGCAGGGGTTTGTCAACTACCAGTATGTAACGGTAGATGCCAAAGGAAAAGTAGACAATGAAAATGCTTTTGACGGCAATTTTTACCAAACCGAAAACAACTACTTTGTAATTGTATATTACCGCGGAAACAACGACCGTTATGACAAAATCATCGGGCGTGGATTTGCTACTTCAGAAAATATCACTAACTAAAAAAGTTTTAAATTTAACATAATAGATACAAATATTTATTATTTTTGGACTTATTTCTTTTAAAAAGCAATCGAAAATATGGTTTCACAAATAACGAGAGGCATAAAAATTTCCGTCTTGACTAGTTTTGAAGGTACATACTTCAAAAACTACAAAATTCACTTTGCCTTTAGTTATGAGATCACGATTGAAAACCAGAGCAAAGACTCCGTACAGTTAAACTCCCGCCACTGGGAAATATACGATTCGTTAAACGATATTGAAATTGTAGACGGCGAAGGTGTTATTGGTAAAAAACCGGTTTTAAAACCGGGAGAAAAACACACTTACAGCTCCGGCTGCCTGCTTTCATCGCCATTTGGCGCGATGCGCGGTTATTTTAATATGGTCAACTTTACAACGACCAGAAGTTTCCGTGTCATTATTCCTACATTCCGGTTGAGTGCCCCTTTCGCGCTGAACTAACCGATAATTTATCAAAGCATTAACACAACAAAAAAATCCTTTTTAGTGAATATTTTGTATCTTCGCTACGCGAAAAATTTGATCAATACAAAATACAGATTATTATGCCAAAAGGAATATACAATGTACCAAAAGCAGTTAACGAACCCGTTAAATCTTATGCTCCCGGTACTCCGGAAAGAGAGGCAGTTTTAGCTACTTTCAAAAAGATGTACAGCGCAAATGTTGATGTACCTTTATATATTGGCGGAGAAGAAATCCGTACAGGAAAAACAAAAAACCTAACGCCTCCATTCGACCACAAACATATCGTAGGACAATACCACGAAGCAGAAAAAGAGCATATTGAAAAAGCAATTACAACTGCTTTGGAAGCTAAGAAAAAATGGGCTGCCCTTTCATGGGAACACAGAGCGTCTATTTTCTTAAAAGCTGCCGATTTATTAGCAGGTCCTTACCGTGCAAAAATCAATGCAGCAACCATGATTGCTCAGGCAAAAACGGTTCACCAGGCAGAAATTGATTCTGCCTGCGAATTAATCGACTTTTTACGTTTCAACGTTCAGTTTATGACGCAGGTATATGCAGAACAGCCTATCTCTTCTGAAGGTATCTGGAACCGTTTGGAGCACCGTCCGTTAGAAGGATTCGTATATGCGATCACTCCGTTTAACTTTACGGCTATCGCCGGTAACCTTCCTGCTTCTCCGGCATTAATGGGGAACGTTGTGGTTTGGAAACCAAGTGCAACACAAATCTACTCGGCAAATGTAATTGTTGAGGTATTCAAACAAGCTGGTTTACCGGATGGTGTTATCAACGTAGTGTATGGAAACTCAGCGATGATTTCCGACACATTATTGGCAAGTCCTGATTTTGCCGGTATTCACTTTACAGGTTCTACAGGCGTATTCAACGACATGTGGGCTAAGATCGGACAAAACATCAGCAAATACAAAACATATCCAAGAATCGTAGGAGAAACCGGAGGAAAAGATTTCGTTCTGGCACACCCTTCTGCTATTCCGGCACAAGTGGCTACCGCTTTATCAAGAGGTGCTTTCGAATACCAGGGACAAAAATGTTCTGCTGCTTCAAGAGCTTACTTACCAAAATCGTTATGGCCGGCCATCAAAGAAGTTTTAGTAGCCGATTTAGCGTCCATGAAAATGGGATCGCCGGAAGATCCTTCCAACTTCGTTTCTGCTGTTATTTCTGAAAGCTCTTTCGATAAATTAGCCGGTTTTATTGACCAGGCTAAAAAAGACAGCGATGCTGAAATTATTGCAGGAGGTAATTATGACAAATCTATAGGGTACTTCATTGAGCCAACCGTTATCGTAACAACCAACCCGAAATACAAAACCATGGAAACCGAATTATTCGGACCTGTTTTAACCATCTACGTTTACGAAGACGCTAAATGGGAAGAAACACTTGCTTTAGTAGACGGAACTTCTGAATATGCTTTAACAGGAGCTATTTTCAGCCAGGATCGTTATGCTATTGAAGAAGCAACCAAAGCATTGGAAAATGCAGCCGGAAACTTCTATATCAACGACAAACCAACCGGAGCTGTTGTAGGACAACAACCGTTTGGAGGTGCAAGAGGTTCGGGAACCAACGACAAAGCCGGTTCGGTATTGAACCTGATTCGTTGGGTATCACCAAGAACAATCAAGGAAACATTTGTTCCGCCAACAGATTATAAATATCCGTTCTTAGGATAACAGCATACAACAAAAAAGGTCCGTTATATAACGGACCTTTTTTATTACTGATGGTATTACACTTTATACTTCAACGGAAGGTGAACCACCTTTTTCGTTTCAAAAAACGGATCTTCAAAAAAGTCCGACAAATCATATTGTGTCGCTTTTGGAAAATCCTGCAGCTCTTCGGTCAGATCGCCTCCTTTTAAATAAAGGATGCCGTTTTTCAGCTCGTGCTGCTGCTTTTTAGCAATCTTATCTTTTACCCATTTTACAAAATCAGGCATATTGGTCACCGCACGGCTCACAATAAAATCGAAGTCTTCATTTACCAGCTCTGCACGCTTTTGTTCTGCTTTCACATTTTTCAATCCCAGGGCTGCCGCAACTTCATTAACCACACGGATTTTTTTGGCAATTACATCGATCAGATAGAAATCTACTTCCGGATACAATATCGCCAGAGGAATCCCCGGAAATCCGCCTCCGGTTCCCACATCCATAATCTTTGAACCCGGCTTAAACTCCTGAATCTTAGCGATCCCTAAAGAATGAAGAACATGTTTTACATAGAGTTCTTCAATATCTTTTCTGGAAATCACGTTAATTTTGGCATTCCAATCCTGATACAATCCTTCCAATTGCTGAAACTGAAATACCTGATTTTCGGTAAGGTTAGGAAAATACTTTACAATATCCTGCATTATTCTAAATTTTATGCAAAAGTAAACATTTTATGGTAGTTTTTTTTGCATTTTTAACCTATTGCAAATTGATTAATAATTACCTTTGAGCGAAAATTTTGCATTTTAATAAACTTATGATAAAACAGACTCCGCTTTTTTCCAAAACCGATAGTTTAAAATTTTTCAGGACACTAAATAAGAGAGTTAATGATTATTTTAAGGAAAATAATATCAAAAAAACAGGCAACTGGAAGCTGCATTTAAAAACACTGATCATGTTCAGTCTTTTCTTTGCTCCGTATTTCCTGATTTTAACCATAAGCATGCCGCTATGGATCCATCTTTTAATGACCATTGTAATGGGCATCGGGATGGCAGGCGTTGGAATGAATGTGATGCACGACGGGAATCACGGTTCCTATTCTTCCAAACCTTGGCTGAATAAAATAATGGGCGGCAGTATGTATATCCTTGCCGGAAATGTTTACAACTGGCAGGTACAGCACAATGTATTGCACCACACGTACACCAACATCCACGGACACGATGAAGACCTGGAAGCGGGAAGAATCATTCGTTTTACCAAACACGCAGAATGGTCACCGGCACATAAATTCCAGCACTACTACTCTATTTTCCTTTACGGATTACTAACGTTTAACTGGGCCATTACTACCGATTTCAAACAAATGAGACGTTATATCAAAAGAAAACTGTCTTATGGCGAATTCCCAAGTCCTTTTAAATTGTGGACAACTCTGGTAATTACAAAAATCATTTACTTTTCCATCTGGATCATCCTGCCTATTATTTTAGGCATTGTATGGTGGGAAGTACTGCTTGGCTTTTTCATCATGCACTATACCGCCGGATTAATCCTTAGTGTGGTATTCCAGCTGGCACACGTAGTAGAAGATACCCAGCATCCGCAACCGGACGAAAACGGAGAATTGGAAAACACCTGGGCTGTGCACCAATTGTACACTACCGCTAACTTTGCACCTAAAAACAGAATTGTAAACTGGTACACCGGTGGATTGAACCACCAGATTGAACACCATATTTTTCCAAACATCAGTCACATTCATTACAGCAAGATTGGTGAAATTGTAAAACAAACGGCCGAGGAATGCAACTTACCTTATTATGAATTTAAAAGCATGCGCATGGCGATTGTTTCCCACTTCAGACATTTAAAAGAAATGGGGCAAAAACCCGTTACCGCTTAAACGATACTACTAAAACACAATTTTTAACAACAAACCTTTTTTTATGAATCCGCTTTCAGATAGAATTAATAATTTATCGACCTCACAAACTTTAGCTATGGCTGCAAAAGCCAGAGAATTAAAAGCTGAAGGAAAAGATATTATCAGTTTAAGTTTGGGTGAACCCGATTTCAATACTCCTGATTTTATTAAAGAAGCTGCCATTCAGGCTATTCACGACAATTACAGCAATTACCCTCCGGTGGAAGGTTATTTAGACTTAAAAGAAGCCATTTGTAGAAAATTCAAAAGAGATAATAATTTAGACTATAAACCGTCACAAATTGTAGTTTCAACCGGAGCAAAACAATCGTTATACAATATTGCCCAGGTAATGATCAATCCGGGTGATGAAATCATCCTTCCGGCTCCTTACTGGGTTAGCTATTATGAGATCATCAAAATGTCCGGAGGTATTCCGGTAGAAGTTCCTACAAGTATTGAAAACGATTTCAAAATTACTCCGGAGCAACTGGAAGCGGCGATCACACCTGCTACAAAAATGGTATGGTACAGCTCTCCCTGCAACCCAAGCGGTTCCGTTTACAGCAGAGAAGAACTTACCGCATTAGCAGCGGTATTGGAAAAACATCCTTCCATTTATGTTGTTGCCGATGAAATTTACGAGCACATCAATTTTACAGGAACCTATTGCAGTATTGCTTCTATCCCGGGTATGTTAGACAGAACCATAACCGTTAACGGTGTGGCCAAAGCATTTGCCATGACCGGATGGAGAATCGGTTATATCGGAGCACCGGAATTCATTGCCAAAGCCTGCACCAAAATGCAAGGCCAGGTAACCAGCGGTGCCAATACTATTGCACAACGCGCTACCATCGCAGCAGTAGATGCCGATCCTTCCGTACTAAAACACATGGTACAGGCTTTCCACAGCAGAAGAGATTTAGTAGTAGGGCTGATTAAAGAAATTCCGGGAATGAAAATCAATGTTCCGGAAGGGGCTTTTTATGTTTTCCCTGATGTTTCCGCATTTTTCGGAAAAACATTAAAAGGAATCCAGATCAATAATGCCGATGATTTCTCCATGTACCTTTTATCGGAAGCCAATGTGGCAACGGTAACCGGTGATGCTTTCGGAAACCCGAACTGCATCCGTTTCTCTTACGCAACAAGTGAAGATTTACTAAAAGAAGCGCTGCGCCGAATTAAAGAGGCGGTAGCATCTTCCGAAGTTTTAGCATAAATGTACGCCTCAGGTTTTCCTGGGGCTTTTTTTTACTATCCCTGTAGTCCGGTCCTGCTTTTTAAATTCGTGATAATTATCGTATTTTTCACCTTTGCAATACAGGCACCGCCTTCACCCGGCCGGTGGCTGCCGGACTAACCCGAAAACAAACTATTAAAACCATAACACAACACAATGAATAAGAAAATATTATTACTCGGTTCCGGAGAATTAGGAAAAGAATTTGTTATCGCCGCACAGCGCATCGGCCAGACCGTAATTGCAGTAGACAGTTATGAAAACGCCCCCGCTATGCAGGTAGCCCACGGTTTTGAAGTGATCAACATGCTGGACGGTGACGCTTTAGATCGTATCGTTGCCAAACACAATCCGGATTTTATTGTTCCGGAAATTGAAGCCATCCGTACCGAACGTTTTTACGATTATGAAAAACAGGGTATACAGGTTGTTCCGTCTGCCAAAGCAGCAAACTTTACGATGAACAGAAAAGCGATCCGTGATTTGGCCGCTAAAGACCTGGGACTGCGAACCGCCAACTACCGTTATGCAACCTCAGCCGAAACATTGCAAAAAGCCGTTTCAGAAGTCGGAATCCCATGTGTGGTAAAACCCTTAATGTCGTCATCCGGCAAAGGACAGTCCACCATCAAATCGGAAGCAGATATTGAAAAAGCCTGGCAATATGCCGTGGAAGGTTCCCGTGGTGATGTGGTTGAAGTAATTGTAGAAGCTTTTGTAAACTTCCATTCGGAAATTACCTTATTAACCGTAACCCAGAACAACAACCCTACGCTATTCTGTGCACCAATCGGGCACCGTCAGGAACGCGGCGACTATCAGGAAAGCTGGCAGCCGGCACGTGTTTCCGATAAAGACATAGCCGAAGCACAGGATATGGCCGGAAAAGTGACCGCAGCTTTGGGCGGCGCCGGATTATTTGGTGTGGAATTTTTCCTGACCGACGAAGGCGTATATTTCTCAGAACTTTCCCCTCGTCCGCACGATACCGGAATGGTAACTTTAGCCGGAACGCAAAACTTCAATGAATTCGAACTTCATTTGCGCGCTATTTTAAGCTTACCGATTGCCGAAATCATTTTGGAAAAAAATGGTGCCAGTGCCGTAATTTTAGCAACCGAAAATTCTGAAAAACCCGGTTACACCGGAATTGAACAGGTTGCTGCTTTACCCAAAACCGATTTCCGAATCTTTGGCAAACCAACCTCAAGACCCTACCGGAGAATGGGAGTTGTACTCACCAGTGACACTACCGGTACCGCTATAGAGGAAATTACCGACAGAGCTAAAAAAACAGCCGCATTAGTAACCGTAAATGCCTAAATAATGAATCTTCTCCTTACCAATATTGCCAAACATGTTTCGCTATCACCGGAAGAGCAGGAATTGCTGTTGTCGTTAACCGAATCGAAAAGCTATAAAGCAAAAACGGTCTTATTAAAAGAAGGGGAAGTATGCCTGTATTCCTATTTTGTGACCCATGGCATCCTGCGCAGTTATACCGTGGATGAAAACGGCGTGGAACACGTGGTGAGTTTTGCCTCACCGGGCTGGTGGATAGCCGACATGTACAGTTTTTTATCACAGCGTCCCGGACAGCTGTTTATTGAAACCAATGAAGATGCCGAAGTAATACTGCTATCCAAAGAAAACCAGGAACTTCTTTACGATAAAGTCCCTAAAATAGAGCGCTTTTTCAGAATCCTGATCGGGAACTCACTTGTGGCAAACCAGCAGCGACTCATTGACAACCTCAGCTATACAGCCGAGGCCCGTTATGACAAGTTCACTAAAAAGCATCCCGACCTGATCCACTGCCTGCCGCAAAAGCAAATTGCATCCTATATAGGAGTAACGCCGGAATTTTTCAGTAAAATGAAAGCCCGGATGCTCAAAAAATAACACCTCGCTTACTACATATATCCCCGTTAGTTTTCAAACACTAACGGGGATAATTATTTCTTAATCTAGGTTAAGCACATTCTGTTTCAAGTGGTTGTATCTTTGACATATCAAAATAACCGTTATGAATAGAAAAGATTTTATCAGAAAAAGTTTATTAGGTACCGGAGCAGTTATCACCGGATCGGCACTGGCAAAAGAAGCCCTTTCAAATACAGAAGAAACAATAGGATTCAATCATATTCAAAACACAAACTCAAAGATCATGGAAAATATAGTATTACACAAAGCAGATACCCGTGGCAACGCTAATCACGGATGGCTACAAAGTTATCACACTTTTAGCTTCGCGAATTATTTCAATCCCGAAAGAGTAAACTTCGGAGTACTGAGAGTATTGAATGACGATACTGTTGCAGCCGGAATGGGCTTTGGGACGCATCCGCATGACAATATGGAAATTATCAGTATCCCACTGGAAGGCGACCTGGAACATCAGGACAGCATGGGTAACAAAACCGTTATTAAAAAAGGTGATATCCAGGTCATGAGTGCCGGAACCGGTGTAAAACACAGCGAATACAATAAAAACAGCGATAAAGAAGTAAAATTTTTACAGATCTGGGTATTCCCGAACAAAAAGAATGTTAGTCCGCGCTATGACCAGATTGCTTTAAACGAAGAAGAAAGACACAATAAATTACAGCAGATCCTTTCGCCTAACCCTGACGATGCCGGTGTATGGATCCACCAGGATGCCTGGTTTCACATGGGAAAATTTGACCAGAATACCGAAGCCCAATACCGTATAAAAAAAGAAGGCAACGGTTTATATGTTTTTGTACTGAAAGGAAGCCTTACCGTAAACGGACAGGAACTAAACACCAGAGACGGTTTTGGTATCTGGGATATTGACAGCGTTAACATTAAGGCTGCCACCGATGCTGAATTCTTATTGATGGACGTTCCGATGAACATGAACCTGTAAATAAAACAAAAACAACATATTATTTCAATAATTTAAAAAAACATTATTATGGCAACAACAAAATGGGCAATTGACCCGACACACTCCGAAATTGGTTTTAAAGTTAAACACATGATGTTTACAAATGTCTCCGGAAAATTCGAAAACTATGAGGCAACCATCACTACTGAAGACGACAATTTTGAAAATGCAAACATTAGCTTTACAGCAGATGTTAATTCTATAGACACCCGTAACACCGACAGAGACAACCACCTGAAAAGTGCTGACTTTTTCGATGCGGAAAACCACCCGAAATTAACGTTCAAAGCCTCTTCTTTTTCAAAAGTTGATGATGAGAACTATGAATTATCCGGTGATTTAAGCTTAAGAGGCGTTACAAAATTTGTGACCCTTCCGGTAGAATTCAGCGGATTGATGAAAGATCCATGGGGCAATACAAAAGCCGGTTTAAACATTAGCGGAAAAATAAGCCGTAAAGATTGGGGGCTAAACTGGAACTCTGCACTGGAAACCGGTGGTGTTTTAGTGAGCGACGATGTTCGTTTGAATATAGAATTACAATTATTAAAACAATAATCTGGTAATCATTATTTTTTTGGTTAAGTAAGTTATCCCTGGAATTCCAATGAATTCCAGGGATATTTTTTTTACAAACCGGCAGTCAGCAAAGCAACCCGCATTATCTTAATCTAAAAAGTACTATTTTTGTCCGGACAATAAACAAACAAAACCAACAAAGAATAGTATATGAAAGCATATGTATTTCCGGGTCAGGGTGCCCAATTCACCGGAATGGGTAAAGATTTATATGAAAATTCAGCATTAGCAAAGGAATTATTTGAAAAAGCAAACGAGATATTAGGCTTCCGCATTACCGACATTATGTTTGAAGGAACTGCCGAAGAATTAAAAGAAACCAAAGTAACACAGCCGGCAGTTTTTTTACATTCGGTTATCTTAGCAAAAACATTAGGAGCCGATTTTAAACCGGAAATGGTTGCCGGACATTCTCTTGGTGAATTTTCTGCTTTGGTCGCTAACGGAGCGCTTTCTTTTGAAGATGGCCTGAAATTAGTTTCCCAACGTGCTTTAGCCATGCAAAAAGCCTGCGAGATCACACCATCTACTATGGCTGCTGTTTTAGGTCTTGAAGATAAAGTTGTGGAAGATGTTTGTGCGGCTATTGACGGTATCGTAGTGGCTGCCAACTATAACTGTCCGGGGCAGTTAGTTATTTCAGGAGAATTAAAAGCGGTTGAAAAAGCCTGTGAGGCAATGAAAGAAGCCGGCGCAAAACGCGCATTGATCTTACCGGTTGGTGGTGCTTTCCACTCGCCAATGATGGAACCGGCCCGTGAAGAACTGGCTGCAGCGATTGAAGCGACAACGTTTTCAAATCCGATTTGCCCGGTTTATCAAAACGTTCCTGCCAATGCCGTATCAAATCCGGACGAAATTAAAAAGAACCTGATCATTCAGTTAACCGCTCCGGTAAAATGGACACAGTCCGTACAACAGATGATTGCTGACGGTGCCACTTCTTTTACAGAAGTAGGTCCCGGAAAAGTATTGATCGGATTGGTGAATAAAATCAATAAAGAGGTGGCTACCGCTTCTGCATAGTCTGCACCTTATATAAAACAAAAATCCGGAAGCAATGCTTCCGGATTTTTTATAGCTGTATTTTTTATTACATTCCACTTCTGATGGCTTCTACCGGATCTAATTTTGATGCGGAAATAGCCGGAATAATCCCGGAGATCAAACCGATAAAAGCGGCTAAGGAGGTTCCGATGAGAATATTCCAGAATCCCAGGACAAATTCAAAATCCAGGACCTTGGACATCACCATTGCGATTATCCAGACCAACAGCATCCCTACCAATCCCCCGATAACGGAAAGGATAATGGCTTCAAACAAAAACTGGAATAATATAAAACGGTTTTTAGCGCCCAATGCTTTTTGAATCCCGATCAGGTTCGTTCGTTCTTTTACGGAAACAAACATGATATTCGCAATTCCGAAACCGCCAACCAATAATGAGAATCCGCTGATAATCCAGCCCACGACATTCATCTGCCCGACAATACTGTCAATAAAATCCGTGAAACCGGACAATACATTGATAAAGAAATTGTCAATTTCACTGGTTTTTAAACCGCGGAATGTTCGCAGCTTCTGCGTAAGCTCTCCTTTAAACGCATCGATATCCACTCCTTTTTTAGGACGGATAAGAATGGCGGGCGTTAGCATATCGCTGTTATCGCCATACAGCCTTCTCAGGAAGTTTACCGGTAAAAAAGCGGAAATGTCTTTACTTTTCCCGAACGTACTGGCTCCTTCTTTATCCAGAACTCCGATTACCGTGAACCGCTGTCCGTATAAGCGGATCTTTTTACCCAAAGGATCGATACCGTTAAACAAACCTGCTGCCACTTCACTTCCGATAATGATGACCGGTGTTCCGGAGTTGGATTCCGATTCGGTAAAAAACCTTCCTTTGGCAAATTTTAATTTTTCAATATCGACAAACTCGTTTGTACACGGATTAATACTGATGCCGCTAACGGTGTTCGATTCATATTTAATATTTTCGGCACGGGTAAAAAGATTGAACGAAATTTTGTCCATCTCTTTCAGCGAACGCTTTAAATAATCAAATTCTTCGTAGGTAACATCCGGAAACTGCTCGCGTTTCCATTGCGGGATATCTGTAGGCCCGAAAGAAAAACGCATTAAATAAACCGTGTTCTTATCCAAACCGCTTAAATCGTTCTTAATTTTCCGGTCCATAGAATCCACAGCCGCCAAAACTGCAATAATCGAGAAAATCCCTATGGTCACCCCTAACAGGGACAATAAGGTTCTCAACTTATTATTTCGCAAAGCATTGAGTGCAAAACTCAGGCTTTCTTTTAACAGTCTTAAATATAAAAGCATAGTGTCTGTTTTGACTTTTGTAAAATTCTTTATTTTTTCAATAATATCCTAAACAATTAGTACCTAAAACACCGGAAATGTTACAGAAAAACAAGACAAATATCCACAGGCATTAACAGAACGAAAATCACACTTTTACCGGCAGCGGCACAAGTAAACTCCAAAGCCTAAAGTAGCACTCTAAATAAAGCTGTTAATCGTAACGAAAACAATGAAAAAAAATAAAAAAACATCAAAATCTAACCCCTATTATCTTGAATGTTAAAGTAACAATAACTACTTTTGCACCTTTAAAAACACAACAACACAATGAACACTACAAAAACCATTCAATCTGCTTTAATTTCAGTATTTGATAAAGACGGATTAGAACCTATCGTTAGAAAATTACACGACCATAACGTAACCATTTATTCAACGGGCGGAACCGAAGATTTTATCAAAAACCTGGGTATTCCTGTAGTTCCTGTAGAAGATGTTACTTCTTATCCTTCTATTTTAGGCGGACGTGTAAAAACGCTTCACCCAAAAATCTTTGGCGGAATTTTAAACCGTCAGGATCACGAAGGTGACGTGCAGCAGATGGAGGAATACAAAATCCCTCAAATTGATTTGGTAATTGTAGATTTATATCCTTTTGAAAAAACGGTTGCTTCCGGAGCCGGTGAAGCGGATATCATTGAAAAAATCGATATCGGCGGAATTTCCTTAATCCGTGCAGCAGCAAAAAACTTCAAGGATACTGTTATTGTTCCTTCCGTTAACGAGTATGCTTTATTTTTAGAAATGATCACTATTGGAAACGGTGCTACCACTCTTGAAAACAGACGTTTGTTAGCCACTAAAGCTTTCCATGTATCATCGCATTACGACGGAGCGATCTTTAATTATTTCAATACAGACGAAACCATCTACAAAGCAAGTATTACAGACGGTCAGGTTTTACGTTATGGCGAGAACCCGCACCAGAAAGGATATTTCTTTGGCGAATTCGATAAAATGTTCACCAAAGTACACGGTAAAGAACTTTCTTACAACAACCTGTTGGATGTTGATGCTGCTGTAAACCTGATGAACGAGTTTAAAAATGACAATCCTACATTTGCCATTTTAAAACACAACAACGCTTGCGGTATTGCTACCCGAAACACGATGAAAGAAGCTTACCTGGATGCTTTAGCCGGTGATCCGACTTCTGCTTTCGGAGGGGTTTTAATCGCCAACGGAAAAATTGACGAAGCGGCTGCCGAAGAAATCAACAAGCTGTTTTGTGAAGTGGTAATTGCTCCGGCTTATGACGAAAAAGCAATTGCGATTTTAGAAGAAAAGAAGAATAGAATCATCCTGATTCAGAATGAGGTGGAATTACCTACAAAACAGGTAAGAACATGTCTTAACGGAATGTTAATTCAGGATAAAGATAACATTACAGACAATAAAGAGCACTTAAAAACCGTTACCTTTACAGCACCTACAGCGCAAGAAATTGACGATTTACTATTTGCTTCTAAAATTTGTAAGCATACTAAATCCAACACTATTGTTTTTGCTAAAAACAAACAATTGTGTGCTTCCGGAACCGGTCAGACATCACGTGTTGATGCGTTACGCCAGGCAGTAGAAAAAGCCAATTCATTTCATTTTGATCTAAACGGAGCGGTTATGGCAAGCGATGCTTTTTTCCCGTTCCCGGATTGTGTTGAGTTAGCGAAAAATGCTGGTATTACAGCTGTAATTCAACCTGGTGGCTCTATTAAAGACGAATTAAGCATTAACTATTGCAATGAAAATAAAGTTGCAATGGTATTTACGGGTGTTCGTCATTTTAAACATTAATTTTATTATTTTTGTAGGCTAATTATTTATAAATATATTAAACCCTTTTTTGTATGGGATTTTTTGATTTCATGACTGAGGATATTGCGATTGACCTTGGTACCGCAAATACCCTTATAATCCACAATGACAAAGTTGTCGTTGATAGTCCATCTATAGTTGCTCGTGATCGTGTTTCTGGGAAAATTATTGCCGTTGGTAAAGAAGCAAACCAGATGCAGGGTAAAACTCATGAAAACATTAAAACCATACGTCCTTTAAAGGATGGTGTAATTGCTGATTTTGATGCGTCGGAAAAAATGATCAGTTTGTTCATTAAAAGTATTCCTGCGCTTAAAAAGAGAATGTTCACACCGGCTTTGCGAATGGTGGTTTGTATCCCTTCCGGTATTACCGAAGTGGAAATGCGTGCGGTAAAAGAATCCTGCGAAAGAGTAAACGGGAAAGAAGTATATCTTATCCATGAGCCTATGGCTGCGGCTATCGGTATTGGTGTAGACATTATGCAACCGAAAGGAAACATGATTGTAGACATCGGTGGTGGAACAACAGAAATTGCAGTTATTGCTTTGGGCGGTATTGTATGTGACAAATCGGTTAAAATTGCCGGTGACGTTTTCACGAACGATATTGTATACTATATGAGAACCCAGCACAACCTTTTCGTTGGAGAAAGCACGGCTGAAAAAATTAAAATTGCTATCGGAGCTGCGACAGAAGATCTGGATACGCCGCCGGATGACATGTCTGTACAGGGACGTGACCTGTTAACAGGAAAACCGAAACAGGTGGATGTATCGTATCGTGAAATCGCAAAAGCTTTGGATAAATCCATTCAGCGTATCGAGGATGCCGTTATGGAAACCTTATCGCAGACACCTCCGGAATTAGCAGCAGATATCTACAATACCGGAATTTATCTTGCCGGTGGAGGATCGATGCTAAGAGGACTTGATAAACGAATTTCACAAAAAACTGATTTACCGGTTTACATCGCTGAAGATCCATTGCGGGCAGTAGTTAGAGGAACCGGAATGGCATTAAAAAACATTCAGAAATTTAAAGGGATACTTATCAAATAAAGAAATAATTCATGCAGCAAATTTTTAACTTTATATTAAAAAACAGTAACAAGTTACTGTTTTTGCTGCTTTTGGGCATTTCTTTATCTTTAACGATACAATCGCACTCATATCACAGGAGCCGTTATATCAGTTCGGCAAATGCATTTACCGGTTTTGTTTACGAAAAAATCAATAATGTAAAAGAATACCTGAATCTTCGCGAGCAAAACAACCAGTTGGCTTTCGAAAATGCAGAACTGAAAAAACTGCTTTACAACGGAGTGGATTCTTTGGGCACTAACGTTTCGATGCCGAAACCGTCCGGCCTGGAGAATATTAAAGTGTATAATGCCAAAGTAATCAACAACACTTTTAACAGTAAAGAAAACTACCTGACGTTATTGGGCGGTGAAAAAGACGGTTTAAAAGCCGATATGGGCGTTGTGAACAGCTTAGGTGTTGTCGGGATTATCGAAAAGACATCGTCCAGTTATTCGACTGTACAAAGTGTTTTAAACGTCAAATCGCAGATCAATGCGAAAATCAAAAAGTCCAACCATTTCGGTTCCCTGATCTGGAACGGACGTAATGTTGGTTTTGCACAGTTAATCGACGTACCGCGACTGGCTTCCGTTAGAAAAGGAGACACCATCGTAACCGGTGGGCGTTCGGAAATTTTCCCGGAAAACATTCCTATCGGAACGATTGACAAAGTATATATCGATAAGGCGACCAATTATTACACCCTTAATGTTCGGTTATTCAACGACATGACGAACTTAGGTCATGTGTATGTAATTGAAAATTTGAAAAGAGCAGAAATCCAGAAACTAGAAGAAGAAACAAAAAATGAATAGCACGTTTATTACAAATAGCTTACGGTTTGTAATGCTACTTGCCATACAGGTTGTTATTTTTAACAACATTAATTTTCTAGGTTTTATCAATCCCTATCCGTATATCCTTTTTATAATTTTATATCCGGTTAACGGAAATAAAGCAGGATTGCTGATGGCCAGTTTCTTCCTGGGCCTTATCATGGATATGTTTTCCAATTCGGGAGGCGTACATGCGGCTGCCTGCGTTACACTGGCTTATTTCAGACCGGCTTTCTTCCGGTTTTCATTTGGAGTGAGTTACGAATACCAAACCGTTAAAATAACCGATAAGCTCTCCCCCGAGCGTTTCTCATTTATACTAATAGCTGTGGTAACCCACCATTTGGTACTCTATTTATTAGAAATATTCCGTTTTAATTTTATTTGGGATATTTTATTACGAACTTTACTAAGCACAATATTTACTTTACTACTTTGCATCATAATTATTTATTTAATTAAGCCTAGCAAACGATGAGAAAACTTTTATTACCTGGTTTGATTGTTATTTCAGCACTGCTGATAATGGCAAGGCTTTTCTATTTGCAAATTTTAGATGATTCGTATATTCAGAAATCGGATAACAATGCGATTAAAATTAAATATGAATATCCGGAACGCGGTTATATCTATGACCGTAAAGGACAGCTTTTGGTTGCTAACCAGCCGTCTTATGACATTATGGTTACCCCAAAAGACGTTAAAAATATTGATACTCTTGAATTCTGCAACCTGTTAAATATCACGAAAGAAGAATTCATCAAAAAAATCCAGAAAGCCCGTGTGTACAGTCCAATGCTTCCTTCTGTGTTCATCGCACAGCTGAACAAGATGGAATATGCGGCCTTTCAGGAAAAAATCAGAAAGTTCTCCGGTTTTGAAATTTTAAAGCGTTCGCTAAGGGATTACCAGGTAAATGTTGGTGCCAATATTTTTGGCTACATTACCCAGGTTAACGACAACATTATCAAAAAACACCCGTACTATAAAAGCGGGGACCTGATTGGTATGCAGGGTGTCGAACAAATGTATGAAGACATCCTGAGAGGAACCAAAGGGGTAAAATACATCCAGCGTGACCGTTTCAACAGGGATATAGGTCCTTATAAAGACGGTATCTATGACACGATCGCCATACAGGGAGAAGACATTACACTAACCATTGATGCCGAGCTTCAGAAATACGGCGAATCCTTAATGGTTAACAAAAGAGGCGGTATCGTGGCTATCGATCCGAAAAGCGGTGAGATCCTGGCACTGGTAACCGCTCCGTCCTATGACCCGGCTATCTTAGTGGGTCGCGAGCGTTCAAAAAACTACACCATGCTGTTTAACGATTCTATCGCAAAACCGTTATACGACAGGGGGTTACTGGCCGAATATCCTCCCGGATCACCGTTTAAAATACTTACCGGATTGATCGGTTTACAGGAAGAAGTAATCGATGAAAACACCTCATTTGTTTGTCATCACGGGTTTTCTTATGGTAGAGGTGCTTTTATGAAATGCCACTGCCCGGGCGGAAACATCCAGCTTCACAACGGTATTTACAAATCCTGTAATGCCTATTTTGCCAATGTTTACAAAAGAACGATCGAAAAATACAGCAAACCGAGATTTGGAGTTGATGCCTGGAGCGGCCATCTGAAAAGCTTCGGATTGGGTAACTTCATGGGCTACGACTTACCTCCGGGAAGAAAAGGACATATTCCGACATCAAGGTATTATGATCGCTGGTATCCAAACGGCGGATGGAAAGGAACAACCATTATTTCCAATTCTATCGGTCAGGGTGAGGTTACCATGACACCTATTCAGTTAGCCAGCATGATGGCTACCATTGCGAATGAAGGGTATTATTACACTCCTCACGTAATTAAAAAGATTGAAAAGCATAAGATCGATAAAAAATTCACGACCAAACACGTTACTACTATTGACAAACAATATTTCCGTCCGGTTATTGACGGTCTTTTTGACGTGTACAATATGGGAACGGCAAGAAGCCTGCGCGTAGACGGCATTGAAATTTGCGGTAAAACCGGTACTGCCGAAAACTTTACCAAGATTAACGGAAAACGTGTTCAGCTTACTGACCACTCCGTGTTCGTTGCATTTGCGCCCAGAAACGATCCTAAGATCGCTATTGCGGTATTGGTTGAAAACGGATATTGGGGTGCGCGTTGGGCAGGACCTATTTCCAGCTTAATGATTGAAAAATACCTCAGAGGTACCATTACCCGAACAGATTTAGAAAAAAGAATGCTGGAAGGAAGCCTACAGCACGAATATGACAAGGTTACCAGCGGATTACCTTTTACAATTAACAACAAATAATGAAGAACCAAAGTGTAGCGAGTAATATCGATTGGATTACAATACTTATTTATATTGTATTAGTTGCCATGGGATGGATGAATATCTATTCTGCTTCGTTACCATTGGAACAAACGTCCATATTTGACCTGAGTCAGATTTACGGAAAACAGATGCTGTTCATTCTTCTGGCAATTCCGTTGATCTTCACAATACTATCTGTGGATGCCAAGATTTTCGAGAAATATGCCGTCGTCTTTTACGCCCTCGGTATCGTGTTGTTATTAGGACTCTTCGCCTTTGGTAAAACCATTAAAGGACAGACCAACTGGTATCAGTTTGGCGGTTTCGGTTTCCAGCCCTCGGAATTTGTGAAAACCGCAGCAGCCTTGTTACTCGCCAAACTACTGAGTGACACCCAGATAAACATCAAACAATTCAGCCATCAGGTACTTGCGCTGGCCGTTTTTGGCTTTCCGGTTATCCTGATCATGCTCCAGCCCGATGCCGGTAGTGCCATGATTTTTATCTCACTGGTATTCGTACTTTACAGGGAAGGTTTGCCAAGCTGGTATTTATGGACCGGATTTATCGCGATTATACTCTTTGTCCTTGCCTTGATTATCAAGCCTGTTTTCATTGTAATCCTGGCGCTGATGATCATGATTATACACTATATCTTTAACCGGCGAATTAACCGGAATCCGCTCGTGTACGGTATCATTTTCGTACTGATTACCGGTTTTGTATTCTCGGTAGACTACGTATATGAAAATGTACTGGAATCGCACCAGAAAGACAGGATCAATGTACTTTTGGGTAAAGATGTCAACATGCAGAAAGAAGGATACAACCTAAACCAGTCCATGATTGCGATTGGTTCCGGAAGCTGGATCGGAAAAGGCTACCTGGAAGGAACACAGACAAAAGGCGGTTTCGTTCCCGAACAGCATACGGATTATATTTTTACCACTGTTGGTGAAGAATGGGGATTTGCCGGAGCTGCAGTTGTTATCGCGTTATTCGTGACGCTATTCCTGCGGATCATCTATTTGGCCGAACACCAGAAAACAAAGTTTAGCCGTGTCTACGGGTATTGTGTAGCCACTTTCCTGTTTACCCACTTCTTTGTAAACATTTCAATGCTAATTAAAATGTTCCCGACCATTGGAGTACCACTGCCCTTTTTCTCGTACGGTGGTTCCAGCTTGTGGGCCTTTACGATTTTACTGTTTATCTTCCTGAAAATGGATGCGAATAAGGTAAACGAATGGTAGTTAATTAAAACTCCAGCCTTTATAATCACTCGATTTTTCGAATTTGTTTTCTAAAGCATCCGGTAATTGCGGAAAGAAGTCAATACCGGTTAATTTTTCGATGGTATCCACATCCACAACAAATTCATAAAGCGGTTTCTCGCTGGCTTCATGCGGCACCAGGAAACCAATCATCTTATCGCCTTTTTTAGTCATTAAAACCTTGTAGAAATAGTCCGGAACCGCTACCTGCTCCTTCCCGATAGTCTTCAGGTTATCCGACAATACACCGCCGGTCACAACATAAAGTCCGTCGTATTTTGTAGCCCAGTAGCGTACTTTCTGCTCCAGCCTGTTCCAGACACCATCGTTAAAATCATGCCGCTGGGGCGAAATATTGGACGTTAAAAATGTTTCCTGATACATTTCATAATCCTTTTTCCGATCGCCCGCCGGACACAAATGTCCTTTATCGTAACCGGAATTTTTATAGTTTTTCCAACTGGCAGAACCCGTTTTTACCGCATTATCTTCAATAAAAAAAGGTCGTTTGTAATCCCTGTTTGAAAAGTCGTTTTTCGTTAGCGTATAGGCTACCCACTCCGATTGCTCATAATCTTCGGCATACGAAAACGTATAACTGTTGTGGGTAATAACCACACCGGTAGTAGAGGTCGGATAATAATCGAATCCATTTTGCAGGACCGGACTTACCGGCGATACAATACTCTCTTTCGGGTGTTCATTACTGATTACCACTGTATTTTCAGTGTTTTGACGGCACGAATGCAGCAAAAAAATCAGGACAGCCAGTTTTATCGGGATTACAATACTCTTCATCGCAATTAATCAGTATATGGTATAATTTTTGTTACATTTGTAAAGATAGCAAATAGTTATAACGCATTTTACAATTCAAAAAAGTATAATTTATGAGAATGAAATTAATGTTGGCTGTGTTGATTATGGCAACACAATTTAGTTTTGGACAGGAAATCGCTAAAGAAACAACAACCAATGCTGAAACACATATTAAAGAAACACAGGACGAATTAAAAAGAATCAAAGAAGAAAAAGAGCGTATTGAAAAAGAAAAGCTCGACAATGAAAAAGCGCTGGCACTTAAGGAAGCCGAAAAACAGCGAAAAATAGCCGAAAAGGAACAAAAAAGATTGGCTAAAGAATTAAAGAAAGCCGAAAAGGCACATGCCAATCTTGAAAAAGCACAAAAGAATGTGCATAAAGCAACCGACAGAGTTCAGAGCAGTCAGAAAGATTTGGACAAACAAAATGAAAAATACCGAAATCTGAAAGACCGTAACAAGCTTACTGATGAAGACGACATCAAATGGAAAAAGAAGCTTTTAAAGCTTGCCAATAAAAATAAAGAACGAAAAATAGAATTACAGGAAGCGCAATTAGCATTAAAAAACCTGAATTCTAATTCCTAATAAAAAAGCCATCTTCACGATGGCTTTTTTATTATTGCTATTTATGATGCTTTTACATCCAGGGCATCCCGGAGCGCATTTCCTATCATCATAAAGGCCAATACCAGCAGCAGCATCGCTACTCCCGGGATAATCGCCAGATACGGCTTTCCTAATATGATATAATTATAGTTATCCTTAATCATGGAACCCCAGCTCGGAACCGGAACCTGTGCGCCCAGTCCTAAAAAGCTCAGTCCGCTTTCCACCAATATGGCCGAAGCAAAATTAGCTGCCGAAATTACAATTACCGGCGCCATACTGTTGGGTAAAATATGGTTGAAAATGATACGGCTGTTTTTATAGCCCAATGCCCGGGCTGCCGTTACATACTGCATTTCCCGGATACTCATAACCTGTCCTCTGACCACACGGGCCACTTCTACCCACATCGTTAATCCGACCGCTACAAATACCTGCCAGAAACCTTTTCCTAAAGCCAGTGTTATCGCAATAACCAGCAGCAAGGTAGGAATAGACCAGATCACGTTAATAAGCCACATGACAAACGCATCGACCTTACCGCCATAATAACCGGCAATGGCACCAAAGAAAATCCCTACAATCAGAGAAATCAGTACCGCGACAAAACCAATCGCAATTGAAACTCTCGAACCAATGATCAGGCGGCTCAGCAAGTCCCGCCCCTGGTTGTCCGTTCCCAAAAGAAAGGTTTTCTCCACTATGTATTTTGTCTTCAGCATTTCCGGATCCTTTTCTTTCCCGAAGGCGGAAAGCGGGATTTTATCGGTGATAACGATATTCTTGTCTTCCGAGTATTCGTCAAAATACAGGGAATCGTTTGCTATTTTATAGGCGTTAACCGGTTTTTTGGTAAAATAATCCGGATGTCCTGTAAAGTAATCATACCAATGGCTTTCCGGCTGTGTTTCCAGCGGGATATGGAGTACGGTCACTTTAAAACCGGGTTCTTTGGAACGTATTGCCAAATCACCCCAGTTGGCATATTTGGAATTATCCGGAGCAATAAAATAGCCGAACACGGCTACAAAGATTAATATTGCAATAAACACAAAACTGAAAACGCCCCAGAAGTTTTTTCTAAACTTCCGGAGCGCTAAAGCTGTAAGAGATTGATTCGATAAACTCATTAATTTACTTTATCAACAATTTTATTTTTTTTGTCTTTTAACGTTATCGTTCCTTTTACATTGGCATTCATGCTTTTCATATCCGTCAAGATATTCAAGGCTTCATCAACATACACATCGTTATTTAAACTCTCGTGCCAACGCTGTCTTTTCTGAGCTAACAAGGTGTCGTTTTTGAACAATTCCATTTCGTATGGCAATGATGTAAAGGTCAGACTGTTTTTATAATCTGCCAAAGCTTTGAATTTTTTAGCGGTCGCTTCCACTGCCGATTCTTCTGCTTTGAATTTTTTGAAATTCAGACTGTACACATTCATATCCTTACGGGAGCTGATCCATTTCGCATTTTCATCGATCAGTTTAAACTGCTCGTTATCTGCCATACGCTCTTTACTTTTGGCAATAGTTCCTGAAAAATCAAGTCCTTTTACCGGTTGGTAATTTGCCGGATCAATTTTGTCCCAAGGCATTGCATTGTCAATATCACGTTCGCCCATATCGATATAAGAATAACGATCCGGCATCACGATATCACTCAACACCCCTTCACGCTGTGTAGAACCACCGTTTACTCTGTAGAATTTCTGAGTAGTCGTTTTTAAGGCACCTAAATCACCATAAGGATTGCTTCGGATAAACTGATTCAGGTCGATTACATTCTGAACGGTTCCTTTACCATAAGTATGTTTACTTCCGATGATCACACCTCTTTTATAATCCTGGATAGCTGCTGCAAAAATCTCCGATGCCGAAGCCGAGAAGTTATTCACCATTACCACAAGCGGACCATCCCAGTGTACTTTTGACTGTTTGTTGTACAGTACTTCTTTTTTACCGTTAGCCGATTTGATCTGTACCACCGGTCCCTGATCGATAAACAACCCTACCATGTCCACAACGGTTTGCAAAGAACCTCCGCCGTTATCACGCAAGTCCATTACGATTCCCTGAACATTCTGTTTTTTCAATCGTTCGATTTCCTGTGCCACATCTTTAAAGGCATCTCTTTTATCTTTATTTTCAAAATCAATATAGAATTTCGGTAAATAAATTACGCCGTAAGTTGCATCCCCTTTTTTAACTAAAGACGATTTTGCGTATGTTTCTTCAATTTCAACCACTTCACGGACAATCGGAATTACTTTAATGGTTCCATCCACTTTTTTAACGGTTAAACGAACTTCCGTTCCTTTTTTACCTTTAATTTTTTTCACCACATCGTCCAGACGCATTCCAACCACATCAACCGGTTCGTCATTTCCCTGCGCTACTTTCATGATCAGGTCACCCTGCTCCAGTTGTTTTCCTCTCCAGGCTGGTCCGCCAGGGATCAGTTCTGTAATTTCGGTGAAATCGTTTTTCTTTTGTAAACGGGCTCCGATTCCTTCCAGGCTTCCGCTGATGCTGATATCGAATTTCTCTTTATCATCCGGAGCAAAGTAGAAAGTATGCGGGTCAAAACGCTCTACAATAGCATTCAGATAGACAGAGAACCAGTCTTCACGGTCTAATTCCTGAATGAATCCAAAATATTCGTCTAACGATTTTAAAGTCGTTTCACGGGAACTTTTCTCTAATTCTTCAACTGTTTTTGGTTTGGAATCAGCAGCTTTTTTAGTTCCTTCCGCTCCTTTTTTATCTGCTGTACCTTCTTTCTCTTTTTCCTGTAATTTCAGCTTGTCGGTAACCGAAGACAAGACATTCAGTTTTAACTGTTTTTCCCAACGGGTTCTCAGTTCCGATTTGTTTTTAGAAAACGGCTGTTTGTCATAATCCACGCTGATCTCCTCATTTGTATTGAAATCAAATGGTTTGTCCAGTACATCTTTATAGATTTTTTTTGATTCCGCCATACGTTCCATCAAACGTTGGTAAGTCAGATCAAAAAAGGTCAGATCTTTATTTTTGATCATGTCATCGATCTGCGTTTCATATTTGGAAAACTCATCCAGATCCGACTGAATAAAGAATCGTTTCGAAGGATCTAAGGCAGAAATATATTCTTTATAAACACTTTTTGAAAATGCGTCATCCATCGCCACAGGATCATAATGCCCTTTTTCTAAAACAAATGTCAACAGTTCCAGCAAAAGCTTGTCTTTTTCAGGATCTGCTTTTTTGTTAGGCATAAAACTCCAAAGTATTGCTGACAAAGCGGTTATCACCAATACAATCTTATAATTTCTCTTCATAAATTGCCAAAAAGTATTCATTACTATTTTTCAACTAAATTACATAAAAAAGGATGTTACTCTCTTAATATACGGATAATTTTTTGTTAAAGGTTTCTTTTCATTACGGAATTATCACAGATATTCCAAAACTTTAAAAATCAAAAATTGTACCAGGACAAATTTAGAAATTGCTTACTTTAGCGAAACTAAAAAAATACCCCCAAAATGAGTAAGAAACCTTTAATATTGGTTACGAATGACGACAGTATTGTGGCACCGGGAATCAGAGCACTGATTAGTGTAATGAAAGAAATCGGGGAAGTTGTGGTAGTCGCTCCGGACAGTCCGCAATCGGCTATGGGACATGCTATCACCATCAACAATACGCTGCATGTAGAGAAAGTTACCATTGATGCCGACCTGGATACCGAATACAGCTGCTCCGGAACTCCGGTAGACTGTGTTAAAATTGCCGTTCATGAAATCCTGAAGCGCAAACCGGATTTATGTGTATCGGGCATCAACCACGGTTCTAATTCTTCTATCAATATTATTTATTCCGGAACCATGAGTGCCGCTGTAGAAGCCGGTATTGAAGGGATTCCCGCCATTGGTTTCTCTTTACTGGATTTTAGCTGGAATGCCGATTTTGAGCCGGCAAAGGAATTTGTCAAAAAAATCACCCTGGAGGTTCTGGAAAAAGGCCTGCCGGACAGCGTTATTCTGAATGTGAATTTACCGAAACTTCCTGCTCAGGAAATCAAGGGAATCAAAATATGCCGTCAGGCAAAAGCCATGTGGGAAGAGCGTTTTGACAAAAGAACAAATCCGCAGGGAAAAGAGTATTACTGGCTTACCGGTGAGTTTGTCAACCAGGATAAAGGAGAAGATACAGACGAGTGGGCTTTGGCCAATGGTTATATTTCCGTTGTGCCGGTTCAGTTCGACCTTACCGCACACCATGCCATCCAGCAGTTGAACACCTGGAATCTGAACAATTAAGATTAAAACGATGATGCGTACAAAAGATTTAATAATAGGATTTATAATCGGAATACTTGCCGCAGGCCTTGGCTCCTGCCTGTTCCTGTTATTGTTTACGGACATTCACACCATTCAGGGTCTGAAATTTATCCGTCAGCAAAACTTATCCGGAAAGGTCATTACCCTTGGCGCTGTTTTCAACCTGATCTCGTTCTTTTTATTATTAAAATTCCGCAAGGAAGAAATGGCACGTGGCGTTATCCTAGCCACTATCGTTTTAGCAATATTAACCGTTATCCTATAACAGTACACAGAAATCAACAAGCGATGAAATATTACATTATAGCCGGAGAAGCATCAGGCGACCTTCATGGTTCGAACTTAATGAAGCGCCTTTACCAACACGACCCGAATGCCGAAATACGTTTTTGGGGTGGCGATCTGATGCAAAAAACCGGAGGCACTTTAGTTAAACATTATCGCGACCTTGCTTTTATGGGATTCGCGGAAGTGGTTATGAATCTTAAAACGATCCTTAACAATATTAAAATATGCAAAGCCGACATACTGGCTTTTCAGCCGGACGTGCTGATATTCATTGACTATCCCGGTTTTAACATGCGCATTGCAAAATGGGCAAAAGAGCTGGGTATGAAAACCCATTATTATATTTCCCCGCAAATCTGGGCGTGGAAAGAAAACCGCATCAATGCCATCAAACGGGATGTGGATAAAATGTATGTCATCCTGCCTTTTGAAAAAGATTTTTACGAAAAGAAACACCATTTCCCGGTAGCTTTTGTAGGCCACCCGCTGATTGACGCTATCCACTATCGCGAAAAAACCGATACGGCACGATTCCGACAGGAAAACGATCTGGATGAAAAACCGATTATTGCCCTGCTGCCCGGAAGCAGAAAGCAGGAAATTTCCAAAATGCTTTCGGAAATGCTTTCTGTAGTGGATGCTTTTCCGGAATACCAGTTTGTGATCGCCGGGGCACCAAGCCAGGATTTTTCTTTTTACCAGCAATTCCTGACCAACAAAAGGGTACACTTTATTTCCAACAAAACCTACGATCTGTTAAGCGTGGCACATGCCGCCCTGGTTACTTCCGGTACGGCAACACTGGAAACTGCCTTATTTAAGGTTCCCGAAGTTGTTTTATATAAAGGAAACTGGATTTCCTACCAGATTGCCAAGCGTATCATTACCTTAAAATACATTTCGCTTGTAAACCTGATCATGGATAAAGAAGTGGTTACCGAATTGATTCAGGGCGATTGCAATCCTAAAAAAATCAAACAGGAACTCTCTAAATTATTAGAACCGAATCACCGCGCTAAGCTCTTGAAAGAATATGATTTACTGGAAGAAAAGCTTGGTGGCGAAGGCGCGAGCGAGAAAACAGCACAGTTAATTATAAATAATTTAACATAAGCCGGCGAAAATATTTCCCTATTTTTGTTCAAAAGCGATTGATCATGAGAAAGGTTATACAAGTATTCTTTTTATTATTTTTAGTGGTTTCCTGTAAGTCTACAGCACCAACAATTATTACTTCTAAAAAAGAAGCCGAAAAAAAAGGACTCTATTCCTATACTCAGAAAGAAAGATCAAAAACTGTAGCTTCCTCTTCAAAATCTTCTAAAGCTGACAAAAAAGCGGAAGAAGAATCCCGGAAAACCGATCGTAAAAAACGTAAACTGGTTGAAAAAGACGAACCGGAAAACGATATTATTGTAAGCGATGGAAGCGACAGCTATATTGCAGAACAGTTAACCAATACCGCTATGGACTACCTGGGTGTTCGCTATCGCGGTGGCGGAACGACCCGTGAAGGAATGGATTGTTCCGGACTGGTAACTGCCGTATTCAGTTCTTTTGACTTATCGCTGCCCCGCAGTTCCAACGATATGGCAAAAGTGGGAGAACGACTGGAATTCAAAGACATTAAACGCGGTGACCTGGTATTTTTCAGAACCAACGGTAAGCGCATTATCAACCATGTAGGACTTGTTGTGGAAGTTGTGGAAGATGAAATTAAATTTATCCACTCTTCTACCTCCAGCGGTGTCATTATTTCTTCCACAAAAGAGCCTTATTATGAGCGTTCTTTTGTACAGGCCAACCGAATGGTGAACTAAAATAATTTTCATATACCGCTATTTTTCAATACCTTAGAATTTATGAAGGTATTGCGATATCCCATAATAGCGATTGTATTCTTTTTTGTATCGGGCATACTCTATGATTTTTACCGGAAGCCCGACACAAACAACCTGCTGCTGTTTTGCAGTGTTACCGGCTTTGTCTTCTGCCTGAGCTATTATTTTTCACAAAAAGATTTTTTACAGAAAAATTATTTCGGCTTAACGCTCTGCCTGTTTTCTTTTGCTGCCGGAAGCTTCGTGCATCATGTTCATTATGAACCGAATCACCCGCGGCATTATACCCGTTATCTGAAAGAAGACCGTAATGAAATCCGGGGAACACTTTCCGAACGTTTAAAACCCAACGCTTTTGCCGAAAAGTACTATTTTACCATTACCGAAATAAACCGGCATCCGGTTTTCGGAACGTTACTGCTAAACATCCCGAAAACAACTGCCATAGAACAGCTGGCCATTGGTGATGTGTTGTTGCTTAACGGTCCTGTAACCCTCATTCCCAGAGCCTTTAATCCTTACCATTTTGATTATGCCGCGTATATGGAAAAGCAAAGTGTGTTCCACCAGCTGCACCTGGATAGCGGTAATTTTGTAAAGACCGGCCAAAAAAGAAATTTTGATTTTTATACTGCCCGCTACCGCGACAAACTGCTTTCCGGTTTTTCCATACATCATTTCCGGCCGGAAGTGCAGCATGTTATTGACGCTCTACTTCTCGGACAGCGACAGGATATGGAAAAAGAAACATCGAGCAGTTATACCGATGCCGGCGTGGTGCATATCCTTGCTATTTCCGGACTTCATATTGCCGTTTTATACGGAATGCTGCTTTTTATAATTAAACCGCTTAAAAAGCACAAAAAGGGCAATATCCTGCAATTAGTATCCGTGCTTGCTTTTCTTTGGATCTTTGCCATACTATCCGGACTTTCGGCATCTGTTGTCCGGTCCGTGACGATGTTCAGCATCATTAGTTTCGGGCTATTCCTGAACAGGACAACCAATATTTACAATTCGCTGGCAGTATCCGTATTGCTGTTGCTGCTGTTTAAACCGGATTTTCTTTTCGATGTTGGTTTTCAGCTGAGCTATATTGCCGTTTTTGCTATTGTCTGGCTGCAGCCATTTTACCGGAAAATAAAGTTTGGCAAAAACCGGATCCTCCATTATTTTACGGACACTGCCCTTATTTCGCTGGCCGCGCAAATTGGTGTGATGCCGCTGTGTTTGTATTACTTTAACCAGGTTCCGTCACCCTTCCTGCTGGCCAATATGGTTGTGATACCGCTTTCTACGGTTATCCTGATCCTGGGAATATTCGTCCTGGCCCTGAATTTTGTTTCTGCTGCTGTTGCGGTATTTTTCGGGCGCCTGCTTTCTTTTTTAATTGAAGTGATGAATGATTATATTGCCTGGGTTGCCTCTTTTAAAGATTTTGTTATCAAAGATATTCCATTTACTTTTTTGCTGATGATCAGCCTGTACCTGAGCCTTATTCTCTTTTTGCTCTGGCTGCGAAAAAAGAGCTTTCCCCGGTTTGCCGGGTGGCTGGTCACCGTGATGATTTTGCAGTTAGTTTATATGGTGACCCTGACGAATATACGGCAGAAAGACGAACTGGTTATTTTTAACAACCGGAAGCATCCCTTGATTACTGTAAAACAAAAGGGCGGCGTTCGCGCTTTCAGCAACGACAGTTTAATTGAAGACAATTACAATCTTAAAATGTATCGTAAAGGTTTGTTTAATCCGGAAGTGCGTTGCTTTCCGTTACAGCAGCTGCTTTTTTACGGGAACCGGAAGATCCTTATTATCGATCATTCCGGATTGTATGCTGTTGGCAGAAAACCGGATGTGATTATCCTGACGGGTTCTCCGAAAATCAATCTGGAAAGAGTTATGGCAGCCTTACAGCCGGAACTGGTTATTGCAGACGGTACCAATTATAAATCGGATGTAAAACGATGGGAGAAAAGCTGCGAAAAAACAAAAATCCCTTTTTACGCTACGAGTAAAAAGGGATTTTATAAAATTGCTAATACAAATTAACCTTTTAAATCTTTTAGCAATTCTTCAGGAGTTCTGTAACCAACAAGTGGTGCTTTTAACTCCCCTTTTTTATCTAAGATAAACATAGACGGATAGCCCTGAACCTGTAAAAACATGGTAAATTCATGAACACCGTTTCTGCCTCTTCTGTTCGGATCAAAACCCGGATTGGCATATTTTTTACCTTTATAGTTTACTTCCGAATTTCCTTCTGCATTAAATTTTACAGCATAGTAATTCTTGCTCACAAAATCGGCTACTTCTTTATCGCTAAAGGTATTTTTATCTAACATTTTACATGGCCCGCACCAATCGGTATACACGTCCATAAAGATCGGTTTCGGATTTTTCTTTTGTGCTTTAATAGCCTCGTCAAATGTCATCCATTTGATTTCCTGTGCCTGAGCCGTTATTGCTCCAACGGTAAGGAATAACATTAATAGTATTTTTTTCATGTTCTTTTTTATTTAATATTCTTTATTATCTGATTTGCTCCTTCTAACCAAACAGCGGGACCGCCGGCAACATAACCGGAGCTTCCCAATTTTTCAAAATTAATTTTCCCGTCTTTTTCAGTGGCTTTTACAAACCATACTGTAGGATAACCGCGAACACCAAACATGTTCATTAACTGGTTGTTTGTTTGCTGTACTTCCGGTGCCAGTGCTTTTCTTCTTGGAAAATCCAGCTCCACTAAAATAACATTTTCTTTTGCCCAGCTTACAAACTGCGGTTGTAAAAAAACTTCTTTCTGCAAGCGGATGCACCATCCGCACCAATCACTTCCTGTAAAAAATAAGAACAGCGGTTTCTTTTCTTTTTCCGATAACTGTACCGCTTTTTTAACATCGGTATACCATTCTAATGTTGCCGCTTCCTGCGCATTAGCCCAAAAGCTTACCAGAACAAAAACCAATACTAATCCTATTTTTTTCATATATCAGGTCTTAATTTATTTTACGCCGTGCATTAATTTTTTCAATACCGGGTTCAACAGTATCACGATACCACCGGCCACCAACGGTACAAATGTAAAAATTAAAAAGAAGGTAGACATATCATAATCTCTCACAATATCGTCAATCATTCCTCCAACACTTGCGGCAAGCTTATTCCCGATGGCAATCGCCAGGTACCACATTCCGAACATAAAAGCAATCATCCGGCCCGGAACCAGTTTACTCACATAGGACAAGCCTACAGGAGCCAGACACAGTTCGCCAAGGGTATGCAGTAAATAGGCCAGGATAAGCCAGATCATGCTCACTCTAACCGTTCCTGCCACTGCTCCCTGCGGTATAGCCGAAGAGCCGTAAGCCAGCACTGCAAAACCAAGTCCCATGATGATTAATCCCAATCCGTATTTTACGGCAGCACTTGGGTTGTATTTGCTATCCCACCATTTTGTATATAACGATGCAAAAACAATGATAAAGAACGAATTCAGCGTACTGAACCACGAAACGGTAACTTCAGAATTTTCACTTGTAAATTCCCGGTACAGCATCCACAAAACAATTCCCCACATTAAGCCGAAACAAACAAAAAGCGTGATGTTCGATTTTAAAATTACCGATTTGGTTTGTTTGAACAACAGTACCAATACCCAGGTAATAATCCCTAACGGAATAATCGTTAGCAAGGCATTGACCGTATTGAAAATAACCAGCGAGTTTCCATCGAGTGCCCTGTCTGTGAAATCTCTTGCAAACAACACCAAAGAAGTCGCTGCCTGTTCAAAAGACATCCAGAAGAAAACCGTGAAAAATGCAAATACGATAAACGCAAACATCCGGTCTCTTACAATTCTGTCATATCGTAAAATCCTTCCCACAATCAGGAACAGGAACAAGACCAATCCGATCAGAATAACCACTAATGGTCCGGCTAATGTTTCTTTGGAAACAATAAATTCCTGCGGTAAGATATTGATATTGCCTATTTTTGATAACGGGTCATTAAAAATAAATAAAACTCCGATAACGGATGTTAAAAGAATCAGAATTTTATCCAAAGTCGTAAAAGGGTTTCTTTTTTCGGCAGCTGCTGCCGCGGCTTCGCGTTTTTCTTTTTTTGGTACTTCACCAATTGTTCCGAAAAGCGGTTTGGCCATCCAGAACTGCAACGTTCCTAACAGCATAAAGATTCCGGCAAGTCCGAATCCCCAGCTCCAGCCTACTTTTTCGGCCAGGTAGCCACAAAGCATCATTCCGAAGAAGGCTCCGGCATTTACCCCCATATAAAAAATGGTATAGGCACCGTCCTTTTTCTCCGGCAGGTCTTTATACATTTCGGAGATAATGGACGTCATGTTCGGTTTAAAAAACCCGGTTCCGATTACCAGCAAAGCCAATCCGAAATACAGCATGAATTCCGTTTCTATGGCCATAGCGGCATGTCCCAGTGTCATGATTCCGGCACCGACAACTACCGCCCAGCGGTACCCGATAAAACGGTCGGCGATCATTCCGCCCAGAATAGGGGTCAGATACAGCAAACCGGCATAGGTTCCGAATAAAGCTCCGGCATTTTCACTACTCCATCCCCAACCCGGCATTGCCACTCCGGCAACAGCCATCGTTAAAAAGTTTACCAGCAGTACCCGCATTCCATAAAACGAAAAGCGTTCCCACATTTCTGTAAAAAACAGTACAAATAATCCCGAAGGATGTCCTAAAACTTTTGATTTGAAAAAATCCGGATTGGCAGATTCAGTCGACATTATAGCAATTCTATTTTAATATTATTATTTTACTTCCTGCATTAATTTTTTCACCAAAGGCGAAATGGCAATTAATACAACTCCCGCAATAAGGGCATACAATGCCAGTTGTTTGTAACCGTCTGCATAGATCGTCAGTTTTTCCAGGTTGGTGGCATGCTCCGAAGCGCTGGCAATATTAGCTCCTAATAATCCGGCAAAATACTGTCCGTAGGCACTCGCCAGGAACCACATTCCCATCAGAACTGCCTGTAGTTTCTGCGGCGAAAGTTTTGTCATGGCCGACATTCCAATCGGCGACAGACACAGCTCTCCAAAAGTAATTACAAACCATCCCAGTGTAAACAGGTCTAAAGAAGTCATCCCGTTAGCATCTGCAAAAAACTTGGTATAGTAAAACACATAAAAACCTCCGGCTAAAAACAGGAATCCTAATCCGAATTTCACTATGGTATTCGGTTCAATTTTCTTTTTAGCCATCCATAACCACACCATACCCACTAAAGCAGCAAACGTGATTACGAAAAAGGAGTTGGAAGAGTTGTTTACCCCGTTCGGATCCAGTTTCACGCCCAGAACGGTATTATTTAAATTGTTGGCTGCAAAAAGGCTCAAAGAACCACCACTCTGTTCAAAAAATGCCCAGAAGAAAATGGAAAAGATAATGAATACCAAAGCCGCCAAAAGTTTTTTATTTTCTGCTATGGAATAATTTTTCATTTCATAGAACAGGTACAATAAAGAACACGGTCCGATGATATACATAAAAATATCGGTGTATTCTGTTTTGGAAACCATGGTCATGATAATCGGCAATATCAGTAAGGAACCGATATAAGTCGCATATTCATACATTTTTCTTTTAGACGTTTCCAGATTCAGCAATGGCGACAGTCCTATTTCACCCAGACTTTTCTGAGTTTGTGTAAACGTCAGCAAACTGATAATCATCACAATTGATGCAAATCCGAACGCTACATTCCATCTCAGGTGTTCCGGAATAAAAGAGCTTAACATGCTTCCATTTGCCACAGCGATACAGATATAACCGCCTATCAGCGCTCCTAAATTCACTCCTGCATAAAACAGGGAGAATCCGGCATCTCTTCTGTTGTCGTCATCACGGTACAGTTTTCCGACCATCGTGGAGATATTCGGTTTGAAGAATCCGGTTCCTACAATGGTAAAGCTGATTCCGAAGAAGAAGAATTGTTTGGGATCTACCGCGAGAATAATACTTCCCACGATCATTAACAGTCCGCCCCAGAAAAGGGATTTGCGGTACCCCAGGATCTTATCGGCAAACAAACCGCCGATAAAGGTAAAGGCATAAACAAAAGCCTGGGTAGCACCATATTGCAGGTTGGCTACCGTTTCATTCATTGTTAACTGGTTTACCATAAAGATAACCAGCATCCCTCTCATTCCGTAGAAGCTAAAGCGCTCCCACATTTCACTAAAAAACAAGTACCACAATTGTTTGGGGTACTTGCCTTTAAAATTCTGTATTTCCTCTAAAGTCGAGTTTGTATTCATAGTTTAATTAATTCCTTTTTCTTTCATAATCGCATTCAACCATTTCAACAGTACAAACATCATTAACGATGCCACTAATAAAAGACTGAAATTTACCCAGAAGAAATCTGTTTTATCTTCATAAGTATCCCACATACTGGCTAATACTCCACTTAGTTTATTTCCGATAGATGTTGCCAAAAACCAGCCGCCCATCATTAACGAGGTAATGTTGGTAGGACTCAGTTTGGACACTACCGATAGTCCCATAGGGCTTAAGAATAATTCTCCGATGGTAATAATACCATAATTGGCAACCAGCCACCAAACACTTACTTTTTCGGTTCCGTTGTTCCCCATTTTTACCGCGGCAATCATTACCAGTACCGATAAGGCGGAGATCAATAATCCGAAAGCAATTTTGGTTGGTGTTGACGGTTCTTTTTTACGGTTTCTTAAAAAGGTGAAGAAAGCAACCACTAACGGTGTTAAAATAATAACCCATCCCGGATTTATGGACTGACTTAAGTTGGTCGCCCACAAGCTTACTGTGGAACCTTCCTGAGGCAGTTTTTCCGGTGCTACATTTCTAAAATATAACGGATAATTTACTTCTTTTTTGACTACGCCGTTTTCTTTTTGCAGTCGGAACTGGTCGTCATATAATTCAACAGAGTCTTTTTTAAATTCAACCTGCTTCGCCAGTTTCAACCCGTTAAACACATTTGCGGTTGTTTCGGTTGTCTGTCTGTCGGTATAACGGTCTGCCCAGGTAGTCAGTGCCGATCCGTTTAATTTGAATACTGCCCAGAACAGGATTACCACACCAAAAATCGCTAAAAGTGCTGCAATTGGTCTTTTGTCCTCTGTTTTTGCTTTGAAATACAAACTGGCATAAAATAATACAACCGGAATACACGCAAAGATAAAGGCATCGGTGCTGTCGGAACCGAAGATATAGCTGTCCGGATTCGTATCGGAAGCCACGCCTTTCAACAACCAGCCGATTACGCCAAATACCGCAGACGGTACCAGGATGAACAGTATAATTTTCCAGAACGGCATGTCGCCTTCCTGTACTCCTTTTTTCTGATCGTAACCTACATAGTGTTTGGTTCCGGACATGAATATCAATACTCCGATAAACATTCCCACTCCGGCAGCCATAAAGGCCCAATGCCACCCTAAAAGGATCTGCAAAGCAGCACCAAAGAAGTTACAGATAAAAGCACCTACATTAATTCCCATATAGAAAATATTGTAGCCTTCGTCCTTTTTGTCTTTGTATTCTTCTTTGGAATAGAAGTTCCCTAATAAGGTCGAGATATTCGGTTTAAAGAAACCGTTCCCTAAAATAACCAGTGTCATGGCTATATATAAGACGGTAATGGAGTGTACTCCCATCAGGAAGTACCCTATTCCCATTAATATTCCGCCTATGATAATTGATTTTCTGTAACCTAAGTAGCGGTCTGCTACTAATCCACCTATAAATGGAGTAAGAAATACTAAAGCAATAAAAGTTCCGTATAAATCAGAAGCTTCTTTTTCGGTCATTGCAAAGCCGGCTTCTACATCTTTTAAATACAATGTAAAAATTCCGATCATTAAATAGTAGCCGAAACGTTCCCACATTTCTGACAAGAATAAAAACGGTAAAGCTTTGGGATGTTTATTCCACATATATTGTTATTTAAGCATTAAAATTATTTTACTCCGTGCATCATTTTCTTAAGAACCGGAGTTAATAAGAATAAAACAACAGATGCAGCACCACACAATATCACAAATACCATAAAGAATTCGAATAGGTTATGGATCTCAAATCCGGCAAAAACACGGTATTGTGCGCTGATTTGATTGTCTGCTAATAATTTTAACTGCTCAGCCGTTGGTGTAACGGTTTTATCCAATACTGCCTGAAGGTCGATTCCAAGCTCCTCTGCTTTTTTGAATTTGTCTCCGGTAGCCGGTAAAATAGATCCTAGTGTACCTGCTAAAGCATATCCTGAAGCATTTGACAGGAAGAATACACCGTATAATAATGATGCAAAACGTTTTGGCGATAATTTCCCTACCAATGATAGTCCGATTGGTGATAAACACAATTCCCCACACGTCTGGATCAGGTATAATAAGATTAACCATTTGATGGCTAACAATCCGCTGTTTCCTAAATCTTTTACATTGTAAGCAATGATAAAATAACTCACTGCGATCAGCATTAATCCGAAAGCCTGTTTCATTGGCGAAATCGGCTCATTTCCTTTTGCTCTTAATTTATCCCATAGAATACTGAATGGTACTGCAAGCATCACCACGAATAAACCGTTGAAGATCTGCACCATTGACGGCGGCATCTGCCATCCGAAGAAGTTTCTGTCGGTCTGGTTATCGGCAATAAAGGTTAACGAAGAACCTGCCTGTTCGAAAGCAGCCCAGAAGAAGATCACGAAGAAAGAAACAATATAGATTACTAAAATTCTGTCTCTTTCAATTTTAGTTAATGATTTATCCGATAAAATCAATCCTGCCAATGTTAAACCACTGGAATAGATTAACGAGTAAATTACGTTTTGTCCAAATACATAATGGAAGAAAAATCCTAATCCTACAAATGCAATAACGGCAATGATTAATGACAGGGAAGAGAATTCTGCTTTTTGTGCTTCTCCTTCTTCAAAGTCAGCCGAATTATGTCCTGAAGGCAATCCTCCTAACGGTTTTCCTTCCGGCGTTACCACATATTTGTTTTTAAGGAAGAAGAATACTGCGGTACCAATTGTCATTGCTAATGCAGCCGCAAGGAATCCCCATTTAAACGCATGGATATCCCGCATTCCGCCTGCATCCTTAACGTCACCAACAATAGGACAGATAAATTGCCCTAAAAATGCTCCGATGTTGATTCCCATGTAGAAAATCGTAAAAGCCGTATCCAATTTGCTTTTTTCTTCTTTTGGATACAAACTTCCCACCATACTGGAAATATTCGGTTTGAAGAATCCGTTACCGAAAATAATAACACCTAATGCAGCATACATCAATGTTTTTGCCAACTCTAAGTTAGACGGGAATACGGTTGCACTGGTAAAAAGCAATAACTGTCCGATAGCCATTAAAGACCCGCCCAGCATGATACAGTTTCTGTTTCCTAAAAATCTGTCGGAGATAAAACCGCCCAACATTGGTGTCAGATAGCATAAACCAAGAAATCCACCATAAATTAAGGAAGCTTCCTCTTCTTTCATCATTAACGAGTTAACCAGGAATAAGGTTAACAATGCTCTCATTCCATAGAAGTTGAACCGCTCCCACATTTCGGTTCCGAATAATACCCAAAGTCCTTTTGGATGTCCTTGTTTTACTGTCTTTTCGCTCATTTGTATTGTTTTTGGTTTTTTGGTTTGGTTTTATATTATAACTTTTCTTTGATAAAGTTGGTCATTTTAGTGTACAACTGCAAACGTGTTTTTCCACCGTAGATACCGTGATTTTTATCCGGATAAATTGCCCAGTCAAATTGTTTGTTTGCCTGTACCAAAGCTTCTACCATTTTCATGGTATTTTGCACATGCACATTATCATCGGCAGTTCCGTGAACCAAAAGGAAGTTTCCTTTTAGTTTGCTCACATGGTTAATAGGTGAATTGTTGTCATATCCTGAGGCATTCTCCTGAGGCGTCTGCATATATCTTTCTGTATAAACACTGTCATAATATCTCCAGCTGGTAACCGGTGCAACGGCAATAGCCATTTTGAAAGTATCACTTCCCTGAAAAATACAGTTGGACGACATGAATCCACCGTAGCTCCATCCAAAAATACCGATTCTGGTTTTGTCTACATAAGCATAGTTTCCAATTACTTTTGCAGCATCAATCTGATCTTCTACTTCAAATTTACCCAGTTCTTTGTAGGTGCATTTTTTAAATTCTGCTCCTTTAAAACCGGTTCCGCGTCCGTCCACACAAGCCACGATATAGCCTTGCTGGGTTAACATCATAAACCAATAATCATCCGTTCCGTTCCAGTCGTTGTTTACCTGCTGGGAACCCGGTCCAGAATACTGGTACATGAATACCGGATATTTTTTATTCGGGTCAAAGTCTTTTGGTTTGATTATCCAGGCATTCAGCTGGTTTCCTTTTTCTGTTGTTAAAACAAAAAATTCTTTTGTTGGCAAATCATATTTCGCCAGTTTGCTTTCCAAAGCTTCGTTGGATACGATCGTTTTAACAAGCTTACCGGTTTTTGTTTCGTGCAGTGTGTGTTTCGGCGCGTTTTTAGCACTCGAAAAAGAGTTGATGAAGTATTCGAAGTTCGGGCTGAAAGTAGCGCTGTTTGTTCCGGTTAGTTCCGTTAAACGCTTTTTGTCTTTTCCGGTTAGTTTAACACTGTAAACGTCTCTGTTAATCGACCCGTTTTCTGTAGACTGGTAGAAAATGGTTCCGGTTTTTTCATTAAATCCGTAGTAGTTGGTTACTTCCCAGTTTCCTTTGGTTATCTGGTTAATCAGTTTTCCGGTTTTAGCGTAGTGATAAATCTGGTTGAATCCGTCTTTTTCGCTTGTCCAGATAAAACTGTTGTCTTTTAAGAACGTTAAATTGTCCGTTACATCCACATAGGCTTTGTCTTTCTCATTCAACACCACTTTTGCCGTTGCCGAATTTCCGTCAACAAACAAAAGATCCAGATTGTTCTGGTGTCTGTTCAGTACCTGAGCACTTAACGTATTGGCCTCATTGGTCCATTTGATACGGGCAATATAGAAATCGTTATAGTTATCTAAGTTCACTTTTTTAGTTGTTCCCGATTTTACATCGTAGATGTGTAAGGAAACCACGGCATTCTTCTCTCCTGCTTTCGGATATTTAAAAACATCCTGCGTTGGGTATAATCCCTGGTTGTACATATCCATCGAGAATTCCGGAACCTCTGTTTCATCAAAACGGATAAATCCGATTTTATCACTTCCGGCATTCCAGTCGAAAGCACGTACAAAAGAAAATTCTTCTTCATATACCCAATCCGTAATACCGTTGATGATATGATTTTTCTTTCCGTCTTTTGTGATCTGAGTGTGTTTTTTAGTTGCCAGGTCATATACATACAGGTTATTTCCGTAAGCATATCCGATTTTAGTTCCGTCCGGAGAGAAAGTAGGCTCCTGTACTTTATAATCGGCAAGTTTGGTTAGTGTTTTTGCAGCAGTGTCGTAGATAAAATAATCTGCTACGAAGGAATGACGAAAAATCTGATCGGAATTGTTTGCAATTAAAATTTTCTTTTCGTCGGCATTGAACGTATAGCTGTCAATTCCCTGTAATTCTTTGAAGTCTTTAGAATCAATTAATGTCGCAACTTTATTTAAAGTCGCAAAATCATACAAATCTATTTGTGATGATTTTGTACTCCGGTCAAAATTAAGTACAGTATACTGATTAGTATTCTTCATGGCTTCTAAAGCAGTCATTCCCTGCGTCCTGAAAGCCCCACCCCAAATCTCTTCTAAGGTGATTTTTTGCTGAGCAACTACTGATAATGAAGTCAGTAACAACAAAAATAACGATTTTTTAAAGTGTTTCATTTTGTCAAATGGTAAAAAACTTCCAATTTTAGTGAAAATTTATCAATTAGCCATAACTTATTGTGTTAAAAGCAAAATTTCAATTCCATTTTGAGTGCTATATTTTAAGATTTTACAATTATATTTCCTTCAAAAAAGCCTTCTAAAAATTATCTTCAATTGCATTATCGAAATCATATCTTTGCAGTAGAATTCAAGAAGAAGAAAAAATGACGAAAGCTATTGCTGGATTTTCGAAGTTATCGAAAGACGAAAAAATAAACTGGATTGCCAATACCCATTTTGCCAATCCTGAACATGCGAAACAGATCATTACCCAATATTGGAATTCCGATGCTGCTTTACAAAAGCTTCACGATGAATTTATCGAGAATACCATTTCCAATTTTTATCTTCCGCTGGGCGTGGCGCCAAATTTCCTGATTAACGGGAAAAACACAACGATCCCGATGGCCATCGAGGAGAGTTCTGTTGTGGCTGCCGCTGCAAAAGCAGCAAAATTCTGGTCCAACCGCGGTGGTTTTAAAACTACGGTATTGAACACCGAAAAAATAGGCCAGGTTCATTTTATCTATAAAGGTGACACCCAAAAACTGAAAACTTTCTTTCAGTATATCAAACCAAAATTCTTTTCCGACACCGAAAGCATTACCAAAAACATGCAAAAACGGGGCGGCGGAATTTTAGACATCGTCCTGCGCGACAAAACAGCCGAACTGGAACATTATTTCCAGCTGCATGCTACTTTTAACACCAAAGACAGCATGGGAGCCAATTTTATCAACTCCTGCCTGGAACAGTTTGCCAAAACCTTAAAAGAAGAAGCGCTAACGTATGCTTTATTTTCGGAAACCGAAAAACAGCTTCAGGTTGTGATGAGCATCTTGTCCAATTACGTACCGAACTGCATTGTTCGTGCCGAAGTGTCCTGCCCGGTTTCGGATCTGAAAGAAGACAAACACATTTCGCAGGAAGAGTTTGCCGAAAAGTTTATCCGTGCCGTACAGATCGCCGAAATCGAGCCTTACCGTGCAGTTACCCACAATAAAGGGATCATGAATGGTATTGATGCGGTTGTAATTGCCACAGGAAACGATTTCCGTGCAGTGGAAGCCGGCGTTCATGCGTATGCTTCCCGAAACGGAAAATACAGCAGTCTTTCGCATGCCAAAGTTGAAAACGGGATTTTTACCTTCTGGATGGAAATTCCACTGGCTTTGGGAACCGTTGGCGGTTTAACCGGATTACATCCGCTAGTAAAGGTAGCGCTGGAATTATTAGGAAATCCTACTGCCGAAGAACTAATGCAGGTGGTAGCGGTTGCCGGGCTGGCACAAAATTTTGCCGCTTTGCGTTCCTTAACAACTACCGGAATCCAACAGGGGCACATGAAAATGCACCTGATGAATATTTTAAACCAGTTTAATGCTACCGAAGCAGAACGTCAAAACGTAGTCGCTCATTTTGAGCACCATACGGTTAGTCATTCTGCCGTAGTGGATTATTTAGCACAACTAAGATCATAATTACTTTGAAAAAAACTTTTTACAGTAACGGAAAGCTTTTGCTCACCGCAGAATATATGGTGCTCGATGGCGCAACAGCCATTGCTTTGCCTACAAAATTCGGGCAGTACCTTCAAATTGAAGAAGGTAAAAAGCAAACGATTTCCTGGAAAAGCTACGACAACGATTCGAGCGTGTGGTTTGAAGATGATATTTCATTTGAAAGCATTATCCGGAAAGAGCATGCCGATACAGAAGCAGGTATTAAAAACACGCTTATTGACATACTGCATGAAGCGAACATCCTGAATCCGGATTTCCTGAACGATGCAAACGGCTATACCATTACCACTACGCTTACATTTCCGCGTTTGTGGGGATTAGGCACTTCTTCAACCCTGATTAACAATATTGCCCAATGGCTCAACATTGACGCTTACAAGCTGCTGGAAGCCAGTTTTGGCGGAAGCGGATACGATATTGCCTGTGCACAGCACAATACGCCTATTTTATACCGGCTGGATTCCGATAAAGCGCCGGTCGTTACCGCGCTGGATTTTAATCCGGACCTTACCGGTAACCTGTACTTTGTGTATCTCAACCACAAGCAAAGCAGTAAATCGGCTATCATGAGCTATTACAACAAACAGCACCGGATTGACACGATGATCCCTAAAATTGACGCTATTACAACGGCTATAGCCGCCACTAACGATTTGCAGCAATTTGGAACGCTGCTTGAAAAACACGAGATCCTGCTGAGTGATATTTTAGAAATGGAAACGGTAAAAGAACGTTTCTTCTATGATTTTAAAGGTATCCTTAAAAGTCTTGGCGCCTGGGGCGGCGATTTTGTGCTGGCGGTTTCCAAAAACAATCCGGAAGAGTATTTTAAAGACAAAGGTTTTCCGGTTATCATTCCTTATTCTGAAATGATTTTATAAAAAAACAAACCATAAAAAAAGGCATCCGAATGGATGCCTTTTTTATATATGCTTATTTGACTATTGCAGATTCGCTCTTTCGTCTTCGATTTTTGCAGCAGCTTTAAGTGCAGCAGTAACTCTGTAAGTAGAAGCTCCCTGTGTTTGTGTCTTGATCTTAGTGATATAAGAAGAGTAGTTTGGTAAAGCCGGAGCTTTTACTACATCTTTTGTTCTGATCATGAAAACAGCCATTTGTCCTTCAATTAATTTTGACGTTTTACCGTTTCCTAATCCAAATGCCGTACCAACAACTTTTGGCTCCTGACCGATATTTGGAATACTTGGGTTATCAAGTGTTACATTAGTAGCCAGTCCAACAGTTGCGCCCGATTTCTGAGCTACAGCTTCTAAAGTAGAACCTGTCATTTTAGCTTTGATCAATTCTGCTTTTTTCTGGTTTCTTAAGATTGGCGCTACCACTTGTTTTGCTTCTTCTAAACCAATGAAACCTGTTTCGTTTTTAGTTTTCAATTTCGCAATGATGTGTCCTTCCAGGTTGTCAAATTTCTTAACCGCACCTTCTTTAGTATCTTTATTGAAAGCCCAAAGTACGATTTGTCTTTGATTTTGAATTCCCGGTAAGCTTTCGTCTGTAGCTTTAACGTTCATAGCCGGTACTACCGCCAATCCCATTTCTTTAGCTACTTTGTCAAAATCTTTATCAGCAGCTTCTGCTTCTAATTTTGTAGCTTTTACGTAAATCGCATCAGCAGTTGCCTCAGACGGCTCGATTTTTTGTGCAATTGTCGCTAAACGAACCGCATCATATTTATCGGTAATTTTGATAACGTGATATCCGTATTCTGTTTCAACCAATCCGATTTTTCCAACCGGGTTGTTGAAAACGAAATCGTTGAATGTTTTTACCATTTGTCCCGGTCTGATGTTGTCATACTCACCACCTGTTTGTTTAGAACCCGGATCATCTGTATTGGTCATCGCCAACATTGCAAAGTTTGCAGGATTAGCCAAAGCTTGTTTTAACAAGTCTTCTGCTTTTGCTTTTGCTTCTTCTTTAGTTCTTGTAATACCTGGCATTTTACCAGCAAATCCTACTAAAATGTGGCTTGCTTTTGCCGTAGCATTTCCTTTTCTTCCCATCATTTTAGAAAGACAGTAGTAACCGTCATGAATGTATGGTCCGAAAACTTCTCCAACCGGAAGGTTGAATAATTGCTCCTGGTTTTCTAAAGGAAGGTCTTTTTTAGCTACATAAGAAGAATCGAATTTTACATCCGAATTTGCATTTACAAACTCTTCTACGTTTTTAGCACCTTTGAATCCAGGTAAGGTATCGTTAGTACCTGTTTTTTCATTGTAAACCACTTTACCTGATAATAATCCGGTAATTGTTGTTTTCATTTCAGCCTCATCTTCTTTTGAAGGTTTGTTTTCAAAGAAAACATACTCTACTTCACGAGAAAAGTCTGATTTATATTTTTTGCTGTTTTTCTTAACATAATCCATGATTTCAGTATCAGAAACTTTCACCTGATCGTCATTGATTGTTGTATAAGGAACGGCTACATAATCAAAGTTAACTTTGTTATTTTCTCTTCCGTAAGCTTCTTTACCGTCATTTTTAGTAACTACAAGACCAGCTTTGATCATGGTATAGTACATTTGCTCGGTTGCCATCTGCTCCAATTGTTTCTCATAATCCAACCAGTTTTTCCACTGATCCGGCTGAGACGAACGGATGCTCGCTACGAATTCGTTGAATTTATTATTATCAAATTGACCGGCAGCATTTAAGAATCTTGGATCCTGTGCGAAATTCGGGTTTTGTTTGATAACATTAACCATTTGGTCTTTTCCGATTTTCAATCCTAATTTTTCAAATTCAGCACCTAGAAGGATTTGCTTAACTTCCTGATCCCAAACTCCGTTTGAAGCTTGCGTATTCGTAATTCCCTGACCGTTTTTTTCGGCCATTGCTACTTTCTGCAAAAATTCCTGAGCTGAGATATCTACTCCATTAACACTCCCCACGTTGCGTGAACTTTGTCTAAACCCTCCGCTGTTGATAACGTCACCAACTACGAATGCTAACAAACAAAATCCGATAACCCCAATTAAAAGAATCGAACGTTGTCTAATTTTTGATAAAACTGCCATCTTATATGATTATTTTTTTTATTCAGTGGGCGAAAATACAATTATCTATTTAATAATAAAAGATGTGTCGCTATATTTTCAATTATTTTTACTTTTTTATTGGGATATTTCTTTATTCCCGGATGCGAACCTCAATTAGTTCAATTTTTTTATTGGATGCTTCCCGAATCAGTATTTTAAAATTGTGCAGGTTCAATTCCTGTCCTTCCTGCGGGATTTCCTTTGTAGCGTGCACGATAAAGCCTCCCAGGGTAACATAGGAATCGCTCTCCGGAATTTTCAGACTGTATTTCTGATTAACGTATTCTACGTTTAACCGGGCCGAAAATAAATAGGAATTATCTTTTCTTTTTTCTTCGATCAATTCTTCCAGATCGTGCTCGTCTTCGATTTCACCAAAAAGCTCCTCAATGATATCCTCCACGGTAACGATACCCGACGTGCCGCCATATTCGTCCATTACAACCGCCATACTTTTCCGTTTCTTGGTCAGTATATCCAGAACTTCCTTTATTAAAACCGTTTCCGGCACATATTCTATCGGGATCATGACGGTTTTAATATCCACCGGTTTTTTAAACAGTTCAAAAGAGTGCACATATCCGACCACATTGTCCAGGGTATCGTTATAGACCACGATCTTGGAATATCCGGTTTCAATAAACAATTCCCTTAATTCGCTAACAGGGTCTTCAATTTCTACTGCCGAAATCTCCGTTCTGGGCGTCATAATATCACGGACTTTTAAATCGGAAAATTCGAGGGCATTCTGAAATATCTGTATTTCGGTATCTATTTCCTCCTGATTTTCGGCCGCATTCATCTGCTCGCTGATATAGGTCCCCAGTTCGCCTTTATTAAAAGACAGCTGTTCTTTATCGCTTTCCAGCTTAAAAACACAAACGATTACTTTATCGGCTATGCCGACAATAATTTTTGAAATCCCGGAAAAAAGCAGGTAAAATCCATAGGCCGGCAATGCCAGTACTTTTATTAAGGTATTCGGGTAAATCTGAAAGATCACTTTGGGCAAAAAACTGGAAGTCAGCAAAATCAGCAGTGTTGCAATCACCACCTGCATTATGAGCATTACAAAAGGAGTGAATGCCACGCCCTGCTCCCGCAGCAGCTGAACCACAAGTGCACTGGAAAAATAACCATAAATAGAAAAAACAATGCTCTTGCCCAACAGCATCGAGGCGATGAATCGGGACGGTTTTTCGGTTAGTCTGGACAGTATTTTCGAGAAAAAGGTATTTTGTTTTTTCTCAATGCTCAGATAGACTTTATTGGAAGCGATATAAGCGATTTCCATTCCAGAAAAGAAGGCGGAAAGTATTAAACAGCTTATGATTATCGCAATTTCCATATACTTGTTTTTTGGGGGTACTACCTTTTCATTTTATCGGAGAAATGGCGTCTGAAGAAGAACATAAAAAGTGCCGCTGCCGCAAAAAGAAAACTGATGATATAATTTTCTCCTGCCTGTAATTGCGTTAAACCTTCATAAATAAACAATACTGCAACAACGATATACAGATAATGAACATATTTTAAAACTCCCATAATTTATTCCAATTTTGATATTTCTCCTCTATTCTGTTGGGCATTCATAACCGAAAAATCTTTACTAAAATCGATTCCTTTTCCTTCCAGATAACTATTGGCATCTGTAAATTTAAAGTATTTCTCGGTAAAAAACCATTCATTTTTCTGATCGTAATACAATTGTTCCGTCTGCAGGACTTTACCGTCGCTGGATGTAATCTTCACATGCCCCTGCAAATCAATAATATCTGTTTTGGCATAGGTAATGGCATAATCCGACTCCACATAGCTTTTTTGTGCTTTTTCATCAAAAAGCGTTACAAACACTCCTTTTGGAAATTCGGTATAAGGATATTTTAAATTTGAGAAATCCAGCAGCTTCGGACTTACCAATATCGCTTTTATCTTTCCGGAATCGGTATATTTCAGATTAACGTTTTCCGCTTCGCCAATGGGAGAAAACGGAACGGCATTAATTCGCTGTACCTCTTTGAAATTGCTTTCGCATGAAAAAAACAGAGTCACAGCAAGAACTGTGACTACATGTAAAAGATATTTTTTAGACTTGACCTTCATCGTCTTACAATCAGGTTATATACTATTCGTATTTTGTTCTCTTAAACCACAAATCGTTTACGGAAAGACCGATATAAACGCTGAAATAGTTTTCCTTGATAAGGTTACTGCTTGTCGTTCCTTTGCTTCCGTATTCAAAACCAATATTCAGGTTTGACAAACTTTTTCCGATCGGGAATCCGAAACCGGCATTAATCCCGTAATCTTTAATGGACTGATTGTTGATTACCAATCCTGTATTTTCATATCGGAAACCGGCTCTGTAGGTAACTCTGTCAAAATAGCTTGTAAAAGAGTTAAATTTAGGAGTGAAGTACCCTCCGATAACATATCGCTGTGATTTTTCGAATTCCACATTCGTGATTTCGTCAAAACGGTTTAAGAATTTACTTTTATCCTGCATGGTAATTTCTGCTCCCACAAACCATTTTTTAGTAACTCCGATACCGGTTCCCAAAGCATATTTAGCCGGTAGTTCGAAATCGGTTCTTGTAGGATCATAATCTTTAGTATCCGAAACCAGTTCCGATCCGTTAGCCGAATAGGTAATGGTTGCTACCGATCCGGTGTTATCCGATTTCAGCGTGCTTTTAGGTGAATACGTTAAACTGCTGATCCAGTCATATTTCTTATTTAATTTTGTCTGATAGATCAATCCGGTATTAAAAGCAACACCACTGTATCGCGACGTATTGATTTCTCTTTTTCCTAAGTGAACATCTTCAACAAATCCAACCGATTTTGTTTCCACTCTTCCGAAGTTATATTGAAAATCAGCTCCGATGCTCAATTTTGAAGTAATTTTATATCCTAATCCTAAAAATACATTATTAACGCCTCCTTCACCTGTGAATCGCTTATCAATATTTGCTGTTTCTCCGGTAGATAATGAGGTTGTTGTTTTCTGATCCACTTTATATCCTACAGAGGAATACGGCATCAAACCAAAAGACACTCCCATTTTCGGGCTGATCGGAAATCCTAAAGCCAGATAATCAAAAGTTGTTCTGCTGGCTGTTTCTTTCTGGGTCTCGTTCTTAAAAGTCGTATTCTTAGTAGTGGCTCCCACTGTAAAGGCGGTTAGCTTTAAAGAGGCAAGTGATGCCGGGTTTTGCAGATTAAGGTGAATACTATCCGGTAATATCCCCAAACCTCCCATTGCCTTGTTTTCATGCGTTCCTCTGTATTTAACATCGCCAATACCGTAAAACGAATAAGGTGAAGCGGTACCTTCCTGCGCAAAAATCACAGAAGAAAAAAGCAAACTAATGCCTAGAATTATCTTTTTAATCATTTGTTGATTGTATATTGATATAAATGGTTCAAACTTTCCAATAGAAAATTTGGATTGGCAAATATGGTGTTTTTTACTCTTTTCGCCAAAAAATCCGTATCACCACCTGTTAAAATTACTGTTAAAACTTGATATTGTTCACGATAGCGTTCTATAAATCCGTCTATTTCCTGTAAAACCCCATTCACCACACCCGAATGTATCGCCTGTTTTGTGGAGTCACCAATAAAACCCTCAGGACTTTCCAGAGTTAATAACGGCAGTTTTGCCGTATAATTATGCAGGGCTTCATAGCGGAGGCGAAATCCCGGCGAAATGGCTCCACCCAGGTAATTATCGTCTGCATCAACAAAATCATAGGTAATACAGGTTCCGGAATCGATAATCAGCCGGTTTTGTTTCGGGTATTTAAAAACCGCTCCGGCTGCCAGCACCATTCTGTCTACACCCAAGGTTTTAGGCGTTTCATAGCGGTTTTCAAAAGGCATGCTGCTATCGGACGTTATTTTATACAACTCTACTCTCTTTTCAAGCCATTCCAGAACCGTTTCATCCAAAAAACCGACCCTGGACAGCGTTGCCTTCGTAATTACCGGGTACTGCCGAAAAATATTTTCCAGTTTTTCAACCGCTTCTTTTTTATCAAAAACCGCATCCAGAACAAAGGTATCCCCCTCAAATACAGCCGCTTTTATTCTTGTATTTCCAACATCTATAGCTAAAAGCATTCTTTCTTTAATTAGATTTCAAAGATACAAATAGATTTTTTTATCAAATTGTTTTGGATAAATAAAAAATGCCCCTATATTTGCACCCGCAATAAGGAAGGTGCCTTAGCTCAGTTGGTAGAGCAATGGACTGAAAATCCATGTGTCCCTGGTTCGATTCCTGGAGGCACCACTAGAAAATCGCAAAACAAATAAACCCCTGGATTTATCATTCAGGGGTTTTATTTTGCGGTAAATCCACTGCCCAATCCGGCAGTCTCCTGTATTATTCAACAGGTATATAAATTTCCGTTTTTAGTTTTTCCGGTTCCGTTTTGTCCGGATTATTACAATACTTCTCAAAGGAATGATAATCCCTTAACTGAAGATTCTTCTCCGGCAAAAGCGTACCGTAAATCCTGTCGTAAACCGCATCCAGATTATAGTAAGGCCCTTTATAAAGAAACACGGCAAATTTCCCGCCTTTTATTTCTTTCACGCCGATATCGCCCTGCGGCTTCGCTTCCTTTTTAACGGCAAGACAAATATCTGTACGCAGCTTCTCACTTTTCGTCACTTTAGGATCATCATAATAAATAGCCAGATGCTCCATTCCGGCCGAAAATAGTTTATGCTCTTTTACAAACTGCCACAAACGCTGCCAGGATCCTGCAAAATCCAGACTTCCGTATTGACCGGAGAGATTGATATAAATGAGCTGTTTGGCCACAATATCCATTACTTTAAAACCGGTAATATTTAACGGTACATTTTTTTCTGCTGTTTTCATAATCTTATATTCTTTATTAGTTCTGTAATCCAATGGCGAAATACCATATTGCTGCCGGAATGCTTTGGAAAGCGAAGTAGGCACTTCATAGCCCACTTTATAAGCAATTTCCGAAATGGAAAAATCTGTATACCGGATTAGTTTCGCCGCAGTTTCCAGCCGTACCCGGACAATATAACTCCCGATGGGCTCTCCGATAAAAGCGCGGGTTATGCGGTGAAAATGATACGGAGAAAAGTGACTTATTGCCGCCAGTTTTACCAGGTCAACCGGTTCATCCAGATGATTATTAATGTATTCCACAATTACATTAATCTGTTTTTTATATTCTGCTATCGTTGCTATTCGCTGTTCCATACTTTCTTTATATTATAACCCTAAAAGCTTTATTATTTCTGCCGCATATACCCCGGCAATAAAAACCATCACAATCAGTATATTGACAAGCCATCCGGTTCCCAAAACCTTACCGGCGTTATTCCCTGAAACATACCACACATTAAAGACAATGCTGAACGTCATGATAAAGTGCGAAAACCGGACAAACAATTCTGTTTTTACCATATTCAATAGGCTTATTTGTTTCCTCAAAAGTATAACGCAGCGGTCTTTTACACCTGTCCTATCTTGCTAAATTACAATCCTTTTTTTCATAAACATTTAACACCACATCCCGCTATTACAATAGCACTGAAATCTTTATCTTTGATATCCAATCTGATTCCCAAAACATGAACTCAAAAATAGCAGGCTTACTACTAACCGTAACAACTGTTTGTTTCGGACAAAACAATCCTAACCAAACCGCTCATCAAATGATCGACTTTGTAAATCCAATGATCGGAACACACAAAATGGGACACACTTTTCCGGGTGCTACAACCCCATTCGGTATGGTACAGCTAAGTCCGGAAACCAACAATGTGAACATGTTTGCAGATGGCAAATACAATCCCGACACTTATAAATATTGTGCCGGCTACCAATATGACGACACCACAATCTTCGGATTCAGCCATACTCATTTCAGCGGAACCGGACATGCCGATCTGGGCGATTTCCTGATCATGCCCACAACCGGAAAACTACAGTTAAATCCCGGCAAAGCCAATGAACCCGGCAGCGGTTATTTTTCGACATTTTCCCACACTACCGAAGTGGCCAAACCGGCCTACTACAAAGTACAGCTGGACAGCTACAACATTAAAGCAGAATTAACCGCCAGCGACCGCGTAGGATATCATCAATACACCTTTCCAAAATCCGATTCAGCACACATCCTGCTGGACCTGATGTACAACATCTATAACTATGACGATAAAAACACCTGGGTCTTTGTTCGCGTAGAAAACGATTCCACCGTGACCGGCTACCGCCAGACCAATGGCTGGGGAAGAACACGCACAGTGTATTTTGCCATGCAGTTCTCCAAACCCTTTGCTTCCTACGGTCATAAAAAATATGACAAGACACCGTATAAAGGTTTTTACGGACGCTTTAATGAAGAAGAAAATTTCCCTGAAATGGCTGGGAAAAATATCCGCGCTTACTTTAATTTCAAAACGGATGAAAACGAAAAAATCGGTGTAAAATTCGCACTGTCCTCCGTGAGCACCGCCGGAGCTTTATTAAACCTGAAAACGGAAATTCCGGGCTGGAACTTTGAAAAAACAAAACAGGAAAGCCAGCAAAAATGGAATAAAGAGTTGGCCAAAGTTACCGTTGAAACCACTACTCCCGCAGAGAAAGAAACGTTCTACACCGCACTGTACCACACCATGCTGGGACCTATCCTATATGAAGATGCAGACGGAAACTACCGCGGACTGGATCAGAACATCCACCAATCGGAAGGATTTACCAATTACACCGTATTTTCCTTATGGGATACCTACAGGGCTTTACACCCGCTATTCAACATCATCCAGCCGAAACGCAACAACGACATGATCAAGTCCATGCTGGCTCATCACGACCAAAGTGTTCACAAAATGCTTCCGGTATGGAGCCATTATGCCAACGAAAACTGGTGCATGATCGGCTACCACTCCATTTCTGTTATTGCCGATGCCATTGCCAAAAACACTACCGACATCGACCTTAACCGCGCCCTGACTGCCGGAAAAAATACCGCGACCGTTCCGTATTTCGACGGCCTGGACAGCTATATGCAGCTTGGTTATGTTCCGGAAAACAAAAGCAGCAATTCCGTTTCCAAAACACTGGAATTCGCTTATGACGACTGGTGTATCGCGCAAATTGCCAAAAAAGCAAAGGCAACCAAAGACTATGAAACATTTACCAAACGTTCCGAAAACTACAAGAATGTTTACGATCCTTCCATTGGCTATATGCGTCCGAAATTAAGTGACGGAAAATGGCGGGAAAATTTTGATCCGTTAGACACTCACGGACAGGGCTTCATTGAAGGCAACGCCTTGAATTACGGCTTGTATGTTCCGCATAAAATTGACGACATGATCGAAATGATGGGCGGGAAAAACAAATTCTCCAACCATCTGGACCAGATCTTTACAATCAAGCTTGCCGATAAGTATATCGAAAAAAATGAAGACATTACCCGCGACGGTATCATTGGCAGTTATGTACACGGAAACGAGCCCGGGCACCACATTCCGTACCTGTACAACTGGACAAACAAACCGTGGAAAACCCAGGAACGCGTTCGTATGATCATGAATACCATGTATTCCAATTCTATTGACGGTTTGTGCGGTAACGACGATGCCGGCCAGATGAGTGCCTGGTATATTTTTAGCGCGCTCGGATTTTACCCGGTACTGCCCGGCTCCGACCAGTACGCGATCGGCAGTCCGATGGTTAAAGCGGCAACCTTACAGCTTGAAAACGGAAAAACCTTAAAAATAAAAACCGTTAACCAGGCTCCGGAAAATGTATATGTACAGAAAGTGACTTTAAACGGTAACGAAATTGACCGGAATTATTTACTGCACAGTGAAGTTTATGACAATAGTGAAATCACTTTTTACCTAAGCAGCAAACCAAAGCGATAAGTGATGCCATAATTCCAAAAAACTAAAACATTACCCACTAAGCAGTTACGTTTTTTATTACATTTTTTCATAAAAAAGCATTGGAAAACAAAAAAACAATTCTATATTTGCACCCGCAATAAGGACGGTGCCTTAGCTCAGTTGGTAGAGCAATGGACTGAAAATCCATGTGTCCCTGGTTCGATTCCTGGAGGCACCACTTAAATAAACGCTTTGACAAGTTGATTAAACAACACGTCAAAGCGTTTTGTCTTTTTAGCAATACCTGCACTCTTATATACTTCTCAAAAAACTACTGCTTAACATTAAAATCAAGATTGACAATTCCGATTCCATTATATCCGGAGCTGTTTTTTTGCTTTATTTTTATTTATTTACTGCAACCCTTATTGATTTTTCACTCTTATAATAAATTTAAAGTATATTAACCTAATTTATTTTTATTATGAAAAAAATACTACTTGTTCTAATCCTGGCAACCGGTTTATTACAAACGTCCTGTAGTGAGGACCTGGTTTTTAATTCGACAGCCACCAATGCTGCAGAGGTTTATGTTGCCGGTCAAAAAGACAGTCAGGCCTGTTATTGGAAAAACAACCAGCCTAATACATTAGATTCCGGAGGCTATTCGGGTACTATGGCAAACAAAGTGATCGTAGCAAACAGCAATGTTTATGTTTTGGGTATAGGCGTTGGAACAACGGTTCTCGAAACAGTTCCGATGTTTTGGAAAAACGGGGTTTTCACAAATCTGAAAACCAGCTTAAGCACAAATGAGGAACAGGTGGTGAGCATTACTGATATGGAAGTAATCGGAAATGATGTTTATTTTGTTGGCTACACAAAAAAACCGATCATAACTTTTGACGACTATACGCTTGCCTATTGGAAAAACGGCGTTAAAACAAGCGTTCGCAATTATGGCAGCCACGTGCATAACCTGCCTAAAATAAAAGTACTAAACAACAATGTTTATATAACGGCTTCAGGCAGCGGCAACGAAACAATTAATGGGTATTATGCAAACAGCGTTTTTAACGAGATTCCAAATGCCATAATAAACGGTCTGGCCGTAAGCAACAACGAAGCATTTGCCTACGGAGTATTGAATAATGCCGGTTATTATAAAAACATAAACACCAACTCCGAAATCTCACTTCCGGCACCCATAAACGGAATTACAAAAATGTATTTTGCAAATGACATGTATCTTACAAACGGCTCTAACACCATTTACAAAAACAGCGTTGTATTCGACAACAGTCAGCCGGAGTTGGGAGGTATTGTCGATTTTAAAATTCAAAACAATGGTGCCTACAAGATAACACAGGCAGCACTAGGAGATGGCTATAGCAGCTATTTAATTGTAAACGGCGTGGAAACGATGCATATAAATGACTCCGATGGCACATTTATGTCGGTTTTTGTGGTTCAAAATTAGAATATGGCAACCTTCAACTGGAATGAAATTTACATCAGCACATCCCCAAAATTACTGGGGATTTGTCGCAGGTATATAAAAGATCTTGCCACTGCCGAAGATATTATACAGGATTCTTTTATTGTAGCGATCCAAAAGGAAAACACGCTGAAAGACGCAAACGCTTTAAATGGCTGGTTAAGCAGAATTGTGATTAACATGGCTATCCATCATTTAAAAGAGACCAAAAAAATAAACTTCTCAACCGATCAGGACTGTGAAATTGTTGATTCAACTACCCTTATGAATACCTTAGAAACCGATATCAAAAGCATCCTTCTGACTTCTGATTTAGAAAAAAATGACATCTTAGAAGCAATCGATCAATTGCCGGAACATCATAAATCCGTTTTTAACCTATATGTCATCGACCAGTTTTCGCATAGTGAAATTGGCAAAATACTCCATATCTCAACCGGCACTTCAAAATCACATCTGTCCAGAGCCCGGAAAGCGATTCAGGCATTTTTACTCGAAAAAATACAGGGAAAACCGGTTGACAAGAAAAAGAAACGCCGCATTGCTTTTTTACTTTTCCTGGGATTCGGAAACCAGATGTTTGCCAATTATTGCCAAAAACAGTTCCGGGATTTTGAAATAAAACCACAGAAAAAATTAGAATTAAATCCGGAAAAATCACTCATTCCAAACGAGTTTATCGGTTTACCTAAAATAGCTTCCGCATCAAGGACCATAGCTGCAAGCATTGTTTTATCGGGGATAATCGGGGTTATTTTTTATGCTTATACCTACAACCATAAAACTATTTCACCAAAAAATGAACCGGAATCCAATATGAAACCGGTAAAAAACACCACTACAGATCAATTACTGGTAAACACAACAGATTCCGTACAAAACAAAACTACCAACACTCCAAAACCAGATAAAACGGAAGCGGTTTCCACTCCGGAAAAAGCAACGGTTTTGAAAAATAATGCTCCGAATACTACGGCAAACCCAATAGTTACAACACAAAAAGATTCGATAAAAGAAGAACCTCAAAAAGTAGTTGTCATTAAGAAACAAATTGTAAAAAAAGACACTATTTATGTTACGAGATAAAATCCTGATCTTTTTTTTAGCCTTTACCGGTTTTGTTTTTTCGCAGGAAAAAAAAACAGACACTATTTTTGTTTATGAAGAGGTCGTTGTATACGACACTGTTTTTGTAGAAAAACCGTTTACCAAAATAGACAAAGCCGTTTTTACTTCGGAAACCAATAAAAAAGACAAACTGGAATTGGTTCAAAACGGAAAAAAATTCCAGGTCGCAATCGACACTCTTATTTTGGTCACTGATAAAAAACGAATGGATAAAGAGAAAAAACAAACCTGGTTTTTTGGCGGGAAATTGCATCTTGGTATCGCCCGCAACAGTCTGTTTAAAGAAATGAATGCTCCGAATACTACCGGTATTGGTTTGGGCATCTGGACACGAAAAGCCCTTTTTAATTCCGGTTTTTCTGTTGGAATAGGAATTGACGCCTTTTATTGGATGGGCTCCTTCTCGTTCAATGCCTCACAAAATGACGGTATCCTTAACGGTTATTATTTTACAAACAATAATGCTCCTAAACTTTTCCAGGCTATTGACAACAAAAATTTCCAGCTACAGCTTCCGGTTCAACTCTATTACAGAATAAACAAATTCACGCCTTCCATAGGGGCGTTTGCCAGCACAAGCACTTATAAAGCCCAGTTTATCGGTTCTTCCGGAAAGCTGCCTTTAATCTTTGACGAGACACAGCGTTTTAAAGCCGAAGCACTACAGATAGGCTACCTTGTTGAATTGCAGCATGCCATATCAAGCCACATTTCGGTTGCCCTGCATTTTAACTCCGGAAAATCCAATCATTTATTTTTCAGCAAGAGTGATGATAAAAATCAATTCTTTAAAACCAAAAATACATTTACCGAAAACAAATTCTTATTGCAGCTCATTTATAGCTTATAAAATACTCCCGGAACACCATTCCTAAAACACCCGGAAATCTACCTCTTTTCCTCTAGTTCTGCTATAAAATAGTTACCGGACAACTGTCTGCATTGCGGTCATTAAACCGCGTACTTTCTATTGCCAAACGGCATTTTCTTCGTAGCCGGAAAGTGTTAAAAACAGGTGTTTATACTGGCAAACGCTTTAAAATTTGCCCCTAATTTTATCTTCATATTGAAACGGATAGCTTCACGCTATTCCTCTTCAAAAGGCAATACAGGCTGTATTCCTTTTGAAAGCGATAACACCAAACCACACAACAAATATCGTTATGAAAGAAAATACAAACAACCACTATGATGTGATTGTCATGGGCGGTGGTGCTATGGGCCTGGCTACAGCCTATCACCTGGGCAAACGAAAAGCCCGCACACTGGTTTTAGAGCAATTTACATTTGTGAACCAGCAAGGCAGTTCTGCCGGGGTTTCGCGTCAGTTCCGAATTCCGTATCCGGAAGAATATATGGTGCAGATGGCTCTGGACTCGGAGCCTTTCTGGGAAGAACTGCAAAGTCATACTTCCGTACCATTGCGTGACAAGGTTGGCACACTCTGGTTTGGCGATCCGGCTGTTCATTCTACCGAAGGCAATATTGCCGAAGCCGAAAAGGCTTTGGAAGCCCTGAATGTGCCTTACACAACGCTAACGTCAAAAGAAATAGAAGAAAAATACCATTTTAAAAATTTACCGAAAACCTATACCGGTCTGTTCCAGCCGGACGGCGCCAGTATCAATTTTAAAGCCACGATAGAAACGTTATTGGAACTTTGCAAGAAAGACCCTCATACAACCTTAGAGGAGCAGTCTCCGGTGATTAAAATCAAACAGGCCGACCATTTGTTTGAAGTCACCACTCCTAACGGCGTGTATATTTCCAAAAAAATTGTAGTGGTACCGGGACCTTATGTAAACAGCATTATTAATTTACTGCATTTTACGATAGAGGCAACTTACTGGAATATGGCATCTGCCTATTTTAAAAAGACCGATCCTTCCATACAGTACCCAACCTGGTTTGTATTCCAGAATCCGGAAGGAGAAAACGGCAACCAGTTTTACGGCTTCCCGGAAGTAGACTGGGATCACCCGGAATACATCAGGGTTGCACCCGATTTCGTTATCAACGATATTCCGGAACCGAACGACAGGAGCTTTATTCCTAACGAACAGGAGCTTGCCTATACTTCCCAATGGATTAAAGATCACATGACGGGATTAGATCCGGAACCGTACTATACATCCACCTGTCTGATTGCCCTGAGTAAAATCCCGAATAAAGAGTTATTGATCGATTTTGCCCCCTATTATGTCCCCAATCATAAAAACATTGTTGTCTACGCAACCGGATGGGCCGCAAAATTCACGCCTTTCCTGGGTAAAATTTTGTCCGATATGGCCCTGGACGGCACTACCGCATTCGACATTTCTCCTTTCCAGTTAGGAGATCGATTTTTTAAAGCATTTTAACTTAACCGCTAATATCCATGAATAAAAACACCCCTTTAAATTCGGGTAAGCATCCCGATTTAAAAATAGAAGTAGCCGTTATAGGCGCCGGAACTTCCGGTTTATACACCGCTTACCGATTGGTACAGGATAAAAAATTCAAAGCCGATCAGGTACAGATCTTTGATATGAACAGCAAACTGGGCGGCCGACTGGAATCGGTAGTTCTGCCCGGAATGGATTTCTGGGGAGAGTTAGGCGGCATGCGCTACCTGACCTCACAGGACATTGTGACCACCCTGATTGAAGGTTATCCGGTTACCGAAGGCGGTGTAACCAAACGCATCCCGATATTGTCCGGCACCATGACACCGGAACCATTCCCAATGGGAGATCCATCCAAATTACTGATGTATCTTCGAAAAGAGCGCTGCAAACAGGATGCCTGGAATGTGGCTCAGGATGCCGGCAAAAAACTGCAGACCCGTTATTATTTAAATGAAGACGACTTCGGTTTCAGTTCGGATCAGTTATTCAATAAAATCATTTATGATGTTTTAATGGCCGATCCCTGGTTTGTTAAGAATTATTCCGACAAGGTTGAAAAAACTTCCGAATACGACTATTCGTTTAAAATTACCAGCCGCGAATGGGATGATATCAAACCGGAATTAACCTACCTTTTTGACAATTCTCCGTATAATAAACGAAAAGTAAACGATATCGGTTTCTGGAATTTAATCAAGGATCAGGTTTCCCAGGAAGGCTATGAGTTTTTAGCCAATGCCGGCGGTTATTATTCCAATACGATCAACTGGAATTCGGCCGAAGCGTTTCCGTATATGGTTGGTGATTTTTCTTCAAACCCGGTTTACAAAACGATTAAAGAAGGTTACGACAGCATTGCCTATGCCCTTGCCAATACTTATATGGAAAATGACGGTGCCTGCATCTGGTCGGAAAACAAATTAATAACGTTTAGCAAAAACCACAAAATCGGCACTCACAAATATGAGCTTACGTTCCTGAATCTGAAAACAAACACCCAATGGAAAGTATATGCCAACACGCTGGTTCTGGCAATGCCGAGAAGATCCCTGGAACTTCTGGATCAGGAAAACTTCTTTTTTGACATTAATGAAAATGAGGTGCTCAACAAAAATATCCGTTCGGTAATTATGGAACCGTCCTTTAAAATATTAATGGGTTTCCCTTATCCGTGGTGGAAAGAGCTGGGAATTGATTCCGGCCACTCCATTACCGATTTACCAATGCGCCAGTGTTACTATTTCGGCACCGACCCTAATAACGATAACTCCATGCTATTGGGCAGTTACGGCGATATGGAAACGGAAACGTTCTGGAAAGCCCTTTCTGACGACAAAATACTGTTTGAGGTTAAACCGGCAAAATCGGCATCATTAAAAGAGCTGCTTCAGTTAAATGATGTGCAGGCAACCAAAATGATGGTGGGTGAAGTAATGAACCAGCTTCGCGAGCTACACGGTGACGATGTTACCATACCGGAACCGTATGTAACCTATTTTAAAGACTGGACAGACGATCCTTTCGGTGCCGGTTACCACGCCTGGAAAGCCGGTTATTCGGTAAAACACGTGATGCCGTATATGCGTAAACCAAAAGCCGACGAGCAGATCCATATTTGCGGAGAAGCTTATTCCGACCAGCAGGGATGGGTTGAAGGCGCATTTTGTGAAGCCGAAAAAATGCTTCAGGAATATTTCGGAATGGAACGTCCGTTTTGGCTTAGTCCGGAATATTATTTAGGATGGTAAATTTCTATTAAAAATAAACAGATAAATCAAATCCGAATCCTCAAAAGTTAGGATTCGGATTTTTAATCACTTCCTTAAAACTATTGTTTTAATTTTTCTTTTTTACCTTCGTCATTTCTTAGTGTTTTTTTTGCCAAGGCAAGAGTTTTTTGACACAATTCTTACCTATAGATTTCAAAGGGTTTATCATGAAAATCTGTTTCTGATACAGAAAATTTTGTGTCTTAATATAAAAACATCCCTGTTATTGAAATAACAATAAAACCCGGATGATTAAGCCCTATATAACTATAATCAGATGAGCATCTAATTTAACTTAATATCGTTATTACCAAAGTTGAAATAGTTATAATGTTTTCACCAAGCAATGGAGTATTAAAACTTCTACTCGTTAAAGTTAAGTTAGTCAAATATTGCCCTTCTAAAAAACAATTAGATAAAGCCCAAAATAAACAACTCTTTTTTATAACCTTTATTTAGAATTCATATTTCTCAATTCTAAATTTTCCTTTTTTAAAGAATCTATTTCTTTTCTCATCTCAATCAGATAGAGCGTTAACTCTTCAATTTTCTCCATTTGTCTAGCTTGCATTTCTGCAATATCCAGTCCATCCTTGATCAGTTTCTCCGCCGATGGTATATTGGGCAAGTGTCGATTCTTTAAAATATATTTTTCAACTTCATATAGAGACACTAGATTATGATCTTTATCAAAAACAAAGTCAGACCAATTTGTTGAATTTTGGACAGCTACTTTCACTTTATCTGTCAATATACCATTTTGGACTATTAATTTATAATTACCATCTGGGATTTTCAAAGCAGTATTCGTAATGTCAGAAATTATAACCCTTCCTCCTGAAGGGCTTATGACCAAATTACCACCTACTGATTCTAATCCAGTTCCGCTGCCTTTCGTTATCCATAATTTTGCAAAATTTGTAGAGCCCCCATCAAAAATATTTACGCCATTATTACCCGCTCCATAACCTTGTGAAAAATTCAGATATAAAGAAGACGTCCCTCCTCCGGAATTAACAATTAAATTTCCCGAAGTCGTTCGCTGTATAACTGCATCAGTATTAGTAGCAGGAGAGAACTTAAAATAATTACTATTTATTTTAACATTCCCATTAACTTCTAACAATTCACTCGGTGTTACAGTACCAATTCCTACATTCCCGTTCTCTCCGATTTGCATTCTAACCGAAGGTGTATCACCAGTAGCACCAGCCGAATTTGTTAAAAACTGTAAAGTTGTCTCCCATGAATTACCTCTAAAGGATCTCACTTTCGCACTTCCTCCATTACTAAACTCAAAAGAAATATCTCTTCTGCTAAGATTACCAACAGGTAAACCCGGACCTTGAATTATTAATTTTGACTCACTATTATTAGTTTTATCCCCAATTTTTAATGTTCCATTATTAAAAAAAGAAAACAATTTATTATTATAATCTTCCTTATATATCAAATTTAGATTTCCTTCTAAATTTTCAAAACAAATTTTTCTAGATGGAGTAGAATCATCCGGAGAACCATCTAAACAAAAAGTTCCTCCAGCTCCCAAATCATTAGATGCAGGAAAAGTAACCGGAATATTACATTGAGAAAATGAAATTGATGTTGTAAACCCAAATAAAATCAGAAACGTTATAAAGTTTAATTTCATATTTTTTAATTTTAATTACAGTTAAAATTTGATTGTTGCCCGGAGTTCATAATTATAGAATTCTGTGAATGATTCAAAAAACCTACAAATCCATAGTTATTATTATAATTAATATTCATCGCAGAATCATAATTCACATTTGAAAGCAATGAGTACCTGTTGTTATAATAATTATTGTAAATACTAACATTGTAGGATCTATATATAATAGCCAAAGCTGATGTAGATGTCGGACAATTGATAGCTCTCACAATATTATCTATACATTGTTTTGTTTCAGGAATTATAACACTCGGTTGTATATCTATGACGTTATCATGAATATCAATATTACTAGATGCCTGATCTAAATATATAGCCCCCAAATAGGATGTTTGATTCAATATATAATTATGACTTATTTCAGCTCTATTTGTACTGTTCCCTAAATTACTCAATGTATATATTCCCCCTCCATCACCCATAAACTGGGCATAACAGTCTACTTTATTATTAATTATTTTATTATTGATTCCATGATCGATATATCTGTTTGATCCCCAACCAAAAGAAATTCCAGTATATGGAAAGTTAGTTACTGTATTTTGGTTTACAATTGTTTGGCGGGCAAAAGAGACATTTATTCCACTACAACTATAATATTCATTAGCTACATTACTCACTAAATTATTTGTAATCTGATTATTTTCAAGTAAATCACTATTATGATTAACACCAATACAATTTGCAGCATAATATGCAGGATCCAGATCTGGATTTTTACATGGGTCTGGCCAGTTTAAATAATCTCCTAAATAAATTCCACTACCTGAAATATCTTCAACCCGATTATTACAAATCACATTATTACTAGATCCAACTAAAAAAGACAACCCCGTAGAACCAATATGACTAATGCTGTTTTTTATAAAGTATATATTCTTACTATAAATAAACGCTATTGCTCCAGGTATTTGTACAGGATAAGTATCGTCTGCTCCATAATTGGTTGAAAAACCATAATTAGTATTCGTTGAAGTATTTAATTCCGACGGTTTATTCCATGTAGTGTAGCAAAAATTAAGATCTATAAACTTTATATTCCTAACGTTGGCTTCATTTGTTCCTCTACAATCTATTAGTTTTTCTAATTTCGGAATTATAATATTTAATCCATTAATAGCATTTTGCGTTGTTATTGCATTAGAAGGTTTATAGTATACAACATGATTAGCTTTGTCTATAAACCATTCATTTTCTTTATCAATAAGGTTATATGAATTTTCTAACCATCTGACTGGTGCGCTTTTAAAAGGTTTCTCTAAATGTATAAATTCCCAAAAAGCAGAATTTATCACAAGTCTATTTTTACAAACAGATTCAACCGGAATTCTATGTGTCTTCCAATTTATACAAGAAACAATCTCTAAGTCTTTAACATTTTCCCATGTAGAAAAGTCATTACATGTAGAAAAATACCCATTAGTCGTTTCAAATAAATTAAAATTATCTTCACTCCTCGCTCTAAATGCCTTTACCCCATTAACATATAACTGCCTGGAAAACAAACCACTATTAATTGTTGCTTTCCATATATTTTTCAATGGGTCATGAAGCAACCAACCTGTAATTTTCTGACCTCCAGTAATTGTAGGCTTATTGGAACTATCAAAAGCTTTATAGATAATATAATATCCATTATTTCCTCCATCATTTGAATCAAAAACCAAAGTTTCATTTAAAACATACTCACCAGGTAAAATATTTACAACAATATCATTTGTCATTGCTGTATTGCCAATTAACCCTCTTGCTATTTCCTTTCCTTTCTTAATGTTTTTTACAGCTGTTTCTACCGATAGTCCATTATTAGTATCTAATCCATTTGGAGATACATATATATTCACTTGCGAATAACTTAATATAAAACTGAATAATAGGAATAATATAAATTTAGTTCTATGCTTCATTTTGATAATTCACTCTTCTCTTTAACAATTATTTATTGGCTTCTCTAGAAATATTTAAAACTATAAAACATCTCCTTAAAGATAATTATAAACTATAGATAATAAATCTAATTATTTATATTTTCAGGTTTTCCAGTTCCATTGACAGGGCTTTTAAATCCTGTTTCATCAGGTTGATCTGCGATTCCAGCTGGTCATACATATTGGCACGATTGTCCAGTTCCTGTGCCGAATATTTACCGCCTTTTCCAAAATACAGTTCGATCAACTGTGTTTTCTTTTTGGAACGCTCGTATTCGATCTGTCCGAAATTCATCCATTTCTCAATAATTTCCCGGCGAAAAGAAACCTTGTCCGGTTCGTTCGGATTGTGATAATTCAGGTAATACCATACTGCCGGCGGAAAAATCACAGAGGTCGGCCCGCCTTCCCAGATATCTTTCAGGGCATTGCGGGAATGGTAAAACTCGATATTCCGTTTGTTCCGCAAGATCAGGAATCCGAAAGTTGCTTCGGTAATCCCGGTTCCGATACCGATATAATCCCCGACATTTCCCTCATTAATCAGCAAACCCGAAGCGATGGCTCCGGCTGCGCCCACTACTATAGCGCCCACCGTTAGCTTACTTTCCGTTTCATCCTCTTTTCCGCTCAGATAGTCGGCAATCTGGCTCGTACGTTCCTCTTCACAATCCATCTCCGAAGAAACTGCCGAAACTTCCAGTGACGCCATATTGATCCGCTGGTTTATTTTTTGAGACATTTCCAGGATGGAAAGCCTGTTTTCGATGCTTTTATTTTCGCTGTACTTTTTTTGTGCCGTCACATATTCCGCTACCAGGTCTAAAATTCCGATGGCATTTGCCGCATTCAGGCTTTTAAAGCTGAAGCGGGATTTCAGTACCGTATCCACCTCGATAGTGTGTATCGGTTTGGGCATCGCTGCAACGGTATAGTTATACACATTCTGCTGGTTGCAGTTGCTCGTGTACAGCTGGGATCTTAACCGGGTGTTCTGAACTCCGGAGCAGGACGTTAAAATCAAGGTTCCGACCCATACCATCCAGATGAAATGGCTGATCCTGTTTACCGGTTTTGGGGCTGATTTTTCCATTCAATATCAATTTATAGCATTTTAAAATCCTCTAAATAATCTGAAATCTGTTTTCTTTTGGGAATTTTGCTTTTTCTATTTCAAAAAAATCATTTTGTAATTCTAAGCTTATTAAAATTGTGGTTCTGTAAACTTAATAAAAAGATTATTCTCACCTATTCATTATGCATCAAAATTTGAGGCCACAAAAAAACCACTCATTCGAGTGGCTGCTGTTTAATTTTCTTTTTGGGTATCTTTTACCTCTTTAGCATCATTGCTGTTCGGTGCTTTCGGTTCGCCCGGCGTAACTGGTGTTGTATTGGGCACATTGCCTTTATATTCCGTTTCCTGTACGTCTTCTCCGGTTTTGCTAAACACTTTCACTTTTGGATTGTCTTTATTACCGGTGATCACTACCGGAATACCGATTAATCCGAATGGCGGCAGTCCCAGACGCATTTTCAGATTCATCTGTCCGGCAAAGTTGGTTTCCCCTTTAAATTTCAATCGGAATAAGGCTACTTTGATTAATGTTTCATCAATCGTAATAACGTTATTTTTAATTTTTGAGTTGATTTCCACTTCGCTCAGATCCGGATTATCGATACCGTCAGAACCTGTTTTCTTACTGATAGCCGAAAACAGTTTCAGTCCGCTGATCTTCACTTTCCGGACAGACAGTGTTCCCTGTCCTTTTAACGAAGGCATTATCGGCTGCATGCTGTTATCCAGCACACCCCGTAACCGGTAATCCACTCCGATAATTCCTTCTGCTTTTTCGGCAGAGGTAGCCAGATCACGGAATAATTTCACTTCCTTATAAGCACGCTGTACATCGAAGTCTTTGGCGCGGTAATGCAAATTAAAATCGGCTTTATCGGCTGTTACCGCATTATAAACCCCGTCAATAGCCATCCGGCTGCCAATGATTCCAAAACCGGCATTGCGCAATATCAGCTTTCCTTTCCGAACGATGGCTTTCCCGGTCATATTGTCCAGTAACAAGCCGTCATAATCCACTTTCTTAGCATTTGCAGTAACCGAAACATCCAGGTTGGACGGCACCATAACAACACCGGTAGCTTGTTTTGGCGGTGCCTGTTTCGCGCTCACTTTCGAATTATTGCTTTTATTGCCTTCCGGATTATAAGCCATAAATTCATTAATATTCAACAAACCGGAGTTAACCGTAAAATTTCCTTTCAGTACACTCTTATCATTCAGTACAAAATTGATAACGTTCTGCAACTGTCCGTTCAGCGCAAAATCCGACTGTCCGTAACTTGCCAGGAACGTATTGAAAAACATCTTATCGCGGTCAAATTTAAACTGTCCTTCTTTGATCAGGAACGGTTTCGGGAAAAACTGTGATTTCGCATTGATATCCCGCAGCAATAACGTCCCTTTGTTGTTCATTTTACCGTATTGCCCGGAAGTTGCATAGCTCTGTTTCCCCTGTAAAAACAAATCGGCTTTGATATATCCTTTAACATCCAGTCCTTCCTGCTTAAACACCTTGTACACTTTTGCCACATCAATTTCGCCTTTGGCTTTTACTTTATACGCCAGGTCTTCAAAATTGTATAAATCGGCAGCCACATATATCGGGTTTCCTTCAAAATGGAACGATGCCGGCGTTACTTTAACCATCAGGTCTTTATAGCTTCCGGTCGTATTTTTTATTCTTGCATTGATCCGGATCGAATCAATCGGATTCGGGTAATATGGTGTTTTCAGCCTTCCGCTTTGAACGGCTATAAAACCATCGGTAACCGGGAACAGCTTTTTAGCGGCATCATAATCGCCTTTGGCTTTTATGCTGGAAGTAAGCAATCCTTTTAATTCTACTTTTTCCAGACCCAACGCACGATTCAGTTTCTCCAAATCCAGTTTGGCCTTTATATCCGTATCCAAAGCGATGCTCTTAGTTCCTTTGGAATACAGTTTTCCTTTCATAAAATCTTTCCCGACATTAAAATGGATGGAATCCATGTCGATCTCCAACAGGTTCGGATCCAAAGACGGCAATCGGGTTTTTAGTTTTAAAAAGATGTTCGATGTTGGAAACGGCGTGTCTTTATAAGCGATAAAACCATCACGGATATTCACATCCAGACCCAGATCCGGTTTTTTGTTTTGCGAAGCATTATAAATCCCTTTAAAGGTGAACAGCACATCGGTCTGCCCTTCTACTTTTGTTTTTTCCAGCCAGGTCACATAAGCCGGCGGCAAAGCGGTAAACAGGTCGTTCAGCTTGCTGTCTTTTGTTTCCACATGGATATCAATATCGTATCCGTCTTTTAAGAAATTCAGTTTCCCGATAAACTGGACGGGAAGTTTATTAATTTTCAGGTTGTTCTGCTGGAATACAAACGATAAGGAATTGGTGTTGATACGGGTTAACAGATCGGCGTTAACTACTTTGTTTTTCAGATAGGTTTCCCCGTCAAAAGCCAGATCCAGTGAGCCGATCCGTGCTTTGGTCGTCAGGTCGAATATGGATTTATCCAAATCACCTTTTCCGATATAATTAAAGTCTTTTGCCTCAATGGCTAATTTGGCAGAAAGGTCGGTATATTTTAAGTGAACATTCTTTATCTCGATTCTGTCCAGGCGGATGGAAGCAGAAGTCGTATCGGAAGTTGTTTTCGGTGCATTGGAAATATAAACATTGTAATTCGCCCGTCCTTTTTCGTCAACCATAATATTCGCAAGTCCATCGGACAGATAGATCTCATCAATACTAACCTGGTTGTCAAAAATAAGGCGTTTCAGGTTGATCCCGAAAGCCACCTCTTTGGCCGCAACCAATGTTTCATTTCTGTAGGGCGCCGAGCCTTTTAACGAAAATTCGTCCAGCGAAACCGTAAGCGACGGGAAATGCTTGTAGAAAGACAAGTGCGTTTCTTTAAAGTCCAGTTCCCCATCCAGTTTTTCGTTGGCAGCCTTCTTTACCTGTTCGGCAATGGTGCCCGGAAATAATAACGGAATTAAAAATAAAAGCAGTAATATACTTACAATGGTTATCCCTGTAATCTTTACTGTCTTGAGGGCTATATTTTTAATGTTGCTTTTCATACTGCAAAAGTACTATCTAATTTTGAAATTTTAACAGAATATTCCTTATTGACTTCATAAAAATTCGTTAACAAAATGTTGGAGAATCTGCTCTTATGGCTTTTTCTGTTATTTTTACATGTCAAACTAATCAAAATAATCCTCATGATTACAAAAACTGTTCTGATTCTTACTACTGTAGGAATGTCCCTGCTTTCGGGGAATGACGATAGGTCTGAAAAAAACGGAGACCCGACCAATCCGCTTTTGGCAGCCTACAACACTCCCTATGAAGTTCCTCCGTTTCATTTAATAAAAAACGAACATTTCAAACCGGCATTGCTGGAAGGTATCAAAGTGCATCAAAAAGAGATCGATGCCATTGCAGACAATCCGGCCAAACCGACTTTCGACAATACCATACTGGCACTTGAAAATGCCGGACAGCTATTAAACAGGGTGGCGACCGTTTTCGGCAACATGAGTTCTGCCAATACAAACGACCAGTTACAGGCCATTGCCCAGGAAATGGCGCCTATTTCTTCCAAACACAACGATAACATTTACCTGAACGAAAAATTATTTGCGCGTGTAAAAGCAGTTTGGGATGCACAAAAAACCTTAAAACTCACTCTGGAACAAACCCGTTTACTGGAGAAAAAATACAAAGCCTTCGTGAGAAGCGGCGCGAATTTATCGGAAACCGATAAAGAAAAACTGCGTAAGATCAACAGTGAACTGTCCCTATTGTCGTTAAAATTCGGAAACAACATCCTGAAAGAAAACAATGCTTACGAATTGGTTATCGACAAAAAAGCAGACCTGGCCGGATTGCCGGATGAATTAATCGTTGCTGCTGCTGCCAAGGCTAAAGCGGCCGGAAAAGAAGGCAAATGGGTGTTCACTCTGAGCAATTCCAGCGTAATGCCATTTCTGCAATATGCCGACAATCGCGAACTCCGCAAGCAAATCTGGACCGCATACCAGAATCGCGGTAACAACAACAATGAGTTTGACAACAAGCAGAACGTGATCCAGATGGCAAATCTTCGCGGTGAAAAAGCACGCTTATTGGGCTATAAAAACCATGCAGCCTACGTACTGGAAGAAAGTATGGCCAAAACACCTGAAAAAGCGACAGAATTGCTGAACAAGTTATGGAAACCGGCTTTGGAGAAGTCCAAACAGGAAACGGCAGATATTAAAAAAATGATGGCTGCCGACGGTGTTTCCGGTGAGGTACAGCCGTATGACTGGCGTTACTATACCGAAAAAATCCGCAAGGAGCGTTACAACCTGGATGAACAGGAAGTAAAACCGTATTTCAGCATAGCCAATGTTCAGAAAGGAATTTTTAAAGTTACGGAAAACCTTTACGGTTTAAAATTTGAAGAACTGAAAGATGTTCCAAAATACCATGACGATGTTACGGTATGGAAAGTTATGGAAAAGGACGGCACGGAAGTGGGTACCTTATATATGGATTTCTATTCCCGTTCTTCTAAAAACGGCGGTGCCTGGATGACTTCATACCGTCCGCAGCGCATGGAAAACGGCAAACGTATTCCTCCGGTAATTTCCATTGTTTGCAATTATTCCAAACCGGTGGGAGATGCACCTACCTTGTTAACTTTTGACGAAACAACTACTTTTTTCCATGAATTCGGACATGCCTTACACGGATTGCTTTCGAATGTGAACTACCAGAGTATGGCAGGAACAGCGGTACCGAGAGATTTTGTAGAATTACCATCGCAGGTAATGGAAAACTGGGCTGCCGAACCGGAAGTATTAAAAATGTATGCGAAGCATTACCAGACCGGATCGGTAATCCCGGATGCTTTGATCGAAAAATTACAAAAGTCAGGAACTTTCGATCAGGGCTTTGCTACGGTAGAATATTTAGCAGCTTCTTTACTGGACATGGAATACCATACCCAAACCGGGAATATCAGTCAGGATGCCAATACTTTTGAAGCCAATGCAATGAAAAAAATCGGGTTGACCGGTGCGATCATTCCGCGTTACAGAAGTACCTACTTCAGTCATATTTTCTCCGGCGGATATTCGGCAGGATATTACAGCTATATCTGGTCGGGTGTGTTGGACACGGATGCTTTTGAAGCGTTTAAAAGCACGACATTATTCAACCAGGAAAAAGCAAAAGCGTTCCGTAAATACGTCCTTGAAAAAGGCGGAACGGAAGATCCGATGATTTTGTATAAAAAATTCAGAGGTGAAGAGCCTAATATTACTCCTTTATTAAACAAAAGAGGTCTTAATAATGGCGCGAAGTTATTAAAGAACTAAGAAAGCAGTCATAAAAAAGCCCCGGATATCCGGGGCTTTTTTATGCTTTATCCGTGATACACACGGGAAGCGATTATTTTTCCGTTTTTAACATCGAGTACTTCTGCAACCAGCATATCTTCTTCTCCGTTTACCTGTCGGATGTATTCCATAAAAATCCTGTCGGTATTGGCCGTAAGCGATGTTACTTTATAGTGCAGACCAGGCAAACGGTCAAAAGCATCCTGCCACCAGGCACGCATTGCTTCTTTTCCTACCACCAGACCATTGGTTTCCGGCTGATGGATCTTTAATTTCGGGCTGAAATGTTTTGCGTCTTCGTCATATAAGGATAACAATTTGTCAAGCTGCTTGGTATTAAAAGCTTCAAACCAGCGAAAAGCAATCGATTGTAATGTTTCAGATGTCATAAAAGGTGTAAAAAAATCCCGAAGCGCGCTTCAGGATTTATCATTATATATTCTTTAAATTGATAATTTCTTGTTCTGTTAAGAAACGCCAGTTTCCTCTTGGCAGGTTCTTTTTCGTTAATCCTGCAAAAACAACACGGTCCACTTTTAAAACATCATATCCCAAATGTTCGAAGATAGAACGCACTACTTTTACGTTGGATGTTTTCATTTTTAACCCGATTTCACTCTTTGGCTGTTCTTCAATATAGGAGATCTCTTCTACAAAAACACGGTGATTTTCTATTGTCAGTCCGCCTGCCACTTTTTCCAGGTCTTCGTATTTCAGGTTTTTATCTAACGATATCTGGTATACTTTTGAAGAACGCTGGTTCGGGATCGTGAATTTACGAACCATGTCGGTATCATTGGTAAACAATAACAAACCGGTGGTTGTTTTATCCATACGCCCTACTGCCTGCAATCTTGCTCTTGTAGCATTACGCACCAAATCCAGTACATTGCTGGTGTTTACATCACCGTCGCCGGCTGTTGTAAATCCTTTTGGCTTATTCAACAGGATGTATTCTTTTTTCTCAGGAGTGATTACCGTTCCGTCAAAATTCACCACATCATTCAGTTTCACTTTGTATCCCATTTCTGTGATCACTTCACCGTTAACTTTTACGTTTCCGGACTGGATATAAATATCCGCATCACGACGGGAGCAAACTCCGGAATTAGAGATGTATTTATTTAAACGTATTTCGTCCGGATTACCTGGTGTTTTTGGAGCTTTAGGTGCCTTTGGTTTTCTGTCAAAAGAAGGTTTTGGTTTTGAAAAACCACCTTTCTTATCATCTTTCTTAAAAGAAGAACCTCCCGATGGCTTAGCCTTTTTAGGCCCGAAACTTGGTTTTCCCGATGAAGTACCTCTTTTATTATTTCCTTTTCCGTTATTCATTTCGCTAAAAAATTTTTGCAAAGATAGTATTTATCTCGTTGTGTACTGAAAAAGTATGTTTTAAAGATGGAAATAGGGTTTACAGGCAGGAAAGCAGTTTCTTTCCATTGACCAAAACGGTAGGATCAATCAGCACAATACAGAACACTCCTGCCACAATAAGTGATTTTAAAATATTGTGCAGCTGGATGTACTGGCGCTGTGTTTCCGATTTCCATAACAGCCGGATAAAGTACATCAGGATGATTAGTGCGACATAAAAATAGATGTCCATATAACCCACATCATATTTTTCAACCAGGATAAAAACCGGTAAAATTGTGGCTATCGTTAATACGGTAATGATCTGTTTGGATATTTTTTCTCCGAAACGAACCGGTATTGTCTGGTAGTTCGAAGCGACATCGCCTTTGATATTTTCAAGGTCTTTGATCATTTCCCGGATCAGCATCAGTAAAAACAAAAAGCCGGCATGGGCGAAGATCACATGGTAGAAGTTTTTAAAATACAGGAGTATTCCGAAAAACGGCAATACGGCCAGTAATGCTGCCGTAAGGTTCCCGATTATTGGATATTTTTTAAGCTTGTGGGAATAAAACCAGATCAGGAAAATATAGGTTGCAAAGAAAAATGCAGCACGCCAGGAAACAATATAAGCCAAAGCTGTTGCCAGGAAATTAAGTCCGAAATAAACCTTTAGTTTGGTTTTCTGGCTTACCAGACGGTCCAGCATGGATTTGTTGGGACGGTTGATTAAATCTTTCTGGGCATCATAAAAATTATTGATGATGTAACCGGAAGCAATGCTTAACGTCGACACGAACACGATGATAAACAGCCGCCAGTCCAATATAATGTCCAGCGCCCGTTCTTCGGGTGCGAGTATAAAAATTGACGATAAATATTGTGCTAAAACTATTACAGGAATATTATAACCGCGTACCACAGAAAACAAACTGAGGATTTTCATTAAAGTCAATTTGGATTTACGGGTAAGCATTATAGGCTAGCAGTTAAAGTTCTCGATATTCGGAACGTCTTCCAAATAACGCAAAAAAGTTACGAATTAGAATTGGTAAACCACTTCTAGTTTATAATCTTTTAAGGATTCTTTAGCTTTTTCCAGATTTTGTGTAAATCCTAAAATATAACCGCCACCGCCGGAACCACACAGTTTAAGGTAGTAATCGTTGGTATCGATTCCTTTTTGCCATACCTGGTGGAATTGCTCCGGAATCATCGGTTTAAAGTTATTCAACACCACTTTTGAAAGTTTTTTGGTGTTCGAAAACAAGGATTTCATATCGCCATGCAGGAAGTTTTCCACACAGGCATCGGTATATTTTACAAATTGTGTTTTCAGCATTTTTCGGAATCCCTGATCTTTCAGGTTTTCCATAAAGATATTCACCATCGGGGCGGTTTCGCCTACAATTCCGGAGTCAATCAGAAACACAGCACCTTTGCCCTGCGTACTTTGCGACGGAATTCCCGTTGGTTCGATATTGTCTTTTGAGTTAATTAAAATCGGCAGGCTCAAATAACTGTTTAAAGGATCCAAACCGGAGCTTTTGCCATGGAAAAACGATTCCATCTGGGCAAAGATATTTTTTAACTGCAATAGTTTCTCACGGGTCAGGTTTTCCAGAACCGTTATCTTATTATGGGCATATTTATCGTAAATCGCCGCTACCAAAGCACCGCTGCTTCCTACTCCGTATCCCTGCGGGATACTGGAATCAAAGTACATACCGCGTTCCACATCGGCATTTAAAGCCGCTATATTAAAGGTCACCAATTCCGGATATTCTTCCTGAAGATCATCCAGATAAGATGCAAAACGTTTCAGACTTGCATTGGATTTTTCAGATTCTTCCGTTGGGTTTTCAGCAACTTTTAAAGCTCCGTTGTAAAAATTATAAGGAATAGATAAGCCTTTAGAGTCTTTAATGATCCCGTATTCTCCGAAGAGTAAAATTTTTGAGTAAAAAAGTGGTCCTTTCATAGTTCTGTTTCCTGCTTTTAGTAACGCTATACAATGAAATATTAGTATAAAGGTACTGAAAAAGTTTTATTAAAATGGTTTATTTTATCCTTTCGGATCCCGTTCCAATTTCGTCACAAATGTACTGACTGTTTTCACAATAGCCAATTAATTCTTTGGTAATAAATTCCAACACCTTTTCCTTTACATTCTGAGGGTAAAGCACGTGTACATTTGCACCGGCATCTAACGTAAAACAAACCGGAATACCGGTAGCATTCCTGAATTTCCAGATGCTGTTAATAATTTCCAGCGTATTGGGTTTCATCAGTATATAATACGGCATCGAAGTCATCATCATCGCATGCAGCGTCAATGCTTCGCTTTCCACAATTTTAATAAATTCTGCCACATCGCCGTTTTCCAGGATGGTTTTCATTAACGACAGATTGGTATGCGCCTGCTCAAAGCGTCTTTCGGCATACGGATGCCCGAACATTAGATCATGTCCTACCGTACTGGAAACCTGTTTCTCGCCTTTGTCCACCAAAAGAATCGTGTCCTGGTAATTTTTAAAATGGTCGTGAATTTCCGAAGGAAAAGTCACTCCGTATAAATCGGAGCTTTCGGAAATATCTTTTTGTTCTCCCCATACCACAACACTTCCCTTTACGCTTCTGCAGGCACTTCCGGAACCCAATCGCGCCAGGAAAGAGGCTTTCCGGTAAAAATAATCGTCGTTCATTTCCGGATTCAAGGCTTTTTCAAGGCTCATAATGTTCATCGCCAAAGCGGCCATTCCCGATGCGGAAGAAGCAATACCGGAACTGTGCGGAAATGTATTTAAGGTATCTATTGTGAAATGGAAGTTTTTCAGATACGGACAATACGGTTCGATACGCTCAAAAAATTTCTGGATTTTCGGTTTAAAAGCTTCTTTTACCGCTCCTTCAAACAGCAAGTCAAAAGAAAAAGCTGTTTTGTCTTCTTTTGCTGCAAAAGCCAGTTTGGTTATGGTCTTACAATTGTTAAGGGTCAGACTTATTGAGGGATTGGCCGGAATCTGGTTGTCCTTTTTCCCCCAATATTTCACTAAAGCAATATTACTGGGTGCACTCCACTCAAAATTTCCACTATCAATTGTTGTCAACGCAGCGTGATAAACAAAATCCTTTTCTAAAAACATAAATCAAAAATTTAGGCAAAGATACTTTTTTTGAGATATTCTTTAATTGGAAAAATTCGACAGAATTAGCTTATTTTTGAAGCTCAAAATCTGCATCATGAAAAAAATCACCCGCATCTTAATGGTTGTTGTTACCTGTCTGGTTATCGGTTATTTCTCCGGCATTGTTACCCGCGCCAGTATTGAAACATGGTATCCTACTTTGGTAAAACCTTCTTTCAATCCGCCCAACTGGTTATTTCCTCCGGTATGGTCAACCTTATATATTATGATGGGCATTGCAGCCGGTTTAGTATGGAACCGGATTGATTTTGAAAAAGAAGCCGTTAAAAAAGCTTTGATCTTTTTTGCGATCCAACTCGCGCTGAATGCTTTATGGTCGTACCTGTTTTTTGGGTTGCACAACATCCTTCTGGCTATGGTAGAACTGATCTTATTATGGCTGATGATCTACGAAACCTATATACAGTTTAAGAAAATCAATAAAATTGCCGGTTATTTATTATTGCCCTATTTAGCCTGGGTTACTTTTGCAGGCGTTTTAAATGCCAATATATGGCTGCTGAACAAATAAAAAATATTCAATCTCAAAGGATTAAAATAATTAAAAAATTATCTTTTTAACTTTTATTTAAAACATAATAGGTATTTTTTGTTAAATTTGATTTAAACATTCAAATTTAATCGATATGTCAAAAAAAGCCACCTATCTTCTCGGTATACTGGCAACCATAATTATCGGTTGTTTCTTATATCACAGACTTTGCTGTATGAATTGTGACCGGGCGTGTTGTAAAAAAGACGTTGCAACAGTTCAGGACAATCTGCCTCCTACATCTCCATTTTTATTAAAAGGCAACGGAATAGACTTTACCACCCAAAGCAATTTCAACTTTTTAAAGAATGATTTTAAAAAATTACTTCCGGTAAACGACTCGATCAACTTAGGGATCACGTCCCTCAAAACACTCTTTGACAAGGGTGGAAATACCCTTAAAATTACCGGTTTTGCCACAAAAGACGAAGTCAATAACTCCATGTTCCCTAATTTAGGTTTCGCCCGCGCAAATGATGTGAAGAATTATTTTGTTGCCCAGGGCATTTCATCGGCCAAAATTGAAATAAACGGTGAAGTAAAAGACGATTTAAGCATCACGAACGACACTTTATTCGGCCCGGTTGCTTTTACCGTTCTGGAACAGGCTGCAGCAACCGCCACTCCGGCAGCAGACTGGAAGGCTTTAAAAGAGAAAATCAACGCCAGCCCGTTAACGCTTTATTTCAATACCGGGCAAACCCAGATTGATTTAACGGCAGAAGACCGTCAGAAAGTAGCCGACATGCTCCACTATATTGATCATGTGGAAAATGCCAAACTCGATGTGGTGGGTTATACCGACAATATCGGCAACAGGGAAACCAATATCCATCTGGGACAAAAACGCGCCGATTTTGCCAAAAGCTATCTGGTGAATAACGGCATTGCTGCCGAAAAAATAAACAGTACCTCAAAAGGCCCGGATGATCCTTTAATGGATAATGCCACTAAAGAAGGACAGGCAAAAAACAGACGAACTGTTGTAAAAATTAACTAACCTAATATTTATAAACTATGAATACACCTTGTATAATCATCCCGATTTTAGTAGGCTTAATCTGCGCATTATTAGGCTATTTACTTGGAAAAGTGAGCGCTTCAAAAAACGATAACACTAAGCAATTACAGCATGAATTAGACAAATGCCGCACAAAATCCGTAAATCTTTCCGCCGAACTGGAAGCTTTAAAAGCAAAAGGAACCGGTTCGTCCATGGGCTTTGCCGCTGCTATAGTACCTTTTGACGGTACTGTGGCCGCTACTGTTTTCGGAAGAAAAATAGTGGAAAACGACTTAAAAATAATTGAAGGCATTGGTCCGAAAATAGAAGAATTATTCAACACTTCCGGCATATTTTCCTGGAAGGCACTTTCTGAAATATCGGTAGACCGGTGCAATGAAATCTTACACAAAGCCGGCGAACGTTTCGTTATTCACAATCCTGCTACCTGGCCGCGTCAGGCACGTATGGCCTATGAAGGAAAATGGCAGGAACTAAAAGACTGGCAGGAACAGCTGGATGGAGGAAAAGAATAAAAAAAGGCTGTCGTTTGACAGCCTTTTTCAATTATTGTTTCGATAGTGTAAAACAGTTGGCATTTGCCAATACACTAACCGTCGGGTCAAAACCGGCACCTGCTTTAGCATTATTAGCAGCATCCGGACGCAAATATTTATCCCAAACCGATAAAAGCGATACCGAAGCCAGGTAACCAACCGAACTGTAGAAAACCGATTTTCCTGTGGTTACATTACTCGGCGGATATACTCTCCATTTCTCCCATGGTCCTATAGCCGTTCTGTTTACATTCACATCATCATCTACTGATTCTGCTACTAAATACATATTATTCTGCAAAGATCGGAATGCAACTTCATCCCCGGTTTTTACTTCGGCTGTAGAATTCACATTATTCGGGTTTACAATTTTAAATTTTGCCCAGGGCATCCAAACATCGTTCAGCCACGGTGCTGTGGTGTTCCATAGTTTATTGATTGTAGCATCCCCATTGGATTCCGCCGTAAGAAATTTACGGGTAAGATTGTAGTTTATTGTCACCACATCGCCATAACTCATGTAACGGCTTCCGGTTTTTTCCTGTGTCCCGGAAAGTTCATCATTTTGTACAGAAGTTACATCCTCTGTTTGGCAGGAAGCCATAAGTCCTACGGCTAAAACAAGCAATAATTTTGAAATTTTTTTCATAAAATGTTTTTAAGGTTAATGCTGCAAAACTATTTTCAAAAACACAAAAATCCTTTTAAAATCAATGCTTTGTGACGAATACCATATAAAATAGTGACGAAAAACGTTTTGTTTTTTCCTGTTAAAAAAATAATCGTGCACCAACTGCCCTAAAACTCTTTTCTATGGTTATTGAGTCGTCCTAAAATAGGTTGACAGATTTTAGAATAAAAATATATTAACCAGTCAGGCTTACCTGGCTGGTTTTTTCATGTATAAAATTAGGTGTTTTCATCATTAAACTCAAATGAGGTCTTTTAGTATTATACGTTTCTATCGCTGTTTTTATAAGCTTTTCTAAAGTCTGACCATCTTTGCA
>Ga0209958_1000162_pt1 | contig 206821 bp, 202 predicted proteins | sample ThiBio_inoc_plan_FD_183942 | JGI IMG/M metagenome (GOLD analysis project Ga0209958, IMG submission 183942) | Wastewater bioreactor microbial communities from Cape Town, South Africa - Thiocy_inoc_plan (SPAdes) | ecosystem: Engineered > Bioremediation > Thiocyanate > Unclassified | place: South... | reverse complement strand
GGCGGCAATCACCGCCTGCGGATCGACAAGCCGATAGGGACCGCGCGCATCGGCGGTCAGGATCTCCGCCCCGGCCGGGATCAGATGGATCCAGTCAGGGGCACCGCCCTCGGGCAGCGACGTGGATTGAAGCGAGATGATCTGCGGGTTCGACATGAACCCAACATCCCCCGCCAGCCAAAACCAAAACATCCGCAACGGTGTGCGGATGTCTGGGGGTCAGGGGGGTGGAGGGAAGGAGACATCTCAGGCGTGACGATGCCAGGGAAGCCATCACTTCAGTCGTGCGCGGCGAGGTTACCGCGCGCAGGCCCGAGCTACGGAAGTTCATAGTTCTTCACGGTCGGCACAGAACCATTGCGGCGTGTATGGTCGCTGGAAAACGGATTCGGGCACTGCCAAGCTTGAGCTCAAACGTAGCAAAGGTAGCGAAATAGTTCCCCGAAAATGCTCAAAAAACGAGCAATTTTGACAACAGCAAGTATCAAGTGTTTCCTGCCGATCTGATGTGCATACTTCTTTGCCTCTCGAGTGCCAAATGAGCAGAAAAAGCTTGATCACATAGCTGGCCAAGGCAAGCATTACCGATGCGCGGAGGGGCCTCTTGTTAATGGTGTTTGTAGCGCCGGCCTTTCTAATCGCGTCCATTTGGGTTTCAGCTACAGGTAGAGTGTCAGATGTCTTTTCTGGATAAGTCCCCCGTCGAGGTCACTTGGGATCAGTTGAGCGATGCCGCACTGGCCTCTCAGGCGGCATATGATCTGTATCCTGCGTTGCAGGGTTCAGGATGGATCCCAGTGAACCTCCGGAATCTGGCGGATGGCACCATACCCTCGCGCAACATATCCAGCGATGGCCGGACCTTTCTGACAGAGGATGGCCGTGGCGCGGCGGTGCTCTTGCGTTCGGGCCGCGGGGCCAAGGCCGAATACATCCTGTCGTTTCGCGGGACAGATTTTAGCGAGATTGGTTCTTTCAAAAAATCCGACGTGGTCGGATGGGCTGATGCCGCGAGCAGTTTTTATATTCTGGAATTCAGCCGACTTTTGGCGGCGATTGAAAAGGTGGTGACGCCCGGTGTTCAGTTGACTGTGACAGGGCACAGTCTTGGAGCGTGGATCGTCAACAAGCTCCATTCGGATGTTCTGGCATTCGGGGGGCGTTCCGAAATCTGGAGCAGTGCGGATTATATCGGGTTCGAATCGCCAATCCTGAAACCCGGCGTGTTCAATTTCGGATTTCAGAACGACCCGGTCTATAAGCTATTTTCTCCACTTGCACGGGGCCGCGGTACAGATCGTATCTGGGTCGACAATGGCTCTGGCAGATTGGACAGCCATGCCATAAAAGCGGTGATCGAGTCGCTTGACCGAATTGAAACCGGAACCTATGGCCGTAAAATCGATTTCACCGACAACATATTTGTCCGCACCTCCGAAGGTCAAAAAATCGAATTTGATCCGCGAAATTTCGGTATAGGAATTCTGCCTTCGAATTATGACCCCAAGAGGAACAGTTTTTACCTGGGCTCATCCGAAAATGACATCTTCCGTCTGACCGCGAAGAACAGCGCCCTGACTTATGTGGATCTGTCGGGTGGCAACGATACGCTCTACTCTATGAATAAGACGACCGATATCGTTATCGGCAAGGAGGGCAAGGACCTTATCAATGCGGGAAAAGGCAATGATACGGTGTCGGGGGATGGAAACATCTACAACTATCAGACCGAGCCCACGCGTCTAATTGGAACCAACGGATATAACGGAAACCCGGTGCTTTACGCCAATTGGTATTATCCCGATGCGGAGACCCTGGTTACTACGCAGACTGCCTTTGTCTACGCCCAGTTCTACAGCGGGCCGGTTGATCCCAGATGGAAGGACACCAAGGGATTTGACGACCGTCTGCTCGGCGAGGAAGGCAATGACATTCTGTTCGCTGGCGGCGGCGACGATGCCGTGTTCGGCGGGGCAGGCAGTGATCTGCTGTTGGGGGGCGCCGGACGCGACGGCCTATTTGGCGGTGACGGCAATGACGTGCTGAATGGCGGGGCAGGCTGGGATACGATGACCGGCGGTTCCGGTCGGGATCTTTATCTTGTTGGTCGGTTTGACACCGTGGTCGAACGTAAGGGAGGAGGCATCGACTTGGCTGCCCTGATCGAGAATGGCAGCTATGTCTTCAAGAATGTGGAAGAGGTCGCTCTGGCGGAAGGCGTGACGTCTGTCAAGATTTCTATCAAGCAGCTCGACAAGCGCACGGCCGACGGGGCCGCCCCGTTTCTACTGACTGGCACAGATGAAAGCGAAACCGTCACCATCATCAATACGACGAAAGGTCCGACAGATTACTACATTTACGGCAGCATCTCGGGCGAGAGTGACCGTTTCATTTTCGATGCGCCCTTCGCCGCCGGATCCAGTATCAACATTATCGGGAATGATGCGGATCAGATTGATTTAACCAGCCTTGGCTTTGCAGCTGTGTTGGAAGACAAGACGTTGAATTTTACAGGAAACCGCAAGCAACCCGACGGCCTATACGTTCTTCTGGATGGCGTTCAGGTTCGATATACTGACGCCGACAAGCGTACCATCACAACGTCGCTGTCACATTACGACCAGTCCATCAAGAACATTCTGGATGATGACAGCTTTGATGAGTACGGCTCTGGGCACCATCTGGTTCGGGTGTCGGGCGGTGTTTTCTACAGTGTTGTTACTATCACCGGAACCCAGGTAGAGTGGCTGATTTGAGTTGTAGGCGTGCAAGCTTCATGCACAGCAAATCATTTTTCGGATTCGTGTTAGTCATCTCACCTCAGTGTTGCATTGTAGAAATTCGGGAAGAATAACACTAGTGAGGCTGTCGGACACTGTCATCATACTCCACTGCACGTGGGAAATGTCACAGAAAAGCAAGGCATTCAGTTGATTGACAGGTACGATAGAAGCGCATCGCCGGATCGGGGAACTTGCTTCGCATTGTTACACTTGGATTGAATGGTCGGCTCAGGTCTAAATCACCCTCCCACCTGCGCCTCGAAGGCCTCGCGGACGATATCGAGGATGTTGGAGCGGTCGGTGTCGGAGAGGCCGAGGAAAGGCCGGGCCGGGATGTCGCCCCAGGGGAGGTGTTGGAAATAGTCGCGGGAGGCGGGGCCGCCGTCTTTCTGCCTGGTCCGGCCCATGCGGGCGCCGAACTGGCCCTGCTTCGCGCCGAACTGCATGACCGCAGCCTGCAGGGCATTTGATCCGACCGAGACGAAGTCGGGGCCGGACCGGAAGTTGATGCCCCGTCGCATGTCCCCCTCCAGCCAGAGCGGATAGGGGCCGGGTTTCGCGCCCTTCTTCTCATAGGCTTTCAGGGTCGAGGCGGCGCGCGGGGCGAAGGGCGATCCGTCCGGGCTCTGGCCGATCAGCATACGGTCCTGCGTGGATTGCACCAGCGCATCGCCGATCTGGCGCATCACCTGGCTGAGGTCGGACAGCAGCGCCTGAAGCCCGGTCAGCGCCTGCTCTACCTCCGCATCCTTTATTTCAATCGTGAACATGACTATATTGTCCTCCTGAGGCCGTGTACCCCGATGGGCAAGGGGGTTCGCCAGCTTGCTGGGAATTGATGTTGGTTCGAGTCCAACCCGGCCTCAGATCCTCCCTTCGATCAGCGTGACCCCGGCGCCGAGTGTGGCAGCCAGATCGTTCAGGGTCACGAAGCGGCCGGTTTGCATGGTGTTGAACGTGGCCCTGGCCTTCTTCACCCAGCTGTTGATCTCGATGACCATTTTCACATTCTGCCCCGGCACGTCATAGACGAGCAGGAAGACCGGCTCGCCAGAGGTCTTGTCCAGCAGCACCGCCCTCGGGTGCGCCAGCCGCCCCGGCATACCCTTGTACCAGTCCAGATCCAGTGGCGCGGCCTTGGGCTGGCGCGGCACCGCGCGGGTCGAGGCGACGGTCACATGATCCGTGCCCCGGAACGTGTGCTGCACATTGAGATCGGTCACCACGATCTCGGCGGTTTCCGGCGTCACGCCATGCCGGATCGCCGCATCGACCCAGCCCGGCTTCAGCGCGCCGATCACCATATGGCGGCCCTGGACAAATTGCCCGAGCGCCTGATCGACAAAGGCACCGAAGGCGCGGTCGAGATCCGCAGTCTTGCCCGCAGGCCAGCTTTCGAACAGCCGCGCGCCAATCGGGGCCGGGAGGCGCGGCAGCTTGTCCTTCAGCGTCAGGATGGTCTCGGCCGTGCTGGCGCCCGGCGCGTAATCCCAGCCCTTCTGGAGCCCTTTCGGGAGCCCGGTGCGCGGGTCGGGCCGGTCCCAGTCCGGCGGCAGTTGCTTGCCGGGATCGCCGCCGACCCGGCGGATCCCGGCTTCGGTGTGTGCGCCGAACACCCGGCAGCCGCAGCCCCAGCCGTTCGGCGGGAAGAACTTCGCCCAGAACGGATGATCCGGCGGCAGCGCGATGCCGTCCAGCGCCAGGTGATGCAGCCGGGGATGTTCGGCCCCGGAATGGCGGTAGACCCAGTATTTGTACTTCCCGGCCAGCAACTGCGCCCGCCGCCCCGCCGCATAGCTGGTCAGCAGGTTGGTCTGGTAGATCACCCGCGTGCGCCAGGCCTCGCCCTTCGCGCTGCCTTCGCCGGTCCAGCCGGTCCAGCCATGCCGGGCCACGATCTGGCGGAAGTCCTTGCGGAAGACCTCGAGCGAGGTGCCCTGCGAGATCGCCTTGTCGACCGCCGCCGCCAGATCGGCCAGCAGATCCGCCTTCAGCGCCCCGGCAACGACGAAGGCCCGATCATGCTGGTTATGACGCAGGTCATCCCAGGCGCCGGTGGGCAGCAGATTGCCGAGCCGCAGCCGGAAGGCCGCCTGCTGTTCGGCAAAGAGCTGGTTGAAGCCGAAGCCGACCTCAGCCATCGCCACGCCCGTCCGCATCCAGACGCCCGGCCAGATCGGCGGTCAGGAAGGCCTCCGCCATCAGCTGCGCCATGGCCTGCGCATCAAGGTTTGGGAAGCCCGCGAGCAGCATCTGCCGGAACTCCTCGAGGCTGCCGGCAGCCGTCATCATCAGCTCGATCTGGCCGATCATCCCGTCGATCACCGGCGGGGCGGCGCGGGCCAGCTGATCGGCCAGATCGGCAGCCGGATCTGTGGCCGCGCCGGGACCGCCAGAAATCGCCGCTGAGGGGCCTTCGGCCTGCAGGGCGGTCTCTGTGCCCGGGAGGCCCTGACCCCGTTTAATTTCGGCGGAAACCCGTTTAGATTTTGAAGCCCGGTCCTCTCCCTCCCCCAAGGGTGCCGATCCGGCCAGATCAGCGGTGGAAACGGGCGCTGCCGCCCGCAGAAGCCGGGCGCCGGGCTTGGGTTCAGAGAAACCGAAGCGGGCGCGGATCTCGCCCTCTTCGATCTCCATCCCCAGACGGACCATCTTGTCGACGGCCGTGGCCAGCGCGCTCAGATCCTCGGTCTTCGGGCGGCCGATCCGAATCCTTGGATACCGTTTCTGCGGCCCGAACTCGAGCTGGATCCACGGCCGGATCACATCGCGGTTGATGATCGCCGAAAGCGCGCTGGCATCCGCGCCCTCGATATCCTCCTGCACCAGCCGGTGCTCGCGCCCGACCGCATGGCCCCCGGCGATGGCATCGGTGGTCGCGGTCTGCCCCAGCACCGCCTTCGAGATCTGCTGGTCGAGGTGATTGACCCGCTTCTCGTACAGATCGCCCGACTGGCCGATGGATTTCGACTCGATGAAGTCGATCGACATCGTGTCGGGGATCAGCGCGGCGCAATCCCCGGCGATATTGGCCACCGCCCGGAACAGCGTGGCCTTGTCCTGCTCGCTGGCCCCGGGCTGCCATTTGCCGACCCGCAGCGGCTGGCCATAGGTCTGGGTGAAGATCGCCCAGTCGCGCCCGGTGAAGGCCTTGAACATCCAGCCCCACATCGCAACCCGCGCCAGTCCGGCGCGCAGCAGGATGCCGGATTTGGCCGGGATATCGGCAAAGACGAAGCGGAAGGCAGGCAGCGGCACCTCGCGTCCGCTGTCATCCAGCATCAGCGGCCGCGCCAGATCGTGACGGGCAAACCGGATGATCCGGGGATCGCGCCAGGCCAGCTCCTTCGGCAGATACTGCCCCTCGGAATGATCCCAGATGATCGCCGTGGCGGAATAACCCTTCGACAGGCAGTCGAGGATATGGAACAGCTCCTGCTGCAGCTCGTCGCGCTTGACCCAGTCGCGGACCATATCCGCCAGCTTCCCGTCATGGGCATCGTCCGAGGCGGCCTCGACCGTGATGTCGAGCTGCGAGACCGACCGCTTCCGGGTGCCGATCACGCCCAGATAATGCGGGTCGCGTTCCTCGATCACCTCGGCCAGTTCCATATAGCGCACCGGATCGCCGTGATCGGCCGCGCGCAGGATCTGCGCCAGCCGCAGCGGGTTCAGCCCGTCGCCCGGATAGGAGGTCAGCGGCGAGCGCGCCCCCGAAAGGCTCGGCGCCCCGACATCGCGGGTCAGGCTGGCGCGATCCACCTCATAGCCCCAGCGGTCGGTCAGGATCAGATTGCGGGCCATGGTCAGATACTCCCGCGAAGCCGGGCGCCGAGCGGCCCGCGCCACCAGCCCTCCTCTTCGCTCCCGAACATTGCGGGGCCGCCGTTATGGCCGACCCTCTGGTCATGGACCGGCACCGGCACATAGCCGTATTCGACCCAGCGCATGCGGCTGGCAAAATATGCCAGCGCCAGCGCGATGGCATAATCGCCGTGGCGCTTCCTGCCCTTCTCGCCCTCGCGGACGGGGGGCACGCGGGGGATGCCCCGGATCAGCTTCACCATGCGCAGGTCGGAGACATGCTCGCTGTCGGCGATCAGCGCGATGTGATCATCCTCGAAAGCCGCCTTCAGCGGCGGCATCTGCAGCCGGTACCATTCCTCGCTGAACTTGATCGCCCAGACGAGGCCGGGGCCTTCGGGGTCTTCCTTCAGCCCGAACCTGCGCCCCATATCCTCGGCCACGGTCCAGCCCATGCCAGTGGCATCGAAGGCCGCGCCGACCAGCCGCGCTCTGACATGGTCGAGGATCATGCCGACGACGCGCTTCTGTTCGTCGCCGGGCACGTTGCGCATCTCCAGCGCCAGCGCCTCGCGGCGTTTGAGACCGGCTTCAATGGCCAGCAAACTGACCGTGGACAGGTCGGCCACCCGGCCGAAGTCGAAGCCGAAGGCATAGAGCGGCCCGAGGTCGATCCCGGCCAGCGCCTCGCCCAGCTCCTCCAGAAACGGCGCCATCAGCGCCGCCTGATCCAGCGCCGGGCGGTGCAGGTAATCCGCCGGAAGCTCCAGCCGCAGCACCCTGCCGGGCGCGGTCATCCGCGCCTCGATCAGCGGCGCGGGCAGCCAGGCCCCGGAGCCGAGCGCCGGGATGCAGAACAGTTCCTCATCCGCGCCCTCGCCATAGAAGTCGATGATCTCCTGCCGCCAGCCCGCCTCGGCCGCGGGCGTCCAGGCATCGCCGGTGCGCAGGCAGATCCGTTGATAAAGCCCGTCGCGCAGCGCCTCGTCGAAGTCGATATGCAGGTGGCGATAGGGTTTGCGCCCGGCCAGAATGTCCTGGACCACCCCGTTGAAGGCATTGTCCACCCCGTTATGGGTGGAACAGACCACCACCTGACCGCCCCACATCAGGAAAGCCAGCGCCGCCTTCAGAAGTTCGGCCAGATTGTCGACGAAGGCCGCCTCGTCGATGATCACCACCCCCTGCTTGCCGCGCAGCCCGCGCGGCGCCGAGGACAGCGCCAGCACCTCGAAGCCGCTGGCGAACTGGATGCGGAAGGCCTTGATGTGTTTGGTATCGCTCGGGTCGGCCGGGTTGGTATCCTCGAACAGCAGTTCGTCCGAGGCCACCGCCGCCGTGGCGAAGGCCCGCGCCCACATGGCGCAGGCGTCGATGAACTCCCGCGTCATCTCCTGCGAATAGGAGATATACATCACATCCATCCCGCCCGCCGGACGTTCCCGCCCGGCCCGCAGCACCGCATAGGCCGCAAGCCCCCAGGTCAGCCCGACCCGGCGCGACTTCTCGACAAACAGCACCCGGCAGAGCGCGGTATTGTCCAACAGGCTGACCGCCCGCGCCTGATAGGGCAGCAGCACCTTCGGCAGGCCCACCTCGTCGATCAGCCCCGACATCCCTTCCGTCGCCGCACGCCGAAGTTCCGCCCATTCCTCGCGGGAGATCGGGGCGGTCATCCGGAGACCCCGAGGATCTGCGCCTTGATCGCTTCGGCGGTTTCGGCGGTCAGGCCCTTGACCCGCGCCACGGTGGAAACGGCCGTCTCGACCTTGGCGGCAAAGGCCGCCTCAACCTTTTGGCGCCGGTCGGAACTGACGCTCTGGGCCGCCATGGCATGGCGCAGGGCGGCCGCAAGCTGCATCACCCCCTTCGGATCGATCGAATCCTCATCGGCCTCCGCCAGCATGTTGAGGACCAGCGCCTTGACCGTTTCGGCGGCCATCACCGTCAGATTGTCGGCATCCGACGGGTCGAATTTCTCGGCCAGCGTCGAGACGATGGCGCGCGTCTGATCCAGACGCCGCGTCAGCCGCGCCATCTTGAAGGCGTAGCGATTGAAGCTGCTGAAGGCCGGGATCCTGAATTCGAGCTCGCCCCGGCTGTCCGCCATCAGCTTTTCGCATTCGGCGACGAATTCGGCATAGATATCGACCTGGGTCCGGTCGCGTTTTGACAGCTCCTGCGCCGCCCAGGCGATGATGGCGTCGCATTCCGAGGGCATCAGCTCGATCGAGGAAAGCCGCCCCCGCCCTTTGGGTTGCTCTGCCATGTCAACCGCCCGGCCGCGACGGGCGCTGGATACCTTCAATGGCGATCACGCGATCAAGATGCTGGCGGCCGGTCTCGGTCAGCGTGGCAACGAGAACCGACCCCGCCTCGATCAGCGTCAGCGCCCCCATGGTCTGCAGCCAGCGCATTTCCTGATGCAGCCAGGCACGGTCGCGGCGAATGCCGAACCGCGTCAGTTCCGGCAGGATAAGATCGCTGTTCAGCGTCTCGTCGGTCTGCTGGGCCAGCGTCTTCAGAACGATCAGGCGGGACTGCTCCCGCATCAGCTGCGCCATGTCCTTCATTTGCCACGCTCCAGAAGCAGTTCCTGCATGCGTTCGGTGATTGCCTTCAGCGGCTCCAGCCGTTCAGTCAGCACCGCCATGGTGCCACGCAGCCCGACCATTTCCCGGTCAAGCTTGTGGAAATCGTCGCGCGAGGGCATGTCGCGGACGGCCTGCTCCATGCTCTGAAGCCGTTCGCTGTGACGGGCCAGCATTCCGGCATGTTCATCGAGCCGCTTCGCATTGGCCCGGCTGCCGCTGGAAATCATGTTCCAGACCGTCAGCCCGAAGGTCAGAAGCTGGCTCAGCGCGATCACCCAGACCACGGCAGGCGAGATGTTCAGCATTTCGGCATTCATCTCAGGCGTTCTCCCCTGCCCCGCCGGCGGCAGGCCTGCGCCAGAACACCAGTCGGAACTTCGGGGCGCGGCGTTCGAACCAGAGCCAGATTGCGGTGAGGATCGGCACCAGCTGCTGGATGAGCGACACGGCATGCTCGCCGCGCGCCGCCACCTCTTCGGCCGTGCAGCCGAGGCCCACCTCGCAGAGGCTGGGCAGCAGGGCAAAGCCGATGGCATTGCAGGCGGTGACCAGCACCGTGACCAGCAGAAGCCAGAACGACTTCACGCCGAGGGCAGAGGTTTCGGGCAATTCGGTATTGTTCGACAGGCGGAACATGGGGCCTCCTCAGGCGATACGGGGGGAGTGACCGCCGGTCCCGAAACGGACAGGGGCGGCATAGGTGGCGACGATCCAGCCGGTCAGGCCGCCGAAGGTGACGTTCAGCCAGCGCCGACCGCCAAACAGCCCTTCGCGGTTCACGGGGACGATGGCCTGATCGGGGATCGCGGCGAGGATGTTGGGATTGAAGCTCGGCCAGCGCCTGAGGTTCAGCGTGGTGCCGGGGGTCTCGATCTGGACGAATTCGTCCCCGCCGACCACATCGCTGCCCGCTTCCGCCGCCGCTTCTGCAGGGTCATCGCGCCCCAGAACCCGGGCGCGGATCGCCTCCAGCGGAAAGAGCGGGTTGGTATCGACCTTGCGGCCGGGGCTGACATACCAGTGCGTGGTGATGTCACGCAGGGTCGGGATGCCTGCAAAAAGCGCCTGCGCCAGCTCTTCAACCGCCGCGATCTGCTCGGGTGTATAGGCCATCCAGGTGCCCTTGCCGTGTTCGGGCGTTTCGACATCCGCGAGGGTGTAGCCGCCGATCTGGCCGCCCGGCCCGAAATCCTGCCCCCACCAGGCCAGCACCGCGCCCCCCGTGCCGCGCTGCATCCGGCCGGGGTTCACGATCTCGATGCCGATGGCGAAATCATTGCAGCCGCTGCGGCCGTGATAGGAGGATTGCCCGGCATGGGCGGCGCGGCGGTTGGTCGGCACCAGCTGGCTGACGGTGCCATCGCGTTCTACCACGAACTGCACGCTGACCGCCGGGGAACTGGCCAGATAATCGCGGCTGTTGAACTTTTCGAGCCGCCCGGCCGTGTCGTGAAGGATGATGATTTCCGGGGTGATGAGGCCGCCGATCAGCTTGGCCGCGCGGTAGTCGATCCCGTCAATCCGGTGGTTCTTCAGCTTCATGGATGCCCTCGCCGAGGGGCATCAGCGCCCCGTTATCAGGGGCAGAATGGCGGATCGGACGCCTCGCCAGACATCCGCTTCGGTTATTGGGTCAGAACAGTTTGAGTTGCCGGGGGTCGAATTTCGGCGGGGGGCGCCGCCGCCCCTTGCGCCGGAACCAGCCCCGGACGGTGGCATCGGTCACATGCAGGCGGCGCGCGATATCCGCCGTGGTCATGCCCTCGTGCCGCATGCAGACCGCAAGCCAGGGCTTCGCGGTCGGCACCCGCAGCTTCTGGCCCGAACTCATCATCCGGCTCAGCGCCTGGGCAAGCGCCAGCGTCCGGTCCTGACCGAGCCGCTGCACGATCAGCGAGCGGCTTCTGGGGCTGGCGGGCAGATAGACCTCCGCCCCGCCAAACTCGAGCAGGAAGGCCATCGCCCCCTTCTCGCCCAGCACATCGACATAGGGCTGCACATGCGCCGGGGCACGGGGCGCGCGGAACCCGTCCTCCCATTCCGCATCCCCGGTCATGGTTCGGCCTCCCGACGTCTCCGGCGCGGGCGGCGTTTGCATTGCTCCGGGGCAAGGAGAACAGTGGTCACGTTCAGACCCCCTTCCTCACAGAGACTGCCCCGCACCACGAAGATGACGCCATCCATGAGGATCTGCCGCTCACCGGCCTCAACGGCTTCCGCCAGCCGACCGGCGATAGCCGCGCGAAGTTCCTCGATCCGGAACCCGCCTGCACGTTCAAGATAGCGCAGGACCGCATGGTCGGAGACACGCAGGTTCATTGCAGCCGGAGCCCCTTCCGCTTGCACCAGTCCCTCAGCGCCTGGATGACATCATTGATCTGGCGCTGGTCGCGCAGGGCATCAATGTCGATCGGCACCGATTGCCATTTTCCGCCAAACCGCCGCCGCACGAAGGCGTTCAGCCCGTCCCGGCCGGGGCTTTCCAGCGCCCCGGCATCCCCGAGCAGCTTCCAGAGCACATGGACATAGCGGAGATCCGCACGCGGGGCTGCGGCACGCCGCCCTTTTGCCGCCTTCCGGAAGCCCGCCCTGAAGCCGCGCTGTTTCAGGGCCTCGATCACCTTCTTCAGATCCGCATCGGTCATCGCCGACATGCTGGATTTCCCGGTCACGAGCAGCTGCAGATCATGCCGCGCATCCTCATCCAGTCGCAGCTGTCTGCAACCGGCATGGATCATCCGCTGGAGGGTCAGGTTTCCGGCCATGTCAGGCGCTCGCCAGATCGATGGTCAGCGCCTTCCAGCGATCCCGACAGGAATCGCGGAACGAGAACCGCAGATATTCCTTCGAGCCGATCACATACATGGCCTCGCGGATGGCACGCTGCCCTTCCTGCCAGCGGCTGTCATCGCTTTCGGTGCCCAGCAGGATAAAGATATTGGTGCGGTTGATCTGACCTTCCTTGTCGGTGTCGAAGGCATTGGTGACGATCGAGCGCATTTCGGCCCGGGTGCCCTCGGCCCATTCCCGCAGACATTCGTCAAACAGGGCCTTTGCAATCTGCATGCCGGCATCGAAGGCCAGCCGGTCCTGCACCCGCACCTCGATCTTCCAGAGCCCGTCAAAGCTCGTATAGGTCCGGTTCCCCTTCTCGCCCCCGACGGTCACATTATATTCCTGCGCCATCAGCGCATCGAAGGCCCCGAGATTGGCCATCGTATGGGCGCGAAACCGGGTGATCTGTTCGGAGAGGGCAATCGCATAGCCGAATTCGCGGCGCACCATCTCGTCCCGCAGCTTCTTCAGCGCGGGGATATTCTCGACGGCGGTCAGATCGCCGGTGGCATTTTGCATGTAGCTTTGATCCCCATGCCGGACGAGGCCGGTGGGCATGGGCGCAGGCTGAAACGCGGAGTGATGGGCGGTCATGTCAGTTCCTTTCGGGATCGGGGCCGGAGAACCGGCTGAAGAACAGGGGGATCGGTGTCAGCGGATCATTCGGCCTCCTCATCCGGCGCCCCTTGCGTGCGGAGGTAGCGGGGGCAGCGATGACAGGCGCGATACATGCGGCCGCGCAGCGGATTGCCGATCACGAAAGACCGGGCCTTCTGTCGCCAGTCCTGACAGACCTGCAGCCCCATATCGCCGAGCGAGGGGCAAAGAATGGTCTGGTGCTGGAACACGCCACGCACCCGTTCCTCGATCGCATCATATTCGGCCGGGTATTTCCGGTTCAGGACCTGGCTGACCACGGTCGCGCTGCGCCCGAGGGCGCGTGCCACCTTTGCCTGGCTGGATCTGGCGCAGGCCACGGCCAGCACCTCGACCCAGTCGGGAAGCGCGTCACCCCAGGCATCCCGGGCGGCTTGCAGGGGGCCGCTCATTGCTCACCCCCCATCTGGCCGATCCCCGCGACATAGGCATAGGCCGCATCGTTGGGATCCCAGACCGCCGCCACCCGCTTTTCGCGCGGCGCGCGCGGCCCGCTGTTGCGCACCAGCTGATAGGTCGCCTCACGCTGGCCCGGAATGGCGGTGCGCAGCACAACCAGATAGCCCGCGCGCAAGAGGGCCTGACAATAGCTGCTGGCTTCCCTGTCATCGACCCGCAGATCCGCCCGGCAATGGGCAGCCAGATCGGTGGGCGAGAATTTCTTCAGCCCCCGCGCCCCGGTCCAGAGCTGGGCACAGACCTGCGACGTCCGGTCCTGCGGTTCGCGATGTTCAGGCGCAACCTCGAAGAGCTTGCGGCTATGCCCCTGCCCGCCCTGACGATGCTGCACCCGCCCCTCCGCCTGCCAGCGGGAGACCAGATCCGTCGCCACCTTGTGCGAGACGGACATTTCGGAGGCGATCTCCGAATAGCCGAAGATTTCCAGCCGCCGTGCCACCTGCCATGCCTGGGCTTCGATCTTCGGAAGCTGTTTCGCCGTAGCAATCTTGAGAACCCTGACCGCCATGATTACCCCCTGATTGCCCGCAGGGCCGCCTGCTGTTGCCGCGCCCGCTCCATCGCCTCGATCTGGCGGGGCACCGGCGCATCCCCGTTATGGAAAGGCCGGTTTCCCCATTCCTTCAGACCAACCCGCTGCAGGCCCTTGGTCAGCGCCAGCTGCTTGATTTCGGAAAGGTTGGAACTGACGCGGCGCAGAGACCGCTTGGATCCGGCGAGCACCGCCACCGCCAGCGGCTCCTCGACCTCGATCCCCCGCGCATAGATCCGGGCCAGCTGCATGACATCGGCCAGCTCGGCCGGTTCGGCCGCCACCCATGTCAGCATCCGGCCGTGGACCCGCTCCCACCGTTGCAGCTTGGTCGGCAGATCCTCTTCGCCGATCAGGATGATCGGCACGTTCGAAGCCTCGTAGAGCCCGCGCACCACCTCGACCATGTCATCGCGGATCAGCCGGTCGGCCTCGTCGATCAGCAGCGGCCGCTGGGTCCGGGTCAGACCCTCGGCAACATGTTCGTAGATATCGGCGGCACTCGCACTCTTGCGCAGCATGAGGCCCAGCTGGTTTGCCACCCCGGTCAGGAGTTGCTTGGACCGCCAGAGCGGCTGCACCTCGACATGCAGGGCGCCGAATTCATTCTGGGTATAGATCGCGGCCGAGCTTTTGCCCCAGCCGCTCGGGCCATAGAAGGTCGCCATGCCGGGCAGGCCATCGTCGCGCGTAAGCACGCGGTCCACCAGCCCCAGCAGGGCCGAGACATTGCGCAGCGGGGCGACGCTGGTGTCCATGTTGATGATGTTGCTACTCATGTTCTCCTCTCAACCGAAGATTTCGTCGCCGTGATTGTCGTGAAGACGACGTTCGGTGCGGTATTCCGATGTGGTCTGATATCCGGCGAGCCAGCGGCGCTGATCACTGGTCAGCGTGGCGCCGGTTTCAGCCGCGCGCTCCAGCTCCAGCGCGCGGCGGAACCGTTCGCGGGCCGTCTCGGCCGCCTCGGGGACGGGCCGCAGCGGCAGGGTTGTCACCGAGGCCGGGGTGGTTTCGGCGGCAGGCGCATCCACCGGCCGCCCGCGCCGGGTTGCCTTGACCGGGGCCAGCCGCACCACCTTTGCCTCCGGCTTCGGCGGTTCGACGGGGCTAACCTCGTCCAGCATCCGGCCCAGTTCCCGCGCGGTGAACCGGCGGTGCGCCTTCGCGGCCTCCCGCTCTGCCTTCAGCCAGTCGCGCTTCGCCCGGGCCAGCAGCTTGGCTTCCTCGGTGTCGAAGAAACCGGCCCGATCAAAGGTCGGCGCATGGCCGAGATAGATATTGTCATGTGTATAGACGTGCAGACCCGACCAGAGATCGGCGGAATCGAAGCGGATCACCACCGCCTGCCCCGCAATCTCCGGCATCCAGTCAGCCCAGTATTTGTTGCCCATGAAGCTCAGCTGGCCATTGCGGCTGTTGGCCCGGATGCCCTTTGCCCCCATCAGCCAGAGCCGCCGCTGCGCCTCCGTCGCGCGCCGGATCGGCGCCTGGGCATAGCTCTCGTCGAAGACATCGACGAAGGATCGGCCATAGGCCACTTCGGAACGCCGCCCGATCCGGGTGTTATGCTCCTCGATGCCTTCGGCCAGAACCCGCAGGAACTCCTCCAGATCAATCGCGCGGCTGCCGTAATCCTCGGGCTTTGCATCCGGACGGTTGCCCGTCCAGGCACCATCAAAGCGGGGATCTTTGGCGATATTGTCGCACATGTCGCGGAACGCCCGCTCGATCGGCTTGGACTGCCCACTATAAGGAGTGGCCCAGTGGATCTGGCAGCCAAGCGCGGTGAAGAGCCCGGGGACATCTTCGTCCGTCATGGTGAAGCGATACCGGTTCGGGGTGCCGCCGCTGATCGCCTTGGCGGCAAATTCGCGGCCGTTGTCCAGAAGCACATGTTCCGGGATGCCCCAGTCCTCGATCATCTCCCCCGCTGCCAGCAACACCGTGTTGCTGTTGGCCGTCTGATCCACCCGCCACGACAGGATGCGGCCGGAATAGATGTCCTGAAACGCCACCATCTGCGGCCGCCCGACATAGGGCGGATCGCTCTGCCCGCGCTCGACCGGCCAGCGCACGAAGACGTCGAACTTGTGATAATCGCCGTTCACCGCCTCCAGCGCCTGCAGGCAGGTCTTGTCCCTGACCTGCGTCGGATACATCCGTTTCACGGCATCCAGCCCCTCGCGGCACAGCGTCTGGGTCACCCTGCTGATCGTGGCATTCAGATGACGACGCATCCGCCATTCCGGCAGCACCTCGAAGCCCCGCTTCTTCGCCACCCGCAACTGGCGCCGGTAGCAGCTCGAAAAGCTCGGCCCCGAGGACCGCAGGAAATCGCTCTTGATCAGTTCGAAGAAATCCGGCGCAACCTCCGGTCTTGCCCCCCGGGGCGCGGTTTCGACACGGTGGCGATCCGCGAGATAGGGCAGACGGTCATCGGGCCGCACACCTTCGACCAGCGACAGCCAGCCCCAGATCGTGCGCACGCCCTTGCCTTCGGCCGCCGCGACCTGCCGGATCGCCTGATCCCGGCCAAGCACGGGCTCCAGTGCCTCGACCGCCTGGATCACCAGAAGTTTCGCCCGCGCCTTGCCCTGCACCGCCTCGGGCAGCCGTTCGAACCATGCCCATGCGGTATCGCGCTCCGGGCGATCGGCCCCTGCCCCGCCCGCTGGCGCAACCTCGGCCAGCAGGCGCCGTTGCGCCCGCGCCGGCAGCAGCCGCCAGCAATATTCCCAGCCCCCGCCACGACCGGAGCGACGGCGGGCGTAATGCGGATGCGCGCGCCAGTGCTGGCGCTCGGCCATGGCATCGACACCCTGCCGCGTATCCGGAACATCCGGCAGGCCGCTAGCTGCCAGTTCCGTGGTGGTCCACCATTCCTGTTTCGGGGTCAGCGTCATGCCTGCCCCTCCCGACCCCGCGACCGGAACGGCACGATCTCCGCCGCCTCGCCTCCGTCGCCGGGGCTGGTCTGCGCGGTCACGAGGGGTGAAAGGTCGGCAAAGACATCCTCGACAAACCGGCGCCGCGCCGCGAGCCGTGCGCGCGACCAGGCGTTCAGAAGCGCCTTGAATTCTTCGTCAACCGGGTCTTTTACGATAGGCTGAAGACCGGATCTGAGGCTGCGCATGGCCTCGGCTGCGGATTTCGCGCCCCCTTCGGACAGCAGGCGCACCACATCATAGCGATCCGTCGGCTGGCTGATCTTCGCGATTTCGGTCAGGTCTTTCAGGCTGACCTGACGCGGCGCCGCGCGCAGGCTTGCAACCTCGTCGGGGCCAAGTCTGGAACCGGCGGCGACGATCTTAAAAACCTGCCGCTCGGTCATGCCGAATTTGTCGGCAGTGGATTTCACGAATGCAACTGAACTTGGTTCAGTTGCATCCCAACGCCCAGCGGCACCGGCAACGCCACGTCGCGTTTCCGGGTGCAGGCGCTCATAGATGGCCTTGCGGGTGGCCAGAAACACCGCCGTATCAAGGGCGTTCATTTCGGCACCGGCAAGGTTGTCGTCAATCTCGATCAGTCGCGCCCAGTCGTCGGTCACGTCCGTCCAGATCTTCGCCTCGATCTCGTCCCAGCCCAGACGCCGGGCGGCTTCGGTGCGATGGGCGCCTGCCAGCAGGTGCAGGCTGCCATCCTTCTTCTTGCGCAGATGAATGGCGTCCTTCATCACCCCGGTTTCGCTGATCGAGGTGATCAGGCTTTCAACGCCCGCTGCGCTGACCGGGCGCAGGCGGGAACCGATCACGATATCGGCGATCCGCACCCGGTTCTGCTGCATCAAGGTCGGTGGTTTCACGGTTTGGCCCCTTGGTCTTCGCCGTCACGACGCCGCGCGACGGATCTTCGCTATCGAATTGGTCGGAATGCTCAGCGAGGCGGCATCGCCCCGGTTGCGGCAATGCGCGCACAGCCGGTTGTGGATGCCCTCGCTGTCGAAGTTTCGCCCGCAGCACATGCAGGGGCGCGGCCCGCGTTTGGCATGGCGGTCTGCCTCTGCCTGCATCGCCTGCGCGGCCTCCACGGCGGCCCGGCGGCTTTCGAAGGGCGGCCCGACAAGCTTGCCTTCGGGGCTGATCACCCGGAGCCGGCCGCCGATCCGCTCGACGTGGAACCGCTGTTCGGGGGCGCTGAAGGTGCCAAGCATCGCCTCAGCCCCCGTAGCTGGCGGTCAGGAAACCGGCCAGCTCGTCCATCAGCCCGCATTCCTCGGCCATGGCCATGGCAAAGACGCACTCGGCAAAGGCATCGCTGGACGCCTCAAGGTGCGAGTCAGCCAAATCCAGATTGCCTGCAATCACGGCATCACCGTGCAGGCGATCCTGCTCGCGATAGATTTTCGCGTGGTGGCGGATGGCCTCAAACAACTGGCACTTCGACAGGGGTTCGATGTGATCCTTCACGGGTTTCCTCCGAAAATGATGATGAACATGGGCAGCAGGACCGGCGTGCAGACCACCAGCGCCACCAGCGAGGCGATGCCGAGGAGGTCACCGATCCAGCAATCATTGATGCGGTCATCCAGCGCGCGCAGGCGCCGCCAGAGCGACGGGCGCGGCACACCCCGATCCAGCCGGACTGCCTTACCAGCCGGATCGGGGCGGCCCTCGCCGCGGCAGGGGCCAACCGACCCCGGCGAAAAGGGTTGAAACGACATCACGCGGCATCCTTCGATTTCGAGGGGCGCGAGATGTCAGAGGGCCATGCGAGATCGATCGGCCAATACTGATCAAGCCACGCAAGAACACGGGCGGCAGTCGCAGTGCGGCAATCCCCGCCGCCTTTCAGCTTTTTGAAGAAGTCGCCCTTGCCGAGGGCGCGCATCGAGATCGCGAAGTGCGTCACGCCTTGGTGCTTGGCCAGCGTGTCCGCGAGAATGATGAGGGCTTGCTTCTGTTCCATACAGCAAAATTAGCCGATACGGGCCGATATATTCAAGCCCGTATCGGCTATGTATTGTCGATTTAGCCCGAATCGGCTAACAGAAGTCGAATGGACCCAATGGACGAGCTCCTATCGACGATTGATGCAGCGCTGGCCCGGAAGGGCCTGTCTGATGCAGCTGCGTCGAAACTCGCAGTTGGGAACTATGCGCTGATCAAGAATCTACGCTCTTCCCGAGCCACATCCCCTGAAGATCGCCGGACGAACTTCCATGCGCTGCAAAAGTTGGCAGATGTTCTGGGGCTAGAATGTTACTTTGGCCCGCCACGGGAAACAGGACCGGTCCAACAAGTCATGATCAATGGCTCGGACTATGCGCAAATCCCGCTCCATGACGCATCACTGGCTGCTGGCGGTGGCATGGAAAACAGCACTGAACACGTCGTTGAACACATGGCGTTTAAGCGTGACTGGCTTAAGCGTGAGGGCATCAACACCTCGGCTGCACGGCTGGCCCGTGTGCAGGGCGACAGTATGATGCCAACAATCGCCCCCGGCGATGTGGTGCTTATCGATACCAGCAAACGAACTCCGCCTTTGCGCACCGCCCATACGATTGATGTTCGGCATCGTGCCCCGATTTTCGCGCTGCGCGGCACAGATGGTGCTCAGGTTAAGCGGCTGCTTCGACCTGCCGAAGACCAACTGCTACTGGTCAGTGACAATCCCGACTACCTACCTCGAATTATGCAACTAACCGAGGGGGCCGAAAGCAACATCATCGGCAAAGTAGTCTGGTGGGGTCACACGAACAGAGATTGATGCAGTTTCAGCGCGAAGCTGACAGTCAATATCTGACCTTGCAGATTGTTCACTTTATGTTCCTCGCAATATTGACAAGGAACATCCGTATGAACAGCCCTTCAACGCCCGTTGAACCCGTCTCTCCGCCCGCCCCCTGGCTGGGCGGCAAACGCAATCTGGCCAAGCGGATCTGCGGGGTCATCGACCGCACCGCCTGCACCACCTATGCCGAGCCCTTCGTTGGCATGGGCGGGATCTTCCTGCGCCGCGCGACGCGACCGCGCTGCGAGGTGATCAATGACAAGGGCCGCGACATCGCCAACCTGTTCCGCATCCTCCAGCGGCATTACCCGCAGTTCCTCGACACCTTGCGGTTCCAGCTGACCACGCGGGCCGAGTTCAACCGGCTGGTCGATACCAACCCCGAAACGCTGACCGACCTCGAGCGCGCAGCGCGGTTCCTCTACCTTCAGCGCACGGCCTTCGGCGGCAAGATTTCCGGCCGGAATTTTGGTGTGCAGACGGATCGGCCAGCACGGTTCAATCTGACCACGCTGGAACCGATGCTGGAAGATCTGCACAGCCGCCTGTCCGGCGTGATCATCGAATGCCTGGACTGGGCCGATTTCATCCCCCGCTACGACCGCGAGGGAACGCTGTTCTACCTCGACCCGCCCTACTGGGGCTGCGAGGGGGATTACGGCAAGGCGTTGTTCACCCGCGAGGATTTCGGCCGGATGGCGGATGTTCTGGCCAGGCTGAAAGGCCGGTTCATCCTGTCGATCAACGACGTTCCCGATATCCGCGAGATCTTCGGCCGCTTCCAGCTGACCGGCGTGACCACCAGCTACACCATCAGCCGCACAGGCAACGACCAGGCCGGGGCGCGGGCCGAGCTGCTGGTGTCGAATTTTCTGATTCCCGCCGCGACATGACGCGAAGCCGATGATTCATTGCCCAAATGGTGTCAGCATGGGGCGGAAAGCCGAAGTTCGCCGCAGGTGCGAACTCGTTCCTTGCCAACTGTAAAAGCCGCCCTCCAACTGAGCGCTATTCTCGAGCAAAGGCGGGAGGCGCCGAGGCATGAAACATGCAATCCACAAATTTGTTGTATTGTGTAGCGCTACACAATACAGTTGCCGTAAGGGGACTCGCTGTAGGAGTGGATTATGTCGAGCAAAATCACCAACGCGGCCCATCCCGGTCCATACATCAAGAGCAATGTCATCCCAAAGGGAATGAATGTAACCCAAGCCGCCAAGGCGATTGGTGTCGGACGGCCCGCCCTGTCGAATCTTCTGAACGGTAACGCAAGCCTTTCAAGTGAAATGGCCATGAAGCTTGAGAAGGCATTTGGCGTGAGCGCGAGTGAACTGCTTGCGATGCAGAGTGTTTTCGATGCCGGAGTAAGCGCGGCGACGACAAACATGGCCGCTGTAAGGAGCTTCGTGCCGCCGTTTGCTGCCCCGAAGGCAAATGACATCGAGCAGTGGGCAAATAATGTGGATTCGCGCGCCAAACTAGCCGCATTGTTGAGGATGCTAGTTCACTCAACCTGTGACGGCCTACGGAAAGTGAACTTCCCGGCTCATGATGATTCCCAACGCCCCGGCTGGGACGGGAAGATCGAGACGCAGGCAGGAAATCCGTGGATACCTGCCGGCGCGTCCGGCTGGGAGTTCGGAACAAACAGAAATATCAAAGAGAAAGCCGACGGTGACTTTTCCAAGAGCGTGAAATCCACCCCCAAAGCTGAGAGGCTCAAGACAACATTTGTCTTTGTTACACCCCGGCGCTGGCCAGGAAAGGATGCATGGACAACAGCACAACTGGCGACGAGGCAATGGAAAGATGTTGTCGTTTTGGACTCCAACGACCTTGAACAATGGATGGCGCAGTCCATTCCAGCTCAGGTTTGGTTTGCCAACGAATGCGGCAAAGACTTTCGTGGCACGAAGTCACTTGAGCGTTGCTGGGTGAAGTGGAATGCGGATTGCGACCCGGCCTTTACGCCGAACATATTTGATGAAGCGTCTATTATTGCTGGCAAGAAGCTCCTTACACATTTGCGAGGGGCGGATCGAACGCTTCGGATCGCGTCAGACTCCGTGCTGGAAGGTCTTGCGTTTGTTTACGCGATGTTGAGCGGAGATGACCCTGAGCTTGCCGCGATACGCGACCGCGTAGTCGTCTTCTCTGAAGCCGGGCCGCTAACCGAACTCGCCAACAAGTCATCCCGCTTCATACCGATCGTTACGAACCGCGAAACCGAGGTGGAACTGGCCGAGACGGGAACTCGTCTTGGTGGAATATCAATCGTGCCGCGCACTATGGTACAGAGCGAGGCGGATATTGTTCTTGATACGCTCAGCGGCGAAGCATTCCGCAAAGGCCTCGAAACGATGGGGCTGGGTGGCGATGCGATAGAACGCCTCAAGGACGAGTCGGGACGGTCTCTCACGGTGCTGCGCCGCCGCCTAGCGCGAGATCAGGCAATCAAGTCACCGGCATGGAGCGCTGACAAGGCGCTTGCGCGCTCAGTGTTTCCTTTCATGCTGGCAGGTGCATGGAAGAATGACAACGAAGCTGACCGAATTGTCCTTTGCCATTTGATGGGTGAGGACAGATATGCGGAGGTCGAGAGGGAGTTCGGCGATCTTCTCCCAATCGAGAGTTCGCCCGTCTGGTCGATAGGATCCTTCCGAGGGGTCGTGTCCAAGATTGACGCCCTCTACGCGGTCCATCAATGGGTGACGCCGGAGGATCTTGAGCGCTTCTATCAGGCTGCTGACCTTGTGCTTTCGGAGCCCGATCCTTCACTCGACCTTCCAGAAGGTGAACGCTGGGCAGCGAGTATCCATGGCAAGACCCGCGACATCTCTTCTGCGCTGCGAGAAGGCATCGCCGATAGCTTGGTTATTCTGGCGATGCACGGCAACGGGCTCTTCAGGAGCAAGCTGGGGGTGGATACTCAATCTCAGGCAACGCTACTGGTGAGAAAGCTCTTCGCTAGCATGGACGGCGAGACAATTGAGTCTCAATCCGATGAATTCCAGCGGTATGCTGAGGCCGCGCCCGAAGAGTTCCTGGGCATTATCGAGCGGGACTTGGCCAGAAATGATCCGAGCACACAGGTCTTGATGCGCCCGGTCGGTGACCCCCTGTTTTCCAGAAATCCTAGAGTTGGCCTGCTGTGGGCACTGGATTTGTTGGCATGGTCGCCGGAATACCTCCAGCGTGTCGTGGATGTGCTTGCAAAGCTTTGCGAACTAGAGCCTGAGGATCGTAGCGGCAACAGTGCGAAGCAAAGCCTGCTTTCGATCTTCCGTAGCTGGATGCCCCAAACCTCCGCCAACGTAAAGCAGCGGATTGCAGCCCTGGATCAGTTGGTGAAGCACTTTCCCGAAGTCGGATGGGCGGTTGCGAGGGACCAGTATGACTCACGGTCGCGGACCGGCCACTACAGCGTCAAGCCGAAATGGAGGGACTATGCCTTTGGTAGCGGCGAAGTGGTGACCAACGGAGAGCGCTGGAAATTTGAAAAACACTGCCTTGAAGTAGCCCTTTCTTGGACGCCAATGACAAGAGAGAAACTTGCAGATTTGGTGGATAGCCTGGAGGGTTTTGGAGACGAGTATCGCGCACGCGTGTGGGATCGCGTGGTGGACTGGGCAAAAGCGGCCACCGACGAGGATCGGGCTTGGTTGAGGGAGCAAATCCGCATGGGTGTTAGTAGGAGTGCCCGCCGCCTGAGCAAGAAGGGAGCGCCGAAGACGGCCACGCAAGCCAAGGTAAACAAGGCCCGCGATATCTATGACGAGTTGGAGCCTAGCGATATCGTCTGGAAGCACGCGTGGCTGTTCAAGAATTCATGGGTAGAGAACTCGTGGGAAGATATCCACGAAGACGAGCACGACTTCGAGGCACGAGACGTGCGCATCGCCAACCAACGAAAGGCGGGCGTCGAAGCTGTGTTGGCGCAGGAAGGTGTTACTGGTGCCGTACGCCTTGCTCTTTCTGGGAATGCTTCGCACTTAGTGGGTAACAACCTCGCGCAGATCATGAGCTCCGAGGCGGATCAGCTCGCCTTTATCCGGCGCATCGTTGGCGATTCCGACTTCCTGACTTCGACCAAGCTACAGTTCCTGCTGGGCGGCTTCTTTTTCTCGTTGGGTGACAAGAACGCGGTTGGCTTTATCAATGGATTGCGCGGCGAACTGACCGATGATCAGCTGGTGCGCCTGTTCTGCCTTTGCCGGTTTGGGCAGACAGTTTGGGACGCTGTGGAAGCTTCAAGCCGCGCAGTGTCCGAAGGGTACTGGAGGACTGTGTCCGCACACTGGGCAAGGCAGACAGAGGATGAGCTACGCTACGCTGTAACAAAACTAATTGAAGCCCGACGCGGTCTAACGGCGCTGCAATTCGTCCATCTGGACCTGAAAAACATCGAGTCCGAGCAGCTCTACGAAATCCTGCAGGCTCTTCCCCGAAGCGACGAAGCTGAGCGGGGAGCATCCTCGATGGATCGACACTCCATTGAGGAGGTGTTCAAGATCCTCAATTCGCGCGGCACAATTGGCCGCGAGAGGATGGCTGGTCTGGAGTTCCTGTATCTGGAGGCCTTTAGGTTCGATAGAGGGCGTATTCCTAACCTTGAGGCCGAGGTAAACGACAACCCATCTCTATTCTGCGAGGCCATTCGCATGGCCTACAGGGGAAAGAACGAACCCAAGGATGCGGAACCTACCGATGAGCAGAAGACGGCCGCCAGAAACGCCAACACCTTTATTGACGCACTTTCTTCAGTGCCTGGGGTTGATGAACACGGTGTCATCCACGCAGAGAAACTGAAGGAATGGATTATCGAGGCAAGGCGCATCAGTGAGCCAACGGGTCATCGCGCCATGCTTGATTATCAGATCGGGGAAATCCTCGCACACGCCCCTTTGGGAGAAGATGGATCATGGCCTTGTGAACCTGTACGGGAGGCCGTCAATGATTTGTATAGCGTCGAGATTGAGCGCGGCATCACAATTGGGCGCTACAATGCCCGCGGTGCGACTTGGCGGGGTGAAGGCGGAGCGCAAGAGCGAGAGCTGGCGGATCAATATGAGGGCTGGGCCAAAGCTTGCGAGTTCGAGCACCCACGCATGGCGAGAATCCTGCGTGAGATGGTCCGCAAGTATATCGCTGAGGCCGAGTGGCAGGACAATGAGGCAATGATCCGTAGGCGCATGCGATACTAACATCCGAATGGAAGTCCGTTCTCAAGCGCACGTGTCAGGTGAATATGGATGATGAGCTTGCAATCGCCAGTTTTCGATGACTTGGCGGCGGTCAAAGGGCGTTTATCAACGAACGACTGCTTTCAGGAAGCTGCACTGCAGCGCCGTATACGTGGCCCAAGGTCCGCTGAGGGCCGAGGCTGTGTGAAAACTCGATCGGACATGGCCAGATCCGGAATAGTGTTCGTCCGCTAGCGATTCTGAGAAGTTTTGTTCCGATGCTGGCAGCCTGACAAGGAAATTGTCCTTCGCGACTTCAGGAAATCTGAGTTTTCACACAGCCTCGGCCGATAGCGATGAACTGACTGAGGCCTTCCCTTCTACACGTTCGATGGGAAGTCTTTCAACCGTTTGACAGTAGAAATCAATTTGAGGCGGAGGCCGTCCTTCTCCCTGTCGAAGTGCAACTTTCTATGGCAGTTCGGGCAGCACGCAACCGCGTTATCTGTTGTGTCCGGGCCACCTTCCCCCAGCGGTCTCACATGATGTACTTCCAAGAATGGTTCCCCGTTTGATCGTTTGAAGGGGGCCGGGCTGCCGCAATTCTCACAATGCCCAGCGGCTTCTACGAGTACCCAAGCGATGACCTCTGGATCTCGAACATACCTCTCAACTATCGCGGAACCTCTCGGGACCTTATGCCGCCCTTCTGGGGCTGGTTGTTTTCTTGAGCGAATCCGTTTGAGTGCGCGTGCAACGCTTTCGGATAGCTCCTTTGGATCCGCCGTAGGCTTCTCCGCTAAATCTGGACCCGACAGCCAATATCGACGCTTGCGGTGATGCTTGGATGGCACGATACCTTTTCGATCACAGTATGCTAAGAAACCTTGGTCAATGGCGTCATAAGCCTGGTCGCCAGGCTCCAGTGCGTCGCCGAATAGACGGGACAGCATAATGTTTGTCTTTCGACCATCCCGTTCAGCAAGATCGTTAGCATGGCTAATGTCATTATCTAAGTATCCAGCGAATTTGCTGGGAGCGAACCGAAAACTGTCGCGAACCTGCATAACAGCAAAGAGCTTGCCATTTTTGATCCGAGCGTTGTGAAATCTTCGTTCGCCCTCGTTGGCGCTCTCGCCATAAAGGTAGAGCGTTTCGATATTGTCGAGTACATGTTCAACAGTGCTTACGAGTTCAGCCATAATAATCCAAAACTTTGGTCAGTATTATTCATCAGCGTTATATGTAGCAGATAGGCCGCGTTCATCCAATATGTCAGCTTTGATGAAGCCGCACTGCAGACCCCGCAAGGCAGTGAAGGTCCGCTTTGGGCCGCAACCAGCCCCTCAGTCCCGGTATTTTTGAATCGCATCCCGGTCGAGCTCTCGCGCGGGAACAAGGCGATAGTGGCGCTCCTCCACCACGCGGATCTCATCGCCGTCCAGACCAAGCTCAAACAGTGCAATCACCTGATCTTCCATGAACTGAGCGGCGATGGCACGACAGCGCAAGCCCGGAAACTTCTGCTCCACGAACCGGATATCCTGCGTCGTCTGCACGATGCCGATCTGATCCTTCCCACCCTTGGCCTGTACCGGGATCACATAATGGCAGCCGCGCTTGTCGAGGCCAATATAGAGCTCGTCGATCTCTATCTGCCCGATCCCTTTGACCGTGGTGCGCAAGTGGTTCTGAAGGCTATAGGTGGTCAGGCCCAGAAAGGTGTCGATAAGCCGGTTATAGCGAACGATAGCGAGCAGCGCCTGTTCGTCGTCCAGCGCGTAGGCCCGGATCAGCTCGGGTGTAGCATCCGGAATGGCGATGCGAAGCAAATCAGCGCGGGGCACGATCCGGTTGATCCGCACCAGCCTGAAGCGATACGCCGCCCGGCCAGCACCCTCGATGATCCACTCCATACCCGGCGGTTGCGTGGCCAGAATGTCATCAGGCAACGGGCTGCGAAAGCGCACAGAATAGATCACGTCGCCCAGGTTCTTTGGCAATACGATACCCAGCGCGGCTGCCGCGCGTGGGAGGTCTTCGCGGTCAAATTCGAATGCCGTCGTGCCGGAAGAGTAGCCTTCGAAGAAGATCCGGGAAATCAGCGCATGATAGCGGTTCACCTTAGCCACGGGCGACCTTTGCGTAGACATCCTGCTCTATCTCTTCCTGCTTGCGCTTCTTCGCGCCACTCTTGCGGTCGCGGCCCGACTTCGGGGCCTTGACGCCAAAATGGGCAGAGGCGCTGGACACATCCATTTGCAGCAGCACCGGATCACCAAGGGATATCGGCGCGGTCGGCCGTTCTGGCGTCATGCCAAGCGCCTTGATGATCTGTCCTGCGACGGCCTCTGCGAGCGGCGGCGGCACCGCATTGCCGATTTGACGAGCCCCATGCCACTTGGTCACATTGAAGCGAAACCAGTCCGGAAAACCATGCAACCGGGCCATTTCCCGCACGGTGATGCAGCGATCATAGCGATAATGGATCGGTCGGGGGCTGGTGAAAGCCCCGCGCGCACCATCTGTCCCTGCCCGCAGTGTGTTTGAGACACCTTCCGGCGATAGCTTGAAGAAGCGGCTGATCGGCTCGACCTGCCCGGGCGCAGTCGCACGGAAGCGCCTGCGGGAAATCTCGGTATGCTCGGTCCGAGCGCTCGAGGTCAGAAGACCCTTGTCCCAATCTCTCGGATACCCAAAGGCCCAGGCATCATTCCCTTCACAGCGCAGCCGTGCCGCATAAGATGAACGGGCTTTGCCAATCTTCGTGCGCACCGAATCCGACAGGTGCAGCGCTGCAAAGCTCTCCGCATCAGGAAGATCATCCAACGCGTCAGCACACGTCGGCCCCGGCGGCAGGTCAGCAGGCCCCTTCTTGCCGGAGATCCGCATCTGCGGCGCGGGATAGACGGGCAGCTGCGTGCCTTTCTTCGCCCCCATCAGGATCAGGCGCTCCCGCGATTGCGGCGTTCCGAATTCACCCGCATTCAGGACTTTCCATGGCAGCTGGACCGCATAGCCCTTTGCTTCGAAGGCCGCGACAAGCTCTGTGAGGAACTGCTTGTGGCGGCCAACCGTCAGGCCTTTAACGTTCTCGAAAACGAAAGTTCGCGCATCCAGCTCGGCGACAATGCGCACGAAGTCCAGCACTAGGCGGTTGCGCGGATCGTCCAGCACCCGATGGCCGATCAACGAGAAACCCTGGCATGGCGCGCCACCAAAGACGCAATCGACTGCCCTGTTGCCGATCCCGGCCGCCATGCGGATCTCATTGCCCGAGAGCCCCTCGACAGAGCGGGCAATCACTGCGCAGTCGGGAAAGTTGAACTTGTGCACAGCACAATGCACCGGGTCGATCTCGACGGCGGCCACGACATCGAAACCAGCCTGCTCGAAGCCAAGGCTCAGACCGCCTGCACCGGCAAAAAGGTCGATTCCGATTGGGCGCATCCGAACTCCGTCCTGAGCAACATGCCCAGTTTACAGGACCGACAGGCTTCTGTCGATCGGATTCTACGAGCGATCATATGGGCGAAAAAGCAGGTTGATCGCAAGCCCCGGGGAATGCCGGTGTTTGCGCGTCTGCGCTTCTTGACACCCACCAACCGTCGGCCTCTCCCCAGGTGTGGAAGCGTCTGAAAGACTGTCGCGAGCAACGGATCCGTAGATCGGCTTCTCTCCTACGACTTGCGTAAACCCGAGGGAGGCGTTCCAGCAGTTCCACCAAGAACCACCAGCGCTATGATGGCAACGAATGGTGTCAGCAACAAACCGACAATGACCCAGGCAACGGGCGACCGACCGCGCTCGGTCGCCATGGACGCCGGTACGAAAAAGTAGAGCCAAACATTAAAGATCAGCAGCAGGACCACGATTATACCGCCTGCAAAGCTGTTCATGCGGTCTCACCTCCCCTTCGCCTGGATGAAAGTCCTAGTGCCTGGCACTGAATGCCTTCAAGTGTTTCCGCGCGCCAAGATGCCAACCGGCTGCTTGATCCATTGAGGCACCTCCCACTCAGCCTCCATCGCGAAAAATCAGTTGCATGTTCGGGGCGAGGCATCGCACAGCCCGGCAGGCCAGCCCGGCGCAAAATCAATGACTTAACCGAACATGCAACTGGCTCCGGAAACTTGCGGGCCGATTTGCATGTTCGGATGGCCAATTCGGCCGCGATTTCCAGCCGCCAAAGGCTCAAGATCGCAATTTCTCGTCGTGAAAACGGACACTTAAACGGTCCCTTCTCCGCCGGGCAAATCGCCCGGTTCGGAGATCTAACATAAAGGGGCTTACGCGCTTGCGTTCATAGTTTCTCCGACAGGCAAGCAGCCCGAGCGAGAACTGAACTTCATAAAACTACATTTAACCAATGATTTACCAAAACATCCCACACCTTCCCGACTGTTCCCACCTTTGTGCAGCTTTCTGTGTCAACTCACAGATGTTGTAGCGTGACGGCAAAAGCTGCAGAGTTTTACAACAAATCCTGCAGCAGAGCGATTTTCACATCGACCGGCAAAGGGTGCTGTAAAGCCCCGGTTAACGCCAGCCCTCAAATCATCACGCTTGCCATCGCCGCGTCGACCTCCTCAAGTGTCGTCGCGGCGTCGATTGCGGCGATGGTGGTGAGGCGGAGGGCCTCCAGATCGGCGGCGGTGCTGCGCCAGAGGGTGGCGAGGTTGAGCCAGATCTGTGCGAGGCTGGCGCCATCGGGGGCGGTGATGCCCAGCTCGGCCGAGAGCAGCGGATAGGCGGCGGGGTCCGGTGTCGGATCGGCCATCCAGGCGCGGGCCTCCGCCTCTTTCGCCAGGTAGATCATGCTCTGCCCCGGCAGATCGGTGATCAGCGCGGCGCGGGCGGCGGTGACGGCCGCTGCCAGCGTGACACGGGCCTCGGCTTTGGCAGCCTCCAGCGCGGCTGCGGCGCGGGCCTCGGCGGTGATCGTCCTGCTCCAGTCGATCATTGGCCGACCTCCCCGGGATTATAGCTCGGCAACAGGATCGGCCCGTCTGCGGTGACGAGGATCGGCTCGGGATGGGTGACGGCATGCGCCTCGGGCGGCGCGGGCCACGGAATCGGGCCATGCGGCAGCAGCAGGGTCAGATGGATCACCCCGTCGATCCGGGTGACCTCCGAGGCCAGCCAGTCGCAATTCACCGCTTCACGCGGCAGGACGGCGCCCTCGGGCAAGGGGCCGAAGTCGAGATCCGCGCCGTCGATGGTCAGGACATCGCCCTGCCGGGACAGGGTGAGGGCGGAATCGGAGCGGAAGGGCGAGAACGAGATCTGCATGATGGGTCTCCTCAGAACCAGCGGCCGATGGTGAGCAGCCTGAATTGCTGTCCGGTGACTGCGCTTGTGCGCCAGGCGCGCCAGCTGACAGTGGAGGTGCTGAGCGGACGGGCAGCACCCCAGGCGTTTTCGGTGTTGGCGGCACAGACCGAAGCAACCGCACCTGCCGTAGAGACAAAAGCCGCAGGCAGCGTGGTGTTCTGTACATCCGATGTGCCGTAAATCGCTCCGGCAGCCGTTGTTACGTCCACGGTGAGCGTCGGACTGACGCAGATCTGGGTGCCATCGGCAAAGCGGACATATTCGCCATTGGCATTGCTGCCGCGTTCGATGACCTTGCCGGTCGGCACGCCGCCGGACTGGGAGACGGTCCCGAGCAGCGATCCCTGATGGAACTGCTCCACCCACGGTCCCCAGCCGGATGTGCCCCAGCTCCGGGTAAACTCCCGCAGGCCGGAGGCGGTGGACGTGCCGCCATAGCTGATGAACTTCTGGATCACGTTGGTCGAGGAGCGCGCCACCACGATCAGCGCCCCGGCACCGGAGATCCCCGGCGGGTAATTGTTGCCCGCCGTATTGCCCGCCGTCGGGTTATAGAAGAACCCGGAGACCAGAAGCGCATCCAGATTATCGGTGGCACCGAGGCTGATCGCCGTACCCAGACCGTAATCCCCGGTCCTGACCAGCCGCCCGGCGGTGGTGTCGGTTGCGGAGCCTGTCGGCACGAGGCCCAGCGTGGCACGCATCGCGGCCTGATCCGCGTCATCGAGCAGCGTGCGGGCAAAGGCGCTGAGCGTCGTCAGCGCCGCCGTGCCTGCCCCCGTGTAATAGGCGAGCTTGTTGGCCGAGGTCGTGAGGCCCGCCAGCGACGACAGGTTGCCATTGGTCAGCGCCGACAAGACCTCGCGGGCGGCCGAGAGGACGCGGGTGGCATCCGGCGTGAACCGCACCTCGTAATTCGCGCCGGACAGCGCCGCCCCCGGCCAGGGAAAGGCCAGCGTGAGCGAGGTCGCGCTGTTGACGCTGGCAATCCTGACGCTGAGCCCGGCCGCCCAGAACATGTCCCCCGCCTCCAGCCCGGCGGCGATCCAGCTGGTGCCGCTGCCGGTGACGGTGGTGGAGCCTGCCCCGAGGGTGACCGTGCCGGTGGCATAGCTGACGGGCAGATCAGGCATCGGGGGCCTCCTCCGCCGGAAGGGCGGCTTCCAGTTCGGTGATGCGGGCCTGAAGATCCGCGATGGCCTGCGCCTGGATCAGGCTGCGGTTGCGGTAATGCTCGACCAGGGCATGGGCCTCGGCAAGGGCGACGGCGGGATCGATGGCGACAGTGGTCATGGGGTCTCCTCCTGCGGTTGCGGCAGCCATTCCCCGCCGCGCAGAATGCATGTGGCGGGATCGATACCGGGCGGCACGATCACCGCGCCCTCCGGCACATCTTCGGGATTGGTGCATTTGCCGGTCACGGCGGGCAGACCCGCCGCATCGGCCTCGGCCCAGACAATCATCGTGTCACTCCTGTGATGGTCATGCGCAGCCTGCGCAAAATCGGGCTGCTGACCGAGCCGGTCAGAATGCTGACCCGGTAGCGCACCCCGTCAAAATCGCCGTTGATCGAGTCGCTGTGGATGCGCACCAGCCAGTCCGTCGTGGACTGGTCGGTCCCGCCCAGCGTCTCGTAGCCAAGCCAGGTGCCGCCATCGCGCAGATCCCGCTCGACGCGGTAGCGGGTGTTGCCGTCGCCGGTCAGCTGGTTGCGGGTCTCCAGCTTGATATTGGCAAAGTAGATGGCATCGGGGGACAGGCCGGTCAGGGTGACGGTGTTCACCACACTCCAGGACCCCGTCGTGTCATTGGTCCAGTCGCCCGGCCGCGCGGTGACCGCCCGGTCAGAGACCGCACCGTCCTGGATCGAGCCGCGCACGATCAGGCCCCAGAACTCGGCAACACCGTTCCTGCGGATGCGCCAGCCCGCCGCGCCCGGCGCATAATTGTCGGATTGCAGCGTGCCGCCGAACAGCGCCATGCCGGCGGTGCTGAAGCTGGCGGTGTCGATCTTGTCGGCATCGATATCGCCGGACTTGATCATCGCCTTCCTGATATAGGTGGCGCCACCATCCACCACGAAGGGCACATCCCGTGTGGTTCCGTTGAGGATGGCAAAGCGGTCGGCATCGATCAGCACCCGCCCCACGCCCGAGCTGGTGGCCTCCAGAAACAGCGCCGCCGTCTGGGTGCTGGCCCCGCCCGAGGCCGTGGCGGAAAGGCCGATGCGCGAAGTGGCGCCGGAAGGCGTGGCCTCGACGCTGATCCGGAACTTTCCTGCCGCCGCGAACTTCCCCACATCGGCGCTGAGCGCCGTCACGGCACCGGCATTGGCGGTGATATTGCCCTCCGCCGTTGTCACCCGCGTCGTCAGCGCATTCAGCGCCGAGGCCGGGGCCTTGCCCGCCAGATCATTCTGCAGGCTGGTGATCGCCGAAGACTGCGCCGATGTGGTGGACAGCAGATCGGGAATATTGCCGTCCTGCACCGAGATCCAGTTGGCCCCGCCCCAGCGGTAGCATTTGCTGTTGCTCGACGTGTCAAACCACAGATCGCCGATCCCGGGGCGTCAGCCCGGTCGGGCAATCGCTCTGCCGGAAAAGGACCGTCAACACGAAGATCGTTTAGACGCTCCAGCGCACCACTTCCGGCACTCCACTCAACCGCTCGACATTACTTGATTGAGTGGTGGCGAGGGGGGGATTTGAACCCCCGACCCCACGATTATGAGTCGTGTGCTCTAACCAACTGAGCTACCTAGCCACTGGCGCGGTTCCTAGTGAAGCCCGGCGGGGAGGTCAAGCGGGAATCGCAACTTTTCTCGCCTGCCGCTTCAGCCATGCGCCACGCGCGGCCGCCCCGAGGCGGTGACACTGAGCGTGGCCTCAAGGAACATGCGGTTGCCCTCCACCTCGGCCTCGCGGATGTCGCGGTGGGTGGCGATATGCACTTCCTCGGCACCGGCACGGGCGGCGCGGCTGCGCGCCTCGTCGGCAAGTGCGGTCTCCAGCGCGGCCATGGCGGAATCAGCACTGGAAAACAGCACGTTGCCGGCGGGCAGATGGGCAATGAAGCGCCCTTCTCCGGGGCTGGTGACAAGGCCGGTGGCGCGCTGGCTGACCTGGCCGACCACGGCGCCAATGGCATTGGCAACCCCGGCATGTTCCGGGAGGATCATCCGGCTGCCAAGCCGATCCCCGACCGCGCCGTAATAAAAGGGCGCCGAGGCGCCGAGGCCGATCACCGGCACCGCCAGCCGCAGCCCGATGTCAACCACGCCGCGATGCCGCGCCAGCCCCTGCCGGGTCAGCAGGTGGCGCGCCAGAACCTCCGGCGCCTCACCTGCGAAAGCCGGATCTTCGGCGAAGGCGGCCTCCAGCAGGCAATCGACAGTTTGCGCGGTCAACTGGTCGACGATCATCCGCGCCAGAACCGCCGGATCGGTGGCAAAACGCTCGCCCCGCCCTGTCCGCCGCCGTCCCAACAGGCGCAGCGCCTTTTCAGAGGCCAAAGCATCCCAATCGGCCAGACCCCCCAGAACATGACTGGCATCCGAAGGGGTAACGCCGGAAATCATCACCAGCCCGCGCGCGACCAGCCGGTCCATCGCCGCTACCTCCAGTCGCGAGGTGATCGGGCGGGCCATCGGCATCGGCGCGTCGATCCGGGCCAGCAGCGCGGCCTCCCGCGCGGTCAGCCCGCCGGTCTGGCCCTGCATCGGGATGACAAAACGCCCGTCGAAATCGCCCGAGACCTCGGCCGACAACGCACGGTCCAGTGCCGCATGCACCATCTCCGCATGATCGACCGCCAGAAGCGAGACCGGCACCAGCCTCCGGGGTCCAAGCCGCAACCCGCCCTCAAGCCCTGCTTGCAGCAGATGCACCTCTGAATCGCCCCCAAGGCCGGTGGTGCGCATCGCCACGGCCTCGACCATGGTGCGGAAGCCACCGACGCGCGCACCTTCCGGGTCGATCTCGGGCAACCCGTCTTTCAGCAGCGCCACGTCGGTGGTGGTGCCGCCGATATCGGAGACCAGCGCATCAGGCTCGCCCGTCAGCCAGCGCGCACCGACGATGCTGGCGGCGGGGCCGGAGAGGATGGTTTCAATGGGACGCTCCCGCACCATGGCGGCGGAAATCAGCGCGCCGTCGCCACGCACCACCATCAGCGGCGCGTCGATGCCGACAGCGGCCAGATGCCGCTCGCAGGCCGCGACCAGCCGGTCGATCATCCCAATCAGCCGCGCATTCAGAACGGCGGTCAGCGCGCGTTTCGGGCCGTTCAGCCCGGCCGAAAGCTCGTGCGAGCAGGTCACCGGCCGCCCGGTCGCGGCACGGATCGCGGCGCGGGCCGCGACCTCATGTGCCGGGTTGCGGGTGGCAAAACGGGCGGCCACGGCAAAGCCCATGACATCGGGCGCCAGCCGCGCGGCCTCAGCCTCCAGCGTGGCAAGATCCAGCGGTGCGGACTCGGCACCGGAATGTTCGTGACCGCCCGCCAGACGGATCACCGGATCACCGCCCAAAGCCTCGGTCAGCCCGCCACGTTCAAGATCGGCAGCATCGAAACCGATGAAGACCAGCGCGACGCGGCCGCCCTGCCCCTCGACCAGCGCATTGGTGGCAAGCGTTGTCGACAGTGACACCATGGCCACGTCGGCAGGCGCGACCTGCGCCGCCGCCAGCGCCGCATCGACAGCGCGGCCAATCCCGAGGCTGAGATCAGCGCGCGTGGTCAGCGATTTCGCCTTGCCCACCACCTGCGTCGCCGCTTCGTCCATGATCGCCGCATCGGTGTAGGTGCCGCCCGTATCCACGCCCAGAAGGTATTTCATGTCTCGCCGTTCCTGTTCCGTCTCTTTCCGATAGCCGCCGCTCGGGGACTGGTCATCCCCGCCTGCGACCCAAGATGTCGCAGCCGCGCCTCTCGCCATGGCCCTTGGAGGCAGATAGGCTGCGACAGGCGCGACGGGGGCAGGATGCAGGGTTTTCCGCAAACAAGGGATCTGGTGCTGGTGGGTGGCGGCCATGCGCATGCGCTCGTGCTGCGGATGTGGGGGATGCGGCCGCTACCCGGCGCGCGGCTGACCGTGATCAACCCCGGCCCGGTGGCGCCCTATACCGGCATGCTGCCCGGCCTGATCGCCGGGCATTACCGGCGCGACGAGATCATGATCGACCTCGTGCCGCTGGCGCGCTTTGCGGGCGCGCGGGTGATCCTAGATCGCGCGGTGGGGATCGACCGCGCCAGCCGCCATGTGCTGCTGGAGGGGCGCGGGCCGGTCGCCTATGACATCGCCTCGGTCGACATCGGCATCGGCTCGGGCCTGCAGGACCTGCCGGGCTATGCCGCGCATGGCATTTCCGCCAAACCGCTCGGTGCCTACGCCGAGGCGTGGGAGGCTTTCGTCACCCGCGCCCTCCCCGCCCCGCGTGTGGTCATCGTGGGGGCCGGGGTCGGCGGGGTCGAACTGGCGCTGGCCTCGGCGCATCGGCTGCGCGGTGCTGGCGTAACCCCACAGGTCACGCTGCTGGAGCGCGAGGCAACCGCCCTTCCCCATATCGGCACCGGTGCGCGTGCCGCGCTGATGGCGGAACTGATACGCGAGGGCGTGACACTGCTGACCGGCGCTACGCCTGCGCGGATCGGGGTGGACAGCGTGACGCTGGAGGGCGGGCGCGAGCTGCTCTCGGATTTCACGCTTTCCGTCGCCGGGTCGCGGCCGCAGGGCTGGCTTGCCGATACCGGGCTGGACCTGCACGACGGCTTCATCACCGTCGGCCCGACGCTGCAAAGTTCTGACCCCGCGATCTTCGCCGCAGGGGATTGCGCGCATCTGTCCCATGCACCGCGCGCCAAGGCCGGGGTCTTTGCGGTGCGCGAAGCGCCGGTGCTGCTGCATAACCTGCGCGTGGCGCTGGCGGAAACCGGCACGATGCGCCGCTATCAGCCGCAACGCGATTACCTCAAGCTGGTCTCGACCGGGCGGCGGAATGCAGTGGCCGACAAGTTCGGGCTGCGGCTGACACATCCGCTGCTCTGGCGCTGGAAGGATCGGATCGACCGCACCTTCATCGCGAAGTTCACCAGCTATCCCGCGATGCCGGTGCCGCCCCTGCCGCAACCGGCGGCTGCGGGCCTGGCCGAGGCGCTGGGGCCCAAACCGCTCTGTGGCGGCTGCGGGGCGAAAGTGGGCGCGGGGCCACTCGCGGCGGCGCTGGCCCACCTGCCCGACACGACGGACCCGGATATCGTCACCGGACCCGGCGACGATGCGGCGGTGATCCGGCGCGGCACGGGGTTCGAGGTGCTGACCACCGATCACCTGCGCGCCTTCAGCCTTGACCCCGGCATCATGGCCCGCATCACCGCGCTGCATGCGATGGGCGATGTCTGGGCCATGGGTGCCACCCCGCGCGCCGCACTGGCGCAGATCCCCCTGCCCCGCCTGTCAGACCGGCTTCAGGCCGAAATGCTGGCCGAGATCATGGCCATGGCTGGTGCCGCCTTTGCCGAGGCGGGGGCGGCGATCATCGGCGGGCATACCAGCATCGGTGCCGAGCTGACCCTGGGCTTCACCGTCACCGGCGAGGCCGCGCAGATCCGCCGCAAGGGCGGCGCGCAACCGGGCGATGCGATCCTGCTGACCAAACCGCTGGGCACCGGCACCATTCTGGCGGCCGAGATGGCGGGCACCCGCCTGCCAGGTGGCCTGCTGGGGGAGTCCTATGCGGCGGCGCTGGCCTCGATGACCACGGCACCGCTGGCGGCGGCGAGGCTGCTCGCAGCCGAAGCCCGCGCCCTGACCGATGTGACCGGCTTCGGGCTCGCCGGGCATCTGCTGGAGATTTGCGAAGCCTCGGGCACCGCCGCTGACCTGCGACTGGCGGCATTGCCCCTGCTGCCCGGCGCCGCAGCCCTGGCATCGGCAGGTGTCGCCTCGTCGCTGGCGCCTGCAAACCGGGCTTTGCTGGTCGGGCGGCTGGACGCCCCTGCGGATCGCCCCGAAACCGCATTGCTGTTCGACCCGCAAACCTCCGGCGGCTTTCTTGCCTGCCTCCCGGCCGGGCGGGCCGAAAGCGTGCTTGCGGCTCTTCATGCAGAAGGCAGCCCGGCCAGCCTGATCGGCCATATCACCGATGGCCCGCCGCGCATTACCGCGCGCTAAACACACTGCCCCGCTGATCCGGGGGAAGTGGTAGGCCCGGAGGGACTCGAACCCCCAACCAAGGCGTTATGAGCGCCCTGCTCTGACCATTGAGCTACAGGCCCGGCCTGACCTGCGTTTAGCACAAGGCGACAGGGGGTCAAGCCTGCGGGCGGCGGGCGGTTTCCTCTGGCCCCGCTGGCCGCCTTGCGGTAAGCGCAGGGCCGGATGAATCGCCGTGACGAGGGGCCCGCCATGACCACGCAGAAGAACGGACTGACCTATGCCGACGCCGGTGTGGACATCGACGCGGGCAATGCGCTGGTCGAGCGCATCAAGCCGGCGGCGAAGCGGACCAACCGTTCGGGCACCGTTTCGGGGCTGGGCGGCTTTGGTGCGTTGTTCGATCTGAAGGCGGCGGGCTACAGCGATCCGATCCTTGTCGGCGCCACCGATGGCGTGGGCACCAAACTGCGCATTGCCATCGACACCGGCAATGTCGATACGATCGGCATCGACCTCGTGGCGATGTGCGTGAACGATCTGGTCTGCCAGGGCGCCGAGCCGTTGTTCTTCCTTGATTACTTTGCCACCGGCAAGCTGGACGTGGATCAGGCCGCCCGCATCGTCGAGGGCATTGCAGAGGGCTGCGTTCAGTCGGGCTGCGCGCTGATCGGTGGCGAGACGGCCGAAATGCCGGGCATGTATCACAAGGGCGATTTCGACCTCGCCGGTTTCGCGGTCGGCGCGATGGAACGCGGCGAGGATCTGCCGAAGGCCGTGGCCGAGGGCGACGTGCTGTTGGGGCTGGGTTCCAACGGGGTTCATTCCAACGGCTACAGCTTCGTGCGCAAGGTGGTGGAACTGTCGGGTCTCGGCTGGGATGCGGCCTCGCCCTTCAGCGAGGGCACGCTGGGCGCGGCGCTGCTGGCGCCGACGCGGCTTTATGTGAAACAGGCGCTGAAGGCGGTGCGGGCGGGCGGCGTGCATGCGCTTGCGCATATCACCGGCGGCGGCCTGACCGAAAACCCGCCCCGCGTGCTGCCCGAGGGCCTCGCCTGCGAGATCGACCTTGGTGCATGGACCCTGCCACCGGTGTTCCGCTGGCTGGCGGAAACGGCGGGGATGAGCGAGCCGGAGCTGCTCAAGACCTTCAACTGCGGCATCGGCATGATGCTGGCGGTCGCCGCCGACCGCGCCGACGAGATCGAGGCGCTGCTGCGCGCCGAGGGCGAGACTGTCTGCCGCATGGGCAGTGTGGTGGCGGGCGAGGGCGTGATCTACAAGGGCCGCCTGCTGTGAAGCGCGTCGCCATCCTGATTTCCGGGGGTGGCTCCAACATGGTGGCGCTGGTCCATTCGATGACCGGCGATCATCCGGCGCGCGCGGTGCTGGTCGCGTCGAACGATCCGGGCGCGGGCGGGCTGGCGAAGGCCGCGGCGTCCGGGATTGCGACGGCGGCGGTGGATCACCGCCCCTTCGGCAAGGACCGCGCGGGCTTCGAGGCCGAACTTCTGAAACATATCGAGGCGGCGGAGCCGGATATCCTGTGCCTCGCGGGCTTCATGCGGGTGCTGACCCCGGCTTTCGTCAGCCGGTTCGAAGGGCGGATGCTGAACATCCACCCCTCGCTGCTGCCGAAATATCCGGGGCTGCACACGCATCAGCGTGCACTGGATGCGGGCGATGCCGAGGCCGGTTGCACAGTGCATGAGGTGACGGCGGTGCTGGACGATGGCCCGGTGCTGGGTCAGGCGCGGGTGCCGGTGATGCCGGGAGACAGCGCCGACAGCCTTGCGGCACGGGTGCTGGTGCAGGAACACCGGCTTTATCCCGCCGTGCTGCGCCGCTACGCTGGCGGGGACCGGACGCCCGTCCTCCTGCCCTGAGCACCGAACAGCCAGGGGCCGAAGGTTTCCCCCGGCCCCTGCCCGCGCGACACGATACCGCCGTCAGTCCGGCCGGTCATCCTTGAAGGTGCGGTGCCCGGAGATCATCGTCGAGACGATGGACTGGCGGCTCATGATGTCCTCGCGGATCGCGACATAGATGTGGACGATCATGAAAATGACGATCCACCACATGCCCAGATGATGCAGCGTGTGCAGGCGCTGGGTGTTCCAGACCAGACCATGCACCCATCCGAACAGCAGATGCGTCAGGCTGCCTTCCTGCGCGCCTTCGGCGTAAAGGGCGAGGCCGGTCACGATCATGAAGCTGCCCCCCAGCGTCAGGAAGAAAAACATCGCCAGTTGCGCGAGCGGGTTGTGACCCACATATTTCTTCGGCTCTTTCGCGAGGAACAGATACCACTGGATCTCGAACCAGACCTCTTTCCAGAAATGCCCGCGCCAGACCGGCACATAGAACAGCTGCCGGGCATGATGGTTGCCGACAATGGCCCAGTAGGCACGGCCCAGAAAACCGACCGTCAGCACCATTCCGGCGGCGAAATGGGCGAAACGGATATAGCCGAAGACAAACTGCTCCACCGCTTCGCCGATCTGCATGGAGGGCGGTGGCCGACCGATGAAATACCCCGTCACGCAAAGCACCAGAATGGCCGCCGCATTGACCCAGTGCCAGATCCGCACCGGCGCCTCGTAGACATAGATCGAAGTCTGGCGACTGACCGTCGCCATATCCTCGGGCGCGACATCATGTGCCGCGATGTTGGAGGAAGGGCTTGCCATGGCTCAGCCCACCAGAAGGTAAAGACCGGAAGCCGCAATCCCCGCGCCCATCAGCCGCTGCGCCATACTGCGTTCCGCCAGGCCACGGGCCAGCCCGATCCCTGCCAGATGCAGCAGGGCCGTCGCCAGCAGGAAACCGCCAAGATAGGTGGGCACATCGCCCAGCGCCTCGATGGCATGAGCCTGACCGTGACAGAATGCAAACAGGCCGATTGCCGTCAGCGTGGCCTGCGTGATGCCCTCTGCCTGTCCGCGGCGGCTGAACAGCGTGATGAGACCGAAAGCCAGCACGGACAGCGTGATCCAGCTTTCCAGCAGCGGCAGCGAAAACCCGGCCCAGGCCACCGCCGCCCCTGCCGTCATCGCGGTCATGAAGGTGAGCGCGCCCATCCAGACCCGGCGCGGCAGCACGAAGCCCGACCACAGGCCCACGGCAAGCATCGCCAGAAGGTGATCGGCCCCACTCAGCGGATGCAGGAAACCGTGCAGGAACCCATCGGTCGCGCCATGCCCGGTATGGGCCATCGCCGGGGCGGCCAGCAGAGCAAGCAGACCGGCAAGTGTCAGTTTCTTCATCGCTTTTCCTCCCTCAGCGAACCTTGACCCTGGCCAGCTCCTGACCATCGGGCGACATGACATGGGTCGAGCAGGCCAGACATGGGTCAAAGCTGTGCAGCGTGCGCAGGATTTCGACCGGCTCTTCGGGGCGTTCGACCTTGGTATCCATCAGGCTGGCCTCAAAAGCACCGATGTTGCCTGCCACATCCCGTGGCGAGCCGTTCCAGGTGGTCGGCACAACGCATTGATAGTTTTCGATGCGGCCATCCTTGATCTTGATCCAGTGGCCCAGCGCCCCGCGCGGCGCCTCTGTCGCGCCCACGCCCTTCGCCTCTTTCGGCCAGGTCGAGGGGTCCCATTTGGCGATATTGGCGGTGCTTTCATCCCCGGCCTTGATATTGGCAACCAGCTTGTCGAAGAAATGCTTCTGAAGACGGCCGCAATATTCGGATTCCAGCGCCCGTGCCGCCGTGCGTCCCAGGGTCGAAAAGATCGCATTCAGCGGCAGATCCATCGTCCGCAACAACCCGTCCACCTGGTTCCGGATATCCTCATGTCCCTTGGCATAGCCCACGACATAGCGGGCCAGCGGCCCCACCTCCATCGCATGCCCCTTCCAGCGCGGCGCCTTGATCCAGCTGTACTTCCCGCCCTCGTCAAGCTGTTCGATATTGGTCTTGCTGCCCTTGGCATTGGGCCCGAGCTCGAACTTCGGGCTGGTGATGCCATCCCAGGGATGCAGGCCCTTGCCCGGTTCGGCGCCCGCATATTCGTACCAGGAATGGTCGACATATTCCTGGATCTGCTCCGGGTCGCGCTGGTCGACATCCTGCACTTCGTTCAGGTTGCCGTTGATGATCGCGCCGCGCGGCAGATAAAGCTGGCCGGGGCTGAAATCATTGGCATTTTCGGGAATGTCGCCATAGGCCAGCACGGATTTACCCGACAGACCGCCGCCATAGAGCCAGCTCTTGTAGAAGCCGCCGATGGCGACGACATCGGGCAGATAGACGTTGCGGTTGAATTCGATGCATTTGTCGATGATCGAAGAAACGAGGTTCAGGCGCTCCATGTTGATCGCGCCCACCGCGCCGGTGGAATGCACGTTGATCGGACAGGGCACCCCCCCCACCAGCCAGTTCGGATGCGGGTTCTTGCCGCCGAAGATCGTGTGGATTTTCACAATCTCCTTTTGCAGGTCCAGCGCCTCCAGATAATGCGTGGTCGCCATCAGATCGGCTTCGGGCGGCAAAAGATAGGCCGGGTTATCCCAGTAGCCATTTTTGAAGATCCCGAGTTGCCCGGATTCCACAAAGGATTTCAGACGGTTCTGCACATCGCGGAAATAACCGGGCGAGGACAGCGGGTGGTTGGGCGACACCATCTGCTGCAATTCGCTGGTCGCCTTGGGGTCGGCCTTCAGCGCGTTGACCGGGTTCACCCAGTCCAGCGCATGCAGGTGATAGAAGTGCACAACATGGTCATGGATTTGCAGGTTCAGCTGCATGATGTTGCGGATCGAGTTGGCATTGTCGGGAATGGTGATCCCCAGCGCATCCTCGACCGCGCGCACCGAGGTCAGCGCATGCGTGCCCGTGCAGACCCCGCAGATCCGTTCGGTGAAGGCCCAGGCATCCCGCGGGTCACGACCCTTCAGAATGACCTCCAGCCCGCGCCACATCGTCCCGGTCGAAACGGCGTTGCGGATCATGTTGTTCTCGTCCACGTTCACCTCGCAGCGCATGTGGCCCTCGATCCGGCACACCGGATCGACCACCACGCGCTGCCCTGCCGTATCAAGGGTGAAGCCATTCGGCGTCGTCACTCCCATGGCTTAACCCTCCACTTTCTCTTGGTTCTTCTTCTGGGCCCGCTTCAGCGCGGATATGGCGGCATGCACCGCAACGGCACCGCCCACCACACCGGCAGCGGTCATGCCCACCTTGTCGGCATTGGCTTCGATGCCGAATTGTTTGATGTTGGTCAGCCGGTCATAGAAAGAGCCCTGATCCCAGAATCCGTCCTCGGAACAGCCGATGCAGCCATGGCCCGACTGGATCGGGAAGCTGACGCCCTCGTTCCAGCGCACGGTGGAACAGGCGTTATAGGTGGTCGGCCCCTTGCAGCCCATCTTGTAAAGGCAATAGCCCTTGCGCGCATTCTCGTCGTCCCAGTGCTCGACGAACTGGCCTGCGTCGAAATGCGGGCGGCGATAGCATTTGTCATGGATACGCTGCCCGTAGAACATTGCCGGGCGGCCCTGACGGTCCAGTTCGGGCAGGCGGTCGAAGGTCAGCATGTAGGTGATCACGCCGGTCATCACCTCGGCGATGGGCGGGCAGCCGGGCACCTTGATGATCGGCTTGTCGGTGATGACCTTGTGCACCGGCGTCGCGCGCGTCGGGTTCGGCGCCGCCGCCTGCACACAGCCGTAAGATGCGCAGGCGCCCCAGCTGATCACGGCCTTGGCGTGTTCGGCGGCATGTTTCAGTTGCTCGACAAAGGGTTTGCCACCGACGATGCAGAACATGCCATCCTCGTTCAGCGGCGGATTGCCCTCGACCGCGAGGATGTAATTGCCCTTGTATTTGTCGATGGTCTCTTGCAGCGCGGCTTCGGCATGATGCCCGGCGGCTGCCATCAGAGTGTGGGAATAGTCGAGCGAGATCATCGACAGCACCACATCCTTGGCCAGCGGATGCGCCCCCCGGATGAAGCTTTCCGAACAGCAGGTGCATTCCAGCCCGTTCACCCAGATGACCGGCGTGCGCGGCTTGGTTTCCATCGCATGTGCGATCTTCGGCACGAAGGCCGGGCCAAGGCCCAGCGCGCTGGCGGTCAGCGCGCAATATTTCATGAAGCTGCGCCGGGTGATCCCCTGTTTGCGCATCACCTCATAGAAGGTTTCGATCTGGCTCAAGGCTGGCCTCCCTTCATCGTTCCGCCCCACGGCCAAATGGCGCAGGCTCCCGCTGCACAGGAAAACAGGCCCTGACCGGCCGCACAAAATGAAAGTGTGCGCAAGTATGCCGGAAGTAATCTTATTTTATTTCAGATAGTTGATGCAGATATGGCCAGGCCGCGCCGGTCGCGGGCTAATCACTTGCCCGGACAGGCGGTCAGCGGCTTTCCGCACCGCCCAAGCTCCGCGCCGCCGCGACAACCGCCTGCCCCAGCGCCAGCCCGCCGTCATTGGCGGGCGTGAGGCGATGGCTCAGCACCGGCAACCCACGCAGCCCCGCCTCCACCGCCGACAGCAGGCGCGTGTTCTGGAAGCACCCCCCCGACAGCACCACCGCCTGCGCCGCGCCGCTTTCGACCAGCTGACGCGCGGCACCGGCGAATGCCTGCCCCAGCCCGGCGTGAAACCGTTCAGCTATCACCTCGGTCGGCAGGCCGTGCCGCAGGTCATCGCGCATTGCGGGCCAGAGCGGAGCCGGGTCGAATTCGGTCCCGTGCAGGGTCAGTTCATACCCGCAGCCCTGATCGGGCGCATGACGTGTCAGCGCCTCCAGCCGCATCGCGGCCTCGCCCTCGTAGCTTTGCCCCTCCGCGCAAATGTCCAGACAGGCCGCCACCGCATCGAACAGCCGCCCTGCGCTGGAGGACATCGGCGCGTTGATGCCCCTGGCCGCCGCCTGCCTCGCCAAATCGCGCGGACGACCCGGAAACAACGCATCCGCCCAGTCGGGCAGCCCCGCCTGATCCAGTCGCACCAGTGCATTGCGCCAGGGTTCGCGCGCCGCTTTGTCGCCGCCGATCAGCGGGGCGGGTTTCAGCCAGAACCTGCGTTCGAACCCACGGTAATCGCCCAACAGCACCTCACCGCCCCAGAGCGTGCCGTCAGGGCCGAGGCCGGTGCCATCGAGGACAATCGCCGCCACATTGCCCCCCTCCAGCGGCCAGCCGTTCTCGGCCAGACAGGCGGCCATATGAGCGTGGTGATGCCAGACCTCAGTCACCGGAAGGCCCATGGCTTTCCCGGCCTGGGTCGCGCGATAACCGGGATGGGCATCGACGGCGACCAGTTCGGGCCGATGATCGAACAGCGCCCGGTAATCGGCCACCGCCTTTCCGAATTCATCGGCACAAAGCGCGTCATCCAGATCGCCCAGGTGATGCCCCGGCAGCGCCTGTCCGTTCTTCGTCAGGCAGATGGCACCCTTCATCTGCCCGCCCAGCGCCAGCACCTGCGGCGCAGTCCCAAATCCCGGCGGCAGGGCCAGCGTTCCGGGCGCCCGCCCCCGCGCCCGGCGCAGCACCATTGGCGGCGTGCTGCGTTCGACACTGTCATCCAGCCGCCGCGCGATCTCGCGGTCATGCAGGAGGAAGGCATCGGCGAACCCCGACAGCTTCTCACGCGCCTCGGCATTGCCGGTCACCTGCGGCTCGCCGGACAGGTTGCCGCTCGTCATCACCAGAACGCCGCCGAAAGCGTCGCACAGCAGATGGTGCAGCGGGGTATAGGGCAGCATCACGCCAAGCTCGGCCATGCCCGGCGCCACGACCTCGGGCAGGATCTGGCGCGACGGCGCCAGAACGATGGGCGCCGCCGGGTCACGGAGCAGCGCCAGATCCGCCGCAGACAGAACCACCACACCCTGCAGCGCCGCCTCCTGCGCCATCAGCGCCAGCGGTTTCGACGGCCGGTGCTTGCGGTGCCGAAGGGTCGCCACCGCCACCGGATTTGCCGCGTCGCAGGCCAGATGGAAGCCCCCAAGCCCCTTGATCGCCAGCACCGCCCCTGCCCGCAGCAGATCTGCCGCCAGCGCGACCGCGTCGCCCGGCATATCCTGCCCCGCCACCTCCAGCCAGGGCCGGGGGCCGCAGGCAGGGCAGGCAACCGGCTGAGCATGGAAGCGCCGGTCAGCAGGGTCGCGGTATTCCGCAGCGCAATCCGGGCACATTGGAAAGGCCGCCATCGTCGTCTGCGCCCGATCATAGGGCAGCCCGTTCAGAATGGTGAAACGCGGGCCGCAATGCGTGCAATTGGTGAAGGCATATCCCTGCCTGCGGCCCGTCCCGCGAATTTCCGTGGCACAGGCGGCGCAGGTCGCTGCATCCGGCGTCACGCGGGTTTCCGCGCCCCTGCCCCGGCTTTCCGCGATTTCAAACCCCGGCGGCAGGGCACCGCCGAACGTCGCCACCTCCACCGCGTCGACGCGCGCCAGTTTCGGCGCCCGCGCGGTCAGCGCCGCTACGAATCCATCCAGCCCCGGCCCCGCCGCCTCGATCCCCACGCCTTCGGCGTCATTCCAGACCCGGCCGGTCAGACCAAATTCCTGCGCGAGTTGCCAGACGAAGGGCCTGAAGCCAACGCCCTGCACCTGCCCGCGCACCCGTATGACCACAGCGTTCATATTGCCTGCCCTCCCTGCCTGCATCCGCGCCTGGCTGTCGTGGCGTGGCCTAGTGAACCGTGCAGACCATGCAGGGGTCAAAGCTGCGTACCACATGCTGCACGGACAGCGCCCCCGGCCCTTCCACCGCCACCCCTTCCAGCGCCGCCTCCAGCGGGCCGGGCACACCGGCGCTGTCACGCGGGCTGAAATTCCAGGTGGTCGGGGCGATGATCTGGTACCCGGCGATCTTGCCCCCCTCGATGCGCAGCCAGTGACCCAGCGCACCCCGCGCTGCCTCGACCAGCCCGGCGCCGCGGCCCGACCTTGGCAGATGGCCCTGCACCATGAAGGCTTCTCCCGGCACGATCCCGGTGACCAGCCCCTCCATCACCGGCTGGCTGCGTGCCAGTTCCAGAAGCCGCCCGGCCACACGCGCCAGCACCCCGCCGCCCGCGAGCGCAAGTGCAAGCGGATGGCCGTCGACCACCTGACGCGCCAGCGCGCCCACCTCATACCCCCGGCCCTGCAAACGCGGGGCCTTGCACCAGCTGTAAGCCGGGGCCGACATGCTTTCGTCCGGCACCGTCACGCCTTCAAACGGGTGCTGCGCCCCGCCCGTCATCCAGGCGTGGCTCAGATCCTCGGTGATCGCCGCAGGATCAAGCAGCCCCGCAGCCCCGTCCCAAACCCCTGCGGCAAAGACCGGGCCTTCTGCCTGGCGATAGGCCCCGAAAGACAGATAGCGCCCGCTGCCCCGACCCAGCGCCAGCAGATCAAGGTCCGCCGCGATTTCCAGAAACAGCCCGACATCGCCCCGTCCCCAGCGCATCAGCGCATCAGGCGTGTCGAGCGCGGCAAATTCCTCCAGCGGCCCGCCGAACAGAACCTCCTCCAGATAGCGGCGGAAGGCACGCAGCGTCGCGCCCAGTCGGGCCTTTTCGCGCAGGCCGGGTGCCCGTGTGACCCCGCCGGGCTGTATGGCCAGCGTATGCGGCCATTTCCCGGCCAGAAGGCCCATGACATGCAAAAGCTCGGCCCGCGCCTGCACCGCACGCCGCTGCGCACCGCCTTCCATCGCGGTGAACCGCTCCACTGCGCGACGATGCCAGGGGCGGGTTGCGTAATCCGGGCGCGCGAAATCGGGCATGAAGAACAGGTGAAAATGCGTCAGGTGATCCGCCACGTTCTCCGCCGCATGGATCAGCGCCGCCATGGCCGCACCCTGCGGTGTCGGCTCCAGCCCCATCGCCCCGGCCAGAGCCTGCGCCGCAGCGGCCGACTGGCTGATCGAGCAGATGCCACAGATGCGCGGCGTGATCACAAGCGCATCGCGCGGGTCGCGCCCCAGCAGCATCTGTTCAAAGCCGCGATACAGCGGGGCATTGACCTCGGCCCGCCGCACATGCCCGTCCTCGACGGTCAGGGCAACTTCCAGATCCCCCTCGACCCGGTTGAAGGGGCCGACCACCAGGCGCGTCATTTCGGCCGCCTCAGCGTCGGCGGCACCAGCACGCGATCCGCCTTGGCGTTCTGGCCGATGCGTTCCGGTGTCGCCGCCTTCGACAGCGAGGCAAGCGCCATGAACCAGGCTTTCGGCATATCGGTCGGCAGGCCGACCGGGATGCCCGCGACCTTGGGTGTCTCGACAAAGGCATGGGCAGGGTCTTCGAAGCGCGGCGCGGTGCAGTTGATACAGGGGTAGCCGCCCCGCGTGCAGGACCCTTCGCCGTTCCAGGGGCGGATATTGCAATCGCCCACCGCCTGCGTGCCGATACAGCCCAGATTTTCCATCATGCAGCCGATTTCCGACAGTTCCCGCGCACTGGCCTTGTATTCGTAAAACTCGTTCTTCGGGCAACCGTGGTGAACCAGATGATCCGCGTAAAAGCGCGGCCGGGAAAAACCGTCCAGTGCGATCTCCTCGCCTGCCGCCAGCAGCATCAGGGTTTCGGTCACCCAGCCCGGATGCGTCGGGCAGCCCGCGATATTGATGACAGGATCACCGCCCCCCGCCCGCCAGTCCGGGGCGAACAGGCCACCGGAGTGACCACCGTCATATTGCAGGCCGACCGCATCCGAGGGGTTGCCCCCCGCCGCCGTCACGCCGCCAAAGGCTGCACAAGATCCGACGGCGACGACATGGGCCGCGCGCGGCGCCAGCCTTTCGACCCAGTGCATGAGGCTGTGCCCGGTGCCAGCCAGCATCTGAAACCGCCCGGTGCCTGCCGGCCCCCGTGCAATCGCGCCCTCGACGCACAGGATATCAAGCACCTGCCTGCCCTCGGTGATTGCATTCAGCAGGGTCAGCACCTCGGCGCCGGTTTCCACCGAAAGCGCCGGATGCCACAACAGACGGATGCCCGCATCCTCAAGCGTTTCGATCACATCCGGGCTTTCGGCGCAGAGCAGGGACATCGTGCAGCCACCGCAGCCCGCCGCCTGAAGCCATAGAAGCGTTTTCATCCGGCCCCCTCTGCCAGTGGCAATTCCAGCCGGAAAGCCGCGCCCTCTGCCTCGTCCATCAACGCCAGAAGGCCGCCATGCTCTTCCGCGATCTTGTGGCTGATCGACAGGCCAAGCCCCGTACCCCGCCCCACCGCCTTGGTGGTGAAGAACGGATCGAAGATCGCAGCCCGCACCGCCTCGGGCACACCCGGCCCATTGTCGGCCACGATCAGCACCGCCTGCCCTGCCTCGGTGCGGACGGAAAGACTGATCCTCGCGCCGGCCACGCCTTCCAGCGCGTCGACAGCATTCTGGATCAGGTTCATCACGACCTGCTGGATATGGCCGGGCCGCCCGAGAACCATCGTCCGGCCCAGCGCTGTGCTGTCCAGCGTGACCGACTGGCTCATGCCCCGCATGACCCATTCCGCAGCGACCCGCGCGGTTTCGGCCAGATCGAATACAACCATTTCGCCCGCCCCGTCCGAGGACAGGCGGCGCAGATCCTCCACGATGTCGCGCACGCGTTCCGCACCATCGCGCGCACCGCTGATGGCCATGCGCAGATTCTGCACTTCGCGGTCCAGCCGCAGATCCTGACGCAACGCGATCAGCTCCTCGCGGCTGGCCCCATCCTGCACCCTGGTGAAATAGGTTTCGAACTTGCCCGCATAGCGTTCAAGCGCATGGGTATTGGCATAGACGAAACTGATCGGGTTATTCAGCTCGTGCGCCACCCCGGCCAGAAGCCGCCCCAGAGAGGCGAGCTTTTCGTTGCGCACCAGAAAGGCCTGTGCCGTCTTGAGCGCGTCGAGACTGGCCGAAAGCTCGGCATAGGCCTTGCGCAGCGCGCCCAGCGGGCGTCCGGTCAGCACATAGCCATCCACCCGGCCCCGGTCGTCCAGGCGGGGCGCAACCGACAGTTCCAAAGGCTCCACCCCGCCGGGCGTCAGCAGATCGCATTCAAGACTGGCGCTGCGCCGCTGTTCGCGCACGCTTTGCAGGATGGCCGCCAGCAGCGGCCGCTGCCCTTCGGCGAACATATCGGGCAGCGCCATGGTCACGACCTGGCTTTCCTGCCCGCCGGTCAGCAGCGTGACCGACCGGCTGACCTGCTCCACCTGACCGCCACGCCCCGCAACGATCAGCACATCCGAGACGGAGGACAGGATTGCATTCAGGAAAGTGCGCATTTCCTGCAATTCGGCATTCTGACGCTCCAGCCGCTCCTGATAATCCACCAGATCGGCATAGGTGCGGTCCATGGCCGACAGCACCTCGCCCCAGGCATCATCGCTGAAGGGCACCGGCTGGGCAGGGTCGCTGGATTCGTGCGTCGCGGTCATGCCCTGATCCTAGGCCGGTGGCGGGTTCTGGCAAAGCCGGAATCTTGTCCTGCCGGGCCGCCGCCAAGGCAATTTGGAAGGTCAATGTCCACAAAATTGGAAAACCGGATAATTACTTTTCGATTTCCGGTAGACAGATGCATACCGAGGCCGCATTTTATGCTTAAGCCTCAAGGCTTTGCAGAAAATCCCGGCTATCGGCAAATTCCTGATCACGGCAGGCGGAAAGCCATGCTTTCACTTGGACCGAGGAGTGCAAACCATTCGACCAGCCACCAGGGAGGGGACGCCGGTGCCGAAACGAATTCTGATCCTCGGGATCGGCAATGTTCTGTGGGCTGACGAGGGGTTCGGTGTCCGCTGCGTCGAGGAAATGGCCGACAGCCACGCCCTGCCGGAGAATGTGCAACTGCTCGACGGTGGCACGCAGGGGCTGTATCTGCTGCCGTTTCTTGAAAATGTCGACGCGCTGCTGGTGTTTGACGCGATCGACTACGGGCTGCCACCCGGCACGATGAAACTGGTGCGCAATGATGAAGTGCCCGCCTTCATGGGCGCAAAGAAGATGAGCCTGCACCAGACCGGCTTTCAGGATGTCATCGCCACGGCGGCCCTGACGGGATGCCGCCCGCCGGAAATGGCGCTGATCGGCTGCCAGCCGGTCGAGCTGGAGGATTACGGCGGGGGCCTGCGCCCGCTGGTCGCGGCACGCATCCCCGAAGCGCTGGCCATGGCGCGCGCGATCCTGGCCGAATGGGGCGTCGCGGTCGGACCCGGCCGCACCGAAAGCAACCTGCTGGCCGATCCCTCGATCCGCCGCGACGCTTATGAGGCGGGCCGCCCCTCTGAAGACGAGGCCTGCCGCACGGGCGATGCCCGTTTCTTTCCCGGTGTCGCCTGATGTGCGTGGGCATTCCGGTCCTTCTGGTCGCAATCGACGGCATCGCCGGGCATGCGCTGGACGGCGAGCGGCCCGCGCTGGTCGACCTGTCCCTGCTGCCCGAGGCGCGACCGGGCGACTGGGTGCTGAACTTTCTGGGCACCGCCTATGCCCTTCTACCCGAGGACGAGGCGCAGAAGATCCGCGCCGCCCTGGCCGGGCTTGCGGCACTCATGCAGGGCCGGGACCCGGGCGATGCCTTCGCCGATCTTGAAAACCGCCTGCCCCGGCTTCCTCCCCATCTTCAGGCCGCGCAGGATGCGGGCCGCAGCACAGGCTGACACCATGCATGACCATGCCCCGCTACAGGATCTGCCCCCGGCCAGCGGTCTTCACCCGCTGATTGCCCGGCTGGAGACGGAGTTCCTGTATCCCCGCCTCGCCTCGGCAGAGGATGTCACCGGCTTTCTGGCACGCCCCGGCCAGCATTGCCTGTTCATTCCGGGCGATCCGCGCCGGAATCTGGAAACGGCGGATGCGGCGGTGATCCTGCCCGAGCTGCGGCTTGCCTTCCGGAATGCCTTTGATTGCGCGGTTGTCGATGAGGCCATCGAAACCGCCTTGCGGGAACAGTATCGCGCCCTGAAGACGCCGGGGCTGCTGTTCTTCCGCGAATCCGGCTTTCTGGGTGCCATCGAGAAGGTCCGTGACTGGTCCGACTATCTCGGGCGCATCACCCATATCCTGTCCCTTCAACCCGCCTGAGGTTCCGATGGTCAGCCCCTTCACCCTTCCCCCCGCCGGTTTCGGCCCCGGATCGCAGCCCGACCCGGATGGCGAACTGCAATACATGGCCATGCCCTCGGGGATGCGCACCTATGCGCCGCATATTCCCGAGGCCGAGGACCAGCAGGCCATGGCCGATGCGCTGGCCATGCTGGCCGAAATGGCCGCCGCCTGCGAACTGGTGGCGCAGGGCGCGGCGCCGGTCAGTTTCGATCTGGCCAGCCTTTCGCCCGGAGCGCGCAAGGTCATGGCTGATGCGCTGGGTCAGGGCGAGGTTTCCATGAAGATCCGCGGCCTGCCTGCGGTCATGGTGCAGGAAAGCGTCTTTGCCGGGGTCTGGATGTGTCTGGCCGCCGGGATGGATCTGGTCGAGGTGGCCCCCGTGCCCGCTCTGGCACTGACGCGGGCCCATATGCCACACCGGCCTGCCATCGGAAGCCTCGCGCGGAAGGGGCCGGGCCTCGCCAACGCCCCTGCGATCCTGACCGAGCTGGTGGAAAAGTCGCGCAGCCACAAGGCCGGAGCGATGGCGCATGTGATCAACCTTTCCCTGCTGCCGCATACACCCGAGGATCTTGACTGGCTGGCCGAGGCGACGGGCGAAGGCGCCGTTACCGTGCTGTCGCGCGGCTATGGCAATTGCAGGGTTACAGCCACCGCCATGCCCTTCGTCTGGAAGGTGCAGTTCTTCAATTCGATGGACACGCTGATCCTCGACACTTTCGAGGTGACCGGGATGCCCGAGGTCGCACTGGCGGCCGATGAAGACCTGCGTGACAGCGCCCTGCGCATCCGCGACGTGATCGAGGCGATCCGATGACGCCGGGGTTCGAGGGCAGCTATCTGGGCGCGACCGACAAGATCAGCCCGCTTGCGATCATGGAATGCAAGATCTGCTGGACCCCCTATGATCCGGCGGAAGGCGACGATACGCGACAGGTGATGCCCGGCACCGCCTTTGTCGATCTGCCGGAGGACTGGTCCTGCCCCGGTTGTTCTGCCCCGAAAGCCCAGTTTCTGGTGCGCGAAGACCCCGGCGCCGCCTCGGCCCCGGTTCTGGCAGAGATGGAGCGACGCACTCAGGCGCTGGTCGCCGATTTCACAGAAGTCTTTAACGGCAAGATGCGCGATGTTCCGATGGTGAACCATGCGCTGCATGTGCAGGCGGTTGAGTTTCAGCCATATGAGGGCGGCTTTCTGGGTGTGCTGGTTGCCCCGTGGTTCATGAACCTCGTGTTCCTGCCCCCGGCGGATTACCCGTTGCTGCCCGCAACCGGCAAGGAGGTGCTGGTCTTCCCGTCAGGCGAATATGAATTCATCCATAACGCCCGTGAAATGACCGGCCCCTATCTGGCCTGCTCGCTGTTTTCGCCCATGGGCGATTTCACCAGCCAGCTTCAGGCGGTGGATGTTGCGCGCGCGGTGATGGCCGAGCTGTTCCGCCCGGAAAACCGCGCCGAAACCGACCGGGCCGCAGATATCCGCGCGCGGCGCGAGGCAGAACTGGCGCCGCCCGTAGACAGCCTGCCAGCGGCAGAAGAGCCGTCGCGCCGGAGGCTCATCACCGGGGGGCTGGGCGGATGACGCTGGCTTCGGTCCTCTTGGGCTTTGGGCCGGACGGACCCGCGCTTCGCACCGGCCAGCGGCTGCCGGTCGAGACGATGGTTCTGGGCAGGCCCGTGCCCGAAGTGGCCGAACTTCTGCCCCGGTTGTTCAACCTGTGCCGGGTGGCGCAGGGCCTTGCGGCGCGGCTGGCGCTGGGTCTTCCGGCGACGGGCGATCTGAGGACCGAAATCATCAGGGATCATGTGATCCGTCTGACGGTGATCCTTCCAAGGGCCTTCGGGCTGACAGCGCCCGCCCTGCCCGCAGATCCGGCAGAGTTGCTGGGCCGGAACGGACTGCCTGCCGACGGGGATCTGTGCCGCTGGGACAGCCCGCTGACACCGCTGGCCTGCCGGATCACGCAGGAATTCGCCCCGGGCATCGCCTGCACCGCCCCCTTGCCGCCGCCGCCGCATCCGCTGGCCGAAGGCGCATATGAGAACTCTGCCGCCGGTCGGCAGGCAGGTGCCCCCACCCTGCGCGCCGTTGAAAGCCGCTACGGACGCGGGCCGCTCTGGCGCTTCGTCGGCTTGCTGGCCGATCTGGAGGCCGCGCTGGCCGACCGGCTGCCTGCGCCGGTCGCTGCCGAGGGCCTTGCCTGTGTTCCTGCCGCGCGCGGCGCCTACGGCCTGCGGCTGAACTCGTGCGAGGGTCGCGTGACCGGCATCGCCCGGCGCACCCCGACCGACCATCTGCTGGCCCCCGGTGGCGCGCTGCTACAGGCGCTGGGTCGCCTGCCCGCAGACCAGCGCCATCTCGCGCCGCGCATCATTGCGCTGCATGATCCCTGCGTGCCGGTGCTGATCGAGGAGCCGCAGGATGCATGAGATGAGCCTTGTCGAAGGCATCCGCTCCATCGTGGAAGATCAGGCCCGCGCCCATGGCTTTTCGCGCGTCACCCTTCTGCGGCTGGAAATCGGCCGCTTTGCCGGGGTCGAAAAGCCCGCGCTGGCATTCGCCTTTGACGTGGTGATGAAGGGCAGCCCGGCCGAAGGAGCCCGGCTGGAGATCATTGACTTGCCGGGGCAGGCGCTTTGCTATGACTGCATGAAGCTGGTCGAGATTGCCGACAGGCTCGCCCCCTGCCCGCTGTGCGATGGCGGACGGCTGATCCCCGAGGGTGGCGATGAAATGCGGATCAGGAATATGGAGGTGCTGTGATGTGTACGGTTTGCGGATGTGGTGACACGGTGACCGTCGATGGCAGGGAAATGAGCCATGACGAGGCGCACCGGCTGGGCCTTGCGCATTCGCATGGCCCGGTCTTCCGGCCCGCAGCCCCCGCCCTGCCCTTTCCCCATATCCAGGCCACCGCCGACCGCGCGTCCGCACCGTCCCTGGCAGCAGGCCATCATCATTACGGCACCGGCCCGGCCGGGGTGTCGGTTCCGGGGCTGACGCAGGCGCGGCTGATCGAGGTGGAAACCTCGATCCTTGCCAAGAACGATGCCTTTGCCGCCTCGAACCGGCGGGTGCTCGACGCGCTTCGGGTTCTGGCGCTCAATCTCGTCTCCTCGCCCGGCTCGGGCAAAACCACGCTGCTGTGCAAGACCATCGAGGCACTGGGAGACGCCCCTCTGGCCGTGATCGAGGGGGATCAGCAGACCTCGAACGACGCCGACAGGATCCGGGCTACCGGCGCGCGGGCGCTTCAGATCAACACCGGCAAGGGCTGCCATCTGGATGCGCATATGGTCGGCACCGCCATCGACGCGCTGCGCCCCGCCGCCGGGTCATTCCTGTTCATCGAAAATGTCGGAAATCTGGTTTGCCCCGCAGGCTTCGATCTCGGCGAAGATGCCAAGGTCGCCATCCTTTCGGTGACCGAGGGCGAGGATAAGCCGCTGAAATACCCCGATATGTTCAGTGCCGCGCGTCTTGCGATCCTCAACAAGCTGGATCTTGCGCCGCATTGCGACGTTGATCTGGCCGCCTATACCGCCAACCTGCGGCGGGTGAACCCGAATATCGAAATCATCGCCCTGTCTGCCCGCACCGGCGCAGGCATGGCGGAATGGCTTGGCTGGCTGCGGGCACGTCTGGCGGAGAAAGCTGCATGACCAGCCCGCGCCCGACCGTCCTGCTGATCGACGACGAGCCGCATTCGCTGTCCTCGATGCGCATGGCGCTGGAGGACGAATTCGATTGCATCGCCGCTGGCAGCGCCGATGAAGCCGTGCAGCGGATGGAAGAGGAATGGGTGCAGGTGGTCATCTGCGATCAGCGGATGCCAGGCAAGACCGGGGTCGCCCTGCTGACCGAATTGCGCGAACGCTGGCCCGATACCGTCCGCATGCTCATCACCGGCTACACCGATCCGGGCGCGATGGCGAGCGCGATCAATGATGCAGGAATTCACCAGTTCCTGACAAAGCCGTGGCATCCGGACCAGCTTCTGATGGCGGCGCGCAACGGGGCGCATCTGTTCCAGCTTGCCCGCGAGAACGAGCGGATGGCGCTGGAGATGCGCTTTCTGGCCTCGTCCGCGCAAACCAAACTGGAAAAGCGCCGTCTGGCCCTGCGTGAGGGTCTGGGATTTGAAACCATCCTTCACAGCCCGCAAAGCCCGATGAAGGGCGTGCTGGCGGCGGCCCGGCATTTCGCCAGTTTCGATGTGCCCGTCCTGCTGACCGGCGAGCCGGGAACCGGGCGGGCGCGGCTGGCGCGCGCCATGCATTTTTCCTCGCTCCGTTCGGACAGGCCGTTCCATGCCCTGAACCTTGCCGGATTGACCGAGGAACTGGCCCTGATCGAACTTTTCGGTGCCAAGCGGGGTATCCTGCCCGGCGGCGTCAACAAGATCGGGCTGGCCCAGAAATGCGACCGGGGCACCCTGTTCATCGAGGGGGCCGAACATGCCTCGCCCGGCCTGCAACTGGCGCTGTGGCGACTGCTGGATGAGGGGAGCTTCACCCCTGTCGGTGGTCAGAAAGTGCAGACTGCCAATCTGCGGCTGTTGCTGGGCGCCGGGGCGGATCTGTTGCGCCGGGTGGCGGACGGCGCCTTCCGGGCTGACCTTTACTATGCGCTTGCGGTGGCGGAACTGGTGATCCCGCCGCTGCGGGCGCGGCGCGGTGACGTGGCGATCCTCTCACAGGCGTTTCTGGATGACCTTTCCGCCCGCCACGGCAAGGCCGCACACGGCTTTTCCCCCGATGCGCTGGAGTTTCTGGAAAACTGGGACTGGCCCGGAAATCTGAAGGAACTGCACAACGAGGTCACACGCATGCTGATCTTCGCACAGGGCCCGATGCTGGGGGCCGAACTCATCAGCCGCGCGATCCTTCAGGCAGCCCCCTCGGATCTTGGCTCCGACCGCAGCGCCGATGCCGCGCTGATGGCGGACGGCACGCTGAAGGATCGGGTGGAATTGATCGAAATGCGCATCCTGCGCGAAACGCTGACCCGCCACCGCTGGAACAAGAGCCGCGCCGCGGTGGAGCTGGGGCTTTCGCGCGTCGGCCTGCGGGCCAAGCTGGACCGCTATGGCATTTCCGACCCGTCGGGCCGTGTGCATGAGGAAGAGGAGGACTGAACGATGTGTCTTGGCATTCCGGGGCGGATCGTCGCGATCACGCATGCGGATCGTCTGATGGCGATGGCCGAGGTTTCGGGCGTGCGGCGCGAGGTGAATGTCGCGCCAGTCGCTGGCAATGACCTTGAGGCGCTGGTCGGGCAATGGGCGCTGATCCATGTCGGCTTCGCCATGGCCCTGATCGACGAGGAGGAGGCCGCGAAAACCTTGCAGGCGCTTCAGGATCTGGGCGAGGCGCAGGAAACGCTGGAACAGATGGCCTCTTCGGCGGAGGCGCTGGCATGAAATTCGCCTCTGAATTCCGCGATCCGGTGGCAGCCCGTGCGCTGTTTTCCGCCATTGCCCGCATGGCCGACCGCATCGGCGCCAGCCGTGACCGGCCCGTGCACATCATGGAAATCTGCGGTGGCCACACCCATTCGATTTTCCGCTATGGGCTGGACAAGCTGATCCATGACGGGATCGAGTTCATCCATGGCCCCGGCTGCCCTGTCTGCGTGCTGCCGATGGCGCGTGTCGATGAATGTGTTGAGATTGCCGAACGTCCCGGTGTCATCTTCACCACATTCGGCGATGCCATGCGCGTGCCGGGGCATCGCAAGTCGCTGATGCAGGCGAAATCCGCCGGGGCGGATATCCGCATGGTCTACAGCCCCCTTGATGCGCTGGAACTGGCGCGGCGCAATCCGGGGCGCGAGGTGGTGTTCTTCGGGCTCGGGTTCGAGACAACGACGCCTTCGACCGCGCTGTCGATCCAGCAAGCCGCGCGCGAGGGGCTGACGAATTTCAGCGTCTTCTGCAACCATATCACCGTGCCGGAGCCGATCCGCGCCCTGCTGGACGATGCGGACATGACGCTCGACGGTTTCATCGGGCCGGGGCATGTCTCGATGGTCATTGGCGTCCATCCCTATGATTTCATTGCCCGCGACTACGGCAAGCCGCTGGTCGTCGCCGGGTTCGAGCCGACGGACCTGCTGCAATCGGTTCTCATGGTGCTGACCCAGATCGCCGAAGGCCGTGCTGCGATTGAAAACCAGTATGCGCGGGTGGTGCCGGAACACGGCAATCCGGTATCTCTGGCAGCGATCGCCGATGTCTATGAACGACGGCCCAGCTTCGAATGGCGCGGTCTGGGCGAGATCGACGCCTCGGGCCTGCGGATCCGGGCGAAATATGCCGCCTTCGACGCGGAAGAGAAATTCGGTATCGGCTATGCCGCCTCCAGCCGCAATGTGCCGGAGATCGAGGGCTGTTGCTGCGGTGCGGTGATGACCGGCAAGATGAAACCGCCGCAATGCCCGCAATTCGGCACCGGCTGCTCCCCGGAAATGCCTCTGGGCGCCCTGATGGTCTCCTCCGAAGGGGCCTGTGCCGCCTACTGGCAATATTCCGGTATCAGGGCAGCAGAATAATGGCCCTGCGCGACACCCATGTGACCATGGCCCATGGCGGCGGCGGTCGGGCCATGCGCGACCTGATCGACGAGGTGTTTACCTCGGTCTTTCAGCCGCCCGGCTCCGAGGATCAGGCCCGGCTGACCGGGACAGCCTTGCAGGAACCAGGCGCGCGGCTGGCTTTCACCACCGACAGTTTCGTCGTCACGCCGCTGGAATTTCCGGGCGGTGACATCGGCAAGCTGGCGGTCTGCGGCACGGTCAATGATCTGGCGGTGGGAGGCGCGAGGCCGCTCTGGCTTTCGGCGGCCTTCATCATCGAGGAAGGCTGCGAAATCGCGCTGTTGCGCCGGATCGTGGCCACTATGGCCGCAGAGGCGGACAAGGCCGGGGTGCGGATCGTGACCGGCGACACCAAGGTGGTGGAGCGCGGCAAGGCAGACGGCGTGTTCATCACCACCGCCGGGGTGGGCGTTATCCCGCCCGGCCGCGATATAGGGGCCGCGCGCATTCGTCCGGGCGATGTGGTCATTGTCAACGGTGTGCTGGGCGATCACGGCGCCGCCATCCTTGCCGCGCGTGGCGATCTGGCGCTGTCCACCGATCTGGCAAGCGATTGCGCCGGGCTCGGCCATCTGATGCAGGCCGCCCTCGCCGCCGCACCGGGGATTTCCGCCGCCCGTGACTGCACGCGCGGCGGGCTGGCTTCGGCGCTGAATGAAATGGCGGCAGAGGCGGGGCTTGCCGTCGAGATACAGGAAACCGCCCTGCCCCTGCGCCCCGAGGTGGTCGGCGTTTGCGAGATCCTCGGGCTGGACCCGCTGTATCTGGCGAACGAGGGACGGCTGGTCCTGTTCTGTCCCGAGGCCGAGGCCACGGCGGCGCTGGCGGCCCTGCGCTCCCTGCCCGAAGGGCGCGACAGCACCGTGATCGGCCGCGCCAGCCAGGGACAGGTCGGGCGCGTGACCTTGCGCACGGCCTTCGGCGGCGCGCGGATCGTCGACATGCTGGTGGGGGAACAACTGCCGAGGATCTGCTGATCCTCATCTGTCCTCCGCTTCCGCAAAAGGGGCGCCCGAGGCGCCCCTTTTCCGTTACCTTGCTACAGGCGCGCTCATATCGCCCAATTGGCAAACCCGATAGACAGCAGAGGCACATAGGTAATCACCATCAGCGCCGCGATCACCACAAGGATCGGCCACAGAAGGCTGCCGAACATGCGCTGCACCGGGATTTTCGCCACCTGCGCGGCGGCGAACAGGTTCACCCCCAGCGGCGGCGTGAACATGCCAAGCGCGAGGTTCACCACGATGACGATACCGAAATGCACCGGATCGATACCGAAGCTCAGCGCGACCGGCGTCAGGATCGGGGCCAGAACCAGAATGGCCGCCGAGGTTTCGATGAACATGCCGACCACGAACAACAGCAGGTTGATGCCCAGCAGGAAGGTGATGTCCGACGAGAACGTTCCCTGCGCCCAGTCACCCACCGCAGCGGGAAGGCCCGAGCGGCTGATCAGGAAGCTGAACAGCGAGGCAGCGGCGATGATGAACATGACCGCCCCCGAGGATCGGGCCGCATCGCGGAACAGGGCAGGCAGCTCGGCCAGCCCGATCTCACGATAGACGAACATCGACAGGACCAGCGCATAGATCACCGAAACCGCGGCGGCCTCGGTCGGGGTGAAGACCCCGCCGTAGATGCCGCCGATAATGATGACCGGCATCATCAGGGCCCCGAAGGCGCGGCGCGTGGCCTGCCCCAACGGCGCGCGGCTGTCGCCATCCTCGCGGCCATACCCCTTGAGACGGCACCAGACCTGGACCATGATCACCAGCCCCGCCGCCACCAGAAGGCCCGGCAGCAGACCGGCGAGGAACAGCCGCGTCACCGAGGTTTCGGTCGAAACCGCATAAAGGATCAGCGGTACCGAAGGCGGGATGATCACCCCGAGCTCCGCTGAGGATGCCTGGATGGAGGCAGCCATCGGCACCGGATAGTGATGTCGCACCATTGCCGGGATCAGGATGGAGCCGACCGCGAAGGTCGTCGCCACCGACGAGCCGGAAATCGCGGCGAAAATCATGCAGGTCAGCACACAGGAGCTCGCCAGCCCGCCCTGCACGCCGCCGACCAGCGCCTTGACGAAATCGACCAGCCGGGCCGAGATGCCACCATGCGTCATGATCACGCCTGCAAGAATGAAAAACGGCACCGCCATCAGCGGAAAGCTGTCCAGCCCGGTGAACATCTTCTGCGGCACCACAAGAAGTGGCATGTTTGAGAAGAAGTGGATCGAGAAGATCGAGGCAAGACCGATCGACACCGCGACGGGCACCGAAAGGGCGAAGAACAGGATCAGGAACGCGGCAAGACCAAGGTTCATTCGTGGATCTCCTCGTCATGCAGGGAGCCGCGTTCGGCATCGCGGTGCCGCAGCAGGACACCTGGAATGGCGCAAAGGGCGCCGAACGGGATGGCCGCGTAAAAGACCGCCATCGACACATCCAGCATCGCGACCCGCTGGCCCTGCGCCCGCCCGGCCATGAGGATGCCATACCAGACCAGAACACCCAGAAAGATCAGCGTCAGCAGCGTGACCAGCCGGACGACCCAAAGCTGGATCGGTGCGGGCAGCAGCGAACGGATGAAATCAATCGGAATCATGGTCCCGGCCCGGAATGCCGCCCCCGCGACAAGGAAGGTCGACCAGATGATCGCGCCGCGCGCCACCAGTTCGGACCAGACGGCGGCATCGCCCAGGACGAAGCGGGTAACGACCTGAACAAAGACAAGAAGTGTGGCAATCGCCAGCAGCAGGGCTGCGGCATTATGGGTCAGGCGCACGGCAGCCTCGCCCGCAGACGTGAAAGCTTTCAACATTCCTCCTCCCGAGAATGCGCGGCGGCCTGTGCCGCCCTCCCCCCGAACCGTGCGCCGGCGCATCACGGGAATGCGCCGGCCATCGGTTTACTTTTGCGCGTCGCGAATGCGCTGGATCAGCTCGGGCGAATATTTCGGCGCATATTCGTCATAGACCGGCTGCACCGCAGCGGCAAACGACGCCTTGTCGATGTCGGTCACGACCTCCATGCCATTGGCGATCATCTTCTCGACACCGGCGGTCTCGTTCTTCGCCACGGTCGCGCGCGAGGCTTCGGCCGCAGCCTTCGCGGCCTCTTTCATCCAGCCCTGCTCTTCGGGCGACAGCTCGTCCCAGGTGATCTTGGAAATCACCACGGCCGCCGGGGAATAGACATGCCCGGTCAGCGAGGCATATTTCTGGATTTCCCACATGTTATTCGCAGTGATGATCGGCACCGGGTTTTCCTGCCCGTCGATGGTGCCCTGTTGCAGGGAGGTCAGAACCTCGGTCCAGCTCATCGGGGTCGGCGCGGCACCCAGCGCCTTGAAGGCAGCGATATGCACCTCGTTTTCCATCGTGCGCAGCTTGATGCCCTTCAGATCGTCCGGGGTGCGGATCGGATGCTTGGAATCGGTGATGTGGCGAAAGCCGTTTTCGGCCCAGGCCAGTCCCACCAGACCTGCGGGTTCGAAATCGGCAAGGATTTCCTGCCCGATCTCGCCGTCCAGCACGGCGTGGGCCGAAGCGTAGTCCTTGAAAAGGAACGGGAAATCCAGCGCATAGACCTGCGGAACGAAATTCCCGATCGGCCCCGTGGACGAGATGGTCAGCTCGACCGTGCCGATTTGCAGGCCTTCGATCACATCCCGTTCGCCGCCCAGCGCGCCTGCCGGTTTCAGCGCAATTTCGATATCGCCGCCCGAAAGCTCCTCGATCTTCGCCTTGAACGCCTTGCCCGCGTCGCCGTAATGGCTTTCCAGCGGCGGGGTGAAAGCGAGATTGAAGGTCTTGGCGGTTGCCGGCAGCGCAAAGGCCGAGGCACCGGCCAGCAGCACGGCAAGCGTCGTCAGTCGGGTCATGGTGGTTCCTCCCTGGAATGACCGTTGATTGCGGCGGGGCGCCCCTCGCGCCCCTGCCCGGAATGGGTTCAGGTGATGCGCTTCACGCTGGCCAGAATTTCCTCCGGCTCGAACACGCGCTTCCAGTCATCTTTCATCAGCACCGGAATACCGAATTCGATGGCCTTGTTGCAGGCGTCCGAGAACACGCCCTGCACCTCGTCGAAGATCACCGCGCCGAGGATGTTCATATGGCCCAGCAGGAAGTCGCGGGCACACTCCTGCGAGACGCCGGTCTTGACCACCTCGTCCATCGCCTGACGCATTACAACCAGCAGCGAGGCACAGACGGTTTCCGAAAGGCCCGGCTCCAGATAGGCCATCTGTTCGACCGTGCAGCGATGGGTGCGGTTGACCGGCGCATAGATGGCGCGCGCGATGGAATCGCCCAGCGCATAATGTTCTTCCGGACCCTGCATCAGCGCATTGACCACGCCCTGCGGCGCGGCGATGCCACCGAAATGGTCATGCAGTTCAGCATCGGTCTTGCCGTAGTTGAAGATGACCGGATGGCAGGGGTGGGTCACGAAATAGGTGATGTCGGCGCGTTCCGGCAGATCGCCCGCGAAGGGCGCCGCCGCGTCCAGCACCACGACCATGGTGCCGGGGTCAAGCTGCGGCACCAGATTCTTCGCCACCTTGCCGATCACCGTATCCGGCACCGCCAGGATCACCACATCGGCGCCTTTGATCGCCACCTCCGGCGCCACCGCCTCGGCCCCGATCTCAGAGCGCAGGCGGTCTTTGCCGATGTCCGAAACCTCGACGCTGCGCACCTCGAAATCGGTCCTGGCCAGATTGCGGCCCAGACGGATGCCCATTTTTCCGCCCGCCCCGAACAAGGCAACTGTCGTCATGATGTTCCTCCCGCTGCGCCAAGCGCATCTTGCATAACTGGTATGATGAGATAATAATATGACGATTAAGTCAATAGCCGCTGTCGCCACCCGGCACACCCCGCGGCAAGGGAGGAAACCGATGTCGGAAGACGTGCTGGACACCGCGCAACAGGCACCTTGGCTGACCTGGTATGGCGACGATTTCACCGGCTCGGCAGCGGTGATGGAGGTGCTGGCCTTCGCGGGCGTACCTGCCGTGCTGTTTTCCGACATCCCGTCAGAAGCCCTGCTGCGCCGCTTTCCGCATGTGCGCGCCATCGGCATCGCCTCGACCGCGCGGACGGAAAGCCCGGAATGGATGCAGGAAAACCTGCCCGCGCCGTTGGGCTGGCTTCACCGTCTGGGTGCGCCGATCCTGCATTACAAGGCCTGCTCCACCTTCGATTCTTCGCCCGAGACCGGCTCGATCGGGGCGGCGATTGGGGTCGGGCTGTCGGTGCGCCCGGCGACAGCCGTGCCCATGCTGACCGCCGCGCCACAGATGCGCCGGTATCAGGCGTTCGGCCACCTGTTCGCGGGCACGCTGGACGGGGTGTTCCGGCTGGACCGGCACCCGGTAATGGCACGACATCCGGTCACCCCGATGGCCGAAGCCGATCTGCTGCGCCATCTGGCGGCGCAGACCGATCTGCCTGCGGCGCTGATCGACCTCGAGATGCTGGCCGATGACCCGCAGACCGCGCTGGAGCGCGCGCTCGCCACCGGCGCACGGGTTCTGTCCATCGACGCGATGGCCCCTGATTCGGAGGCCGCCGCCGGGCGACTGATCTGGGAGAACCGCGACCGGCTGGGGTTTGCCGTCGGCAGTCAGGGTATCGAGTATGCGCTGGTCCGGCACTGGATTGCCAGCGGCCTGATCGCCCCCCCCGCCCCGGTGCCGGGGCTGGCAAAGGTTGCCGCCATCGCGGCGGTTTCCGGTTCTGTTTCCCCCACCACAGCGCGGCAACTGGATCACGCAGCGGCGCAAGGTTTTGAACTGCTGTCCTTCCCCGCCGCCTGCGTCTGTGGACCGGAGGCAGAGGCAGAGGCGCAGATTGCCCGCGTGATCGCCGAAGGCTGTGCCGCTGCCGCACGCGGGGCCAGCCCGCTGGTTCATTCGGCGCGCGGCCCTGACGACCCGGCGGTCACGGATTTCCGCGCAGCCCTTTCCGGCGCGTCCCTGTCAATGACCGAAGCCAATGCCCGGATCGGCGATGCGCTTGGCCGCATCCTTGATGGCATCCTGCGCGGATCGGGCCTGCGCCGGGCGGTGATCTCGGGCGGCGACACCTCGGGCTTCGGGATGCGCCGGCTGGGATTACAGGCGCTGGAGGCCCGCGCGCCCACCATTCCGGGGGCGGCGATCTGCCAGGGCTATGGCCCATCCCCGCATGACGGGCTGGAAATCGCGCTGAAGGGCGGGCAGATGGGGGCAGAAGATTTCTTCGGCTGGGTCCGCGATGGTGGCGGGCCGCGATAAGAGGGCCAAAATCATGCAAGCGACGCCCCCGGGCCAGAAGCTGCAGGCCCTGCTGGGCGGTGGCGCCTTCATCCTGCTGCTGGCGGGAACCAATACCCCCACGCCCCTGCTGCCGGTCTACCGCGAGGTTCTGGGCTTCTCGCCCCTGACCATGACACTGACCTATATCTCTTATGTCGGGGCGCTGGTCGCGGTGCTGTTCGTGGCGGCGAGCCCCGCCATCGCAAGCCGCGCGCCCCTGATGCTGGTGCTGTCACTCGGGCTGGCCTGCGCGGCAGATCTGTTGCTGGGCACCGGACAGGCGCCGGGTATTCTGGCCGGGCGCGCGCTTCAGGGATTGTCAGGCGGGCTTGGCACCGGCGCGGCGGCAGCGGTTGTGGTTGCAGCCATCGGCGCAGGCGGACGGGCACTGTCGGCCACCGGCAATCTGGCCGGGGCGATCCTTGGTACCTCGGCTTCGGAACTGGTGCTGCAACTGACGGGCACGCGCGCCATCACGCTCAGCTTTCACATCCACGCCCTTGCCTGCATCGCGCTGAGCCTGCCGCTGGCCCTGCTGCTGATGCGGCGGCGCGCGCTGAACCAGCAGAGCATCCATACCGGCACGGCAAACCTCGACCCGGTTTCCCCGATCCTGCGCGCGAACTGGCGCCCGCTGCTGACCGGCTGTCTCACCTGGTCCGCGCTGAGTTCGGCCATCGTGTTCCTGCCCAGCTATTTCGCGGATCATGGCATGCCGTTGGTGCAGGCGCTTGGGATTCCGCTGCTGCTGCTGGCCAGCCTGATCGTGCAGCTTGCAAGCCCCCGCATGGCGCGGCTTTGGCCGCAGCTCTCGGGCCTGCTGTCGATTGCGCTTGGTCTGGCCGCTATCCTGATCGCAGCGGCAACCGGGCAGGATCTGCCCGGCCTCGCAGGCTTTGTGCTGATTGGTGCAGGCGCAGGCGGGGCCTACCGGCTGTCGCTGATCCTGCTGACCCAAGGCACCGGCGCCGCCACACAGGGCCGCCTTGCCTCGCTTTACGCTGCAATCACCTACGGTGTGACCGCGTCGGTCGTGCTGCTGGCGGGGGCAGTGGCCCAGCGTGCCGGTCTGGTGCCGGTGACGACCCTTCTGCTGGCCGTCACCCTGCTGGGCTGCCTGGCCGCCCTGCCCCTTGCACCGCGTCTTGGCAGGTCGGGGCCCTGAACCTCAGCGCGCAAACCTCGCCAGCGAAGCCGCAAGTTCGGGGCGGGTCCCGGCGTAGTCGGCCAGCGCGATCCCTGCCTCTGCCGCCTCCCACGCCTGACGGATCGCCGTGACCCCGGCACGAGCCCCCATCGGGTGCCCATGGATGCCGCCGCCCCCCAGATACATCAGATCCAGCCGACCGCCGGTCCGGCGGAAGGTCTCGGGCGCCTGCCCGCCCCATTGGCCGGAACAGACCACTGGCAACGCACAATCGGCTTCGGAAAAGATCGGCGTCAGGCAATCGCCAAAGCTGCGCACGAAACTGTCGTCAGGTTCCCAGTATTTCGCGGCGATACCGTTGACCTGAAACTGATCCACCCCCAGCAGGCGCCAGATCTTCTGATAGGCGCGAAATTCCATCCCCAGCGCGGGATGCCGGGTCAGGATGTCCCAGCCGTTGCGATGCGCATGCAGGCAAAGGGCCGAGCGTTTGCGCAGGAAACTCATGCCGCCATAACCGACCGAGTTGATATTGACCACCGCCGCCGCGCCGCCCGCCGCATGAACCAGATCGTGATTGCGCATCATCACATCCGGGTCGGCCGAGGAAATGCCAAAGGCATAAAGCACGCGCTTGCCGGTATTCTGCTGATGATCCTCGATCACCGGCATGATGGCAGCCACACGGTCGGCCAGCGGCGAATAGCCGGGCGACATCAGCTTTTCATCATCCTTGATGAAATCGACCCCGGCCTCACAGAGTTCCCGCACCACCTGTGCGGTGCCAGCGGGCGTCAGGCCCAGCGACGGCTTGATGATCGAGGCGATCATCGGCCCTTGCGCCACATCCATCAGCCGGCGCGATCCGGCAATGCCGAACTGCGGCCCCGGATGGCAGGCCCATGCAGACGGCAGGTCGAAATCCATCACCCGGACGCCGGAAAGCCCGCGCGCCGAATAGACACCGCCGACGGTAATCGTCATCAGCGCGGCGATATCGGTGCCCACGGCCTCCAGCGGGAAGGCGATGGTGACATCGCCACGCAGGTAATGGGTTCCGGGCGGGTCTTCGGGGCGCGGGAAGCCGGGCTGATCGGTGCTTTCCAGCGGCTGCACCGCGACCACGCGGGCAGCGCAACGCGCACGCACTTCCTCGGTCTCGCCGGGAAGTTCGGTAAAAGTGCCGGTCGATTGGTCGGAGGCGATCTTTTCCGCCATCTTCTCAAGGCTCGCCCCCGGCAGGGCCGGAACTTCCAGCCGATAGGTGACGCGAATGGTGCTGTCGTCGCGCTTTCCGGTCATGCCGTCCTCCCTCTCTGCCCTTATGGCATACTCATTATACCACATGACGGCAATGACTTTCTATCCGGCCACATCCGTCAGACGAAAGCACAGCGGACTGTAATTTCTGCGAATTTCCAGTACCTTGCTCACGCAGCGCATGGCTACCGCTCCGGTTGCGAGCGGGGCGGATATTGCATATGATCACCTCATCATACAATTTCACCCCGCAGAAACGAGACACCGCCATGCCCCCGACCAGCGATACCCCCCGGACGGCCGGCCCTGCCGGGGAGGACAAGATTGTCCGGCGCAAGCTGTCGGACGAGGTGTTTGACCGGCTGCGCGCCATGATCACCTCGGGCGATCTGCGGCCCGGCGACCCCATGCCGTCAGAGCGCGATCTGATGCAGCGCTTCGGCGTTGGCCGCCCCGCGGTGCGCGAGGCGCTGCAATCCATGCAGACCATGGGGCTGATCACCATTTCCCACGGCGGCCGCAGCCGGGTGAACGCCCTGTCGCCTGACAGCGTTCTGGACCGGGTGGACGAGGTGGCACAGATCCTGCTGTCTTCTGCCCCCGATCAGCTGGAAAACCTCAAGGAGGCGCGTCGCATGTTCGAAATGGGCATGGTGCGGTTAGCTGCCTTGCGGGCGACCGAACAGGATTTGTTCGATCTTCGCCGTATCCTGGATGACCAGCGTGGCCATCTGGATGACCCGCGCCAGTTCATCGAAGCCGATCTGCGCTTTCACGCCCGCATTGCGGAAACCACGCGCAACCCGATCATGGCTGCCGTCTCGGCGTCGATGCTGCGCTGGCTGCTGCGCTATTACACCGCGCTGCTGCACTGGTCAGGAAACGAGCACAAGACCCTGGCGGAGCATGAAGAGATCCTGACCCTCATCGGCCAGAAAGACCCGGAGGGTGCAGTAAATGCCATGCGCCGCCATCTGGACAGGTCGAGCGAAATGTATCGCTACGAAAGCTGACCGGACGCCTCAGGGGCGCCCGGATCAGGGCATCGGCACGATTTCGGGTCAGGCCCCGGAAACCTCGGCCAACAGTTGTGCATTACCGCCCGAAGCCGTGGTGTCGATGCAGACATGGCGCTCCAGCGCCACATGCGCGGCATCGGGCAGGCCACCGATCAGCGGCAGGATCGGCCCCTTGCGGGCGGCCAGCGCCTCGGCACAGGCGCGCGCGCCCTCACCCCAGCACAGCACGCCCGAGAATCCGTCAAGCCGGGTCAGGGCCTGCGGGTCAAGCCCCGCCGCCTCAACCGCGGTGCCGCCCAGACGACGCACCGCCTCGGCCTGCGCCAGCGCGGCGGCTGCACCGGGGCCCATGCACAGCAGCGGTGCACGACGATGCGCCGACAGCCGGTTGCTCTCGCCGGTCGGACCCGGCAGGTCATGCACCTGCATCACCTCATCCAGACCCGGCACGGCTTTCAGCGCGCGGCTCACCTCGGCCTCAGTCGCAGTTCCGGCGGCGCCGGGATCAACCTCAGGCGCGGGTTGTGCGGTGAAGCGCGCCAGATAGTCCGGGCCACCCGCCTTCGGCCCGGTGCCCGAAAGCCCCTCGCCCCCGAAGGGCTGGCTGCCAACCACGGCGCCGATCTGGTTGCGGTTGACGTAGATGTTGCCGACATGCAGCCAGTCGACCACGCGCTGCACCCGGTCGTCGATCCGGGTATGCAGGCCGAAGGTCAGGCCATAGCCCGTGGCATTCACCGCGCCGATCACCTTGTCCAGATCAGCGGCGCGGAATGTGGCGACATGCAGGATCGGGCCAAAGATCTCGCGCTCCATCTGTTCGATGCCGGAGACGCGGATCACCGCCGGGGCGATGAAGGTGCCGGCGTTCGGCACGGTCATTTCCTTCAGCACCCGCCCCTCGGCACGGGCCGTATCGACATAGGCCGCGATAGCGTCACGCGCCTCGGCGTCGATCACCGGGCCAACATCGGTCGCCAGATGCCAGGGATTGCCCGGACGCAGTTCATCCATCGCGCCGAACAGCATTTCCAGCAGATTTTCGGCCACGTCCTCCTGCACATAAAGGCAACGCAAGGCCGAACAGCGTTGCCCGGCGGACTGGAAGGAAGACGCGAGGATGTCGCGCACCGCCTGTTCCGGCAGAGCGGTGGAATCGACGACCATTGCATTCAGCCCGCCGGTCTCGGCAATCAGCGGCGCGGCGGGGTCCAGATTGGCGGCCATGGCGCGGCGGATGATCAGCGCGGTTTCGGTCGAGCCGGTGAAGGCCACGCCATTGACGCGCGGGTCCGAGGTCAGCATTGCCCCCACCCGACCGTCGCCCGGGAGCAGTTGCAGCGCGGTTTGCGGCACCCCCGCCTTGTGCAGCAGATCCACCGCCAGTGTGGCAATCAGCGGCGTCTGCTCCGCCGGTTTCGCCAGCACCGCATTCCCGGCCACCAGTGCGGCGGCGATCTGGCCGGTGAAGATGGCCAGCGGGAAGTTCCACGGGCTGATGCAGGTGAAGACACCACGCGGCGCGGCCGTCAGCGCCTGCCCCTGATCGGCGTAATAACGCAGGAAATCCACCGCCTCGCGCAATTCGGCCACGGCGTCGGGCAGGCTCTTGCCCGCCTCGCGCGCCAGAAGGGCGAAGATGGCGCCAAATTCGGCCTCATACAGATCGGCGGCGCGACGCAGCACCTCGGCCCGTTCCGGTGCGGCGGCATCCCAGACCCGCGCGCCGGCCAGCGCCATTTCAGCATCCGGCTGCGCAGCGGGGATCAGATTGCCGACATGTTCGCCCGTCGCCGGGTTCACCACATCCAGCCGCTGCCCGCCCGCCACTGGCCCGGCGATGCGCGGACGGGCGCCGAAGATCGCGGTCAGATGCGGCGCACGCGCCGCCTCGATCGCCGCCAGATGCGCGGTATCGGTCAGATCCCAGCCTTTGGAGTTCTGCCGCGCGCCAAACAGACGCGGGCCGGTGGTGATGGCCGGATTGGCAACCGGATCAACCGTTTCCATGAAGCTCAGCGGACAGGCCGCCACGGTTTCGGGCGTCACGTCCGCGTTCACGATCTGGTTCACAAAGGACGAATTGGCGCCGTTTTCCAGCAGGCGCCGCACCAGATAGGCCAGCAGGTCACGATGCGCGCCCACTGGTGCATAGATGCGGCAGCGGGTGCCCCGGTCGGTCAGCACCAGATCGTGCAGCCGCTCGCCCATGCCATGCAGGCGCTGGAACTCGAAGGCACGCGGATCGGTCGCCATGTCGAGGATCGCCGCCACCGTATGCGCGTTATGGGTAGCGAATTGCGGATAGATCCGGTCTGTCATGCCCAGAAGCTTGCGGGCATTGGAGATATAGCTGACATCGGTCGCCTGCTTGCGCGTGAACACCGGGAAGCTGTCAAGGCCCATGACCTGCGCGCGCTTCACCTCGGCATCCCAATAGGCGCCTTTCACCAGCCGCACCATGATGCGGCGGTCAAGCTTCGTCGCCAGCGCATAAAGCCAGTCGATCACCGCACCGGCGCGACGCCCGTAGGCCTGCACCACCACGCCGAACCCGTCCCAGCCGCGCAAGGCCGGATCTTTCAGAACTTCCTCGATCACTTGCAGAGAAAGGGCAAGCCGGTCAGCCTCTTCCGCGTCGATGTTGAAGCCAAGGCCCGCCGATTTCGCCAGCCCCGCCAGCGCCCGGACACGCGGCACCAGCTCTTCCATCACCCGCTCGCGCTTCGCCACCTCGTAACGCGGATGCAGTGCCGACAGCTTGACCGAGATGCCGGGGTTGCTGCGGATATCGCCGGTCGTCGCGGCGGCGGCGATGGCAGTGATCGCCTTGGAATAGGACAGGTGGTAACGCCGGGCATCGGCCTCGGTGCGCGCGGCCTCGCCCAGCATGTCATAGCTGTAGGTATAGCCCCTGGCCTCCAGTTCGCGCGCACGCTTCATCGCGCCTTCGATGGTTTCGCCCAGCACGAACTGGCGGCCCATTTCCTTCATCGCGCGGCCTACGGCGGTGCGGATCACCGGCTCGCCCAACCGTTTCATAGCAGCGCGCAGATGGCCCACGACGCCCGGCTCACGGTCGTCCAGAACCTTGCCGGTCAGCATCAGCGCCCAGGTCGAGGCATTGACGAGGCTCGATGCCGAATGGCCCAGATGGCGGCCCCAGTCCGACGGCGCGATCTTGTCCTCGATCAGCGCATCCATCGTTTCGGCATCCGGCACGCGCAGCAGCGCCTCGGCCAGACACATGAGCGCAATGCCCTCGTCGGTGGACAGGCCATATTCGGCCAGAAACACCTCCATCAGCCCCGGCTTCACGCTGGCACGGATGCGGCGCACCAGATCGGCCCCGGCGGCGGTGATGCGCGCACGATCCTCGGGCGACAGCCCAGCCTCGGCAATCAGGCTGCGCAGAAGCGCCGCCTCGTCGCGCAGGCTTTGAGTGTCGATGATGCTCCAGCTGTCGGCCATGTCGCGCGGCATAGTGGGAAACCTCGTGGAAATCCGCTGTCAGTTCCCTGAAGAATACAGTGGAACGTGCAGGCGATTTTCCCGATGATGTACCTTCAGGCAGGCACATCGCCCGAAGATGAAAGGTTTTTCGATGTCAAATGCGCGGATGGAGCTGGATTCCTACGACAAGGCGATTCTGCGGGTTCTGGCGGCGGAGGGCAGGATCACCGCGACCGAGCTTGCCCGCCGTATCGGCCTGTCGAAAAGCCCGACGCAAACGCGGCTGAAACGGCTGGAGGAAGGCGGGGTGATCGCTGGTTATCGCGCCATGCTGGACCCGATCGCCATGGGCCTTGCCCATGTTGCCTTCGTCGAAGTGCGGCTGTCGGATACACGCGAAATGGCACTGCAAGCCTTCAACAAGGCGGTGCGGCTGATCCCCGAGGTGGAACAGTGCCACATGATCGCGTCACGCTTCGATTATCTGCTGAAGGTGCGGACGGCAGATATTCAGGATTACCGCCGCGTTCTGGCGGAACGGATCAGCGCCCTGCCCCATGTCGCGGCGACCTCCACCTATGTGGCGATGGAGGCGGTAAAAGAACTGGTCTAAGGCGTGGCGCGCCCGGCGATGCGCCGCGCCACATGGATCAGCGGCCAGCGCAGGATCGAGGCGCCGCCGATCAGGCAGCCAAGGCCCCAGTAGGCGCCGTTTTCCCAGGTGACCCACCCCAACAGGGGAATGCCGCTGGCCGCCAGCATCAGCGCGGCAGGCCAGTGGAACCGGCGCGGCCCCATGGCCACGGCCGAGGCCAGCAGCACCCAGACACAGGCAAGGGCCAGCGAAACGCTCATGCCGCGCGCTCCGCCAGGCGGGTCGGCAGCGCATTCGCCCAGGCCGAAATAGTGCCCGCACCGAGGCAGACCACCATGTCACCCGGCCGCGCCTGTTCGCGCACCAGCCGCGCCAGATCGGATTCGTCGATCAGCGCACGGGCGTGGCGGTGGCCATGGGCGATCAGGCCGGAGACCAGATCGTCGCGGCTGGCGCCGGGGATGGGCTCTTCCCCCGCGGCATAGACCTCGGCAATCGCCACCACATCGGCTTCGTTGAAACAGGTGCAGAAATCATCGAACAGCGAGGACAGGCGCGAGAAACGGTGCGGCTGATGCACGGCGATGACCCGGCCCTTCGTCGCCTGACGCGCGGCACGCAGCACGGCGGCAATCTCGACCGGGTGGTGGCCGTAATCGTCGATGATGGTCACGCCATTCACTTCGCCCACGCGGGTGAAGCGGCGGTTGACGCCCGCGAAATTGGCCAGCGCCTCGCGGATCTCATCCTTCTTCATCCCCAGATGGCGGGCCACGGCGACAGCGGAAAGCGCGTTCGAGACGTTGTGATCGCCCGGCATGGGCAGGGTGCAGCCTTCGATTTTCGAACCTTCGCCTTCATTCTGAAGCAGGATATCGAAGAAGGCTTTGCCGTTATCGAACTTCAGGTTCACCGCGCGCACATCCGCCTGCGCGTTGAAGCCAAAAGTCACCACCCGGCGGTCAGTGACACGGCCCACCAGCGCCTGCACCTCGGGGTGATCGGTACAGCAGACCGCCAGGCCATAGAAGGGGATGTTCGACACGAAGTCGAGGAAGCCCTTGCGCAGCGCGTCGAAGCTGCCCCAATGTTCCATATGCTCAGGGTCGATATTGGTGACGATGGCAATGGTCGCGGGCAGGCGGTTGAAGCTGCCATCGCTTTCATCGGCCTCGACCACCATCCATTCCCCGGCGCCCGCGCGGGCGTTGGAGCCATAGGCATGGATCACGCCGCCATTGATGACGGTCGGGTCAAACCCGCCCTTGTCCAGCAGTGTCGCCACCATGGTCGTGGTCGTGGTCTTGCCATGCGTGCCCGCGACGGCGATGTTCGACCGCATCCGCATCAGCTCGGCCAGCATCTCGGCCCGGCGAACCACCGGCAGCTTGCGGCGGCGGGCTTCTTCCAGCTCGGGATTGCCGGGCTTGATGGCGGAAGAGATCACCACCACCCCGACCTCATCGCCGATGTTCTCGGCCCGCTGACCTTCGAAGAAACGCGCGCCAAGGCCAACCAGCCGGTCGGTGATTTTCGAGGCCTTCGCATCCGATCCCTGCACGCGGTAGCCCAGCGTCATCAGCACCTCGGCAATACCCGACATGCCGATGCCGCCGATGCCGATAAAGTGGATGGGCCCCAGTTCAAGGGGCAGTTTGGTCGCGTTCATGGGTCACTCTTTCCGGGCAAGGCGCAGAACCAGGTCGACCAGCCGTTCGGTGGCGTCGGGTCGGCCCTGCGCAAGGGCATTGGCGGCCATACGCCCGGCCGCCTGCGGCTGCGTCAGCACGGCGGCCATTTGCGCGGTCAGGGTGGCGGGGTCAAGGGCGGATTCAGGGATAAGTATAGCTGCCTCGGCGGAAACCAGCCCCCGCGCATTGGCGGTCTGGTGGTCTGCGGTGGCCGCGGCAAAAGGGATCAGGATGGAGGGCCGCCCGATCACCGAGATATCGGCGATGGATGAAGCACCCGAGCGCGATACCACCAATTGCGCCTCGGACAGCCGGCGCGGAATGTCGGTGAAGAAGGGTTCGACCTCGGCCATGATCCCGGCCGCTTCATAGGTTGCGGCCACCCGCTCCATATCCTCGGCCCGGGCCTGATGGGCGACCCGCAGATTGCGCAGCACCGATTCCGGCAGGGCCGCAATGGCGGCGGGCACCACATCCGACAGGATGCGCGCGCCCTGGCTGCCGCCAATGGCCACAAGGCTCATCGGACAGTCCCCGGGCGGGATATAGGGAGCACTGGCGCGATCCAGCACCGACTGCCGCACCGGATTGCCCGTATGAATGCCCTCCACCCCGTCGGGCAGGGCTGTGGGCCAGGTGCCGCAGGCGACAAGGTTCACCCGCCGGACAAAGACCTGATTGACGCGGCCCAGCACACCATTCTGTTCGTGGATCATCCGCGGCAACCGCAGCAGCGTGGCCGCCGCCAGCGCCGGGATCGACGGATAGCCACCGAAGCCCACTACGACCTCAGGCCGGTCGCGCAGCAGCGCCAGCACCGCCGCGCCGATCCCCCCCGCGATGCGGAAGGGCACCAGTGCCTTCGCCGCCACCCCGCCACGCGCGAAGGTGGCCGAGGCCACCTGCTCCACCACCACCTCGGCCGGGAAGCCGCCAGCATAGCGGGCGCCGCGCGCATCTGTCGAAAGCTTCACCCGCCAGCCCCGCGCAATCATCGCCTCGGCCAGGGCCTGCGCGGGGAACATATGCCCCCCGGTGCCCCCGGCCGCGATCAGCAGAAGTGGCGCCTGCCCTGCCATATCAGCGCCCCCGACGGAACAGCAGATCGTGCAGCTCGTTCTGCGGGCGGGTCCGGGTCAGCGCCAGCAACATGCCGACAGTGATGCCCGCCGCGATGACGGACGATCCACCGTAGCTGACGAACGGCAGCGTCATGCCCTTGGCGGGCAGCAGGCGCACCGCCACGCCCATGTTGATCATCGCCTGCACGCCGAAGATGCAGGCCAGTCCGGCGCCGGCCAGCCGCACGAAGGGATCACGCTCTTTCATCAGGCGAAACATCGACCGCACGACGACCGTGCCATAAAGCGCAAGGATGCACAGCACCAGCAGCAGGCCATATTCCTCGGCCGCGACAGCGATGATGAAATCGGTATGGGCATCCGGCAGCGTCCATTTCACCTGACCGCCACCGACCCCCACGCCGAAGAAGCCGCCTTCCTGAATGGCGTTGGTTGCATAACCCAACTGCGAGCGCGGGTCGATGTCAGCGGCAAGAAAGCCGTCGATCCGGCGGGCGAAGTGCTCGGATGCGCCATAAGCGACCACCCCGCCGCCTGCGATGAGCGCGATGACGACCGAGATCAGCAGAAACGGCGCCCCGGCCACGAAATAGACCACACCCCAGCCGAACAGCACCAGCATGGATTGACCGAAGTCGGGCTGGGTCGCCAGAAAGCCCACGACCAGCAGGGTAATGGCGAAGGAAATGCTCTTGCCCGGCGGGCCATTCAGTTCCTGACTGGCAGCCATCAGCCAGGCGGTGACGATGATGAACCCCGGCTTCAGAAACTCAGAGGGCTGGAACGAAGCGAAGCCCAGCGAGAACCAGCGCACGGCGCCTTTGCCAAAATCGGTGCCGAAGACCGGCAGCAGCGCCAGCGCCACGAAGGACAGCGCAAAACCGATGATCCCCAGCCGCCGTACCATCTCGGGCGGCAGCATCGAGGTGCCCAGCATGGCCACCAGCGCCAGCGCGCCAAAGAACGCCTGCCGCTGCACATAATGGAACGGGTCCAGCCCGTTACGCGTCGCCAGGGGGACAGAGGCAGCCAGCCCCAGCAGGATGCCGATGCCGAACAGGATCAGCACCGCCGCTAATGTCCATTTGTCGAGCGTCCGCCACCAACGGGGGAGAACCGGCTCGGTGACCCGTACGGGCATCGAACCATAGACCATCTCAGTCATGGGAACCGCCTGATTTGCCTGCTTGCCTAAAGCTGCCGGTTTGCCCGGCTTGAGGATCAGCCTAACGGGATTCCGCCCGCAAGGCCAGTGGAATTGCATGCAAGATGGCGCTGTCCCGGCATCACGCTGCCGTGCGCGGAACGCCGGAAAAGACGCACCCGCCCGGCCATTCCAGTGCTTGCAGGCGCCGCCCCCCTCGCCCATTCTGCGCGCCGAAATGACGGCGGGGTGCGGGATGATTCCGGTTCAGGGTTATGCGGGTCGCAAGGTGGCGGTTCTGGGGCTGGGGCGATCCGGCCTCGCCACGGCGCGTGCACTGAAGGCAGGCGGGGCCGAGCCCGTGCTGTGGGACGACAGCCCAGAAGCGCGCGCCAGGGCCGAAGCCGAGGGCTTTGCCTGCACCGATCTGATGAAACAGGGCGCCTTTGATGGCGTGGCCTGCCTGATCACGTCGCCCGGCATCCCGCATCTTTACCCGCAGCCGAACAAAGTGATCGCCCGCGCGCTCGACCTTGGCGTGCCGGTCGACAATGACATCGGCCTGTTCTTCCAAAGCCTCGGTGCAGCCGACTGGGCGAAGTTCGATACTGCCCCGCGCGTCGTCTGCGTTACCGGATCGAACGGCAAATCCACCACCACGGCGCTGATCCACCATATCCTGCAAGTCGCCGGCCGGCCGACGCAGATGGCGGGCAATATCGGCCGCGGCGTGCTGGACATCGACCCGCCGCAGGATGGCGAGGTCATCGTTCTGGAACTGTCCAGCTACCAGACTGATCTTGCCCGCGCCTTGACGCCCGATGTGGCGGTGTTCACCAACCTCTCGCCCGATCATCTGGACCGTCACAACGGCATGGGCGGCTATTTCGCCGCCAAACGCCGGTTGTTCGCGGAAGGCGGCCCGGATCGCTGCATCGTGGGCGTGGATGAGACCGAGGGGCGTTTCCTTGCCAACCAGATGGCGCAGGGACCAGAGGATGACCGGGTGATCCGCGTCTCCTCCGGCACGAAGCTCGAAGGCTTTGGCTGGTCGGTCTTTGCCCGCAAAGGCTTTCTTGCCGAATGGCGGCGCGGCAAGCAGATGGCCTCCATCGACCTGCGTGAGATTTCGGGGCTGCCCGGTGCCCACAACCACCAGAACGCCTGCGCCGCCTATGCCGCCTGCCGCGCGCTGGGGCTGGCACCCAAGCTGATTGAACAGGCGCTGCAATCCTTCGGCGGCCTGCCGCATCGCAGCCAGCTGGTCGGCGAAAGGAATGGTGTCCGCTTCGTGAATGACAGCAAGGCCACCAATGTCGACAGTGCCGCAAAGGCGCTTCAGGCCTTTCCGAAAATCCGCTGGATCGCCGGAGGCATGGGCAAGGATGGTGGCATCGCGGCGCTGGAGCCCTTCCTCGGATCGGTGGTGAAAGCCTATCTGATCGGTCATTCGGCCCGCGACTTCGCGCTGCAGATCGGCAACACCCCGCATGAGATCTGCGAGACGATGGCCCGCGCCGTCGCCCGCGCGGCAGAAGAGGCCGAGCCGGGCGATGTGGTGCTGCTGGCCCCCGCTGCCGCCAGCTTCGACCAGTATCCGAACTTCGAAAAACGCGGCGAGGATTTCACCGCTCAGGTCCAGGCGCTGCTGTCGTAAGGGGGGCTCTGCCCCCGCGCCCTTGGCGCTCCCCCGGGATATTTGGACCAAGATGAATGGCAAGGGCGTTCATCTTGGCAATAAATATCCCGGGGTGAACGGGCCGCAGGCCCGGAGGGGCAGCGCCCCTGACCTTGCTAGAGATCCGCCAGCGCCCCGGCATGGTCCTCCAGCGCGGCGGCACCTTTCGGGGTCAGCCCATAGATCCCGCGCGCGGCGCGTTCGAACCAGCCATAGTGATCGGCCCGCAGCATCTCGCCCGCGCGGGCAACGCCGGTGGCGGTGGCGAGCGCTTTCGGCGCGGCGGGGCCGGTCGCCAGCGCTCGGGCAAGGCGCAGGGCATCCTGCCGATAGGCGGTCATCCGCGCCCCGCCCGGCGTGCCGCCGGTATTGGGGTCGCCTACCCGTCGGTCGAATTCGCGCAACAACCGACCGGCGCGTTGCTTCTGTGGCCGGGGACGGTAGGGGCCGGGGTCGAGATGGGCCTGCACCTTGCCGGTCTGCTCTACCGCCAGAAGACCAAGACCGAGGCGGCGGCAGAGGGCGAGGATGTCGCGGTAACGCGCGGGCCAGCCACGCGGACCGGGCGCGGGCACGGCGAGATAAACGGTGTCAAAAAGGCTCAGCCGCCGCACGCCTTGCAGCACCAGAGACATCGTGAAGCCGGTCTTCATCTCCACCACCACCGGCGCCTCCTCGCCCCGGCGGGCAAGGATATCGCAATGGCCAACTTCGGCCTTCACCTCATAGCCCTGCCCTTCCAGCCAGAGCTTCAGCGCCGGATACAGCTCGGCCTCGCGCTTGCGTGCCGCCACCGGATCAGCGGACCTTCAGCGTGGCCAGACCGATCAGCGCGAGGATCAGCGAGATGATCCAGAACCTGATCACGATCTGCGGCTCAGCCCAGCCCTTCTTTTCGAAATGGTGGTGAATCGGCGCCATCAGGAACACCCGTCGCCCGGTGCGTTTGAAGTACAGCACCTGGATGATAACGCTCAGCGCCTCGACCACGAAGAGGCCGCCGACGATGGCCAGCACGATCTCGTGCTTGGTGCAGACAGCAATCGCGCCCAGGGCGCCACCCAGCGCGAGGCTGCCGGTATCGCCCATGAACACCGCCGCCGGCGGCGCATTGTACCACAGGAAACCCAACCCTCCGCCGATCAGCGCGGCGGCAAAGATCAGCAGCTCCCCGGTGCCCGGCACGAAGTGGACGCCCAGATATTCGGTAAAGTTGAAGTTGCCGACGACGTAGGAAATGACGCCGAGCGCACCACCCGCGATCATCACCGGCATGATGGCAAGGCCGTCCAGACCATCGGTCAGGTTCACCGCATTGGCGGCGCCGACAATGACGATCATGCCGAAGGGCACGAAGAACCAGCCAAGGTTCAGAAGCGCGTTCTTGAACAGCGGCAGCGCAAGCTGATTGGTCAGCGCCTCCGGGTGGAAGCGCGCGGCGGCATAAGCGGCCAGCGCGGCGATCAGCAGACCCAGCGCCATGCGCACGCGGCCCGAGACGCCCTTGGTGTTCTGCTTGGTAACCTTGGCATAATCGTCGGCAAAGCCGATCAGGCCAAAGCCCAGCGTCACCAGAAGCACGATCCAGACATAGGGGTTGTCAAGCCGCGCCCAGAGCAGGGTTGAAACCATCAGCGCCGACAGGATCAGCAAGCCCCCCATCGTCGGCGTGCCCGCCTTGGAGAAATGCGAGGCCGGGCCATCATCCCGGATCGGCTGGCCCTTGCCCTGCTTGCGTCGCAGCAGGTTGATCAGCGGACGGCCGAACAGGAAGCCGAAGATCAGCGCCGTGGCAAAGGCCGCGCCCGCGCGGAAGGTGATGTAGCGGAACAGGTTGAACAGGTCGCCCCCGTCCGAAAACTCGGTGAGAAGATACAGCATTACTCTGTTCCCTTGTCGTCTTGGGGGCGCGGCTGCCCCAGTTTGCGCAGCGCCTCGACCAGCAGGCTGACCTTGATGCCTTTGGAGCCTTTCACCAGCACGATGTCACCGGCATCAACCAGCGCGCGCAGGCGCGGCAGCAGTTCGGCTGCCGTTTCAACACATTCGCCGCGCAATGCCTGCGGCAGCACCGCATGCAGCGCCTTCATGCGCGGGCCGACGCAATGAACGGTGGTGAGGCTCGCCAGAGCCGGGTGGCTGGCGATTTCGGCATGCAGGGCCAGCTCGGTCGGGCCAAGTTCCAGCATGTCGCCCAGAATGGCGATGCGGCGGCCCTGACGGATGCGGCCCACATTATCCTCGGGGCGCAGGATCGACAGCACATCAAGGCTGGCGGCCATCGAGGCCGGGTTGGCGTTGAAGGCATCGTCGATCAGGTCGAACCCTTCATCGACGACCGGATCGGTGGTGATACGCTCGCGCTGGCCCCGGCCTGCCGGGGGCAACCAGCGGCCAAGGCCCTGCGCCGACAATGCGGGATCGGCGCCCAGCGCCTCGGCGGCAGCCAGAACGGCCAGCGCATTGATGGCAAAATGGCGGCCCGGAGATTGCACGCGGAACAGGCGCGGACCGGCGGGGGTGATGGCCTGCACGGCGCTGGCCTCCGCGCCCCAGTCGGCACGGTCAATCCGCCAGTCGGCAGCCGTTTCCGCGAAGGTGATGGCACAGGCGCCGGTTTCGGCAGCCCTGGACATGAGAATGTCCGACACGCTCAGGCCCGCAGGCAGGATCGCGATACCTCCGGGGCGCAACCCGTCAAGGATCGCGGCCTTTTCCTGCGCGATCCCGTCCAGCCCGTCGAAGGCAAACAGATGGGCCGGCGCGACGGTGGTGATCACGGCCACGTCCAGATCGGCCATCCGTGCCAGAGGCGCGATTTCGCCGGGGTGGTTCATCCCGATCTCGATAATGGCAAAATCTGTGTCTGCGGGCATCCGCGCCAGTGTCAGCGGCACGCCCCAGTGATTGTTGTAGCTGGCTTCGGCGGCATGCACGCGCCCCTGCCCGGTCAGCGTGGCCCGCAGCATTTCCTTGGTGGAGGTCTTGCCGACCGAGCCGGTGATGCCCACAACCTTCGCCGCCGTCCGCGCGCGGGCGGCACGGCCCAGCGCCTCCAGCCCCTTCAGCACATCGGGGACCAGCAGCAGCGGCGCATCCGGCGCCACCCCGTCAGGGATGCGGCTGACCAGCGCGGCAGCCGCCCCCTGCGCCAAAGCCTGCGCCACGAAATCATGGCCGTCGCGCACGTCCTTCAGCGCCACGAACAGATCACCCGGCTGAAGGCTGCGGGTGTCGATGGAAACACCATTCGCCGCCCAGTCGCAGGGCGAGCTGCCCCCGGTGGCGGCAATGGAGTCAGCAGAGGTCCAGAGCGCGGCCATCAGATCATCCCGTCCAGCGCGGCGACGGCGATCGACGCCTGTTCGACATCATCGAAAGGATAGACGTCACCCTTGATGACCTGGCCTGTCTCGTGCCCCTTCCCCGCGATCAGCAGGGCGTCACCCGGTTGAAGCGCATCGACGCCGCGCAGGATGGCTTCGGCGCGGTCACCGACCTCGTTCGCCTCCGGGCAGGCTTGCAGAATTGCTGCACGAATATCCGCCGGCTCCTCGCTTCTGGGGTTGTCGTCTGTCACAAAAAGAACATCTGCCGCCTCGCGCGCCGCAGCACCCATCAGCGGGCGCTTGCCCCGGTCGCGGTCGCCGCCGGCACCGAAAACAACGATCAGCCGTCCCATGACATGCGGACGCAATGCCTTCAGCGCAGTCGCCAGCGCATCGGGCGTATGGGCGTAGTCGACGAAAACCGAAGCGCCATTGGCCCGCGTGGCCGCAAGCTGCATCCGCCCGCGCACGCCGGTCAGGTGCGGCAGCACGCGGAACACATCGCCCGGCGCCTCACCCGCACCGATCACCAGACCGGCGGCCAGCGCCACATTCTCGGCCTGGAAACCGCCGATGAGGTTCAGGCGGATCTGATGCGGCTGACCCTGCCAGAGATAGCGCACATCCTGCCCGGTCGCATCGAACCGCTGCCCGGCGATGCACAGATCGCATCCGGCATCATGCCCCACAGTCAGGAGCCGCTGGCCCTTGGCCTCCGCAATGGCCGCCATATCGGCGCCGCGTGCGTCATTCATGTTGATCACCGCCGTCGCATCGGGCGGCAGCACCCGGTCGAACAACCCGGCCTTGGCGGCGAAATAGGCGTCGAACGTGCCGTGATAATCCAGATGGTCCTGCGTGAAATTGGTAAAGCCCCCGGCCTTCAGCCGCACGCCATCCATGCGGAACTGGTCAAGCCCGTGGCTCGATGCTTCCATCGCGGCATGGGTCACACCGGCTTCCGCCGCCGCAGCCAGCATGGAATGCAGCGTAATCGGGTCCGGCGTGGTATGGGCAGAGGGCGCGGCCCAGGCGCCTTCAACCCCGGTGGTGCCGATGTTGATGGCGGCATGGCCCAAGGCCATCCAGATCTGCCGGGTGAAGGTCGCGACCGAGGTTTTGCCGTTGGTGCCGGTCACCGCCACCATGGTTTCCGGCTGCGCGCAGAACCACAGCGCCGCCGCCAGTGCCAGCGCCTGACGCGGATCGGCCACCACCACCAGCGCCACTTTCGCCCCGGCCAGCGCAGGCGCCGCGATCCGCGCGCCCTCGGCATCGGTCAGCACAGCCGCCGCCCCCATGCGCAACGCGTATTCCACAAACTCCGCCCCGTGCATCCGGCTGCCCGGCAGGGCCGCGAACAGAAAGCCGGGCTTCACCGCCCGGCTGTCCACCGCAAGCCCGGTCACCCGCGCCTCCTGCCCGCCCTTGGCGGTCAAGCCCAGTTCCGCCAGTGTCGCCCTGCGCTCTGTCATGGGACAGCCCCCGTCTCAGTTATGGACGACGGCTGTTAGCGCATTCGCCGGGGGGAGTTCAATCTTCGGCCTGATGCCCAGAAGCGGGGCGACGCGACGCACCACCTCGGCTGCCACCGGCACGGCGGTATAACCGGCGGTGCGGCGTGGCTCGGAGCCGGAGGTATCCACCGGCTCGTCCAGCGTCACGATCAGCACATAGCGCGGATTGTCCGCCGGGAACATGCTGGCAAAGGTGTTGATCACCTTGTCCTTGTAATAACCGCCGGTGGGCTTCGGCTTGTCGGCCGTGCCGGTCTTGCCGGCAATCGCATAGCCCTCCAGCTTGGCATAAGAGGCGGTGCCGTGTTCGACCACGCCTGCCAGCATGTCGACCGCCTGCCGCGCCACCCGTTCCGACATCACGCGCGTGCCTTCCGGCACGGTCTTGCGCCGCAGCAGCGTCGGCGGCACCGCGACCCCGCCATTGGCAATGGCGGAATAGGCGGCGGCAAGATGCATCGGGCTGGCGGACAGGCCATGCCCGTAGGAGACCGTGATCGTCACGATATCGGACCAGTTCTTCTGCACCAGCGGACGCGAGCTTTTCGCCTCCACCATCTCGATCGGGGTCGGCTCGAAGAAGCCCAGCGTCTTGAGGAACGCCTGCTGTTTCAGCCCCCCCACCATCAGCGCCACATGCGCCGTGCCGACGTTCGACGATTTGGCGATGACATCGGCCACCGAGAGATAAGGCCCATAGTTGTGGTTACGGAATTCCTTGATACGGAACTTGCCCCACACCATCGGCGCATTGGCGTCGACCAGCGTGTCGGGCTTCACCAGACCAAGCTCAAGCGCCTGAGCCACCGCGAAAATCTTGAAGGTAGAGCCAAGCTCGTAGACGCCCTGCACCGCGCGGTTGAACAGGGGGCTGTCGCCCGGATCGCCCTTCACCAGCGGATTCGGGCGGTCGTTCGGGTCGAAATCGGGCAGCGAGACGAGGCTGAGGATTTCGCCCGTGCGCACATCCATCAGCACGGCGGCAGCACCCTTGGCGTTCATCATCTTCATGCCGGTGTCCAGAACCTCGGTCACCGCCGATTGCAGCGTGAGATCCAGCGACAGTTGCAACGGCTCTGCCGTCTGCGCCGGATCGCGCAGCCGGTCGTCGAGGAATTTCTCCAGCCCCGCCGTCCCGATCACCTCGGCGCTGTTCACCCCCTCGGTGCCGAAGGACGCGCCGCCCAGCACATGCGCGGCCAACCGCCCGTTGGGATAAAGCCGCATCTCGCGCGGGCCGAACAGCAGGCCCGGATCGCCGATCTCGTGCACTTTCTGCATTTGTTCGGGGCTGAGCTTTTTCTTGATCCACAGGAAGCTGCGGCCGTCGGTCAGGCGGCGGTGCAGGTCTTCTTCCTTCAGATCGGGGAAGATGACCGCCAGTTCGCGCGCCACGCGTTCCGGGTCCACCATGTCCTTGGGCTGAGCATAAAGCGCATGCGTTACCAGATTGGTCGCCATCACCCGGCCATTGCGGTCGGTAATATCCGCCCGCTGCGCCAGAATCGCGGCACCGGGTGCGGCTGAACGTGGCTCCATCGGTTCGGACGCCGCCAGCAGGCCCATGCGGGCGCCGACCACCGTGAACGCCATGAAGAACGACAGGCCCAGAATCAGCAAACGCCCCTCGGAGCGCTTGCGCGATTTCTCACGCATGACCTCGTGCCGGGCGCGCAGGTTCTCGCGTTCGATACTGTCGGGGTTTTCCCCGGCGGCACGGGCGGAAAGGATGCGGGCCAGAGGGCGCAGCGGCGTGCGGGTCATGGGTTCTGCTCCTGTTCGCCGGAGATATCGACGGGCGCATTCACATCGGGCAGCGGCACAACGGGCGCCGGATAGGCCACTTCACTGGCAAGGCCGAATTGCTCCGGCTCCATCGGCAGAAGGCGCAGCCGGTCGAAGTTGATGGTCGACAATTCGCGCAGCCGGTCGGGGCGGTTCAGATAGGCCCATTCGGCACGCTGAATTGACAGCGCTTCGCGCAGGTCCGCGATTTCCGAGTTCAGCCGCGATACATCCTTCAGTGCCTGTTGCGTTGCGTAGTTTTCCTTGTAGGCCCAGAAACCCAGCCCGATGACAGCCGCGAAGGTCAGCAGATAGACAAGGGCACGCATCAGCGGCGTCCTCCTTTGCGGGGCAGCAGCGGCACATCCATCGCCGCGGGGTCAAGCCGGTGCGCAGCCGCCGCGGTCCGGCGACCGACCCGCAGCCGGGCTGAGCGCGCGCGCGGATTTTCCGCCAGTTCCACATCATCCGGCCCCACCGCCTTGCGGGTCACCATGGCGAAGCTGGGTGTCAGGGTCTGCGCAGCAGGGGCATAGCGGTTGCCCTGCGATTCCGTGCTGCGGCTCTGGAAGAACCGTTTCACGATCCGGTCCTCAAGGCTGTGGAAGGTGACCACCGCCAGCAGCCCGCCGGGGCGCAGCGCGCGTTCCGCCGCCGCCAGCCCCTCGGCCAGCGAGTCGAACTCGGCATTCACCGCGATGCGGATGGCCTGAAAGCTGCGCGTCGCGGGATGGCTTTGTCCCGGTTTCGGGCGCGGCAGGCAGCGCGCGACGATTTCGGCCAGTTGCAGGGTGCGGGTGATCGGTTCGACCTTGCGCGCCTCGCTGATGGCGCGCGCGATGCGACGCGAGGCGCGTTCCTCGCCGTAATGATAAAGGATGTCGGCCAGCACTGCCTCATCCGCCTCGTTCACCAGATCGGCGGCAGAGAGGCCATCCTGGCTCATCCGCATGTCCAGCGGGCCATCCTTCTGGAAGGAAAAGCCGCGCTCGGCCTGATCAAGCTGCATGGAAGACACACCCAGATCCAGCACGATGCCGTCCAGATCCTGTGCATATTCATCCAGTTGCGAGAAATTTCCGGCCACGAGGCTCAGCCGGTCACCATAGTCACCGGCCCAGGCAGCGGCCATTTGCAGCGCCAGCGGGTCACGGTCGACCCCCGTCACATGATCGGCCCCGGCGGCCAGCAGACCGCGCGTGTAGCCCCCTGCCCCGAACGTGCCATCCAGCCAGCGGCCCGAAACCGGGGCGCAGGCATCCAGCAGCGGCCGCAGAAGCACCGGGATATGCGGTGCGCGCGTCTCCACCGGCTATTCCTCCGGCTCGTCGGACAGCAGCGCCAGCATGTCGGCGCCCTCAGGGATCAGATCGTCCAGATCGTCGTCTTCCTCGGCCGCGGCATTCAGCGCATCGTAGGAATCGCGGCGCCAGATCTGGAAGGTATCCAGCGTGCCCGCAAAGGTCGCCTCCGCGCCATCCTTCAGCATATCGGCATCCAGACCGATCTTGTCGCGCGCCTTGGGCGGCAGCACGATCCGGCCATCGTCGTCGATTTCAACCTGCTGCGAGAGGGTGATGAAGTTACGCTCCAGCGCGCGGCGGGGCTTGGAGCCGATCTGCATGCGCCGGATGCGGGCTTCAAGCCGCGCCATCTGCGCCATCGTGTAACCTTCGATGAATTCCGCGCCGGGGCGGCCATAGACCAGAACGAATTTCGGGCGGCTGCCATCGAAGGAAGGATCACCTGCTTCGAGGACACGCCGGAACGATGCAGGGATCGAGACCCGCGCCTTTCCGTCAACCTTCTGGTTGAACTCGCCTCTGAAGCTTTCCGACACGGTCTGCTGTCCCTGCCCGGTCCTGTTATTTTCGTTGCGCCGGAATCCCCTCTCCGGCATGATTCAAAGTCGAGACCCAGAAACGAAAGCGGCGGATCGGGCGGCTGCCACTGCCCGATCCGCCGTCTGTCCCATCGCTGGGTCGGCCCGGCTGCACGCGCCACCTGGGGGAGATGTCTGCTCGCCCGCGCGCCGGTCGTATGGTCGAATGACGGAGGTGCCTGTATGAAACCTGCTTTTCGCCTTTGGGGTCTTGCTGCCCCGTGCTTTTTCATTTCCGCCGTCATTCGATAGCCAAGGGATGCCATGGGACTACATGGTAATCAATGGGATTTTTCGGGATGCAGCCGGAAGATGTTGAGACGGCGCGCCTTGCCGCACAGCATCTGGTAGGAAAGAGCGCGGATTTTCGGCTAATTGTGGCGAAACCTGCAACAAGCGCCCACTAGATATAGCGGCGTGTTTTTTTCGCCACGCACAGGGATCTTCCGCCTCATGGGATCGCATGGCACCGCCACAAATGACCCGAAAGGCACATTTCATCCCCGGAATCGCCCCATTCGCCCCCGACTCGGGGATGAATCACGCCTCAGTGATTCGTGACCACGCGCGATTCCGCGTGTGTCCCGGTTCGATCCCATGGGATTCCATGATTTCAGGAGGACCATTCCCATGATTTCCCGGCAGTCCCATGCTTTCCCGCCCGTGCCCTGCCACGCTGGCCCGGAAAATCCCGCTCAGCCCGCGAAAACGAAAACGCCCGCCAAAAGGCGGGCGTTCGGGATCACATGGGAAAGCGCTCAGGCCATGCCGCCGTCGATCAGGCGGCGGGCAAGCCGGGCATAGGCCTCGGCCATTGGCCCCTGCCCGGCGGCGATCGGCCTGCCCGCATCTCCCGCCTGCCGCGTGTCCAGATCCAGCGGCAATTCTCCCAGGAAGGGCACGCCAAGCTTCGCGGCCTCGGCTGCCACGCCGCCATGACCGAACAGATGCGCCTCATGCCCGCAATTGGGGCAGACATAGGTGGACATGTTCTCGATCAGACCCAGCACCGGCACTTTCAGCTTGCCGAACATGTCAAGCGCCTTGCGCGCATCCAGCATCGCCACATCCTGCGGGGTAGAGACCACGACCGCCCCGGTCAGCGCGAAACGCTGGCTCAGCGTCAGCTGGATATCCCCCGTTCCAGGCGGCAGGTCGATCAGCAGGATATCCAGATCGCCCCAGGCGACCTGCTCGATCAGTTGTTGCAGCGCCCCCATCAGCATCGGGCCACGCCAGATCACCGCCTCGTCCTCTTTCAGCATGAAGCCGATGGACATGACGGTGACACCATGCGCTTGAAGCGGGATGATGGTTTTGCCGTCAGGGCTGGCGGGGCGCTTGTTCACCCCCATCATGCGCGGCTGGCTGGGGCCATAGATATCAGCATCCAGCAGACCGACGCGCCGCCCCTGCCGGGCCAGCGCCACCGCGAGGTTCGACGAGACGGTGGATTTCCCGACGCCCCCTTTGCCCGATCCGATGGCCACGATCCGGTCAATCCCGCTGACCCGCTTCGGCCCGCCCTGATGCGGCGCGGCATGGCCACCGATCTTGAGCCCCTGCGGCGGGGCCGCCTTGGCTGCGGGGCCATGGGCCGTCATCACGACCTGAACATTGCGCAGACCCGGCAGCGCCCGCAGCGCCGCTTCGGCAGCGGCCTGCACCGGCGCCAGCGCCTGCGCCTCGGCCGGGCTGGGCGCCTCGATCACGAAGGCCACGCTGTCGCCATCGACCCGCAGCGCCCGAATCAAATCCCGGCTCAGCAGATCGCCGCCACCGGGCAGCGCGACCCGCGCCAGAACGGCCTGAACCTCTTCGCGTGTAACCGCCATGCGGACCTCCTGTCTTGCGCGCAGAGCCTTGTTCACGTTACGTCAAAGTGCAAGACCCGTTTACCATTTGCTCAAAAAACTGGCGATGCGCTTGGAAATGATCAAGATTTTCCTCGCGTCAGCCATGCGGAAGCCGCATAGCTGCAATGCGGCGAAGCGGGATTGTGCAGTTGCAGCATTTGCCCCATCTTGGCTTCAACAGCGCGGAAGACGGATCGACAGACCCGAAGATGTGAGCGCTAAACCGAGACTTGAGGCTGACTGAAATGGCTTATGTAAACACCACCCGCGTCGCACATATCAGCGTTGCCGACCGCATCATGGGTCTGGTGGACGGGTTCCGCAAGATGCAGGCGCGGCGGGCGATCTATCGCCAGACCCTGCGCGAGCTGAACGCCCTGTCGGGCCGTGAACTGGCCGATCTGGGTATCCATCGCTCGATGATCACCCGTCTGGCGCAGGAAGCTGCCTACGGCAAATAAGTTTCTTTGCCGGGTTCCACCTCCTCCCGGAACCTGATGCAAAAGCGGCGACATCGCTCCTCCTCCCTAGATGTCGCCGCCTCTCTCTACCGGAAGCCACGGCTTCCAGAGTTTGCGCGGCCCCTCCTCCTCCCTGGGCCAGTCGCAAGAGCGGCGATCCCCTCTCCTCCCTGGGATTGCCGCAAGCCATACGGGCCTTACATGCCCGGAACGGTTCCCTGGCCCCTCCTCCTCCCTGGGCCGTGGGATCGGCGACAGCCCCCTCCTCCTCCCTGGGGTTGTCGCAACTCTTTCGGGCCGAAAGGCCCAACAGGTTCCTGGCCCCTCCTCCTCCCTGGGCCATGGAAAATGCGGCGCCCCCTCCTCCTCCCTGGGGTGTCGCAACCATAGCAGCCGCCCCTCCTCCTCCCTGGGCGGATGTTGAAAACGGACGGCGACACCCCTCCTCCTCCCTGGGTGTCGCCGTTTCCGTTTTCGGGCCCCACCTCCCTGCGCCCTCTTGCATCGCCCCGCGCCCGCGCTCATGGTCCGGCGGATTGCCGCCAGAGGATGCGCCCTTGCCGATTTCCGTCTTTTCCGCCGCCCTTGTCGCCGCGCTGGTTGGCTATGGCTCTACCATCGCGCTGGTTCTGGCGGCCGCGGCGGCACTTGGTGCTACGCCCGCACAAACCGCAAGCTGGGTGCTGGCCATCTGCATTGGCAAGGCTGTCGGCTCCGCCTGGCTGAGCTGGTCGAATCGCATCCCCGTCGTGCTGGCCTGGTCCACCCCCGGCGCCGCGCTGATCGCCGCGACCGAGGGCATCGGCATGGCGCAGGCAGCGGGGGCCTTCGTGCTGGCCGGGCTTCTGGTGCTGGCAACCGGGTTGATCCAGCCGCTTGGCCGGCTGGCGCAGCGCATCCCCGACGGCATTGCCGGCGGGATGCTGGCGGGCGTGCTGCTGCCCTTTTGCATGAAGCTGCCGGCGGCGGCGCAGGCGGTGCCTGTGCTGGTCTTGCCGGTGATCGCCGTCTTCGCGCTGGTGCGGCTGCGCAATCCGGCGCTTGCGGTGCTGGTGGCGCTGATTCTGGGCATCGGCGCGGCCTTCATCAGCGGCATCGCCAGCCTGCCCGCGCTGAGCCTGCCGCTGCCGAGCCTGACCTTCATCGCCCCCGCCTTCGATCCCGGCACCTTGATCGGGCTTGGCCTGCCGCTCTACCTGGTCACGATGGCCTCGCAGAACCTGCCTGGCTTTGCCACGCTGCGTGCCGCCGGATACGAGCCGCCGGTGCGCGCGGGGCTGGTGACAACGGGCGGGATCTCCGCCGTGATCGGGCTGTTTGGCGCGCATACGATTTCCATGGCCGCAATCACCGCCGCAATCTGTCTGGGCGACGACGTGCATCCTGACCGCAATCGCCGCTGGATTGTCGGGCTGGTCTATGCCGGGTTCTGGGTGCTGCTGGGACTGCTGACCCAGCCGATTCTGTCGCTGCTGTCCGCACTGCCGACCGAGCTGATCACCGCCATCGTGGCGCTGGCATTGCTGGGGCCGTTCATGGGCGCGGCGACCCATGCCTTCACACCGCCCGAAACCCGCTTCGCCGCCGCGATCACGCTGGCGGTCACCGCTTCGGGTGCGGCGGTGCTGGGGATCGGCGCTGCCTTCTGGGGGCTGATGGCAGGGCTGGCCTTTCATGCGCTGGAGCGGCTGAAACCGCGCTAGGGGGCGCTCGTGCCCCCTTGGCCTGCGCCCCCCCCCTGAGGATATTCAGGCCAGGATGAAAGGCATCAGAACGGCAGGTCGCCAGCCTCGTGCGCGGGCGAGATAAAGCCCGCGACCACCTTCTTGGTGCCAGCCTTGTCGAATGCGACCTCCAGCTTGTCGCCCTCTATGCCGATGACGGTGCCGTAACCGAATTTCTGATGGAATACACGGTCTTGCAGGGCGTAGGCCGAAACTGCCTGAAGGTCGATGGTCATGTTTCGGCTTTCGCGCGGCTGCGACATCGGGCGCTGACCCGCGCGATCCTGCAGGCGCTTCCAGCCCGGCGAATTGTAGACATCGGCCCGCGTCGCGCGCTCCTCGATCCGCGAGCCACCGAAGGCGGGTGCCGCCGCGCCGAAGCCGCCGCCGTAAAGGCCGGGCGGGGTAAGCACCTCGACATGGGCGCCGGGCAGTTCGTCGATGAAACGTGAAGGCAACTGGCTTTGCCACTGGCCATAGACCCTGCGATTGGCGGCAAAGCTGACGGTGCAGAGCCGTTCGGCGCGGGTGATCCCGACGTAAGCCAGACGGCGCTCCTCCTCCAGCCCCTTCTGGCCGCTTTCATCCATGCTGCGCTGGCTGGGGAACAACCCGTCCTCCCATCCCGGCAGATAGACCACCGGGAACTCCAGCCCCTTGGCGGCGTGCAGCGTCATGATGGTGACCTTCTCGGCCGCCTCTTCGGTTTCATTATCCATGATTAGCGCGACGTGTTCGAGAAAGCCTTGCAGGCTGTCGAACTGTTCCAGCGCCTTCACCAGTTCCTTGAGGTTTTCCAGACGACCCGGTGCCTCGGGCGTCTTGTCGTTCTGCCACATCGAAACATAGCCGGATTCTTCAAGAATCACCTCGGCCAGCCGGACATGCGAATGATCGCGCGCGGGCGCCGTTTCGGGCAGCAGCGGCTCCAGCACCGCATCTGCAACCTCGGGGCGGCTGTTGACCACGGTGTCGTGCCAGCGGTCCACCCCATCGACGAAGGCACGCAACTGCCCGGCGCCCTTGCCGCCGATCCCGCCCCGCGCCAGCAACTCGCGCGCGCCTTCCAGCAGGCTGACACCATTTTCGCGGGCCGCCCGCTGGATTTCCTGCTGCGCCTTGTCGCCAAGGCCGCGTTTGGGGGTGTTCACCACCCGCTCGAACGCCAGATCGTCGTCGGGGCTGACGGCGAGCCGGAAATAGGCCATGGCGTCGCGAATTTCGAGCCGTTCATAGAATCGCGGGCCGCCAATGACGCGATAGGGCAGCCCGATGGTGAGGAAACGATCCTCGAAGGCACGCATCTGGTGGCTGGCGCGGACGAGAATCGCCTGATCGTTCAGCCCGAAAGGCCCGAGCCCGCGTGTGCCGCGTTGCAGCGCCTCGATCTCGTCGCCGATCCAGCGCGCCTCTTCCTCCCCGTCCCAATGGCCGATGAGGCGCAGTTTTTCGCCGCCCTCTGCCTCGGTCCAGAGTGTCTTGCCCAGACGCCCGGCATTGGAGGCGATCACACCCGAGGCGGCGGCGAGAATATGTTCGGTGGAGCGGTAGTTCTGTTCCAGGCGGATCACCTGCGCGCCCGGAAAATCCTTTTCAAACCGCAGGATATTGCCCACCTCGGCGCCGCGCCAACCGTAGATCGACTGGTCGTCATCGCCCACGCAGCAGATGTTGCGATGACCCTGGGCCAGCAGGCGCAGCCACAGATACTGCGCGACGTTGGTATCCTGATATTCGTCGACAAGGATATAGCGGAACCAGCGCTGGTACTGCGTCAGGATGTCGGCATGGGCCTGAAAGATGGTGACGCAATGCAGCAGCAGATCGCCGAAATCGCAGGCATTCAGGCTGCGCAGGCGCGCCTGATACTGATCATAAAGCTCGGTCCCGCGGTTGTTGAACCCGGCGGCTTCGGACGAGGGCACCTTTTCCGGCGTCCAGGCGCGGTTCTTCCAATGGTCGATCAACCCGGCCAGCTGCCGCGCGGGCCAGCGCTTTTCGTCCAGATTTGCCGCGACGATCAATTGCTTGAGCAGGCGAAGCTGGTCGTCCGTATCCAGAATGGTGAAGTTGGATTTCAGCCCCACCAGTTCGGCATGGCGGCGCAGGATCTTCACGCTGACGGAATGGAAAGTGCCCATCCAGGGCATGCCCTCCACCTGCCCCAGCATCCGGCCCACGCGGTCTTTCATCTCGCGCGCAGCCTTGTTGGTGAAGGTCACGGCCAGAATCTCATTCGGCCGCGCCTTGCCGGTGGCCAGCAGATGCACGATACGCGAGGTCAGCGCCTTGGTTTTGCCAGTTCCCGCCCCGGCCAGCATCAGGACAGGGCCATCCACCGCCAGCACGGCGGCGCGCTGTGCAGGGTTCAGATCGTCCAGATAGGGTGCGGGCCGCGCTGCCATGGCACGCTGCGACAGGGGAATGGCGGCTTCGAAAGCCTCTGAATCATCATATCCGCTCATATCCGCAAGATAGACGTGCAGGTCGGCCTTGGGAAGCCTGTGTTCCACCAATGTTCCGCCAATTCTGCATATTCCAGAATCTTTACGCCCCGAAGTTTGCAATTGCAAAGCCCTCCTGAATATTTCGCAAAACTTTGCATTGACGTCGGTTCCTGCCCTTGCGCTGCATCGCAGCACCCCTAAAGTGACCGCGCCGTGCAGAGCTTCGGGGAGGAACAGATGACCGAATTTCGCAAGATCCTGATCGCCAACCGAGGCGAAATCGCTATTCGCGTGATGCGCGCCGCGAACGAGATGGGCAAGAAGACGGTCGCCGTCTATGCCGAAGAGGACAAGCTGTCTCTGCACCGCTTCAAGGCCGATGAGGCCTATCTGATCGGTCAGGGCATGTCGCCGGTGGGCGCCTACCTGAGCATCCCGGAAATTATCCGCGTGGCCAAGCTTGCGGGCGCGGATGCTATCCATCCCGGCTACGGGCTTCTGTCGGAAAACCCCGATTTCGTCGAAGCCTGCGAAGCCAATGGCATCACCTTCATCGGCCCGCGCGCCGAAACCATGCGGGCGCTTGGCGACAAGGCCAGTGCCCGGCGCGTGGCCGTGGCAGCTGGTGTGCCGGTCATCCCTGCGACCGAGGTTCTGGGCAACGACTTTGACGCGATCCGCGCCGAGGCGGCAGAGATCGGCTTTCCGCTGATGCTCAAAGCCTCCTGGGGCGGCGGCGGGCGCGGCATGCGGCCGATCCTGAACGCCGAGGAACTGGAGGCCAAGGTCCTGGAGGGCCGCCGCGAGGCGGAGGCCGCCTTTGGCAATGGCGAGGGCTATCTGGAAAAGATGATCCAGCGCGCCCGCCACGTCGAGGTGCAGATCCTTGGCGACAAGCATGGCGAGATCTACCACCTCTACGAGCGTGACTGCACCGTGCAGCGCCGCAACCAGAAGGTCGTCGAACGCGCGCCCGCGCCGTATCTCAACGATGAGCAGCGCGCCGAGATCTGCGAACTGGGCCGCAAGATTTGCGCCCATGTGAATTACGAATGCGCCGGCACCGTCGAATTCCTGATGGATATGGACGAGGGCAAGTTCTACTTCATCGAGGTGAACCCCCGCGTGCAGGTGGAGCACACCGTCACCGAAGAGGTCACGGGCATCGACATCGTGCAGGCGCAGATCCTGATCGCCGAGGGCAAGACGCTGGCGGAAGCCACCGGCGTGACCAGCCAGGACGGCGTGCGGCTGAACGGCCATGCGCTGCAATGCCGGGTGACCACCGAAGACCCGCAGAACAACTTCATCCCCGATTATGGCCGGATCACCGCCTACCGCAGCGCCACCGGCAACGGTATCCGTCTGGACGGTGGCACCGCCTATTCCGGCTCGGTCGTGACGCGCTATTACGATTCGCTGCTGGTGAAGGTGACGGCGCATGCGCAGACGCCCGACAAGGCGATTCACCGGATGGATCGTGCACTGCGCGAGTTCCGTATCCGGGGCGTCAGCACGAATATCGAATTCGTCATCAACCTGCTGAAACACCCGGTATTCCTGAACGACACCTACACGACGAAATTCATCGACACGACGCCGGATCTGTTCCAGTTCCGCAAACGCCGTGACCGGGCGACCAAGATCCTGACCTATATCGCCGACATCACGGTGAACGGGCATCCCGAAACCGCCGGGCGCCCCAAACCGGCGGCCGAAGTGAAAACGCCGAAGGCCCCCGCCCCGCGCACGGAGCCCGCGATGGGCACCCGCAACCTGCTGGAACAAAAGGGCCCGCAGGCCGTGGCGGACTGGATGCGCGCCCAGACCAAGGTGCTGATCACCGACACCACCATGCGCGACGGGCACCAGAGCCTGCTGGCCACCCGCATGCGCTCCATCGACATGATCCGCGTGGCACCCAGTTATGCCGCGAACCTGCCGCAGCTTTTCAGCGTGGAATGCTGGGGCGGCGCCACCTTCGACGTGGCTTACCGGTTCCTCCAGGAATGCCCGTGGCAGCGCCTGCGTGACCTGCGCGCCGCCATGCCGAACCTGATGACACAGATGCTGCTGCGCGCCTCCAACGGCGTGGGCTACACCAATTACCCCGACAATGTGGTGCAGGCTTTCGTCAGGCAGGCCGCCGAGACCGGGGTGGATGTGTTCCGCGTCTTCGACAGCCTGAACTGGGTCGAAAACATGCGCGTCGCCATGGATGCGGTGATCGAGGCGAACAAGGTCTGCGAAGGCACGATCTGCTATACCGGCGATCTGCTGGACCCGGCGCGCGCCAAATATGACCTGAAATACTATGTCGGCATGGCGAAGGAACTGAAGGCCGCAGGCGCGCATGTGCTGGGCCTGAAGGATATGGCGGGTCTTTTGAAGCCCGCTGCCGCCCGTGTTCTGGTCAAGACACTGAAGCAGGAGGTCGGTCTGCCGATCCACTTCCACACCCACGACACCAGCGGCGCGGCGGCGGCGACCATCCTCGCCGCCTGCGATGCGGGCGTGGATGCGGTGGATGCGGCCATGGACGCCTTCTCGGGCGGCACCTCGCAGCCCTGCCTCGGGTCCATCGTTGAGGCGCTGCGCCATACCGAACGCGACACCGGGCTGGACATCGGCGCAATCCGCGACATCTCGAACTACTGGGAGCATGTGCGCGCGCAATATGCTGCCTTCGAAAGCGGCCTCGCCTCGCCCGCATCCGAGGTGTACCTGCACGAAATGCCCGGCGGGCAGTTCACCAACCTCAAGGCGCAGGCTCGCAGCCTCGGGCTGGAGGAACGCTGGCCCGAGGTGGCGCAGGCCTATGCTGATGCCAACCAGATGTTCGGCGATATCGTGAAGGTCACGCCCTCGTCCAAGGTCGTTGGCGACATGGCGCTGATGATGGTGGCACAGGGCCTGTCGCGCGGTCAGGTCGAAGACCCGGCCGTTGATGTGGCCTTCCCCGATTCGGTCGTGGACATGATGAAGGGCAATCTGGGCCAACCGCATGGCGGCTGGCCCGCGGGTATCCAGAAGAAGGTTCTGAAGGGCGAAAAGCCGCAGACCGCGCGTCCCGGCCTTGGTATGGCGCCCGTGGATCTGGAAGAGACACGGGCGAAACTTTCGGCCGAACTGAACGGCTTCACCGTCGATGACGAGGATCTGAACGGCTATCTGATGTATCCGAAGGTCTTTCTGGATTACATGGGCCGCCACCGGCTTTACGGCCCGGTCCGCACCCTGCCGACCCAGACCTTCTTCTACGGCATGCAACCCGGAGACGAGATCACCGCCGAGATCGACCCCGGCAAAACGCTGGAAATCCGCCTGCAAGCCGTGGGCGAAACTGGCGAGGATGGCGAGGCGAAGGTGTTCTTCGAACTGAACGGCCAGCCCCGCGTGATCCGGGTGCCGAACCGCGCGGTGAAGGCGAAGACCGCCGCCAAACCCAAGGCGGATTCCGCTAATGCCAACCACATCGGTGCGCCGATGCCCGGCTCCATCGCCTCGGTTGCCGTCACGCCGGGCCAGAAGGTCCGGGCGGGTGATCTGCTGCTTACCATCGAGGCGATGAAGATGGAAACCGGCCTGCACGCCGACCGCGAGGCCACCGTGAAGGCGATCCACGTCACGCCTGGCAGTCAGATCGACGCCAAGGATCTGCTGATCGAACTGGAATGACAAAGGGGGCCGAAAGGCCCCCTTTTCCGTTCCGGCCGTGCTGTGGCCAGATCAGGCCCGGTGTCAGGCCCTGTCATCGAAGAAGCGGTTCACTTCCTTCTCGGCCTCTTCCTTCGAGCGCCCATAGCGCTCCTGCACAAGCCCGGCGAGCTTGTCCTTGTGGCCCTCGATGCGGTCCAGCTCGTCATCGGTGAGCTTGCCCCACATGATCTTGGCCTCGCCCTTCAGTTGCTTCCATTTGCCGGCAATCTGATCGCTGTTCATGGTGCAGTCCTTTCGGGTTTCGTACGGCAGGTCATCTACCGTCGCTGTGCCTGTACAACGGCAAGCCGCCGCATCCGGTTCCCGCCGACGCGCCGATACGCGGGCACCGGATCGCCACCCCGCTGCCCGCGCAGAAAATTTTCTGACCCCCGCGTTTTTCCCCTTGCGCCCTCCGCGCCCCCGGACTAAATCCGCCTCCACCGAACCGGCAGCGCGGGCGTAGCTCAGGGGTAGAGCATAACCTTGCCAAGGTTAGGGTCGTGAGTTCGAATCTCATCGCCCGCTCCAGTTCGGACCGATTGTTGCGCGGGCGTAGCTCAGGGGTAGAGCATAACCTTGCCAAGGTTAGGGTCGTGAGTTCGAATCTCATCGCCCGCTCCAATCGAAAAACGGGCCGCCTTCGGGCGGCCTTTTTCGTTTTCCACACCCAGCCGTCCTGCCCGGCCCGGAATCCCTTCCCCCATGCCCGCCCCCGTCCTATAAGGCCCCCGAAGCAAATGCCGGAGAGCCCCATGCGTAAGGCCGAAGTCACCCGCAGCACCTCGGAAACCGAGATCGCGCTGTCCATCAACCTCGACGGGACAGGCCGCTACGACATGCAGTCGGGTGTCGGGTTCTTCGATCACATGATGGATCAGCTTTCGCGCCATTCGCTGATCGACATGACCCTGCGCGCCAGGGGCGACCTGCATATCGACGACCACCACACGGTTGAGGATACCGGCATCGCGCTGGGTCAGGCGCTGGTGCAGGCACTGGGCGACAAGAAGGGCATCCGCCGCTATGGCGAATGCAGCCTGCCGATGGATGACGCGCAGGTGCATTGCGCGCTGGATCTCTCCGGCCGCCCCTTCCTCGTCTGGAATGTCACCTTCCCCAGCCAGAAGATCGGCACATTCGATACCGAACTGGTGCGCGAATTCTTTCAGGCGCTCGCCACGCATGGCGGCATCACCCTGCACATCGACATGCGCCACGGCGTGAACAGCCATCACATCGCCGAAGCCGCCTTCAAGGCCGTGGCCCGCGCCCTGCGCATGGCGGTGGAGACCGATCCGCGCAAGGCCGACGAAATCCCTTCTACCAAGGGAAAGCTGTAACCCAGCCTCACCGGAGTTCGGCTTTCATCTGTTCCTAAATATCCCCGCCGGAGGCTCCCGCCCCCTCCGCCCGCGCCTCAGCCGGAAAGGAAGCGCCATGCTCACCGTCCTCGTCGATTACGACAGCGGCAACCTGCATTCCGCCGAAAAGGCGTTTCAGCGCATGGCAGTAGAAACCGGCGCGGGCGAGGTCATCGTGACCTCGCGCCCCGAAGACGTCGCCCGGGCCGACCGGATCGTCCTGCCGGGGGATGGCGCCTTCCCGGCCTGCCGCCGCGCGTTGGGCGATCATGGCGGCCTCTTCGAGGCCATTGCCGAAGCCGTGCGCGTGAAGGGTCGTCCCTTCATGGGCATCTGCGTCGGCATGCAGATGATGGCGACCTGGGGCCGCGAATACGAAGACACCCCGGGTTTCGACTGGATCGGCGGCGAGGTCACCCGCATCACCCCCGCCGACCCGCATCTGAAAGTGCCGCATATGGGCTGGAACGATCTGGTGATCGACCATCCGCATCCGGTGCTCGATGGTATCGCCACCGGCGATCATGCGTATTTCGTGCACAGCTACGCCTTCCGCGTGGCCAACCTGGCGGAACGGCTGGCGCATGTCGACTACGCGGGCGACATCACCGCCATCATCGGCGCGGGCACCATGGTCGGCACCCAGTTCCACCCCGAGAAATCGCAGGCCGTGGGTCTGCGCATCATCGGCAACTTCCTGCGTTGGGCGCCATGAGCGATCTGGGCGCCATCCTCGACCGGATCGGCGCCGAAATGGCGGCGGCCCCTGACCGGGGCCGCGTCGCCGATTACATCCCCGAGCTTGCCCGCATCTCGGACCGTCACTTCGCCATGGCCGTCTGCACCGCCGACGGGCAGACCTTCACCACCGGCGAAGCCGACACGCCCTTTTCCATCCAGTCGGTCAGCAAGGTCTTCACTCTTGCCATCGCGCTGGGGCGGCTGGGCGATCAGCTCTGGACACGGGTCGGGCGCGAGCCTTCGGGGCTCGCCTTCAATTCCATGGTCCAGTTGGAATATGAACGCGGCATCCCGCGCAATCCCTTCATCAACGCGGGCGCCATTGTCGTGACCGATGCGATCCTCGCCGGGCACAAGCCGCGGGAATTGCTGGGCGAAATTCTGCGCTTTCTGCGCGAGGCGGCGGGCGAGGACGACATCCACATCAACAAGGCCGTGGCGGCCTCGGAACAGGCGACCGGGCATCGCAACCTCGCGCTTGCGCATTTCATGGCGGCACATGGCAATCTGCTGCATGCGCCAGAGCTGACCTGCGGCACCTATTTCCACCAATGCGCCATCGAGATGTCTGCACGGCAGCTTGCCCTCGCCGGGCGCTTCCTGATTGGCGCGCCGGACCTGCCGCGCATGCTGGCGCCCGGCCGCACCCGGCGCATCAACGCGCTGATGATGACCTGCGGCCATTACGACGGCTCAGGCGAATTCGCCTATCGCGTGGGCCTGCCCGGCAAATCCGGTGTGGGCGGCGGGATTCTGGTGGTGGCACCCGGCCGCGCCTCGATCGCCGTCTGGTCTCCGGGGCTGAACACGCAAGGAAATTCGCAGCTTGGCACGCTGGCGGTGGAGCGGCTGGCGCGCGCGACCGGCTGGTCGGTCTTCGGCTAGGCGGGCCTCTTCGCCACCGCCCAAAGCCCCAGCGCGATCAACGCGAATCCGGCGAAATGCTGCGGACCCAGCCGCGTGCCCAGCACCAGCGCCCCCAACGCCGCCGCGCTGACCGGAATGAGGAAGGTCACCAGCATCAGGTTCACCGCCCCTGCCGTCACCAGCAGCCGGAAATAGAGCGCATAGGCCAGCGCGGTGGACAGAACCCCGATCCCCGCCACCGCCGCCCAGACCTGCGCGGGCGGCATCGCCAGCCGCCAGGGCGCATCGACTGCCAGCCAGACCGGCAACAGGATCACCGTCGCCGCCGTCACCTGCCCGAAGGCTGCCTGCAAGGGCGGCACACCCATCTCGCGGAACCGCCGCCCCCAAAGCCCGGCGAAGGCGTAGCTCAGCGCCGCCGCCAGACAGGCGATCATCGCAGGCAGCGCCCCCGCACCGCCCCCGGCCATCACCGCCACCCCCGCAATCCCCGCCGCCACACCGCCGAGCCGCCGCGCCGTCAGCGGCTCGGCCCCGGCCAAATGGGCGACAACGACACCCCACAGCGGGGTCGTGGCGTTCAGGATGGCGGCCAGCGCGCCGCTGATCTCGCCCTGCGCGAAGGCGAACAGGCAAAAGGGCACCACATTATTCAGAAAGCCCATGACGGCCAGCGCCCGCCACACCGCCCAGCCCCGCGGCAACCGCCCGCGGAGCATCACCGCCAGCGCCAGCGCGCCCAGCGCCACCCGGCCCCAGACCACCGAAAACGGCGGCAGCCCGGTCAGCGCGATTTCGACAAAGAAGAAAGACCCGCCCCACAGCACCGAAAGCGCAATCAGGCGGGCCCAGTCATCGGATTTCATGCCAAACTCCATGGTCTGGCCCGATGTCGCAGCACCGGGCCGCAAGGGGCGACCCGGTTCCTGCTCATTTCACGCGCTTCCAGTCCTGCGACTTGCACAGAAGCCCGCCCGCCACGCATCCGGCCAGCTTCATCGCATTGCCCGAGACATTCATCTTGCCCGAATAGACCTTGTTGTTCGACGGCCGCCAGACCTGGCCCTCGTATTTGCCGCCACCGACCGGCACCATGTCGATGACGATCTTCTTGCCGATATTCTCGGATTTGTATTCAGCGCCATCCTTGAAGGTCCGGCTGATCTTGCCGCAGAACGCATTGCCACAAGGCGCGATGGTAACATGGGCATAGGCCCCGTCATCCACCTGCGTCTGCCACACCCCTTCCACCGGATCGGCGGATGCCGCACCGGCCAGCCCGACAAGGGCCGCCGTCAAAAGATAAGTCCGCATGGGTTCCTCCTCCCCTTCGATGCCGCGATCATCGGCCCGGCACCACGATTCCCGCAAGCGTGACGCTACGGCCCCCGCTTCGCCCTTGCCGTCACGTCGCCCGCATGCCAAACCGCGCGCGACCCGCATCCCGCATACGGAGCCCGCCATGATCCTCTATCCCGCGATCGACCTGAAAGATGGCCAGTGCGTGCGCCTCCTGCGCGGCGAGATGTCGGCGGCGACCGTGTTCGGCGACGACCCGGCCGCACAGGCCGCGAAGTTCGAGGCCTCGGGCTGCGAATGGCTCCACCTCGTCGATCTGAACGGCGCTTTCGCCGGTCAGCCAGTGAATGCCGCAGCGGTCGAGGCGATCCTTGCCCGCTGCACCGTGCCCGCACAGCTCGGCGGCGGCATCCGCGATATGGCAACCATCGGCATGTGGCTGGAGAAGGGCCTGTCGCGCGTCATCCTCGGCACCGTGGCGGTGGAAAATCCCGCGCTGGTGCGCGAGGCCGCGCGCGCCTTCCCCGGCAAGGTTGCGGTCGGCATCGACGCGCGCAAGGGTTTTGTCGCCACCAAAGGCTGGGCTGAAGAGACTGACGTCCAGGCAACCGACCTCGCCCGCAGCTTTGAAGACGCCGGTGTCGCCGCCATCATCTACACCGACATCGACCGCGACGGCGCCATGCAGGGCCCGAATATCGAAGCGACCGAAGCCCTCGCGCGTGCTGTCACCATTCCCGTCATCGCCTCGGGCGGCGTCTCGCGCATGGAAGACCTGATCGCGCTGCGCGATACCGGCGTCATCGCGGGCGCCATCTCGGGACGCGCGCTTTACGACGGCGCCATCGACCTCGCCACCGCTCTCACCGCCCTGAAAGCCTGATTTCATCTGTTCCGAAATATCCTCGGGGGGTGAGGCCGCAGGCCGAGGGGGGCAGACAGCCCCCCTTCCCACATCTCCCGCCCCGCGCTAAGGTCCGGCCATGCTGAAAACCCGCATCATCCCCTGTCTCGACGTGGCCGATGGCCGCGTGGTGAAAGGCGTGAATTTCGTCAACCTGATCGACGCAGGCGACCCGGTCGAGGCCGCGCGCGCCTATGACGCGGCGGGGGCGGACGAGCTTTGCTTCCTCGACATCCACGCCACGCATGAAAATCGCGGCACGATGTTCGATCTGGTCACCCGCACGGCCGAGCAATGCTTCATCCCGCTGACCGTGGGCGGTGGTGTGCGCAGCCATGCCGATGTGCGGGCGCTTCTGCTGGCGGGGGCCGACAAGGTGTCATTCAACTCCGCCGCCGTGGCCAACCCCGACGTGGTGGCCGAAGCGGCAGATCGTTTCGGCAGCCAGTGCATCGTCGTCGCCATCGACGCCAAGACCGTCGAGCCGGGCCGGTGGGAGATCTTCACTCATGGCGGGCGCAAATCCACCGGCATCGACGCGGTGGAATTTGCCCGCACGGTCGAAGCGAAGGGCGCGGGCGAGATCCTGCTGACCTCGATGGACCGCGACGGCACCAAGGGCGGCTACAACCTGCCGCTGACCCGCGCCATCGCCGATGCGGTGAATGTGCCGGTCATCGCCTCGGGCGGCGTCGGCAACTTGGACCATCTGGTCGAGGGCGTCACCAAAGGCGGCGCCAGCGCGGTGCTGGCTGCCTCGATCTTCCACTTCGGCGAATATTCCATTGGCGAGGCCAAGGCCCATATGGCCGCCGCCGGTATCCCGGTGAGGCTGACATGAGCACGCTGCACGATCTTGCCGCCACCATCCTCTCCCGCAAGGGGGCCGACCCCGAAAGCTCGTGGACGGCGAAGCTTCTTGCCAAAGGCCCCGAGAAATGCGCCGAGAAATTCGGCGAGGAGGCGGTGGAAGCGATCATCGAGGCGGTGAAGGGCGACCGCGCCAGGCTGACCGCCGAGGCGGCGGATGTGCTGTATCACCTGCTGGTGATGCTCGCCGCCCGCGACGTGACGCTGGCGGATGTGGAGGCAGAACTCGCGCGGCGCGAAGGCACTTCGGGCCTCGCCGAGAAAGCCGCGCGCGGGTAAGGGCTTACGCCCCAGCCCCGCGCAGCGCCGTAACCAATGCAGCCATATCCTCGGGCAGCGGCGCCTCGAACTGCAATTCCTCGCCCGTCACCGGATGGATGAAGCCCAGCGTCGCCGCATGCAGCGCCTGACGGGGAAAGGCATTGGCCAGATCGGCCGCCGCCTCGCCCACCGCCTTGGCCGCCACCCGGCGCTTTCCGCCATAGGTCTGGTCGCCGATGAGGCCATGCCCGGCATGGGCCATATGCACACGGATCTGATGTGTCCGCCCGGTTTCCAGCCAGCATTCCACCAAACTCGCCACTTCGGGCGTGCCATAGGCTTCCAGCACCCGCACGCGAGTCACGGCATGGCGGCCCTCGTTCCACACCACTGCCTGCCGCTGCCGGTCGGTGCGGTGACGGGCCAGATGGGTGGCAATCTTCAGGATGCCGCCGGATTCGAAGCTGACGCCCCGCATCCCGCGCAGGCGCGGATCGGCGGCGGAAGGCGCACCGTTCACCACGGCAAGGTAATGGCGGTTCACCGTATGCTTTTCAAACTGCGCGGCCAGCCCGTGATGCGCCCGGTCGCTTTTGGCGACAGCCAGCAGACCCGAGGTATCCTTGTCGATCCGGTGCACGATACCGGGACGGCGCTCGCCCCCCACGCCCGACAGCGTGTCACCGCAATGATGCAGCAACGCATTGACCAGCGTGCCGCTGTAAGACCCCGGCGCGGGGTGGACCACCATCCCCACTGGTTTGTTGATCACGATCAGGTCGGCATCTTCCCAGATGACCTCCAGCGGGATGTCCTCGGCCAGAGTATCCGCCTCGGCCACATGGCCCACCGCAAGGTCATAGGCCTCGCCCTCGGCCACCTTCGTCTTGGGATCGGTCACCGCCACACCGTCGCGCATGACATCGCCCGCCGCGATCATCTTCATCAGACGCGAGCGCGACAGGGCGGCTTCCTCTGGCACCTCGCGCGCCAGTGCCTTATCCAGTCGGTCAGGCGGGTTTTCCCCGATCACCACACGCAGCAGCCCGCCTTCGGGCGCGTCATCGTCATCTTCAAGGGGCCGGGACATGGATGATACCTCGGATAAGCTGGAACTGCCGCCCAGCCTGCGCTGGCTGAAATGGCTGGTGACGGCGCTGACCGTTACCCTGATCCTCGGCGTCATAACCATCGTGGGCCTGCTTGTCACCCGCCTGCCGCTGGGCGTGACCCCGGTGGCCGGCTTTCCGGCCAGCCTCGCCCTGCCCGCAGGCGCGAAACCCGAGGCCATCACCCGCGGACCCGGCTGGATCGGCGTTGTCACCACCGACGGGCGGATGTTCGTCTTTGCGCCCGACGGGGCGCTGAGACAGGAAATCACGATCCGCCGCTAAGGCAAAACCGACGTAGGCACGTCGCCGGGGGCATTGCCCCGCAGGCTGTCGCCGGTCCAGCATGATGAAAAACGATGGGGAGTCGACATGCTGGAAACCTTTGGCGCACAGGATGCCACCGATCTGGCCGCGCTGGTGGCGCGCGGCGAGGTCAGCCCGCAGGAATTGCTGGATGCCTCGGTCGCCGCTTCGGCGGCGCTGAACCCAAAGCTCAATGCCGTGGTTCTGCCGCAGATCGAGGTGGCGGAACGCCATATCGCCGGGGGGCTGCCGCGTGGTCCCTTCACCGGCGTGCCGTTCCTTCTGAAGGATCTGGGCTGCGAGGCGGTGGAGTTTCCCTCGCACAACGGCTCGCGCCTGCTGGCCGATACGCGCTATGATCGCGACAGCGCGATCTATACCCGAATCCGCGCGACAGGCGTAGTAACCTGGGGCCGCACCACCAGCCCCGAGGGCGGCGTGGGCGCGGCGACCGAATCCGCCGTCTATGGCGGACCGACGCGGAGCCCGTGGAACCCTGACCATACATCGGGCGGATCATCCGGGGGGGCCGGCGCGGCCGTGGCGGCCGGGATCGTGCCTTTCGCGCATGGGTCGGACGGCGGCGGGTCGGTGCGCATTCCCGCCTCCTCCTGCGGGCTGTTCGGGTTCAAGCCGACGCGGGCGCGGCTGCCCGATGGCCCCTATGTGGGTGAGGGCTGGGCCGGCATGGCGATTGACGGTTTCTTGACCCATTCGGTGCGCGACACGGCCCTGATGCTGGACGCCTGCACCGGGCCGGACCTTGGTGCGCCCTATCACGCGCCACCGCTGGCACGCAGCCATGCCGATGCGATCAGCCGCCCGCCGCGCCGGTTGCGGGTGATGGTGGTGGACACCACCTTTACCGGCACTGCGATTCACCCCGAGGTGCGCGAGGCCGTGCTGGCGGCCGCAGGCCTGCTGGAAAGCCTTGGCCATGAGGTGACGCCGGGCCTGCCCGCCGCCGATGTGCCGATGATGATGCGCGCCTGGACCGATATCGTGGGCGTCGGCACCGCATTGGGCATAGCCAAGGCGCTGAAAGGCCGCCCCCTGACTCCCGATCTGGTCGAGGGCGTCGGACGCGGCGCGGTGGCTCATGCCGAAACCCTGCACCCCACCCGCTATCTGGAGGCGGTGGGCCAGATTCACGCCTTCGGGCGGCAGATGGCAGCGGTCTTCGACCCCGAAACCGGACCGGGATATGACATCATCCTGTCGGCCACGCTGGCAGAACCGCCCGCCAGGGTTGGCCGCTTTGCGCATACAACTGAGGATTATGTGGGCTACCGCACCGGCCCCGGCGGCATCTTCGACTATTCCCCGTTCTGCGCGGTGTTCAACGCTTCGGGCCAGCCCGCCGCCTCCGTCCCCTTGGGTATGACAAAGGGGGGATTGCCGGTCGGCATCCACCTCGCTGCCCGCTTTGGCGCGGATGAAGAACTGATTGCTTTGTGTGCAGAAGTCGAAAAAGCCGCCCCCTGGACAGGAAGAAAGCCCAAACTGCGGGCAAAATAGCTTGCGCCACGGGGATAACCCGGAAAATATGATCAAAACTCACGACGGAATCGGCAACGGGGGGTCCGCCAGTGACGGAATATGCAATCGAGGCCCGCAACGCGGTCAAGGCGTTCGGGCAGGGCGATGTGGCGGTCAGGGCGCTGGACGACGTTTCCATCCAGATCCGAAAGGGTGAGTTCTTCACCCTGCTTGGCCCCTCGGGCTGTGGCAAGACCACGTTGTTGCGGCTGATCGCTGGGTTCGAAACCCCGACTTCGGGGCAGATCCTGCTGGACGGGCAGGACATCACCGCCCTGCCCCCGAACCGCCGCCCGGTGAATACGGTGTTCCAAAGCTATGCGCTGTTCCCGCATCTGACGGTGGCGCAGAACGTGGCCTTCGGGCTTCAGATGCTGGGCCGCCCCAGGGCCGAGGTTGACCGGACGGTCGAACGCATGCTGGCGCTGGTGAAGCTGGAGCCGATGGCCGGACGTAAGACCTCGCAGCTTTCGGGTGGGCAGCAACAACGCGTCGCACTGGCCCGCGCGCTGGCGCCCACGCCGAAGGTTCTGCTGCTGGATGAACCGCTTTCGGCGCTGGACCTGAAGCTGCGCAAGGAAATGCAGGTCGAACTCAAGCGCCTGCAAACCGAAACCGGCATCACCTTCGTCTTCGTCACCCACGATCAGGAAGAAGCCCTGACCATGAGCGACCGCATCGGGGTGATGAGCGCAGGCAAGCTGCAACAGGTGGGCGCCCCGCGCGAGATTTATACGACGCCGGTCAACCGCTTCGTCGCCAGCTTCATCGGCGAGACGAATTTCCTGCCCGCCGTGCTGGGTGCCACCGGGGCGGTGCTGGGCAGCGGTGATGTGCTGGCGCTGAGCACCGGCGGCAAGACCGGCCCCACCACTTTGGCCGTCCGCCCCGAACAGGTGCGGCTGGTGCCTGCGGCCGAATCGGGCAGCCTGCCCGCCACCATCACTGGCTGGGTCTATTTCGGCACCGACACCCATGTGCATCTGGCGTTGCGCGACAGCACCGAGGTGGTGGCCCGCCTGCAAAGCGGCGCGACCGGCGACAGCGCCCTGACGAAGGGCGAGGCGGTGGGCCTGCGCTTCACCGATGGCGCGCTTCAGATCCTGGGGGACTGAGCCATGAGCATGGAAAGCGAGGCCCGTTCCCGCCAGACCCGCCGCGCCTGGGCACTTTCGACACCGGCGCTGCTGCTGCTGTTCCTTGCCGCCGCCGGGCCGCTGCTGATCGTGCTGGTCTATTCATTCCTGCTGCCGGGCAAATACGGCAATGTGGAATGGGGCTTCAGCCTTGATGGCTGGCGCGGCATCCTTTATTCCCGCGATATCTTCGACGGGTCACTGAAGCTCGCCGACGCGCATCTGACGATCTTCTGGCGCTCGGTCAAACTGTCGCTGCTGACCACGATCATCACCTTCGTCGTGGGCTTTCCGACGGCATGGTTCATCGCCACAAGGGCGCCGAAAGCGCGGGCCATGTGGCTGTTTCTCATAACCATTCCGTTCTGGACCAACCTGCTGATCCGCACCTTCGCGATCAACGAGGTTCTGCGCAACGAAGGTATCGTCAACACCGTGCTGACTAAGGCCGGGCTGATTGATGCTCCAATCCGCATGATCAACACCGATTTCGCGGTGCTGGTGGGCATGGCCTATGTCTATCTGCCGCTGATGGTGCTGCCGCTGTTTGCGGCGATCGACCGTTTCGACATGAAGCTTCTGGAGGCGGGCTATGATCTTTATGCCAGCCGCATGGCCGTGCTGCGCCGGGTGATCCTGCCCATCGTCAAACCGGGGATCGTGGCGGGCTCGATCCTCGTCTTCGTGCCCTCGCTGGGGGCCTATGTGACGCCGCGCGTGCTGGGCGGCGGCAAGAACATGATGATCGGCAATTTCATCGAACTGCAGTTCGGCCAGGGCCGCAACTGGCCGCTGGGTGCGGCACTGTCAATGGCGCTTCTGATGATCGTCATGGTAGCGCTGCTGGTCTATGTGCGCGCTGCGACGAAAGGGAGCAACCCGCATGGCTGACCGCAACTTTTCAGCCACCCGCATTCCGGGCTTTGCCACCATCGCCGTCGCCGCCTTTGTCGTGCTTTACCTGCCGATCTTCACGCTGGTGATCTATGCCTTCAACGCAGGGCAAAGCATCGCGGTGTGGGAAGGTATCTCGTTCCACTGGTTCGCAAAGGCCTGGGCCAACGAGGCGGTGAAATCTGCGACGCTGCGCTCGCTGATCATCGCGGTCTCGGCCTCGGCCATCGCCACCAGCGTGGCCACCATGGCCGCGCTTGGCACCACCCGCCGCCCGGCCTTTCGGGGGCAGACCTTCATCTATGTGATGATCAACCAGCCGCTGATGGTGCCGGAAATCGTGACCGCAGTTGCCTTGCTGATCTTCTTCGGGGTCATCAAGCAGGCGACCGGCTATCAGGGCCTCGGCTATCTGATCCTGGCCCATACGGCCTTCTGCATTCCCTTTGCCTATCTGCCGATCCGCGCCCGGCTGGAAGGGATGGACCTCAGCCTCGAAACTGCCGCCGCCGATCTTTACGCCTCGGACTGGCAGACCTTCCGCTTTGTCACCCTGCCCCTGCTGTTTCCGGGAATCATCGCGGGCGCGATGCTGGCCTTCGTCATCAGCCTTGACGATGTGGTCATCACCGAATTCGTCAAGGCGGGCGGGCAGGATACGCTGCCCACCTACATGCTGGGCCAGATGCGCCGCGCCATCACGCCCGAAGTCAATGCAATCTCCACAGGTCTGCTTGCGCTGACCGTGGTTCTTCTGACCGCGTTCTTTCTGCTGACCCGCAAGAAGGGCTGAAGCCCCGAACCCTAGCCACCACCAACAAGGAGAGAAGATATGAAGAAACTGCTTGGTGCCAGCGCCCTGCTGCTGGCCAGCACCAGCCTCGGCCATGCCGCGGGCGAATTGCAACTCTTCAACTGGGGCAATTACACCAGCCCCGAGCTGCTGGAGAAATTCGAGAAAGAGACCGGCATCAAGGTCACCGTCACCGACTACGACAGCAACGACACCGCGCTCGCCAAGGTCGAGGCAGGCGGGCATGGCTTTGACCTTGTGGTGCCTTCGGCCAACTATGTTCCGATCTGGGTGGAAAAAGGCCTGCTGACCGAACTCGACCGTTCCAAATTGCCGCATTTTGGCAATATCGCGCCGCAGTGGATCGACGTGGCCTGGGACAAGGGCCGCAAATATACCGTGCCGTGGCAATGGGGGTCGACCGGCATCGCCGTGAATACCTCGGTCTATGGCGGTGACATCAACACCTCTGCCGTCTTTCTGGACGTGCCGGAAGAGCTGAAGGGCAAGATCAACGTCGTCCCCGAGATGAACGACGTGGTGAACCTCGCGATCTGGTATGTCGGGGGCGAACCCTGCACCGAAGATACCGAGGTACTGAAAAAGGCGCGTGATGCGCTGCTGGCCGCCAAGCCTGACTGGCTGAGCATGGATTACGGCGCAACCGAAAAGCTGTCTAACAACGACTGGGCCGCCAGTGTGAACTGGAACGGCTCGACCATGCGGGCGCGTCTGGCCAATCCGGCGGTGAAATACGGCTATCCGAAGGAAGGCTATCCGCTGTTCATGGATTCGGTCGGTCTGCTGGCTGACGCCAAGAATGTCGAGGAAGCCTACAAGTTCATCGACTTCATCATGCTGCCGGAAAATGCGGCCATGCTGTCGGCATTTGCCCGCTACGCCAATGGCATCACGGGTTCCGAGGAATTCATGCCCGAGGACATGAAGACCGCACCGGAAGTGGTGACCCCCGAAGAGTTTCAGGCGTCGGGCCACTTCCTGCCGACCTGTTCGCCCAAGGCGCAGGAATACATGACCGCGATCTGGACCGAGCTTCAGAAGTAAGCGCGGGCTCTGAGGTCAGGGCGGGGGGCTGTCTGCCCCCCGCACCCGCGAGGATAATTATGAACAGATGAAGGAGGAAAGCGTGGAGCTTTCCGGGTTGAGCGCTTCGGACCTGTCGCGGCTGATTGCCGCGCGCGAGGTGAAGCCGTCCGAGGTGATGGCGGCGCATCTTGACCGCATGGCGGCGGTGAACGGGGCGGTGAATGCCGTGGTATCAGCACGCGATCCCGATGTGCTGATGGCCGAGGCGCGGGCAGCGGATGAGATGGCACCGCGCGGCTGGCTGCACGGGATGCCCCACGCGGTGAAGGATCTTGTGGCGGTGAAGGGGCTGCGCAGCACTTACGGCTCGCCGCTGTTTGCCGGTTTTGTGCCGGGGGCTGACGATCTGGTGGCGGCACGGCTGCGGGCCGCCGGTGCGATTTTCACCGGCAAGACCAATACGCCGGAATGGGGCCATGGCAGCCATTCCTTCAACCCGGTCTTTGGCGTCACGCGCAATCCCTATGACCTGTCGCGCACGGCGGGCGGGTCATCGGGCGGGGCGGCGGCGGCGCTGGCGGCGCGGCTGGTGCCGGTGGCGGACGGCAGTGACATGATGGGTTCGCTGCGCAATCCGGCCGCCTTCTGCAACATCTATGGGTTCCGCCCGACCTGGGGTCTGGTGCCTTCCGATGCGGTGGGCGACACGTTCATGGCAACGATGGCGACAGAGGGACCGATGGGCCGCACGGTCGAGGATGTGGCACGGCTGCTGGGCGTGCTGGCAGGCGAGAACCCCGAAGTACCGTTCGCTCGCGCAGTGGAACCCTATGCAGACCGGCTGGAGATCGACCTCCGAGGGCTGCGCATCGGCTGGCTGGGCGACTGGGGCCGCGCCTATGGTTGCGAGCCGGGGATTCTGGACCTGTGTCAGGCCGGATTGCGGGTGCTGGAGGATCAGGGCGCGCGGATCGAGCCCGTCGCCCCGCCCTTCCCGGCCGAAAAGCTGTGGCAGGCTTGGCTGACGCTGCGCGCCTTCCTGAATGCCGGAGCCAAAGGCGCAATGCGCGACGATCCGGCGAAATGGGACCAGCTCAAGCCCGAGACGCAATGGGAGATCGAACAGGGTCTGCGCGTCACCGCCGCCGAGGTGCATGAGGCGAGCGTCATCCGTTCACGCTGGTATGCCCGCGCAGCCAGACTGTTCCGGCAGTATGACGCGCTGGTGATGCCCACCGCGCAGGTCTGGCCCTTCCCCGCTGACTGGCGCTGGCCGCAGGACATCGCGGGGCGGAAGATGGACACCTATCACCGATGGATGGAGGTGGTGGTGCCCGTCAGCCTGATCGGCCTGCCATCGCTGGCCGTGCCCTGCGGATTCGGGCCGCAGGGTCTGCCGATGGGGATGCAGATATTTGGTCCGACCGGGGCAGATGCGAAGGTGCTGGCCATCGGCCAGCAATATCACCGCGCGACCGACTGGCCAGGGCGTCAGCCGCCGGTAGTTTGATCCGGCAGCGCGACAGGTTCGGGCGGGCTGTCGCCAGCCGGCGTAGCCAGCAGCAGAGCCGGATGGCGCAAGGCCTCGTCTCCGCTGTCAAAACGCAGGCGGCACAAGCCTTCTTCGTCGCCTGTCACGACTGCCAAGGCCTGACGGTCCGGCACGGTGACCAGCGCGCCCGGCTCGCAAACCGGCAGCGCCTGCGCAGGTGTCGCCAGCAGCAGGAAGGCGAGATCAAGCCTGCGGAACACAGGTCATCTCGGTGAACAGGCTCGAACCGCCCAGCACAAAGCCCGTGCCCTCCACCCGCCCCGTCACGCCGTTCATGGTGCCTTGCGTGACCTCGAACACCCCCTCGCCCCGCCGGGTCCAGATGCTTTCGGCACCATAGTGGTCGCGCAGTTTGCCGCCTTCGAGGATCTCCAGCGGGAAGGGGTCAGCCACGCCACCCGGATCAGAGCAGGCATAGGCACCCGGCGTCAGCATGCCACCCGCGCCTCCGGTGTCGGCCAGCCGCAACAGTGCATCGGGCGGGGCGGCGGTCATGTTGCCATCTCCCATGGTGATCATGCAGATCGCGCCCATGTCCTGCGTAATCGTACCCGGCCCGCTGAAACCCGGAACAGTGACGGTCTCGCCGACCTCGCAGCCCACCAGCGGGCCAGAGGTTTCGGCCTGGACGGCGGCAGGCAGACACAGCAACAGGACAGAGAACAGGCGCATGGGGAAACCTCGACAGAACAATCGCGCGCATCCTGCCAAAAGCACGCCTCAGGGGATAGAAAAAAATCCCCCACCCGTTTGCAGGGCGGGGGCAGTGGGGCGCCTGTGGGCGGCGCCCGGACCGCTGACTGGGGATCAGCGGATATCCTGTGTCGGACGCGGGGTCGCGCCGGTTTCCGGCGGCAGTACAGGCACGGTGATCTGCGGGAGTGTGCCGGTCAGGCTGTCGAGGAAGGCCACAAGCTGCGCGGTTTCCTCGGGCTTCAGCGCCTCGCCCAGCTGGCTTTCGGCCATGATTTCCACCGCGACATCCAGGTCCCAGACCTTGCCGGAATGGAAATAGGGCGCGGTCAGCGCGATGTTGCGCAAAGGCGCGGCGCGGAAGACATATTCGTCGTCCGCTGTCTCGGTCACGGCGAAGCGCCCCTTGTCACCGACAGGCAGCACATCGGCGCCGGGCTTTTCGACCAGACCGAAGGGGTAATAGCCATGGCCGCCGATATTGACGCCCGAGTGGCAGGACGAACAGCCCTTGTCCATGAACAGCTGCAACCCGGCCCGCGCCTCCGTCGACAAGGCGTTGTCATCGCCATTCAGCCAGGCGTCGAAGGGTGCGGGGGTGATCAGTGTCGCCTCGAACGCCTCGATCGCTCTGGCCATGTTGTCAAATGTCACAGGATCGGCCTCGCCGGGAAAGGCGGTGGCGAAGGCCTCGGCATAGGCGGGCATGGATTTCAGCGTCACCACCACATTTTCGGGCGTGTTCGCCATTTCCACCCCGGCCTGCACCGGCCCCTTGGCCTGGGCCTTAAGATCATCCGCGCGGCCATCCCAGAACTGCGCCTCGTTCAGCACGGCATTGAGTGCGGTCGGCGCGTTGCGCGGCCCCTTCTGCCAGCCATGACCGACTGAAGTCTCCATATTATCGTCACCGCCCGTCGCAAGATTGTGGCACGAATAGCAGGAGAACACGCCCGAGGCTGACAGTCGCGGATCGAAGAACAGCGACTTTCCAAGCGCGATCTTGTCCGGCGTCACCGGATTGTCCTTCACCGCCGGAATGGTGGAGGGCAAGGGCTTGAACGCCTCCAGTGCGGCGTCGCGCAGGGCATCGGCCTGCGCCGCCCCTGTCATGAGCGTGGTGGCCAGTAGCAGGATGGTCAGCTTGCGCATCCCGGTCTCTCCTCGTCTCTTGCAGCGCGTCCGGGCCCAGACTGCCCTGTCTGGGCGCTGCCGACTTTGAGTTAGATCAATTCTAATTCTAGTATCTCAGATAGAACTTCCCGCGCTTGCCAGCCGCGCCTGTCCCGCCTAAGCACGGGGCAGACCTTCCTGTGGTGCGTGAATGTGGCTTTATCGCCTGATCCTGCGGTTTCTGTTCCCGGCCTTGCTGGGCGTGGCACTGTGGCAGCGACTGACCGGGCGCACCGGCGCCGGGGCGCTGGCCGAACGGATGGGGCTGGGCGGACAGCCGGTGGACCTGTGGCTGCATGGCGCCTCGAACGGCGAGCTTGCCTCGGCCCGCTGGCTGGTGGAGCGGGTCATCGCGGCCCGGCCAGGGCTGCGCATGGTGGTGACCTGCAATACCGGAACCGCGCGGGCGATGGTGGCAGGCTGGAGCCTGCCGGGGGTTGCAGCCCGTCTGGCCCCCTTTGACACTCCCGGTGCAGTCAGTCGTTTCATTGCAGGCTGGCAACCGCGCACGCTGATCCTGCTGGAAAACGAACTCTGGCCTGAACGGATTGCCCGCATGGCCGGACGCGGCCCGGTGATCCTTCTGGGCGCGCGGATGTCCGAACGTTCGGCCCTGCGCTGGGGGCGCCGGGCGCCGGGCATCCTGCGGGCTGTTCTGGGCGGGGTGACACTGGCCTCGGCACAGGATGCGGCTTCAGAGGCGCGGCTGGTCACACTTGGCCTGCCCACCAGCAGCCTCGGTCCCCGGCTGATGCTGAAGGCACGCGCGGCGGCAGCCCCGCCCGTCACCCTCCCCTTCTCTCCGCCGCATCCGCGCGCGCGCATCCTGCTGGCGGCTTCCACCCACGAAGGGGAAGAGGCCGTGGTGCTGGCGGCCTTTGCGACCGCGCGGGCCACTTTTGATCTGCTGATCCTCGCCCCGCGCCACCCACGCCGCAGCGCCGCCATCGCGACGCTGATCGCGGCGGGCGGGCTGCCCTATGCCACACGCTCGGCAGGCGAGACGCCGGGGCCGGAGGTGGCGGTCTACCTGGCCGATACGCTGGGCGAGATGCCGAACTGGTATGCGATGGCTGGGGCCACAGTGATCGGCGGCAGTTTCGCCGCCAGGGGAGGACATACGCCGTTTGAGCCTGCAGCCCATGGCTCGGCCATCCTGCACGGGCCTTCGGTGCATAACTTCACAGAGGTTTTCGCCTTGCTCGACAGCGGTGGCGGCGCGGTTCCCACCGACGAGGCCAGTCTGGCCAGCGCCCTTACCGGCTGCAATGCGGCAGCACAGGCGCGTCTGGCCGCCCGCGCCGCCGATCTGCTGACCGGCGAGGATGCCGCAGCCGCGCTGCTGGGCGCAGTTCTGAATCACCTCCCCGACGCGCGTTCCGTCAGCGGGTAATCCGCCAGAAGATCATAGCGCGCGCCCTTGCGTGCCGGGTATGAGGCGTAAAGGCCGATGGCCTCGACCTGCCAGGGCCCGGCGCGAAAACCATGAGCGGCCGCCACCGCCGCTTCCAGCCGGGCGCGCTGATCCGGCTCCAGCGCCCCGGCCCGGCCCAGCGTCACATGCGGGTTGAACCCCTGTGTCGCGACCGGAATGCCCGCCTGCACCGCCACCCGCGCTACACGCGCCTGCAGGTGCCGCAGCAACGCGCTTTCCGCCACACCCGCCCAGATCACACGCGGCCGCACTCCGCCAAACAGCCCTGCCCCTTTCAGCGTCAGGCTGAACTGAGCCGCCGCAAGTCCCGACAGCCCGTCATGCAGCGCCTCCAGCACCGGCTCGGGCTGGTCGCCCAGAAACGCCAGCGTCAGGTGAAAATCCTCCGGCTCCAGCCGCCGGGGCAAGGGCAACAGGGCCTGTAGCATGGCCAGGTCGCGGCGGATGCCTTCGGGAAGTCCGATGGCGATGAAAGCACGGATCGTCATGCGGCCTCCTGCGGGTTCGGCCCATGCTGCCGCGACCTGCGCGGCGCTGCAACCGTCAGCGCCGGGCCAGCACGGCCAGCCGGTCACGGATCTCAGGCCGGACCGGGCCGCCGCGCGGCGGGTCGAGCAGCGTGGTGTAGATCTGTTCTGACGGCAAGGCGCGCGCGCCGCCGTTCCAGCCCAGAGCACGCAACACCGCCTCGGCGCCGGGCGACAGGCGGTCGGGCATCTCCTGCCCCGACAAAAGCCCCCAGATCGCAGCCCAGGCCCGCCCCACCGTCCACGGATTGTAGCCTCCGCCGCCAGTGACAATCAGCCGGGGCGCCAGCGGCTGCAACGCCGAAACCGCCGCCAGATAGGCCCGGTTCGACAAGGCGAGCCGCGCCAGCGGGTCTTCGGCCAGACCGTCCACCCCGCATTGCAGCACGATGGCCTCGGGCCGGTGCGCCGCCACACGCGGCAACACCAGCCGGTCCATCACCAGCGCCAGTTCGTCATCGTGAAAACCGCGCGGCACCGGCAGGTTGAAGGCATTGCCTCCCGCATCATCCTCCAGCCGCCCCGTGAAGGGCCAGCGGTTTTCCTCATGCACGGAAATCAGCAGGATCTCCGGCTGACCGGCAAAGGCCGCCTCCACCCCGTCGCCATGATGCGCGTCCAGATCGACATAGGCCACACGCGCCAGACCCGCCCGGCGCAGCGCCGCCACCCCCAGAGCCACATCGTTCAGATAGCAGAAGCCCGCAGCCCGCCCGGCAAGGCCATGATGCGTGCCCGCGCCCGGCACATGGATCACGCCGGATGGCACCGCTGCCAGGGTTTCCGCCGCCCAGAGCATCGCTCCCGCCCCGGTCGCGGGACGCCGGAACATTTCGGGGTAGCAGGGGTTGGTCAGCGTGCCGAGACCGAAGCGCGGGCGCCAGTCATCGGGCAGCGGCTGCCCGGCGCGGGTCAGGCTTTCGGCCTGCACCAGCGCCTCCAGGTAACCCGGATCGTGCAGCAGCGACAGCGCGGCGGGTTTGGCGCGCGGGCTGGTGCGATAGGCCTGCGGCGTCAGCCATCCCAATGCGCGGCACAGATCCATGACCACCGGCACACGCGGCACGCGCAACGGATGCAGCCCGCCGTAGGACGAACCACGATAGATTTCGGAGCCCAGAAACAGCGGCCCAACCGGCGCGGATGTCACGGCAGGACAGCCTCCACCGCCCCGGTGATCGCAGCCGACAGCGGGGTAACCGGCGCGCCCCAGGTGCCGCGCGGCAGGCCATCCGGGCCCAGCAGCACCTTGTTGAAATTCCAGCCGGGGGTGAAGCCATGCTCCTCTGCCATCCAGCGATAGAACGGATGCGCCCCTGCCCCGCGCACATGGGTAATGCGGGTCATCGGCAGGGTCAGATCGAAGGTCAGCGCACAAAACTCCTTGACCGCCGCGTCGTCTTTCAGCTCCTGCGCAAAATCGTCGGAAGGCACCGCCAGAACCACCAGCCCACGCGGGCCGTAACGATCCTGCAAGGCTTGCAGGGCATCATATTGCGGCGTGAACCCACAAAGGGAGGCAGTATTGACCACAAGAACAGGACGCCCGCGCCAGTCCGATGTATCCAGCGTGCCGCCGTCAATGCCATCAAAGCGGAAAGCCGGAGCCGCGGCAGCAAGGGCAGGTCCAAAACCGGCAACCGCAAGTGCGGCGCCGATCAGCATGCGACGGTGAATGCGTTTCATCCCCTGTTCCTTTCCGGCCGCCTTCAGCGCGGGGCCGCTACGGGCAATGGCCAGTTTGCGGCCCCCCGCAATCAACGCTGAACTTGGCTTCCGGTTCCCACAAGAAGGATCTGCCGTCGCAGAGGTTGGTCTTGCCGTCAGTCGAACCTATGTTCCATAATCAGGGTTCAGACAGACCCAAGATACAGAGAATCCCGCAAAGGAACATACCCGTTCTTGTGTAGCGGGCCGTAACAGGCAGGCAATGACGTGACGATTGAAATGAGGCCCGAGATGCCGCCCCCCGAACCGGCGGATACCCGCACACAATACGGTGCGCTGTGCTGGCGCGCAGGTCGTGAAGGGATCGAGGTGTTGTTGATCACCAGTCGCGATACCGGGCGCTGGGTGATCCCGAAGGGCTGGCCGATTGACGGACTCAGCCCCGAAGCCTCTGCCGCCCGCGAGGCGTGGGAGGAAGCGGGGGTGGAAGGTCAGGCGGATACGCATTGTCTGGGGCTTTATTCCTACGACAAAGGGCTGGGGCGCGGCGAGGGGCCGAAACGCCAGACGGTCCCCTGTGTCGTGGCAGTCTACCCGTTGCAGGTGTCGGCCCTTGCTGGCAGCTTCCCCGAGGAAAAACAGCGCCGCCGCAAGTGGTTCCGCCCCCGCAAGGCCGCCCGCAAGGTGGCCGAGCCGGAGTTGCAGGCCCTGCTGGCCAACCTTGACAGCCGGGCGGTGTTTCCGGGCAAGACCGCTGGCGGTGCTTGATTTCCGTCGCCGGGCGGGCCATCTGTGACAGATACCCAACCCCGGAAAAGGCCATGATCCGCTATTCGCTGCACTGCGCCGAAGGACATGATTTTGAAAGCTGGTTCGCCTCGGCCACTGCTTTCGACGATCTGAAGGCCCGCGGGCTGGTGAGCTGTGCGCTTTGCGGTGGCAACCGGGTGGAGAAGGCACTGATGGCCCCGGCAGTCGCAGCCAAAGCGGCGGAGCCAGCGGCCCGGCCCGATCTGAAAGCGCCTGCCTCTGAAATTGAAACCGCGCTGGCGGCGCTGCGCCGCGAAGTCGAGGCAAACTCCGAATATGTCGGGATGAACTTCGTTTCCGAGGCACGGCGCATGCATGCGGGCGACAGCCCCGAACGCGCAATCCATGGCGAGGCCCGGCCGGACGAGGCGCGCAAGCTGATCGAGGAAGGCGTGCCCGTCGCGCCGCTGCCCTTCCTGCCCGTACGAAAGGCCAACTGATGCCGCATCTCCTGATCACCGGCGCCGGGCGTGGCATCGGCCGCGCGCTGGCCACCGCTGCGGATGCGCGGGGCTGGCAGGTGACCGGCACGACCCGCGGCACCCCGCCCGAGACGCCTGCAATCCGCTGGGAGCGGCTGGATGTGACCGATCCGGCGTCGCAGACAGCCCTCGCCGCGCAGCTGGGTCCGCTGGATGCGGTGATCTGCAATGCGGGGGTGCTGCTGGATCGCGGGCAGCGGCTGGAGGATGGCTATGCGCCGGAGCTTTGGGCCGAAAGCTTTGCCACCAACGTCACAGGCGTCTTTCTGACGGTGCAGGCCGTGCTGCCCCTGTTGCGGGCCAGTCGCGGGCGCATTGTCATCCTGTCATCGCAGATGGGCTCTACCCAGCGTGCGCCGGGCGGCAGCTATGCCTATCGGGCCTCCAAGGCGGCGGTGTTGAATCTCGGGCGCAATCTCGCCACCGATCTGGCACCCGAAGGCATTGCCGTCTCGATCCTGCATCCCGGCTGGGTGCAGACCGACATGGGCGGAAGTGGTGCCGAAATCACGCCCGAGGCCGCCGCCGAAGGCATTCTGGACCGGCTGGACGCGCTGGACGTTGCCACGACCGGCAGGTTTGAAACCTGGGACGGCCGTGCCCATCCGTTCTGACCCCGGCCGACCCGGCCCTGACGGACCGGGCCTGCCGTCAGATCAGATCTGTTTTTCCGGAAGATTGACCACCAGACCGTCCAGCGCATCGCTGACCTTAAGCTGGCAGGTCAGACGCGAGCGTACCGGATCGGGCTGCCACGCGAAATCCAGCATATCCTCTTCCATCGCGTCCTTCTTGGGCAGGCGGTCCACCCATTCCGTCGCGACATAGACGTGGCAGGTGGAACAGGCACAAGCGCCGCCACAATCGGCCTCGATCCCCGGCACGCCATTGTCGCGCGCGCCTTCCATCACCGTCAGGCCGGTCGCGACCTCGATGACATGCTGGGTTCCGTTATGCTCCACATAGGTGATCTTCGCCATTTCGCCGGGCCTTTGTTCACAGGTTGCGGCAAAGACATAGGCGAAATCGGCGCGGGCTTCCAGCCCGGCGGCGACAGGTCTTGCCCCCCTTCCGCCGCACGGATTTTGCCGTTACTCTGCCCCGGCCCGAAGGCAGAACGAGCAGCAACAGAGACCCGATGATCCGATCCCGCGCCCTCCTGCGCCCCGCGCCGGTCGCCCTTTTCCTTGCGCTGATCGCTCTGGCAGGCTGCCAGCCCGGCACCGGAACGCAGGGCCCGGCGACCGCCGATCTGGCCGCAGACGTGATCCGCCCGCCCTCGCCCTTTGCCCCGCTGCCCAAGGGTGGCCCCGGTGAATGCTGGGCCGCCGATGTCACCCCCGCCGTGTTCGAGACGGTGACCGAACAGGTGCTGGTGACCGAAGCGCAGCGCGATGCCGCCGGAAACCTGATCGCCCCGCCGGTCTACAGCAGCGAGGCGCATCAGCGTGTGGTGAAGGAACGCGAAGCGGTACATTTCCGCACCCCCTGCCCCGACCAGATGACCGTGGCTTTCGTAGCAACGCTTCAACGGGCGCTGAAAGCGCGGGGCTATTACATGGCGCCGGTCAGCGGCACGATGGATGCCGCCACAGCAGAATCGATCCGTCGCTTTCAGGAGCCGCTGGGCCTTGACAGCCCCACGCTGTCCCTGCGCGCAGCGCGGGCGCTGGGGATCGTCACAACAGATCTGGACGAGATACAATGACCCTGACCCAAAGACAGGCGGCCTACGAGGCTGAAGTGCTGCGCCGCTGGCAGGACCAGAGCGATGGCGCGCATGATCTGGGGCACCTGCGCCGGGTCTGGTGCAACTGCCAGACCATCGCACTGGCCGAGGGCGGCGCCGATACCGAGGTTCTGCTGGCAGCCGCCTTCTTTCACGATCTGGTCAATCTGCCGAAGAACCACCCCGAACGGGCACAGGCGTCGCGCCTTTCCGCACGCGCGGCGGTCGACTGGCTGGCAACACAGGAGTTTCCGGCGGAAAAACTGCCCGCTGTCGAACATGCCATCGCGGCCCACAGCTTTTCCGCCGCCATCCCACCCGAAACGACAGAGGCGCGCATCCTTCAGGATGCCGACCGGCTGGAGGCGCTGGGTGCGCTGGGGATAGCCCGGATGTTCTATGTCGCAGGTGCGATGGGCGGCGCGCTGTTCGATGCCGACGACCCTTTGGCCAGCCACCGCCCGCTGGATGACCGGGCCTTCGCGCTGGACCATATCGAGGTAAAGCTGCTGCCGCTGGTGGACACCATGCAGACCGCCGAGGGCCGCCGCATGGCCGAGGAAGGCGCCGACTGGCTCATGTCCTTCCGGTCACGCCTGCTGCGCGAGATCGGCTGAACCGGATGCAGCGGCGGTTGATCCTTGCGGCGCTTATCGTCGCCCTGCCCGGCGCCTGGGTTCATACCAAGGCCATGGCGCGTCTTGCGCCCGGTGATCCGCCGGTCATGGCCGCCCCGGCAGAACAGGCCGATCTGATCCGCGTGGACAAGGCCGGCCGGAAGATGGAGCTTTGGCAGGGCGAAAGGTTGCTGCGCAGCTATGCCATCGTGCTGGGCGCGGCGGCGGATGACGGCCACAAGCGACACGAAGGCGACGAGCGCACGCCCGAGGGCCGCTATGTCATCGACTGGCGCAACCCCCGGTCCTCGGCCTATCTGAGCCTGCACATTTCCTATCCCGACGCCAGCGACCGCGCGGCGGCCCGCGCCGCAGGCCAGGACCCGGGTGGCAATATCATGATCCACGGCCTGCCGAATGGCTGGGGCTGGCTTGCACCGCTGCACCGGCTGCGTGACTGGACCGATGGCTGCATCGGCGTCACCAATGCCGAGATGCAGGAGATCTGGGCCCTGGTGCCCGATGGCACACCCATCGAGATCCGCCCCTAGCCCTGCGACACCTGCTCTTTCGGGATTGGCCGGGAGTGGCCGGTTTCGTCGATGGCGACGAAGGTAAAGGTCGCATCAGTCACCTTGATGTTTTCGGTGTCATAGCGATGGCGGCGCCAGGCCTCGACATGGATGCGCATGGAACTGCGGCCGGTGCTTTCCAGATCGGCGTAGATCGAAACCACATCCCCCACCTTCACGGGCTTGAGGAAGGTCATCCCGTCCACCGCGATGGTGACCGACCGGCCACGGGCGATACGGGCGGCAAGGTTGCCTGCTGCAAGGTCCATCTGCGCCATCAGCCAGCCGCCAAAGATGTCACCCGCCGGGTTCGTATCGGCGGGCATGGCGATAGTGCGGATCACCGGCTCGTGGTCGGGCGGGGTTGCAGTTGTGTCTGGCATGGCGGCGGCTCCTGTTTACAAGGCAAGAATGCCGCGATGCGGCACAGGGGGGAAGCCCCGGTTGCGCCCCGGACAAACAAAAAGGGCGGCGGGTTACCCCGCCGCCCTTTTCTGTGTTTTCGCCTCGCTTACTCGACCGACAGTGCCACGAAACGCGGGTCACCGTCGCGGCGGATCAGCAGCAGGATGGATTTGCGGCCCGCATCCTTGGCTTCCGTCAGGCGGTCTTTCAGATCCTCGATACGGCTGACCTTCTGCTGGCCAGCCTCGGTGATCAGATCGCCTTCGCGCAGGCCCTTGGTGAAGGCTTCCGACGTGCCGTCGACCTTGGTGACCACCAGGCCTTCGGTGCCGTCGGGCAGGTTCATCTGCGCCGCCAGTTCCTCAGTCACCGGCGACAGGGTCAGACCCAGAAGCTCTTGCCGGGCGGGCGCGGTGTCGCCTTTCTTGGCAGCGGTGTTTTCAACCTTCTCGGCATCTTCCCGGCGGCCCAGCGTCACGCTCAGCGTTTCGGACTTGCCTTCGCGCAGAACCAGAACCTTTACCGCCTCGCCAACCGGGGCATCGGCCACACGACGGGTCAGATCACGCACATCCCGGATTTCATTGCCCGCGAAGCTGACGATCACGTCACCCGCCAGAATGCCGCCATCCTTGGCCGGGCCATCCGGCACATCCGTGACCAGCGCCCCCTTGGAACCCTTGGCAAGGCCCATCGCCTCGGCCACGTCCGGGGTTACGTCCTGAATGCGCACGCCCAGCCAGCCACGGCGGGTTTCACCGAACTGGCGCAGCTGATCCACGACCTTGTTGACCACATTCGACGCCATCGAGAAGCCGATGCCGATGGAGCCGCCGTTGGGCGACAGGATCGCGGTATTCACGCCGATCACCTGCCCGTCCATGTTGAACAGAGGGCCACCCGAGTTGCCTTTGTTGATGGCGGCATCGGTTTGCAGATAATCGTCATAGGTGCCGGTCAGCGCGCGGTTCCGGGCCGAAACGATGCCCGCCGAAACCGAGAAGCCCTGACCCAGCGGGTTGCCCATGGCCACCACCCAATCGCCCACGCGCATCAGATCGCTGTCACCGAAGTTGACGAAGGGCAGCGGCTTGTCGCTTTCCACTTTCAGCAGCGCGATATCGGTCTTGGGGTCGGTTCCCACCAGTTTCGCGGGCAGACGGTCCCCCGAGAAGAACTCGATCTCGATCTGGTCGGCACCTTCGATGACGTGGTTATTGGTGACGATATAACCGTCTTCGGAAATCACGAAGCCCGAACCCAGCGCCTCGGAGCGGCGCGGCTCGCCGTTCGGGTTCTGGAACTGGTCGAAGAAATCCTTGAAGGGCGAGCCGTCGGGCAGTTGCGGCATGTCCTCGGTCGAGGTTTCGACCACGGCAGAAGTGGTGATGTTCACCACCGCAGGGCTGATCTGTTGCGCCAGATCGGCAAAGCTTTCGGGGGCGCCGCGCGCTTCGGCGCGCGTGATCGGCCCCATGGCCACCGCGAGGCCCAGAAGCATCGCGCCCGCCAGGCGGATCAAGCCGACGCGGGGCGGGGCCGATGCGATTTCCATGGAAATGGCTCTGGATTGCACCGCTCTCTCCTTTCGGTTGCAAGTTCCGTCCCGGAACCTGTCCGGGTATGGCGCTATAGACAACAGTAAGCCGGTTTCGACGCAATGCAAACCAAGTCGCGCCGCGTCAACTGGGTGTGAGATACTGTTTCAACCCGCCGGCTTCAGCCGGAGGAAGGCCCGAAGCCGAGGCTGCGGGCCAGCCACAGCAGCGCCACACCTGCTGCCAGCGCCGCCAGACCCGCCATGCGGCGCTGTGACACGGTCATCGCCGCAATCAACGCCAGAAGCTGCGGAATACGCGAAGGGGCCAGCGCAAGCACCAGCCCCTCGATCACGCAGGCAGCGCCGATCAGCCAGAGGATCAGCGCCATGCCCGTTACTGCTGCCTGCCCTGCGCATCCCGCAGGTAATCGAAGAATTCGCTGTCGGGCGTCAGCACGATCGACGAATTTCCAGATTTCAGCGCCCGTTCATAGGCAGTCAGCGAGCGGGTGAAGGCAAAGAATTCCGGGTCGCGCCCGAAAGCCTCGGCATAGATTGCGTTCCGCTTGGCATCGGCCTCACCACGGATCACCTCGGCCTGGCGCCGTGCGTCCGAGGTCACCTCGACCACACTGCGGTCAGCGGCGGCGCGTACGCGGCTTGCGGCCTCGTTACCGCGCGCGATCTCGTCTGCCGCCTCACGCTGCCGTTCGGCCCGCATCCGGGCGAAGGTCGCGGCAAGGTTCTGATCCGGCAGGTCCGTGCGGGTCAGCCGCAGGTCGATCACCTCGACACCGAGGCTCTGCGCCTCGCGCTTGGCGATATCGCGGATGCGGTTCATCAGCGCTGTCCGGTCGTTCGAGGTCACGGCATTCAGCGGCACCGAGCCCAGAACCTCGCGGATCGCGGCGGAAACCACCGGGCCAAGCCGCGCCTGCGCCGCCTCGACACCACCGGGGCCGACGGCCTCGCGGAAGTCGATCAGGTTGTCGATGCGCCAGCGGGCGAAGGCATCCACAATCAGGCGACGGTTGTCGCTGAGCGTGACTTCCAGCGGCTGCGTTTGGAGACCCAGAATCCGGTCCTCATAGCTGACGACGTCCTGAATGAACGGCAGTTTGAAGCCCAGGCCCGGCTCGGTCACCTCTTGCTTGACCTGACCGAATTGCAGGATCAGCACCTGATCGCGCTCATCGACGATGAAGATCGAGGACAGGCCGGTGACGACGGCGATGAAAGCGGCGCCAAGGAAGAAGGGGGCTTTCGACATGTCAGTTGCTCCCCTGCGGCTTGGGCTGTTCGGCCGGACGGACCAGTTCGTTCAGCGGCAGATACGGCACGACGCCCGAACTGCCCTGATCCTTCTCGTCCAGAATGACCTTGTTCATGCCACCAAGAACATTTTCCATGGTTTCCAGATACATCCGCTTGCGCGTCACATCCGGCGCCTTGACATATTCCTGATAGACGGCGCCGAAGCGGCTAGCCTCGCCCTCTGCGGCGTTGGTCACCTGGGCGCGATAGGCCTCGGCGTCCTGGGTGATGCGCGCGGCTTCCCCCCGTGCGCCCGCGGTCACGCGGTTGGCATAGGCATCGGCCTCTTTCTCCAGCCGGTCGCGTTCCTGCTGCGCGGCCTGCACCTCACGGAAGGCATCGCGCACCTCATCCGGCGGATCGGCGCGGTTGAAGTTCACCCGCACCACATTGATGCCCGCCTGATAGCTGTTAAGCGTGTTCTGCACCGCCTCGCGCAGCTCGGCGGCAATCGGGCCACGGCCGGTGTTCAGCACCGGGATCAGTTCGGACCGGGCAATGATGTCGCGCATGGCCGAGGCCGAAACCGCGCGGATCGTATCGGCGGGGTCCGCCAGATTGAACAGATAGTCGGCCGGGTTCGACACGTTCCAGACCACCTGGAAGTCAATGTCCACGATGTTCTGGTCACGGGTCAGCATCAGCCCGCCATCCATCTCGCCGTTGCGGCCAGTGCCGATATCGGTCGTCCGTTCGCCGGTCACCTGCACCACTTCGGCGGTGACAAAGGGCCAGGGCGCGAAGTTCAAGCCGGGGTTCCCCACCGCGCTGAACTTGCCCAGAAACAGTTCAACCGAGCGTTCCTCGGGCTTCACTGTATAGAACGAGGCATAAGACCACAGGCCCGCCAGCACCAGCGCGGCCAGCGCGATGCCGGGCTTCGACAGGATCGGCCCAACGGGTGAGCCGCCATTGCCACCGCCGCCACCCGAACCGCCGGGGCGCCCACGCCCCCCCATCAGCACGCGAAGCTGTTCCTGTCCCTTTTTCACGATCTCGTCGATCTCGGGAATCTGGGGTCCATCGTTTCCGGGCCTGCGCGGCCCGCCACGCCCGTTGTCGCGGCCGTCGCGGTCGTCACCGCCTCCACCGCCGCCACCGCCCCACGGTCCTCCATTCGACATCGACTTTTCCCTAACTGTTTTCGTTTCCAGCTAACTGGTCATTCCGGCGTGAAAATCAACCCTGAATCCCCGCGGTTGAGAGCTTTGGTCGCAGACTGGCGCCCTACCCCCGGCGCACCGGATTGCGCATCGTCACCAATTCCTCGGAAATGGTCGGATGCACGGCCACGGTACGGTCGAAATCTTCCTTCGTCGCCCCCATTTTCACCGCGATGGCGGCAAGCTGGATCATCTCGCCCGCGCCGGGGCCGACGATATGGCAGCCGAGCACCTTGCGGCTGGACTGGCTGACCACCAGCTTCATCAGCACGCGGTCCTGCCGCCCTGCGAACAGCGACTGCATCGGACGGAAGCTGGCCGCATAGACCTCGACCGGCTCCTGATCGCGGGCCGCCTCTTCGGTCATCCCGACAGTGCCAAGCTCCGGCTGGGTAAAGACGGCAGAGGCGACCAGTTCGTGATCTGCCTTGCGCGGTTTGCCCACGAACACCGTATCCGCAAAGGCATGGCCCTCGCGGATCGCGACCGGGGTCAGGTTGATCCGGTTGGTGACATCGCCCACAGCATAGATCGAGGGCACGGAACTCTGGCTCCAGTCATCCACCTTCACCTCGCCATTGCGACCCAGTTCGACGCCCAGAGTCTCCAGCCCCAGACCGGAGGTATTGGGTTTGCGGCCAGTGGCATAAAGCACCAGATCGAATTCGCGCTCGGTGCCATCCGTTGCCACAGCGCGGATGCCGCCATGCGTCTTCTCCAGCCGCAGCACATCAGTGCCGCAATGGATGGTGACACCTGACGCCTGCATGGCGGTTGCCACATGACCCCGCGCCTCGTCATCGAAGCCGCGCAGAATTTGCGCCCCGCGATAATACTGGCAGACATTGACGCCCAGACCGTTGAGGATGCAGGCAAACTCTGACGCAATAAAGCCGCCGCCCACCACCAGCGCCCGCTTGGGCAGCTTTTCCAGACGGAACATCTCGTTCGAGGTAACGGCCAGTTCGGCGCCGGGCACATCCGGCACGAAGGGACGCCCGCCGGTGGCGATCAGGATATGTTTCGCGGTGAGACGCTGGCCCTCGGCCAGTTCTACCGTATGCGCATCAACCACCGTGGCACGCTGGTCGAAGATTTGCACCCCCGCGCCGGTCAGGCCGCCCCGATAGGCCGCCTCCAGCCGGTTCAGCTCTGCCTCAAGCTGCACGCGGAAATGGCCCCAGTTGAAGGCGCCCGCCTCGACCTTCCAGCCATAGGCGCGGGCATCCTCGATCAGGCCCGGATATTCACTGGCATAGACCATCAGCTTCTTGGGCACGCAGCCACGAATGACGCAGGTGCCGCCCATGCGGTATTCTTCGGCCAGCGCGACCCTGGCCCCGCCCTCGGAGGCGGCGATCCGCGCCGCGCGCACGCCACCAGAACCGCCACCGATAACGAACAGATCGTAGTCGTATGCCATCTCAGTCGTCCGCATCGGTGAAGATGTTGTCGCTCGGCGCCAGATCAATATGGCCGTCTTCGACCTCGCCCGAGTTGATGTCACGCACCGTCACACGGCCGTCGCCATGGCCCACCACCACGATATCGCAGATGTCGATGAACAGCCCGTTTTCCACCACACCCGGGATCTGGTTCAGCACCAGCGAAAGCTGACGCGGATTGCCGATGCGTTTCAGATGCAGGTCAACGATGTAATTCGCCTCGTCCGTCACCAGAGGCGCGTCGCCATTCATGCGCAAAGTGCAGTCGCGGCTCAGCACATCAAGGCTGACCAGCGTTTCCTCGATCAGCGCCTTGGTGGTCTGCCATCCGAAGGGGATCACCTCGACCGGCAGCGGGAAGGCACCAAGCTGCGCCACCTCTTTCGCGGCATCGGCAATGACGATCATCTGGTCGCTGGCCGTCGCCACGATCTTTTCCTGCAACAGCGCCGCGCCGCCGCCCTTGATAAGGTTCAGCTGGCTGTCGATTTCATCGGCGCCGTCAATGGTGAGATCCAGCCATTTCGCATCATCCAGCGACACAACCGGCACGCCGAGGCTGCGGGCCAGTTCGGCGGTGCGGCTGGAGGTTGGCACGCCCTTGACCTTCAGCCCCTCCTCGCGGATGCGTTCTGCCAGACAGCGCACCATCCATGCAGCGGTGGAGCCGGTGCCAAGGCCCAGCTTCATGCCCGATTCCACATAATCCACCGCGCGTTTGGCGGCGACGAACTTGGCCTTGTCGATGGGCGAAAGATCGGCGGGCATGGCAACTCCTCGGCTTTTGCTGCGCAGCCTTATAGGATGTTACCGCCCATAGTGCGAGAGGCCATCGCCGCCGCCCCGATCACGGCCCGGTCACAGGAAGTCGAAGTTATGCGGCTTCAGCTGCTCGAAACTGATGCCCTGCAGGGTCAGGCTGCTGCCCCCGACAGTGATCGTCAGATTACCCCGGCTTTCAGAGACCGCCGCCCCCAGATCCTCCAGATTGCGGAAGCGGGCAAGGCTGTCGCCACCCGCGACGTCGATCACATCCTCTTTCAGATTGAAGTTGCGGATCGTGTCGCGCCCCTTCGAGAAGATGAACAGATCCGCGCCGCCGCCGCCGTTCAGGATATCATTGCCGTCGCCGCCGTTCAGCGTATCGGCCCCGGCACCACCGAACAGGTTGTCCGCGCCACCGCCCCCGAGGATGAGATCGTCGCCATCGTCCCCGAACAGCGTATCGCGCCCGGTGCCGACCGACCTGCCGGTGGTTTCAAATTCGGCATCACCGTCGATCCGGTCGTTCCCCGCACCGCCCTCGATCTTGTCATGCCCGGCGCCGCCCAGCAGCGTATCATTGCCGCCCCCGCCGTCGATCAGGTCTTTCCTGTCGAAGCCATAAAGGCGGTTGCCCTTGGCATCGCCCACCATACGATCCGCAAAATCGGTGCCAAAGACATTCTCGATGGCTTTCAGCGTATTGGCCCCCAGCCCCTTAGCGCTGAGCGTCCCTGCACCCAGGTCAAGCCGCAGCCCGCCCGTCGCCTCCGCAGTATTGAGGTAATCCTTGCCGCTGCCGCCATCATAGCTGTCAGCCCCGTCACCCGCGACAATACGGTCACTTCCGCCACCCGCCTTGACCACATCAGCGCCATCGCCCCCGGTCAGGCTGTCGTCGCCCGCCCCACCGATGAGCGTATCGGCCCCGGCGCCGCCTTCCAGCGTGTCATCGCCATTTGAGCCATCAAGGCTGTCATTGTCGTCGCCACCGTCCAGCGTATCCTCGCCCTTCCCGCCCAGCAGCGTATCGTCCCCCGCGTGACCACGCAGGCGGTCATTGTCAGCCCCGCCATCCAGCCGGTCATTGCCGTCCTCGCCGTCGAGCAGATCATCGCCGGCATCGCCCGACAGATCGTCATCATCGGCGCCGCCCCAGATCTTGTCGCCCTCGGCCCCGCCTTCCACGCTGTCAGCACCAGCCCCGCCATAAAGCGCGTCCAGCCCGGCGCCACCATAGATGATGTCTGCCCCGCCAAGCCCTTCCAGCCTGTTGCGACCATCGTCCCCAGCCAGGGTGTCGTCATTATGGCTGCCCTGAACATTCTCGATCCCGTCGAGGCTGTCGGTATTGCCCCATTCATCGGTTGCGCTGCCGTCGTCCAGATCGACATTCACGCCTGTCGCCGGGCGGAAATTCAGCCCCAGCGCACGCCCTGCATTTGGCAAGACATCCATGTTATAGACGACGGTATCGACCCCGCCGCCCCCCTCGATCGTGTCATCGCCTGCACGGCCGTTGAAGGTATTGGCACGCCCGTCGCCCCGCAGCACGTCTGCGGCGGTTGAGCCATAGAGCCCCTCGATCCCGATCAGGATCGTTGTACCCCCGCCGCTCTGGCTGCCGTCCTCATAGACCTTCAGGTTGATCTCGGCCTTGCGGGCCGAGAGGTCGGCGACCACACCGTTATAATTGGTGGCGAAGCTGGCAATGTCCTGGCCCTTGCCACCGTTGATCCGGTCGTTGCCCGGCCCCGTGCCGCCGCCGGTATCGAAAAACTCTGTCACATCCTTGCGGTCAGTTCCGGTCAGGCGGTCAGCATAGATCGAGCCGATAACCGCCTCAAACCCCACGAGGCTGTGCGAAAACCGCCCGACACCCGAGGCGGTGCCCGAACCATATACATGCCCGGTAGAGGAGCTGTAATGCTCCACCTTCACCGTGCCGCCGTCAAACGTGGCCAGCCCCTGCTCGAGGTCGACAGTCACGCCTTTCGGAAACGAGGTGGTGATACGGCGTGCCATGTAATAGACCACGCCCGTGCCGGACCCGATAGACCACGAGCTGTAATCCAGCAGGTCATAACCCGACCCGCCGTCGTAACTGTCATTGCCGCCGCTGGCCTGAATGGCGTCGTTGCCAGAGCCTGCATTGATGATGTCCGTGCCCGCTGGAATGATTTTCTCGGTATAGGGACCCGTGTAATTCTCGGCGATGAAATTGAATTCCTCGGTCTCGCCGAAGATGCTGCGCGTGATCACATCGTCGCCGGCGCCGCCGAAGATAGTATCGTTGTCGCGGCTGTTTTCCAGCGTGTCGTTACCCGCCAGCCCTTCGATCCGGTTTGCCGTTTCCCGACGGGTATAATCGGGATCGCTATCACCAAGATTGTCGTTGCCGGAAGTTCCCCTGATCAACACCATTACATGCCCCCGCAAGCTGTCTGGTCAAATGACTTTGGCCCGACCAAAAATGCGATCCGGGCATCAACGACCCGAGGGTAGCGTGATTCGGAGTGGCGGAGGGACGGAAAGTCCCGCCGCCTCCCCTGAACGGGGGATCAGCGGCGCACCAGACGGGCCTTGCCGTAAAGCGTGTCTGTCGCCACCTCCACGACCCGCATCATCCCGTTACCCGCCGGTTCATAGGTCAGGGTAAAGGGGAAACGGGTCTTTTCCGCCATATCCTCGGGCGAGAAGCCCGCAACACGGCGGTATTCCCCCGCGCAGGTCACCTTGTCGCCATTGGCTTTCGGGGCCGAAAGGCTCAGCCGGCTGGCGCGGCGCCCGTCAAACATGCTGACGCTGACGCGGCATTCCTCGCCCGCCTTCACATCGCGCAGCGTGGCGAACATCGCCGTCAGCGGATCGACAGACCCCTTCTGCGCCGCCGGGTCGATGTCATAGGGGCGCGGATTGCGCGGCGGGTTGTAGGTCTTGATGGTCGGGATACCGCTGGCCCAGGTCATCACAACCTGCGACTGGCGCCGTCCGGTATCAGCATCCTCGGTATAGGATTGCGGCTGATAGCTGCCCTTGGCGGTGATGCGGCCACGCGATTTCGCGTCATAGCGCACCTTCTTCAGCAGCGCCGCGAGGCCGGTGGTCTGCAACCGCCCCGCCACCGCATAGCCGCCACCGGGCAGCCCCTCACCGCTCCAGGTCAGGCTGCCTGCGGTAATGCCTTTCAACACGAAGTCGAACTGCGCCTGCTCAGCCCGTGCCGGGGCCGCCATCACAGCGGCGGCCATGAGCCCGGCGCACAGCGCCCGCGAAATTCCTGCTTTCACCCTACCACTCCATTCCTGCGCACGGCGCGGGGCGGCTGCCGCCGCCAATCCGTCGCCTTCGGCACTGGAATATATCGGATCAAACGGGCATTACATCCCGACAAGCCCGTGATCGGCCCCTCCTTGCCGAGACCGGCGCCCCGACCGACCCTGATCGCCTTCAGACGCCCGGAACAGACGATGGATGTAACAATTCTTGCCGAAGCCGTGAAATCCGGCGACCGCCGCGCCCTTGCCCGTGCCATCACACTGGTGGAAAGCGCGCGCGAGGATCACCGCGCGCAGGCCCGCGCGCTGGTGGCCGAGGTCGCCCGTGCCGGACGGCAGGCGCTGCGCATCGGGCTGTCGGGCACGCCCGGCGTCGGCAAATCGACCTTCATCGAAAGTTTCGGCTGTTTCCTGACCGCGCAAGGCTTGCGCGTCGCGGTTCTGGCGGTCGATCCGTCCTCTGCCCGCTCAGGCGGGTCGATCCTTGGCGACAAGACCCGGATGGAACGGCTGAGCCGCGATCCCATGGCCTTCATCCGCCCCTCCCCCAGCCAGACCCACCTTGGCGGCGTCGCACGCCGCACCCGCGAGGCCGTCGCCCTGTGCGAGGCCGCGGGCTATGACGTGGTGCTGATCGAAACCGTCGGCGTCGGCCAGTCCGAAACCATGGTGGCCGAGATGTGCGACCTGTTTCTTCTGCTGCTCGCCCCGGCGGGGGGCGACGAATTGCAGGGCGTCAAGCGCGGCATCATGGAAATGGCGGACCTGATCCTCGTGAACAAGGCCGATGGCGACCTGAAACCCGCCGCGATGCGCACGCAGGCCGATTACGCAGGCGCCCTGCGCCTGTTGCGCCGCCGCCCACAGGACCCCGAGGGCTTTCCCAAGGCGCTGACCGTCTCGGCGCTGGAGGAAAACGGGCTGGCGCAGGCCTGGGAGGAAATGCAGACCCTGACCGCATGGCGCCGCGACCATGGCCATTGGGACAGCCGCCGCGCCGCACAGGCCCGCCACTGGTTTGAAGAAGAGGTGCGTCAGGGCCTTCTTGCCCGCCTGACCCGCGAACCGATGCGCGGCGTTTTGCACGCGCTGGGTGCGCAGGTCGCCGAAGGCCGCCGCACCCCGGACGAGGCGGCGGCGGAACTGCTGGGGCAACTCGGCGCCTGATCCTGCAAGGCTGGCGTCCACAGGATTGGCACCTTAACCCGCCTAGAAGCTCGCATCCGTCAGGCTGCGGGTGGCGCGGGCCTTGGCCCCCAGCCGCTCGCGCCAGATGACATAAAGCCCCGATCCGGTGATGACTACGATCCCCGCCCAGGTCATCGCATTCGGGAAATCGCCGAACACCAGATAGCCCAGCGCCACCGCCACCACGATTTCAAAATAGTGCAGCGGCGCCAGTGTGGCCGAAGGCGCGAATTTCAGCGCATAGGTCATGCACATATGGCTGACCCCGGCCCAGAAGCCGACACCAAACAGCCAGAGCCATGCCAGCCCCTCGGGCCAGACCGGATCAAGGTCGGCGATGCCCGTCCCCTCGGCCCAGAGGATCACCGGCAGGCACAGGACGATCCCCGCCAGCGAGGTATGAAGCTGCATCGCGACCGGATGCATCCCCGTCGACATCGCCCGCGTCACCAGCATGTAAAAGGCGAACAGAAACGCCGTGCCCAGCGGATAAAGCGTCACCGCGCCGAAGGTGGCGAAGGCAGGCTGGATCACCAGCAGCGCGCCGCCAAACCCCACGACCGAGGCCGCGATACGGCGCGGCCCGACCTCATCGCCGAACAGCAAACGGCCAAGGAACAGCAGGATGAACGGCTCCACAAAGACGATGGCCAGCGCATCGGCAATCGGCATGATCGCAATGGCCGCGATGAAGCAATAGGTAGAGAGCACCAGAAACAGCGCGCGCAGCATGACCAGCCCCGCCATCCGTGCGCTCATCCGCCAGGCACTGCCAAGGGCGAGTGCGATGGGCAGCATCAGGGCCCCCTGCACGACGAAACGGGCCAGCGTCACCTGCCCCACCGGGATGGTCGCGGTCGCCAGTTTTGAGGCCACATCCAGAAGCGGCGCAAGCACACAGAAGGCGATCATCAGCAGAACGCCGGGGAGGATACGATCTTTTGTCATGGTCCCTGTCTAGCCCGGCCCGGCAGGCAGGTCCAAGCCGGAAGCGACCACCGCAGGGGTCAGGCGCGGCAAATTCGTTCCAAACGAATTTGCAAATTTCTTGCGCAAGAAATTTGCGCCCGGCCCCGGCAGCGGTGCGGGGATCAGCAGTTCGGCACGTTGACGGCCAGACCGCCCAGCGAGGTTTCCTTGTATTTCTCGTGCATGTCATGGCCGGTCTGGCGCATGGTCTCGATACAGACGTCAAGGCTGACAAGATGCTGGCCGTCTCCGCGCAGGGACAGGCTCGCGGCAGAAACCGCCTTGATCGCGCCCAGCCCGTTCCGTTCGATGCAAGGCACCTGCACCAGCCCCTTCACCGGGTCGCAGGTCATGCCGAGGTGATGCTCCAGCGCGATTTCAGCAGCGTTTTCCACCTGTTCCGGCGTTCCGCCCATCACGGCGCAAAGCCCCGCCGCCGCCATGGCCGCGGCACTGCCGACCTCGGCCTGACAGCCGCATTCGGCCCCCGAGATGCTGGCATTATGCTTGCACAAGCCCCCGATGGCCGAAGCCGTCAGCAGGAAATCAGGGATCTTCGACGTGGTCGCCCCCGGCACATGGTCAAGGTAATAGCGCAACACGGCGGGCAGCACGCCGGCCGCCCCGTTGGTCGGCGCGGTCACCACCTGACCACCAGCGGCGTTTTCCTCGTTCACCGCCATGGCGTAAAGCGACATCCAGTCGTTGATCGTATGCGGCGCGGTCATGTTCAGCCCGCGTTCGGCCTCCAGCGCCTCATGGATCCCCTTGGCCCGGCGGCGCACCTTCAGACCGCCGGGCAGGATGCCCTCGCCCGCCATGCCGCGGGTGATGCAGTTGTTCATCACCTCCCACAGCCGGGCGATGCCAGCCCTGATCTCGGCCTCGCTGCGGAAGCAAAGTTCGTTCTTCATCTTCATCTGCGCGATGCTGAGGCCCGACTCGCGCGCCATTTCCAGCATCTGCGCGGCGCTTTCGAACGGGTAAGGGCAGCTTGCCTTCGGTTTTGCCGCCTCGCCCGCCGTCAGTTCCGCAGCGGTCAGCACGAAGCCGCCGCCGATGGAATAATAGGTTTCCTCAAGGATCACATCGCCCTGCGCATCGGTCGCGCGCAGGATCATGCCATTGGCATGGCCGGGCAGCGAGGGGCCGTAGTCAAACACCATGTCGGTTTTCGGGTCAAAGACCAGCGTGCCAAGACCGGGAGGCGAGATGGTCCGCGTCTCATGGATTGCGGCCAGCGTGGCCTCGGCCTTGTCATGGTCGTAGCTGGCGGGTTCAAATCCGGCGAGGCCAAGAATGGTGGCACGGTCGGTCGCGTGACCGACGCCGGTGAAGGCCAGCGAGCCATGCAGCGAGGCGCGCAGCCCATGGGCATGGAACGGGCTGTCACGCAGGGTTTGCAAGAACCGCGCGGCAGCCACCATCGGCCCCATCGTATGCGAGGAGGACGGCCCGATGCCGACCTTGAACATGTCGAAAACCGAAAGGAACATCAGTCGGCCGCCCGCATACGGAGCAAAGTCATCGGTGTCATCTGCGTCTCCCTGTTCGCGCCAGCATGCCACGGCGGCAGGCAATGGCGAGCGGAAATGCGACAGGTTGCATTGCAAACCTGACGGGGTGGGGGTCAGAAGGTGTCCAGCCGGGCGAGGATCGCCCCGGCCAGATCGGGCAGCGCCCCGGGGCGGAGGCTTTCGGCCTCCACCACTTGGCGCGGCACCTCCATTCGGGCGCGGTGCTTGGCATAGCGCGGATCGTAATGATGCGCCATCAGGCTGTGGGCCAGCGCCTCATGCGCGCCGGCCGCAGCCAGTTCCTGCCAGCTTTCAACGCGCTCGGCCGCGTGCAGCGGCCGCAGCAGCGCCAGCGTGGCGGACAGCCGCGCGGGATCGGCACTCAGGTCGGCATAGGCGCGGGCCAGATAGGCGGCGCGTTCGGCGCGCGGTGCCGCGATCTCGATCCGGGGGGCTGCCACCATGGCACGCCACAGGCGCGGTGGCAGGCGGCATTGACCGACTTTGGCGCTTTCGGCCTCCACCAGCACCGGGCGCGCAGGGTCGAGCCGCGCGAGTTCCAGCGCCAGCGCGCCCTCGAAAGCCTTCTGCGAAGGCTGCCCGCCCGGCATGGCGCCGAACAGCGAGCCGCGATGCCGCGCCAGCCCTTCAAGGTCGATCACCTGCGCGCCCCGCGCCTTCAGCAGCGCCAGAAGCTCGGTCTTGGCCGACCCGGTATTGCCGTCGAGCAGCACCACCGGGCTGGCGACCGGGCGGTCATAGACCTGTTTGACCACGAGCCGCCGCCAACTGCGATAGCCGCCCTCCACCACATCCGCCCGCCAGCCCACGCTTTTGAGGATGGTGGCGAAAGAGCCCGACCGCATGCCGCCGCGCCAGCAATAGACCAGCGGACGCCAGCCGCCATCCTTGTCGGCCAGCGGGCCTTCCAGATGCGCCGCGGCATTGCGCGCCACCAGCGCGCCGCCGATCCTGCGCGCCCTGAACGGGCTTTCCTGCTTGTAGATCGTGCCGACGATGGCGCGTTCCTCATTGCTCAGCACCGGCAGGCTGATGGCGCCGGGGATGTGATCCTCGGCCCATTCGGCAGGCGAGCGCACGTCGATGATCGTATCGAACCCGAGCGCCGCCACATCGGTCAGGGAAGAAAGCGTAATGGCCATGGGCGCGACACTAGGGCTGCGCGGGGCACGGCGCAACGGGGGTCAGAAACCCGTTTCCAGCCTCACCAGCAGCGCCTCCAGCATCGCTTGCCCACGTTCCATCTGTTCCACCGTAACGAACTCGTCGGGCTTGTGGCCCTGCGCCATCGAGCCAGGGCCGCAGATCACTGTCGGCACCCCCACATCGCGCGAGAACAGCCCGCCTTCTGTGCCGAAGGCCACCTTGATCGTGCCGTTTGCCCCGGTCAGGCCCTTGACGAAATTCACCACCTCCGCATCGGAGGGCGTGCCAAGGCCCGGATAATCCCACAGCCGCTCCACCGTTATCGCAGCTTCGGGAAATTCGGCGCGCAAAGGAGCCACGATACGTTCGGCGCCTGCACGCAATTCGGCGATCAGGGTTTCGGGGTCGTCGCCCGCAAGGCTGCGGATTTCGAAATCCAGCGTGGCGCGGTTGGGCACGATATTGACCTGCACGCCGCCCTGCATCTTGCCGACATGGATCGTGGTATAAGGCACGTCATAGTCACCGTCGCGCAACCCGCTGGCCGCAACGCGGGCCTGAAGTGCGCGCACCTCACCCAGAAAATCTGCCGCCAGATGCAGGGCATTCAGCGCCAGCGGTGCCAGCGCCGAATGCCCCTCGCGCCCCGTACAGGTCGCGCGCAATGCCACCTTGCCCTTGTGGCCGGTGGCCACCTGCATCGCCGTCGGCTCGCCCACGATGCAGAAACGCGGCTTCACCGGCGCCTGCGCCAGCATCTCGACCAGAGACCGCACGCCCATGCAGCCGATTTCCTCGTCATAGGAGAGCGCCAGATGCAGCGGCACCTTCAGGGGACGTTGCGCCGCTTTCAGCATCGCCTCGATGGCCAGCGCGCAGAAACCCTTCATATCCGCGGCGCCCCGACCGTAGAAACGGCCGTCCTCCTCGGTCAGGTGAAAAGGCGGCTTGGTCCAGGCCTGCCCGTCCACCGGCACGACATCCGTGTGCCCCGAGAGCATCACGCCGCCCATGCCCGCAGGCCCGACCGTGGCAAAGAGGTTGGCCTTGCCGCCGCCCGCGTCGGGGATCAGCATCGCCTCGATCCCCGCGCCCGCCAGCAGATCGCGCACATAATGCATCAGCGCGATATTCGGCTTGGCGCTTGTGGTGTCGAATTCCATCAGCCGGGCAAAGATGTCGCGCATCGCGGGCTCCCTTTCATTTTGTATGCACAAATAACCGGCCCGGCGGCGGTGCGAAAGCCCGGATCAGCGAAGCGCCGCTTCGGGCTTTTCTTCGCCGGGGCTTGCTGGCAGTGTCGCGCGGGTCGCTTTCCCGAGGTTCCGATGCGCCTGTTCCTTGCCCCTGCCTTGCTGAGCCTGCTGGCCACACCTGCCGCCGCCGATGCTGTGGCCCAGATGGTGACCGCTTACCGGCTGTTCGATCTGGGCGAGGCGGCGCAGGATGGCCTCAGCCAGATCGCGGCAGCGCGGCTGGCCGCGGGGGTCGAGATGCAGGTGGTTGATCGCAAGCCGGAGGCCACGGGCGGCAAGGATGGCGGCACTGACAGCCGCCCGGCGCCGCGCGACCCGGCCGCACTGATGGAACTCGCCCGTGTCGCGGTCGAGGCGGACGAAACACTGGCCATCCTGTTGCAGGAAACCGCCGCGATGGCGGACCTGCTGCCCAAGGTCACGCTGCGACAAAGCGCGGCCATGCTGCGGACGGGCGAGATGCACAGCTATCGCCTGCCGCTGGATGGCGGCACCCCGACCGAGATCGGGGTGATCGGCGACGGTGACAGTCGCCTGTTGCTGGAGATCGGCACAGAGGCGGGGCCGCTGTGCCTGCAAAGCGGCATATCCGCCACATGTGCGGTCAGCCTGCCCGAAAGCGGGTTTGTCACCGTGACCCTGCGCAACCTCGGCGAAGGGGTGAGCGGCTACTGGCTGTTGACCGAATAGCCCCCACCCCTGCCGGATCAGATCACTTCGCTGACCAGAACGGTGCGTTTCTCGGCCACCGATTTCAGCGCCGCATCGGCCAGCGCCAGCGCGATCAACCCATCCTCGCCGGTGGGCACCGCTGCCGTGCCGCTGGCCAGAGCCTGGATGAAGGCCGCAATTTCCGCTGCATAGGCCTCGGTATAGCGGGTCATGAAGAAATCATGCAGCGGCGGGCGGATATAACCCCGGCCATTCGCCAGTTCGATGGAAACCGGCCGCTGGTTTTCGGCTGAAACCATGCCGTCCGAGCCATGCACCTCGATCCGTTGGTCATAGCCATAGGTCGCACGGCGCGAGTTGGAGATCATCGCCTGCCTGCCGCTTGCGGTTTTCAGCAGCACCTGCACCGAATCATAATCCCCTGCCGCGCCGATCGCCGGATCGACCAGCACGGCGGCGGAGGCCGCGACCTCGGTCACCTCCTCTCCCAGAAGGAAACGCGCCATGTCGAAATCATGGATTGTCATGTCACGGAAGATGCCGCCCGAGCGTTTGATATAATCGACAGGCGGGGCGCCGGGGTCACGGCTGGTGATCACCACCATTTCAACCGCGCCAATCGCGCCCGCGTCGATCTGCGCCCGGACGGCGCGGAAATGGGGATCGAAACGACGGTTGAAGCCGACCATCAGTCGGCCGTCGTGCTGACGCACCACCTCAAGGCATTGTTTCACGCGCCTGAGGCTCAGATCGACGGGTTTCTCGCAGAACACTGCCTTCCCGGCTTTCACAAAACGCTCGATCAGATCGGCATGGGTGTCGGTGGGGGTGCAGATCACCACCGCGTCGATATCCCCGGCCTGTTCAATGGCGTCGATGCTGCGCACCTCACAGCCGTATTGATCCGCAATAGCCTGCGCCGCCCCGGGCATCGCATCAGCCACGGCAACAAGCCGCGCCTGCGGATCGCCGGTCACGGCCTTCGCATGGACCTTGCCGATGCGACCTGCGCCCAAAAGTCCGAATTTGACAGCCATCTGGTCCTCATACTGGCTGACGGAAGGCCCTGACCTGCCGCCTGTGTTCGATTTATATCAGCCTCGCGCGGCTCAGTCTCCGGTCCTCAGCACCCGTGCGGGTCGCACGCCCAGGGGCCGCAGCGCAAAGGCAAGCCCCGCGAGCAACGTCAGGCCCACGCCCCCGGCCACGATGGCCAGCGCCGACCACGGCTCGAAGGCGAAGGGCGCATCCATCACGAAACGCATCACCGCCCAGCCCGCGACTCCACCCGCGAAGATGGCGACCAGACCCGCCGCCGCCCCGGTCAGCCCGGCGCGCAAAGCAAAGCTGAGAAGGATGCGCCCGCGCGTAGCGCCCAGCACCTTGAGCACCGCCGCCTCGTAAACCCGCGCGCGTTCGCCTGCCGCCGCCGCACCGATCAGCACGACAAAGCCGGTGGCCAGCACCGCCGCCGCCGCCCATGCAGTGGCAGTGGCGATGGCATCCAGCGCCTCGGTGACACGGGCGATGGCATCCCGCACCCGGATCGCGGTGATATTCGGCCATGTGCCCGCCAGATCGCGCAGGATGCGCGCCTCGTCCTGCGGCGGGGTGTAGATCGTTGCAATATGGGTATGCGGCGCCCCCGCCAGCGCGCCGGGGTTCATCGTCATCACGAACCCCATGCCTCCGGTGGCGAAATCCACCGCGCGCAGGCTGGTGACGATGGCAGTGATGTCGCGGCCCAGCACGTTGACGGTGATGCTGTCGCCCAGTTTCAGTCCGATCTCGGCGGCCTCCTCGGCCGAAAAGCTGATCTGCGGCGGACCGTCATAGCCCTTGGGCCACCAGTTGCCCGCGACGACCTTGGTGCCCTCGGGCGGCGTTTCGGCATAGGTCAGCCCGCGGTCACCGCGCACCACCCAGTGATCACCCGCGACCTCCTTGGCCGGACGGCCGTTGATCTGGGTGATCACGCCCCGCAGCATCGGCGCGCTTTCGACACGGCTGATGGCCGGATCGCTGTTCACACGATCAAGAAACGGGCCGATCTGGTCGGGCTGGATGTCCACGAAGAAATAAGCTGGCGCGCGGGTCGGCAGATCGCGGTCGATGGCGGCGCGCAGATTTGCGTCGATCTGCCCGACGGCGGCCAGCACCGAAAGGCCAAGGCCCAGCGACAACACCACCGGCAGCGCCTCGCCGCGCGGGGCGGCGATGGCGCCCAGCGCTGCGCGCAGGGCCACGCGGCCCCGCATCCGTCGCGCAAGCCCACGCGCAAGGCGCCGCAGCGCCAGCCCCGCCAGCGCCAGCACGCCCAGCGCCATCGCCACGCCGCCCGCCGTGCCCAGCGCGAGGCCCCACATGCCGGACAACCAGACCGCCGCTCCGATCAGCACGGCCGCCAGCGCCACAATGGTCAGAATGCGACCCGGTGCAGGCCAGCCCCCCCGGCCGGCCCCGCGATACAGCGCCGCCGCGCGCACATGTTCCACCTGCGCCAGTGGCCAGAGCGTGAACAGAAGCGCGGTGATCAGGCCATAGAAGGCCGCCTCGACCAAGGGGCCGGGATAGACGGCAAATTCCACCGGAAACGGCAGAGCACCTGCGATCAGCGGCCCGGCCAGCACCGGCACCAGCGCACCCAGCGCCAGCCCGATGACCACCCCCACCACCGCCAATACGCCTGCCTGCACCAGAAACAGCCGGAAGATCAGCCCGCTTTCAGCGCCCAGCGTCTTCAGCGTGGCGATGACCGGCACCTTTTCCTCGGCCCAGGCTCGCACAGCAGCGGAAACACCAACGCCGCCTACGGCCAGCCCGGCCAGCCCCACCAGCACGAGAAAGGCGCCGATGCGATCCACGAAACGCTCCACCCCCGGCGCGGCGCGCCGACTGTCCCGCCAGCGCAAGCCCTTGTCGGTGAACCGCGACTCGGCCGCCGCCTGCACAGCATCCAGATCGGTGCCCGGCGGCAGGTCCAGCCGGTATTTCGTTTCGAACAGCGCACCGGGCACCAGCAGGCCCGAATTCGCAAGATCGGCGCTGCGCACCAGCGTTGGCGGGCCAAGACCAAAGCCTCCCGTTGCGCTGTCGGGCTGGCGGATCAGGGCCGCCGCAACGCGAAAGGCCTGTGTACCCAGTTTGACGGTGGCGCCGGGTGCAAGGCCCAGCCGGTCCATCAGAACCGGGTCGATCACCGCGCCGGGCAAACCATCACGCGGGGTCAGCGCCTCTGCCAGCGGGATCGGCGGGTCCAGCAGAACCTCACCTTTCAGCGGGTAAAGATCGTCCACTGCCGTGATCTGCGTCAGCCCGCGCTCCTCGCCCGCGACCAGCATGGAACGGAAATCCACCACCTCGGACACCCGGTCGGCCGCCCCGGCCATGAAGGCACGTTCGTCTTCATCAGCGTAGCGATAGGTAAATTCCATCTGCGCATCGCCGCCCAGCAGAACCGTGCCCTGCGCGTCCAGTCCGGCATGGATGGCGCCGCGCAACTCGCCCACTGCCGCGATGGCGGCGACACCCAGCGCGATACAGGCGAGGAAGATGCGGAAGCCCCGGATGCCGCCGCGCAACTCACGCCGCGCCAGCCGGATCGCCAGAGGCCAGCTCATGCCGCCACCTGCCCATCCGCGACTTTGCCATCCACCAGCCGCACCACCCGATCACAGCGCGCGGCCAGCTCCGGCGCATGGGTCACCAGAACCAGCGTGGCGCCATGGCGGTCGCGCAGGCCGAACAGCATGTCCATGATGGCGGCGCCATTCACCCCGTCCAGATTGCCGGTCGGCTCATCTGCCAGCAGGATCGCCGGGCGCGGTGCCGCAGCGCGCGCCAGCGCCACGCGCTGCTGCTCGCCCCCCGACATCTGGGCCGGGTAGTGATCCAGCCGGTGGCCAAGGCCCACGGCGCGCAACTCGGCCTCAGCCCGGTCAAAAGCGTCACGGGCGCCGGCAAGCTCCAGCGGCACGGCCACGTTTTCCAGCGCGGTCATGGTCGGGATCAGGTGAAAGCTCTGGAACACCACGCCCATGTTACCCCGGCGAAAGCGCGCCAGCGCGTCTTCGTCCATCGCGCCCAGATCCTGCCCCAGCGCGCTGACCTGCCCTTGCGTCGCGCGCTCCAGCCCCCCCATCAGCATCAGAAGCGAGGATTTTCCCGAGCCGGAGGGGCCGATCAGACCCAGCGTCTCACCCCGATCAACCGTCAGTGAGATGCCCTTGAGAATCTCGACCGCGCCCGCATTTCCGTTCAGGGTAAGACCCGCCCCTTGCAACACCAGAATGGGATCGCCCATGCCGCTGACCGTCATCCGCTTCGCCTCTTGCCTGTCTGCCTCGGTTGGATATGGGACGGTGGCGCGATTTTGCAAAGCCTTGCCGATAGTTGCGATGACGGTTCTGCCCGCAGGTGCCGAACCTGTGACCGTGGTTGCGCTGGGGGACAGCCTGACCGCGGGCTATGGCCTGCCGGAGGGCGAGGGGCTGGTGCCGCAATTGCAGGGCTGGCTCAGGGCACAGGGCAGCGACGCGGTGGTGGTGAACGCGGGCGTGTCGGGCGATACGACGGCGGGCGGGCTGGCGCGGCTCGACTGGTCGCTGACGCCGGAAACTGATGCGCTGATCGTGACGCTGGGGGGAAATGATCTGCTGCGCGGTCTGGACCCGGCGACGACACGGGCGAATCTGGACGCGATTCTTGCCAAGGCGCAGGCACGCAATCTGCCCGTCCTTCTGATCGGCCTGCCGGGCCCTGCGAATTTCGGCCCCGAATGGAAGGCCGAATTCGATGCGATCTATCCTGATCTGGCGGCGAAATACGACACGCTTCTGGTGCCGGATTTCATGGCCGGGCTGGGCAGCCATGATCCGGCGGCACTGCGCGGGCTGATGCAGGGGGACGGGATTCACCCTAATGCCGAAGGAGTGGGCAAGATCGTCGCGACGCTGGGGCCAGAGGTTCTGGCCCTGATTGCCCGCGCCAAACCCTAAAGCAGATCAGCAATCCCCGGCGCCCCGGTTTCCAGCGCGACCCGCAGCTTGCCATGGGCCGCTGCCTCGATCTGGCGCACACGTTCTTTCGACAGGCCAAGTTCCTGCCCCAGGCTTTCCAGTGTGCGCCCCGGTGCGCGCAATTGCCGTTCTGTCACGATCAGCCGCTCGCGCGGGGAAAGGCCATTCAGCGCATCCGACAGCCAGCCGCGCAGGATTTCAAGATCATGGGCCGCTTCAACGGTTTCAGCAGGACGGGGCGCATCATCTTCCAGCAGGTCCACCCATTCGCGGCCCTCGCCCTCGCCCGCCTGCACGGCATTCAGCGAGAAATCGCCCCCCGACAGGCGGGCCTCCATCATCTCCACATCGCCGAGCGAGACGCCAAGTTCTGCCGCCACCGCCGCACGCAGCGCGACGGGGCCGGGCTGCCCCAGTTCGCGGTCCAGCCGCGACCGCACGCGCGCAAGATTGAAGAACAGCGTCTTCTGCCCCGAGGTGGAGCCGGTGCGCACCAGCGACCAGTCGCGCATCACATGCTCCTGCAATTCCGCCTTTACCCACCACACGGCATAGGTCGAAAAGCGCACGCCGCGATCCGGGTCAAATTTGTCGGCCGCCTTCATCAGGCCCAGCGATGCCGTCTGGATCAGATCGTTCATCGGCGTACCATAGCGACGGAACTTCGCCGCCATGGAAATCGCAAGCCTCATGTAAGCGTGGATCAGCCGGTTCAGCGCAGCCTGATCGCGTTCATCGCGCCAGGCCCGTGCCAGCTGCGATTCTGTCTCTGCGTCCAACAGCTCTGCCCGCATCGCTTGGCGGGACAAGCGTTGATGTGTATATCCGTCAAGCGCCATGACATTCCCCCGTCGGTGCCCGGTGTGATCGGTGTCGCCGGATACCAGGGATACGAGGCAAGCCGGTGATCGGATCACAAACAAAACAACTATCCCTGCCACAACTTTCGATCGTGCTGGGCGGTTCCCGTTCCGGCAAGTCACGATTTGCGGAGCGGCTGGTCCGGCAGACCGGCCTTCCCCGCACCTATATCGCCACGGCGCAGGCCTGGGATGACGAGATGCGCGACCGCATCGCCACGCACCGCCTTGACCGCGGCGCGGACTGGCACACCGTCGAGGCACCGCATGATCTGCCCGAGGCGGTGGCGGCGGTGGCGGCAGGATCGGTCGTGCTGGTCGATTGCGCGACCCTCTGGCTGAGCAACCGCATGCTGGCAGAGGCTGATCTGGCGGCAGAGGCCGCACGGTTGCTGGCCGCACTGACCGCCTGCGCGGCGCCGGTCGTCGTTGTCAGCAACGAGGTCGGCTGGTCCATCGTGCCGGAAAACGCGCTGGCGCGGCGCTTTCGCGATGAACAGGGGCGCCTGAACCAGCGGCTCGCCGAGGCGGCCGGTCTGGCCGTTGCCGTCATCGCCGGGCTGCCGGTGGTGCTGAAGGGACAACTGCCATGAAGCGGCTTTGGTGGGTCCGGCACGGACCGACGCATGAGCGCGCCTTCTGCGGCTGGCGGGATGTGCCCGCCGATCTGTCGGATATCGCAGCCATTGCCCGGCTGGACGCCTATCTGCCAGCGGCGGCGCCGGTCGTGTCGTCAACCCTGCTGCGCGCCCGCGCCACGGCAGATGCGCTGGCGGGATCCCGCCCCCGCCTGCCTGCCCGCGACGACCTGCGCGAGCTGCATTTCGGCGAATGGGAGGGCTTGCGGTTTGATGAGGTTTCGGCCCGCGACCCGGACCTGTCCCGCGCCTATTGGGAAGATCCCGGCGATATCGCGCCCCCCGGCGGTGAAAGCTGGAACGCCGCAGCGCAGCGAATTGACGGCGCGGTGCAGGCCCTGATATCGGCGGCCATGCCCGATCTTGTCATCGTGGCGCATATGGGGGTCATCCTGACCCGGCTGGCACTGGCGCTGGATGAGGCGCCTTCCGAAGCATTGGGACACCGGATTGACCCTTTATCTGTGACCTGCCTCAGCTTCGACAACCGGCGCTGGCGGGCCGAGACGATCAATCACATTCCGTGATGTATCTCCCGACAGAGTTTCGTTTCCCCGCCTGACCTTCGCGCGCTAGGCTCAGGAAAACACGGAGCATTTCATGACCGCCCCCTATGATCTTGCCATTGGCGACCGCGCCTATTCCAGTTGGTCGCTCCGCGGCTGGCTGTTGTTCGAGGCGTTCGGCCTGCCCTGCAACCTGCACCGCGCCCGGCTTTATACCGATGAATTTCCGGCGCTTCTGGCGCAATTCGCCCCTGCCCGCACCGTGCCCGCCGTGCGCATGCCCGAGGGAGTGGTCGTGGCCGAAAGCCTTGCCATCGCCGAAGAACTCGCCAGCCGGCATCCCGAAGCCGGGCACTGGCCTGCGGATCCGCGCGCCCGCGCTGTGGCACGCGCGCTAGCAGCCGAGATGCACGCAGGCTTCACTGCCCTGCGCAGCCATTGTCCGATGAACCTGCGCATCTCCTACGAGACCTGCGAACCACCGCCCGAGGTTCTGGCCGATCTGGAGCGGCTGCAACAGATCTGGGCCTGGGCGCGGCGGGAAACCGGCGCAACAGGCGACTGGCTTTGCGGCAATTATTCGGCGGCGGACGTCTTCTTTGCACCTGTCGCCACCCGCATTGCCACCTATAACCTGCCGGTCGGCGCACAGGCGTCTGCCTATGTCGCCGCGCATCTGGCCCAGCCCGCCATCCGCCGCTGGCGCGCGATGGGCATGGTGGACGGGGCCGATCAGCCCTTCTACCGCCGCGACTGGCCACAACGCGCCTGGCCCGGCCCGGCTGTGTTGCCTGCCCGCGCGGTCGAGGGAGTCACCGCCGAAAACACCACCTGCCCCTATTCCGGCAAGCCGGTGACCCATGCGCTTGAACTGGAGGGACGGCGTTTTGGCTTCTGCAATGTCTTCTGCCGCGACAAGACCGCAGCAGACCCGGAGGCCTGGCCCGCCTTCATGGCCATTTACCGTTCGTAAACCATTCGCCTCTACCCGTTAACGAAGCTGAACGGGGCAGAGCATGGTTGCGCGCACCTTTACCGTCGCCTTCGAAGGGATCGAGGCCCGCATGGTCGAGGTGCAATGCGCCGTGGCGGCGGGCTTGCCCTCGTTCTCTGTGGTCGGCCTGCCCGACAAGGCGGTTTCCGAGGCGAAGGAACGGGTGCGCGCGGCCCTTGCCACCATGTCCATCGCGCTGCCGTCCAAGCGGATCACCGTAAACCTGTCGCCTGCCGATCTGCCCAAGGAGGGTTCGCATTTCGACCTGCCCATCGCGGTCGCCCTGCTGGCCGCGCTGGAGATCCTGCCGCGTGACGAGGTGGAACAGGTGGTCTCGCTGGGGGAGCTTTCGCTCGACGGGCGGTTGGTGCCGGTCGTCGGCGCCCTGCCTGCCGCAATGGCCGCAGCCGAAGCCGACCGCAAGCTGATCTGCCCCCGCGCCTGCGGCGCCGAGGCCGCCTGGGTCGGCGCCACGCAGGTTCTGGGCGCAGGGGCGCTCGATCAGGTGGTACGGCATTTCACCGGGCAGAGCGCCATCACCCCCGCCGAGGCGGGCGAGGTTGCCCGCCCTGCACCAACCCGTGACCTGCGCGATGTGAAGGGGCAGGAACGGGCGAAGCGGGCGCTGGAAATCGCCGCCGCCGGGCGGCATCACATGATGATGGTCGGCACGCCGGGGTCCGGCAAATCCATGCTGGCCGCTCGGATGCCCGGCATCCTGCCACCGCTTTCCGCCGCCGAGGCGCTGGAAACCTCGATGATCCACTCGCTTGCGGGACTGCTGGGCGATGGCGGCATCTCGCGCGAACGCCCGTTCCGCGAGCCGCATCACACCGCCTCCATGGCAGCCATCGTCGGTGGCGGGCGCGGCGCTAAGCCCGGCGAAATCAGTCTCGCGCACAACGGCGTGCTGTTTCTGGACGAGTTGCCCGAATTTCCCCGCACCGTGCTGGAAACCCTGCGCCAGCCCATCGAAACCGGCGATGTGGTTGTGGCTCGCGCCAATGCGCATATCCGTTACCCCAGCCGTTTCCTGCTGGTCGCGGCCGCCAACCCCTGCAAATGCGGCTATCTCAGCGACCCGGCGCGCGCCTGTGCCCGTGTTCCCGGTTGCGGCGAGGATTATCTTGGCCGCATATCCGGCCCGTTGATGGACAGGTTCGACCTGCGGGTCGACGTGCCCCCTGTGGCTTTCACAGACCTCGACCTGCCGGCCTCGGGGGATGATTCGGCGACGGTAGCCGCGCGGGTGGCCGCGGCCCGCACCCTACAAACGCGCCGCTTTGCCAGCCATCCGGGCCTGCGGGTGAATGCCGATGCAGAGGGCCGCCTGCTGGAGGAAATCGCCACGCCCGATGCCGAGGGTCGCGCGCTGCTGAACCGCGTCGCCGAGCGTTTCGGCCTGTCAGCGCGCGCCTATCACCGCATTCTGCGGGTGGCGCGCACCATTGCTGATCTGGCGGAAGAGCCGCAAGTCCGCAGCCCCCATGTGGCAGAGGCAGTCAGCTTCCGGCTCTCATTGGCCAACCGCACATCCGCCTGAGGCGCCTGCGGTTATGCCCCGCGTTTCGCTTCGATCACTTCCCAGATGCGGGCAGCGGTATTGGTGCCGTCAAACCGCTCCAGTTCCTGAATGCCGGTGGGCGAGGTCACGTTGATCTCTGTCAGCCAGTCGCCGATCACATCAATGCCCACGAAAACCTGCCCCTTTTCCTTCAGGACCGGGCCGATGGTGCGACAGATCTCCAGATCGCGTTCTGTCAGGCCCACCTTCTCGGGGCGACCGCCGACATGCATGTTGGACCGCGTCTCCCCGGCCTGCGGCACCCGGTTGATCGCGCCCACCGGCTCGCCATCGACCAAAATCACCCGCTTGTCGCCCCGGGAGACGGCAGGCAGGAATTTCTGCACGATCATCGGCTCGCGGCTCATCGAAGTGAACAGCTCGTGCAGCGAAGCAAGATTGCGGTCATTCGGGTCAAGCCGGAACACGCCCGCCCCTCCGTTGCCGTAAAGTGGCTTCAGGATGATGTCGCCATGCTTTTCCTTGAAGGCGCGGATCGTCCGCAGATCGCGCGCAATGGCGGTCGGCGGCGTCAATTCCGGGAAACGCAAAACCAAAAGCTTCTCGGGGCTGTTGCGCACCCAGAACGGATCATTCACCACTAGGGTTTTCGGATGGATCATCTCCAGCAGATGCGTGGTGGTGATATAGCCCATGTCGAACGGCGGATCTTGCCGTAACCAGATCACATCGAAATCAGCAAGATCAACCTCGGTTTCCGCGCCGAAGCTGACGTGATTGCCGAGTTCACGCCGCAATTCGATGGGGAAGCCGCGCGCCATCACCCGCCCCTCGACGAAGGCGAGATTGTCGGGCGTGTAGAAAAACAGCTCGTGTCCGCGAGCCTGCGCTTCCAGCGCAATACGGAACGAACTGTCCGCGTCGATGTTCACCGACCCGATGGGGTCCATCTGAAACGCGACCTTGAGACGCATGGGCAATCCTCCTGCTGACGCCCCTTCCTGCCGCAAGGTGCAGGCCGATGCAATCAGGCCGCGAAAGCGTTTTCCAGAATCTCGATACGCCCCGCCCCGTCGACCAGCGCGACATCGAAGCGCACCGGCGTCAACTGCCCCAGCGGTTCCTGCGCCAGATATTCAGAAGCGGCGGTACAGATGCGTGCCATCTGGCGGGGTCCGAGATGTTCGGCGGCCTGTGCATGGGTAGCGCTTTGCTTCACCTCGATGAAGATGATTTCAGCGCCATCACGCGCCACCAGATCAATCTCACCCCCCTGCCCGCGCCAGCGCCGTGCAACGATCTGACGGCCACCGCGTTCATACAGACGCTCGACCGAACCTTCTGCCGCCGCACCGGCCTGCCAGGCCCTTGCCCCGCGATCCGCGCGCTGTTTTTGCATCCTCACTCTCCGATCAATTGCAATGCCCGCTGGTAAACCTCTCGCCGGGGTAGCCCCAACGCCTCCGCCACCATCGCTGCGGCTTCCTTCACACGGTGATCGCGCAGCGCCTGGCGCAACGCAGTTTCAAGATCTTCCGCGCGGGCCGTTTCTGCCGGGGCACGGTCAATCAGCACAACGATTTCCCCCTTCGGGTCCTGATCGCCGATCCGGTCGCGCAGTTCCTGCGCCGTCCCGCGCAGCACCTCCTCGAATCGCTTGGTCAATTCCCGGCAGATAACGATCTGTCTTTCGCCTCCTGTATGTTCCCGCAATTCATCTAACAATTTCCTAACGCGTTTCGGGCTTTCATAAAGGATCGCCGTCGCATCGCTGCGGGCGATGCCAGACAGGAACTTGCGGCGCGCCTCGCCGGACTGAGGCGGGAACCCGGCGAAAAGGAACCTGTCCGACGGCAGGCCTGATACGGTCAGCGCCGCAATGGCGGCCGAGGGGCCGGGGGCGGTATGCACCGCATATCCGGCGGCGATGGCGGCGCGGCCAAGCTGATAGCCCGGATCGGCCACCAGCGGGGTCCCGGCCTCGGATGTATAGGCCACGCTGCGTCCTGCCGCCAGCGCCGCCAGCAGCCGAGGCCTCGCCTGTTCGCCGTTATGATCATGGTAAGCGACCAGTGGCCGGTCGCCCAGCGGGACGCCATGAATTTCCATCAGATGCCGCAGCGTACGGGTATCCTCGGCCGCCAGAACATCTGCGGTCGCCAGAAGATCCAGCGCACGCAGCGTGATGTCGCGGGCCGCGCCTATGGGGGTTGCCACGAAATACAGGCCCGGCGCGGGTTTCGGCGGCGGTCTGCCGGTGGCTGGGCGCGGATCGGTCATGGGCTGCGGCCTCCAAGTTTACTTCGGCGACGGTGGCGCGTATTCTCGCCCGCGACCGCTACGCCCTGACAGTGAGGAAGTCCGCATGTTCCCCGTTTTCCGTCTGGCCCGCAAGTCGCTGGCCCGAATGGTGCCCCTGCGCGCCGCCGCCGCCCGTGCGACCGCCGTTGCAGGTGCGGCCGTTCTTGCCGCCTGCGTGCCCGTCGGCGGGCCGGGCGGGGGCAGCGGCCAGCAGATCGACCCCGGCGCGCCGGTGCCAGTGGCGCTGCTGATTCCCTCGGGCTCCGGGCAGGCGAGTGACGAGTTGCTGGCCCGCAGCCTTCAGAATGCGGCGCGGCTGGCAATCTCCGATCTGGGAGGCGTGAAGATCGACCTCCGGGTCTATCCGACCGCCGGCCAGCCGGGCCGGGCACAGGCGCAGGCCATCAAGGCCGTCGACGAAGGTGCAAAAATCATCCTCGGCCCGGTCTATGCGCAGGAAGCCAATGCCGCCGGGGTTGCCGTGGCAGGCCGGGGCGTCAATGTCCTGTCCTTCTCCAACAACACCGATATCGCGGGGGGCAATGTCTTTGTCCTCGGCCCGACCTTCCAGAACACGGCCGACCGCCTGGGCCGGTTCGCCGTCCGCTCCGGCAAGAGCCGCGTGATGGTGGTGCATGACCGCAACATCCAGGGCGAGGTCGGCCGCACGGCGATCCAGCGCGGTGTCACCGCAGCGGGTGGTTCGGTAGTCGGTGTCCAGTCCTATGAATTCTCGCAGAACGGCATCCTGTCCGCCGCCCCGGCAATTGCGGCGGCCACCCGCAACACCGGGGCGCAGGCTGTCTTTCTGACCGCCGACACCGCCGGCGCGCTGCCGCTGATCAGCCAGACCCTGCGTGACAATGGCGTCAGCCCGCCCGCAACCGCACTGATCGGCCTGACGCGCTGGGACATTCCGGCCGCGACCCTGAACCTGCCGGGCATTCAGGGAGGCTGGTTCGCGCTCCCCGATCCCGCGCTCTACAACCAGTTCCAGAACCGCTATCAGGCGGCCTATGGCGAGCCGCCGCTGCCGATCTCGGGGCTGGCCTATGACGGCGTTGCCGCCATCGGGGCGCTGGTGAAACAGGGGAACCGCAATGCGCTGACCAGTTCGGGCCTGACCCAGGGGTCCGGGTTCGTGGGCGTGAACGGGATCTTCCGCCTGCGGGGTGACGGCACCAATGAACGCGGTCTGGCCGTGGCCACCATCCAGAACGGCCAGATCTACGTCCTTGATCCCGCGCCGCGCAGCTTTGCCGGTGCCGGGTTCTGAGACCGGGGACAAGCTTGCACCGCGCCGCCCTGACGATGCAGGACATGCTGCTGCCGGGGGTCGAGATCATCGACCCCCGCGCGCTTTCCGCCACCATTTCCAGCGCCATCGCGGGCGAGACTGATCCGCGTGAGGCCCGCGCCGTCGCGGTGCGCCATCTGACCGAAGCCAAGGCCGCCGCCAACGCAGCCCTTGCCACCGCCTTCGCGGAACGCCCTCTGGAAGCCCGCGCCCTGACCCGGGCGCAAAGCCATCTGACCGACGGGCTGGTCAGCACGGCGTTCGACCTCGCCTGCCACCATTTCCATCCACTGCCGACACCGACCGAGGCAGAGCGGCTGTCGGTGCTGGCGGTGGGGGGCTATGGCCGTGCCGAAATGGCGCCGTTTTCCGATGTCGACCTGCTGTTCCTGACCCCCTGGAAGATGACCCCCTGGGCGGAAAGCGTCATCGAGACCATGCTTTACATCCTCTGGGATCTGAAGCTGAAGGTCGGTCATTCTTCGCGCACGGTGAAGGATTGCATCCGTCTGGGGCGCGAGGACATCACCATTCGCACCGCCCTGCTGGAACATCGCCAGATCACCGGCGACACCGCGCTGGCGCAGGAACTGGATAATGCCCTCTGGGCCGAGCTTTTCCGCAACTCCGGCCCCGAATTCATCGAAGCAAAGCTTGCAGAACGCGCCGAACGGCACAAGCGGCAGGGTGGCCAGCGCTATGTGCTGGAACCCAATGTGAAAGAGGGCAAGGGCGGGTTACGCGACCTGCAAACGCTTTACTGGATCGGGAAATACCTCAACCGTGTGCCGGATGCGGCGGGGCTGGTGCAGGCGGGTCTTCTGACGCAGGACGAATACGAGACCTTCAACCGGGCCGAGAACTTTCTCTGGGCTGTGCGCTGCCACCTGCACTACATCTGCAAGCGCGCCATGGACCAGCTGACCTTCGACATGCAGGTCGAGGTGGCGGCGCGCATGGGTTATCACGACAGCGGCGGGCGCCGCGCGGTCGAGGTGTTCATGCAGGATTACTTCCGCCATGCGACGCGGGTGGGCGAACTGACCCGCGTGTTCCTGACCCAGCTTGAAGCCCGCCACGCCAAGCCCGAGGCCGGTATCATGGGCCTGTTCCGCCGCCGCAAATCGGTACGCGCTGGCTTTCGTCTGGTGCAGGGCCGCATCGACGCCGCCGACCCGCGCAGCTTTCTGGCCGACAAGCTGAACCTGCTGCGGGTTTTCGAAGAAGGCTTGCGCACCGGCTATCTTCTGCATCCCAACATCATGCGGCTGATCGCGGCGAACCTGCGGCTGATCGACGACGAGATGCGCGAAGACCCGGAAGCCCAGCGCATCTTTCTCGACCTGCTGCTGAAACATGGCAACCCGGAGCGATCCCTGCGGCGGATGAATGAACTGGGCGTGCTGGGCGCCTTCATCCCCGAGTTCGAACCGATCGTCGCGATGATGCAGTTCAACGTCTACCACCATTACACGGTGGATGAACACATCATCCAGTGTATCTCTACCCTTGCGCAGATCGAACGCGGCGAGCTGGTCGAGGAGCTGCCGCTGTCGTCCGACATCCTTGAAAAAGGCGTCAGCCGACGGGTGCTTTATGTTGCCCTGCTGCTGCACGACATCGGCAAGGGCCGCCCCGAGGATCATTCGATCCTTGGCGCCCAGATCGCCCGCCGCGTGGCGCCACGTCTGGGGCTGAATGACGAGGAATGCGAAACTGTCGAATGGCTGGTGCGCTATCACCTGCTGATGTCCGACATGGCGCAGAAACGCGACATCGGCGATCCGCGCACGGTGCGCGATTTCGCCAAGGCAGTGAAAACCCGCAAGCGGCTGGATCTGCTGACCGTGCTGACGGTCTGTGACATTCGCGGCGTCGGCCCCGGCACCTGGAACAACTGGAAGGCCATGTTGCTGCGTCGCCTTCACAGCGAAACCGCCGAGGCGCTGGAAAACGGGCTGGAAAACGTCAACCGCGAGCGGCGCGAGAACGAGGCGAAACGCCAGTTGCGCGAGGTTCTGGTCGACTGGGATGCCAAGGATCTGCGGGCCGAACTCGCGCGGCATTACGCCCCCTACTGGCAGGGGCTGCTGACGGAAACACAGGCGGTCTTCGCCCGCCTGCTGCGTGATCTGGACGATACCGAGATCCGCATCGACCTGCACCCCGATCCGGCGCGCGACGCGACGCGGGCCTGCTTCGCGCTGGCCGATCATCCTGGCATCTTCTCGCGGCTCGCCGGGGCGCTGGCACTGGTAGGCGCGAATGTTGTGGATGCGCGGACCTATACGTCAAAGGACGGCTATGCCACCGCGGTGTTCTGGATACAGGATACCGACGGCCACCCCTACGAAGTCAGCCGCCTGCCCCGCCTGCGTCAGATGATCGAAAAGACCCTGCGCGGCGAGGTCGTCCCGCGCGAGGCACTGGCGGACCGCGACAAGGTAAAGAAGCGCGAGCGCGAGTTCCGCTTTCCGACCCATATCACCTTCGACAACGAAGGGTCCGAAATCTACACGATCATCGAGGTCGATACCCGCGACCGGCCGGGGCTGCTTTATGACCTGACCCGCACTCTGGCGGCGAACAACGTCTACATCGCCTCGGCCGTGATCGCCACTTTCGGCGCGCAGGTGGTGGACAGCTTCTATGTGAAAGACATGTTCGGCCTGAAACTGCATCAGAAACACCGGCAGGAGGCGCTGGACAAGAAGCTGCGCCAGGCCATTGCCGAGGGGGCCAAACGGGCGCAGGCCCAAGGGTAGCACATGACGAAAAGCCTGATCCGCAATGTCGTCACCCTCGGCGGGTGGACGCTTCTGTCGCGTGGTGCGGGGTTTGCCCGCGACATCCTGATGGCGAATTACCTTGGCGCGGGCGCGGTGTCCGACGCCTTTTTCGTGGCGCAGTCGCTGCCCAACATGTTCCGCCGTTTCTTTGCCGAAGGCGCCTTCAATCAGGCGTTCGTGCCGATGTTCGCCAAGAAGGTCGAGGCGGGTGAGGATGCGCAGGGCTTTGCGCAAGAAGCGTTCAACGGCATGGCCTGGCTGCTGGTGGTGTTCACCATCCTCGGAACGGTTGCGATGCCCGCGCTGGTCTGGGCCATGGCTTCAGGCTTTGCAGGCGACGAACGCTTCGACCTTGCGGTGATCTATGGCCGGATCGGGTTCTCCTACATCCTGTTCATCAGCCTCGTCGCGCTGGTCTCCGGCGTGCTGGTCACCAAGGGCCGGTTCACCGAAGCGGGCTTTGTGCCTGTTCTGATGAACCTCGCCTTCATCGCTGCCATGTGGCTGGCCGACTGGCAGAGCTGGAACATGGGGATGACGCTGGCCTGGACGCTGCCGCTGACAGGGGTCATGCAATTCGGCTTCGTCTGGTTTTCGGCCCGCGCCGCCGGGCATACCTTCACCCTCGGCTGGCCGCGCTGGAGCGCGGATCTGAAGCGGCTGGCGATCATCGCAGGCCCCGCGATCCTTGCGGGCGGGGTGGTGCAGATCAACCTTCTGGTCGGCCGTCAGGTCGCCTCGCATACCGAAGGCGCGGTGACATGGCTGTCCTTCGCCGACCGGCTTTACCAATTGCCTCTGGGCGTGGTGGGCATTGCCATCGGCACGGCGCTGCTGCCTGACCTGAGCCGCCGCCTGCGCGCGGGCGATGCAGAAGGCGGACGCGCGAGCCTCAACCGCGGCGCCGAATTCGCGCTGGCGCTGACCATTCCCGCCGCCGTGGCGCTGGTCGTGATCGCCCTTCCGCTGGTGCAGGTGCTGTTCCAGCGCGGCGCCTTCGGATCGGACGATGCTGCCAATACCGCGCTGGCGCTGGCGGCCTATGGCCTTGGCCTGCCCGCCTTCGTGCTGCACAAGGTGTTCCAGCCGCTCTATTATGCGCGCGAAGACACCCGCAGCCCGTTCCGCTATGCGCTGTGGTCGATGGTGGTGAACCTCGCCTTTGCCGTAGGCATGATGCCGGTGATCGGATTCATGGCGGCGGCGCTCGCCACAACCGTTTCCGGCTGGGTCATGGTCTGGCAGCTCTGGCGCGGTTCGCGCACCATGGGACCGGAGGCGCATTTCGACGCCCGTTTCCGCGCCCGGATCTGGCGCATCGTCGCCGCCGCGCTGGTGATGGGCTTCGTGCTTTGGGCGGCTGCGCTGCTGCTTGGGCCCGCGCTGGATGCCGCGCGCTGGCGCTGGCTGGCACTGGGAGCGCTGGTCGCCAGCGGCATCATCAGCTACTTCGGGTTCGGCACGCTGATCGGCGCCTTCCGTCTGACCGAATTCAAATCAGCCCTGCGCCGGAAACGCGCCTAGCGTTCCCGCAACCGCGCCCGCACGCGGGCAAAACCACCGGGGCTGACCACGAAGCTCAGCACAAAGCCGGTGGCGAAGCCCGCGATGTCGGCCACCCATTCGGTGCCGCCGCCAAAGAACACACCGAACAGCAGTTGCGCAAACAGCAGGAAGCCGATCAGCGTGAAGGCGCGGTACTGGTTCGCCCCCTCCCCGGCCAGCCGCACCCACAACAGGAAGGTGAAGGCCCCGATCAGCCCGTAGATCGCCGGATACCCGCCGACCAGCGGCTGCACCAGCCCCGGCACAGCGGTATAGACCCCCGCCGCGACCATGGCTGCGCCGAAGAACACCACCAGCACCGCCCACCAGCGAAAGATCTCGCCCACCATCTTGCCAAGCGCCAGCAGCATCACCACGACAAACACCGCATGGGTAAAGCTCGTGTGCACGAAAGGATAGCTGACCAGCCGGATCAGCCCGTCCAGCGGCCAGACATGATTTTCCGCCATCCAGCGCAGAAGATCGGGTGAAAAGGCAAAGCGTTCCATCGCGTCCAGCCGCCAGCCAACGGCATGTGCGCCGCCGACCAGGCCGCGCTGACCAAGGCTCACCACCACCTCCATCGCCACGATGGGCAGAACCAGCGCCCAGACGACCCAGGGCAAGGGGTTCAACGGCGGTTCGGTCAAATCGTCCTGATGCTGCATCTTCGCCTCATGTTGCAGGGCCTTCATTGACGCCCCTTGCCACCAAAGGTAAGCCGAAGCACCAGCCATTTCCAGACGGAGAACATCATGTCCGAGCCGGTCCAAACGCCTCAGACTTTCACCCCCCGCGTGTTTTCGGGCATCCAGCCTTCGGGCGGCCTGACCCTCGGCAATTATCTCGGCGCGCTGAAGCGCTTTGTCGAAAAGCAGGACGAGGGCGGCGAGACGATCTATTGCCTTGTCGACATGCATGCGATCACCGTCTGGCAAGACCCGGCTAAACTGCGCCACCAGACGCGCGAGATGGCGGCGGGTTTCATCGCGGCGGGCATCGACCCGGCGCGCTCGATCCTGTTCAATCAAAGCCAGGTGACGGCGCATGTCGAACTGGCCTGGATCTTCAACTGCGTCGCGCGGATGGGCTGGATGGGCCGCATGACCCAGTGGAAAGACAAGGCCGGCAAGAACAGCGAGAACGCCTCGCTGGGCCTGTTCGCCTATCCGGCGCTGATGGCGGCCGACATTCTCGCTTACAAGGCCACGCATGTTCCGGTGGGCGAGGACCAGAAACAGCATCTGGAACTGACCCGCGACATCGCCGCCAAGTTCAACAACGATTATGGCGTGACCTTCTTCCCGATGACCGAGCCGGTGATCGAGGGCGCGGCCACCCGCGTCATGTCGCTGCGCGACGGATCAAAGAAGATGTCGAAATCCGATCCCTCGGATCAAAGCCGCATCAACCTGACCGATGATGCCGATTCCATCGCTGCCAAGATCCGCAAGGCCAAGACCGACCCCGAGCCGCTGCCCGACACGCTCGACGGGCTGAAGGACCGGCCTGAGGCGCGCAATCTGGTGAACATCTACGCCGCCCTCGCCGGGATGAGCGCCGCGGATGTAGTGGCAGAATATGCGGGCGCGCAATTCGGCAGCTTCAAACCGAAGCTGGCGGAGCTTGCCGTGGCGAAACTCTCGCCAATCACGACCGAGATGAATCGCCTGATGCAGGACCCGGCCGAAATTGACCGCATCCTCGGCCGCGGCGCCAAACAGGCCGAAGCCATCGCCCGCCCGATCCTCAACGAGGTCTATGACATCGTGGGGATGATCCGCTCGCGCGAAGTCTGACCCCTCTTGGTGCGTCCGGCCTCCGGGCGCACCACATCTGCATTTTCTGTCCTTAAATATCCCGGGGGCGCCGCAGGCGCGGGGGCAGAGCCCCCTCCGCACCCTGCGCCGCTCTGGCCGTCAGGTAATGGCCTCCAGCCGTTCCTTCGACATATCCCCCGGCACGATGGTGACCGGGATCGGCAGAGTACCCGAGCTTCGGCTGAGCGTGGTGACCAGCGGACCGGGGCCGCTTTTCTCGGTGCCGGCGCCAAGCACCAGAACGCCGATCTGCGCGTCCTCCCGCACCTGCGCCAGGATCTCGGTCGCGGGGTCACCCTCGCGGATCACCAGTTCCGGGTTCACCCCCTGCTTGTCGCGCATCCATTTGGCGAAGACCTCGAAATGCGCCTCGATCCGCTCGCGCGCCTCGGCGCGCATCAGGTCGGCCACGCCCATCCAGTGCTGAAACTCTTCCGGCGGGATGATCGACAGGATTTGCACCCCTGCCCCGGTGTGCGCTGCCCGCAGCGCGGCATAGCGCATGGCGTTGAGGCATTCGCGGCTGTCGTCCAGCACGACCAGAAACTTGCGCATCGTTCTCTCCTGCCCGGCGGTATCCCGGTGCGGGCATAGTGGCGGCGCGGGGCGGCCTTGGCAAGCGCAGCCCGCACCGGGGTCAGTAATGCGCCTCGCCCCGCGCCATGGCCAGATGCAGCGCCAGCGACGGGATGAAGAACAGAAGCCAGCCGGTGCTGAGGAACACCCAGATCAGCATGGGGAACCACAGGATGCAGAACACCACCCCGATAGCGCCTGCGATGCGGATGGCCTGCGCCGGCGGCCAGAACCGCCGCAGACCGATCTGCAACAGCCGCCCGCCGTCCAGCGGCAGCACAGGCACCATGTTGTAGAAGAACAGGAACAGATTCATCGTGGCGGCAAGGCCCAGCCAGGGCACGATGGCAATACCGAACCGCACCCATGCCGGATCGGAAATGGCAAGCTGATACACCGCGTCCTGCGCCAGCCCCAGCACGGCCCAGAGCGCGAGATTGACCAGCGGCCCCATGGCAACGATCAGCTCATCCTGCTTAAAGCTGCTACGGCGGTGCTCGCAGAAGCCGCCGCCCCCGTGCAGCACGATCCGGTTGACCGTCAGACCCTGCACGCGCGCGCCCCAGGCGTGGCCCAGCTCGTGCAGATAGACCGAAGCGATAAGGATGCACAGGAAAATGGCGGTGATGACAAGGCTGCCGCCCCGCATCAGCGAAAACCCTGCCATCATCAGCGCCAGAATGGCGACCGACTGGCGCACCTCGACCGGCACGCCGAACAGGCCACGGAAGCTGAAGACCGTCTGCTCCAAGATCGTGCCGTCAGGCCGCGCGGGCCGGGGCGCTGTGCGCCCAGTCCATGTAAAGGCCGCGGATGCGGTCGGTCATGGTGCGGCTGCGGTATTCGGTGTCGTCGAAGCGGGCAACCGAGGTCACCTTGGCGAAGTTGCCCGACAGGAACACCTCGTCCGCCGCCTCGAAATCGGCGAAGGTCAGCACGGTTTCCTGCACCTCGATCCCCTCGGCCCGCATATTGGCGATATGGCGCGCGCGGGTGATACCCGACAGGAAGGTGCCATTGGCGATGGGGGTGAAGACCGCACCATCTTTCACCATGAAAACATTGGCCGTGGCGGTTTCGGCCACATTGCCCATGGCATCCGCCACCAGCGCATTGCCGAAGCCCTTCTGCTTGGCCTCGACCAGCATCCGGGCATTGTTGGGGTAAAGGCAGCCCGCCTTGGCATTGCAGACCGCATCTTCCAGCACCGGGCGGCGGAAGCGCGTGCGGGTCAGCGTGGTTTGCCCGGTGGCGGGCGGCATCGGCACTTCCTCAAGACACAGCGCGAAGCCGGTAGAGTTTTCCGCCGGGGCAACACCCAGATCCGACCCGTCGATGGCCCAGTACATCGGGCGGATATAGACCGCCTGATCGGGGCCATAGGCGCGCAGGCCCTCGCGCGCGATTTCCAGCATGTCCTCCACCGCCATCGTCGGCGTGATCATCAGCGCCTCGGCCGAACGGTTCACCCGCGCCAGATGGCGGTCAAGGTCGGGCGCGATGCCATCGAACCAGCGCGCGCCATCAAAGACGGATGAGCCTTGCCAGATGCCATGATCGGCAGCGCGCATCACGGAAACGTCGCCGTCATGCCATTTGCCTTCGAAAAAAGTGCGGATGTTCTTGCCGAATGCCATGGGAGGACTCCTTTCCCCGGCACTAAAGCACCGGGGCCGGGCAAGGTCCAGCTTGAGGATGTGCGGTTACAATCCCGCACGCCAGACCGAGGGCGCCACACCATGCGCCTTGCGGAAGGCGCGGGTCAGATGGGCATGATGGGCAAAGCCGCAGGCGGCGGCCACTTCGGCCAGTGGCTGCCCTTCCGCGATCAGCACCTCGGCCCGCGCCATCCGGCGGCGTTCGACCCAGGCGCGCGGGCTGAGGCCGGTGCTGGCGCGGAAGGCGCGCTGGAAATGGAACTCCGACAATCCGGCGGTCGCGGCCAGATCGGCAAGACGCAGGGGCTGATCCAGTTCCTCCTCGATCCGGGCGCGCAGACGCCGCAGCGTCGCCGGGGCCAGCCCGCCGCGCCGGGGGGCGGACGCCGCCTGCCCCCAGCCCGGCGCCGTCAGCAGGTGGTGCAGAAGCTCGACCTGGATCCCCCGGCTGGCCAGCACGCCTTCGGCCCGCGCCAGTTTCCCCAGCAACCCCGCCAGAACCGGGTCATCCGCAAAAGTGACCTCGGGCAGCGCCACGGCGGCGGGTGGGCGGTCCAGCGTTTCGGCCGCGAAGGCGCGCAGCTCCGCATCAGGGATATAAAGATGCACGAAGCGAAAGTGTCCGTCGATCTGCCATTCCGAGCTTGCGCCCTGCGGCATCAGCGACAGCGCGCCGGGGTGCCCGGCGGCAGCCTGCCGGTCCACCCGGCGGCTTTTGGTGCCATCCTCGGTATAGAGGCTCAGGACGTGATGGCGTGTTTCTTCATAGCGTACCCGATCCTGCGCATTTTCCCATGCCGCCAGCCCGAAGCCCGCACCAAGATCGCGCGCAGCCAGCAGCCGCGCGTTGGAGCGGCTGAGACGTTGGAACACAGAGGCGGCGAGCGTTGTCATGCTGCCAGACTAGCAGCCCGGCCCGATGGCCGGAACAGGCACTGCCGTGAAAACAGCAAGATCGTGCAAGCGTGACCAGCCGCGCCGTGGCAGGAAGGCGGCATGACAAACATCGCCCTCTTCGCCGCCACCGTCCTGATCTGGGGAACCACCTGGATCGCCATTGCCTTCCAGATCGGCCCCGTCCCGGTGCTGACCTCGGTCTTTTACCGCTTCGCGCTGGCAGCCCTGCTGATGCTGCCCGTGCTGGCGCTGTTCCGGCGGCTGACGCCGGTGCCCCTGCGTGCGCATCGCTTCATCCTGCTGCAAGGGGTGTTCCTGTTCTCGGTCAACTTCCTGTGCTTCTACAATGCGACCCGGTTCATCCCCTCGGGCCTTGTATCCGTTGTCTTCTCGCTGGCGACGATCTTCAATGCAGTGAATGCGCGGCTGATCTTTGGCGACCGTATCCGCCCGCGCGCCCTGCTGGCGACGGCGCTGGGGGCGGCGGGGCTGGCGCTGCTGTTCGCGCCCGATCTCTGGGGTCATGCCGTCGATGTGGATACGCTGAAGGGGCTGGCTCTGGCGGCGGGCGGCACGCTGAGCTTTTCGCTGGGCAACATGGTATCGCGCCGGAATTCGGCGGCGGGCATCCCGCCTCTGACCGCAAATGCCTGGGGCATGGGCTATGGTGCGCTGATGCTGCTGGCGGCGATGGTCTTCAGCGGGACGCCGATGGTGGTGCCGGACGAGCCGCGCTATCTGGCGGCGCTGGCCTATCTGTCCATCATCGGCTCCATCGTCGGCTTCACCACCTACCTGATGCTGGTGGCGCGTATCGGCACCGGGCGCGCGGCCTATGCGACCGTGCTGTTCCCGGTGATCGCGCTGATGGCCTCGGCGGTGTGGGAAGGCTTTGTCTGGACACCGCTGGCCGTGGCGGGGCTGGCGCTGACGCTGGCGGGGAATGCGGTGATGTTCGCTCCCGCCCGCCGCGCCAGCGCGCAACCTGCCTGAGGCTCAATCCGCCTCGGACAGCAGCTTGCGCAGGTCCAGACGCGCGTTGGACATGGCCAGATTGCCCGAAGCATCGCGCGGCCAGTCGGCCTGATCCCGGTCGCGGTACAACTCTACCCCGTTGCCGTCGGGATCGCGCAGATAAATCGCCTCGCTGACCCCGTGATCGGCAGCGCCATCCAGCTGGATACCGGCCTCGACCACGCGCTTGAGCACATTGGCCAGCGCCTTGCGGTCGGGGTAGAGGAAGGCCGTATGGTAAAGCCCGGTCGTGCCCGGCGCGGGCGGCTGCCCGCCTTTCGATTCCCAGGTATTCAGGCCGATATGGTGGTGATAGCCGCCCGCCCCCAGAAAGGCCGCATCGCGGCCATAGCGTTGGGTCAGCGGGAAGCCGAGGATGTCGGAATAGAAGGCCAGCGCCCGGTCGAGGTCGGATACCTTCAGGTGAACATGGCCGATGCGGGTGTCGGGCGGTGCGATATGCGGGGTGGTCATCGGAAACTCCTGTGCTTTGCCCCAAGGTAAGGCCGGACGGTCCCTGCGATAAGGCGCAGGCGGGCACAGGGTCTGTGCAGAACTGTGCCTGCACCGATACGATGCCATCGCAACGCAAAGCGCCTAGCGCGCTGCCCGGCGCAGGATGCGCAGCGCGAGGCTCTGGCCCAGATGCCCGGCAAGACCCGCCAACGCGGCAGTCAGGCCCGCGAGGCTTGCCCCCAGCAGAAGCCCGGTCTTGCTGATCCGCAGCCCCAGCCGCAGGAACCGGGTCTTGCCCAGCACCTCCACCGCGCCAAGCGTGCGCGGACCCAGCGCCTCGGCACCGCGAGCCAGCCGCGCCGCATCGGCGGCCGTGTCGACATGCGGCATAAGACGCAAGGCCGTGGTGGTATCGGTGGCCCCCTGCATCCGCACCATGCCCGTCGCGAGGCCGGTGATCTCGGCCCGCACGGCCGGGCGGATCGCGGCCCCCAGGTCATCAAGGCTGCGCGCGGCACGCAGGGCAGCAGGGTCCACCGCCTCGTCGGCGATGCGGACAAGCCGCGCGGTGAGACGCGGGTTCAGCAGCTGCATCCCCCTGGCCAGCCTTAGTCCCGAGGCGCCCGCCTTTATCGGAACGCTTGCCCCGGAGGAGGTGCCGACCGAGGCGATGGTGATGGCCGTTGCCCCCAACCCCACCGCTGAAAGCGTCAGATCCAGCCGGTCCACCTCGGCCCCTGCCCACCAGTTGCCGGATTGCCGGGCAAGGCCCAACATGTCCCCCACGGGCGAAAGCGTGACCGGCGCGTTACAGATCAGCCCCTGCGACAGCGAACAGTTTCCCATGTCCCAGGCACAGGCGGCACAATCGGCCGCCAGTCGCAGCGGCGCGGTATCCTCGGCCCAAGCCTCTTCGATCCGGGCCACCAAGGTGGGATGCAACGGCAGGCCACGTTCGGCCGCCACCCGTTCGACCGCGCGCAGCGCCACCCAGTCACGCGGGCTGGCGGCCAGATAGCCCGACAACAGGCCCGCCACCCGCCCCTCCGTCGCCCGCAGGGCCAAAGCCGCATCAACCGCGGCGCGATATTCGGCGGCGCCACGTTCAGCCAGCAGATGCAGTGCAGGGTCACGCGCCAGCGCACGCAGGCTGAGGAAGCTGCCCGCCACCGACGCGATCAACAGCACTGCCAGCGCCAGTCGCATCAGACGGCGGATCGGCGTGACAGAACGGGGCTGGCGGCGCATCATGCGGGCAATCTGGGACGGCGTGCGGCAAAAGGCAAATCGTCGCGCCACCTTGTGCATCGCCCTGCCCTGCGGCAGGTTTGCCCTGCAACCGGAGGCAGACATGAAAACCATTGGCATTCTGGGGGGCATGTCCGCCGCATCGACCCAGACCTATTACCGCCAGCTTTGCGACCTGACCCGCACGCGGCTGGGCGGGCTGCATTCCCCGCAGCTTCTGATCCGCAGTCTGGATTTCGCGCCCGTTGCGGATGCGCAGGCGGCGGGCGACTGGGCCACCCTGGGCCGGTTGCTGAACACCGAAGCGCGGGCATTGGAGGCAGGCGGGGCGCAGATCCTGCTGCTGGCCACCAATACGATGCACAAACTGGCGGACGAGATGATGCAGGGCGTCGGCATTCCGCTTCTGCATATCGCCGATGCCACGGCACAGGCGCTGCGGTCCGCAGGGCTGATGCGGCCCGGCCTGATGGCAACGGCCTTCACGATGGAACAGGAGTTCTACACCGGCCGCCTGCGCGCTGCAGGGCTGGATCCGCTGATCCCCGGGGCCGGGGACCGCGCCACCCTCCATCGGATTATCTATGAGGAGTTGTGTCAGGACCTGGTAACGGACGCTTCGCGCCGCATTTTCGAGGCGATAGCCGCCCGGCTGAAGGCTGATGGCGCGGACAGCCTGATCCTTGGCTGTACCGAGGTCGGGATGCTGCTGTCCGGGTCCAACAGCCCCTTGCCGGTGTTCGACACCGTGGCAATTCACTGTGCCGCCGCAGTGGAGGCCGCGCTGTGACCCCGGCTGTTCCTGCCCCGGTTGTTCCTGCCCTCGTCGCGGCGCGCGATCAACTGGCCTATTTCGCCAGCCAAAGCGTCACCCTGCCCCGCACGATTGGTCCGCTTGAGGTCTGGAACCGCATGATGGCCGCGCCGCTGCCGGGCATGGCGCTGGCCTTCCGCATCCGCGACGCGATTTCCGCCCGCTTCGGGGTAGAACGGATCGGCGGGTTCAGTGGGCGCCCTGCGGGCCAGCCCCGGCCCGGCGACCGGCTGGATTTCTTCACCGTCGAGGCCATCAGCCCGGACCAGCTTGTGCTGACCGCCCGCGACCGCCATCTGGATGTGATGATCTCCACCGATTGCAAAGGTCCGCAAGTCACGGTCACCGCCTCTGTCGTGACGCATAATCTGTTCGGCCGGGCCTACATGCTGCCCGTCGGCCCGGCGCACAGGCTGATTGTACGGCTCATGCTCAACCGGCTCCGCCGCAGCCTGACCTGACGTCCTGCCGTGACGGAACTTCGCAATTGCTGCATCAAGACTCGCATTTTGCCGCAATGCAGCATATATTGGGATCAGGGAGGACGGACACTAAGGATAAGGTTCCGCCATGTTCATGCGCCTCCGCAAATCGCCCGCTGTCGCGGTCAATCCCGCGCCGCAGCCTGCCACCGATCACCCCGAAGACGCGCTGGTCTATTTCTCGCATCAGGCCGATACGCGCCCGTTGCGACCGATGACCGCGCTGGAGCAGATGTACGCTTATTACACCGACGAATGAGCCTCTGCCAAAATTTAGAACCGTTCCAAACTTGACTTGAAGCCGCCCCGGGCGCATATCCGATGAATACCGTCGGAGATATCCCATGTTCATCCAGACCGAATCGACCCCGAACCCCGCGACGCTGAAATTCCTGCCCGGCCGCGCCGTGCTCGATGTCGGCACCGCCGATTTTCCCAGCGCCGAGGCCGCCTCGAAAAGCCCGCTGGCCAGCCGGATCTTCACGGTTCCGGGCGTGACGGGGGTGTTCTTCGGATCGGATTTCGTCACTGTCACCAAGGCCGAAACGAGCCTGTGGGATCATATCAAGCCCGCGATCCTGGGCGCGATCATGGAGCATTACCAATCCGGCGCGCCGGTGATGCAGGGCGAGGCCACAAGTGGTGGCCATGCCAGCAATCATGCGGCGGAAGACGATGACATCGTGCGCCAGATCAAGGAACTGCTGGATACCCGCGTGCGTCCGGCGGTGGCACAGGATGGCGGCGATATCACCTTCCATGGCTTTGATCGCGGCGTGGTGTATCTGCACATGCAGGGCGCCTGCGCGGGCTGCCCGTCTTCGACCCTGACGCTGAAAATGGGCATCGAGAACCTGCTGCGCCACTACATCCCCGAGGTCACCGAGGTGCGCCCCGTTGCCGCCTGAAACGGTTCTGGCCTTCGACACATCGGCCGCGCATTGCGCGGCCGCTTTGCTTTTGCCAGATGGTCGCGTGCTGAACCGGCTGGAACCGATGGAAAAGGGCCAGGCGGAGCGTCTGATGCCGCTGCTGGAAGAGTTGCTGGCAGAGGCGGGTATCCGCTGGGGCGATCTGACGCGGCTGGGCGTGGGCACCGGCCCCGGCAATTTCACCGGCGTGCGGATCAGCGTGGCGGCGGCGCGCGGGTTGGCGCTGGGCTTGGGGATTCCGGCTATCGGCGTCACGCGGCTTGAGGCGCTGGCCCATGACCTGCCCCGCCCGCTGCTGGTGGCCGAGGACGCCCGGCGAGGCGAAGCCTATGTGCAGGGTTTCGGCCTGCCGGGGCTGGAGACTGCACGGCTGATGTCTGCCAGCGCGCTGCCTGACGCCCCGCATGTCACCGGAAGCGCCCTGCCCGATGCGCTGCCCCCGGCGCTTCCGCTGGCCGAGGCGATTGCGCGCATCGCCGCCAGTCGCAGCCCTGACGCGCGCCCTGCCCCTTTCTATCTGCGTGGCGCCGATGCTGCCCCGCCCTCTGACCCAGCCCCGGTCATCCTGCCATGACCCCCGAGGCCATGGCCGATCTGCACGCGCGGTGTTTCACCACACCCGCGCCCTGGTCGGCGCGGGATATGGCTGCGCTGACAGAAGACCCGCTGTGTTTCGTTCTGACGACCGAGCAGGGTTTTCTGCTGGGCCGCGCGGTGGCCGGCGAGGCAGAACTGCTGACCCTTGCCGTGGCGCCGGAAGCGCGTCGACAGGGCATCGCCTCGCATCTGGTTCATGCCTTTCTGGACGAAGCGCGCGCGCGCGGCGCGGAAACGGCCTTTCTGGAAGTTTCGGCCAAAAATGCTGCGGCTCTGGCGCTTTATCTCCGGCATGGATTCGCGCAGGCCGGTCTTCGGCGAGGATATTACGCAACGTCAGACGGCCAGCGCATCGACGCGCTGGTGTTGTCACACCCGCTGTCGCCCGCCGCGGAAAGCAGCAAATGAAGGCATTTTGACCGGAGGATCAAATCCGGCAGCCGCTTCCCGCGATTCCATCTTGACCGATCCCGGCATAGCCGCCCTACAATGCTCGCCACAGATCCCCGATCTGCCCGGCGACCGGGTGCAGGGGGCAAGTCAGTGTAACGACAACCGGGAGTATTCCATGACCCTGATGAAAACCCTGCTGGGCGCGGCGGCAACGCTGGCGCTGTCATCGGCAGTGGCGGCAGCCGATCCGGCGATCATCTTCGATCTGGGCGGCAAATTCGACAAATCCTTCAACGAGGCCGCGTTCAACGGGGCCGAGAAATGGGCCAAGGAAACCGGCGGTTCCTACAAGGAACTTGAAATGCAGTCGGAAGCCCAGCGTGAACAGGCACTGCGTCGCCTTGCCGAATCCGGCGCCAACCCGGTGGTGATGACCGGCTTCGCCTTCGGCGATGTGCTGAACACCGTCGCCCCGGATTTCCCCGACACCAAATTTGCCATCATCGACATGGTGGTCGAACAGCCGAACGTGAAATCGGTGGTCTTCTCGGAACATGAGGGGTCGTATCTGGTTGGCATGATGGCCGCACTGGCCTCGAAAACCGGCACCGTCGGCTTCATCGGCGGCATGGATATCCCGCTGATCCGCAAATTCGGCTGTGGCTACGCGCAGGGCGCCAAGGCGGCGAACCCGAATGCGACCGTCATCCTCAACATGACCGGCACCACCCCCGCTGCGTGGAACGACCCGGTGAAGGGCGCCGAGCTTGCCAAGGCGCAGAAATCGCAGGGGGCCGACGTGATCTATGCGGCGGCCGGCGGCACCGGCATCGGCGTGCTTCAGGCTGCGGCTGATGAAGGCATCCTGTCCATCGGCGTCGACAGCAATCAGAACCACCTGCATCCGGGCAAGGTGCTGACCTCGATGCTGAAGCGCGTCGATGTCGCGGTCTACGAGGCGTTCAAGGAAGGCACCGACCTCAAGCCGGGCATCAACGTGCTGGGCCTGAAGGAAGACGGCGTGGGCTATGCGCTGGATGAAAACAACGCGCCCCTCGTCACCGACGAGATGAAAGCCGCTGTGGATGCCGCTGCCGAGAAGATCAAATCGGGGGAACTGGTCGTGCATGACTACATGTCGGACGACACCTGTCCGGCGGCCAATTTCTGATCCGCATGGGCGGCGCAGACATTTCGGGGCGGCAGTCATCTGCCGCCCCCTTCGCAATCGAGCTGCGGGGCATCTCGAAAGCGTTCGGGCCGGTTCAGGCCAACAAGGATATTTCAATCCAGGTCGCCAAGGGCTCGATCCACGGCATCATCGGCGAGAACGGCGCCGGGAAATCGACGCTGATGTCGATCCTGTACGGTTTCTACAAGGCTGATGCAGGCGAGATCGTCATTGACGGCAAGGTCACCCCCATCCCAGACAGCCAGAGCGCCATCCGCGCCGGGATCGGGATGGTGTTCCAGCATTTCAAGCTGGTGCAGAATTTCACGGTTCTGGAGAATGTGATCCTCGGCGCCGAAGAGGGTGGGATTCTTGCCAGATCGCTGGCCAGGGCCCGCAAGGTGCTGGCTGATCTGGCCCGCGAATACGAGCTGGACGTGGACCCCGACGCGCTGATCGAGGATCTGAGCGTGGGCCACCAGCAGCGCGTCGAAATCCTCAAGGCCTTGTATCGGCAGGCCGACATCCTCATTCTGGATGAACCGACCGGGGTGCTGACACCCGCCGAAGCGGATCACCTGTTCCGCATCCTCAAGGGCCTGCGCGATCAGGGCAAGACCATCATCCTGATCACCCACAAGCTGCGCGAGATCATGGAAACCACCGATACCGTCAGCGTCATGCGGCGCGGCACCATGGTGGCGACGGTGCGCACATCTGAAACCAGCCCCGAGGAACTGGCCGAACTGATGGTGGGCCGCAAGGTGCTGTTGCAGGTGGAAAAGGCCCCCGCCACCCGCGGCAAGACGGTGCTGGAGGTCGAAAACCTGCGCGTGCGCGATACGCAGGGGGTCGAACGGCTGAAAGGCATAAACCTGACCATCCGCGCGGGCGAGATTCTGGGCATCGCGGGCGTCGCCGGCAACGGCCAGTCGGAACTGCTGGAGGTGCTGGGCGGCATCGCGCGCGGCACCGGCACCATCCGGCTGAACGGACGCGAACTGGATCTGACCGGCCGCCATTCCGATGGGCAAAGCCGCCGCGCCGATGGCATCGCCCATGTGCCCGAGGACCGGCAGGTTCTGGGCCTGATCATGGATTTCACCGCATGGGAGAATGTGGCCTTCGGCTATCACCATGCGCCGGAATATCAGAAATCGGCACTGTTGATGGACAATGATGCCATCCGCGCCGATTGCGAGAAAAAGATGGCGACCTTCGACGTGCGCCCGCCGATCCCGACGCTGGCCGCCAAGAATTTCTCGGGCGGCAACCAGCAGAAGATCGTCGTCGCGCGCGAGATCGAGCGCAATCCCGACCTGCTGCTGGTGGGGCAGCCGACGCGCGGCGTGGACATCGGAGCGATCGAGTTCATTCACAAGCAGATCGTCGCCCTGCGAGATGCGGGCAAGGCGGTGCTGCTGGTCTCGGTCGAGCTGGACGAGATCATGTCGCTCGCCGACCGGATCGCAGTGATGTTCGATGGCCGGATCATGGGCGAGCGCCTGCCTGACCAGACGAACGAACGGGAACTGGGCCTGTTGATGGCCGGTGTCAGCGGGGAGGCCGCGTAACATGGGCCGGATGCCGAAATGGGCCGACGCGGTGCTGGTGCCGCTGTTAAGCCTGATCATTGCCTTCGTGATTTCGGGTCTCGTGATCCTTGCCATCGGCGAGGATCCCGTCGAGGCGCTGAAGATCATGGTCACCGGGGCGCTGGGGTCGACCTATGGCTGGGGCTATACGCTTTATTACGCCACCAACTTCATCTTCACCGGGCTGGCAGTGGCCATCGCCTTCCATGCCGGATTGTTCAACATCGGAGGCGAAGGACAGGCGACGCTGGGCGGTCTTGGCGTGGCCGTCGCCTGTCTGATGCTGCCCTGGCCACACTGGAGCCTTGCGCTCCTGGCCTCGGTCGTGCTGTCGGCGGCCTTTGGCGCGGCCTGGGCGGCGGCGCCCGCCTGGCTGCAGGCGAAACGCGGCAGCCATATCGTGATCACCACGATCATGTTCAACTTCATCGCGGCGGCGCTGCTGAACTATCTGCTGGTCAATATCATGCGACCGCGCGGCCAGATGGACCCGGCCTCGGCCCGTTTTCCGGCCGAGACGAACCTTCCCGACCTGCATCAGATGCTGGGCTGGATCGGCATTCCCTTCGCCAAGGGCACCCCCGCCAATGTGAGCCTGTTCGTCGCGCTGATCGCCTGCGTGGCGGTCTGGGCAATCATCTGGCGCACGCGGCTGGGCTATGAAATCCGGTCTTTCGGCAAATCGGAAAAGGCCGCGATCTATGCCGGCATCTCGCCCGTGCGTATCACCATGTATGCCATGCTCATTTCCGGCGCACTGTCTGGTCTGATGGCGGTGAACACCGTGCAGGGTGAGGCGAACCGGCTGCTGCTGAACAGCGTCGAGGGCGCGGGCTTCATCGGCATCGCCGTGGCGCTGATGGGGCGCAGCCATCCTGTCGGTGTGTTCTTCGCAGCCCTGTTGTTCGGCTTTCTCTATCAGGGCGGCGCTGAACTGGCGCTGTGGACCAAGATCCCGCGCGAGCTGATTACCGTCATTCAGGCGCTGGTCATCCTGTTCACCGGCGCGTTGGACGATATGGTGCGGGTGCCGTTGAAGCGGCTGTTCCTCGCCTCGGGCCGTGGGGGACAATGATGGATTTCGCAACAATCATCCAGATCCTCGATTCCACCGTCCGGCTGGCCACGCCCTTGCTTCTGGCCTGTTTGGCGGGGCTTTATTCCGAACGCTCCGGCGTGTTCGACATCGGGCTGGAAGGCAAGATGCTGATTGCGGCCTTCGCCTCGGCGGCGGCGGCTGCCGCAATGGGTTCGGTCTGGCTGGGGCTGCTGGCGGGCATCTTTGCCTCGCTGATGCTGGCGGGGCTTCATGGTCTGGCCTCGATCACCTTCCGGGGGAACCAGCTGATTTCCGGGGTGGCGATCAACTTCCTTGCCTCTGGCCTGACTGTGCTGCTGGGACAGAAGTGGTTCGGGCTGGGCGGGCGTACACCCTCGCTGGAAGGTGCGGCGCGGTTCGAGCCGATCAGCCTGCCCTTTGCGGGCAGCATCGCCCCCGTGCCGGTGCTGGGACCGATCTATTCAGAACTGATCTCGGGCCATTCGATCCTCGTCTATGTCGCCATCGCGCTGGTTCCGGCTTCGGCCTGGCTGCTCTATCGCACCCGCTTTGGGCTGCGGCTGCGTGCGGTCGGCGAAAACCCGGCGGCGGTAGATACGGCGGGCGTGTCGGTCACCGGCATCCGTTATGCAGCGGTGGCGATTACCGGCATTCTTTGCGGTCTGGCAGGCGCCTATCTGTCCACCGCGCTGGCAGCAGGCTTCGGACGCGAGATGACGGCGGGCAAGGGGTTCATCGCTCTGGCCGCGCTGATCTTCGCCAAATGGCGACCGTGGTATGCGCTGGCGGCCTGTATGCTGTTCGGTCTGCTGGAGGCGGTGTCGATCCGTTATCAGAGCATCGACCTCGGCTTCGTGATGATCCCGGTGCAATTCACCCAGGCGCTGCCTTACATTCTGACCGTGGTCATTCTGGCGGGCTTCATCGGCAAGGCTGTTCCGCCCCGCGCGGGCGGCGAGCCCTATGTAAAAGAGCGCTGATCGCGCCGCAGCGCGGCAGGGATGCAACGTGCGACGGTCCGGTGCACCCCTTGCGCCGGACAAGCGTTTGACAACGCAGGCGGAAGAACGCAAGTCTTGGGGACGGGCCTGCCCGTGTCCTCAAGACCCCCCGCTGTGTGGACCCGCCCATGACGCTGTTCCTCCCTATCGCCGAGGTCTCTGTCAACGCTTTCGCGCTGATCGGGATCGGTGCGATCGTCGGCTTTCTGTCAGGGTTGTTCGGGGTCGGCGGCGGCTTCCTGATCACGCCGCTTCTGTTCTTCATCGGCATTCCGCCCGCCGTGGCTGTGGCCACCGGCGCCAATCAGGTGGTGGCTTCGTCGATTTCCGGCGTTCTGGCACAGTTGAAGCGCAAGGCGGTAGATTTCCGCATGGGGGTCGTGCTGCTGGTCGGCGGCTTCATCGGCTCGGCCCTCGGCATCTGGGTCTTCTCGCTGCTCAGCGCCGCGGGGCAGGTCGATCTGTTCGTGCAACTGTCCTATGTGCTGTTTCTGGGCCTCGTCGGATTGATGATGTTTCAGGAAAGCCTGCGGGCCATCCTGCGCGCCCGCAAGGCGGGCAAGGTGGAGGTGCGCCGCGCGCATGTCCATACCTGGGTGCACCGGCTGCCGCTGAAGATGAAGTTCCGCGCCTCGGGGCTTTACATCAGCGTGCTGCCCCCGCTGGGTGTGGGCGCCATTGTGGGCTTCCTGTCAGCGGTGATGGGCGTGGGTGGCGGCTTCATCATGGTGCCCGCCATGATCTACCTGCTGGGGATGCCCACCAAGGTGGTGATCGGAACGTCGCTGTTTCAGATCATCTTCGTCACGGCCTTCACCACCGTCATGCATGCGGTGTCGAGCCAGACCGTCGATATCCTTCTGGCACTGACGCTGATCGGCGGCGGCGTGATCGGCGCGCAGATCGGTGCGCGGGTGGGGGTGAAGCTGCGGGCCGATCAGATGCGCATTCTGCTGGCGCTTCTGGTGCTGGCCGTCTGCTTCCGCGTCGGGCTGGACCTGCTGCTGACGCCGGAAGAGTTCTATTCCATCACACCGGGGCGGCTGCCATGAAGCGGCTGATCCTCGCCCTCCTGCTGGCGGCCTCGCCTGCCCTTGCCAATGATCCCGGCGAAGAGATCGTCGCGGGGCTGAGCCAGTCATCCGTGTCGATCACCGCCGATTATGCCGGGGCAGAAATCCTGATCTATGGCGCGGTCAAGCGCGAAGCCCCGCCACCGAAAGGGGGCACCGTACAGGTGATCGTCACGGTCGAGGGACCGGAAGGCCCGGTTTCCGTGCGGCGCAAGGACCGGATCTGGGGTATCTGGCAGAACAATGCAGCGGTGGAGATCGACCGTGCGCCCAGCTTCTATGCCGTCGTCACCTCCGGCCCGCTGTCGCGTGTCCTGTCGGAAACCGACGATCTGCGTCATCGCATCACCATCCCCCGCGCCATCCGGTCGGTCGGGATTGCCTCGGATGCCGATGAATCCCCCGCTTTCGTCAATGCGCTGCAACGTATCCGCACCGAAGAGGGCAAGTATTCGCTGCGCGAAGGCGGCGTGCAACTGACCGAACAGACCCTGTTCCGCACCGATGTCGGCCTGCCCGCCGCGCTGGTCGAGGGGGATTACACGGTCCGCATCTTCCTGACCCGCGAGGGCCGGGTGATCGACACGATCAAGCGGCGGATCTGGGTGCGCAAGGCCGGGCTGGAACGCTTCATGTATCAAAGCGCCCATGACTGGCCCCTGCTTTATGGTCTGGCCTCGCTGCTGATCGCCGCACTGGCGGGCTGGGCTGCCTCGGCCCTGTTCGCCCGGTTCCGGCCCTGATGATCCGGCGCAGGCTGGTCAGACGACCGCCAGTCGCGCTTCCAGCCTGGGCCAGCGCCAGCCAAGTGTCAGGCCGCGCACTGCATTCAGGACCATGAGCGAAGCCCAGAGCCCGTGATTACCCCAAAGCGGCAACAGCACAGCCAGGACAGCGGCGTAGATTGCGACACACAGGATCATGGCGTTGCGCATTTCGCGCGTCGCTGTGGCGCCGATGTAGATGCCGTCATACATCCAGCTTGCGGTGCCGATCAGCGGCGCGGCGATCATCCAGGGCAGGAAGGCGCGTGCCTCGGCCCGCACCTCGGGCGAGGTGGTCATCAGGTCGATGATGGCCCCGCCCGCCAGCGCGAAGCCCGCCGCCATCAGCGCGGCCCCGGCCAGCCCCCAGAGGAATGGCAGCCGCACGGATTGCCGCAGCACGCTGCGCGAGCGCGCGCCCACGGCCTGCCCCACCAGCGTTTCGGCCGCAAAGGCGAAACCGTCCAGCGCATAGGCGGTGATTTCCAGAAACTGCAACAGCACCTGATTGGCGGCCAGCGTCACATCGCCCTGCCCTGCCCCAAGGAACAGGAAGGTCGTGAAGGCGCCTTGCAGCAGGACGGACCGCACCATGATGTCCCCGTTGACCGAGGCCATGCGGCGCAGGGCGGTGCTGTCGAACAGGCGTGCGCGCGCAGCGGCCAGCGCAGGGCCAAATGCATCGCGGCAGAGCCAGAGACCCAGCGCCAGCCCCGACCATTCGGCGATCAGCGTCGCCCCGGCCACCCCCCGCACACCCCAGCCGAGCCCCAGCACGAACCAAAGATCAAGCAGGATGTTCAGACCGTTCATCCAAAGCTGCAACACCAGCACGCCACGCGTGCGCTCCAGCGCGATCAGCCAGCCGGTGACGGCGTAAAGCGCGATGGTTGCCGGGGCGCCCCAGATGCGCAGGGACAGGTATTGCCGCGCCAGCGCCTCGACCTCGGGGGAGGCGGGCGCCACGCGAAACGCCGCCCAGAACAGCGCGCCTTGCGCGAGGACCAGGGTGGCACCGGCCGCGAAACCGATCATCAGCGCCCGCATCAGCACCGCCGTGCGTTCCGGCGCATCACCCGCGCCATGCGCCTGTGCCGCAAGGCCGCTGGTGCCCATCCGCAGGAAGCCGAAGATCCAGTAGAAGGTCGCCAGCACAATGGCGCCGATGCCCACCGCCCCGATGGGTGCCGCCGCCCCCATCTGCCCGACCACCCCGGTATCCACCGCCCCCAGCAGAGGCACCGTGGCATTCGACAACACGATGGGCGCCGCGATATGCAGGACGCGGCGATGCGTCACCGGGGTCACGGGCTCAGTCCTCACGGTCCGGCATCAGGAAATGCCCGGTCGCCTGTGCGAACAGCCGCGAACGGTTGTCCTGCCACGCCTCGACATGCACACTGGCATAGCGGCGGCCCGAACGGTTGACCCGCGCCCGCGCATATGCATCGCGCGGCAGGCCCGAACGCAGATAGTCCACGGTGAAATCAATCGTCTTGGGCAGGCGCGGCAGATGGGTCGCGTCGATGGTGGCGGGATCGAGACTGCCCTTCTCCATCTCCTCCCACAGCATCGACCAGCTCAGTTCGATGATCGCCGTCACCTCCAGAAACGCCGCCGTGGCGCCGCCGTGCAGGGCGGGCAGCAGGGGGTTGCCAATCAACTCGTCCTTGAAGGGCAGGATTGCGGTCAACTCGTCGCCACGCCGGTCAAACTGGATCCCGAGGAAGCTGATATAGGGCACCCCCTCGACCAGACGGCGCAGCGCGCCGTCACGACGCTGTTTGAGCACCTGGACCGGCTCGGGCTTCTGACGCGGGCTCATTTGCCGCCCTCCGCCGGGGTGCCGGGACCGGGTTCCATGGTGAAGGCGCCGGTGGCCGAGGCGACGGGGCGGCTTTCGTCATCGTCCAGCGCGGTTGCCCGCACGAAGGCCACGCTGCGGGTAACGTGATAGCATTCGGCACGGGCGCGGATGGTCTGGCCGGGCGTCGCCGCGCGCATGTAATCAATGCGCAGGTCGATGGTGGCGGTGCCCGCCGGGGCAAGGCCATGCGCCATCACTGCCGCGCCGCTGGCCGTATCCATCAGCGCCGAAACCGCGCCACCATGGATCACCCCCGTCGCCGGATCACCGATGAACCGCGGATCATAGGCCATGGCGATCACCGCACGGGCATCGCCAAATTCCTCCAGCCGCATGCCCAGCGCCCGCGCGTGGGGCAGCGCCTCGATGAACTTGCGAGCGATGTCGCGCCTGTCGTTGCTCATGGCCTGCCTCTTGTGCCGGAACCTGCCGCGCCATGTGACATCTTGCGCGCCTCCGCCGCAACCCCCGCCGCGGCCTTCGCACCAAGCCCGATTGCAACCGGAGGCGATTTGCCCTTAGGTTGGGCAGGCAAGGAGGACCGTGGATGACCGATACCCGCCTGACATTCAAGGAAATGTGCGCCCGGTTCGACGTCACGCCCCGGACCCTGCGCTATTACGAATATATCGAGCTTCTGGCCCCCGAACGCGAGGGCCGCGCACGGTTCTATGGCCCGCGCGAGATTGCGCGGATGACGCTCATCCTGCGCGGTCGCCGCTTTGGTTTCTCGCTGGAGGAGTTGCGCCAGTGGCTGCTGATCTATCAGCAGCAGGGCACGCGGCCGCAGCTTGAGGCCTGGATCGGCCTCGCCGACCGGCAACTGGCTGAACTGGCCCGCCAGCGGGACGAGCTGGATGTGACCATCGCGGATTTGCAGGCCCTGCGCGAAACGGCTGTGAAAGAGCTGGGCGAAAGCTGACCTGCGCTTGCCGCAGGGTCAGAAAATTACCCTGACCCTGCGTCAGATTTCAGGACATTACGTCATTGGAAAACTGACGTGACGTTATGTTTACGTCAACTTTAATCCCTCTGGTATCAAAAGGTCAGACCCCGCATCTCTGACGCAGAGTAACTCTGCACGAGACCCCGTATGACCCGTTTGACACAGACCGACCTGTCGGACACCCTGTCGATCCGCGAAATGTGCGACGCCTTCGAGGTGACGCCGCGCACGCTGCGCTTCTATGAGCAGAAGGAACTGCTGTTCCCGATCCGTCAGGGTACGCGCCGCCTGTTCACCCGCCGCGATCGCGCGCGGCTGAAGCTGATCCTGCGCGGCAAGCGCTTCGGATTTTCGCTCGAGGATATCCGGCAGCTTCTGGACATGTACGACCACGATCCCAGCCAGCAGGAGGCGCAGCTGAAGCGCACCTATGAGCTGGCGCAAGAGCGGCTGCACGCCATGGAGGCGCAGCGCGACGAACTGAACGAGGCAATCGCCGAGCTCAAGACCCAGATGGCCTGGGGCGAAGAGATGATGGCGAGCCTCAGAAACCGCGGCGGCGCCTGACCGGCACCCGCCCAGAGCAAGACCCGAAGGGAGAGAGACATGCCCACCTATACCGCCCCCGTGAAAGACATGCAGTTCCTGCTGCAAGATGTGCTGCGCGTCACCGAAACCGGCGTGCCCGGATATGAGGATCTGGACGCGAGCTTCACCTCGGCCGTGCTGGAAGAGGCGGGCAAGGTTGCCTCCGAAGTGCTGGCGCCGCTGAATGCGGTGGGCGATGCGCAGGGCTGTGTTCTGGAAAATGGCGTGGTGCGGACGCCCGAAGGCTTCAAGGCCGCGTTCGAGGCCATGAAGGAAGGTGGCTGGACCGCGCTGGACTGCGACCCGGAATATGGCGGTCAGGGCCTGCCCTATCTGATGGGCACCGCCGTGGGCGAGATCTTCGTTTCCGCCAATATGGCCTTCAACATGTATCAGGGCCTGACCCATGGCGCCTATTCGGCGATCCATGCGCATGGCACCGACGAACAGAAGGCGACGTATCTGCCAAAGATGGTGTCCTGCGACTGGACCGGCACGATGAACCTGACCGAGCCGCACTGCGGCACCGATCTGGGGATGCTGCGCACCAAAGCCGAACCGCAGGCGGATGGCAGCTACAAAATCACCGGGCAGAAAATCTTCATTTCGGCTGGTGAGCATGACATGGCCGAAAACATCATCCATCTGGTGCTGGCCAAGGCGCCGGGCGGTGGCGAGGGCACCAAGGGCATTTCGCTGTTCATCGTGCCGAAGTTCATGGTCAAGGAGGATGGCAGCCTGGGCGACCGCAATGCGGTTTCCGTCGGCAAGATCGAAGAGAAGATGGGCATTCACGGCAATGCCACCTGCGTCCTGAACTACGACGGCGCGACCGGCTTCCTGCTGGGCGAGTTGCACAAGGGCATGCGTGCCATGTTCACCATGATGAACGAGGCGCGTCTGGGTGTGGGCCTGCAAGGCTATGCGGTGGCGGAAGCCGCCTATCAGAACGCCGTCGCCTATGCAAAGGACCGCCTGCAAGGCCGCGATGTGACCGGGGCCAAGAATCCCGCCGGGGCCGCCGATCCGCTGATCGTGCATCCCGACATCCGCCGCAGCCTGATGGACCAGAAATCCTTCGTGGAAGGCGCCCGCGCGCTGACCTTCTGGGGCGCCTCGCTCATCGACCGCCACCACCGCCAGAACGACGCGGCGGCCGACGGGCTGGTGGGTCTGCTGACCCCCGTCATCAAGGGCTTCCAGACCGACAAGGGCTTCGAGATGGCGGTGCAGGCCCAGCAGGTTTACGGCGGGCATGGCTATATCGAGGAACAGGGCATGTCGCAGTTCGTGCGCGACGCCCGGATCGCCATGATCTATGAAGGCGCGAACGGGGTGCAGGCGCTGGACCTCGTGGGGCGCAAGCTGGCGGCGGATGGCGGCAAGCATGTCATGGCCTTCTTCGACATGGTGAAGGCCGAATGCAAAGCGCATGATGGCGATGCCCGCATGGCCCCCTTTACCGAGGCGCTGAAAGCTGCGTCAAAGCAAATGCAGGCGGCTGGCATGTTCTTCATGCAGAACGGAATGAAGAACCCCAATGCCGCGCTGGCCGGATCTTACGACTTCATGCACCTGATGGGGCATGTCTGTCTTGGCCTGATGTGGACCCGCATGGCGAAGGCTGCCTATGCGGCGCTGGATGCAGGCGCCGCGGATACGACCTTCTACGAGACCAAGATCACGACCGGCCGCTATTACATGGCGCGACAGCTTCCTGCCTGTGCCACGCATCTGGCACGCATCGAAAGCGGCGCCGATCCGGTTATGGCGCTGGCGGCCGAGGCGTTCTAAGCTGCGGGCGACATCGGGCAAAATCCTTGCAGAAAGGATTTTGCCCCAGCCCGACCGGAGACGCCCATGCCCCGCCGCTTTCGCCTGACCCGCCGCTTTCCCGTTGCCATGACCGAGGACGGCTATCGCCGCCTGCGCAAATTCGCGCAGGAGGCCGGGTTGGACGAGGGAGAGGCGCTGTCTTTCCTGTTTGAGAACTGGACCAGCGTGATCGACAACGAGAACCTGACCCACCGTCTGCGGCTGTTCAACGCCGAGTTGGACGACCGTAAACGCTAACCCTGTGCGACGCAGGCTGAAGCTGCCCTGCCCGCAGCCATGGAGCGGCGCGGCACAGGCAGATCAGACGCCGCCCGCTTCGGTTTTCAGCGGCAGTGTGACGGAAAAGATGGTTCCACGCACAGGGCTCCGGCGATAGTCGATGTGGCCGCCATGCGCCTCGACGATCTGCTTGGTGATGCTGAGGCCAAGCCCCGTTCCCCCGGCCTTCCGCCCATCCCCCGAATCGAGCTGGGTGAAGGGCTCGAACACCTCGTCCTTTCGGGCCTCGTCCAGCCCCTCGCCCTGATCGCGCACCTCGATCAGGGCAGCACCATCGTGAACGCCGATGCTGACCTCGATATTGCTGTCCGGCGGCGAGAATTTCGCGGCATTGGACAGGATATTGCTGAGCGCCTGCTTGATCCTTTGAGAATCGACCGTAGCCGTCAGGGTCTCCTCCGGCCGGACGAACTCGATCACGCAGCCCAGCCGGCCAGCATAGGGCTGGTTCACATCGACCGATTCCTGCACCAGCGCCACAAGATCCGTCTGATGAAGTTCCAGCGTCAGCTTGCCGGCACTGGCCTTCTGAAGATCAAGCACCTCGTCGATCAGCGATTTCAGCGTTTTGGAGTTGCGTTGCGCGATTTCGAGCACCTTGCGCGGTGCGGGATCGACCGCCCCGAGGTTGCCTGACAAAGCAAGGTCCAGCGAGGCGCTGATCGAGGTCAGCGGCGTTCTGAGTTCATGACTCATCGTCGACAGGAAGGCCGATTTGGCCGCCAGCGCCGCCTCGATCTTGCGATTCTGCACCTCAAGCTCGATCAGACGCTCCATATTGGTGCGATACATCGCCAGAAAGATGCGCGAACAGTCGATGATGAAATAGGCCACGAACAGGCTGGAGAGGAACTGCACCCACAGGTCAGAACCAATTCCGCCCACGGCCAGCACGATATCGCGAATCGGAATCGCGAAGAAGGTCACGCCGTAGATCCCGAGCCGCAGGGCAAGGATCGACAGCAGGTGATGATTGTTCATCGCGGCAAAGACCCCTGCCGCGAAGAGGAAGAACATCGGCATGAAATGCGAGCCCTGTCCTTGCAGGATCGAGATCCAGACCGCAAAGAAGCTGATGGCGCCCGAACTCATGATCGTGCCGAGCACGATACTCCAGTAATGACGGCGCCCCGGTTGCTGGCCGCGCGCCCTGGCCCGCGCGATGCTGATGAACACGCGGTAGTCATAGGTTTCGCAGATGGCGACCATGACGAGGTTCAGCACGGCCAGCGGCAGGCTGTAGAAGAAGCCCGCCAGCAGAAGCGCTACGCCGAAGATCATCTGACGTTGCCAGAAAAGCCTTTGACCGACCTCTGCATAGTCCAGAAGCTGCCGTTTCAGGCGATCCTCATCGGTCTGTCCGGCCCGCAGGCGTGTCCAGAGCGTCCCAAGCTGGCCCGACACGCGGCTTTCGGCGCGGATACCGTTGGATCTGTAGGCCGACACTTCGCTCAAGACACCACTCCAAGAAGATACATTTTAACAGATGGTGAATCATTGTCGCGAAAAAGAGGAAAAACTGTGGCCATTTTCGCCACAAGCGTGCATACCAGAGAGAAGGACACGAAACGTTGAGGTAGGCATGGAAGGCATGAAACCGGCTAGGGTGCGTTCAGCTCGGTTGTTCTTTCCAGTAATCAGTCCGCAAGTACTTCCCGAGGCAACCACCCGTGAACGCATCCTCCTGAAGGAGGCCGCAGAACAACCACAGGACAGCAGGACCGACCCGCTTTTGGGCGGTGCGCTCAAAGCCACAACCCTGACCTTTACAAACATCCACAAGCACGGCGACCTCTTCGTCGACTTCATGCGCATGCGGCATAAGGTGTTTATCGAAGGCAAGGGATGGGATCTACCGGAAACTGACGGAATCGAGTTCGATCAATACGATACGGCCCAGGCCCGCATGATCGCGATTCACAGTTACGGCGAGGTTCTTGCCGGCATCCGGCTGTTGCCAACCACCTCCAGGGTTGGCCTGCACAGTTATATGCTGCGCGATGCCCAGCTTGGATTGCTGGACAGTCTGCCGCGGGACATCCTCTTTTTCGAGGCCCCCGTTTCGCCGCTGATCTGGGAGGCGACGCGATTGTTCATCAAGCCTGACGTGCCCGCGAAGCTGCGGGCGCAGGTTCAGGTGCAGCTGATGACCGAGATGGCGAAGGTCGCGCGCGAGGCTGGCGCAACCCATGTCATCGGGATTGTTCCCGCCGTGTTCCGGCGATGGATGGCCCGTATCGGCATGTCCGCCTCGCCCGTGGGGGCGCCGCTGGTTATTGATGGCGACAAGGTCTGTGCCGCGCTGTTCCCGGTGATCGAATTCGTGAACTGACGGCAGCACCAGACCGCAGACAGAACGGGCGTGACCGTGAAAACCGGCGCGGTCCCCCATTCACGCCACCCGCCCGAGCAGGCTGGCTTCCCAGAGTTTGCGCACCTGCTGCCCGAGCTGCAGTGCGTCAAAGGGCTTGGTGATCGTGCCCAACACGCCGGGACCGTTCAGGTCTTTCAGCTCGCGCTCCGTCGCTTTCGCCGTCAGGAAGATGGCGGGAGTCGATGCGAATTTCGGCATGGCGCGCAGCAGCCGGAATGCCTGCGGCCCCGACAGGCCCGGCATCATGACATCCAGCAAAAACAGATCCGCCTCGATGGTATCAGCAAAACGCACCACCTGATCGCCGCTTTCGAACTGCACCAGCGGCAGCCCGGCGACCATCTCCAGCGCAATCTGGACCAGGACCCTGATATCCGGGCAATCATCGACGTGTACGATTCTGGGATCTGACATCGCTTTCGTCCCCACGATTCCCCCGGCCGCGCTGCTTCTGTTCCTGCACGACGGGGCACGCACCTGCTGCATACGATTGTTGTGCCCGCCCATTGTGGCGACAACATGGCCCTGAGGCTACATTAATAAGGCCGCCCAAGGCCGGGCGGCGGCCGGACAACAAGAGACTGTCGGGCAGCACTCACGGTGATTTGCCACGGCAGCCCTCCCCCAAACACAGCAAATCAGGGCTGACACCCGAAACCGGATCATCCGGGTAGGTCTTTGAAAAGATGGGATCACCGGACCGCGGTGATGCGCCATCGGCCGAATTTACCGGCCTCGGTTCTCTGCCTTCTCCGCTGCCGCCGGTTGGCCAGAAGACAGAGACGTTCGTGAACCATCAGGAATATGGCGGATCGTCAGGTGCGTTGGCGGATATGCCGGAAAACCTGTCACCACGAGATGCAGGGTGGCCGGGCGAATCCGCAGCCTCTCCCCTACTGCAACCGGCGCATTCCGTGTTCTGCCGGTTCCGCATTCAGCCTGCGCAAAGTCAAAGGATCGGTCCAACGATTGCCAGCGCGTTGTTCCACAGCCTGCGTCCCGGTCTCCAGGCCTGAACTTCTTCGAGCGGGACAAGTCTGCTTTGCCCAAGATACTCTTCCTGCCGCGCCCGCATCGCGGTGGTGGTGTCTGCGTCCTGAAGCAGGATGTTGTTTTCATAATTCAGATCGAAACTGCGGCGATCCATGTTGGCGGAGCCGATCAGCGTGATCTGGCCATCCATGGTCAGGGACTTGGTATGGAGAAGCCCATGCTGGAACTCATAGATCTTCACGCCTGCTTCCAGAAGGCTTTCGTAATAGCTTCGGCTGGTGGCGCCGACAGCAAAATCGTCATTGCGGGCCGGGAGGATGATCCTCGTATCGACGCCGCGCGCGGGACAGGCGCAAAGCGCCTGCTGGAGCGCGGGTGTCGGCACATAGTAGGGCGTCGTGATAAACACGGACCGGCGCGCGGCGAAGATCAGCGAAGTGAACATTTCGGGCATCGCCAGCGTCCGGAATGTCGGGCCGGTTCCGACCACCTGCGCAGCAAATCCCGCCTGTGCAGGCGGCAGCGGCGCGGTCAGCAGGACAGAGATGTCGTCGCCACCATTGCTCATCCAGTCGCTTGCGAAAAGGTGCTGGTTCTCGCGCACGACCGGCCCGGTGAACCGCATCACCGCATCCACCCATGGCCCATACCGGGCCTTTGGAAGGAAAGCGGGGTCCGCACAATTCTGGCTGCCGCAGAAGGTTACGGCATTGTCGATCACAACGATCTTTCGGTGATTGCGAAGGTCGATCCGGCCATTGAAGATGCGCAACAGCGGATTGCCAACGCGCAGGGCCGAGCGGGTGCGAACCCCGGCGGCCCCCATCCGCCGCCAAAGCCCGGATTTCAGCAGCGCGCGCGACCCGAGGTCGTCGACCATCGCACGGCAAGCCACGCCCCGGCCTGACGCGCGCATCAGGGCCTCGGCAACCTTCTGCCCGTTGTGATCATCGAGCCAAATATAGAACAACAGATGGACATGATCGCGCGCCCCGTCGATGGCCGCCACCATCTCGTCAATGGCAGCATCAGAGTTTTCCATCAACCGTGCGGTGTTGCCGCCCACCGCCGGGTAGCCAGAAATGGATTGCCCGACACGAAACAGCGGTGCAAATTCCGGATGCAGATCCGGGGCGTTTTCAGGCGCAGCCCAGCCATCGGCATCTTCGGGACGCGGCAGGCCGCTGAACTCGGACTTCAGCCTTGCAACACGCTTGCGCCCGACGCTGGTCTGGCCCAGCAGCAGATAGGCCAGGGCCCCCAGATATGGCAGGACCATTACGACAAGCAGCCATGCCATACGGGATTCCGGCTGCCGATGGCGGCGCAGCAGAATGTGCACCGCGCAAACCCCGACAACCATAACATGCAGAACGAGATAGAACAGAGTGCTGCCTCCGCTGCAATCGGACGAAACGGCTGACGACCTGCCGCGCCCTCAGGCTTGCGGGGCGGGTCTGCCTGGCGGAATGATGCGGCTGTGCGGCCTCCGGTTTCAAGGCCTGAACGGCAGAGCATGAGCGCGGGCAGCCCTTTCCGGCCAATGACCGCGCAGCCAGAACGGCCTTGGCAACAGGCCCTGGGTCGTGTTGCCAAAACGGATTCCCCTCCGCGGTCGTCTGTGCTTCAAGATCATCTCTGCGTGGGAGGTGAGCTTGGCACGCAACCTGATGTCCGTCGACGAATGGGCATTCTTCGAGGGCTTCATCCGGGCACTCCGGCATCCGAACGGGCGCAAGCCGGCGGCCATCGGCTTGTTCTGGATGGCATTTTCTGGATCGCACGGACCAGTGCGCCGTGGCGGGACGTGCCAGAGGAGTCTGGCAAGTGGTCATCTGTCTGCCGGCAGTTGCGGCGCAGGACGCTCGCCGGGCTGTGGGAGGACGTTCTGGATGGCTTGAACCACGCGGGGCTGGCTGCGCGAAAGGCTGCCGCGAAAGCTCGCAATGAACTGAAACTTCACGGCTTTTGAGCCACAAAGAACTGAGCCGTTTTTAGCACCGCCCTCTCCTCCCTGAGAATGCGGTTCTCTTTGCGCAAGCGCTCATTCTCGCGAAGAAGATCAGCACCATGTTCCGGTGCCTTCGCCGCATCGGAAATCGACCCTATCCATTTGCCGAGCGTGGAAAGCCCAATCCCAAGATCAGACGCAACCTGCCGCCGTGTCAGACCGCTGGTGAGCGCGATGCGAACCGCATCCCGGCATCCTGTTTGAAATCGTCGCTGTGTGCCCTTGCCATATCCTGTCTCCTTTGGTGAGGGCATCGCTCTCGGAAGACCGGAACGGAACCGGTGCAGGTCCAGAGTGCAGCCTCACGCAGAAGTTCCGGCCGGTGGGGCGGCTGCGTGACTTGACTGCACCGCCCGATGTCTTGTCCATGGGGGCGATGCGCGGCACGGCCCTGTCGGGTTGGCTCCGCACGGCCCTATCATGAAGCAGCCTGATGTTCCCGACACTTGACCAGATTCTCCCCTCGCTCCAGTCACTCGGTATCCTCGGGTACTGGCTGGTCGGCGGAGCCTCGATGCTGGAGGCCTACTTTCTTACCGGCATCGTCATTCCGGGCACATTGATTGTCGATGCGGGCGGCATTCTTGTACAGCGTGGCCTTCTGGATTTCCTCGATCTGGTCTGGTTCGTGACGGTCGGGTCCATCCTCGGCTCGGAGATGAGTTACTGGACCGGCCGTCTGGCGAAAGATCGTCTGCCCGGCCGCAGGCGCATCGAGAACTCTGCCGCCTTCGCGCGGGCGACCCGGCTTTTTGCCAGACACGGAGGAGTGGCGTTGGTGATCGGGCGCTTTCTGGGGCCGGTTGCAGGCCTGGTGCCGCTTGCCGCGGCGCTGGCTGGTATGGAGCGTCGGCGGTTTCTGATCTGGAACATCATCGGCAGCGTGCCCTACGCATTTGTGCATGTCGCAATCGGTTATGCGCTTGGCGGTGCGCTTGGGCAGATCGGCGGGTCGGTGACCCGTGTGGCGGTTCTGATCGGGGCAATCCTTCTGCTGCTGGCCGTGCTTTGGGGGCTGCTCTACAGTCTGCTGCGGCTTCTGCCGTTTGCGGGCATGGTCCTGGCGGCGGCACTGCGCGGGATTGCCGAAATTCCCCTGGTGGCGAAGGCACTGAAGCGCCATCCAAAAACGGTTCACCGGGTCGTGGCACGGTTTGACCGCAGCACCTTCACCGGGCTGCCGCTGACATTTCTGTATCTTCTGATCATCTATATCGGCGTGGTCTGGATCGACACGGCCATGGATTTCGCTCTGGATGCGCCGATGGCTGCGCTGGACATGCGGCTTGCCGAACTGATCCATCAATTCTGGTCGCCTGCGCCCATCCGCATCGCCTCGTGGATCACCATACCGGGGGGCGTGCGGGTGGTGGCGCCGCTGGTCGCCGCAACCTTGATCTGGCTCGTGCTGGCGGGGCAGAGGCCGCTGGCCACAGGCCTGACTGTATCGGTTATGGGCAATACGCTGACGGTCTCATTGCTCAAGCACGCTTTCGGCAGGTCACGTTCACCGCTGGGGTATTTTGTGGAAACCTCTGGCAGCTTTCCCTCCGGCCATGCTGCCGTTTCGGTCGCGGCCTATGGGATGCTGACCTATGTACTGTGGCGGACAAGGGTCTTGCGGGCAGAGTCGGCGCTGCTGCTGGCGGGTCTTGTCGCCTTCGCCATTGGCGTCAGCCGGATCTACCTGATCGAGCATTACCTCAGCGATGTGCTGAACGGCTGGCTCGTGGGGGCGCTGTGGCTGACAATCGGAATTGCGGTGGCCGAATGGCTTTCATCGCGCAGCTTTGCGTACCGCCCGGTTCGGGGCAGGACAAGGATTGCGGGCCAGATGGCGATGATTGCCATTGCCGGGTTTGCGACGGTTGGACTCTGGCGTCACGAGCCCGCCCGCAATGCACCTGCACACATCGCGGATGTGACGGTTTCCGGCCCGCTGGCCCTTTCCGGCCCGGATCTGCCCGTGATGACCGAGTCGCTGATCGGCACGCCGGTCGATGCAATCTCTCTGGTTGTGTTTACGCGGGATGAGCGGACCCTGTCGAACGACATGGAGGCCTCCGGCTGGACCCCGGCGCCGCCGCCCTCGCCGGGACGCATCCTTGATGCGATTTCGGCCGCGATCATCGGGAATGAAGACCCGACTGTTCAGATGGTGACGCATTTCTGGCGTGGGATGCCGGGCGATCTGACATTTTCGGCCCCTTCGGGCGGCACAGCGACACTATCGGTGCGCCACCCTCATGCCCGCTTCTGGCGCACCGAATATGTAACCCCTGACGGGTTCCGCGCCTGGGTCGGCGCAGTGGGGCTTGATGACGATGCAGACCGCGCGCCGGACCAGGAAATTTCCGCCGATCAGGGTTTGAATGACAGCCTCGTACAGGCTTTGATCGGGCAAGGCGCGACCGCGCGGGGCAGGATTTCCTTACCGCTCGAAGGCAGTTCCGGCCCGGCGTCGATGGCTGCCGATATCACCGTTCTGGTCATAGGGCACTGAATCCGACGTCAAGCCGTGTGACCAAGACAGGAAAGGGCGGCGCAGATTCGTGATCTGCCACGCTGCTTTGCGCGCCCCGACGCCAGCGCAGGAGGCAGGGGACGGTCGCATTCAAGGGGTCATCTGTGATTGGGGTCAAATTACGGGGAGGATGACGTTCGCACGGGGCTGCACTGCTTGACCCTGTCTTCATTCCTGAGGAAGGTGGCACTCCACCATCTGCATCACCGGGCCGCGTATCTGTCAGGCGCGAGAGGCCATGATGCAGGCATCGGGGAACTGCCATGTTCGATCTGATCCAGCGGGCCATAATTCCGATAGTTGCGGCGGTTCTTGCACTTGCCGCCCTTCTGGCCGGATGGGTCTGGGTGGCTTTGCTGCTTCTGGCGGTCGTTGCGCTTGGCATCTACGATTTCCTCCAGCGTGACTGGACGATTACCCGAAACTTTCCGGTTGCGGGGCGCATTCGCTGGCTGTTCTACCGCCTGCGCCCTTATCTGCGCGCCTATATCGTCGAGGACGATCTGCATGGCACGCCTTATTCCTTCGAGGCACGCAATCTGGTCCATGCCCGTGCACGGGGCGAGACGGACACCCATCCTTTCGGCACCGAACGCGATGTCGATGCCGAAGAGTATCACTGGATCGGCCATTCTATCGCGCCAGAGCCTGACCCCGATATCAGCCCGCGTGTCATTGTCGGCAATGATCAGTGCGCGCGGCCCTATTCGGCCTCGGTGCTGAATATCAGCGCAATGAGTTTCGGGGCGCTTTCGGCCAATGCGGTGCGGGCGCTGAATCTGGGGGCGAAGAAGGGTAACTTCTATCACGACACGGGCGAGGGTGGCCTTTCTCCCTATCATCTGGAACATGGCGGCGATCTGGTCTGGGAACTGGGGTCAGGCTATTTCGGGGCGCGGGATAAGGACGGGCGTTTCGACGCCGGGAAATTCCGTGACAACGCGGCCCATGACGCCGTGCGGATGACCGAGATCAAGCTGTCGCAGGGGGCCAAGCCCGGCCATGGCGGGCTGTTGCCCGCCGCCAAGGTCACAGAGGAGATCGCCCGCATCCGGCAGGTGCCCGCGCATCAGGATTGCCTGTCGCCGCGCGGCCATTCGGCCTTTTCGACTCCGATACAGATGATGGAATTCGCGGCCCGGATGCGTGATCTGTCTGGCGGCAAGCCGGTGGGGCTGAAACTGTGCATTGGTCAGCCGCACGAGCCTTTCGCCATGATCAAGGCCATGCTGGAGACCGGCATCTATCCCGATTTCATCGTTGTCGACGGTGGAGAGGGTGGCACCGGCGCCGCGCCGCTGGAACTGTCCGACTGGGTCGGTATGCCGCTGACAGAGGGGCTGGTCCTGATGCGCAACGCGCTGGTCGGGGCGGGCATCAAGGACAAGGTTCGGCTGGCGGCGAGCGGCAAGGTCTATTCCGGCATGGGGCTGGCGGAAAATATCGCGCTGGGCGCGGACTGGTGCAATGCCGCACGGGCCTTCATGCTGTCGGTTGGTTGTATCCAGGCGCAGCGCTGCCATCTCGGCACCTGCCCGACAGGCGTGACCAGCCAGGACCCGGGCCGTCAGCGCGGCCTCATCCCCGAAGTGCAGGGTGAACGCGCCGCACGGTTCCACGCCAAGACGCTGGAAGCGATGGCTGACATCGTCGCAGCGGCGGGCTTCAGGCACCCGCAGGATCTGCAACCCCATCATCTGATGCACCGCACCGGCCCGGAAAAGGCCATGCCGATGGATCGCATACACACCTTCCTGCCCGAAGGCATCCTGCGCGATGCGCCCGACGATACAATCTACGCCGACTGGTGGGCGGCCGCCCGGGCCGACAGTTTCCGCCCCGGCATCGATCTGGTTCCGGCGCGGGCTGCTGCCAGGAATATCCCTGCCGAAATGTGAGGTGAACCATGTCCCGCTCCGTTGCCGAAGTCATGGTGGAGACCCTGATCACCGCCGGGGCGAAGCGATGCTGGGGCATCGTCGGCGACACGATCAACCATTTCACCGATGCGATCCGGCGCTCTGAAATGCGGTGGGTCCATGTACGGCACGAAGAGGCGGGTGGTCTGGCGGCAGGGGCCGAGGCCTATATGACCGGCGAACTGGCGGTCTGTGCCGGAACCTGCGGACCGGGCAGCCTGCATTTCGTCAACGGTATTTTCGAATCCCACCGCAACGGCGCGCCGGTGGTGCTGATCGCCTCTGACGTGGCGCGGACAGAGGCTGGGCTGGGCTTTCCCCAGGCCGTCGACCAGCGCAAGATCTATGAACAATGCAGCGTCTTTTGCGAATATGTCAGCCACCCCGATCAGGCCCGGCGCATCGTTGCACTGGCCGCGCAGGCGGCACTGAACAAGGGCGGCGTGGCAGTCGTGATCGTCAATGGCGACATGTTCACCGAAAGGACGGAGGACGCGCTGGATTGGGCGGTGCATCGCCCGGCGCCGGTGCTGCGCCCTTCGGATCGCGAGCTGGAGGTGCTGGCAAGCGCGCTCAACGAAGCCGACAAGGTCACGATCTACGCCGGGATCGGCGCAAGGGAGGCGCATGATCCGGTGATCGCGCTGGCGAAGGTGCTGGCCGCGCCGGTCGTCCATACCAGCCGGGCCAAGGAGTTCATCGAACCGGACAACCCGTTCAATGTCGGCATGACCGGCATTCTGGGGAACAAGGCAGGGGTAGATGCCATCGACCGCGCCGACATCATGCTGTGCCTCGGCACCGATTTCGCCTGGACGCAGTTCTACCCCGATGGAAAGCACGTCATCCAGATCGACCGCGAGGCCACCCATCTGGGCCGCCGCGCGCCGATCCGTCTGGGGCTGGTTGGCGATATCGGCCCAACCCTTGAGGCGCTTCTGCCCCGCCTGTCCGGGGATCGCGACCCGACCCATCTGCAACAGGCGCTGAAGCAATGGGAGGAGGATCGGGAGGGGTATGAGCGGGAAGCGAATGAGCCCGACCCGGCGTTGATCCATCCGCAGGCCGTTGCCCGGATGCTCGACAGTCTGGCAGCGGAAGACGCGATTCTGACAGCGGATGGCGGCTCTCCGCAGGTCTGGCTGCTGCGTCATGTCGCGGCACGCGGCCAGCGCAGGTTCCTGATCAGTCTTCTGCACGGCACCATGGCCAATGCCTATCCGCAGGCCATGGGGGCGGCGGCGGCCTATCCGGGCCGGCAGGTCATCGCCATGTGCGGCGATGGCGGAATGACCATGCTGATGGGCGATCTGCTGACGCTGGTGCAGGAAAAGCTGCCAGTGAAGCTTCTGATCTTCAACAACGGCAGTCTTGGCTTCGTCGAGATGGAACAACGGGTCGAGGGCCTTCTGGACAGTTATACCGAATTGCAGAACCCTGATTTCGCTGCGCTGGCCCGCACCTGTGGCCTCAGCGGATGGCGGGCAGAGAATGCGGATGATCTGGAAAGCGCGATGACTGCCTGGCTGGCCGCTGAAGGCCCCGCGCTGCTGGATGTGAAGGTCAACCGCATGGAGCTGGTCATGCCGCCGCATGTGAAACCTTCGCAGGTTGCATCGACGGCCATGTTTGGCATCCGGGCGATGCTTGATGGCCGGACGAAAGAAGTTGTCGCGCTGTTGCGTGACAATTTCCTGCGGTGAGACGCGTGGACCTGATCATCCCTGACCGCCTTTTTACGATCTCTGCGGCCAGTGGCATATGTCCACCCGCATGATACGCGGGCTCTTTCAACCTCACCGGCATCGGTATGCAGACCGCACCTCTTCTGGTTCGTTTACTGAACTGCAGGCTGGTGGGGCTGATCCGGATTGCGGGGCTATGCTGGCACGGATCTGGCGCCGGGGGGGGTGATGGACAAGATCAAGACGTGGCGGCTGAGTTCAGCAATTCAGCGGCATTTTCTCTGTCATGTTTCCGGGGGGCTGGCATCATGGCCGCTGGCCCGATCCGGGTTCTCGCCAACCTGTCGCAAAGGATGATGTGATGTGCGAGTTGTTCGCCATGAGCGCGTCGCGCCCGACCATCGTGGAATACACGCTGGACCGCTTTGCCCGTGAGGGCGGAGAGCGGCACCGCAACCGCGATGGCTGGGGCATCGTTTTCGCCGAGGATCGCGATGCCCACATCTTCCGCGAGGCTACACCAGCTGCCGACAGCGCACTTGCCCGGATGGTTGTTGAACGCGAGATCCCCTGCCGTCATCTGATCGCGCATGTCCGGCGTGCCTCGAAAGGTGAGCCGCATTTGGCGAACACCCACCCGTTCACGCGGGTCCATGCCGGGCGGATGCATCATTTCGCCCATAACGGCACGCTGCATGGCATAGATGATCTGGCGCCCGGATTGCGCGCTGAGTGTGTGGGGGACACCGATTCCGAACTGGCCTTCCTGCTGTTGCTGCGCGCCTTGCAGGATGTGCCGCATAGGGCAGAGGCGACAACCCTGCGGTTTGATATCTTTCGCCGTTTCGCCGCGCAGATGGCCGTACTCGGCGATGCGAACTTCCTGTTCTTTGATGGCGAGACCCTGTTCGCCCATGCGCACAAGCGTATCTTTGAAACAGAAACCGGCCTTTCCCATCCGATGCCGCCGGGGCTTTGCATCCGCGATTTCGCACAAGGCAGCGAAGAAGGACCATGGCGTGGCCATGGGTTACGCATCGACGATCTGCCTGCGCGCATTGTCCTTCTGGCGAGTGTTCCGCTCAGTCTTCATGGCTGGAAACCACTGCCAGAAGCCAGCGCTCTGGCGCTGCGGGACGGGCATATCGTCAGCAGCAGTCTGTCCTGATCCGGCGGGCGACGCCGGAGACCATCAGGCACCGCGTCGGCAAAAGGCTGATATCAAACAGCTTGCTTGCCCGGCGTCATCCCTGGAAGATGTGCGAATGAGCGGGTCGAAACAACATACTGAACTGTGCCATGTGTGCGGCAAGCCCTTTCCGGTCCACGCGCTTCGGCCATGGGTTGCGGTGCGCCCGGGGGTGGGCAAGATCATCGAGGCGGGCCACCCCGGCTGGCAGGATGGCAAATTCATCTGCGAGCCTGATCTGGCGCATGCACGCCGCGCTTATGTCGAGGCATTGCTTGAAGAGGAACGTGGCGAGCTTGGCGCCATCGAGCGGCAGGTCATCGACGCCATGGCAAGCCATGAAACCATTTCCCAGCCGGTGTCACAGGCATACCGGGAAAATCTGGGTTTCGGAGACCGGGTGGCGGACAGGGTCGCTTCCTTCGGCGGAAGCTGGACCTTTATCCTTGGCTTCCTGCTGGTGCTGGTTCTCTGGATGACGGTGAACGTGGTGCATCTGTTCCGGCAGCCCTTTGATCCCTACCCCTTCATCCTCCTGAACCTCGTTTTATCGACACTGGCGGCCTTTCAGGCCCCGATCATCATGATGAGCCAGCGCCGCCAGGAGGAAAAGGACCGCCTGCGCGCCGAGAATGACTATCGCGTCAATCTCAAGGCCGAACTCGAAATCCGGCAGTTGCACGAAAAGATCGACCACCAGCTTTCCCGCCAATGGGAAAAGCTGGCTGAATTGCAGAAGATCCAGATTGATCTGCTGGAGGCAAACGGGCAGCGGCGGCGCTAAGGCCCGTTGCCAAAACGGATTCCCCTTCGCGGTCGTCTGTGCTTCAAGATCATCTCTGCGTGGGGGGTGACCATGGCACGCAACCTGATGTCCGTCGACGAATGGGCATTCTTTCAGGGCTTCATCCGGGCAGTCCGGCACCCGAACGGGCGCAAGCCTGCGGGCCATCGGCTTGTTCTGGATGGCATTTTCTGGAACGCGCGGACCAGTGCGCCGTGTCGGGACCTGCCAGAGGAGTTTGGCAAGTGGTCATCTGTCTGCCGGCAGTTGCGGCGCTGGACGCTCGCCGGGCCGTGGGAGGACGTCCTGGATGGTCCCGGCGAACGAGGGCATCGCCTTCCCTTTGGGCGCGCTGGACACCTTCACCACCTGTGGCGGCCCGGCGAACCTGTTGGAAACTGCCAACACTATCGGCCTGTCCCTCTACGCCCTCCAGCACCTGGACGAAAATACGCTTTCGAAATCACCGCCTTCGTAGCGGCAGCAACCACCAAAGAGTGCGCTGAACGGATCAGTGACACGACCGCCTCCGGTCGCTTCCCGGTGCGCGCGCTCTGCAGCGATCGCTGACCAGAAGATAGAATCGTTCAGTTCAGGCCAGTCTGGCACCGCCGTCTCAAGCATCTTCGCGTGCTTGCTGAGATCGACATCGTGCCAAAAAGCGAACAGCGGGGACCTTGTGCAGGATGGCGACAGAATTTTCCTCGAGAGCATGCATTGACCGCACGCCTACGAGCCGCTCGACAGCGTGTGCTGCGGTGCTGAGAAGCCAGCTCTGGTTCCGGGATATCCGTTCATGGCCGCCTTCGAGGTGAGGCGCGCGACCCAGAATGCAATCCAGACCTTTGATCAGTCTCGCAAGCCCTCGCTGACCTTCGGCATTCTCGATATCGAAGCCGTCGACGAACCGATGTAGGGCATTGGACAATCCGATGGCCTGGAAGCGTTCATACGGTGTCAGCCGTTCGATCGTAGCAAGTAGCCGTTCAACGGACGCATGATTACATGATTAGACGCTGCGTTAATAACGATCTCCGCCGCCAGACGGCGGTCTATCGGTTCAGATTCGGCGACGATTCGATCCCAAGCCGTATCGAATGGCTGAAAAGAAGGTCTCCGTCCGCCTCGTGGCGGAGGGCGGACGGCGCGTGCGCGCCGAGCTGGAAGGCGTCGGCGAAGTCGGGGCCCGCGGCTTTGGCCGCCTTTCGCGCGAGATGGAACTGGCCAACACCCGGCTGGCCGCCTTTGCGCGCCGGGCGGGCTTGGCGCTCGGGGCCGCCGCAGCAGCTGCCACGGCTTCGCTTGGGCTGATCGTCCGCTCTACAGCCGAGAGCGCGGCGCAAATCCGGCAGTTCGCGCAGGTCGCCAATGCGACGCCCGAGGCGCTGCAACGCTGGTCGGCCGGGGCGCGCACGGTTGGCATCGAGCAGGAGAAGCTGGCCGATGTCCTGAAGGACGTGAACGACCGGGTCGGGGATTTCCTGCAGACCGGCGGCGGGCCGATGGCGGATTTCTTCGAGAGTGTCGCCCCTAGGGTAGGCGTCACCGCTGATCAATTCGCCCGCCTCTCCGGCCCCGAAGCCCTCCAGCTCTACGTCGACACGTTGGAACGCGCCGGTCTCAGCCAGCAGGAGATGACCTTCTATCTCGAGGCCATGGCCTCAGACGCGACACGACTGCTCCCCTCCTGCGCAATGGCGGGGCGGAGATGGCCCGGCTTGGGGATCAGGCCTCCGATCTTGGCGCGGTTCTGGACAGTGATGCCCTCGAAGCCCTGCGCCGCACGCAACTGGCGCTGGGCACCGTATCGCTGGTGTTTGATGGCCTCCGCAACCGTCTCGCCGTGGCAGTCGCCCCGACCATCGAGGCACTGGCCAATGCCTTCGTCGCACTTGCCTCCGATGGCGGGATCCTGCGCTCGGCCATCGACACGCTAATCGGCAACCTCGGTCGTCTCGCCTCCTACGCCGCAACCTTCGCCGCCGTCATGGCCGGGCGCTGGGTCGCAGGCATGGCGGCCGCCGCCCTCTCCGTGCGCGGCCTAGCGACGGCCCTGGTCTTCCTGCGCGGCGCCCTGATCCGCACCGGCATCGGCGCGCTGATCGTCGGTGCGGGCGAGCTCGTCTATCAGTTCTCGCAGCTGGTGGCCCGTGTCGGTGGGGTGGGAGAGGCCTTTCGCCTGCTCAGCGATCTGGCCCGCGAGGTCTGGTCGCGCATCGGCCTGTTGCTGGATGCAGCCCTCGCGCGGATGGCGGCTGGATGGGCGGGGCTAAAGGCGGCGGGTCTCTCGGCCCTTGAGGGCACCATCGCGGGCGTCGTCAGCTTCGGCGACCGGACGGCCGCGATCTTCCAGGGGGCCTATGACGCGGCGGTCGCAATCTGGGGCAGTCTGCCCGGGGCCATCGGCGACTTCGCATTTCAGGCCGCGAACGGGCTGATCTCCGGCGTCGAGGCGATGTTGAACGGCGTCGTCACCCGGATCAACAGCTTCATCGAGACCCTGAACGCGGCCCTCGCGATGCTGCCCGAATGGGCTACGGGCGAAGGTGGCGTGCGGATCGGCATCCTCGATCCGGTTGAACTGGGGCGTATCGGCAATCCCTTTGAAGGGGCCGCGACCGCAGCCGGTGCCGCCGCCGCAGATGCCTTCTCCGCCGCGCTGTCGCGGACCTACCTCGAACCGCCCGACCTCGGGCTCGGCACCATGGCTGACGATGCCCGCGCCCGGGCCGATGGCTATCGCGAAGCGGCAGGGATGCTGGCTGACGCTGCCGGTCGGCCGCTCGCCAGCTGGCAGGCGCTGAAGGATGCTGTGACCGGCACGGGGACCGAGGCAGAGACCGCCCTGGCAGATGCCGCCGCCTCGGCGGATGCCCTGACTTCCGGGCTGAACGACACGGCCACCGCCGCCGATGGTGCAGGCGGCGCGGCACGCGACGCCGGAGCTGCGGCGGCCGAGGGTGCGGACACGGCCCTCACTGGCTGGCAAGCCGTCACGGCGGCGCTCGCCGACTATGCCGCCAAGGCGCGCGACATTAGCGGCGATATCGGCAGCGCGCTGGTCGGGGCCTTCCAGAGCGCCGAGAATGCCATCGGTGACTTCGTGAAGACCGGCAAACTCGACTTCCGCGACCTGGTCACGTCTATGATCGCCGATCTTGCCAAGCTCGCGGCCCGCCGCTTCATCCTCGGCCCTATCGCGAACGTCCTTTCCGGCGTGCTGGGCGGAGCGGGCGGGATCTTCGCCAACATCCTGCATGCGGGCGGCACGGTCGGCGCCCCCGGTCCCGGCCGGATGGTCCCGGCCATGACGTTTGTCGGTGCCCCGCGCATGCACAACGGTGGCTGGGCCGGGCTGCGGCCCGACGAGGTGCCCGCGATCCTGCAACGCGGGGAGCGGGTCCTCTCGCGCAGGGAAGCTGCGGGATACGGCCAGTCGGTTGCCTCGACCGTCAACGTCACGATCAACGCCCGCGACGCCGAGAGCTTCCGCCAGTCCCGCACGCAGGTCGCCAGCGACATCGCCCGCGCCGTGTCGCTGGGCAGGAGGGGCATGTGAGTGCGACCCCGCAAGTGGGCTCCGGTTGCGGGGGCCAGAGGACGAACCACGGAGAAACTTGATGGCGTTTCACGAGGTCCGGTTTCCGGACAACATCAGCCGTGGCGCGCGCGGCGGCCCGGAACGGCGCACCCAGATCGTCGAACTGGCCTCGGGCGCCGAGGAGCGCAATGCCAGCTGGGCCAACAGCCGCCGCCGCTATGACGTCGCCTACGGCATCCGCCGCGCCGACGATCTGGCGGCAGTCGTGGCCTTCTTCGAGGCCCGCAACGGCCGCCTGCACGGCTTCCGCTTCAAGGACTGGGCCGACTTCAAGTCCTGCCCGCCATCGCAGACGCCGGGCCCGACCAACCAGTCGATTGGCACCGGGAACGGGGCAGCCGCTCTGTTCCAGCTCACCAAGCGCTACATCTCCGGCGCGCAGTCCTGGTCGCGCACCATCACCAAGCCCGTCGCGGGCACCGTCACCATCGCCCTGAACGGCACGCCGCAAGCCTCTGGCTGGTCGGTCTCGACCACGACCGGCCTGATCACCTTCACCACCGCCCCGGCCTTGGGCGTGGCCGTCACCGCGGGCTTTGAATTCGACGTCCCCGTCCGCTTCGACACCGACGCCCTTGACGTCACGATCGATCTCGAACGTCTCGGCTCGATCACCTCGATCCCCCTCGTGGAAATCCGCACATGAAAGCCCTGTACCCTGCGCTGCAGGCCCATCTCGACGACGGCACCACCACCCTGTCCTGGTGCTGGCGCATCACCCGGGCCGACGGGATGACCTTCGGCTTCACCGACCATGACCGGACCCTCACCTTTGACGGTACCGAGTTCGAGCCGGAAAGCGGGCTGACCGCGTCAGAGGTCCGATCCGGCTCTGACCTGTCCGTCGATGCGCAGGAGGCACAAGGCGTGCTCTCCTCCGACCGGATCACCGAGACCGACATTCTCGACGGCCGCTGGGACGCCGCAGTTGTCGAGGTCTGGCGGGTGAACTGGGCGAACCCGGCGCAGCGCGTGCTTCTGCGGCGCGGGGCCATCGGTCAGATCCGACGCGGGCGGCTGGCCTTCGTGGCCGAGGTCCGGTCGCTGGCCCATGTGCTGGGCCAGACGGTCGGGCGGACGTTTCAGGCCACCTGCGATGCCGCGCTGGGCGATCCCCGCTGCGGCGTGAACCTCGAGGCACCGGCCTTCAAGGGCATCGGAGCGGTCATCGACGTGTTGCGGGATCGGGCCTTCAGGGCCTCTGGCCTCGGTAGCTTCGCGGCGGGCTGGTTCGCCTTCGGTCTGGTCGAGTGGACCAGCGGCGCGAACGCGGGGCGGCGGGTCGAGGTGCTGTCGCATGACCTCGTCGATGGGGTTGCCATCCTGACCCTGCTGGAAGCACCGGTACGGCCGATCACCGCGACGGATACCTTCGTGGTCCGGGCGGGCTGCGACAAGCGGATCGCGACCTGCGGGACGAAGTTCGCCAATGTCGCGAATTTCAGGGGCTTCCCGCACATCCCCGGGCAGGACGCGGTCCTGCGATACGCCACCAAGGACGGTGGCCATGATGGGGCGGTGCTGTGACCCTACTTCATCGGGCGGCCGATCCCGCCCTTGTCATCGCAGTCGCGCGATCCTGGCTCGGCACGCCCTATCACGACCAGGCAAGTCGGCGCGGGGTTGGCTGCGACTGCCTCGGCCTCGCACGGGGTGTCTGGCGTGAGGTGGTCGGGCCGGAGCCGTTCCCGATCCCGCCCTATAGCCGCGACTGGGGCGAGACCGGGCCGCGCGAGGTGCTGGCCGATGGGGCGCGGGCGATGATGCCCGAGATCGCACCGGCCGATGCGCCACCCGGCGCGCTGATCCTGTTCCGAATGATGCCCCGCGCCATCGCCAAGCATGTGGGCATCCTCACCGGCCCCGACACCTTTTTGCACGCTTACGAGCGGCTCGGCGTCATCGAGGAACTGCTGACCCCCGCATGGCGACGCCGCATCGCCTTCGCCTTCCTGTTTCCCGCACGTTGACCCCTACAATCTCGAGATTTGCAGATGGCCACGCTTGTCCTCGGCGCTGTCGGTTCCGCCATTGGCGGGGCCTTTGGCGGTGCGATCCTCGGCTTCTCTGGCGCTGCTATCGGCGGCTTCATCGGCTCGACCATCGGGTCGGTGGTCGACAACTGGATCGTATCCTCGCTGGCACCCGCGCAGAAGATCGAGGGTCAGCGGCTGGATTCCCTGCGGATCACGTCTGCGACCGAGGGCGCCATCATTCCGCGCCTCTACGGGCGCATGCGCATCGGCGGCAACATCATCTGGGCCACAGATTTCCGCGAGGAGACGAAGACCACGACGCAAGGCGGTGGCAAGGGCGGTGGCGGTGGCAGGGTCCAGACGACGGAATACCTCTACTATGCGTCCTTCGCGGTCGCGCTCTGCGAAGGGCCGATCACCGGCATCGGCCGCATCTGGGCCGACGGCAAGCCGCTCGACATGACCGGCATCACCTGGCGCTGGTATCCGGGCAACGAGACCCAGACCGCGGACCCGTTCATCGCGGCAAAGATGGGGGCCGCCAACACGCCCGCCTATCGCGGCACGGCCTATGTCGTTTTCGAGGAACTGGCGCTCTCGACCTACGGCAACCGCCTGCCGCAGCTGTCGTTCGAGGTCTTCCGGCCGCTCGCGGATCCCGACACGGCCGAAGGGCTGGTCAAGGCCGTCACCATGATCCCGGCCTCAGGCGAGTTCACCTATGCGACCGAAGCGGTCCGCAAGACAGTCGGCGCCACGACTACGGTGTTCGGCCAGACCACAGGCGGCAAGACCTCGGCCGAGAACCTGAACGCGCTGCCTGATGAAGCCGATATCGTCGTGGCCCTCGATCGGCTGCAGGCCATGGCCCCGGCCGTCGAGAGCGTCAGCCTGGTCGTCGCCTGGTTCGGCAATGATCTGCGCGCGGGGAACTGCACGATCAAGCCGGGCGTCGAGGTCGCGACCAAGGTCACCAGCCCGAAGGTCTGGACGGTCAACGGCGTGGCGCGGGCCAACGCGCATCTGGTCAGCCGTGACGCCGAAGATCGCCCGGTCTATGGCGGCACGCCTGCGGATTTCGCGGTAGTCCAGGCCATCCGCGAGATGAAGGCGCGCGGGCTGCGGGTGACGTTCTATCCCTTCCTGCTGATGGACGTCCCTCCCGGCAACACGCTGCCGAACCCCTACAGCGCGAATGCCGCGACGCCCGGCCAGCCCAGCTTCCCCTGGCGCGGCCGGATCACCTGTTCCCCGGCGGCAGGATATGCCGGGACCGCCGACAAGACCGCCGCCGCAGCGACGCAGGTCTCGGCCTTCTTCGGCGCGGCGACCCCGGCGCAGTTCGCGGTGTCGGGCGACACTGTCTCCTGGACCGGCCCCTCGGGCGATTGGGGCCTGCGCCGGATGATCCTGCACTACGCCTATCTCTGCGCGGCGGCAGGCGGGGTCGACGCTTTCCTGATCGGCACCGAGATGCGCGGCCTGACGACGATCCGGTCCGGCGCCAGCGCCTACCCGGCCGTGACGGCCTTCAAGGCGCTGGCGGCGGATGTGAAGTCGGTCCTCGGTGCGGGCACCAAGGTCGGTTACGCCTCGGACTGGTCCGAGTATTTCGGTCACCAGCCGGGCGACGGGACCGGGGACGTGTTCTTCCACCTCGACCCGCTCTGGTCGGATGCCAACATGGATTTCATCGGCATCGACAATTACATGCCGCTCTCCGACTGGCGGGATGGCTTCGACCATGCCGATGCCCTGCAAGGTTGGCCTGCGATCCATGACCGGGCCTACCTGCAGGCCAATATCGCTGGTGGCGAAGGCTTCGACTGGTTCTACGCCAGCGCCGCCGACCGGTCGGCGCAACTGCGCACGCCCATCACCGACGGCGCTGCAGGCAAGCCTTGGGTGTTCCGCTACAAGGATCTGCGCGCCTGGTGGTCGAACCCGCATTTCAACCGGCCAGGCGGGGTGGAGAGCGGCTTGGCCACCGCATGGGTGCCGCAGTCCAAGCCGGTCTGGTTCACGGAACTGGGCTGTCCCGCCATCGACCGGGGCACGAACCAGCCGAACGTCTTCTTCGACCCGAAGTCGTCCGAGAGCTTCACGCCCTACTTCTCCCGCGGCTGGCGCGATGATGCCATCCAGCGTGCCTATCTCGAGGCCAGTTACCTGTGGTGGGGCGAGTCGGCGAACAACCCGACCTCATCCGTCTATGGCGGCCGGATGGTCCACGTGCCGGAATGCGCCGCCTGGACCTGGGACGCGCGACCCTATCCGTTCTTCCCCGAACTGACCGGGATCTGGACGGACGGGCCGAACTGGCGGCTGGGGCACTGGCTGACCGGCAGGCTCGGCGCAGTGTCGCTCGCCGCCCTCGTGCGCCACCTCTGCATGCGCGCCGGTCTTGCGGAAAGCCTGATCGACGTTTCCGGTCTCTGGGGCGCGGTCGAGGGCTATGTGATCGGGGCCCTTGAAAGCCCTCGCGCGTCGATTTCCACCTTGGCCCGCCACTTCGGCTTCGATGCCATCGAGACGGAGGGCGTGATCCGCTTTGTCATGCGCGGCCGGGCGTCCAGCATCACCTTGACGGCGGATGATCTGGTGGCCAGCCGCGAAGGCGAGGCGCTGGAACTGACCCGCGGCCAGGAGACGGAACTGCCGCAGGCGCTGAAGTGGCAGGTCGCGCGGGCGGATGAGGACTATGACGCGGCCCTCGTCGAAGCCCGTCGCATCACAGTCGACACGACGCGCATCGCGTCCGAGTCCTTCCCCATGGCGATCCCACCCGAGGAGGCCGAACGCTGCTGCCGCCGCGCGCTGATGGAGGCTTGGATCGGTCGGGAAAGTGCCACGTTCCGCTTGCCACCCTCGCGGTTGGCACTGGAACCAGCCGACGTGCTCCGGCTGGCACATGACGGCCGCGAGGTCGAATTCCGCATCGTCTCGGTTGCCGATGCCGAGGCAAGGGGCATCGAGGCGGTCCGTCAGGACCGTGCGGCTTATGATCTGCCGCCCGGCGATCCCCGGCCCGCGTGGCTCGCCAGCCCCGTCGTATTCGGCACGCCCGAGGTGGTAATGCTGGACCTGCCGCAGATTTCTGAGGACCAGCCCGCGCATCGCCCCCTGATCGCCGCCCATGCCAGCCCATGGCCGGGCGAGATCGCGGTCTTCCGCAGCGCCTCGACGGATGGCTTCAACCTCGTGACCACATTCGGCAGTCGGGCGCGGATCGGCACGCTGGCCTTCGACCTCTTTCCCGGGCCGACGTCGCGCTTCGATCTCGGCAATGCGCTGGTGGTCGATCTCCTGTCTGGAACGCTGGAGAGCTTGACGGACGTGGCCCTCTTCGGCGGGGCGAATGCACTGGCCGTGGAGACGGCGGCCGGGGTCTGGGAGATCGTCCAAGCTGGCCAAGCCGAACTGATCGCCGCTGGCCGCTACCGACTGACCCGCCTCCTTCGCGGCCAGCGCGGGACGGAGCACGCGATAGGCGACCCCGCTCCGGCCGGGGCGCGGGTCGTTGTGTTGGACACGACACTGGCCTCGCTGCCCATTGCAGAAGCCGACCTCGGACTGCCGTGGAACTGGCGGGTCGGCCCGGCCGCGCGGGCGGTCAGTGACGCAAGCTATGCCGCGCTGGGCTTCACCCCGACCGGGCGCGGCCTTGTTCCCTTCGCGCCGGTCCATGTTGAGCAGCCATGGCGGACAGCACGCAGCCCCGGCGATCTCACCATCCGCTGGACGCGCCGCTCCCGCGCACTGGTCGCCGATGCCTGGGAACAGTTTGAGGTGCCGCTGGCCGAAGACCTGGAAAGCTACGACGTCCAGATCCTCGACGGGGCTGCGATCATGCGAACGCTGACCAGCAGCACGACCTCCATCGTCTACACCGCCGCCCAGCAGACCGCCGATTGGGGCGCGCCTCTCGGGCCCGGCCAGACACTGGCCATCCGCATCTACCAGCTCTCGAACCGCCTCGGCCGCGGCACTCCTGCGACCGTGACCCTCCAGTTCTGACAGGATTTCCGATGTCCGACACCACGACCCATCTGGGCTTGCCCTATCTTCTGGCGGCGCAAGCCCAGAAGCACGTCACCCACAACGAGGCGCTGCGCCTGCTCGATGCCATGGTGCAGCTCTCGGTCCTCGACCGCACGCGCACTGCACCGCCCGCAAGCCCCGCCGACGGCAACCGGCACCTCGTGGCCTCCGGCGCAACGGGCCTTTGGGCGGGATGGGATCTGAACATCGCCTTTTGGGTCGACGGCGCATGGATCCGGCTGGTGCCGCGCACCGGCTGGCTGGTCTGGGTCGCAGCCGAGGGGCTGTTCCTTGTCTGGACTGGCAGCGCCTGGGAAGTGGTCGGCGAGCCACGCGATGTCTCGGACGCGGTCTTCAGCCTGGTCAACGACACTGACCCGACAAAGAAGGCGACCTTCTCGCTGGCGGGGATCAGTGCCGGGACAACGCGCAGCTTCACGCTGCCAAACACATCCTCCGAACTGGCGATCCTGGCGGGCACGCAGACCTTCACCGGCAACAAGACCTTCTCCGGCACGTTGACCGCCTCGGGCACGGTCACCATATCGGCCGCCAGCGCCTTGATCGGCACGGCGACGACGACCTCCACCTACGGCATGGGCACCGGCGCCACGACCACGGGCGTCATCAAGACCGTGAACCTCGGCACCGGCGGCGCGTCCGGATCGACCACCGTTGTCAACATTGGCTCGGCCACAGCTGGCGCGGGCGGGACGACGGTGGTGAATACGCCCACCGTCACCTTCGCCAATACGGTCACGCAGGTCGGCATGCCGCAGGCAACTCTGACCGCGCAACTGCTCGGCCTCGGCGGGGCCACGGCGGACAGTTACAACCGGGTTTCGGTCAACACGCCTGCGGTCCTCCTGAACAACGCAGGCGCGGGCATCGAGACGACCGTTAACAAGGCGGCCCCGGCGAACGACGCGGCCTTTGCCTTCAAGACCGGCTTCTCTGCCCGAGCGCTGATCGGCCTCTTGGGCAACGATGACTTCAGCTTCAAGGTCAGCCCGGATGGCTCGGCCTTCTTCGACGCGATCAGGATTGACCGCACGAACGGCCAGGTGGAACTGCCGCAGCCCACGGTCTTGCCGGGATTGGCCGCAGCGCCGTCGTCGCCACCGGCAGGCAAGGCATTGGTCTACGCTCGCAGCCGCGCCGGTGCGCCGTGGATCGACGTGATGCGCCCCTCGGGGCGGGACTTCCCGCTCCAGCCCCACTTCGGGGTGAACCGGATCGCCAACTGGTCGCCGTCGGTCAGCACCACGATCACGACCGAAGGCCTGCCGATCACCTCAGTCGGCACCGTCTCACACCCGACGCTGGCCGCCACAAACCTCGCCGCCAGCATGCGGCGCTGGCGCCTGACCTCGGCGGCAGTTGTGGACTCGGTCGCCGACCAACGGTCCGCAGGCTGGGCCTGCTGGCGCGGTAATGCGGCGGGCCTCGGCGGATGGACCTTCGTCACCCGGATTTCACTGACGACGTTGCAGGCGACCGGGATGGGCTTCTTCGGCCTCTACGGCTCCACCGCCGCGCTGGCGACCACCCTGACGCTGGCCGCAGCCATCAACTGCATCGGCATCGGTTTTCAGCGCGGCACCCACACCCGTTGGCAGCTGGTCGCGAACGACGGCACCGGCGCACCGACCCTGACCGACATGGGCGCATCCTTCGCCATCGCCACGGGCGGCGTGCTGACCCTGTTCATCGCCGCACCACCAAATGGGTCATCCGTCTGGGTGCGGGTGGTCGACGAGGTCTCCGGCGCGGTCTTCGAGCAGGAGATCACCGCCGACCTGCCAGCGGCCACGCAATTCCTGTCGCCCAGGCTGTTCATGAACACCGGCGCGACCGCTGCCGCCGTCGCCTACGACTGTGCAGGGGTCTACCTCGAAACCGACTTCTGACCGACCGCAAACTGCGGCGAAGAAAGGACCATCATGAACGACCAGACCACTCTCGCCGGGGAGGTCGCGCGGGCCTTTCGGGACCACGGGATCACCGCCGCGCTGACCGCCCTGATCGGCGGCACCATGGCCCTCATCGCGGCGATCACCCGCAAGGCCTTCACCAACGAGGCTCTGCTGGATCGCCTCGACCGGGAACTGATCGCCGACCGGGACCGGATCGACCGCCAGCGAAGTGAGGACCGCAAGACTGATGGCGACCGCCTCGACCGGATCGAGACGGACATCCGATCCATGCGGGACATGCTGTTCGACGCATTCCAGCGCAGCCGATCCGACTGACCCATCCGAACCTCGCCAACCGACACCCCACCCGCCCCAGAGGCGGGTTTTTCATTTGGAGGATACCATGCCGACGCTGACCTACCCCCACTGGCGCGATGTTCCCGCGAGCGTCTGGCGCTGGCCGAATTTCTCAGCCGGCGAGATCGCCTGTCGCGGCACCGGCGCGATCAAGATCAACACCGAGGCGATGGACAAGCTGCAGGCCCTGCGCGACCAGCTGAGCAAGCCGCTGATCATCCGCTCCGCCTATCGCAGCCCGGAACACAATCGCGCAGTAGGCGGGGCCCCTGCCTCGAAACACATGCAGGGCACCGCCTTCGACATCGCCATGTCGAACCATGATCCCACGGCCTTCGAGGCAGCGGCGCGGGCGGTTGGGTTCCTCGGCTTCGGATACTATCCGCGGTCGGGCTTCATGCACATCGACCTCGGTCCCGCCCGGTCCTGGGGCGATCCGTTCCCGGCGCGAGCGGTGCCCTTCGCTCCGGAACTGCCGCCCGCGCGCGAAGTCCTGTCGGAAAGCCGCACGCTCCGGGGCGGGGGTGCTGCGGGTGCCGCCACCGTCGGCGCGGCCGGGGTGGAAGTGCTGCAGGACGTTCTTGCCGAAACGCAGACCACGATCCAGCCGCTGGTCGTCTACCTCGACACTCTGCGTTGGGTGCTGATCGCCATCGCGCTGATCGGTATCGCCGTCACCATCCACGCGCGGCTCGACGACTGGAAACGGGGCCAGCGGTGATCGGCTGGCTTCTGACCCATGGCACGGCGCGAAAAGCGCTGGGCCTCATCCTCACTGCAGCAGCGATCCTGCTGTTCCTTCTGAACCTCCGCCGCGCCGGGGAACGCGCCGGGCGCGCCGCCGAACGGCGTGATGCCCGAGAGAGAAACGATGCCATCCACCGCCAGATGCTCGACGCCGCCGCCCGCCGCCCTCCTGATCGCAATGCTCTGGCTGACCGGCTGCGCGATGGCAGGTTCTGAAGCCCACGCGCCCTGCCCACCCGTGGTCGACTACACGGCCGCCGATCAGGCCCGCGCCGCCGACGAGGTGGAAGCCCTGTCGGAAGGGGCCGTCGTCGTCCGGATGCTCAGCGACTACGCCGTGATGCGCGATCAGGCGCGGGCATGCAGGTAGTGATTAACCCACGCACCGAAATGGGTTCGAGATTCTGGCGCTTCCCCTCTTGCGACGACGATGGGCTCCGGGTCATCCTAGGCGTTAGGTTTAACCGTTCGCTGGGCGTTTGATGCAGATTTCCTCGATCCTCGATTACATCGACAATGGCCACATGGCGCTGCCGGAATTCCAGCGTGGGTATGTCTGGGGACGAGAACAGGTTCGAGGACTTTTCCAGTCGCTGTATCGCGGGCATCCTGTCGGGAGCCTTCTGGTATGGGCGACGGACGCATCCACGGCCACGCATCGCGGCGACGGCAAGCTTGCACCAGGGGTCGTCAAGCTCCTGTTGGACGGCCAACAGCGCATCACCTCGCTCTATGGTGTGATCCGGGGAAAACCCCCTCGCTTTTTCGATGGAAACGCAAAGGCGTTCACGGATCTGAGGTTCAACCTCGCCAGCGAAGACTTCGAGTTTTACCAACCGATCAAGATGCGGGACGATCCGCTCTGGATCGACGTTACCGAGGTCATGCAGAAGGGGAATGCTGGCATCGGTGCGTTCCTGACCACGCTCAGCCAGAACCCGGAGAATCTTCCGAAGATCGGTGAGTATGTCGGCCGCTTGTGTAACGCGACAAAAACATAGGGGTTTTTAAGAGAGTGCGTTGCCCTATCCGTCGCTAGGTGTCGTTACCCGTCGCCAGCCGTCTTTCCTCAATAAAATAAGGCGCTTGCCGGGGCTGTGAGGCTCTGGTGGCGTGTCTGGGCGGCTTCGGGGCGGTCATGGCGGTCGCGACGAAAATATTGCGCCAAACAGGTAGCCAGAGCGTGATCCGCGCCCTCGCTGGCGCCCGGACCCGAGCTGCTAATCGCCCGAAAACATCAATAAAACTTGGCTTTAACGGCTGTTTCAGGGCGATTCAGCCAATCCGGGGAAAGTGCGAAACTCGGAACTCGTGCGCGGATTTTTGAACTCAGTTCATAGTTACGTCTTTTCAATAGCTTACGGGGATTTCACCCGGTCTTTCAGCCCCGAAACCCCTGTTTTTAGGCCGGAAACTCGGAACTGGCGGCCTTCCAGTTCATAGTTACATGATTTCAATGCGTTATGAGAAATGGCGATGTGCGAGCTATGCGCCATCCGCATAGGTCAGCGGATGGCGCTTCTGGTTCAGGCTGGAAGGCCTGCCATCGCCGCGCCGACCTCCTCAAGTGTCGTCGCGGCGTCGATTGCGGCGCTGGCGGTGAGGCGGAGGGCCTCCAGATCGGCGGCGGTGCTGCGCCAGAGGGTGGCGAGGTTGAGCCAGATCTGCGCGAGGCTGGCGCCATCGGGGGCGGTGATGCCCAGCTCGGCCGAGAGCAGCGGATAGGCGGCGGGGTCCGGTGTGGGATCGGCCATCCAGGCGCGGGCTTCAGCTTCCTTGGCGAGGTAGATCATGCTCTGCCCCGGCAGATCGGTGATCAGCGTGGCGCGGGCGGCGGTGACGGCCGCTGCCAGCGTGACACGGGCCTCGGCTTTGGCAGCCTCCAGCGCGGCTGCGGCGCGGGCCTCGGCGGTTAGTGTCTTGCTCCAGTCGATGCTCATTCTGCGGCCTCCTCAGGGCTATAGCTCGGCAACAGGATCGACCCGTCTGTGGTGACGAGGATCGGTTCGGGATGGGTGACGGCATGCGCCTCGAGCGGCGCGGGCCACGGAATCGGGCCATGCGGCAGCAGCAGGGTCAGATGGATCACCCCGTCGATCCGGGTGACCTCCGAGGCCAGCCAGTCGCAGTTCACCGCTTCACACGGCAGGACGGCGCCCTCGGGCAATGGGCCGAAGTCGAGATCCGCACCGTCGATGGTCAGGACATCGCCCTGCCGGGACAGGGTGAGGACGGAATCGGAGCGGAAGGGCGAGAACGAGATTTTCATGATGGGTCTCCTCAGAACCAGCGGCCGATGGCGGTCAGGCCGGGCAGCGAAAGCGTGCCCGACGAGGCATAGGAGAAGACGCGGTACTGCACACTGCCGACCGAGGGCGCGTTGATCCCCAGCCAGCGCGCCGCATTGCCGCCGCCCCCTGTCACCACAGGGGCGGAGAGGAACGAGGCCGGGAAGGTCCATGTCAGCAGGTTGCTGTGCATGTAGATCGGCCCGGCTGCGGTCGCGGCATCCACCCCGGCGGCAATGACGGTGCAGATCTGGGTGCCGTCCGCGAAGCGGACATATTCGCCATTGGCATTGCTGCCGCGTTCGATGACCTTGCCAGTCGGCACGCCGCCGGACTGGGAGACCGTCCCGAGCAGCGTCCCTTGATGGAACAGCTCTACCCACGGCCCCCAGCCGGATGTGCCCCAGCTTCGGGAGAACTCCCGCAGGGCCGATGCGATGGAGGCGCTGCCGTAGCTGATGAACTTCTGGATCACGTTGGTCGAGGAGCGCGCCACCACGATCAGCGCCCCGGCACTGGCCAGAGGGTAATTGTTCCCGGTCGTATTGCCCGATGACGAATTGTAGAAAAGCCCGGAAGTCAGGATGGTATCGAGATTATCCGCAGCGGTCAGAGAAATTGCAGTGCCCAGACCGAAATCGCCGGTCTTGACCAAACGGCCACCCGTTGTGTCGATAAGCGATGATGTCGGAATGAGGCCCAGCGTGACGCGCATCGCCGCCTGATCCGCGTCATCGAGCAGCGTGCGGGCAAAGGCGCTGAGCGTGGTCAGCGCCGCCGTGCCCGCCCCCGTGTAATAGGCGAGCTTGTTGGCACCAGTTTCCAGACCGGAGATGGCGGCAACATTGCCGTTCGAAAGCTCCTCCAGCAGTTCCCGCGCCGAGGCCAGTGCGCGGGTCATATCCGGCGTGAAGCGGACCTCGTAGTTCACAGCGGTCTGGGTGGCCCCCGGCCAGGGATAAGCGAGCGTGAGCGAGGTCGCGCTGTTGACGCTGGCGATCCTGACACTCAGCCCGG